>Ga0308172_1000011_pt1 | contig 504590 bp, 531 predicted proteins | sample PhyGR2_FD_202134 | JGI IMG/M metagenome (GOLD analysis project Ga0308172, IMG submission 202134) | Phyllosphere microbial communities from UC Gill Tract Community Farm, Albany, California, United States - DLSLSG.R2 | ecosystem: Host-associated > Plants > Phyllosphere > Unclassified | place... | reverse complement strand
ATGGCCAAGGAAAAGTTCGAACGGACGAAGCCGCACTGCAACATCGGCACGATTGGTCACGTTGACCACGGCAAGACGACGTTGACGGCTGCGATCACGATGACGCTGGCGAAGGCCGGCGGCGCGAAGGCGATGAACTACGCCGACATCGACGCTGCGCCGGAAGAGAAGGCCCGCGGCATCACGATCAACACCGCGCACGTGGAATATGAGACGGCCAACCGTCACTACGCCCACGTCGACTGCCCCGGCCACGCCGACTATGTGAAGAACATGATCACCGGCGCCGCGCAGATGGACGGCGCGATCCTGGTGGTGTCGGCCGCCGACGGCCCGATGCCGCAGACCCGCGAGCACATCCTGCTGGCCCGTCAGGTCGGCGTGCCGGCCCTGGTGGTCTTCATGAACAAGGTCGATCTGGTCGACGACGAAGAGCTGCTCGAGCTGGTCGAGATGGAAGTGCGCGAGCTGCTTTCGTCGTACCAGTTCCCCGGCGACGACATTCCGATCACCAAGGGTTCGGCCAAGGCCGCGACCGACGGCGTAAATCCGGAAATCGGCGAACAGCGCGTTCTGGCCCTGATGGAAACCGTCGACGCCTACATCCCGCAGCCGGAGCGTCCGGTCGACCTGCCGTTCCTGATGCCGGTCGAAGACGTGTTCTCGATCTCGGGCCGCGGCACCGTGGTCACGGGCCGCGTCGAGAAGGGCATCGTCAAGGTCGGTGAGGAAGTCGAGATCGTCGGCATCCGTCCGGTCCAGAAGACGACCTGCACGGGCGTGGAAATGTTCCGCAAGCTGCTCGACCAAGGTCAAGCGGGCGACAACGTCGGCGTGCTGCTGCGCGGCACCAAGCGTGAAGACGTCGAGCGCGGCCAAGTGCTGTGCAAGCCGGGCTCCATCACCCCGCACACCAAGTTCCTGGCCGAAGCCTACATCCTGACCAAGGAAGAAGGCGGTCGTCACACCCCGTTCTTCACGAACTATCGCCCGCAGTTCTACTTCCGCACGACGGACGTGACCGGCATCGTTCACCTGAAGGAAGGCGTCGAGATGATCATGCCGGGCGACAACGCCGAGCTGAACGTCGAGCTGATCACCCCGATCGCCATGGACCAAGGCCTGCGCTTCGCCATCCGTGAAGGCGGCCGCACCGTCGGCGCCGGCGTCGTCGCCAAGATCGTCGAGTAAGAAGACCGGCCTCAAGTCGCGCGCCTCCGCGAGGCGCGCATAGGCCGAAAGACACAGTAGCGTAACAGAACGGCCCCCGGAGCCATCCGGGGGCCGTTTTGCTGTGGGGGAACTCTAGGCGCCCGCAACGGGCCTGCCGTTCGGGCGTTAGGATCGTCTGCCCAAAAGCCAAGGTTCACGATGCGTCTGATCTCGTTGCTTGCGTGCCTTGTCGTCCTGTCGGCCTGCGCCACCCATCCCGGCAAGGTCGATCAGGTCCGGTTCGCCAAGGACGCCGAGCCGGTGTTGGCGACGACGGAAGCCGGGACGGTGCGCGGCGTCGATGGGGCGGGGACGCGAGCGTTCCTCGGCGTTCCGTTCGCGGCGCCGCCGGTCGGCGAACGGCGCTGGCGCGCGCCGCAGCCGGTCGCGGCATGGCAGGGCGTTCGGGATGCGACGCGGATCGGTGCGGACTGCACCCAGGCGATCGGGCGACGCTCGATCCTGGGCGGCGGCGGCGGGATCGTCGTCGGGTCCGAGGACTGTCTGTATCTGAACATCTATGCGCCGGGCGGAGAGGCGGCCGAGGCGCGGCCGGTGATGGTCTATATCCCGGGCGGCGCCTTCACCGTGGGGGCGGGCGCCAACTACGATCCCTCGAAACTGGCGCGCGAGCAGGGTCGGGTGGTCGTGACGATGAATTATCGGCTCGGCGCGCTGGGCTGGCTGGCGCATCCGGGGTTTCAGGCGACTGGCGAAGGCTTCGGCGGCAACTTCGGCCTGATGGATCAGCAGGCGGCGCTGAAGTGGGTGCATCGGAACATTGCGGCCTTTGGCGGCGACCCGGGCGACGTCACCCTGTTCGCCGAGAGCGCGGGGGCGTGGACGGCCTGTTATCTGATGGCGTCGCCGCAATCGGAAGGGCTGTATCAGCGGGTCATCATGCAGAGCGGCGGATGTCTTGAGCCGTCATCGCTGGTCAGGGCGCAGGATGCGGCCCTGTCGGGGCCAATGTTCGCCGAAAGGCTTGGCTGCACCGGCGAGGATCAGATCGCGTGTCTGAAGGCGCTGCCGGCCTGGCGGCTGTCGCGCGCGGCGTCATTGAGGGCGGGGATCAACGGGCCGGGATCATGGGGGCCGGTGCACACGGACGCCACTGTGCCGGAAAACCCGGCGGTCGCGATCCGCGAGGGGCGGTTCACGCGCGTGCCCGTCCTCGTCGGGACGACCCTCGATGAGGGGCGGCTGTTCGCCAACGAGGTGCAGGACATGGATCGCTATCAGAAGGAGACGATCTGGATGTATGGCGACCAGGGCGAGCGGGTGTTGGCGCGCTATCCAGTGGGTGAGGACGGGCCCGCCTATGCCATCGCTGCCAACTTCACGGACCAGAGATTCGCCTGTCCGTCACAGGCCTTGCGACGACTGCTGGCCCAGCATGTGCCGGTGTGGGGCTATGAGTTCGCCGATCGCGAGGCGCCGTTCGTCTTGCCCGACTGGATTGTCGGTCTGGACCTGGGCGCCTATCACGCCAGCGAACTGGCCTATGTGTTCGGCACGCGCTGGGTGTTTGCTGATCCCAAGCGGTTCACGCCTGAGCAGAAGGCGTTGTCTGAGCGGATGCAAAGGCTGTGGGCGACGTTCGGACGTTCGCCCTCCGCCGCCGATTGGCCCCGCGTCGAGGGTGCGGGGCCGGTGCGGGTGTTCAAGCCGGAGGGCGATGTGATGGACGACGGCTTCTTCGAACGCCACCACTGCGACTTCTGGGACGGGACGCCGTTCGGCGCCGTTCACTAGATAAAGCGGACGGTGACGCCCGGCTTGACCTTGTCGGCCAGCATCCAGGCGTCCCAGTTGGTCAGGCGCACACAGCCGTGCGAAGCCGTCTTGCCGACCAGATGCGGGTCCGGCGTGCCGTGGATGCCGTAGCTGGGCTTGTTCAGGTCGATCCAGACGACGCCCACCGGATTGTTCGGACCGGGTTTGACGACGACCTTCTTCTTGCCGTCGCCATAGCTGAGTTTCGACGGGTCGTAGGTGTAGTCCGGGTTTCGCGCCACGCCGTTGACTTTGACCGTACCGGTCGGGGTTGGGTTGTCGCCGCTGCCGATGGTGGCCGGGAAGTAGGCGATCAGCTTGCCGTCAGCGTCGAACGCCTTGACCGAGCCTTCGCTCTTGTCGACGTCGATGTGGTCCACGTCGGCGGGCAGGGGGGCGGTGTTGACGGCGGGGACAAGCAGGCCCTGGCCCACGCGATTGAAGTCGGCGCCGGGGTTCATGGCGCGAAGCAAGGCCTCTGTGACGTGGAAGCGTTCGGCCAAGGCCTCGACGATATTGGCGTAGCCCATGTGGGCCGCCTGACCCTGAGCTTCCAACGCCGTGGGAACGACGCCGAGGTAGGGTCCGGCCATGTCCTGCTGGGTGATGGTGTAGGTGGTGGTCACCGCGCCCGGTCCGGCGGCGGCGCGTAGTCGGCCCATCACGTCGGCGTTCAACTGGCCGTTCACCGTCATGCCGTTGGCCTCCTGAAACGCCGAGATCGCCTGACGCATGTTCGACCCCGCCAGGCCGTCGATCGCGCCGGGCGAGAAGCGGGCGCGCTCCAGAAGAACCTGGGCGCGGATCAGGGCGGGTTGCGGCTGCTGCTGGGCGGCATTCGGGGCGGCGGGCTGGCCGTCTTGCGCGCTAGGCGGCGGCGCATAGGCGGTGTTTTCGATGGCGTCTCGAGAGAGCGGGCCGGTTTGGCCCACTCGCGCGGCCTCGGCCGTCTGCGCCGCTGGTGCGGCTGTGTTCTCTTCCTTTGGCGAACAGGCGCCCAGAGCGAGAACAGCGAGTGCGGCGAGGTAGGCGGGACGGTTCATAAGAGACTTTCGAGACGGTGAGTGCAGGCGGTCGTTATTCAGTTGGGTTCGCCGGTCGCGGGGTCGGTTTCGGTTTTGCCGGAGTTGGACGAATCCTTCGAACCCTTGGGTTCGGTCGCCGGGCGCGGCGGCTGGCCGTCGGCGTCCGGTCGCAGGTTTTCGTTCTCGACGGCTTGGCTGTCAGGGCGTTGATCGGTCATGGTCTTCTCCTTGGGTCACTCAAACGCGCCAGGGCGACCGCGGCTCCGTCAACGCGCGTTCACCATGCCGGTGAACCCTGATGAAACACGCATGGGGCAGGGTGCGGTCTGGAATGGACCTTGCTTCGCAGGGCCCTAGAGGATGCGTATGGCCGGAATGCTGCAGGTCGAGATCATGGACGCGGCGGCGATGGATGCCGCCGCCGTCGCCCTGTGGCGTGCGTGGACGGCTGGCAATCCTGATCTGGCCAGCCCTTATTTCCGCTGGGACTATGCCGAGATCGCCTCGCGGGTCTGCCCTGGCGCGGCGATCGCCGTATTCCGGCGAGATGGCGAGATCGCCGGCTTCTTCCCGCATCAGCGACGCGGCGGAGCGGTGCAGCCGCTGGGCGCGCCCATGAACGACTATCACGGCGTCATCGCCCCGGCGGGCGAGACGATCACGCTGGAAGAGGTGGCGCGGCTGTTGAAAGCCAAGCGGCTGAACGTGCCCGGCTGGATCGGCGCGGGCGAAACGGGCCAGTCGCGGGAGACGGTGCAGGTGGCCATGCCCGAGGCGGGCTATGACGACTGGTACGCCGAGCGTCGCAAGACCTTCGGCAAATACTTCAAGGACAAGGAGCGGGCGCGCCGCAGCCTGGAGGCCGAACTGGGGCCTATCCAGGTGGAGCGGGGTCTTAGAGATCCGGCGCTGCTGGATCATCTGATCGCGCTGAAGGCGGCGCAGTATCGGCGCTCGGGCCTGCATGACATCTTCGCCTGCGGCTGGACGCGGGATCTGCTGCACGCTCTGATGAGCGAGCCGCGAGAAGACTTCGGCGCCTCGATGGCGGCGATGCATGCGGGCGAAAAACTGGTGGCGATCGAGTTCTCGCTGCATGCCGGGCGGCATTACCATTTCTGGTTCCCGGCCTATGAGCCGACGCTGGCGCGGTGCTCGCCGGGCATCCTGCTGAGCATGGATACGATGCGGCTGGCGGCGGCCGAGGGTTTCCGGGTGTTCGACTTCGGCTTCGAGGGCGAGACCTACAAGAAGTATTTCGTCAACGCCCGCCAGACGGTGCGCGAAGCCGTGGTGATGCAGCCGGGCGTGACCCAGGCGCTGGGCGACATCACGGTCGCGGCGTTGAACAAAGCGGGCGGGCGCGGCGAGGCGGTGCGGGCGTCCCTGCGTCGGCGCTGGGCCACCATCGAAGCCTGCGAGGCGACGCCCGTCGGGCGGCTGAGGGGGGCGGCGGTCGCCGCACGGTCGGCTGTCCAGAAGGCGGCCGCCAAGAAGAAGACGCCGGCGCGCGTCGCCCACGTTTGAGGACATCGGCATGACCCAACGCCGCACACGCTATCCGGGCCCGATCGCTGAGGCCAAGACCCACGCCCACACCCTGATCGAGCAAGGGTTCGCCGAGGACGCGGCGCTGGCCGCCGTGCTGGACCGCTATCCGGCCGAGCTTTTCGACATCAATCTGTATGACTACGACGACGAGGGGCAGGTGTCCTTGCGCACCGGCGCGCGTGGGCGGCTGTCGGGCGAGGAACTGCTCGAGGCGATCAAACAGGGTCGGCTGTGGGTCAATCTGCGCGGGGTCGAAACGGGTTGGCCCGAACTGTGGGCGGCGGCGATGAAGGATTTCGCCGCGATCCAGGCGACCTATCCGGGGATGCGGGCGGTGCGGAACGCGGGGCAGCTGATCCTGTCGTCGCCCAAGGCGCGGGTGCCCTATCATTTCGACGCGGCGGGCGTGGTGCTGTTCCATCTACGCGGTCGCAAGCGGCTGTTCGTCTATCCCGGTGACGAGGGGCATCTGCCCGAGCGGAATATGGAACAGGTGGTCGCGCGTCAGACGACCGAGGAACTGCCTTACACGCTGGCGTTCGAACAGGACGCGCAGGTCATGGATCTGGAGCCAGGCCGCGCCCTGACCTGGCCGCTGTATGCGCCGCACCGGGTGGAGAATCTGGACCGTTTCTGCGTCAGCCTGTCGATGGATTTCCAGACCTGGCCGTCGCGGTTCCGCAACGGGGCGCTGTTCACCAATGCGGTGATCCGCAGCCGGGGCGGGCGCCCGCGCTTCACCGACGGCATGACGACGCCGGAGCTGGCGGCGCGCTGGGCCGCGTCGCTGGCTCTGAAGAAGGCGGGCGCGATGAAGAGCAAGATCGCCAACTTCGAGCGCGACTTCGAGCCGGAGGTCGGTGCGGCTGACGGCGCGGGCGCGCTGACCGCGACGTCATAAGCTCTGGGTGTTAATTCGAGTTCATGACCTCGAGTTAAAATGACTTGGGCGCGGGCGGCGCGCACCTTCTCCTCACATTCGGGAAGGGAACCGCTCATGAAAACCGCACTGATCGCCGCCGCCGCCATCGCCACCCTGACCGGGTTCGTCGCGGCGCCCGCTTCGGCCGCCGAGGTCGAGATCCGCAACGCCGTCGCCCGCGTGGTGGTCATCGTCGAGGATCGTCAGGATATCGGCGTCGAGGTCACGCAAGGCCAGACGCGTCTGCCGGCCATTCAGGTTCGCCGCGACGGCAATGACGTGAAGATCGACGGCGGCCTGCGCCGCAACGGCATGTGGGGCGGCAACAGCGCCATTCGCGGCTGCAACTCCGGCCGCAGCGATGCGGGCCAGCCGGGGCAGGGCGCGACCGTCGAAGTGCGTGACCTGGGCCGCATCCGCCTGGAAGACGCGCCTTTGATCGTCGTGCGCACGCCGCGCGTCGTGGATGTCAGCGCCAGCGGCGCGGTCTTCGGCTCGGTCGGACGCGGCGCGCGATCGGTCGAGTTGGACAATGGCGGCTGCGGCAACTGGAACGTGGCCAATGTGGACGGCGATCTGGAACTGGGCCTTGGCGGATCGGGTGCGATCCGCGCGGGTACGTCTCGATCGCTGAACGCCAGCGTCGGCGGGTCTGGCTCCATCTCGGCCGGAGCGACCGGAGCCCTGAAGGCGGCTGTCGGCGGATCGGGCAATGTCGAGGTGGCCAGCGCCGGCGGACGCAGTGAACTGTCCATCGGCGGCTCGGGCGGTGTGAATGTGCGGCAGGGCCGAATGGACAAGCTGTCGGTCGCCATCGGCGGATCGGGCGATGTTCGCTACGGCGGCGCAACGCGCGACCTTGACGTGGCGATCGCCGGATCGGGCAGCGTCCGCGTCGCCTCGGCCACGGGATCGGTTTCTCGCTCCGTCGTCGGATCGGGAACCTTGCAGATCGGGCAGTAAGACCCGAGCGACGAGAAGGCCTCCGGTCGTGGAACCCCGGGGGTCTTTTCCGGCCAAACAAAAAGCCCCGGCGGATCGCTCCGCCGGGGCTCTTCGCATGGATCAGGTCCGAGACGCTTAGAAGACGTTCAGGACGCTGGAGATGGCCGAGACGCCCAGGTTGGCGCCGGCGCGGTCACGCGCTTGCAGACCGCCGCCGAACGAGTAGCGCAGGCCGACCGACCAGGTGTCGACGTCCAGCGAATCGATGTCGGCGCGGGTGTAGGCGGCGCCCAGCGAGAACGGGGTGTTCTCGAACTCGTATTCGGCGCCCACGCCGTAGGTCCAGGCGTCGGTGTCGCCGCCCGAGAAGTCGACGTTGTTGTAGGCGACGCCGGCGTTCAGGCGCAGGTTCGGCATGACGTAGAAGGCGGCGTCGGCGCCGACGGTCCAGATGTCGGCGTCCACGTTGTCAGCGGTCGTGTAGGCGACTTGGCCGGTCAGGGTGGCGTTCGACAGATACTTCTGCGCTTCGGCGCCCACCGTCCAGATCGGCTCGTTGCCGCTGCCGATGCCGTTGGCGGCGACGAAGGCGCCGGCGCGAACGTCGGAGGACCACATCTTGGTCAGGTGAGCAGCGGCGGCGCCGGTGACGTCTTCTTCGCCAAAGGCCTTGGTGTAGTCGATCGCGCCGTTCAGGGTCACGGTCCAGTCCTGGGTCGGCAGGGCGACCGAGCCGTCAACGGTCCAGACGTCGGCGTCGACGTCGTCGCCGGCGACTTCGATCGACGGGTTGGAATAGGTCACGCCGACCGAACCGATGGCGTCTTGGGCGAAGGCCGGGGCGGCGAACAAAGCGGCGGCGGCGGCGGTGGCGAGGAGGATCGTCTTCATTTTTCTTTTGTCCTTAGCAGTCTGCACCCGGATGGGGGTCCGGGGAGGGGCGCTGCTATCAGGCTAAGACGAAGCGGAGCAATAAACCGACGTTCGATTGGCCTGGGATGGCAAGGTTGTTGCGCAACAGCCACGCGTTGCGGCCAGAATGTGTCACGACTTGGCGATCTGTGGGGCAAGTCGTTAACCGCGCGCCGCAGTCGCGCTCATGCACTATAAAAAGGGCGTCCAACGCCGCCGATGTCGTCGCCGAATGTGTCGTCGCGCCGTGGAGACCCTTGGACGGATACCGCGTCGAAATCCTGTGTCAGCCCGGGTTTGCGCGCTTGACGAAATCAGAATCGATAGGCATAAGCCACCACTCTTGTTGGACCGGCTGTGCAGTTCGCTGCAAACGCGGTTCGCAAGAACGACCTAAGTCACTGTTCTTTGCAGCTTCTTGGGATATCAACGGCCTTCGCGGGCAACTGCGTGGGCCGATCGTTTTTGCGGATTTGCGTTCCCTGAGGGCTTTTTGCCCGAAGGCCTTCGGTCTTTGAAATGGTTCACAGGGACGCGGTCCTCCGACCGCATTGGAAGTAAGCACCGATATGGATCAAAGCATCCGCATCAGGCTCAAGGCCTTTGATCACCGCGTCCTCGATTTTTCGACGCGCGAGATCGTTAATACCGCCAAGCGCACCGGCGCGACCGTTCGCGGTCCGATTCCGCTGCCGACCCTGATCGAGAAGTTCACCGTAAACCGCTCTCCGCACGTTGATAAGAAGTCGCGTGAGCAGTTTGAAATCCGCACGCACAAACGCGTGCTCGACATCGTCGACCCCACCCCGCAGACCGTGGACGCGCTCATGAAGCTCGACCTGTCCGCCGGCGTGGACGTCGAGATCAAGATTTAAAGTAGAAAGAGGCGGGATCCGATGCGCACGGGCGTGATCGCCAAGAAGCTGGGCATGACCCGCGTGTTCGCCGATGACGGCGCGCACGTACCGGTCACTGTGCTGCAGCTCGACGGCTGCCAAGTCGTCGGCCAACGTACCCAGGAGCGTGACGGCTACGTCGCTCTCCAGCTGGGCGCTGGCACGAAGAAGGCTAAGAACACCAACAAGGCTCAACGCGAGACCTTCGCCAAGGCGGAAGTCGAACCGAAGGCCTATGTGACCGAGTTCCGCGTCGATGCGGACGGTCTGCTGGACGTCGGCGCCGAACTGTCGGCCGAACACTTCCTGGTGGGCCAGAAGGTCGACATCCAGGGCGAGACTATCGGTAAGGGTTTCGCCGGCGCCATGAAGCGCTGGAACTTTGGCGGCCTTCGCGCCACCCACGGCGTTTCGGTCTCGCACCGTTCGCACGGTTCGACGGGTAACCGTCAGGACCCGGGTCGCACGTTCCCCGGCAAGAAGATGGCCGGCCACTACGGCACCGAGACCGTCACCACCCAGAACCTGACCGTCGTCCGCGTGGACGCCGAACGTGGCCTGATCCTGATCAAGGGCGCTGTCCCCGGTCACGACGGCAGCTACGTCAAGGTTCGCGACGCCATCAAGAAGGCTCGCCCGGCCGACGCTCCGTTCCCCGGCGCGCTGAAGTCGAGCAAGTCTGCTGCTCAACCCGCTTCGACCCCGGCTGAAGAAGCCCCCGTCGAAGCGACCGAAGGCGGTGAAGCGTAATGAAACTCTCTGTCATCCAACTCGACGGCAAGGCTGCTGGCGACGTGGAACTGTCGGACGCCGTCTTCGGCATCTCCGACATCCGCGGCGACATCCTGGCCCGCACCGTCAACTGGCAACTGGCCAAGCGCCGCGCCGGTACGCACAAGGTTCAGACCCGCAACGAGAACTCTCGTACGGGTAAGAAGATGTACAAGCAAAAGGGCACCGGCGGCGCTCGTCACGGTTCGCGCCGTGCACCGCAGTTCGTCGGCGGTTCGCGCGCCTTCGGCCCGATCGTTCGCGATCACGGCTTCTCGCTGCCGAAGAAGATCCGCGCCCTGGCTCTGCGTCACGCCCTTTCCTCCAAGGCCAAGTCGGGCGACCTGATCGTGGTCGACACCGTCTCGGTGAAGGAAGCCAAGACCGCTTCGCTGCGTGAAACGCTCGGCAAGCTGGGCTGGACCAAGGCTCTGATCATCGCGGGTCCCGAAGTCGACACGAACTTCGGCCTGGCCGCACGCAACATCCCGCACATCGACGTGCTGCCGAACGCCGGCCTGAACGTCTATGACATCCTGCGGGCTGACAAGTTGGTGCTGACGAAGGCCGCTATCGAGGCCATCGAAGCCCGCTTCAGCGATAAGGAAGCCGCGTAATGGCCGCTCAACCTACCGCCAAGCACTACGACACCATCCTGGCCCCGGTGATCACCGAAAAGGCCACGATCCTGTCCGAGCAGAACAAGGTCGTCTTCCGCGTCGCTGACACGGCGACCAAGGACGAGATCGCCGCTGCGGTCGAAAGCCTGTTCAAAGTCAACGTCCTGAAGGTCAACACCCTGGTTCAAAAGGGCAAGACCAAGCGCTTCCGGGGTATCCTGGGGCGCCGGGTCGACATCAAAAAAGCGATCGTGACGCTGGCTGACGGCCAGTCGATCGACGTCACCACGGGGCTCTGATCAGATGGCCTTGAAACATTACAATCCGACCTCGCCGGGCCGTCGCGCCCTCGTGCTGGTTGACCGTTCGGAACTCCACAAGGGCCGTCCGGAAAAGTCGCTGACCGAAGGCCTGACAAAGTCGGGCGGACGCGGGCAGGGCGGTCGCATCGCGGTCCGCTTCCGTGGCGGCGGCGCCAAGACCCTGTACCGCAAGATCGACTTCAAGCGTCGCAAGTGGGACATGGTCGGCACGGTCGAGCGTCTGGAATACGATCCGAACCGCACGGCTTTCATCGCGCTCGTGACCTACGAGGACGGCGAGAAGACCTACATCATCGCGCCGCAACGCCTTAAGGCGGGCGACACGATCGTGGCGGGCGAAAAGACCGACGTGAAGCCGGGCAACGCCATGCCGCTCCGTTCGATGCCGGTGGGTACGATCATCCACAACATCGAAATGAAGCCGGGCAAGGGCGCTCAGCTGGCCCGTTCGGCCGGCGCCTACGCCCAGCTGGTCGGTCGCGATCAGGGCTACGCCCAGATCCGTCTCGGCTCGGGCGAACTGCGCATGGTTCTGGACGGCTGCATCGCCACGGTGGGCGCGGTTTCGAACCCCGACCACATGAACCAGAACCTGGGCAAGGCCGGTCGTAAGCGTCACATGGGCTGGCGTCCGCACGTTCGCGGCGTCGCCATGAACCCGATCGACCACCCGCATGGTGGTGGTGAAGGCCGGACCTCTGGTGGTCGTACCCCCGTCACGCCGTGGGGTAAGGACACCAAGGGCACTCGTACCCGCAAGAACAAGGCTACGGACAAGTACATCATCCGTACCCGCCACGTTAAGAAGGCTCGCTAAGAATGGCCCGCTCCTCCTGGAAAGGCCCGTTTGTCGACGGGTATCTGCTCAAGAAGGCCGACGCCGTTCAATCGTCGGGCCGCAAGGACGTGATCAAGACCTGGTCGCGCCGCTCCACCATCCTGCCGCAGTTCGTCGGTCTGACGTTCGGCGTCCATAACGGTCAGAAGCACGTGCCCGTGTCGGTCTCGGAAGAGATGGTCGGCATGAAGCTCGGCGAGTTCGCCCCGACCCGGAACTTCCCGGGTCACGCGGCGGACAAGAAGGCCAAAAGGAAGTAACCGATGGCCCAGACAAAAAACGAGCGTCGGGTCGCCCCGACCGAGGCCCGCGCCAAGCTGGTCAACGTGCGTATCAGCCCGCAAAAGCTGAACCTGGTCGCCGCTTCGATCCGCGGCATGCCGGTCCAGAAGGCGCTGAACGAGCTGGAATTCAGCCGTAAGCGCATCGCTGGCGACGTCCGCAAGGTCCTGTATTCGGCAATCTCGAATGCCGAGAACAACCACAACCTCGACATCGACAATCTGGTCGTCGCCGAGGCCTTCGTGGGCAAGAACCTGGTGATGAAGCGTTTCGCGAGCCGTGCTCGCGGTCGTTCGTCGCGCATCCTGAAACCGTTCAGCGAGATCACCATCGTGGTCCGTGAAGCCGGCGAGGCCGCCTGATGGGACAGAAAATCAATCCGGTCGGTCTGCGCCTCGGCGTGAACCGCACGTGGGACAGCCGCTGGTTCGCCGCCGGCGCCGACTATTCCCGCCTGCTGCACCAGGACCTGAAGCTGCGCGAGTGGCTGCGGGAACGCCTGGCCGCCGCCGGCGTGTCGCGCATCATCATCGAGCGCCCACACAAGAAGTGCCGCATCACCATCTACGCCGCCCGTCCGGGCGTCGTGATCGGCAAGAAGGGCGCTGACATCGAGAAGCTCCGCAAGGACATCTCGGCGCGCACCGAGGGTGAAGTTCACCTGAACATCATCGAAGTCCGCAAGCCGGAAACCGATGCGCAACTGATCGCCGAAAACATCGCGCAGCAGCTGGAGCGCCGCGTGGCCTTCCGTCGCGCCATGAAGCGTTCGATGCAGTCGGCCATGCGTCTGGGCGCCAAGGGCATTCGTATGAATGTCTCGGGTCGTCTAGGCGGCGCCGAAATCGCACGTATGGAATGGTACCGCGAAGGTCGCGTGCCGCTTCACACGCTGCGCGCCGACATCGACTATGGCTTCTACGAAGCCAAGACGACCTACGGCATCATCGGCGTGAAGGTCTGGGTCTTTAAGGGTGAAGTGCTGGAGCACGATCCCATGGCGCAGGACAAGCGTTGGGCCCAGGAAGCTTCGGGTCCTTCCTCGAACGAAGGCCGCGAACGCGGCGGCCCCCGTGGCGACCGCGGTCCGCGTCGCGACCGGGGACGTGAGAACTAAGTCATGTTGCAACCGAAGAAGACCAAATACCGCAAGGCCTTCAAGGGCCGGATCCATGGCTCGGCCAAGGGCGGTTTCTCGCTGAACTTCGGGTCGTATGGCCTGAAGACGCTGGAGCCGGAACGCATCACCGCGCGTCAGATCGAAGCGGCTCGCCGCGCGATCACTCGCCAGATGAAGCGTCAGGGCCGCGTCTGGATCCGCGTCTTCCCCGACCTGCCCGTCACGGGCAAGCCGGCCGAAGTCCGGATGGGTAAGGGCAAGGGCGCCGTGGACCACTGGGCCGCGCGTTGCCACCCGGGCCGTATCCTGTTTGAAATCGACGGCGTGCCGGACGATGTCGCCCGTGAAGCACTCCGTCTCGGCGCCGCCAAGCTGCCGGTCCGCACCAAGGTCGTGACCCGTATCGACGCCGGCGTTGCGCATGTGGAGGCTGCCGCCTAATGACCAAGATCGCCGATCTGCGGTCGCAAACGACCGACCAACTGTCCGACGAGCTGCTGAAGCTCAAGAAGGAACAGTTCAACCTGCGCTTCCAGGCGGCCACCGGCCAAATGGAAAAGACTCACCGCGTTGGTGAAGTCCGCAAAGACATCGCTCGCATCTCGACGCTTCTGCGCGAGAAGCGTGCGGCCTCGTAAGGAAACGAATATGCCCAAGCGAATTCTTGAAGGCGTGGTCGTGTCCGACAAGGGCGAGAAGACTGTCGTTGTGAAGGTGGAGCGCACCCTGCTTCACCCGCTTCTGAAAAAGACCGTCCGGTCGTCCAAGAAGTACCACGCGCACGACGAAGCCAACGCGCTCAAGGTCGGCGACATCGCTCGCATCGTCGAGTGCGCCCCCAAGTCCAAACTGAAGCGCTGGGAAGTCCTTTCCAACGCCTCCGCCTCGTAATCAGAAGGATCTGATCTTATGATCCAGATGCAAACTAACCTGGAAGTGGCCGATAATTCGGGCGCCCGCCGGGTCATGTGCATCAAGGTGTTGGGCGGCTCCAAGCGCCGCTACGCCTCGATCGGCGACACAATCGTCGCCTCCGTGAAGGAAGCCATCCCACGCGGCCGTGTGAAGAAGGGCGACGTCGTTCGCGCCATCGTCGTGCGCACCGCCAAGGACATCCAACGCAAGGACGGCTCGGTCATCCGCTTTGACAAGTCGGCCGCCGTCATCGTCAACAAGCAGAACGAGCCTGTCGGCACGCGGATCTTCGGCCCGGTTCCTCGCGAACTGCGCGCCAAGAACCACATGAAGATCATCTCGCTGGCTCCGGAGGTCCTGTAACATGGCCGCCAAGATCAAGAAGGGCGACCGCGTCGTCGTCCTCACCGGCAAGGACAAGGGCCGCACGGGCAACGTGCTGAAGGTCCTGCCCACCGAAAACCGCGTCCTCGTCGAAGGCATCAACATGGTTCAGCGCCACACGCGCCCGAGCCAGGCTGACCCGCAGGGCGGCATCAAGAACAAGGAAGCCTCGCTTCACCTGTCGAACGTCGCGATCGCCGACGCCAACGGCAAGGCGACCCGCGTCGGCTTCAAGATCGATGGGGACAAGAAGGTCCGCATCGCCAAGACGACGGGAGACGTCATCTGATGGCTACCGAAAAGTACACCCCGCGCCTCAAGGACGAGTATCACGCTCGCATCCGCCAGGTGATGAAAGAAAAGTTCGGCTACACGAACGAGATGCAGGTGCCCAAGCTGGACAAGATCGTCCTGAACATGGGCATCGGCGAAGCCGTCGCAGACTCCAAGAAGGCGAACACCGCCCTCAAGGATCTGACCGCCATCGCCGGTCAGAAGGCCGTCGCCACCAAGGCCCGTAACTCCATCGCCGGCTTCAAGCTGCGCGAAGGCATGGTCATCGGCGGCAAGGTCACTCTGCGTGGCGACCAGATGTACGAGTTCCTGGACCGGTTCATCACGATCGCGCTGCCGCGCGTGAAGGATTTCCGTGGTCTGAAGGGCACGTCCTTCGATGGTCGCGGCAACTACGCCACGGGTCTGAAGGAGCACATCGTGTTCCCGGAGATCAACTACGACCAGATCGATCAGATGTGGGGCATGGACATTGTCGTCTGCACCACGGCCAAGACCGATGAGGAAGCCAAGGCTCTCCTCACCGAGTTCAAGTTCCCGTTCGTGAAGAACTGAGCGGGAAGGGAAGAGCACAATGGCTAAGAAAAGCGCCGTAAACCGCAATGAAGCCGTCAAGGCCCTGGTTGCGAAGTATGCCGCGAAGCGGGCCGCCCTCAAGGCGACCGCCAACGACGAAAACCTGCCGCTGGAGGAGCGCTTCGACGCGCGCCTGAAGCTGGCCGAACTGCCGCGCAACTCCGCGCCGAGCCGCATTCGCAATCGCTGCGAAGTGACGGGTCGTCCGCGGGCGTTCTACCGCAAGCTCAAGATGAGCCGGATTGCGCTGCGTGAACTGGGCAACCTGGGCCAGATTCCCGGCCTGACGAAGTCCAGCTGGTAAGGGGAGCGAACAGACATGATGATCAACGATCCCCTGAGCGACATGATCGCTCGCATCAAGAACGCGGCGACCCGCAAGCGTTCCAAGGTGCTGACCCCGGCTTCCCGTCTGCGCCAGCGCGTCCTCGACGTGCTGCAGGACGAAGGCTACATCCGCGGCTACAACCTGGTTCAGAACCCGGGTGAGTTTCCGCAGTTCGAGATCGAGCTGAAGTACTTCGACGGTCAGCCCGTCATCGCCGAGATCGCGCGCGTGTCCAAGCCGGGCCGCCGCGTCTATTCGGCGATCGGCGATCTGAAGCCCGTCAAGAACGGCCTCGGCATCTCGATCCTCTCGACTTCGAAGGGCGTCATGTCCGACGCTTCCGCCCGCGACGCTAACGTCGGCGGCGAAGTCCTCTGCAGGGTCTACTGATATGTCCCGTATTGGCAAGAAAACCATCGCCGTGCCGAAGGGCGTGACTGTCACGCTCGACGGCCAGAACGTCACCGTCAAGGGACCCAAGGGCGAGAGCGCCTGGACCGTCGCCGACGAGATCGAAGTCAAGCAGGAAGGCGACGAGCTGTCGCTGACGCCGCGTTCGGACACGCCTCGCGCTCGCGCGATGTGGGGTCTGTCGCGCACCCTGGTCGACAACATGGTCGTCGGCGTCACCACGGGCTTCGAAAAGTCGCTGGAGCTGGTCGGCGTGGGTTACCGCGCCGCGATGAAGGGCGACGCCCTTTCGCTGCAACTCGGCTTCTCGCACGAAGTCGATATCGCTCCGCCGGCCGGCGTCAGCTTCGCTGTGCCGAAGCAGACCGAGATCAAGATCTCGGGCGCTGACAAGCAAGCCGTCGGTCAGATCGCCTCGGTCATCCGCAAGCTGCGTCCGCCGGAGCCCTACAAGGGCAAGGGCGTCCGTTACGCGGGCGAGAAGGTCCGTCGCAAGGAAGGCAAGAAGAAGTAAGTCATGGCTCTTTCTCTTCGACAACAAGCCAAGCGTCGCTCGGAGCGCACGCGTCGCCGCCTGAAGGCTGTCGCCAACGGTCGTCTGCGTCTGTCGGTCTACCGTTCGGACAAGAACATCTCGGCCCAGATTATCGACGACGCCCAGGGCGTGACCGTCGTGGCTGCCTCGTCGCTGGAAGGCGGCAAGGGCAAGCGCGGTTCGGACACGGCTGCGGCCGCCGCGATCGGCAAGCTGATCGCCGAACGCGCCATCGAGAAGGGCGTCAAGGACGTCGTCTTCGACCGTGGCGAGTACATCTATCATGGACGGGTGAAGGCGCTGGCGGAAGCCGCGCGTGAAGCCGGCCTGAACTTCTAAGGGACGCGACAGATGGCGCAACAACCCCAACGCGGCGGCGGCGGCAACGATCGCAACCGTCGTGACAACCGCAACGGTCCCGCTGCTGATGGTCCGGATTCCGACATCGTCGAGAAGCTGGTGCACATCAACCGCGTCGCCGCCACCGTCAAAGGTGGCCGTCGCTTCAGCTTCGCAGCCCTGATGGTCGTCGGCGACGGCAAGGGTCGCGTCGGCTTCGGTCACGGCAAGGCGCGCGAAGTGCCGGAAGCCATCCGCAAGGCGACTGAAGAAGCCAAGAAGACGATGATCCGCGTTCCGCTGCGCGAGAACCGCACGCTGCACCACGACGGCAACGGCCGTTGGGGCGCCGGCAAGATCATGATGCGCGCCGCCCCTCCCGGGACCGGCGTCATCGCGGGCGGTCCGATGCGCGCCGTGCTCGAAACCCTCGGGGTCCAGGACGTCGTGGGCAAGTCGACCGGTTCGTCGAACCCCTACAACATGATCCGCGCGACGTTCGAAGCGCTGAAGGTCCAGTCCTCGCCCCGTCAAGTCGCGTCCAAGCGCGGCAAGAAGGTCGCGGATCTGATGGGCCGCCGCAACGACGGCGCCTCGGCGCCCGAAGCCGTGGAGTCCTAAGTCATGGCTGAGAAGAAAACGCTCACCGTCAAGCAGACCGGTTCGCCGATCCGCCGCAAGAACGACCAGCGCGCCACCTTGGTGGGCCTGGGCCTGAACCGTCTGGGTCGTGAATCGACCCTGGAAGACACGCCTTCGGTTCGCGGGATGATCGCCAAGGTCGCCCACCTGACTGAGATCGTCGAAAAGTAAGCCGTTTCGCCCTCTCCCGGACCCGGGGGAGGGCGTTTCTGCACTTGCGAATACCCAGAGGGTCGCCTATCAGCGGCCCTTCATTTTTTCCAAGCCGAGTCCGGACGATGTCCGGGCGCTAGCACCCGAAAGGATCAGGCACATGAAACTGAACGAAATCCGCGACAACGAAGGCGCCCACAAGAAGCGCATGCGCGTCGGCCGTGGCCCCGGTTCCGGCAAGGGCAAGACCGCTGGCCGTGGCGTCAAGGGTCAGAAGTCCCGTTCGGGCGTCGCCATCGGCGGCTTCGAAGGCGGCCAAATGCCGCTGTACATGCGTATGCCCAAGCGCGGCTTCAACAACGCCAATGCTCTGAAGCTGGCTGAAGTGAACCTGTGGCGCCTGCAAGACGCCGTCGACGCCGGCAAGCTGGACGCCAAGTCCGAACTGAAGGGCGACGCCCTGGTCGCCGCCGGCGTGATCCGTCGTGTCAAGGACGGCGTGCGTCTGCTGGGCACCGGCGAACTGAAGCAAGCGCTGAACCTGGTCGTCTGGTCGGCCACCGCCGGCGCCAAAAAGGCCATCGAGGCCGCTGGCGGCTCGGTCGTCGAGCAACGCATCGAAGCCGAAGCCAAGGCCGCTGCGCGCGTCGAGAAGCGCAACGCCGCCAAGGGCAAGGCTCCGGCTCCCAAGGCGCCGCGCGGCGACGAGAACAAGATCTCGGCCCGCACCAAGCGCACCGCCGCCAAAGCCTAAGTCACGCGTCGTCGCGGCGATTAGGTCGTGACCTGATTACATCTGCGACGACGAAAGAACGGAAGCGGCCCTCGCATGAGGGCCGCTTTCCGCCTATCTGACGACTCAATCAGTCGTGGGGACGCATAATGGCTTCGGCCGCAGAACAACTCGCCGCCAATATGAATATGGGCTCGTTCGCGAAAGCGACCGAGTTGCATAAACGCCTGCTGTTCACGCTGGGCGCGCTTCTAGTCTATCGCATCGGCACCTATGTGCCGATCCCGGGCATCAACTCGCAGGCCTTCCTGCAGTTCTTCCAGAATCCGGACGGTCAGCGCGGCATTCTGGACATGTTCAACATGTTCTCGGGCGGCGCGGTCGAGCGTATGGCCATCTTCGCCCTGAACGTGATGCCCTACATCTCGGCCTCGATCATCGTGCAGCTGATGGGCACGGTTTATCCGCCTTGGGAGAAGCTGAAGAAGGAAGGCGGCGAAAGCGGCCGCAAGCAGCTGAACCAATACACCCGTTATCTGACGGTGTTCCTGGCTCTGGCCCAGTCCTTCGGCATCGCGGCTGGCCTGAACAGCACGGCCGGACTGGTCGACAACCCCGGCATCTTCTTCATCATTTCGACGGTCGTGACCCTGACCGGCGGCACCATGTTCCTGATGTGGCTGGGTGAGCAGGTGACGGCGCGCGGCGTCGGCAACGGCATCTCGCTGATCATCTTCGCCGGTATCGTGGCCGTTCTGCCGTCCACCATCGCCCGCCTGCTGGGCCTGGCCCAACAAGGTCAGATGTCGGCCTTCGCGCTGCTGTTCATCGCCATCCTGGCTGTGGCCACCGTGGTCTTCATCGTGTTCATGGAGCGCGCCCAGCGCCGTCTTTTGATCCAGTATCCGAAGCGCCAGGAAGGCAACCGCATGGCTGGGGGCGAGCGTTCGTTCCTGCCGCTGAAGGTCAACACCGCCGGTGTGATCCCGCCGATCTTCGCCTCGTCGCTGCTGATGCTGCCGACGACGGTTGCGACCATGACGGCTAACGCCGACCTGCCCAGCTGGATGAGCTGGCTGCCGCTGGTGACGGCGCAGCTGACGCACGGCCAGCCGCTGTTCATGGCGCTGTATGCCGCCCTGATCGTCTTCTTCTGCTTCTTCTACACCTCGATCACCTTCAATCCCGAAGACACGGCCGAGAACCTGCGTAAATACGGCGGCTTCCTACCGGGCATTCGTCCCGGCAAGCGGACTGCGGAATATCTGGACTATGTCCTGACCCGCCTGACCGTGATCGGCGCCGCATACATCACTGCGGTCTGCCTGCTGCCGGAGTTCATCGTCAGCCAGTTCGGCAACAGCCTGTACTTTGGCGGAACGTCTATCTTGATCGTCGTCTCGGTCACCATGGACACTGTGGCCCAGATCCAGTCCCAACTGCTGGCGCACCAGTACGAAGGCCTGATCAAGAAGGCCAAGCTGCGTGGTCGTGGCGGTCGCGGCGCTCCCACGCCCGTTCGCCGCTAAGTCTTAGGTTGTCAGACGCCCAGGGGAGGGCTGAAGCATGAACTTGATCCTGTTCGGACCGCCGGCGGCGGGCAAGGGCACCCAGGCCAAGCGGCTGGTGGAAGAGAAGGGCATGGTCCAGCTCTCCACCGGCGACATGCTGCGCGCGGCGATCGCCTCGGGCTCGGAGCTGGGGCTCAAGGTCAAGGACGTGCTGGCGCGCGGCGATCTGGTCACCGACGAGATCGTCATCGCCCTGATCGAGGATCGCCTGCCGGAGGCCGAGGCCGCCGGCGGCGCCATCTTCGACGGCTTCCCCCGCACCGTGGCCCAGGCCAAGGCGCTGGACGAGATGTTGGCCAAGCGCGGTGTTCAGATCGACGCCGTCGTTCGCCTGAAGGTTGACGACGCCGCTCTGACCGAACGGATCGCGAAGCGCTTCGCCGAACAGGGCCGCCCGGACGACAATCCGGAATCGTTCAAGGTCCGGCTCGAGGCCTACAACCGCAACACCGCGCCTCTGCTTCCCTACTATGAAGCCCAGGGCAAGTTGACCGAGGCCGACGGCATGGGCTCGATCGAGTCCGTCGCCAAGGCAATCGACGAGGCCCTGGCCTGATTTGCGTTTTCGGGCGTTGATCGCCTGATGACTGAGTTGGACGATCCTAAACCCCAAAAGACCCGCCTGCGTCGCTGGCGCATGGCCGGCATATTCGTCGGCGTCGCCGTCGCGGAAATCGGCTTGTTTCTGTGGCTAGGACAGGTGAGGGGGCCGGCGCCGACGCCCGTGGTTGAGCCACCGCCGTTCGAGGTCGTTCTCTACGACCCGCCGCCGCCGATTTCCGCCGAACCCCCGGCGCCCGAGACGGGCGGCGGCGCCCCCGCTGCGCCATCCGTCATTCACACGCCGCCGCCTCCGCTCAAGGAACGCCCCCGCGAAGTTCCCGCCCCGCCTGTCAAGGCGCCGGAGCCTGCGCCCGTCGTCGGGATCGCACCGTCGCTGTCGCCGCAACCCGGCTTCGGCCAGGGCGGGCAGGGGACAGGCAGCGGATCCGGCGTCGGCTCTGGATCCGGCCCCGGCAGCGGCTCGACCGGACCGCGTCTGGTCACAGGCCCCACCATCGGCCAGATTCGCGCCAACCACCCGCCGGGCGCCCGAAGCCGGTATGGCCGGGTCGAACTGTCCTGCGTCATTCGCCTGGACAGCCGGCTGGACGGTTGCCGCGTCGTTCAAGAGACGCCCCCCGGCCTGGGCTTCGGCGCGGCCGGCCTGCAAGTGTCGGGCTATTTCCGCTTTCAGCCCCCTACCGAAGACGGTCGCCCCGTCGAGGGCCAGCGGGTCACCGTCGGCGTCGATTTCGGCCGCCCGCCACGCTGAAGCGGCGCCGCGCGGGAGCGGATGTTGACGCCCGGTGAATCATCTGTATAAGGGCGCCTTCCCGCGAAGGGCGCCACGCTCCTGGTTTGTTAACCGGAGCGTTTGTTGCGTCTGACTAACGCGTATCTGGAGAATTTCGTGGCCCGTATTGCTGGCGTCAACATCCCGACCAACAAGCGCGTAGAGATCGCGCTTCAGTATATCCATGGCATCGGCCCCGCCGCCGCCAAGGACATCACCGAGAAGGTGGGCATCGAGCCCGCTCGCCGGGTGAACCAGCTGACGGACGCCGAAGTCCTGTCGATCCGCGAAACGATCGACAAGGATCACACCGTCGAGGGCGACCTGCGCCGCGAGACGTCGATGAACATCAAGCGTCTGATGGATCTGGCCTGCTATCGCGGTCTGCGTCACCGTAAGGGCCTGCCGGTCCGCGGTCAGCGCACCCACACGAACGCCCGCACCCGCAAGGGTCCCGCCAAGCCGATCGCCGGCAAGAAGAAGTAAGACAGACACATGGCCAAGGAACCGGGTCGCGTAAAGAAGCGCGAGCGCAAGAACATCACCTCGGGCGTCGCCCACGTGAATGCTTCGTTCAACAACACCATGATCACGATCACCGATGCCCAGGGCAACGCGATCTCGTGGTCTTCGGCGGGTCACATGGGCTTCAAGGGTTCGCGTAAGTCGACCCCTTACGCCGCTCAGATGGCTGCGGAAGACGCTGGCAAGAAGGCCCAGGAACACGGCGTGAAGACGCTGGAAGTGAACGTCTCGGGACCGGGCTCCGGCCGTGAATCGGCCCTGCGCGCGCTGCAGTCGGTCGGTCTGACGATCACGACGATCCGCGACGTCACGCCGATGCCGCACAATGGTTGCCGTCCGCCCAAGCGTCGTCGCGTCTAAGCGATAGCGTTCTAAGGCACCCCCAATCTCCGTCCGCTCCATCATGGCCTCGTCGACAAGGCCGGAGCAGGCGAAACCCGTTCGAGGGACAAAATGATCGAAAGAAACTGGCAAGAGCTGATCCGTCCCGAGAAGCCGCAGATCGAGATCGGTTCCGACGCCCAGCGCAAGGCGCGCCTGGTGGCCGAACCCCTCGAGCGTGGCTTCGGCGTGACGCTCGGCAACGCGCTCCGTCGCGTTCTGCTGTCCTCGCTGCAAGGCGCAGCCGTCACGGCCATCCAGATCGACGGCGTCGTTCATGAATTCTCGTCGCTGGAAGGCGTGCGCGAAGACGTGGTCGATATCGTCCTGAACATCAAGCAACTGGCGCTGCGTATGCACGCCGAAGGCCCCAAGCGCATGACCCTGCGCGCCACGGGTCCCGGTCCGGTGACGGCCGGCCAGATCGACGTGCCGGCGGACATCGAGGTTCTAAACCCCGACCACGTCATCTGCACGCTGGACGACGGCGCATCGGTGCGCATGGAACTGACTGTCCAGAACGGCAAGGGCTATGTCGCCGCCGAGCTGAACCGTCCGGAAGATGCGCCGATCGGCCTGATCGCCGTCGACGCCCTGTATTCGCCGGTCAAGAAGGTGGCTTACCGCGTCGAGCCGACCCGTCAGGGTCAGTCGCTGGACTACGACAAGCTGTTGCTGGAAGTCGAAACCAACGGTGCGGTCACGCCGGTTGACGCCGTGGCCTACGCCGCGCGCATCCTGCAGGACCAGCTCCAGATCTTCATCACCTTCGAAGAGCCCAAGAAGGCTGTCGAGCAGTCGGACGGCAAGCCCGACCTGCCCTTCAATCCGGCGCTGCTGAAGAAGGTGGACGAGCTGGAACTGTCGGTTCGTTCGGCCAACTGCCTGAAGAACGACAACATCGTCTACATCGGCGACCTGATCCAGAAGACCGAGGGCGAAATGCTTCGCACCCCGAATTTCGGCCGCAAGTCGTTGAACGAGATCAAGGAAGTTCTCACGACGATGGGCCTCAGCCTCGGCATGGATGTGCCGAACTGGCCGCCCGAAAACATCGAAGATCTGGCCAAGAAGTTCGACGACCAGATCTAAGTTCAACCCTCCGCCCGTCTCCTTCGGGAGAATGTCGGGGCGGTTAGAAGATTACGGTTCCAGGTCCGATTGAGGATACCGGTTCCGGAGTAGGAGAGACCCAGATGCGCCACGGCGCCGCCCATCGTAAACTCGGTCGCACGAGCAGCCACCGCACCGCCATGTTCGCCAACATGGCCGCCTCGCTGATCAAGCACGAGCAGATCACCACGACCCTGCCCAAGGCGAAGGAACTGCGTCCCTTCGTCGAGAAGCTGGTCACCCTCGCCAAGAAGGGCGACCTGCACGCGCGTCGTCAGGCCATCAGCCAGGTTCGCGACGTGCCGCAAGTCGGCAAGTTGTTCGAAACGCTTGGCCCGCGCTACAGCGAGCGTAACGGCGGCTATATCCGCATCATGAAGGCCGGCTTCCGCCACGGCGACAACGCCCCGATGGCCGTCATCGAGTTCGTCGACCGCGACGTCGAAGCCAAGGGCAAGGACTCCGGTCCGGTCCTGGCCTTCGAAGGCAACGACGAAGACTAAGATTTGGTCGTTTGACCAAACGCCGGAAGGGCGGTCGGAGCGATCCGACCGCCCTTTTGCTTTGCGTGGAAACCGGACATGAGGGGTGAATGAACGTCGCCATCGTCGATTTTCGTCCCGATCACGCCGTCGCCTGGGCGCAGTTGAACACCGCCTGGCTGATCGAGGGCGAGTTCGCCATCGAGGCCAAGGATCGGCTCGCGATCGATGATCCGCAGGGCGTGTTCCTGGATAAGGGCGGGCGCATCTTCATCGCTGAGAGGGATGGGGAGCCCGTGGGCTGCTGCGCCATGGTCCCGACCGACGACGCGGTGGAGGTCTGCAAGATGACGGTCACGCCCGCCGCGCGCGGCCTGGGGCTGGCGCGACGCCTGCTCGAGGCCTGCGAAGCGGCGGCGCGGGAAGCAGGCGCCGCCCGCCTCTACCTGGAAACCAACAGCGCCCTGAAGCCCGCGATCGCTCTGTATGAAAGCGCCGGCTTCATGCATCTGCCGCCACGGCCCACGCCCTATGCGCGCGCGGACATCTTCATGGAGAAACGGCTTTAGCCGCTCCAGAGCGCGGCGATCGCCATGCTCCATATGAGCAGAATGCACAGGCCGTAGGCGATCTGATCCTGAAGCGAGCGGCGTGGTGGTTCGGGCGGTGGGTTCGGAAGCGGCATCGTCAAGCTTGAAGCCGATAGGCGACGACGGCGAAATCGATTAAGCGGGTGGAGGTCTGTGAGGGGAGGTCACATGTCGGGTCGCGCGCCGCCGCCGCTAAATGCGCTGCGAACCTTTGAGGTGTTCGCTCGGCACGGGAGCATGACCCGTGCAGCAACCGAGTTGTGTGTCACCCACGGCGCAGTCAGCCGTCAGATCGCGGCGCTGCAGGCCTCATTGGGCGTGGCTCTGGTGACCGGGCCACGCCATGCGCTGACGCTGACCGAGACTGGCGCAAAGCTGGCCGAGGGCCTGACGCCAGCGTTTAGCGCGATCATGGATGCGGTCGAGGCCGCGCGGCAGGGCGTGGCGCGGGAGATCGAGATTTCTTGTTTGGGCACCTTCGCCCTAAAATGGCTGATCCCACGTTTGCCGTCCTTTCTGGAGGCGCACCCTGAGGTGCGCGTGAGGCTGTCGGAATCCTATGCGCCTGTCGATTATCGGCGCGACCGCTTCGACGGCGCCATCCGCATCGTGGAGCCTGATCAGGTCCATGTGCGAACCGAAGCGACGCCCTTCTTGGCTCAACATCAGGGACCGGTCGGATCGCCATCCATGATGGCCCAGCTGCCAACGATAGAAGCCTTAGCCAGCGCACCGAGGCTGCATTCGGCGACCTTCCGTCGGGCGTGGTCGGTCTGGGCTGAACTGGCTGGCGTGACCCTGCCGGCGGCGGCGATGGAGCGAGAATTCGCGCACAATCATTCGCTGGTGGAAGCGGCGATCGCTGGGTTGGGCGTGGGGATTGCGCCTTGGGCTTTCGTGGCGCCAGACGTGATGGCCGGTCGGTTGGCCGCGCCATTCGGCTTTGTCGAACGGCCGTCCCGGTTCGTCTTTCTGCGGCCGGAAGGCCGCAAGGACGCGGCGGTGGACGCCTTCCGCGACTGGCTGGTTGCGGAAGGCGCGCGCAGTCCGTCGCCGCCTATTCCTTCGACAGGTCCTGGCGGTTGAACCAGGCGACGGCGGCGGCGAAGGGGACGCCGATCCAGAGGGCCAGGCTGAGGACGCCCTTGAGTACGGCCTGATCGGGCAGTTGCGCCGCCGATGCGCCGCCCTCGATGGCGGCTTTGAGCAGGTCGGTGGCCATGCCCGGCGACAGCAGCGGCAGAAGCCAGCCGTCCGGCGTCACGCCCATCGGCAGCAGCAGTTGGGGCAAGAAGAACTGGGCCACGCCGATCACCAGCGGGGCGAACAGGGCCGCCAGCAGCGACCGGGTCACCACGGCGGCCAGAAGGCCCAGCATGGTGAACTGCAGGATGCGCGCCCAGGAGGTCAGGGTCAGAAGGCCGAAGTCCGCGGCCGCTGCGCCGGTCATCGAGAAGGTGAGGGGGCGGCCGAACACCGCCGCCTGGATTACACTGGCGATCACGTCGGAGATCAGGGCGGCGATGGTCGCCAGCACGATCACCAGACCCACGACCGCGACCTTGCCGGTCAGCAGGTTCGGCCGGGTGTTGCGCGCGCTGATCAGCCGCCAGGTCTCCCAGCGATAGTCGCCGGCGTAGATCGTCGCCGCGCCGATCAGGACGAACATCAGGATCGCGGGATTGGCGAAGTCGCCCGCGCTCTTGACCAAGGTCATCCCCAGATCGAGCGGGCCGCCCTTCATCAGTTCGGGCGGCAGCTTGCCGGCCAATTTGGCCTCGTTGGCCTTGGCGACGACGAAGCCCAGAGTGGCGAGGATCACGCCCATGATGGGGATGAACAGCACGCTCCAGAACAGGGCGGTGCGGTTCTTGGACAGGCGGTAGGTTTCGGAACGGATCGCGTCAGCCAGCACGGTTTTGCTCCTGCACGCCGGTCCAGCCGGTTTCGCTCATGAAGACGTCTTCCAGGTCCGCGCCGATCCAGCGGGCCTCTTCGATATCGACGCCGCCCTCGACCAGGGCCTTGATGGCGGCGGCGGCCTCGGCGCGCGGCACGGCGGCCACAAGGGCGTCGCCCTCCAGCGTCGCGCGCTCGCCCAGCACGGACATGGCCTTCGCCAACGGCGTGACCGACAGGCGCAGACGCTCGCCCGAGGCGGTCAGATCGGAGACGCGGCCCTCGGTGATCACCTTGCCCTTGTTGAAGATGGCGACACGGTCGCAGACGCGCTGGACCTCCTGAAGCTGGTGGCTGGCCAGGATGACCGTCACGCCGTCGTGGTCGGCCAGGCTGCGGATCAGGGCGCGCATCTCCTGGATCCCGGGCGGATCCATGCCGCTTGTCGGTTCATCCAGGATGACCAGGTCCGGCTTGGTCATCAGGGCGGCGGCGACGCCCAGGCGTTGCAGCATGCCGACCGAAAAGCCCTTCACGCGCCGATTGGCGGCCTCGGTCAGTCCGACGCGTTGCAGCCAGTCAGCGATCTCGGCCGAGGACACGCCGCCATGGGCGCGGGCCAGCCATTCCAGCACCTGGCGAGCGGTCATGAACGGCGGAAAGCGCGGCGTCTCGATCATCGAGCCCATGCGCCGCATCGAGGCCGGATCGCCGATCCGACCGCCCATCACCACAGCCTCGCCCTCGGTCGGACGAATCAGACCCAACAGGGTGCGAAACAGCGTCGATTTGCCCGCACCATTGGGCCCCAGAATGCCGTAGACCCCGCCGCGCGGGATCGACAAGGTCAGGCCGTCCAAGGCCTTTACCGTCCCGTAGGTCTTGGTCAGGCCGCGAATGTCGATGACGGTTTCCATACGCCAAGCTTGGCGAGTGAACGCCGGTCGCACAAGCCGTCGCGTGGCTGTCGTCCATTAAGTTTAGGCAATGGTTCAGTGTCGCCTTGGAGTAAGTTCATGTCTCGTTTCGTCGCCGCCAGCCTGGCCGTGGCCGCCGCCTTTGCCGTCGCGTCCTGCGCCGGGGCCCCGCAACCCGCCCCTACATCTCCGATTGTCGAGCAGGCCGCGCAGACGAGCCGTCCCGATCTGATCATCCTGGTGTCGATCGACGGCTTCTCGCCGGCCTATCTGGGCAAGGGGCAGACGTCGGTGCTGGATGGACTGGTCGCCGGCGGAGCGTTCGGGTCGATGCGGCCGTCATTCCCCAGCGTGACCTTCCCCAACCACTATACGCTAGTGACGGGCCTGCACCCGGACCATCACGGCGTGGTCGGCAACCGGTTCACCGACGCGCAGCTGGGCGCCTTCACCATGGCCAGCAAGGAAAGCGGCTTCTGGGATCAGGGCGAGCCGATCTGGGTCACGGCCGAAAAGGCGGGCGTGCGCACCGGCACCATGTTCTGGCCGGGATCTGAGGTCGAGCTTCAAGGCGTCCGGCCCAGCCAGTGGGCGCCGTTCGACCAGGCAATGCCGGGCGATGCGCGCGTGGATCGTCTGCTGTCGTGGTTGGACCTGCCGGGGGATCAGCGACCGAAGCTGGAGACGCTCTATTTCGACATCGTCGATACCGCCGGTCATCGCAACGGCCCTGATTCAGCCGAGACGCGCGCCGCCGCAGCGTCGGTCGATGCCTCGATGGGACGGTTGATCGAGGGGCTGAAGGCGAGGGGGCTTTATGATCGCACGATGCTGGTCGTGGTGTCGGATCACGGCATGGCCGCGACCTCGCCGGATCGGGTCGTGTGGATCGACGACATCATCGATCCGGCGGCGCTGAAGATCGGCTATGGCGGAGCGGTCCTGACCGCCGATCCGGCGCCGGGCCGCGAGGCCGAGGTGCAGCAGAAGCTGGTTGGACGCCATCCGCATATGGAATGCTGGAACAAGGCCGATGTGCCGGCGCGGCTGGTCTATGGATCCAACCCGCGCGTGGCGCAGATCGTCTGTCTGGTCGAGACTGGCTGGCTGACGGCGACGCGGGATCGGCCGGTGACGCGGGCGGGCGGCGCCCACGGTTATGACAATCAGGCGCCGGAGATGGCGGCGATCTTCATCGCCCACGGGCCGGGCGTGGTCGCCGGGCGTCGGCTGACCGATCTGGACAGCGTCGATGTGCAGCCCTTCCTGGCGCGGATGCTTGGGATCGCGGCGCCGGCTGGCGACGGGCGGGCGCAAGACACCTTGCCCGTCACCATGCCCTGATGGGGTGATTGGCGAGCCGACGATTTGAGCGCACACTGGTCGCCAGAGGTAGAGGGGCGAAGATGCGCAAAAGTCTGTGGGTCGCGACGGTTTCGGTCGCCTGTCTGATTGCACCCGTGGCGGTCGCAGACGCCACTGCGACGGCGGCGACCCTGGCCCTGATCACCAATCCGCAGGTCTGCGGCCGGGTCGGCGCCGTCGGCGATGTCCAGCCGACACGCGACATGGTCATGGCCCCAGGCTTCGGCGACGAGGGTTTCGCGGTCGATACGCAGAACCCCGAGGCCCAGGCCTGGTTCGACCACGGCGTGCGACTGCGCTGGGCGTTCGAGCATTCGGAATCGGTGCGGGCGTTCAGGAAGGCGAGGCAGTTGGACCCGTCGTGCGGCATGTGCGCCTGGGGCGAGGCCTGGGCGATCGGGCCGAACCTGAATGGCGGCGGCGGCGATCCCGAATCGATCGCTACAGGCCTGCGCGTCGCCCGTGACGCAAGGCGTCTGGCCCGAGACGCCACGCCGATGCAGCGGCAGATGATCGACGCCCTGATCCAGCGCTATTCCGGCAAGGAGAAGACCCGCGCCCTGCGTTACGCCCGTGCCATGGACCGGATCGCAAAGCGTCATGCCGACGATGTATCGGTCGCCTCGATCACCGCCGACGCCTGGATGCTCCAGCCCGAGGGCGAATGGTGGGACAAGGACGGCAAGGCGACCGATCCGGCCGTCACCCGCGCCCTGGCGATCCTGGAGCACGCCCTGACGGTCAAGCCGAACGATCCGGGCGCCATTCACCTGTATATCCACCTGACCGAATGGTCGGACGATCCGCACAGGGCGCTGGCCTATGGCGAGCGGCTGGCCCTGCTGGCGCCGGGCGCCAGCCATCTGGTGCATATGCCGTCGCACACCTTCTATCGTGTCGGGCGCTACAAGGACGCGATGATGTCCAACGTCAACGCCGTGGCGCTGGACAAGAGCTACGACCAACTGGTCGGCCCGCCCGGGGGGATACGCGGCATGCGGCTGCATGCCCACAACATCCATTTCGGCATGGGCGGCGCCCTGATGGCGGGCGGAGCCGAGCGGGGGCTGGAGCTGGCCGACTGGTATATGGCGACCTATCCGCAGCTGGCGGGACCGCCCGAGGCGGGCGAGGAAGGCTATATCGTCTATCGTCAGGTGATGGCGGCGGACGCCTATGCGCTTTACGGCCGGTTCGGATCGGACGCCCAGGTCGCGGCGCTGGCCGAGCCGGACGTGGGCCGTCCGCTGATGCGGGTCGGCTGGCGCTATGCACGGGGCGAGGCGGCGGCGCGGCGCGGCGATGCGGCGGCGGTTCGGATCGAGGCCCAGGCCATCGCCGCCCTGCTGGCGGACAAGGCGTTCAAAGGCCCGATGGCGGATCGTCAGACCGGTTTCGCCGAACTGTTCCAGAAGGTGCTGGAAGGCCGCGCGGCCATGATTGATCAGGACTATCCCGCCGCCATCGCCGCCTATGGGCGGGCGGCGGCGATCCAGGCCATGGCGCCCGAGGGCGGCGATCCGCCGATGATCTGGTATCCGACGCGCCGAAGCCTGGCTGCCGCCATGCTGGCGTCCGGCGATGCGACGGGGGCCAAGGCGAAGATCGGCGAACTGCTGAAGGATTGGCCGAACGACCCCTACAGCTACTACGTCCTCTACCGCGCCGAACAGGCGCTGGGCGACGAAACGGCGGCCAATGACGCCCTGCGCCACGCCGGCGTCGAATGGATCGGCGGACAGATGAGTTTGGCCGAGGCATAGCGCCTCGGCCTCAGTTTTTTCAGCGCTTCGCCGCTTCGATCAGTTTGCCGATCTCGGCCGGGTCGATGCCGGGGCTGGCCTTGCCGTTGACGAAGAAGGTCGGCGTGCCGCGCAGACGCAGGGCGGCGGCTGTGGTGTGGATGTCGGCGATGTGGCGGGTGGTGTCGGGCGCGGCGATCGCGGCCTTGGCGCGGGCCATGTCCACGCCATGCGCCGCCAGAATGGCGTCGATCGCCTCGATCGACAGCGCCCGCTCGGTCATCAGGGCGTCATAGACCACCAGATACTTGCCCTGCTGGTGCGCGGCCAGGGCGGCGCGGGCGGCGTATTGCGAGGTGATGTCGTCGCCGCGATCCAGGATGGGCCAGTCCTTGAAGACGAAGCGGACTTCCGGATGGGCGGCCATCAGGGCGCGATAGTCGTGGGCCACGGCCTTGCAGCCGGGGCAGCGGAAGTCGAAGAACTCGATCACCGTGACCTTGGCGTTCGCCGGACCGAAGGCCGGATCGCGGGCGTCGGGCGCCAGGAGGCCGGCGTTGGCGGCGGCGGCCTGGTTCGTCTCCTCGACGGCGGCCTCGGCGTCCTTGGTCTGGAGCGCCATCTGCGCCTCCTGCAAGACCTCGGGATGCTCCAGCAGATACGCACGCACGTTCGATCCGCCGGTCAGATAGGGCGCGGCTGAAAAGCCCAGCGCGATGACCGACAGGCCCAGGGCCAGATAGCCGGCGCGGCCGCCGCTGAGCCATCCTGGCTTGGCGGTCTTGGGTTCAGGCGCAGGCGTGGGGGCGTCGTCGGTCATTCAGGCTCGCAGTCGGCGGTAAGCATCAGTTGAGGGTGGCGGGCCGGCGCGCGGCGTCACGGCGGTCCAGGTCGTTGAGATCGTCGGGCGTGGCGCCCGAGGCCAGGACGATATCGACGGCGCGTCGCCATTCGATTGAACCGGGATCCAGCATGGAGCGGGCGCGCAGGGCGAACTGGGTCGCCTGTTTCTCGTCCCCGCCGGCGAAATAGTATTCGGCCGAGGCCAGTCGCGCCTCGCCCTCCTTGCCCTGCGAGGCATAGGCCTGGGCCAGCAGTCGCCAGGCCATGGTGTTGTCCTTCTCGGCGACGACGGCGTGTTTCAGCTGGTCTATGGCCTCGTCCAGCTTGGCCTTGTCGTTGGTCTCGATCAGGGCGTGGGCCAAGTTGACGCGCAGCAGGGGGGCGTCGGGCTTCAGGCGGACCGCCTCGCGGTGGGCGGCGACGGCCTCGGCCGGCCGACCTTCCTCGAACAGAATCTGGCCCTTCAGTTCCTGGAAATAGGGGTTGTTCACGTCGCCGGCGATCAGCGCATCCACCGCCGTCAGCGCCTTGTCCGTCTGGCCGTCGCGATACCAGGCGATGGCCCGCGCATAGCGGCCGGGCAGGGAGGTGTCGGTCGATGGATAGTCGCGCAGGGTGGCGTTCGGCGCATCCATGAAGGCGTGAATCTTGGCCAGGATCAGCGCGTGCTGCGCCATACGTTCGGGGCTGTCGCGATGGTCGTAGTGCGGCTGTTCCTGCACATAGCGGCGCAGGCTCTCTATCCGGTTCGACGACAGGGGGTGGCTGCGGAAATAGGGATAGCGGCGGGCGTCGGAGAAGACCTCCTGCGAGCGGAAGTTCTCGAAGAAGGACACCAGCCCGGCGCCGGATTCACCGGCCGCCTCCAGCGCCCGCGCGCCGGAGATGTCGGCCTCGCCTTCCTGGCTCTGCATATAATGCAGCGCGCCAAGAGCGCCGAAATACTGGCTGGAGCCGAGCAGGGCCACGCCTGCGTCCGGCGCGCCGGCGGCGATCGCCAGGGCGCCGAGCGCCATGGTCATGAACATCGGCTGTTTGCCGGCGTTCTCGGCCCCGTCGCGCAGGGTGTGACGGTTCTTGATGTGGCCCGCCTCGTGCGCCATCACGCCCAGCAGTTCGCCGGGCGTCTTGGTGCGCAGGATCAGGCCGGTGTTGACGCCCATGATCCGCCCGCGTGTCGCAAAGGCGTTCAGGTCGTTGTCGTTGACCAGCAGGACTTCGATGTCGTTCGGGTTCAGCCCCATGGCCACGAAGACCGGGTCGGCCCATTCGCGCACGATGCCCTCGACCTCGGTGTCGCGGATCAGGCTTTGCGCGGAGGCCTGGCCGGCGACGGAAACAGCCATCAAGGCCGTCGCCGCCGCCGCCAGAACGCGGGATGCAGATCGGGGAAGCCATCTCATGGCTCTACTCCAACAACGACCGGCCCCCGCCTGTATCCAGACAGTCTAATCGTGACCGATCAGCGGCGCCACCACCCGCGCTTGGGCTTTTCGGGCGGTGCGACGATCTGGTTCGGGTCTTCGGCGATGATGGCCTGAACGTCGATCTCCGGCGTGGGAGCCACGAACGGCTCGGCCAGGACGGCCTCGGTCACTGGAACCGCCGTCGGCGCGGCGACCGGGGCGACCTCGGCCGGTTCGGCGGCCAGCGCCTCGTGCGGGGTCACGTCCAGTTCGGCCGGTGCGCCTTGGACCGTGGCCTCGTTCGGCTCGATGGCGGTGTCGGGATGCGGTTCGGTCGCGATCTCGACATTGGCGCTGGCCGACTTGCGGCGCACGCGACGACGCTGAGGCTCGGGCGCGATGGCCGGCGCGGCTGGCTCGACGGCCTCGGTCGGCTCGACCATGACGGCCATCGGGGTCTCGGGCGAGCCGTCGGGCGGCATGCCTTCGTTGGTGGCGCGGTTCTCGACCTTGATCTCGTGGCTGACGGCGCCGTCGCCACGGCCGCGACCGCGACGACGACGACGGCGCGAACGGCCGCCTTCCTCGCCGGAGCCTTCGCCAGCAACGACATCCAGGCCTTCGATCTCGGACTGAGCGACAGCGGGACGTTCAGCCCGCTCGGGGCGCTCGCCGCGTTCCGGACGACCTTCCGAGCGGCCGGGGTTCAGCGGGTCGAACCAGACATAGGGGTCGTCCAGCGACGGCGTGCGGCCGCGAACCCAGGTGTAGACGTCGCGCTCGCCATCCTCGCGGACGCGGCGACCGCCACGGCGGCCACGGCGACGACGGCGGCCGTTTTCGTCTTCCTCATCGTCCGAGGCGTCGTCGGCGCTGACCGTATCGACGGCCTCGACGTCGGAGGTCTCCTCGTCGCGACGACCGCCACGACGGCGACGGTTGCGCCCACGACCGCGATCGCGACCGCCTTCATGACGTTCCGAACGTTCGCGCGGTTCGTCGTCGTCGCTGTCTTCGCGATCCAGGGATTCGACCGTGTCGTCATCGTCGTCGACGATGATCTCCTCGTCGTCGTCCTCATCCTCGTCTTCGTACAGCGAGGCGTCGAAGTCGTCGTCGAGGTTGGGCATCTCGATCTCGGGCGCGACGAAGTCCTCGTTGGTCTCGGTGCGCTCGATATTGTGTTCGCCCTGACCCAGGCTGTCGTCGATCTGGACGATGACGTTCAGGCCGCGACGTTCAAGCAGCGACTGCAGATAGGCGCGCTTGTGGTTCAGGATGTACAGGCCGACGGCGGTGCAGACCTTCAGCACCACGACGCCTGCGCCGTTCTTGCCGGCCTCGATGTCGACCGCGCGCAGGGTCATCAGGGCGGCGGATTCGGCAGAGCGGATGCGGCCCGTGCCCTGGCAGTGCGGGCAGGCTTCGGTCGCACCCTCGATCACGCCCAGTCGGCGACGCTGGCGGCTGATCTCCATCAGGCCGAAGGGCGAGATACGGCCCATCTGGATGCGGGCGCGGTCGGAGGACAGGGCCTCCTTCAGCACGCGCTCGACGGCGCGGTTGTTCTTGCCTTCATCCATGTCGATGAAGTCGATGACGACCAGGCCGGCGAGGTCGCGCAAGCGCAGTTGGCGGGCGGCTTCTTCGGCCGCTTCCATATTGGTCTTGAAGGCCGTCTGCTCGACGTTGCGTTCCTTGGTGGCGCGACCCGAGTTGACGTCGATAGCCACCAGGGCTTCGGTCTGGTTGATGACCAGATAGCCGCCGGATTTCAGCGGCACCACCGGTTGGTGGATCTGCGTCAGCAGTTCCTCGATGCCGTTGGCCGCGAACAGGGGGCGCGAGCCGCGATACAGGTGAACCTTCTTGGCCTGGGCCGGCATCAGCACGCGCATGAAGTCGCGCGCTTCCTTGAAGCCCTCGACGCCCTCGACCTGAATGCCGTCGAAATCCTTGTCGAACATGTCGCGCACGGCGCGGCGGACCAGGTTCTCTTCCTCGTAGATCACCGAGGGGGCGTGAGAGGCGAGGGTGGTCTCGCGGATCGTTTCCCACAGGCGCAGCAGATATTGATAGTCGCGCTTGATCTCGGCCTTGGTGCGCTTGGCGCCCGCCGTGCGGATGATCAGGCCCATGCCCTTGGGCACTTCCAGGGCCGAGACGGCGCTCTTCAGGCGACGACGGTCAGAGGTGTTCGTGATCTTGCGCGAAATGCCGCCGCCCTTGCCGGTGTTAGGCATCAGCACGCAGTAGCGGCCGGCCAGCGACAGCCAGGTGGTCAGGGCCGCGCCCTTGGCGCCGCGCTCGTCCTTGACGACCTGGACCAGCAGGATCTGGCGGCGCTTGATGACGTCCTGGATCTTGTAGCGACGCATCAGGCGGCGCTTCAGCCGCTCCTCGTCGGCCAGCGCCGATTCGGGGTCGACGTCATCGCCGGTCGATTCGCGGTCGAGATCGTCTTCGTCCTCATCGTCATGCGCCTCGGCCATGATGGCTTCGCGGTCGGCGACGGGGATCTGGTAGTAGTCGGGGTGGATTTCGTTGAAGGCGAGGAAGCCGTGGCGATTGCCGCCGTATTCAATGAAGGCGGCCTGCAGGCTGGGCTCTACGCGAGTGACCTTGGCGAGGTAGATGTTGCCGCGAAGCTGGCGCTTCGCACGGGATTCGAAATCGAATTCCTCAATCTTGCGCCCGTCCACGATGGCGACCCGGGTCTCCTCGGGATGCGCCGCATCGATCAGCATTGTCTTTGACATGGAAAGTCTCTCTCTGGCGCGCGCAGGCCGACCGTCCCGGATCTCCGGACAGGGTCATGGCGGCTCGCCGAATGAAGGTGAGGGCCGGCGCGCGCGACATCCCCTCGCCGAGAACGGCGAAGAAGGCTTGATCAAGCCGTTGGGGAACGCAGGCGGAAAGGCCCATTAAGTCGTCGGTCCTGAACCGGGCGCGCCAATCCCTTGGGAAGGCCGCGTCCCTGGTCCGCTCTTCGAACCATCGGCCAGGCCGGGGCGGTTCTAGGATTGGTGAAAGTCAACGCCGCGAGGAGGGCGCGCCAAGATTCGCAGAGGCGAAATCGGCGCGATCGGTTCGCGAGCGGTCACAGCATAGTCATGCAACGGGAGAATTAAAAGGCGCTCGCCTTAACCCCCTGAATACGAGCCTCTGTCATGATGGGGTTCAAGTAGGCTTAAACCGGGTTCGCCGACGCAGATGAGCGGTCGCGTTTTGACAGGTCTGATGCGCTGGCGCGCGAAGGAGTGGGCGATGACCGCCCTGGCCTTCGTGGTCATCTGCATGGGCGGTCTGTCCGCAACGCGCGGTTTCGCCTGGGGCGCGCAGGGCGATGTGTTGGCGGTGCGCTTCGGCGCCGATGGCGATCGGACCCGCGTCGTCATCGATCTGGACAAGACGGCGCAAGGACGCGTCATCGACGCGGGCGGCGAAGGCCGGGTGGTGCTGGCCCTCAGCGGTGTTGCGCCAGGGCGTGGTCTAAACGGTGGCGGTTCGGGCCTAGTGCGCTCTTATGAAGTTACGTCGTCCGGCGGTTCGTCGCGAGTTCAGCTAGAACTGGCGCGCGGCAGCGAGATCGAACGGCGCTTCCTGCTGCCGCCCGGCGACGGCGTCAGCCATTATCGTTATGTCGTGGACCTGAAGGCGACGGGAGCCGCCGCGCGCGCCTCGACCACGCCGGCGCCGCGCGCCAGCGCGCCGCCGCGTCGCGCAGAACGCCCCCTGATCGTCATCGACGCCGGCCATGGCGGCAATGATCCGGGCGCCAGCGGCGCAAGCGCCCAGGAAAAGCAGGTCACTTTGGCCGCAGCCCTGGCCTTGAAGGCCGAGCTTGAGAAGAACGGCCGCTATCGCGTGCGCCTGACCCGGACCGACGACCGCTACGTCGACCTCTATCGCCGTGTGTCAATCGCGCGTCAGGCGGACGCCGATCTGTTCATTTCCTTGCACGCCGACGCCGGCGCCGATCCGGCGCTGCGCGGGGCCAGCGTCTATACCTTGTCGGAGCAGGGCGCGGGCCGGGCCGTGCGCGAGTTCACGCGCGGCGACAACTGGCATCGCGAGCTGCATCTGCCGGGGCGCGATCCGTCGGTTGATCGCATCCTGCTCGACATGACTCAGCGCGCGACCCAGAACCGCTCGGCCCAGTTCGCGCGGGTCTTGCTGACCCACCTGGAGGGATCGGACCATCCTCTGCTTCGCCGCAGCCATCGCGATGCGGGCCTGGCTGTCCTCCTGGCGCCCGACGTGCCGGCCGTGCTGCTGGAAATGGGCTTCATCACAAACCCCGAGGACGAGCGGCTTCTGACTGACGAGCGCGCGCGCCGTCGCCTGATGAAGTCGGTGGCGGACGGGATCGATCGCTATTTCCGCGAGCCGTCGAGCCCGATGATGGCCGCCGCAACCAGCCAGGCCGCCGGTCAGCCCTGATCCGGCGCAACCAAGCCGGCCGTCGCCGGTTTCCGGACCATGAAAAAAGCGATTGTCACGGGCGGATCGGGCCTGATCGGAACGGGCGTCTGTAACGCCCTGCTGGCCAATGGATGGGAGGTCGCCTCCTTCGACCTGAAGCCGGGAGAGGGAGAAGCGCGTCACATCGACTGCGATTTGGGTGATGAGGACTCGGTCAAAAAGGCGTTCGAGACGCTGGGCTGGTCGTCGCTGGACCTGCTGGTCAACAACGGGGGCATCGCCGATCCGGTGAACGGCCCGCTGGCTGAACTGTCGCTGGCTGACTGGCGCAAGACCATCGACAGCCATCTGACCGGCGCCTTTTTGATGAGCCGCTCCGCCATTCCTCTGCTGAACGAGGGCGGCGCTATCGTGAACATGATATCGACGCGCGCCTTCATGTCCGAGCCGCGCACTGAGGCCTATGCGGCGTCCAAGGGCGCGCTGTTCGCCCTCACCCACGCCCTGGCGATTAGCGAAGGCCCTCGAATCCGCGTCAACGCCATTGCGCCCGGCTGGATTTCGGACGGCGAGGATTTGCGTACTGTCGATCACGAACAGCATCCGGTCGGCCGCGTCGGCCGCGCGGAGGATATCGCAGGGGCCGTGCTCTATCTCGCCGAAGCGAGTTTCGTGACGGGCCAGGTGCTGACCGTGGACGGCGGCATGACACGCAAGATGATCTACGCCGACTAGGCCGTCAGGCCAGACCGGCCTTTTTCAGCGTCTTCCACGCCTTGATCACGCGTTGCAGCTTGGCCTCGGCGCTGCGGTCGCCGCTGTTGGTGTCGGGGTGAAACCGCTTCAGCAGCTCGTGATACTGAGCCTTGATCTTCGCCTTGTCGGCGCCCGGATCCAGATCGAGGTCGGCCAAGGCGGCGCGTTCCAGCTTGCCGATGCGGCGGTCCTCGGTCGCGGACTGCGGCGCCTGATCGCCCTTGCGCCCAAACAGGCCGAAACTGTCGCGCCATGAGCCGGCGCCGGTGGTGTTGGACGTGCCCATCTTGGCGGCGAAGGCGGCGGCTTCGCGCGTGAACTTGCCGGCCTGCATTTCCCAGGTCGGGCGCCCGCCGGTCATGGCCTCGTTTTCCTGGGCGGCGCGGATCTGGCCTTCGCTCATGCCGGCGTAGAAGTTCCAGCCCTTGTTGTACTCGCCGGCGTGCGGCTGGCAGAATTCGTAGAAGTCGTTCAGCCGTTCGCGCGACTTGGGCGCCTTGGCGGCGGCTGCCCGGCGACAGTCGGGCCACTGGCACGGCTTTTCGCCCGGCTTCAGGTGAAGCACGTCGGCTTTCGCCGCCTCTTCCTCGGGCTTGGGCGGCTTCACCCGAATGTCGGTGAAGCGCGGCTTGTATTGAAAGGAGGCGGACATCAGCCGAAGTGTAAGCCCGATTGGGACAGCATCAAGGAATCGATCATGTCTGAAGGCCCGGTGGCGACGATTATTCGTGCAAAACTGACGGCGGGGCTGTCGCCCTTGCGTCTGGAGGTCGAAGACGACAGCTGGCGCCACGCCGGACATCATCATGAAGGTGGAATGGATGCCAAGCCTGGCGGCGAAAGCCATTTCAATCTGGTGATCGTGTCCGCCGCTTTCCAGGGGCAGACGCGGCTGGCGCGACAGCGCGCGGTCAACGCCCTCTTGAAGGACGAGATGGCCGGACCGGTTCACGCTCTTTCGATCAAGGCGCTGACGCCGGAGGAGGCGAGTTGAGCGAGAGAACTGCGTTCACATCGTCTTAGAACCTTCGTCTTAGCGTCATTCGACCAAACAGAACGTGGGGATCTGGGCTTATGGTGGAATCAGACGGCGTCGCGAAGGCGCTCGAAGGCGAGCAACGCGCCGGAGACGCGGCCCAGGCGCTGACCGCCATCCTGCAGACGCAGTATCTCCGCTACATGATCATCGCTTCGTGGGGCGTGGGTCTTCTGGGCACCGTCGGCTTGTGGCCGGCGCTTCTCTGGTTCGGCGGCACCCTGGCGGCCGGGTCGCTGCGGGGAATCGTCGAACATCGCCTAAGCCATCGTGTCGGCACCAACTGGGGCGTGATCTTCCCGATCGTGGCTACGGTGACGACCGGCGCCTGGGCCATTGCGCCTCTGATGGCGTGGTTCTCGCCCACCGAGTTCGGACGGCCCCTGGCCCTTGCCCTGCTGATTTCCGGCTATGTGCTGGTCTTCGCTCAGCTTCGCAGTTCGCCGCGTCAGGCCCTGATCATCTCTTCGCCCTACGGTGCGGCCGCGACGATCATTCTGTTCAGCCTGTGGGGGACCAACGCCTTCTGGTCGATGCTGGCGGTCCTGCCGTTTACGGCGGCGGGTCTGTTTGTGCTGGTGACCATGACCTTGCTGCGCGAAGACCGCATCCGGGCCTTCCAGTCGCACCAAGCGCATCTGATCGAGGAACTGGAAGCGGCCCGCGACAAGGCCAATGCCGCCAATGACGCCAAGTCGAACTTCCTGGGCGTGATCTCGCACGAGCTGCGCACCCCGATGAACGGCGTGCTGGGCGCGGCCCAACTGCTCAGCGCGACGCGACTGGAGACGACGCAGCGCGAATATCTGTCGATCATCCGCAACTCCGGCGACAATCTGTTGTCGCTGCTGAACGACATCCTCGACATGACCAAGATCGAGGCGGGCAAGATGAACTTCGAGGTCGTCGATATCGTCATCGACGGTTTGAACAAGCGCATCACCGGCCCGTTCGAGGCCCAGGCCGAAGCCAAGGGCCTGACGTTCGTCACGACCGTGGAGGGCGAGATTCCGACGGTGGTGCGCGGCGATCCGCTGCGCGTCTGTCAGGTCGTGCAGAACCTGCTGTCCAATGCGGTCAAGTTCACCGAGGCCGGCGAGATCCACTATCTCGTGCGCGGACACCGCGTATCGGATCAGCGCGTGCGGTTCGAATTCGTCGTCCAGGACAGCGGTGCGGGCATTGCCGCGTCCGATCTGGAGCGGCTGTTCATGCCCTTCACCCAGGTCGACACCTCGTCGACGCGGCGCTTTGGCGGGACAGGTCTGGGCCTGACTATCGCACGGCGCATGGCCAACATCATGGGCGGCGACATCACCGTGACGTCCAAGCTCGCCGAGGGCTCGTGCTTCACCCTGGAAATCGAGGCCGAGGTCGTGGAATGGGCCAAGCCCGTCGCGGCGGCCGAGGTTCATGCCGAGATCGAGGACGGCGAATCGCTGCGCGTCCTGGTGGTCGAGGATCACCCGGTGAACCGCATGATCCTGGAGGCCTGGATGAGCTCGGCCAGCCACGTCACCTCGACGGCCGAGAACGGCCAGATCGCGGTCGATATCGCCAAGGACCAGCCGTTCGACCTGATCATCATGGATGTGAACATGCCGGTGATGGACGGACTGACCGCGACACGCATGATCCGCGAAGGCGGCCAGAACGCCGGCACCCCCATTGTGGTCCTGTCCGCCTCGGCACGTCATGAGGATCACGAAGCCGGTCTTCAGGCGGGCGCCGACGCCTATCTGAACAAGCCGATCGATTTCGGCGCCCTGGCCGCCCTGATGGGTCGCGTCGGCGGCGGTCGCGACGCGGTCGCGCAGATGGCTCTGCCGTCGTCGGAGACCTCGGTCGCCGCCTGATTGCGGCGATCCTGTGTTCTCAACATGAACCTGGGCCGATGACGCCGGTTCAGGTGCGCCTCAGTCGCCGTGCTCCATAACTGCATCCAAGCCGACGTTTTTCGGCGCAGATGGAGACACGATCATGAAAAAGATCTTGACCACCGCAATCGCTTCGGTCGTGGCCGCCGGCGCGCTGGGCGCTACTGGCGCAGCGTCGGCCCAACCCATGCCGCCCCACGGTCCGCATGGTCCCGCCGCACGTCATGGTCCGGGTCCTGACCACTACGATCGTCGGGACTATCGCGAGGATCGCCGCGACTACCGCCGCGAGCTTCGTGAGGATCGTCGCGACTATCGCGAGCAGCGACGCGCCTATGAACGTTGGCAGCGTGCGGAACGTCGTTACAACGCCCCGCGCTATGTCCCGCCACGCGGCTATGCGGTTCGGACCTGGAGCTATGGTCAGCGGATGCCGTCCTACTACCGGACCAACGCCTATGTGGTGAACGACTACAACCGCTATGGTCTGCGTGCGCCGCCCCGTGGCTACCAATACGTCCGCAGCGGTAATGACGTGGTGCTCGCCGCCGTCGCGGGCGGCCTGATCACCGCCGTGATCGCCGGACTGTTCAATTGATCTGCTGAGGATGTGAGATGCGCTCCGGAGGGAAACCTCCGGGGCGTTTTTCGTTCTGAAGAGGACGGCGACGCTTCCGGCGCCCAAGATGGATGACGATGCGCGCCTTCGCCGAGCTACTGGACCGCCTGTCCCTGACGGCTTCGCGCAATGCGAAGCTGGTGCTGGTGCGCGACTATCTGAGAGCGACGCCCGATCCGGACCGGGGATGGGCGCTGGCGGCCCTGACCGGGGACCTGACGTTCGACGCGGCCAAGCCGGCCATGATCCGAAAGGCGGTTGAAGGCCGGGTCGACAGCGTGCTGTTCGGCTGGTCCTACGACTATGTGGGTGATCTGGCGGAGACAGTGGCCCTGATCTGGCCCGTGACGCCGGACCATCGGCCAAACCGCGAGCCAGAATTGGCCGAGGTCGTCGAGGCGCTAAGGACCGCGACGCGGACGGAGGTGCGCGGTCTTCTGGAGGGTTGGCTGGATGCGCTGGAGCCGAAAGGGCGCTGGGCGCTGCTGAAGCTGATGACCGGGGCCTTGCGCGTCGGCCTGTCGGCACGGCTGGCCAAGACGGCCGCGGCCATGATGCGCCCGGACGCGGTGATGGCGCCGCCTTCGCCGGAGGGCGACGAGGCGCAGATGACGCTGGAGGCGTTGGACGCCTCGGCCATCGAGGAGGTCTGGCACGCGGTCGAGCCGCCCTACGCCGACCTGTTCGCCTGGCTGGAGGGCAGGGCGGAGCGGCCCAGCCCGGATGCGCCCGGCCGTTTCCGACCCGTCATGCTGGCGGTCGCCATCGATGAAGCGGTCGATCTGCCCAAATTGTCGCCGGTTGATTATGCGGCCGAATGGAAGTGGGACGGCATTCGGGTTCAGGCGGTGCTGGAGGGCGAGGTCCGTAAACTCTATTCCCGCACCGGAGACGAAATTTCAGCCGCCTTTCCCGACGTGATGGAGGCCCTGGCGTTCGAAGGTGCGATCGATGGCGAGCTGATCGTCTGGCGCGACGGGGCGGTCGCGCCGTTCGGGGACCTTCAGCAGCGGCTGAATCGCAAGTCGGTGGACGCCAAGGCGATGCAGGCCTTTCCGGCGGCGGTGGTCGCCTATGACCTGTTGGCCCAGGACGGCGAGGATCTGCGCAGCCTGCCGCTCCGCGAGCGTCGGGCGCGCCTGGAGGCCCTGGTCAATGGTCATACCGGCGAGCGACTGCATCTGTCGCCGGTGGTCGATTATGCCGATTGGGATCAGTTGGCGCGGTTGCGAGCCGATCCGCCGGTCGGGGCGGCGGCCGAGGGGCTGATGCTGAAACGCTGGGACAGCCCCTATCTGGCGGGGCGACCCAAGGGGCCGTGGTTCAAATGGAAGCGCGACCCGCACGTCATCGACGCCGTCCTGATGTACGCCCAGCGGGGGCATGGGAAACGCTCGAGCTTCTATTCCGACTACACCTTCGGCGTCTGGACGCCAGAAGGCGCGCTGACGCCGGTGGGCAAGGCCTATTTCGGCTTTACCGACGAGGAGTTGAAACAGCTCGACAAGTTCGTGCGCGATCACACCATCGACCGGTTCGGGCCGGTGCGGTCGGTGCGGGCCGAGCGGGACTTCGGCCTGGTGCTGGAAATCGCCTTCGAGGGATTGAATCGCTCGACCCGGCACAAGTCCGGCGTGGCCATGCGCTTCCCGCGCGTCAGCCGCATTCGCTGGGACAAGCCGGCGCGAGAGGCCAACACCATCGACGATGTGATGGACCTGCTGGACGCCATCGAAAGCGGCGGCGGACGGATCGCAAAGGCCTGAAAACGGGCTTTCGGGGGTTCCAATCGTCGCGTCAGGCGTTAGACCCGACCTCATGTCTCTGCCTATCTCCAACGAAGTCGCCGATGCGGTGGCCGCGGGCCGCAAGGCCGTTTCGATCGATGCCGCCGTGATCGCCAAGCTGACCGACATGGCGGGTGATTTCGCGATCAACCTGACGATCGCCATCCTGATCTTCGTCCTCACCGTATTTGCGGCGAAATGGGCGGCGCGGGCGGCGCGCAATACCCTTTCGCGGGTCAGGGGTTTCCGTCACGATCCGACGGTCCTGAGCTTCGCGGTACAGGTGGTGCGGGTCGTGGTCTTCATCATCGGCATGATCGCCGTGCTGCAGCGGCTGGGCGTTCAGACGACCTCGATCATCGCGGTGCTGGGCGCGGCGTCACTGGCGGTGGGCCTGGCGTTGCAGGGCACGTTGTCGAACGTGGCGTCGGGGATCATGCTGCTGGTGCTGCGGCCCTACCGGGTCGGCGACGTCGTCGATGTCGGCGGGATGAGCGGCACGGTGCAGCGACTGGACCTGTTCACGACCCAACTTTCCAACGCCAATAACCACAAGATCGTCATTCCGAACTCCAAGGTCCTGAGCGACCCGCTGACCAATCTGACCGGCCAGCAGACGCGCCGGATCGAGATCAACTTCACGGTCGGCTATGGCGACGATCTGAACCAGGCGCGTTGCGTGCTGGCGGACATGGCCGCCGCACACGAAAAGGTGCTGCACGATCCCCATCCGTGGACCGGCGTGACGGGCCTGCTGGACAGCTCGGTGCAGGTGACGCTGCACGCCTGGGTCAAGGTCGGCGACTGGTGGCAGACCCAGGCCGACCTGATGCAGGGCGGCAAGGAGGCGCTGGACGCCGCCGGCATCGAGATTCCGTTCCCGCATCAGGTCGCCGTGCCGTATGGCGATGAGGATGTGGTCCCGGTCGTGCGCGTCCGCACGGTCGATGACGATACTGCCGATCTGAAGGCGACGAACCGTTGATGCGTTACGATTTCGGCTCCGACAACACCGCCGGCATGGCGCTGAGCGCCATCGAAGGCCTGGTGCGCGCCAACAAGGGATTCGCCCGCGCCTATGGCGCAGACGAGGTCACCGCCCACGCCGCCGACCAGATTCGCCAGCGTCTGGATGCCGACGCCGACGTGCGTTTTGTTTTCAGTGGGACGGCGGCCAACGCCATCGCCCTGTCGATGCTGGCCCAACCCTATGAGGCGGTGCTGGCGCACCATGCGGCGCACATCTGCACAGACGAGACGGGCGCGCCGGGCTTCTTCGGTCACGGCGTCGGCCTGATCGGCTTGCCGGGCTTCTCGGGCAAGATCGATCCATTGGCCCTGCAGGCGCAGTTGGGCGAACCCGAAGTGGGGCATCGTCAGCCGCCCGCCGCCCTGTCGCTGACACAGGCCACGGAATATGGCTCGGTCTATACCGAGGAAGAACTGCGCCACCTGATCGAACCGGCCAAGGCGCTGGGCTACGGCGTTCACATGGACGGAGCGCGCCTGACCAATGCGGTCGCCGCCGGTTTCGACCTGAAGGACATTCCGCGCCTGGGCGTGGACGTGCTGGTGTTCGGCGGGGCCAAGGCGGGCGCCAACTGCGCCGAGGCGATCGTGCTGTTCGACAAGAGCCTGGCGCGGCGATTGGACAATCGGCTGAAACAAGCGGGCCAGACGTCATCCAAGACGCGTCTGTTGTCGGGCCCGATGCTGGGGTTGCTGGAAAGCGGCGATTGGGAATCGGGCGGCGCCCATGCCAATCTGATGGCGCAGCGACTGGCGGCGGGCATCGCGGGGCGGTCGCCCTTCGTCCTGGCCCATCCGGTGGAGGCGAACGCCGTCTTCGTGCGGATGCCGCCAGAGGCGCATGCCCGCCTGAATGAAATGGGCTGGGCCTGCTACGCCTTCGATGACGGTTCGGTGCGCTTCGTCTGTTCATGGGCGACGCAGGAAGCGGCCGTGGACGAGTTGATCGAGGCGGTCGCCGGTCTGGGCTGAGCGACTAATCCCCGTTCGCGCGCCAGCGTGGCCTTTCCCCGGTCGCAATGGGTTTCCATATGCGCATCATGGCGATGCGAGGCGAACGCTCCGGCGGCAGGCGTGACCCGATGGTCAAGGCGCAGCAGGCAGGGAGCACACAGGACAAGACGGACGGACCCCCGACGCTGACGGCGTTGGCGGACCTTGCGCGGCTGGTCGCCCGTTCAGGCGCACCGCACCTGAAACTGCGGCTGATCTCGGCCATCCTGCTGACGCTGGCGGGCAAGGGGCTGGGCGTCATGGCGCCGCTGGTGCTGGGTGCGGCGGTCAACCGTCTGGCGGCGGGGCAGGGTGCCGCGACCGCCGTCGGCCTGGGCTTTGCGGCCTTCGCCATCGGCTGGACGCTTGTTCGGTTCCTGTCGGCGGCCTCGCCCCTGATCTCCGACGTGGTGTTCGCGCCGGTGCGTGCCGCCGCCCAGCGCGCGACGGCGGCCGAGGCCTTCGCTCATGCGCTGAGCCTGTCGCTGGATTTTCACCAGACCAAACGCTCGGGCGCCCTGTCGCGGACGATGGACCGGGGATCGCGCGCGGTCGATTTCCTGCTGCGCATCCTGGCCTTCAACCTGGTTCCGACGGGGGTGGAGCTGGTGCTTGCGGCCGGGGTGCTGGGGGCCAAATACGACTGGCGTTTCGCCGCCGTCGCGGTGGTCGTGGTCGTCATCTACACCGCCGCCACCTTCGCCATGTCCAACTGGCGGCTGGAGCATCGCCGGATCATGAATGCGGCCGATTCCGAGGCCGCCGGCGTCTCGGTCGACGCCCTGCTGAACTATGAGACGGTCAAGTCGTTCGGCGCCGAGACGCGCGCGGCCCAGACGTATGACCGGGCGCTGGGCGACTATGCCGAGGCGTCGCTGAAGGCCAACAGTTCGCTGAACATGCTGAACGGGATGCAGGCCCTGGTGATGAACCTGGGGCTCGGCGTCATGGCGGTGATGGCCGGGTTCGAGGCGGCGGCCGGGCGGATGGGGCCGGGCGACGTGACGGCGGCGGTGCTGATCATGATCTCGCTATATGCGCCGCTCAACATCCTGGGCTTCGCCTATCGGGAAATCCGTCAGTCCTTCATCGACATGGAGGAGATGCTGAAGGTGACGCGACAGACGCCGCAGGTCGCCGATGCGCCGAACGCCGTCGCCCTGCCGCGGCCGGTCGATGCGCGCGGGGCGTCGGTAGCGTTCGAGGCCGTCGGCTTCCGCCACGACGCGCGGGCCAATGGGCTAGAGGACGTCAGCTTCTACGCTGCGCCTGGCACCACGACGGCGCTGGTCGGGCCCTCGGGCGCGGGCAAGTCCACCATCGTCAAACTGGCGCTGCGTCTGCTCGATCCGCAGGATGGGCGCGTCCTGATCGACGGCCATGATGCGCGTAAGGTGACCCAGGCCTCGCTACGATCGGCGGTGGCCCTGGTGCCGCAGGATGTGGCGCTGTTCAATGACACTCTGGCCGCCAACATCGCCTTCGCCCGGCCCGAGGCGGATGAGGCGCAGGTGTGGGCGGCGGCGGAGGCGGCGGAACTGGCCGACTTCATTCGCGGCTTGCCTGACGGGATGCAGACTAAGGTCGGCGAGCGGGGTCTGAAGCTGTCGGGCGGCGAACGTCAGCGGGTGGGCATCGCCCGCGCGCTGCTGGCCGATCCGTGCATCCTGATCCTGGACGAAGCGACTAGCGCTCTGGACAGCCGCACCGAGGCCGCGATCCAGAAGACGCTGCGCAAGGCCAGGAACGGGCGCACGACCCTGGTGGTCGCACACCGGCTGTCGACCGTGGCGGACGCGGACCAGATTATAGTGCTGAAGGCCGGGCGGATCGTCGAACGCGGCGGGCACCACGAACTGGTGGCCCGACAAGGCGGGGAATATGCGGCGCTGTGGCGCAAACAGACGCGTGGCGGCAAGACGCCTCAGATGGCCGACTGATCGGCGGCGGGAAGCTTCTTTCGTAGAACCTCATGCAGGTTCGTCAGGATAGCGGTCCGCGCGGCCTGCTCTTGCGGCGGCAGCGCCAGCAACAGCTTCATCGCCTGGGCGTGGACCGTGGCGATGCGCCAGTCGAACCCGCCCTGGCGCGGCGCGGCATCCAGCAGGTCGCACAGGCCCTTGGCCGCGGTACATAGGTCGTCCATCGAGAAGGGACTGGCGGCGTCAATGATCTGGCTCGAGGCGGAATAGGCCAGATCCAGCCGCATCGGCTCGATCAGGTTCGGATCGGGCTTGGCGAGGAGCACCGCAATATTGTCGCCGATGATGGCGCGGGCCTGATCCTGAAGTCCGTCCAGATTGGCGCGGGCCTGGGCCAGGGCGACCCCGACGCTGACACCGCCGGGGCGATCCAGCATCTCGGACAGGCGCGACTTGCGCTGGTTGTGGGTGATGACGGTCATAGGGCCAGACTCTCCATCCCCTTCGCCTTTCGAATCATGTCGGCGCGACGTTCCACGCCTTCATAGCCGGTGTGCCGGAACCGGCGATCCGGCCCCAGATAATCGCCGACCTCCAGGAAGGGCCGGCTGTCGCGCGCCACCCACAGGATACGCTCCAGCAGAAGGGCCGGGCTGAAGGGCTTGGTGACGACGAAGTTGGCGCCGCAGTCCCGCGCCTCGGCGACGCGCCCGCGACGAATGTGGCTGGCGGTCATGATGACGGGGGTGAAGGCGTTGGGATTGGGGCCGGAGCGGCGCAGCCAGCGCACCAGTTCGAACCCGTCGATGTCGGGCATGTCGGTGTCGACGACCAGCAGATCGACGGGTTTGTCGGTCAGCAGCTTCTTGGCTTCCATGCCCGTGCCGCACGCATAGGTCGGGCGGATGCCGAAACCGGTCAGGGCGTTGGACGTCAGGGTCAGCGAAAACGGCGAATCGTCGACGATCATCGTGATCGCGCCAGCCAGATTGAAGACGGCGCTTTCACGCAGGGACTCGCCGCCGCTCATGGCGCAAAGGCCCCAGTCTGTGCCGCCGCTGAACTCATGGCCGGTCGCAAACCCCGATGCCCCTGAACGAAGCGCCGAGCTTGGCAGACGAGGGTGGATGCTGCGTTAACGTTGGTCGGCCAAAGCGACCGGGCGTCAGAGGGCGCCGATGGCGTAGAAGCGATCCGCGCGACGCTTCTTGATCTGCTGGGGCGTCAGGCCGTCGAAGCCCTTCAGTTCTTCGGCCAGCACATCGCCGACATTGGCCATGGCCGCGTCGCGATCAGTATGGGCGCCGCCGACAGGCTCGTCGATCAGGCGGTCGACGATCTTCAACTGCATCAGGTCCGGGCCGGTGATCTTCATCGCCATGGCCGCGTCCTTGGCCCGCGCGCCGTCGCGCCACAGGATGCCGGCGGCGCCCTCGGGCGAGATCACCGAATAGATCGAGTGTTCCAGCATCAGCACGCGGCTGGCCGCCGCGATGGCGATGGCGCCGCCCGAGCCGCCTTCGCCCGTGATGGTGGCGATGGAGGGCACGCGCAGGGTCAGGCAGCGCTCGGTCGAGCGGGCGATGGCCTCGGCCTGGCCGCGCTCCTCGGCGCCCAGGCCCGGATAGGCGCCGGCGGTATCGATGAAGCTGAGGACCGGCAGGCCGAACTGTTCGGCCATGTCCATCAGGCGCACCGCCTTGCGATAGCCCTCGGGCCGGGCCATGCCGAAGTTGTGGGTGATGCGGGTCGCAGTGTCGTGACCCTTTTCGTGGCCCATGATGACAACCGGACGACCGCGGAACCGGGCCAGGCCGCCCAGGATGGCCTGATCATCGCCGAACTGACGGTCGCCGTGCAGTTCGTTCCAGTCGGTGAACAGGCTCTGGACGTAATCGATGAAGTGCGGACGCTGCGGATGGCGCGCGACCTGGGTCTTCATCCAGGGATCGAGGCCCGCGTAGGTCTTCTTGCGCAGCTGCTCGGCCTTTTTGCGCAGGCCCTCGATCTCATGGTCGATGTCGCCCGAGGTGTCGGCCAGCAGCGACAGCTCCTCGATCTTGGCTTCCAGATCGGCGATCGGCTTTTCGAAGTCGAGATAGTGCGTGGCCATCAAGGCGTCCGGGAACTGCAAACGGGCGAAAGCGCCCTTGGGGAAGGCGCGCGAACCTAGAGAGGTCAACGCCGCCGGGCAAGCGGCGGTTCAGTCGTCGCGCGCCAAGGGGTGGTTTTGTTGGACGACCTGGGCCAAGCGATCGGTGGCGACGTGGGTGTAGATCTGGGTCGTGGCGATATCGACGTGGCCCAGCAGGGTCTGGACGACGCGCAGGTCAGCGCCGCCTTCCAGCAGGTGGGTGGCGAAGGCGTGGCGCAGGACGTGGGGGCTGACGCGGGCAGGGTCGATGCCGGCGGTGATCGCGGCCTCGTCCAGCAATTGGGCGAAGCGGCGCGGGGTCAGATGGCCGGTGCGGCCGAAGGAGGGGAAAAGCCAGGGGCTTTCGGGCGCCTCGGCCTTGCGCCCATCCTTTCCCTTGAGCTTGGCGTCGCGGGCGGTCAGCCAGGTCTTGATCGCCTCCCGGGCGGCGGAGTTCAGGGGGGCTAGCCGTTCCTTGCCGCCCTTGCCGCGCACGATCAGATAGGCGGGGTCGCGCCGAACGGCCTCGACTTTGAGCCCCAACAGTTCGGATACCCGCAGGCCGGAGGCGTAGGCCATCTCGATCAGGGCGACCAGGCGCAGACCCGCCGCCGCGTCACGGGTGGCCGAGGCGGCCAGCAGGGCGTCGATCTCGGCGCGACTCAACACCTTGGGCAGGGACCGGCCCTGTTTGGGCGCGTCGAGGCGGCGCGACGGATCGTCGTTGCGCCATCCTTCGGCCAGGGCGAAGCGGTAGAACTGCCGCGCTGACGAGCGGCGACGGGCGGCGGTCGCGGCGGACAGACCGCGCCGCGACAGGTCGGCGAACCAGGCCTCGACCGCTTCGGCGTCGGCGTTCATCAACCCGCCGGCGTCCGACAACGCCATCTCCGCGTCCGCCAGATCGCGGCCATAGGCGGACAGCGTATGGGGCGAGGCGTCGCGTTCGACTGCCATCATCTCCAGAAAGGCCTCGATCTGGGGCGTCATGCGGCGATCCGTGGCCTGAACGACTGGCGCAGTGTCAGGCTTGGTGTAGAGGTTTTCTGGATCATGCCTGCCCGCGCCGCCGCCTTCGCCTTCCTCTCGACCGACCGTTCCGCCGGAGCCGCCGGATGAGGCGGCGCGCGAATCCGGGTCCGACCCGCACCATAGCCCTGGTCGGCCTGATGGGGGTGGGCAAATCGTCGGTCGGTCGTCGGCTGGCCAATCGGCTGCGACTGCCGTTCGCGGACGGCGATGTGGAGATCGAGGCGGCGGCCGGAATGACGGTGTCGGAAATCTTCGCCGCCTTGGGCGAGGCCGAGTTCCGCGCGGGCGAGGCGCGGGTGATCCGCCGCCTGCTGGAGGGCCCGCCCATCGTGCTGGCGACCGGCGGCGGGGCGATGATGAACCCGGAGACGCGGGCGCTGCTGAAGGCCAAGGCCGACACGGTCTGGTTGAGGGCCGATCTGGCGGTCATCGCGGAACGGGTGGCGCGGCGCGACACGCGGCCCCTGCTGCGTGGCAAGGATCCGCTGGAGGTTCTGACGGGCCTGGCCGAGGCGCGCTATCCCATCTACGGCGAGGCCGATGTGACCGTGGACGTCGGGCAGGGCTCGCACGGCCAAGCGGTGGACGCCATTCACAAGAACCTGCGCCGACACTGGCGCCAGAGACGACGCACGGAGACCCCGCAATGACGATCATTCCGGTCAGCGGCGGGGCCTTTGCCGCCTATGACGTCGTGGTGGGACGCGGGCTGCTGGCGCAGGCCGGCGCACACATCGCGCCGCTGGCCAAGGGGCGGACGGTCATCGTCACCGACGAGACGGTTGCGGGCATCCATGCCCAGACCCTAACCGCGTCGCTGACGGCGGCGGGCGTGACCAGCGAGGTCGTGGCGGTGCCGGCAGGCGAGGGCTCCAAGTCCTTCGCCGAGCTGGAGCGCGTCCTGGACCGGCTGCTGGAGATCGGTCTGGATCGCAAGGACGTGGTCATCGCCTTGGGCGGCGGCGTCGTCGGCGATCTGGCCGGTCTGGCGGCGGCCCTGTTCATGCGCGGCATCGATTTCGTGCAAATCCCGACGACGCTGCTGGCCCAGGTCGACTCGTCCGTCGGCGGCAAGACGGCCATCGACACGCCGCGCGGCAAGAACCTGGTCGGCGCCTTTCATCAGCCGCGTCTGGTGCTGGCGGATATCGACGTGCTGGCCACGCTGCCGGAACGCCAGGTGAGGTCCGGCTGGGCCGAGGTGCTGAAGCACGGGCTGATCTGCGACGCGCCCTTCTTCGATTGGCTGGCAGGCGGGGGGGCTGCGGGCGCCAAGGGCGATGCGGCGGCGCTGGAACGGGCGGTGATCCGCTCGGTCGAGATCAAGAGCGCGGTGGTCGGCGAGGACGAGAAGGAGGCGGGGCGACGCGCCTTGCTGAACCTGGGCCACACCTTCGGCCATGCGATCGAGACCGAGGTCGGCTTCGACGAAGGGGCGCTGGCGCACGGCGAGGCGGTAGCCTTGGGCTGCTGCATGGCCTTCCGCTATTCGGCGGGTGAGGGCCTGTGTTCGGCGGACGACGTGGCGCGTGTCGAGACGGTGGTCGCGGCGGCTGGGCTGCCGACGCGGCTGGAACAGGCAGGATCGTTCGCGGCCGACCGACTGCTGGCCCTGATGGCCGGGGACAAGAAGGCCGAGGGCGGGGCGCTGACCCTGATCCTGGCGCGCGGCATCGGCCAGGCCTTCGTCGCCAAGGGCGTGGATGCGGCCAAGGTGCGGGCCTTCCTGATCGAGGAAGGCGCGACCGCGTGATGCGGATCGGCATGGGGCAGCTGGAGGATCGGTTCGTGCGGCTGGAGCCGTTTGAGGACGGGTTGAAAGCCGAGGTCCGCGCGGCTCTGGATTGCGATCCCGACGCCTGGGAGATCATGGTGGCGCCCGCCTATGGCGATCATTTCGAGGCGTGGTGGAACGCCGCGATGGCGGCGATGGAGGCGCAGACGCGGATCGCCTATGCGGTGCGGCGGCTGTCCGATGGGGCGGTGGTCGGGACGACCAGCCTGTATGAGATCAACCCCGCCTATCGCCGCTGCGAGATCGGCTCGACCTTCTATCGGCCCGAGGCGCGGGGAGGGGCGATCAACCCGGCCTGCAAACGGCTGTTGCTAGGGCATGCCTTCGATGCGCGCGCGGTGCGGGTCGAGATCATCACAGACGCCGTCAACGCCCAGAGCCAGGCCGCCATCCTGAAACTAGGCGCCAAGGCCGAGGGCGTCCTGCGTAAGCACAAAATCACATGGACTGGCCGGGCGCGCGACACCGCCATGTTCGCCGTCATCGACGACGGCTGGGCCGAGGTGCGCGCGAGACTGGACCAGCGACTGGCGGCGTTCGTTTAGTCGACCGCGCGGCATTCCGTCGGCTGGCGGCCTTCGACGGACCAGGTGGCGAGGACGCCCTTGCCGCGCAGTTCGACGTTGGAAGCGCGGTACCAGATGCCGTCGGCGGCGCGCTCCTGATACAGATCGATGGCCTCGCCGGACGAATTGCGGATGGTGGCCATCTGGCGCGGGTTGTCGAAATCGACCGACAGACGCTCGCCATTGTCGCAAAGATAAACGGTGTGGACGACGCGGTTCAGGGTGCGGTCCTGGATTTCGGCGCCGGTACGCTGGCGGGCGGTCTGGGCCTGGATGGCGCGTTCCTTGACCTCGTCGCCGGTGCGCGGAGCCTTGTCGGGATCGGCGCCGCAGGCGGTGAGAAGGGCCAGGGCGGCCAAGCCGCTGAAGACGATCGACTGCGGCAGATCCGGCTTGAACAAGGTCTTTTCCCTCCACGGCCCCGCCCAACGGCGCCGCTTTCGCGGCGTTCTAACGTGCGCCGCCTGTCGCCGTTCCCCGTCGCAGACGGAAGAACGACTTGAGCAGGCTGGACGCCTCGTTAGCCAGAAGGCCTGAGTCCGTGCTGGGACGCCAGTGGCAGGTCGGCTGTTCGAACAGACGGGGGCCGTGGATGACGGCGCCGCCCTTGGGATCGTCGGCGGCCCAGACCACGCGGCTGATGCGGGCGTGGCTGATGGCCCCGGCGCACATGGCGCAGGGCTCCAGCGTCACATAGAGGGTCAGGCCGGTCAGGCGATAGTTGTCCAGCGCCGTCGCCGCGCGCCGCAGGGCGACGATCTCGGCATGGGCGGTGGGGTCGTGGGCCGCAATCGGACCGTTGGCGCCGGTCGAAATTACCTCACCAGAGGCAGGATCGACAAGAATTGCGCCCACGGGCACCTCTCCTGCGTCCGCCGCCGCTTGCGCTTGGTCCAGCGCCATGCGCATGAACCGCTCATCATGGTCCGCCATACAGACGACAACGACAAGAAGCCCCGCGCCCGTCAAGACGAACGGTCGCCCCGGCCCTTTAAATCCTCCGGTCCCCGCAAGAGCGGCGACGGGACGAGATCATTCGGCGACAAGCCGCGCGGCCCTCGCGAAGACGGCGCCAAGCGGTTCGGCGACAAGGCCGACCGCCCGCGCAGCGACAAGCCCCGCAGCGACCGGCCCCGCACCGACAAGCCGCGCAGCGATGGGGGCGGCAAGGACGGCAAGTCCAAGACGCCTGAGACGCCTCTACGCGCCGAGCGAATCGCCAAGACCATGGCCCGCGCCGGCATCGCCTCGCGCCGCGAGGTCGAACGGCTGATCGGTCTGGGCAAGGTGGCGGTCAACGGCCGCATCCTGGATACGCCCGCGACGCTGGTGACGCGCGACGACGTGATCACCGTGGATGGCAAGCCGATCGGTTCGACCCAGGCGACGCGCGTCTGGCGCTATCACAAGCCGGCGGGCCTGTTGACCAGCCACAGCGACCCGACGGGACGACCGACGGTGTTCGACGCCCTGCCGGCCGGTCTGCCGCGCGTGATTTCGGTCGGACGGCTCGATCTGGCGACCGAAGGCCTGCTGCTGCTGACCAACGACGGCGAGCTGAGCCGGGCGCTGGAGCTGCCTTCGACCTCGCTGGTGCGTCAGTACCGGGCGCGGGCGCGGGGCAAGATCACCCAGGAGCAGCTGGACGCGCTGAAGGACGGCGTGGTCGTGGACGGCGTCTCTTATGGTCCCATCGAGGCCAAGCTGGACAAGGCCAAGGAGTCCAAGTCCGAGGACGGCAAGGCGCCGGCGAACCTGTGGATCTCGGTGTCGATCACCGAGGGCAAGAACCGCGAAGTCAGGAAGGTGCTGGAGTCCGTCGGCCTGACGGTCAACCGGCTGATCCGCCTGGCCTACGGCCCGTTCCGCCTGGACGTGCTGCCAGTCGGATCGGTGGAAGAGGTCGGGCCGCGCGTGATCCGCGAGCTGCTGGCCGACTACATCCGGCCCGAGAACCTGCCGACCGGCAACACCGTCGAGACGCCCGCGCCCATCCCCGGCCGTCGGGTGTCCACGCCCATCGTCAAGGGCCGGTCGGGTTCGGCCATGTCGGATCCGTCGCGCAAACCCAGCCGCGTCCGCGCCGCCGAGACGGCCCAGGCCGATGCGGTCGAGCGCCGCGAGCGTCCGCCCAAGAAGGAAGGCTGGGCCAAGGCCGCGCCCAAGTTCGAGCACTCCAAGAGCTTCAAGCCGCGCGAACGCACCGCGCCCGCCGGTGATCGTCCGGCGCGAGAGGATGGAGATCGCCCCAAGCGCGCGTTCAAACCGCGCGACGACCAGTTCATCGACGATCGGCGCGGCAAGCCCGGCGCCAAGCCGACGGGACGCGCCGGTTCCGGCCCCCGCGCAGGCGGTCCCGGCGGAAAGCCGAGCGGCGGCCGCGACTTCAAGCCTCGCACAGGCGGCGGCAAGCCGGCCGGTCCGTCTGGAACGAGCGGACGCGGGCCAGGCGGCAAACCGCGCACGCCCCGCTGAGGATCGCCGCCGAGGACTGAGCGATGACGATTTCGACCGGGCGGTGCCTGTGCGGCGCCGTCACCTTCACCGCGACGCCGAACGGCGGGATGCACGCCTGCCACTGCCCGACCTGTCGGCGGCAGTCGGGCGGCATCCTGTTCAGCGTGGACTGCGGCGACAGCGTCGCGGTCACGGGCGAGGTGGCGACCTATGTGTCGTCCGATTGGGCGACGCGGCAGTTCTGCCCCGCTTGCGGGACCGGCCTGTTCTGGCGATCCAACGACGGGGCGATCACCATGGTCTCGGCCCAGGCGTTCGACGATCCGACAGCCTTCGCGCTGGAGGACGAGTTCTGCATCGAGAGCAAGCCGGCGACCTATGCGCTGGCGGGCGAGCGGCCGCGCCTGACGACGGACGAGCTATGGGCGCAGTTCGCGCCGCCGCAAGACTGACGACAAGGGTGCGACAGGGGGAATGGCGATGACGACGACGACAGCGGACCTGAGCCCGGCGAAGAGCGATCACAGCCTGGAGCGGCTGCTGCTGTTCTCGGACGGGGTGTTCGCCATCGCAATCACCCTGCTGGCCATCGAATTGCATGTGCCCGAAGGCTGGAACGGACAGTGGGCCAGCCTGTGGGCAGAGCGGTGGCCGATGTTTACGGCCTTTGCGCTCAGCTTCGCCATCATCGGCGTCTTTTGGAACACGCACCGGCGGGTGTTCGCCCGCATGACCGGCTTCAGCAACGGGGTGATGCTGTTCAACATGCTGGCGCTGGCCGGGGTGGTGTTGATGCCGTTCGCCACGACCCTGCTGTACGAGCAGCCGCGCAACGGCGAGGGGGCGTGGATCTATCTGAGCCTGGTGGCGCTGGTCGGGGTGATGCACGCCGGCGCCTATGGCTGGGCCGCCTTTGTGACCGATGCAATCCGGCCGCGACCGCATTGGGCGGTGCGCGCCACAGTGGTCGTGACCCATGCCCTGATGCCGGGGCTGGCCTGCGCGCTGAGCTTCTTCCTGATGGCGCGGGGCGTCGGGCTGCTGGCGGCCGTGACGGCGCTGGCGCTGGGGCTGCTGATCGCCGGCCGGGTCTGGGTCGGACGGCGCTTTGGCGGAGCGGCCTGATGCGGATCGTCGCCGGAAGCCTGAAGGGCCGGGCCATCGTCGCGCCAGAGGGGCAGGGCACGCGCCCGACCTCGGACCGCGCGCGCCAGGCCGTGTTCAACGTGCTGGAACACGCCGCCTGGGGCGAAAGCCTGCAAGGCTTGCGGGTCATCGACCTGTACGCCGGTTCGGGCGCCCTGGGGTTCGAGGCGGTCAGCCGGGGGGCGGGCTTCTGCCTGTTCGTCGAGACGGACGACGGGGCGCGCGGCGCGATCCGCGAGAACGCCGACGCCTATGGGCTGATGGGACGCACGCGGGTGCATCGCAGGAGCGCGACGGACCTGGGCGTGCGGCCCGGCCCGATCGCCGAGGCGTTCGACCTGGCGTTTCTGGACCCGCCCTATGGCAAGGGGCTGGGGGAGCAGACGCTGGCGCGGCTGATCGAGGGAAACTGGCTCAAGCCCGGCGCCCTGGTGGTGTTCGAGCGCGGGTCGGACGAGCCGGAGATCGACACCCCTGGCTATCAACGGCTGGACGCGCGCGACTATGGCGCAGCCAGGGTGCTGTTCCTGAAGGTTTCGCCGACAGCAGAGTGAGGCGACGCTGCCCGTCTCCCAACGGGAGAGGGGAGGGTTACAGTTTGGCGACCAAGCCCTTCGCCGCCGCCGTCACCTCGGCCCAGGTGATCTCGAAGCCGTCGTCGTCGCCGAAATAGGGGTCGGCGACGGCCTGACCCTCGCGGCCGGGGACGTGGTCGAGCAACAGGCTGAGCTCGGCGGTCGCATCGTCGGGACGCAGGCGGCGCAGGTTTTTCAGGTTCTCGTGGTCTAGGGCGATCACATGGGTGAAGCGGCGAAAGTCCGCCTGCGTCACCTGCCGCGCCTTCAACTCCGAAATCTCGACCCCATGCCGCCGCGCCGTCGCCTGCGCCCTCGGGTCCGGCGGCTCGCCCGCATGCCAGTCCCCGGTCCCGGCGGAATCGACGATCAGGTCGAGGCGAAGCCGTTCCGCCTCGGCGCGCAGGGCGGCCTCGGCGAGGGGGGAGCGACAGATGTTGCCGAGGCAGACGAAGAGGATGGAGGGCATGGAAAAGCGATAGCTTTCTGGAAACAAATCTCACGGTTGGTTTTGGATGGGATGCAGCTGTTGGAGCGTCGGTTCAATGCGATGTTAGAACTTGACCGGCGCTTGGCTCACCACCGGGCCCTCGTTAGACCTTGCCGTTGCCTAGTTCGGCCAGCTTGGCCTTCCGCAGCAAGTGTTGAGCGAAAACAACAAGTTCTAGAGCGAGTTCTGGTTCATCTACCCAGCCGAACTCATGAGTTGTCGGGTTTCGGATGCCTAGCATGGCTCCCGAATACAAGCGGTGATAACCTTTCTGCTCGTCAATCTGAGAGTCCGTATCCAGTGGTGTCCAGCGTAGATGTGGCGCGCTGGGGGCAAAAACTTGATCCATCAGTGTCGTGCCTGTTTGACGGATTTTTGGCACCTTTTCTCCGATGAATTTGTCGACTGCTTTAAACGCCTCAGACACAGACAGGTTGTAGTGGCCGGAGACAAAGAGGTCAGACGAAACCGTCTGGATTTCAGGTTCGGTTATTAGGCGGGCAAAGACACTTGCAGGCTCGGACGCCTCTGCCGTGGGTGAAGGCAAACTGAGCATTCGCGGGGCGGGAAGAGCAAGAACTGACCGAGCGAGACCAGTTTCAAGCAAGTGTTCCTGAAGCCTCCGAATGCCGTCAAGAATTCGGAGTGTCATATAAGTAGCGCCGCATCGCTTGGAAAATGGATTCGATCTGTTCGGTGCCTGCGTCAGCGCTGATGTGGATCTGCACATTGACATTTAAGGGAAAAGCATCCGCCCGTTGGCCTTGCTCCCCTAGGCCACCGCTTCCACCGCCTCTATCAACATCGCGGCTTTGGACAGAGGGGCGACTGTTAGTCCGATTTGTGCGCTCAGCAGCAACATTGCTTCTAGCTGGTCTAGGCTGCTGTGGTTTGGTTCGCTGGCCGCTGTCGCTTTGGGCAGCTTTAGTAACGGCCCCCGGCGCGTCGTTCGGTGTTGGGCTAGACATGAGCAGATAAGTCGCAGCTTTGTTGCCTGCAGCGCCCTGTCCCAGCCCCTCTCGCAGAAACCATGAAACGACCTTTTGGCGTTCGGCTTCACCAGGTGGCGCAACTTGTATCAAACTCTCAGGGTAGACCATCTCAATGATCTGGCCCACAGCCTCTGCGTAGGATTCGTCAAGGCGCCACTTCTGAGCAAGAGTTGTTGCTTTGTTCTCTTCGGAAAGTATGCCGACGCTTCGCAATTCCAAAACATAAGCTTTTGCGGCTGCTTCTTGAACTCCTAGCGTAACACCAAGCAGTCGCTCATCTACAGTAGCGTTTGGTGTCCTTTTAAGTATTGCCCGTACTCCCCACCATACCGTGCTCGGAATTTGGGGATAGCGAACTTTGTCTGCCATGGTGAGTCTCCTTCATGTGAAGGATGTCACATAGCGTCTCAGTGTCAACGATATTAATTAGTCGAAAAATCATATAGATAGAGAGAAAATGCGAGCCGAAGACAAAACATGTGGATTTTGCAACTGATGTAGAGGCGTGAAATCGCTTTGAATGCGTCGCCTTAGGCAATCACTGCGTACTGAAAATTCAAGTCATGATTGCCAATTTGCGATGTCTGGATTGTCAGGCTTGAGTCAGAGCCAAAATCTACGTGCATCCGAAACGTGTATTGTCGGTAAGCCCCGCAACTATGGATATTCAGGACACGCCCCCAGATGACGGAGCTTGTGGGTGGCGCGAATGCGGAAGGTCACCGCCGCCCGAACAGCTTCTCCAGGTCGTGCAGTTTAAGCTCCACATAGGTCGGGCGGCCGTGGTTGCATTGGCCGGAGTGGGGGGTGGCTTCCATCTGGCGGAGGAGGGCGTTCATCTCGGGGGCGGAGAGGACGCGGCCGGAGCGGACGCTGCCGTGGCAGGCCATGGTGCCGCAGATGGCGGCGAGCCGTTCCTTGAGCGACAGGGCCTGGCCGTGTTCGGACAGATCATCGGCGATGTCTCGGATCAGGCCCTGAACATCCGTATCACCCAGCATGGCCGGGGTCTCGCGCACCAGGACGGCGCCGGCGCCGAAGGCCTCGACGATCAGGCCCATCTCGGCCAGTTCCTCGGCCCGCCCGGCGACGCGCTCGGCCTCGGCGGGGTCCAGATCGACCACCTCGGGCGTCAGCAGGGCCTGGCGGGTCACGGCCCCCTCGGCCATCTGGGCCTTCATCCGCTCATAGACCAGCCGCTCGTGCGCCGCGTGCTGATCGACGATGACCAGGCCGTCGCGGGTCTGCGCCACGATATAGTTGGCGTGGAGCTGACCCCGCGCGGCGCCCAGCGGGTAGTCGAGGGGGTCGTGAGGCTGAGTGGCGAGTGGCGAGTGGTGAGTGGCGAGGTCGCTGTCTTGGGCGGGTTGCGACGGCCATGAGGGGCCGTCCCATGACGGCTCGACGCGGGCGCTGCGTTCGTTGAGGCCGGGGATGATCTGGGCGGCGGCGGCGGGCTGGGACCAGCCGGTCCAGCCGCTGAACCCTTGCGCCGACGGGGCGCTGGGGCTGTAGGCGGGGCCGGATGCGACGCCGGTGTGGGGCTGGAAGCCGGAAAGCGCGTCGGCGGCGACGGTTGTGCTGGCGCGGTGGCCGGCGGCGTGGAGCGCGTGGCGCAGGGCGCCGACGATCAGCCCGCGCACCAGGGCCGGATCGCGGAACCGGACCTCGGCCTTGGCCGGGTGGACGTTGACGTCGACATAGAGCGGATCGACGTCGAGGAAGAGGACGGCGGCCGGGTGCCGGTCGCGCGCCAGGAAGTCGGCGTAGGCGCCGCGCAGGGCCCCTTGCAGCAGGCGGTCCTTCACCGGGCGGCCGTTGACGAACAGATACTGATGCGCCGCATTGCCGCGCGAATAGGTGGGCAGGCCCGCATAGCCGGACAGACGCACGCCGTCGCGCGCCTGATCGATCAACAGGGCGTTGGCCTCAAAGTCCCGACCCAGAAGGGCGGACAGCCGCTTCAGACGGCCCTCGTCGCCGGGATGTTCGGCGGGCAGGCGCAGGGTGACCTTGCCGTCCAGCGACAGGGTGAAGGCGACGGCCTCGTGCGCCATGGCCTGGCGCTTGATCTCCTCCGAGATGGCCATGGCCTCGGACCGCTCGGACTTCATGAACTTGAGCCGGGCGGGGGTGGCGTAGAACAGGTCGCGGACCTCGACCCGCGCGCCGTGCGGGCCGGGGAAGGGGGCGGGGGCCAGGGGACGGGTCTCGCCGCCCTCGACCGTGATGGCCCAGGCCTCGGTCTCGTCACGCGATCGGGTCGTGATCGACAGGCGGGCGACCGAACCGATGGAGGGCAGGGCCTCGCCCCGGAACCCCAGGGTGTGGATGCGCAGCAGGTCCACGTCGCCGGCGTCGTCGGGCTCCAGCTTGGAGGTGGCGTGGCGTTCGATGGCCAGGGGCAGTTCTTCGCGCGGAATGCCCTTGCCGTCGTCGGCAATCAGGATGCGCGACAGGCCGCCGCCGTCGGCCTGGATCTCGATATTGCGCCCGCCGGCGTCCAGGGCGTTCTCAACCAGTTCTTTGATGGCGCTGGCCGGCCGCTCGACCACCTCGCCGGCGGCGATGCGGTTGACGGTTTCGGGGGAAAGGCGGCGGATGGGCATGAGCAGGCGAAGATAGGGCGCGGGGGGGATTCGCGCCATGAGGCTTCGTCTCCTTCCCTACGCCGCGGGGAGGAGACGTTGAGCGTCAGTCTTCGGTCTTGGACTTGGCGGCCTTCTTCGCCGGAGCCTTCTTGGCGGCCGGTTTCTCGGCGACGGCCTTTTTCGGAGCGGCGGCCTTCTTGGCGGGAGCCTTCTTCTTGGGTGCCGCGCCGGCTTTGGCGGCCAGAAGAGGCAGGGCGTCTTCCAGGGTCAGGTCTTCGGGCGCCGTGCCCTTCGGCAGGGTGGCGTTGATCTTGCCGGACTTGACGTAGGGCCCGAAGCGGCCGGCCATGACGTGGATCGGCTCGCCCGTTTCCGGGTGGGCGCCCAGGTCCTTGAGCGGCGCCGTGGCGGCGCCACGACCGGGACGACCGGCGCGCTTCTCGGCCAGCAGGGCCACGGCGCGGTTCAGGCCGACCTCGAACACCTCGTCGATGTCAGACACATTGGCGTAGGTGCCGGCGTGCAGGACGAAGGGTCCGTAACGACCCAGGCCCGCCGTGATCATCTTGCCGTCCTCGGGGTGGACCCCGACCTCGCGCGGCAAGGCCAGCAGGCGCAGCGCCTGGTCCAGCGTCAGCGAGGCCGGCGACCAACCCTTGGGCAGGGACGAGCGTTTGGGCTTGTCGCCCTCGGGCGGGGTGATTTCGACATAGGGGCCGAAACGGCCGATCTTCAGCTGGACCGGCTGGCCCGTTTCCGGATCGACGCCCAGTTCGCGGTCGCCGCTCTCGGCCGAGCCGTCTTCCGCCGACGGGCTGGCGACGGGACGGGTGTATTTGCACTCGGGATAGCGATCGCAGCCGATGAAGGCGCCGAAGCGGCTGGTCTTCAGGCTGAGCTGGCCCTGGTGGCACAGGGGGCACTCGCGCGGGTCGGTCCCATCGCCCTTGTCCGGGAAGATGTGGGCGCCCAGGCTTTCGTTCAGCGCGTCCAGAATGGCGGTGGTGCGCAGTTCGCCGGCGGCTTGCGTCGCGGCGTGGAAGTCCTGCCAGAAGTTGCGCAGCAGCACCTTCCAGTCCAGCTGACCGGCCGAGACCTCGTCAAGCTGGGTCTCCAGCGCCGCCGTGAAGTCGTATTCGACCCACTTCCTGAAGAACTGCTCCAGGAAGGCCGTGACCAGCCGTCCCTTGTCCTCGGGATAGAAGCGGTTCTTGTCGACGCGGACGTATTCGCGGTCGCGCAGGGTCGACAGGGTCGAGGCGTAGGTCGAAGGGCGGCCGATGCCCAGCTCTTCCAGCTTCTTGACCAAGGTGGCTTCCGAATAGCGCGGAGGCGGTTCGGTGAAATGCTGGTCGGTGCGGATGGCGTCGACCTTGGCCTTGGCGCCTTCCTTCAAAGACGGCAGGCGGCTGGTGTCGTCGCTCTCGTCGTCTTCGGCGCCCTTCTGCTTTTCGTCGCGGCCTTCCTCATAGACGGCGAGGAAGCCGTCGAAGGTGACGACCTGGCCGGTGGCGCGCAGACCCGTCTGGCCGTCGGCGGTCTCGATGTCGACGGTGGTGCGGTCCATCCGGGCCGCCTCCATCTGCGAGGCGACCATCCGCTTCCAGATCAGTTCATAAAGGCGCTGAAGATCGGATTCGAGGCGCAGGCTGTCGGGATGGCGCGCGATGTTGGTCGGCCGGATCGCTTCGTGCGCTTCCTGAGCATTCTTGGCCTTGGTCTTGTAATAGCGCGGTTCCTGCGGGACGAAGGCCTGACCAAACGCCTGGCTGATGACCTCGCGCGCCTGGGCGATGCCCTCGGGCGTGGTCTGGACGCCGTCGGTCCGCATATAGGTGATCAGGCCGCCGGTCTCGTCGACGCCCTCGTACAGTTTCTGCGCCGCCTGCATGGTGCGCTGGGCCGAGAAGCCAAGCTTGCGCGCCGCCTCCTGCTGCAGGGTCGAGGTGGTGAAGGGCGGGGCCGGATTGCGGCGGACGGGCTTCTTCTCCACCGCATTGATGGTGAAGTCGCCGGCGGCGATGGCCGCGCGGGCGGCGGAAGCCGTGGTCTCGTCCTTGATGTCCAGACGCTGGATGCGCTTGCCGGCGTGCTTGACCAGGCGGGCGGTGAAGGGCGGGCTGTCGGCGTTCAGGTCGGCCTCGATGGACCAGTACTCCTGAGCCTTGAACTTCTCGATCTCCATCTCGCGATCAACGACGATGCGCAGCGCCACGGATTGCACGCGGCCGGCCGAGCGGGCGCCCGGCAGCTTGCGCCACAGGACCGGCGAGAGGGTGAAACCGACGAGGTAGTCCAGCGCGCGGCGGGCCAGATAGGCCTCGACGAGCTCCATGTCGATCTGACGCGGATTGGCCATGGCGTCGAGCACGGCGGACTTGGTGATGGCGTTGAAGGTGACGCGCTGGACCTCTGTGTCCTTCAGCGCCTTCTTCTTGTTCAGCACCTCCAGCACGTGCCAGCTGATGGCTTCCCCTTCGCGGTCGGGGTCGGTCGCCAGGATGACGCGGTCGGCGCGCTTGGCGGCCTCGGCGATTTCGGACAGGCGCTTGGCGCCCTTGGCGTCGGCCTCCCAATGCATGGAGAAGTCGTCGTCGGGCAGGACCGAGCCATCCTTGGACGGCAGATCGCGGACGTGGCCGTACGAGGCCAGGACCTCGTAGTCCGAGCCCAGATACTTATTGATGGTCTTGGCCTTTGCGGGGCTCTCGACGATGACGAGGTTCATAACGGTCCGGTCTCGGGAAGGGGCGCGAACGTGGTTGGAGCGGAGCCGTGAGTCAATCGCACCTGTCGTCTTACACCCCAGGGTAGTTGCGTTTTAATGAAGCCCGGCTAGATTGTAATCCTGTCAACGGAGACGATCATGGCGACGGCGCAACCTCAATCGGCCTGCGAAACGGATCGCCAGGCGCATATCGAAGCCGCGGCCTTTCCGACGCGGGAATACATCGGCGCGATGGCGCTGGAAATGGCGCGGCTGGCGCGGGACGAGGGCGACGTGCGGCTGGCCGGCTTGCTGGAACAGGCGGCGGGCGTGGCGGGTCATCCGCCGGCCTAGAGCGAAGCGAGACCGCCGGGCAGCAGGTCGGCGCGGCCGGTCAGGCTGAGCTCCAGCAGGGCGGCGGCGACCTGGGACACCGGAGCGTTGAGGGCGCGGGCGATCTCGTCGCGCGGCGTCGGGGTCGGCGACAGCAGGGCGGCGACGCGGTCGAGGAAAGCGTCGTCGACGTCGCCGTCGAATCGCATCGGATCGGCAGGCGGCTCGCGCAGGGAGCGCAGGGTGTTGAAGGCGCGGTCGATGTCGTCGATCCCCTCGCACAGGATGGCGCCCTGGCGCAGCAGCTCGTTCGGACCGCGCGCGCGGGGATCCAGAGGCGATCCGGGCACCGCGAAGACATCGCGACCCTGTTCGGCGGCCAGACGGGCGGTGATCAGGGAGCCGGACCGGACCTCGGCCTCGACCACCACGACGCCGCGCGACAGGCCGGAGATGATGCGGTTGCGGCGCGGGAAGTCGCGCGCCTGGGCGCGGGCGCCGACCGGGCTTTCGGACACGACGCAGCCTTGTTCCGTCAGGCGGGCGTAGAGGTCGGCGTGTTCGGACGGATAGATGTCGTTCACCCCGCCCCCCAGGACCGCGACGGTCCCGGTCGCCAGGGCGCCTTCGTGGGCGGCGGCGTCGATGCCGCGCGCCATGCCTGAGACGACGACATGACCGGCCTGACCGAGTTGCTGCGCCAGACCGCGTGCGATCCGCTGACCGCCCGCCGAGGCGATGCGGGCGCCGACGATGGCGACCGAAGGCTGGTTCAGCAGATCGACGCGACCGCGCGTCCACAGGATCGGCGGCGGCGGATCGAGCGCGGCCAGCATCTCGGGATAGTCGGGATCGCCCAGCACCAGCAGGCGGGCGCCGATGGCTTCGCCGGCGGCGATCTCGCGTTCGACCGCCTCGACGGGGGGCGGAATGGAGGCGGCGCCGGACTTGCGCACCAGATCGGGCAACGCGTCCAGCGCACTGAGGGCCGAGCCGTAGCGGCCGATCAGTTGGCTGAAGGCGACGGGGCCGATGCGGTCGGTGCGGGCGAGCCGCAGCCGGGCGAAGCGTTCGGCCGGGTCCAGGCTCACGCCTTCTTGGCCCCGATGCGCGGTTCCTCACCCTTCATCAGCCGGGCGATGTTCTGGTGATGTCGAACCCAGATCAGAACTGCGGCGAAGACGGTGAGAGCGAGGATGGGCAGGCTGACCGGCAGACCGACGACGGTGAGCGGCAGAAGCGCCAGAAGAGGCGCGGTCGCCGAAGAAATCAGGGCCGCCAGCGACGAATAGCGGAACAGGAAGGCGCAGAGCAGCCAGGCCGCCCCCGCCATCAGGCCCAGCGGCCAGGCGGCGGCCAGCAGCAGGCCGTAGAAGGTGGCGACGCCCTTGCCGCCCTTGAAGCCCAGCCAGACGGGAAACAGGTGTCCCAGGAAGGCCGCGCCGCCGGCGATGGCGCCGGCCAGCTCGCTGCCGAACAGATGACGGGCGATCAGCAGGGCGACCGCACCCTTGCCCGCGTCCAGCAGCAGGGTGGCTAGGGCCAAATCCTTGCGCCCGGTACGAAGGACATTGGTCGCGCCGATATTGCCCGAGCCGATGTTGCGCACGTCGCCGGCGCCGGCTGCACGTGTGATCACCACGCCGAACGGAATCGAGCCGAGCAGATAGCCGCCCAGCGCCACCAGCGCCAAGGTCCCGAGAGCCGGGGCCACTAGATCCTGCACGTTGATTCGCTCCCCGCGTGTCGTTGCGGCAAAATGCGTCGCGGGGCGGTCGGGAGCAAGGGCGATCCGACCTCTTGACCCGATGATCGGCGCAGCGTTTGGTCCGCGCGTCTTTCCGGAGCCGATCCATGACCCGTATTTCCGCCGCCGCCGCGACCTTGCTGCTGCTTTCGACGACAGGTTGCGTGGGTGCGCCGCCGATGGCGCCTGCGCCGTCATCGGGGCCGGCGATGGCGGCCTATTTCGACTGCGTGCGGGACGGCGGCGTGGCGATCTCGGCGCACCGGGCGGTTTCGGCGCTGGACCAGCCCGAGAATTCCATCGCCGCCATCGAGGCGACAGGCCGAGCGATCCCCAATGCGATCCTGGAACTGGACGCTGTCCTGACCAAGGACCGGCAATTGGTTCTGATGCACGACGACACCATGGACCGGACGACCACGGGGCGCGGGCGGGTCGCGGACCTGACGCTGGCCCAGGTGAAACAGGCGCGGCTGAAGGCGTCGGACGGCGCCCTGACGCGCGCCGCGCCGCCGACGCTGGGCGAGGCGCTGGACGCCGCCGGACGCGTGGGGGCCATCGCCAGCATCGACCTGAAACCCGCGGACGGCGAGACCACGGTCGATCTGGCGCGAGCGGTGATCGATCAGGTCCGCCAGTCGCGGGCCGGAAACCGGGTGATCCTGATCACCTATAATGACGCCGATGCGCGGGCGGTGGCGGCCATGGCGCCGGAGATGATGATCTCAGCCGGGCTAAGCGGTGTGGAGGATCTGAGCGGGCTGAACCCGGCGCAGATCCTCGCCTGGACCGGCACGCGCGAGGAGCGTCCGGCGCTGTGGCGCGCCCTGCGCGAGGCCGGCGTCGAGGTTCAGTTCGGCACCCTGGGCGCCGAGGGCGTGCGCCGCGACGACCGCTACGCCGCCGACGGGGACGTTTCGGAATACCGCGATCTGGTGCGCCAGGGCGTCACGGTGATCGCCACCGACACGCCGCTGGCCGTCAAGTCGGTGCTGCGCGCCGAGGTAGCCAAGGCCGCGACGTGCGCGCGGCCGCGCTGAGTTGATCCTTAGAAGACCTTTCGGCCGCCCACCCAAGTTCCGATCAGCTTGCCCTGAAGTCGGCGGCCGTCGAACGGGGAGTTCTTGGACTTGGAGTGCAGGGCGTCGGCGTCGATGATAACGGGGGCACCGGCGTCGAACAGGATCAGGTCGGCGGGCGCGCCCTCGGCCAGCACGCCGGCGTCGAGGCCCAGCAGGGCTGCGGGGCCCTGAGTCAGGGGGCGCAGCACGTCGAGCAGGTCCAGACCATCTTCGTGATGCAGGGTCAGGGCGGCGGGCAGCAGGGTTTCCAGGCCGATCGCGCCGGGAGCGGCCTCGGCGAACGGGCGGCGCTTGTCCTCGGCCGGGGCGGGGGCGTGGGCGGAGGTGATGACGTCGATCAGGCCCTCGCGCACGGCTTCGATCAGAGCCTGGCGGTCGGCTTCGGAGCGCAGCGGCGGGTCCAGCCGGTAGAAGGTGCGGTAATCGCCGATGTCCACCTCGTTGAAGCACAGGTGGTTGATCGAGACGCTGACGGCGACCTCCAGCCCCTTGGCGCGGGCGCGGGCCAGGGTGTCCAGGGCGCCCTCTGTCGAGATCTGATCCACCAGGAACCGCGCGCCGGTCTGTTCGACCAGGGCCAGATCGCGCTCCAGCCCGATCCGCTCGGCGATGGCGGGGCTGCCGGAAAGGCCAAGGCGCGTGGCCAGTTCGCCGGAGGCGGCGACCGCGCCTTCCGTCAGCCAGGGGTCGGCAGGGCGGCAGGCGATCAGGGCGTTGAAGGCGGCGGCGTAGCTCATCACCCGTTGCAGGGTCCGGCTGTTGACGATGACCTTATCGCCGTCGGTGAAATAAAGGGCGCCGGCCTCGTCCATCAGGCCGATCTCGGCCATGCGCTGGCCGTCCAGGGCCTTGGTCGCGGCGCCGGCGGCGCGGACATTGACCAGATTCAGGGCCGCGCCGCGCCGTTGGATGAAGTCGATCATGGCCGGGTCGTCGACGGCGGGATCGGTGTCGGGCTGGACCACGATGGTCGTCACGCCCCCGGCGGCGGCGGCCAGGCTGGCGGACTTCAGCGTCTCCTTGGGCTCGGCGCCCGGTTCGCCGGTCTTGACCCGGATGTCGATCAGGCCGGGCGCAAGGCACAGGCCGTCGGCGTCGATGATCTGATCCGCCGCCAGGTCCGGCGTCGGACCATGGATGACGCGGCTGATGCGGCCGTCCTGGATCAGCAGGCCGCCGGGGCCGTCGTAGTCGGACGCGGGGTCCAGCAGACGGGCGTTGATGATGGCGACGGTGGTCATCGGGCGTCTCCCCAACGGGCGGAGAGGGAGGCAAGCACGGCCATACGGGCGGCGACGCCCATTTCGACCTGATCCTGGATCAGGGAGACATCCATGTCGTCGGCAACGTCGGAATCGATCTCGACGCCACGGTTCATGGGCCCGGGGTGCATGACCCGGGCGCCGGGGTTGGCCCAGGCCAGCTTCTCGCGATCCAGGCCCCAGAAGCGGAAATATTCGCGGGTCGAGGGGACCAGGGCGCCGGTCATCCGCTCCAGCTGAAGCCGCAGCATCATGACCACGTCGCAGCCTTTCAGACCCTCGCGCATGTCATGGAAGACCTCGCAGCCCCAGCGGTCCGCGTCGCCGGGCACCAGGGTCGGCGGGCCGATCAGGCGGACGCGCGCCCCCATCATCTGCAACAAGGCGACATTGGATCGCGCCACGCGGCTGTGGGTGATGTCGCCGCAGATGGCGACGGTCAGGCTGGTCACATCGCCGAAGGCGCGGCGCATGGACAGCAAATCCAGCAGGGCCTGGGTCGGGTGTTCGTGGCGGCCGTCGCCGGCGTTGACGACGGCGCAGCCGACCTTCTGGCTCAGCAGTTCGGCCGCGCCCGAGGCCGAGTGGCGGATGACCAGGATGTCGGGCTTCATGGCGTTCAAGGTGACCGCCGTGTCGATGAGGGTCTCGCCCTTCTTCACCGAGGAGGAGGCGACCGGCATGGTGACGACGTCGGCGCCCAACCGCTTGGCGGCGATTTCGAAGGAGGAGGAAGTACGGGTCGAGTTCTCGAAGAACAGGTTCACGACCGTGCGGCCGTGCAGCAGATCCAGGGCCTTGGACGACTGGCGATTGAAGTCGACGAAGGCGTCGCCCAGATCCAGCAACTGCGGCGTCACATACGGATCGAGGTCCGATGCGGCCAGGAAGTGCGGTTTGGGGAACGGAACCAGCCGGTCGCGGATGGTCTGATCGGTGACTTGAGCGGGCTGGGTCATCGAGACGCGGCTATAGGCGGGAGTCGCTCCCATTGCCAGTGTGCGGCGCCAGTCAGGTGAAGTGGAACAGGGCCAGCAGGATGGGAATGACCACGGCGCTGCCCACCGTGGTCAGGGCGATGACGCCAGCAATCAGGGGCGCGTCGCCGCCCATCTGACGCGCCAGGATATAGGAGGCGGCAGAGCCGGGCGCGGCGCCGCAGATCAGGGCGATGCCCTGCGCCAGGCTGTCGCCGCCCAAAGCCCAGGCGATGAACCACATCAGCGGCGGCATGACGCCCAGCTTGACCAGGCTAACGGCGGCGATGGTGGTGCGGCGGCGTTTGACCTCGGCGAAGGACAGACCCGCCCCGGCGACGATCAGGCCCAAGGGCAGGGCGGCGGCGCCCAGCAGGTCCATCGCATCCGACAGGCCCGGGATCAGCGGCACGCGCAACAGGTTAAGCGCCAGGCCGATTAGGCAGGCCAGCAGGATCGGATTGGCCAGCATCGACTTGATCAGGCCGACGACCGACGGCTCGCGCCGCAGCGAACCCCATTTCGCCAGCACGGCGACGCAGGCGATGTTGGTGACGGGAATGATGAAGGCGATGGCGACGGCGGCCAGCGCCGTGCCTTCCGAGCCATAGACCGACTGGATCACCGGCACGAACACGAAGCTGTTCCAGCGGATCACGCCCTGAAAGACGCTGGTGTAAGCAGGGCCGTCCAGGGTGATCAGGGGCTTGGACGCCAGCGTCGCGGCCGCCACGATCAAGGTGGCGCCCACCGCCGCAGCACCCGCCACGGTCGCGCCGCCGCCGGCGAGGTCGGCGTGCCAGATCGCGGGGATCAGGAAGCTGGGATAGAAGATATTGATCGACAGCTTCTCGATCGGCCGCCAGGCCTCGTCAGGCAGGAAGCCGGACTTTCGCAAGCCATAGCCCAGGGCGATCATCAGAAAGACCGGCAGGACGCCGGCGATCAGGGCCGTCAAACCCAGGTCGCCTGGTCCCGAACCCGATCCAGCGCCCCTTGCAGGATCCAGGCGGCGGCGGTGCGGTCCACGACCTGGGCGCGGCGTTTGCGGTTCAGGTCCAGATCCTCGATCAGGAAGCGCTCGACCGCGCTGGTGGACAGGCGCTCGTCCCAGAAAGCGATATTGACGGGCCTCAGCCGCTCCAAGTTGCGGGCGAAGGCGCGGCACGACTGGGCGCGCGGGCCTTCCGTGCCGTCCATGTTGGCGGGCAGGCCGATGACCAGGGCCGAAACCTTGCGATGCGCCATCAGTTTGAACAGGTGTTCGGCTTCCTGCGTGAACTTGGACTTGCGGACCAGCTCCAGCGGGGAGGCGATGAGGCGGGTGGAATCCGACACGGCGACGCCAATGGTCTTCTCGCCCAGATCCAACCCCATCCACGGCGTGTCGGGCAGGCAGGCGGCGGGCAGGTCGAGGAGGTCGAGGACGGGCACGGCCTGCGGTTAGGACTGGCGCGGGCCGAAGTCAAAGGCGATGGTGAAGACGATCGACACGAAGGACGATGACATGCGCATAGCGACGGCGGCGATGACGGCTTTTGGGCTTGTGCTGAGTGGGTGCGGACAGTCGGACACGCCGGCCAAGACCCCGACCGCACAGGATACTCAGATTGCGGCAGCCGCGCCGACGCCGAGCCCAATCACGCGTATGGCCCCGCCACCGACCACCAAGTCGGTGGGGCCTGCCGAACGGCGCGCGGCTGCTGCACGCGAAGAGATCGGCACGGCGGCCGATGTGTCGCAGTTGCAGGCCCTGCCGGACCAGAACGCCAAGGTCTTCAGTCTGTCGGGAGGCGACCCGGCGGTGAATGGTCTGGTGACCTATTTCGCCCTGTTCGGCGGCCCGGCCGAAGGCTGGCGCGCCTATCCTTTGGGCGACTACGCCGAATGGAAGGTCGTCGAGGCGAGGGCTGGGCGCGTGGTCCTGGCGGTGCGTCAGGATGCGGCGGGGCCGAACGGCGATATCCTGAAGGTGGAGCGCACCGTGCAGATCGACTTCCCGCCAAGCGGCGAGACGCCGCCGGATGCCGTGTCCGTCAGCACATCGCAGTAAGATCACGCCTGACGACGGGCGGCTGATCCTTGTGAATCCCAAAGCGGGCGGCTAATCCGACCGCTTCGTTTTCATTTTGTGTGTTGGAGGGCCGCATGGCCATCGACGCTGCGACGGTGCGCAAGGTTGCTCATCTCGCCCGCATCAAGACCCCCGAGGACCGGCTGGAGCCGCTGGCGCAGGAGCTGAACGGCATCCTGGCCTGGATCGAGCAGTTGGATCAGGTGGATGTCGAAGGCGTGGAGCCGATGACCTCGAACGTCGCCCAGCCGCTGCGCCTGCGCGAGGACGTCGTCACCGACGGCGCCAAGGTCGATGCGGTCCTGTCGAATGCGCCCAAGTCGGCGGACGGCTTCTTCGTCGTGCCCAAGGTGGTCGAATAGTCATGAGCGACCTGACCAAACTGACTCTGAAGGGCGCCGTCGATGGGCTGAAGGCCAAGGACTTCACCTCGGCCGAAATCACCCAAGCCTTCCTGACCAATATCGAAGCCGCGAACCCCACGCTGAACGCCTATGTCGAGGTGACGGCGGACAAGGCCATGGACATGGCCCGCGCGTCCGACGCCCGCATCGCCTCCGGCCAGGGCGGGGCGCTAGAAGGCGCGCCGCTGGGAATCAAGGACCTGTTCTGCACCGAGGGCGTGCAGACGACGGCCGGCTCCAACATGCTGCGCGGCTTTGTCCCCCCCTATGAATCGACCGTCACCGCCAATCTGTGGCGCGACGGGGCGGTCATGCTGGGCAAGCTGAACATGGACGAGTTCGCCATGGGCTCGTCCAACGAAACCTCGGCCTTTGGTCCGGTGAAGAACCCGTGGAAATCAACCGGCTCGAACGCCGAGCTGACGCCTGGCGGTTCGTCGGGCGGTTCGGCCTCGGCCGTGGCGGCGGACCTTTGCCTGGCCGCGACCGCGTCGGACACCGGCGGATCGATCCGTCAGCCCGCCGCCTTCACCGGCACGGTCGGCATCAAGCCTACCTATGGCCGCGCCAGCCGCTTCGGCATGGTGGCCTTCGCCTCGTCGCTGGACCAGGCCGGGCCGATCACCAAGACGGTCGAGGACGCAGCCTTGCTGCTGCAATCCATGTGCTCGTTCGACGCCAAGGATTCGACCAGCCTGGACATCGCCACGCCCGACTGGACCCAGTCGGTCGGCAAGTCGGTCAAGGGGCTGCGTATCGGCGTGCCGCGCGAATATGTCGTGGACGGGATGCCGACCGAGATTCAGGCCCTGTGGGACCAAGGCGTGGCCTGGCTGAAAGACGCCGGCTGCGAGATCGTCGAGATCAGCCTGCCGCACACCAAATACGCCCTGCCGACCTACTATATCGTGGCCCCGGCCGAGGCCTCGTCGAATCTGGCTCGCTATGACGGGATGCGGTTCGGGCATCGGGCGGAGGACTTCAAGTCGCTGGACGACCTGTATGCGACCTCGCGCGCCGAGGGCTTCGGAAAGGAGGTCCAGCGTCGCCTGACCATCGGCGCCTATGTGCTGTCGGCCGGATTCTATGACGCCTACTACGTCAAGGCGCTGAAGGTGCGTCGCCGCATCGCCGAGGACTTCGACAATGTCTGGGGCCAGGTGGACGTCATCCTGACGCCGTCGACGCCGTCGGCCGCCTTCGCGCTGGGCGACAAGCAGATCGACCCGCTGACCATGTATCTGAACGACGTCTTCACGGTGACGACCAATCTGGCCGGCCTGCCGGGCATTTCGGTGCCGGCGGGCGTGGACGCCGGCGGCCTGCCGCTGGGTCTGCAGGTCATCGGCAAGGCGCTGGACGAGGCGACGGTCTTCCAGGTCGGCGCCGCGCTGGAACGGGCGGCGGGCTTCACGGCCAAGCCGGGCAAGTGGTGGTGAGCATGAGCGACAATACCAAGACCATCAAAGGCCGCACCGGCGATTGGGAAATCGTCATGGGCCTGGAAATCCACGCCCAGGTGGCGTCGAAGGCCAAGCTGTTCTCCGGCGCGGCCGTCGGCTTCGGCGCGGGGCCGAACGAGCAGGTGTCGCTGGTCGACGCGGGCTTTCCCGGCATGCTGCCGACGCTGAACAAACACTGCGTCGAACAGGCTGTGAAGACGGGCCTGGGCCTGCGCGCGCAGATCAACCGCCGCAGTCAGTTCGACCGCAAGAACTACTTCTATCCCGACCTGCCGACCGGCTATCAGATCAGCCAGCTCTATTACCCGATCGTGGGTGAAGGCGTGGTCGAGGTGGAGGCCGAGGACGGCAGCTTCTTCAACGTCGGCATCGAGCGGCTGCACCTGGAGCAGGATGCGGGCAAGCTGATCCACGACCTGTCGCCGACCGAAAGCTACGTCGACCTGAACCGAGCCGGCACGGCGCTGATGGAGATCGTCTCGCGTCCCGACCTGCGCACGCCGGACGAGGCGGTGGCCTATGTGAAGAAGATCCGGACCATCCTGATCTATCTGGGCACCTGCGACGGCGACATGGAGAAGGGCAATCTGCGGGCCGATGTGAACGTGTCGGTTTGCCGGGCCGGAAACTACGACAAGTTCAAAGAGACGGGCGACTTCAGCTATCTGGGGACGCGCTGCGAGATCAAGAACGTCAACAGCTTCCGCTTCATTTCTCAGGCGATCCAGTATGAGGCGCGCCGCCAGATCGAAATTCTGGAGGACGGCGGTTCGATCACCCAGGAGACGCGCCTGTACGACCCGACAGCCGGCGAGACGCGCTCGATGCGGTCCAAGGAGGAGGCGCAGGACTATCGCTACTTCCCCGATCCCGATCTGCTGCCGCTTGACCTGGAAGAGGCCTGGATCGCCGAGATCAAGGCGTCACTGCCCGAACTGCCGGACGACAAGCGCAAGCGTCTGATGGCCGACTATGGCCTGTCGCAATACGACGCCATCGTGCTGATCTCGGAACAGGCCAAGGCCGACTATTTCGAAGCCGCCGCCAAGGGCCGCGACGCCAAACTGGTGTCCAACTGGGTCACCAACGAGGTTTCGGCGCGCCTGGGCGCCGAGGGCAAGGACTTCAGCCAGAACCCGCTGCCGGCGGCGCACGTCGCGCAGCTGGTGGAGTTGATCGAGACGAACGTCATCTCGTCCAAGATCGCCAAGGAGGTCTTCGATCACGTCTGGAACGGCGAAGGCTCGCCGGCCGAGGTGGTCGAGAAGCACGGCCTGAAACAGGTCACGGACACCGGCGCTATCGAAAAGGCCGTGGACGAGATCATCGCCGCCAACCCGGACAAGGCGGCGGCCGTGGCCGACAAGCCCCAGGCCATCGGCTGGTTCGTCGGTCAGGTCATGAAGGCCACGGGCGGCAAGGCCAATCCGGCGGCGGTCAACGACATCCTGAAGGCCAAGCTGGGCCTGTAAGGCGAGGCGTCGAACGAAAAGCAAAGGCCCTGCGGAGCGATCCGCAGGGCCTTTTCAACTTTAAGGCTCAGGCCGACGGCGGGACGGGCGGCACCGGCGGTGCAGGTGGAGCCGGAGGCGCAGGCGGGATGGGGGCGTCCGGGTCGGTTGGCGCTGGCGGAGCGGGCGGGGCAGGCGGCGGCGGAGGAGGAGGAGGAGGAGCGGACTCATCGACAGGGGGCGGCGCCGGGGGCGCGGGCGGCGCAGGTACGGCGGGATCGACCGGCGGCGGGGCCGGATGGTGCGGAGTCTGATGATCGACCGGCGGGGGCGGCGGAGGCGGCGGCGCGCTGGGCGCTTGCTGGGCGGTTGCGGCGCCGGCCAGCAGCATCGAGGCGGCCAGGGCGGTCAGTGCGATCTTCATCGAGACATGTCCTTCGGTTGAAACGGCATCCGGAAACGCTTCCGGACGTCATCATGAATGGCGACGAAGGGCAGCGTCGGAGCGCATCGCGGCCGATTTTCGTCCGGCGGGTTTCAAGTCGTTTCAAGCGCTGATTGCTGAAGCTGATCTCGGCTGAGCGCCGTCTGTGCGCAGCTCAGGGCTTCGAATACCTGACGATCCAATGACGCATGACAAGATGTCGCACCGGAACAAGGTCTCGCGAGGGTCACGGTTCGTAATCCTTCAGCGAAGCGGGGCAATAAAAAAGCCCGACGGCGCGGGGCCGTCGGGCGGAAGTTCAAAAACGTCAGGCTGCTACCAGCGCCAGGCGTCGCGAATGACGTCGATAATATAGCCGTCGTATTCGTCGATCAGATACAGCGTGTTGTCGACCGAGACCCAGCGCGTGCCCTCGGGCGGATAGCCCAGGCCGTAGGTGCGCCAGTCGTTCAGCTGATAGCGCCAGAAGGCATCCGGCAGATACTGGCCTACTGACCACGACCGACCCCAGTAGGAGCGCGGCACGCTGTAGTAGCCCCAGCCCGGCGCGAAGTAGAAGCCGACGCGCACGCCGTTGTAACCCCTGAAGCGCCGATCGTTGCGCCACCAGTCCGAGCGGTGGTTGCGATAGAAGTCACGCCGCCACTGATCGCCGTTGAAGCGCTGGCGGAACTCGCGGTGCTGACGGTCGCGGTCACGACCGTTGTTCCAGCCCGCACCCGGACGGTCGGGACGGTTCCAGCCGTTTCCGGGACGGTCGGGGCGTTGACCGCCGGTGTTCGGGCGATCAGGCCGGTTCCAGCCGCCTTCGGGCCGGTCGGGACGCTGGCCGCCAGTATTCGGACGATCAGGTCGGTTCCAGCCGCCTTCGGGCCGGTCGGGACGCTGGCCGCCGGTGTTCGGACGATCGGGCCGGTTCCAACCGCCTTCGGGCCGGTCGGGACGCTGGCCGCCGGTGTTGGGGCGATCAGGGCGGTTCCAGCCGCCTTCGGGACGGTCGGCACGCTGGCCGCCGGTGTTCGGGCGATCAGGGCGGTTCCAGCCGCCTTCGGGACGATCTAGACGCTGGCCGCCCGCATTCGGACGTTCGCCACCCGACGGACGCTCGGGACGGGGCGTGTCGTTTGCGGGGCGGCTGGGACGTTCGGGGCGAGGCTCGCGCGGTCCGTCTTCACGCCCCATCTGCGGGCGCTCGGGCCGGTTCATGCCGCGGGCGCGCCCTTCGCGCTGCGGCCGTTCCTGCTGGGCCTGATCCTGTTCCTGGGCGAGGGCCTGCATCGGGACTGCAAGCGGGCCGGCGACGGCGGCGATGGCGGTGAAAGCCATCAGGAGGCGTTTCATGGTCTTTGGTTCCTGCACGCCGGGTCTGCGGCGGCTTGAGGCGATCATCGATCCGTGGCGATGAACCCAGGCTGAACACTGTTCGCAATCAAGGGGCTGTCGGAAAAAGCAGAACCCCGCAGGCAAGACCTGCGGGGTTCGATCGTCCGGTTATGACGGGGCTTTAATAGACGCCCGAGAGGACGCTGGCGATCAGACCGCTGGCCACAGCGATCAACAGGATGTCGTTGCCGGCGTGGACGTAGCGATAGCCGCGCGGCGCTTCGCGGAGGCCGTAAACATAGGGGTCGCGGACATAGTAGTTGCGATATTGGTAGGGCAGATATCCGCCGGTGCGCCAGCGATAGTGGCTGTAGCGCGGCTCCACCCGATAGTAGCCATAGCTGGGGGCATACCAATAGCCCGCGCGCGGACCGTTGTAACCGCGGAAGTCCGAGCGGCCGCGCCACCAGTTGCTGTTGTTGCGGTCCCAGCGGTCGTTGCGCCAATCGCGACGGTCGTCCCGGCGTTCCGCCCAGTAGTCGCGACGGTCGTCGCGGCGATCACGACGATAGTCCTGGCGGCTGTCATAGCGACCGTCGCGCCAGTCGCGGCGATCTTCACGGCGTTCCTGGCGGAAGTCGCGGCGGTCATCACGGCGATCCTGACGATACTCGCGGCGGTCGCGGTCCTGGGCCTGAACGAGCATCGGCACGGCCGTGGTCGACAGGGCGAGGGCGACGACGGCGGCCTTGGTGAGGCGGTTCATCTTCGTGCTCCATTCTGGGCCGCCGGCGGATGTGCCGATCCGACCCGTTAATGATGAGCAAGGTCGGATTTCGCGCCTGAATGCCCGCTGAACGATCGCGTCAGGTTCGCAGAGCGCTTGCGGGCGCGTCGGCGAGGCGTGAACAAGAGATTATCAGAGATTTCCGAGGTCTGAATCCCGTTGGAAGTATTCATTATTGCTTTACTGAAAAGTGCGGGCAGCCCCTTTCGCCGTTAACTTTAACTTCAAACCACCGGTATTTGATGGCGTCTCAGAGGCGGGCCCAGAATGGCGCCCGATCAGGAGATACGGTGATGAACGCGCAAGAAATGGCGCTCGACCTGCAGGCCAATGACGACGGTCTGCCGCTGCCGACCCCGGACATGTCCGGCGACGACCTGTTCAAACTGGGCATGATGTATTCGGCCGGATCGGGCGGTTGCCCGATGGACCGGGTGTCGGCCCACATGATCTTCAACCTGGCGGCCATGAAGGGTTCGATCGAGGCGCGCGTCTATCGCCGCGAGATGAGCCTGGAGATGGAGCGCGAGGAGATCGCCGAGGCCCAAAAGGCCGCGCGGCGCTACATCGATCAGGGCGTGGTTCAGCTGGTCGCCTAAACGACCATCTAGAACTGGGCGTAGCCGTTGCCGTTCGATCCGTTGATCGAATAGCTGAAGCCGATAGGCAGGGCGGCGCGCACCTGGGTGAAGAAGGCCGCCAGTTCGCCCAGCGTCGAACGCGGCACAAAGACGATGTCGCCACGCCGCAGCGGCACGACCTCGCCGCGACGCGGACGCAGGTCCACCACTCGCATCATGCGCGATCCACCGGGGCCGCGACGGATCAGGGCCACGCTATCCTGACGCGACGTCGGGGCGAACCCGCCGGCCTGGATCACCGCCTGATAGGCGTCCAGATCGCCGATCATTTCGAAGACGCCTGGGTTGCGCACCTCGCCGTCGACCCAGACACGGATCGGCCCGGCCTGGCGCAGGGTGACCTCGACAACAGGGCGCACCAACTGCGTCGCATAGGCCGCCGAGACGACCTGCTGAAGCTGGGGCAGGGTGCGATCCGCCGCCATGACCGATCCGATCAGAGGCAGGGCGATACGGCCGTCGGGACCGACCTTGAGCGTGCGCGTCAATTCCGAAGCCGTCGGCGTCGCCACCTCGATCTCGTCGCCGGGATACAGCAGATATTCCGGCTCCTGGTCCGTCCAAGGGGCGAAGGGCAGGCCGGCGAGCGCGTCGTAGGGTGACCGGTCGGCGCGCCGTGGATCGCCAACGCCGCCGGCCGCGCCGCAGGCCGCCAGCGACGCGGCGATGGAGGCTGAACCCAGGGTCAGCAGAAACAGGCGGCGATCGGTCAGCATGGGAATCGGTCGGCCTCGACGAGGGATATCAGGCAACGTCGCCGGTTATGGGTAATCATCGGTTAACGCCGGTGGGCGAAGGGTTAGGACTACACGCCTTTCAAGGGATTCGGCCCGCCCGATGCGCTCCACCGCACACGTCACCACAAGGCCGCGCTACGGCGTTCTGGACGTGATCGGCCTGTTGTTCCGCGAACTGCTGCTGATGATCGTCGTCTTCGTGGTGATCCTGGGGCTGGGGTTCGCCGCCGCCATGACCTTGAAGAAGAGCTACACCGCTACCGGCTCGGTTTTCGCAGGCGTGGGTCAGGAATACGTCTATCAGCCGCGCGTCGGCACGGCCGAGCGGGGCCAGGCGCCCCAGGGCGACGAGGTCGCCAACTCCGAAGCCGCCATCCTCGGTTCAAGCGCCGTGCGTCAGAAGGTGGTCGATGCCCTGGGCCCGGCCGCCATCCTGGGCGAGCCGCCCAAGGGCAGTCCGCAGGCCGCGCGGTCCGCTGCGCTGAAGGCCGTCGGCGGCGGGCTGGGCGTCGCGACGGCGCCGGGCAGCGCGGTCATCCACTTGACCTACAAGGCCGACGATCCCGAACGCGCGGCCCGCGTCCTGAACACGATCATCGAGCAATATCTGATCTATCGCCGCGAAGTCTTTCAGGACAAGACGCCGGCCATCGCCAGCCAGCGCATCGCTTTCGAGGATGAACTCGGTAATGCGGATCGGGCTTATGAGGCTTTCCTGGCGTCTAATGACATCGGCGACTTTACGGCGGCCAAGGCGACGCTGGCGGCGACCTATCAGACGGTCTTCACCGATCGGATGTCGACCCAAAGTCAGCTGAACCAGACCGCCCAGCGCCTGAATACCCTGGTGGCGCAGCAGGCGGGAACACCGGCGGAGGTGGCGCTGCAACAGGATCTGAATATCTCGGCCCAGGACCAGGTGCTGCAACTGCGCACCGAGCGCGAGCAGCTGTTGTCGCGCTATCAGCCCGACGCCCAGCCGGTGAAGGACATCGAGGCGCGGATCAATCAACTGCAAGCCTATGTCGCGACCGGCACGGCCGTCGGGGCCAAGGAGGTCCGCACCGGGCCGAACCCTGTCTGGACCGAGCTGGAAACCACGCGGATTAACACTAGGGCCGAGCGCGACTCACTGGCGGCGCGTCTGGCGGTTCTGGACCGGCAGTTGGCCGATATCCGTTCGCGGCAGGCGCGGCTGACGGCGCTGGAATCCGAGAACACGACTTTGGCCGGCAATCGCGAAGTGCTGAGCGCCTCGATCCGAGAGTTCCAGCAGCGCGAGACGCAGAGCCGCGCCGATAACGCCCTGGTCGCCGCCGGCGCCGACAACGTCACCGTCATCGAACGCGCCCAGCCGCCGGCGACGGGCAAGAGCCTGAAGATCCCGCTGCTGGCGGCGGTCTTCCTTTTCGCGGGTTTCACCGCCCTGTGCGTCGGCCTGTTGCGCGTGTTCACACGGCGCGGCTTCACAACGCCGGCCTCGGTCAGCCGCACCCTGGACATGCCGGTCCTGGCCGTCGCGCCGGCCAAGGCGGCCTAGCGAAACTCGTGCTAGGCTGAGGGCTTAGGGAGCGCCTTGGCGATTCGATGGTCGACCTGACTTCAGAAATGGCGGGCCTTTGGGCGGCGCTGGGACCGGCGCCGGCGCACCGCGCGCGCGTGATCCAGTTCGCCTCCGCTGCGACCGGCGAGGGCGTCTCGACCGTGGCGCGCGAGTTCGCCCGTCTGGCGGCGGTGCGGGCGCGCAAGCCCGTCTGGCTGATCGACGGCGATCTGGCGCAACAGGGACAGTTGGAGACGGTGTCGGCCGAGCCGGATCGTTTCGGTCAGATCGGCAAGGCCGCGCAAGGCTCGCCCGACGGCTCAAGCTTCTACGCCGTGACGCCGCGCGTGACCGGTCGCGACGGCAAGCCGGTGCCGGATTCGCGACTGCTGACGGCGCGGTCCTGCCTGGGCGGCCGCCTGTGGGTGACGCATTTCCATATGGAGGCGCTGCGATCCGGGCACCGGGTCGAGGCAGTCGGAGAGCCCCGCTACTGGGAGGCGCTGCGGCCCCACGCCGACACGATCGTGATCGACGCGCCCGCCGCCGATCGCAACGATATGGCGATCATCCTTGCCCCCTTCGTGGACATGACGGTTCTGGTGATCGCGGCCGAAAGCACGGCCGCCCATGCCCCGGTCATCCTGCGCGACGAGATCGAGGCGGTGGGCGGCAAGATCGCCGGCGTGGTCATGAATCGCTCGACTTACAAGGCGCCAGGGTTCCTGCGGCGACTGATGGGCTAACGAAGATCCGCTGACTATCTCGCCGCCGCGTGAGAATGACGCTATCGGCGACGTCGGGTCGGAGCACCCTGTTTTCGATGGAGGTCGGCGTTGTCTGACGGCTCAATCATAAATCGCATCGTCATCGTCGGGGGCGGCACGGCGGGGTGGATGGCGGCGGCGGCGCTGGCGCATGCGCTCGATGGCGCCGGCAAGACCGTGACGCTAATCGAGTCCGAGGCGATCGGCATTATCGGCGTCGGCGAGGCGACGATCCCTGAAATCCTTAAGTTCAACGCGCGCTTGGGCATCGACGAGGCGGACTTCCTGCGTGAGACCAAGGCCACCTTCAAGCTGGGGATCGAGTTCGACGGCTGGCGACGCGATGGCGAGCGCTATTTCCATCCCTTCGGCGCCTTTGGGCTGGATATGGAAGGCATCGCCTTTCATCATTTCTGGCTGAAGGCCTGCGCCGAAGGGGGAGCGGAGCCGCTGGAGGCCTATTCCATGGCCTGGCAGGCTGCGCGCCGTGGCCGTTTCGTTCATCCCCAGGGCGGGCCGCAGTCGCCGTTGTCCAGCCTGGGCTACGCCTATCATTTCGATGCGGCGCTCTATGCGGGCTTCCTGTGCCGCTTTGCGGAGGGGTTGGGGGTCGTCAGGCGCGAAGGGCGGGTAGTCGAGGTCCAGCAGGCGACGGATGGTGATATCGCTGGCGTAAGGCTTGACGACGGGCGGATCGTTGAAGGCGACTTCTTCATCGATTGCACCGGCTTCGTCGGCCTTCTGATCGAGCAGGCGTTGAAGTCAGGCTACGAGGACTGGAGCAACTGGCTTCCATGTGACAGCGCTGTCGCCGTCCCGTGCGTGCGGGAGGGGGCGTTGTCCCCTTACACGCGATCGACGGCGCGCGAAGCCGGATGGCAGTGGCGCATCCCGCTGCAACACCGGGTGGGCAACGGCTACGTCTATTCCTCGGCGCACATCTCGCATCAGGAGGCCGAGGACGCGCTGATGTCGCGGTTGGAGGGCGCGGCGCTGGCCGAGCCGCGTCGCCTGCGGTTCGCCACGGGCAGGCGCAAAGACTGCTGGAAGCGCAACTGCGTGGCGGTCGGACTGTCGAGCGGATTCCTCGAGCCGCTTGAATCGACCAGCATTCACCTGATCCAAAGCGCCATCACCAAGCTGATCACCCTGTTTCCGTCGCACAAAAACAGCGAGGGCCTTCGCCGTGAGTTCAACGCGCTGATGGAGGAGGAATTCGTCACGGTCCGCGATTTCTTGATCCTGCACTACAAGGTCAACCAGCGAGAGGGACCGTTCTGGAGCCAGGTGCGCGACATGCCGATCCCGGACCGGCTGGCGGCCAAGATCGCCCTGTTCGAGGATACGGGTCGGATCGTCAGGCGCGACCATGACATCTTTTCCGAATCAAGCTGGCTGGCGGTCGCGGTGGGGCAGGGACTGACGCCGCACGGGCGTCACCCGATTTCCGATGTCATCAATCATGACGCCAATCTGGGCCGGTTGTCGGCGATCCGTGACAGCATCTGGCGCACGGCCGACGCCCTGCCGACGCACGAAGATATCCTGACGACGACGATGAATCGTAAGGCGTTTTGAGGGCGGGCCTGCCGCCTGCAAGCCGTGTCAGCAGACTGGCGTCCGTCGCAACGGTGCACGCGCACCGCTTCTGAACCCGCCGATAGAAACGCGCCAAGTTTGGCGAGGGGCGTTGACATCGCTGTCAATCGGTAGTCCAACACGCTCGCGGACGGTCGATCAAGGCTGCCGAAACGATTGCGACGGGCTGAACCGTCCTCGGGGGGATCAGAAGTGAAGTCAGAGATGTTCCAAGCCGGCTATGCGCCCGCCGCTCGCGGGCTGCGCCGTTCCGTGTCCGCCCTGGCGTTGACGGTCGCCGTAGTCGGCGCAACCGCCGCCCACGCCCAATCGACGCCAGCGCCCCAGACCACGACCCCCGCCACGGACGATGCGGCGCAGGTCGACGACGTCGTCGTCACCGGCATCCGCGCGCGGATCGCATCCTCGCAGGCGATCAAGCGCGACTCCGACACCTTCGTCGATGCCGTGACCGCCGACGACATCGGCGCCCTGCCGGACAAGTCGGTCAACGAAGTGCTGCAACGCATCCCCGGCGTGAACATCAACCGCTTCCAGGGCCCGACCGATCCCGACCATTTCTCGGTCGAAGGCTCCAACGTCATCATTCGCGGCCTGAGCTACGTCCGCTCGGAGTTCAACGGCCGCGACGCCTTCAGCGTGAACACGGGTCGCGCCCTGGGCTTCAATGACGTGTCGCCGGAACTGCTGTCGAGCGTGCAGGTGTTCAAGAATGCGACGGCCGACAGGATCGAAGGCGGCATCGCCGGGGTCGTCGATCTGCGCACCCGCAAGGCGGCCGACAGCCGCAAGTTCGTCTTCGGCGCTACGGCCGAAGGGTCGTACGGCGACCTGCGCGAAAAGCCGGGCCTGGGCTTCTCGTCCCTGATCAGCAACGTCTGGGACACCCAGTACGGATCGTTCGGCGCCCTGCTGAGCTATGGCGAATCCGACCTCTATTCCGAAGCCTACGGCAGCCACCTCACCGACTTCACCTACCGGTCCGATCTGTCGAACGGCGAGGATCGCCGATACGTCCCGCGCGGTGGTGCGGTGCGGACCCAGCAGTTCGACCGTTCGCGTTCGACCCTGGATGGTTCGCTGCAGTGGGAATCCACCGACGGCCGCGCCAAGCTGACTGGCGAATACATCCGTGCCGATTCGACCTCGGCCTGGGGCGAGCGCGTGGTCGAGGTCGATCTGGGCAGCGGCGGCAATCCGACTCCCTTGCCGGGCCAGTCGTTCACCTATGATTCCAACGGCGTCTTCACGAGCGGTTTGCTGGTCAGCAATTCGCCGAACCTACAGGTTCTGCCCAAGCGTCAGCGCGATCTGCAAACCCTGACCGAAGACTTCTCTCTGGCCGCCGAATTCCATCCAACCGATCGCCTGTCGATCTGGCTGGATGCGCAGTACAGCAAGGCCAGCGCCGACGATTTGGACATGAGCGTCTATGGCGCCATCACGCCGCTCTACACCTTGATCGGCGAAGGGCGTCATGGCGTCCCGGACATCCAGTTCGTGGACGCTTCGGGCCAGCCGTCGGCCAGCACAAACGATCCGTCGAACTTCTACTATCGTTCGGCGATGGACCACATTGAACAGTCGGACGGTGATCAGACCGCGTTCAAGGCGGACATCAAATACGACTTCGACAATTCGCCGCTGCGCGCCATTCGCATGGGCGCACGCTATTCGGATCGCGAGCAGACGCGGCGCTACACCGCGTATAATTGGGGTGCGATTTCCGAGAGTTGGGCTGGCGGCGTCACGCCGTTCCAGACCACAGGTCCGCTCGCTGTCGAAGCCTACGACTTCCCCAACTTCCAGCGCGGTCACAATCCGACACCGATGAACGGCTTCTATCCGACAGCCGATCTGATTGCGGCCTATCGGGACGGCACGCTGCAAGCGGCCTTGGCTGCAGCGAGCAGCTCGGGCTCGACCTGGCGTCCGCTGGATCAGCGTCCGGGCGCTATCGCCGGCACGCCGTTCTTGCCGGGCGATATCAACAACTCGGGCGAACAAACGACATCGGCCTATGTCCGGTTCGACTTCGGCTGGGATGATGTCTTCGGTCCGGACACTGCCGTCACCGGCAACCTGGGTGTTCGCTACGCCAAGACCGACTTCCAGACGCGCGGCTTCATCTCCAGCCCCAACATCGCGCAGAACTTCGGTGATGCGAACGGCAACGATCCGCGCTTCCCGGGTCAGAACATTCCGGTGACCCAGGCCAATGCGGCGGCCATCGCCCGTTTCCGGTGCTCGACCGTCCAGCCGGGTCAGTCGGCGCCGGGCTATTGCTTGCTGTCGAATGACCGTCTGAACCAGCTGGTCGCGTTCAGCGACGGCAGCTTCCAAGAGGTCGAGCGCGGCAACAGCTATGACGACTGGCTGCCCTGCCTGAACGTCAATCTGAAGTACAAGGAATGGGTGTTCCGCGGGGCCGTGTCGCGCGCCATGACGCGCCCGGACTTCGGCGTGACGGCCTTCGCCGCCACCCTGTTCTACACCGACATGAACCAGGTCCGGGACAATGGCGGCGACGTCAACACCGCCCCGCTGCTGACCACCTTCACCGGCGGATCGCAGCTGACGGGCGTCCGCTCGTGGAATTATGACTTGGGCGTGGAATGGTATTTCAAGCCGGGCAGCTCGCTGACCTTCAACGCCTTCTACAAGGACCTGTCGGACATCCTGGCCAGCGGCTCGACCGTGCAGCAGTTCAGCAACGCGCAGGGCGTCTCCACCGACGTCCAAGTCAACCAACAGGTCAATATCGGCTCAGGCTGGATCAAGGGCTTCGAAGTCGGTTACCAGCAGACCTACAGCTTCCTGCCAGGCCTGTGGAGCGGGCTGGGCATCGAAGCGAACTACACCTACGTAGAGCCTTCGACCTTCCCCAACGCCGTGACCGAGCCGCGCTATGTGGGTCTGGAACTGCCGCTGCAGCAGCTGTCGAAGCATACCTACAACTTCTCGGTCTTCTACGAGCGGGATCGTCTTTCGGCGCGCCTGGCCTACAACTGGCGCAACGGCTTCCTGCTGACGCCGCGCGACGACGTGAACCCGTTCTCGCCGATCTTCAACGACTCGACGGGTCAGCTTGACGGTTCGATCTTCTACACCCTGAACGACAACTGGAAGATCGGCCTGTATGGCGCCAACCTGCTGGACGAGGTCACCGTCACGCAGCAGCAGACCTCCTACAACCTGAACGGCGCGAACCAGGCCGGCCCGCTTGCTCCGCGGTCCTACTTCCGCAGCGACCGCCGCGTGACGTTCAGCCTGCGCTACACCTTCTAAAACTTCTTCTCTGAGCGAAGACTTGGGCGTCGATCTGATCGACGCCCCTTTTTTCGTTCTGGATCAGCCGCTTTCGCGCAGCCGGTCGATGAACTGAGAATGGGAGGGCAGGGCGGCCAAGGTCTGGTCGAAAGCCATGACCATTCGCCCCAACGAAGCCGTTGCGCTCTTAATGTCCAGACGGTCGGCCTGGATATCGAAACGGCGCGGCGTCAGGCCAAGGCCGGCCATCAGCAGGGTCCAGTGCTGTGCGTCGTAGGGATCGCCATCCAGGCCGACACCGGCGTTGCGAGACGTGAACTGGGCGATGCGACGCGCCAGGTCGTCGCCAGCCGGGGCCAGTCGCTGGCCTTGCGATCCGCAAAGAAGGATAAAATGCAGTCGGTCCGCGCGGTGCGTCATGTCGCGAACCACCGCCTCATTATAGGCCTCCGCGCAGGCTGAAATCTGCTCGGACGCGCCTGGCAGCGATGCGACCAGTTGTGTCAGCTGTCGCTCCAGAGCGGCGCTATCCAGGCCCAAGGCGTCGCCAAAGCGCGCCGCCGCCGGACCAAGAGCAAGACGACGGCCGCTCCAGGGATGCGTATCCAGGCCGGGGGCGAGGGCGACGTTCGACAGGGCGGCGACATGAACGCCGCCCAACCAGGCCGCTAGCGCCGCCTTCGCAAGGTCAGTGGTCGTGCGATCTGCGGCGTAGGCCAGGCTGGCGACGCCGCCACCGGGCAGGGGGCTACGGCTGGCCAGCCCTTCTTCCAGATTGGCCATATCCAGACGCGGCGCGTGATCGCCGCCCGCGTAGCGCACCCTCAGACAGCGGTCGTAGCCCAGGCGCGCGGTCCAGTCGCCGTCGCCGCTGAAAACTCCGTTCGCTCGCGTTTCCAGGGTCATGAAAGCCTTGACCTCACCGACGTCGTCAGACGCCTCCCGCACGCCAGCGCGCAGGGCGATGTCCCGCAGTCGCGCCGTCAGAACGCGCGCGTCCAGCATCAGTCGGGGGCGAAGAAGAGACCGCGGCGACTGCCGATCCGGGCTGGGATGGGCGTAACGACCGGCCGCCATCACGCGCGCCTGGAACTGCAACGGCGCCAGAAGCGCGGCGTAGTCGGGGGCGGCGGGCGACTGACGGGCGGCGCGCAACACCACGTCCGTCAGCGCGACCCCATCGATCCCAGGCAGCGGCTCCTGCTCGACGACGGCGATGTCTCGCCCGTCGCACCAGTTTCGCAGCAGCGAACCCAGGAAGAAGCCGCCGTGGCCGTGCGCCAACAGGTCCGCGCCGTCCGACAACTGCACGAGCACGCCGTCGGGTTCGGCGATCACGACCTCGGGCTCTTCACCAAGCGCGGGAGGAGCGGCGGCTTCGATCAGGACAGAATGACCAGATGGCAGGTGGCGGGCCAGCAGCGCAGCCGCCGCCCACGCCGCCAAGCCGCCACCCTGAATGACCCATATCTTTTCGGTCCCGGTCATTGAAGGCCACCTGCGCGCGCAGCCGCATCGCGGATGAAGGTCATGTGATCGGGCGTCCGATCGACGGTCGATCGGACGGCGTCACGCAGGGCTCCCAGCTTGTCGGACAGGACATGCGGTTCCAGCCGATCGACGCGCGGATCCCAGCCGTTCGGAACGATGTTCTGCCCCACCAGTACGGCGAGCCAGCTTGGCGGCAGGAACACGCCGATGTCGTAGTCGGGAAGCAGGCCGCGCGACTTAAAGGCCTCGACCTTGGCCGACAGACTGTCTGGCCAGGGCATGGTTCGCATCTCGCGCCAGAACGGCTCGTCACGCTGGTTGGCGACATAATGCAGGACGAGGAAGTCACGAATCCGGTCGAACTCCAGCGCCATGATCCGATTGTATTCTTGGGCGTCCGCCGCCATCCCGACCCTGTCGGGAAACAGATCCAGCAAGGTCGTGATCCCCAACTGGATCAGGTAGATGCTGGTGGACTCCAGCGGCTCAAGGAAGCCGCCGGACAGACCGATTGCCACAACGTTTCGGCTCCACAGTTTGTGCCGACGCCCCGTCTTGAAACTCAATCGACGCGGCTCGGCCAGCGCCGGACCTTCCAGATTGGACATCAGGGTCGCCACGGCGTCCTCGTCCGAAATGTGAGCCGATGAGAAGACGTGGCCATTTCCGGTGCGATGTTGCAGCGGAATGCGCCATTGCCACCCCGCCGCGCGGGCCGTCGCGCGGGTATAGGGGCCGACCGGCGCCGTCGTCTGGCACGGCACGGCGAAGGCGCTGTCGCAGGGCAGCCAATGGCTCCAATCCTCGAATGTCGTCTCCAGCGCCTGATTGATCAGCCGTCCGCGAAAGCCCGAACAGTCGATGAAGAGGTCGCCCGAAATGCGGCGCCCGTCCGACAGGACGACGGCGTCGACATCGCCCGTCGCGCCATTCAGGACATGATCGACGACCTTCCCTTCGGTGCGGATTACGCCGCGCCCGCACGACACTTGGCGCAGCAAGGCGGCGTAGAGACTCGCGTCGAACTGAAAGGCGTAACTGAAGGTGGACAGCATGGAGCCGGGGTCGGAAACCGGCCGCTGGAAGCGGTTCGCCTCGGCCGCCCTAACTGGATAGCTGTAGTCGCTGATGTCGGCGGCGTCGCCCATGGCGCGGCGCGCGGCCCAGACATGGTGGAAATCGATCCCCTCGATCGGCTCGCCATAGGCGCCGAAGGGATGGATATAGCTGTCGCCGGGCCGTCCCCAATCCACGAACTGGATGCCCAGTTTGAAGGTCGCCTGAGTCTGGTCGATCAACGTCTGTTCGTCGATGCCCATGGCCGTGTTGAAGGCGCGGATGTGGGGCAGGGTGGCCTCGCCCACGCCGACGATGCCGATCTCGTCGGACTCGACCAGTTCAATCGACACGGGGCTGCCCGCCAAACGATGAGACAGGGCGGCGGCCGTCATCCAGCCAGCGGTTCCACCGCCCAGGATGACGATTTTTCGGATCGAACCGGCATCGTTTTGGATCATCATGCCGACTGTCTAGCAGACCATTTTTCGGCATGACAGCGATGGACAAGCCTGACCATAAGCCGTGTCGGCATCGCCTTTTCGAGCGGGGATGTTAGAAGCGGTCCGAGCGACGTTCAGGGGGACGGATTTTGGCGACGGTAACGATCTATGACGTGGCCGCGAAGGCGGGCGTGTCCATCAAGTCCGTGTCGCGCGTGCTCAACAACGAGCCGAACGTCAGCCCCACGCTGCGAACCAAGGTGGAGGAGGCGGCTGCGTCTCTTGGTTATCGGCGCAGCCTGTCGGCGCGCAGTCTGGCGGGGGCGTCTTCGTCGTTGATCGCGGTCCTGGTGGACGCGGATCTGACCATCGAACACTGGAAGAGCGGGCGCGGAAGCGACTATCTGGGGCGTCTGGAGTTCGGCGCCCTGATGGAGGCGCGCCAGGTCGACTACCATTTGATGATCGAGCTGGTGGACCATAACTCGCCTGATCTCGAACGCGATCTGATGGCGCTCTTGAACTCCATCCGGCCCGAGGGCGTCATTCTGACCCCGCCGAACTCGGACAATACGGTGGTGATGGATGCTCTCGACGCGGCCGGTACGCCCTATGCCCGCATCGGACCGGAAGCGGCGTTCGATCGGGGCTTCTGCATCGAGATGGACGAACGGCGCGCCGCGTTGGAGATGACCCGCCATCTTGTCGACCTCGGGCACACGCGGATCGCCTTTGTCACTGGACCGGTCGCCTATGGCGCCAGCCGGCGTCGTCTGGCTGGCTACAGGGACGCCATGGCAGAGGCTGGCCTGGATGTGGCGCCGGCTTGGGTGGTGGAGGGCGACTTCACCTTCAACTCCGGGGCGCTGGCGATGGAGAAACTGCACGAGACCTCGCCCGACATCACGGCGATCTTCGCCAGTAACGACGATACGGCCCTTGGCGTCCTGCAATGTGCGGCGAGGCTGGGGCTGTCGGTGCCCGGCGACCTGTCGGTGGCCGGTTTCGACGATTCGCCCGGCGCGGGTTTCAGCACGCCGGATTTAAGCACCATCCGTCAGCCGGTAGCGGAGATGGCTGCCGCCGCCGCGCAACGCCTTATCCCGCCTCTTCGTCGTCTCTTGGACGGCGACGCCGCCGCGCGTGTCATCGTCCCGCATGATCTGATCGCGCGCCAGTCCACGGCTCGCATCGATCATTGAAAGGGCAAGCTCAGGCAGCTGTTGACAGCGCTGTCAGTCGTTTGGCACAGTGGGTTTTGTCCGGGGCTGTTTCGGACATCCACATCGGCCTGAAGGCGCGTCTCCGGGGTTGGCTTGGCGGCGTGGCGGCCGCAACGATCAGGTCTCCCTCCATGCGCATGGCCGCCACCGCCCTGGTGATCACCCTCATGTCGAGCGCCTGCGCCATCGATCGCGGCATGGCTCGGGCCGTTCCAGTTCAGGCCGTGACGTCTCAGGCGTCGATCGTGACGGATGCGACCCGCGCCCATCCGACGCTTTGGCCCCGAGCGGCCTCGCCGGCGGCGATGACGGATGCGGCGACGGAAGCCTTCGTCACCGAGCTGATGAGCCGGATGACGCTGGAGGAGAAGGTCGGGCAGACGATCCAGGCCGATATCGGCTCGATCAAGCCTGAAGACCTGCTAACCTATCCGCTGGGGTCGATCCTGGCGGGCGGCAACTCCTCGCCGGGCGGCGACGAGCGCGCCTCGGCCGACAAGTGGGTGGAACTGGCCCAGGCCTTCCGTGCGGCGGCGGCCCAGCGGCCGGGCGCCAGGATCCCGCTGATTTACGGCATCGACGCCGTGCACGGTCACAACAACATCGTCGGCGCCACCATCTTTCCGCACAACATCGGCCTGGGCGCCGCTCGAGATCCCGATCTGATCCGCCGCATCGGCGAAGCGACGGCGCTGGAAGTCGCCGTGACCGGCGCCGACTGGACCTTCGGCCCGACTCTGGCCGTGCCCCAGGACGACCGCTGGGGCCGGACGTATGAAGGCTATGCCGAGAACCCCGAGGTCGCCAAAAGCTACGCCGGCCCCATGACCCTGGGCCTTCAAGGTTCGCTCTCGGCCGATCATCCGCTGGCGGCCGGCCATATCGCTGGCTCGGCCAAACACTTCCTAGCCGACGGCGGCACCACGGGCGGCAAGGACCAAGGCGACTTCGCCGGGTCCGAACAGGAGATGATCCGCACCCATCTGTCCGGCTATCCCCAGGCCATCGACGCCGGGGTGCTGTCGATCATGGCCAGCTTCTCCAGCTGGAACGGCGTCAAACACTCGGGCAACGAGACCATTCTGACCGACGTGCTGCGCGGCCCGTTGGGCTTCGACGGCTTCGTGGTGTCGGATTGGAACGCCCATGGCCAACTGCCGGGCTGTTCGAACGAAAGCTGCGCCCTGGCCTTCAACGCCGGCATCGACATGTTCATGGCCCCCGACAGCTGGAAGCCCCTTTACGAAAACACCCTGGCCCAGGCGAAGTCGGGCGAAATCCCGATGGCGCGCCTGGACGAGGCGGTGCGCCGCATCTTGCGCGTCAAGGTCAAGACCGGCCTGTTCAACGACAGCCGCCCGGTCGAGGGGCATCTGAACGAACTGGGCTCGCCCGCCCACCGCGCCCTGGCGCGCGAGGCGGTGCGCAAGTCGCTGGTGCTGCTGAAGAACGAGGGCTCGGTGCTGCCGATCCGCTCCGGCGCGCGGGTGCTGGTCGCCGGTCACGCCGACGATATCGGCCAGGCCTCGGGCGGCTGGACCCTGACGTGGCAGGGCACGGGCAACTCGAACGCCGACTTTCCCAACGGTCAGTCGATCTGGAGCGGCATCAAGGAGGCGGTCGCCGCCGGCGGCGGTCAGGCGACTCTCAGCGCCGACGGGTCCTTCACCCAGAAGCCCGACGTGGCCATCGTCGTCTTCGGCGAAACCCCGTACGCCGAGTTCCAGGGCGATGTGGACACGCTGGACTTCGTGCCCACCGGCCCGTTGGAGACGTTGAAGCGGCTGAAGGCGGCGGGCATTCCGACGGTGTCGGTCTTCCTGTCCGGCCGGCCGATGTGGACCAATCCTGAGATCAATGCGTCCGACGCCTTCGTCGCCGCCTGGCTGCCGGGCACGGAGGGAGCGGGCGTCGCCGACGTGCTGGTGGGCGATGCGGCGGGCAAGCCGCGCAACGACTTCACAGGAACCCTGTCCTTCAGCTGGCCCAAGACCGCCAAGGGCGAACCCCTGAACGTCGGCCAGCCCGGCTATGACCCGCAGTTCGCCTATGGCTACGGCCTGACCTATGCGCGCAACGCCCGCGTCGTCCTGCTGTCGGAAGACAGCGGCGTCGCCAACGCGGGCGGCAGCCTGGATCGCTATTTCGTCGACGGCCGCTTCGTCGCCCCCTGGTCGCTGATGCTGCGCGATGCGGGTGGAGACTTCCGCCTCGGGGTTGAAAAGACCGGCGCCAGCCCGCGCGGCGGCGTGTCGGCGCGCGCCACCGACGGCGCAGGCCAGGAGTCGGCCCGCGCCCTGATCTTTTCGCAAGGCGGCGGCCAAGCGATGATCGTGGCGCAGCCGGTCGATCTGACGCGCCAGTCGAACGGCGAGATGGCCATCGCCTTCCGCTACCGCGTCGATGCGCGACCCAAGGGACCGGTGTTCTTGACCCTGGGCGCCGGTTCAGTCGACATCTCCAGCTTGATCGCCGCCGCTCCAGTGGGCGAATGGCGCACGCTGAAGGTCCGGCTGTCGTGCCTGCGCGACCGCGGCGCCGACATCGTCGCCGTCGATCAACCCTGGGGCCTGCGCACCAACGCCGACTTCGCGGTCACGGTCGAGGATATCCGGTTGGCGTCGAACGAGGGCGACGCCGTCTGTCCGACGCAGTAGGCTGAGGCTCGCCAAGGGGGGAACCGGCCGCATGACCAATGCTGAACTGAGCGTGGCCTTCTTCCTGCAGATGGCGATCATCATCGCCGCCTGCCGCATCGTGGGCTGGCTGGCCAAACGCTACCTCGGCCAGCCACAGGTGGTAGGCGAAATGATCGCCGGGGTGATCCTGGGCCCGTCGTTGTTCGGCCTGCTGGCGCCGGACTTTCAGGCAGCCCTGTTCCCTAGGGAGTCGCGGTCGATTCTGTTCGTCGGCGCCCAGTTGGGCGTCGGCCTCTACATGTTCCTGGTCGGGCTGGGCTTCCGTCGCGATCACTTCAGGGCCAATGCGAAAAGCGCGGCCGCCGTGTCGCTAGCGGGCATGGCGGCGCCCTTCCTGGTCGCCGTAGCCATTGCGCCCTGGCTGGTCGCTGAGGGTCTGTTCGGGCAGGGCGTCCAGACCTGGCAGGCCATGCTGTTCATGGGCGCGGCCATCTCGATCACCGCTTTCCCCATGCTGGCGCGCATCATCCATGAGCGGGGCCTCAGCGGCACGCGGCTAGGGTCGTTGTCTCTGGCGGCCGGCGCCATCGACGACGCCGGCGCCTGGTGCGTCTTGGCCATCGTTTTGGCCAGCTTCGGCGCCGGGCCGATGCTGGCGGTGACGGCCATCGCGGGGGGCGGCGCCTTCGCCCTGTTCATGCTGACGCTGGGACCGAAGCTGCTGGCGCCGCTGGGCCGGATCGTCGAGCGGGAAGGGCGGCTCAGCCCGACCGTGCTTGGGATCGTGCTGATCCTGTTCATGCTCAGCGCCTGGGCTATGGACGCAGTCGGCATCCATGCCGTCTTCGGCGGCTTCATCCTGGGCGTCGCCATGCCGCGCGGTCTCTTGAGTGACGAAGTCAAGCGTCAGCTGGAGCCGTTCGCCGTGCTGGTGCTGCTGCCGATGTTCTTCACCTTCTCGGGGCTGAACACCCAGCTGACCATGGTCAACAGCCTGGGGCTGCTAGCCGTGACCATCGTTATCCTGCTGGGCTCCATCCTCGCCAAGGGCGGCGCCTGCTGGGCCGCCGCGCGCCTGACGGGTCAGGACAACGCCACGGCCATGGGCATCGGCGCCCTGATGAACGCGCGCGGCCTGATGGAGCTGATCATCATCAACATCGGCCTGCAGAAGGGGGTCATCGGCCCGGCCCTGTTCTCAATCCTAGTGCTGATGGCGATCGTCACCACGCTAATGGCCTCACCCCTGTTCGAGTGGGTTTACGGCCGGAAAGCGAGGGCGCGGGGCGAGCTGGGGCAGGTCGCCGAGGCCGCTCACGATCTGGCCCAGACGTCCTTGCTGGCGCCCAAGGCTTGAAGACAGCACGCCCGCCACGGAATCGCGGCGGGCGGCTCGGCGCCTCGATCTAGGCCATCGAGCCCGTCAGTGATCGTCGATGAAGGCGGCGACCCAGACTAGGGGCGCGTTCCAGTTGATGGCCACTTCGTTCAGGGCATAGGCGTTGATGTCGTCGGCCCAGCAGGTCTGGGCCGCGCATTTGCCGACCAGGGTCTTGGCGACGTCATCAACCATGGCCTGATTGTTCGGCCCGCCCGACAGAGCGCCCGCCGGCGGCAGGGGATAGGCTGGGTCGGCCTGATGCGCCCAAAAGCGATGGTGCGGGTTCTGGACCGGCCGGTCGCCGTAGCCGGTGACATAGGACCGATCCATCGGATTACGGCCGAGGACATAGTCCAGGGACCAGATCACCGCGTTGCGGAAATTCCAGTCGCCGGTGTAGTCGAAGGCGGAGCCCAGGATCACCGCCCGGCTCATCAAGGCGCCGTTCGAACCCCACTCGTATTTCTCGCCCGCGACCGGCAGGCCGTAGCCCTGACCATAGCCGGCGTCGACATAGGCGCGTGCCGCCGCCACGATGTTGGCGCGCACGGTGACCAGATCCTCGGGCGGCAGAACGTCCGGCACGGTCGCCAGCGTCAGCGATCCTAGCGACGCCGTCCAGGAAAAGCCCGGATCGCCGGTCGCGCTTTTGCCCGACAGCGGTCCGCCCAGATAGTAGGGCGAGGTCTTCAGCGCGGTCAAATAGGCGGGATTGCGGGTCGTGGCCAAAAGCTCGGCCGTGGCCCAATAGAATTCGTCCGAAAAGTCACTGTCGCCATAGGCGCCGCCGCCGGCGAAATTCTCTCCGGCTCGAACGTCGCGATTACGCAGCGCGGCGCGGAAGGCGCGCTGGGACGCCGTCAGACATTGGCGCGCGAAGGCCGGATCGATGTCACGCCAAATCCGCGCGCACTGGGCGCCGACCGCGGCCAGATTGAGTGTCGCGGCCGTGCTGGGCGGATAGAGCAGGCGTGGCTGAGGATCGTCCGCCGGGGCCATCGGCAGGCCCGTCCACTGCGCATCATGCACCTTGTGATGGACCATGCCGCCGGCGTCGATCTCGGTTAGGGTCAACGGCTGACCCGCCGCCTGGGGGCCGACCGGGACCTTCAGCTTCACGCCGTCGGCGATCTGCATCTTCAACAGGAACTCGATCTCGTAACGCGCCTCGTCCAGCAGATCGTTGACGCCATTTCCGGCCTCGGGAATATCAACCTTGCCGTCTGCGAAGGGGCTTGCGCCGGGACCGCCCTTGGCCATGGCGCGCTCATAGGCGTTCAGCAGCATCCAGACCGAGATGCCGCCGTTGACGACATATTTGCCGTGGTCGCCGGCGTCATACCAGCCGCCGGTGACATCCAGAGTATAATCGCACCCGGGCCAGACGACACCGGCCGTGTCCGCGCCCGAGAAGCAGGCCGCGACCTCGTGCGGGTGCCCGGCCGCCCGCGCCAGGTCCGGCCGCGCGACGTGATCCGCCAGGATCGGCATGCCCGCTCGATTCTGATAAAAATAGGCCAGGGCGTCGTACTTCAGTCGCGCGTGCGGATGCTGCTGGATCGAGAAGGGGCGACTTTCGTGCGATCCCACGATCAGGCGGTAGCCTTCGCCGTTGGTCTGCAGCGATTGAAAATCGATTATGTGGACGCTCTGCCCAGAGGCGGCGTCCTGGCCGAAGACTTTTGACGCGCCCTGGGCGACGACGGCGCCGGAGCGATCGACGATCCGCCAGGGCAGGGGCCGCGCAGCGTGATCTTCAACCGTCGCCGTCTTTGGGCCTTGCGTCTCGAACCCGACCTGGCTCATGCGGACCGCAACGGCCGCAGGCTCCGCCTGGGCGGCTTCGAATGCGGCCGTTAGGGCCAAGACTGCTACGGTCGTCACCAATCTCTTGTCCACCCTAACCTCCCTCACGGCTTCGTTGGTTCTTAGACGGCGCAGTTTGCGAAAACGTGCGCTTCGCTCTAAAACAGAAGTATCTGACAGCGTTGTCAAGAAAGGCTTTGGACGCCTTCATTTATCCCTACTCAAGCCGAAGGATTGCGCTGGAACGCACTTCGGTGGTCGTGTCATAGAGGCGTAGGTCGTTCGATGGAGGAGGGCGAAGTTTCAAGTTTTTCCCATCCCCGCCGTACACGACTGATCGTTGCGGCGTACCTGGTGCTGTTTCTGGCCGCCTTCGTTGGCTTGGCGCCCCTTTTCCAGATCATCGCCCCGCTTCATGCGGCCGGGCTGGATACGGATTCCAAAACGGAAATCCTGAGCCGTGCGATGTTCTGGGGCGCCATTACGGCTGCTGGCGCCAACGTCGTCATGGGGACCATCAGCGATCGAACCACATCACGGTTCGGGCGTCGAAGGCCTTGGATCGCGTTGGGCGCGCTCCTGACGGTTCTGAGCTATGTGGGCATATGGCGGTCGTCGACGCCGGCTGAGTTCGTCTGGGCCTTGATCGGCTTTCAGCTGGCTTTCAACGTTCTGGTGGCGCCGCTTTCAGCGGTGTTCGCAGATCGCGTGCCGATCGCCTTGAGAAGCACCGTCTCTGCGATGCTGGGACTGTCTTATCCGCTCGCCGTGGCGTTGGGGTCCAGCCTGATGGCGCTCGGTCCTCAATATGAGCCCGGACGATTAGCGCTCCTTGCCGGCATTCTTCTTGCCGCAGCCCTTATCTTCTTGATCGTTTACGACGAGCCGCGCTCCTTTGAGCGATCAGAGACGGTGCCGTCTTCTGTTCCCAGCGGGATAGGCGCGTTCCTCGCGCCATTCAGATCACGAAACTTCGTCGTGGTCTGGACCGGCCGCCTTTTCATCGCAACAGGTTATGCCCTGGTCAGCATGTATCTGCTGTACTTCCTCACGGATGCGGTCGGATGGCCCGGCCGCTCTCCCGAAAGAGCGCATGCCTTTCTGACGGGGATCGCATTTGTGGGCGTCATGGTCGTCGCCGGGGGCGTTGCCCTGTTCGGGCGGCGCATGATTTGGCGACAGCCCCTCGCGCTGACGGGAGCGCTGTTGCTTTGTGCAGCGACCTCCATTTTGGCGATCGCACCATCCTGGACAACGGCGGTGTTCGCCCTCGCGGTCTATGGCTTGGGCCAGGGCGCCTATGGGGCCGTGGAGATGGGGTTGATGGCGGATGCTCTACCCACACAGCACAATCGCGGGCGAGACATGGGCTTGAACAATCTGGCTGTAGCCTTGCCTCAGGCGATGGCCCCGGTTGCCGCTTTCATTCTGCAGCGTTTGGGCGCCGATGTTCGAAGCCTCTATGTCGCAGCGGCGGCGTGTTTTGCGGTTTCTTTTGTTGTGATGAGCCTATTTCGACCAGGTCGAGCGTCGCGGAGCACAAACTAGCGCTTTGACATCTATTCTAAGGCCGATCTGTCGCGCGGCCTTTTCAAGATGAAGTCAGACGTCCGACCGCGACAGCATCGCCGCACCGTAGAGTTTCGGCTCGAACCCCCTGGTCCAGAAGAGCTTGCCGAGACCGCGTGCGCAGCGGTCGTAGACGTTTGCGCGGTCAGGACGCCGCAGGATCGCACAAAGGACGGACGCGGCGCCCCAGACGCCGGTCTGGGCCACACCGACCAGCATCCATTTGACGACGCCAGGCCAGTCGCGCCGGTCGGCGGCCATCTGGGTCGGGCTCTGGCCATAGGCGAAGGCGCGGGTGAGGGCGTACTTCAAGGTGGCGCGGTGGAGCGGGGCGAATTCGTCCACCCAGGCGTCGGCGGCCCAGCCGAACCGACCGCCGCGCGCCGTCAAGGCAGTGAACAGCCGGTCGTCCTCGCCGCCCGTCTCGTTCATGGCGACGTCGAACGGCGCGTCGCCGGGCAGGGCGGTTGCGCGCACCATCAGACTGTTTCCGCAGCCGTGGATGTCGTCGGTCAGACCAGTCTCTCCCGGGCCGTCGCGGCCGAAGAACCGTTCGAGGTAGGCGGTCGTCCAGCCGGTGTTTTCCGGCACGCGCCCGCGGATGGGGCCGAAGACGACGTCGGCACCGGTCTGGCCCTGCGCATCCAGCAGGGCGACAAGCCAGCCGGGGGAGGCGGCCTCGTCGTCGTCCAGGAAGGCGATCAGGGGCGCATCGGTTGCGGACAGGCCGACATTGCGCGCCGTGGCCACGCCGGGGACGGGGGCGTGGGCATAGGTTAGGGGGACGGGCGTCTCGGCGCGCAGGCGCTCGATCAGGGGAGCGGCCGATCCGTCGGGGTCATTGTCGGCGACGACGACGGCGGCGACGCGGTGCAGCGATCCGGTCTGGGCGAAGACGGAGCGCAGGGCGCGTTCCAGACTGTCTGGGCGGCGCAGGGTCGGGATGATGACGGCGACGTCGCGCATGGTCAGACGGCGTCCGCATAGACGGCGGCGCGGTAGAGCCTGAGCGCGAAAGCGCGGGCCTTGACCGGCAGGACCGTCGTCAGGGCGGCTTGTTTCATGAGGCGGCGCGCCAGGGGCAGGCCGGGCAGGCGTTTCAAAGCGCGCGCGGCCTTGTAGCTGGGATAGGTCTGGACGATGGCGGGATGCAGGGCGACGACGCGGGCGAAGTTGCCGGCGCCCTGATCGAACTTGCGCGCCAGGTCCTCGACTGTATCCAGGCCCATATGGGTGGCCGGATTGTCGATATGGACGACGGGAAAGCGGCGCGAGACACGCATGGCCCATTCCACGTCCTCCCAGCCCCAGCCGCTGAAACCGGGATCAAAGGATTCCGCGGCGAACACGTCGCGGCGCACCAGCAGATTGGAGGTGTAGACGTATTTCTCGGGCGTCAGGGCGCGCTGGGACGCCGGGAGGCATTCCGAGGCGCCGGACAGCGCGCGGTGGACGGCGAACGGTGCGTCGGTCGGGGCCTGATCGAGCGAGAAGCCGCCAAAGGCCACGGCTGGCGCATCCTGGGCTATGAGGCGGACCCAGGTTTGTAGGAAAACGGGGGTGTCGGGCCGCATGTCGCTGTCGAGGAACAGATAGGTCTCGCCCCGGGCGGCGGTGGTCAGGCGGTTTCGTCCCCTGGCGCGACCCTCGTTGGCGACCAGGCTGATCAGGCGCACGGGCAGGCGCAATGTGTCGAGGGTCGCCTGAAGCCGCGCCGTCAGATCGGCGTCGGCGGTGCCGTCGTCCAGCAGAATCAGCTCGATGGCGCCTGCGAGCGCCGGGGCCTCAGTGTCCAGCTGGCGCACCAAACCTTGCGGATCGTCACGCAAAAAGGGGATCAGGACCGAAATCGTCGGCATCGCCTGAGACCAGGCGGCGTTGTCGTGGATATGGGCGTTCATGCCGGCACGCTCCGACGGGCGCGGACAACGCGCAACAGCACGTCGCGGACCCCGGCGGCGTTCAGCGTCAGGGCGACGACGGCATAGACGAGGCCGCCCACGCTCGCGTCCATCATCAGCTCGAAGAAGCCGCCCAGCGGCGGCAGCATCGAGACCACACCCGCCATGACGGCGGCGGCGATCCCGCAACGGATCAGCGCCTCCCACGGCATCGGCAGGGCGATGGCGCGGCGGCTCAGCAGGATGCAGGCGATCAGGCCGATGGCGAAGCTGGCGGCGGTCGAAACGGCCGCGCCCGTCAAGCCCATGCGGGGAATCAAAACCAGGTTCAGCGCGACGTTGCACAGGGCCGGGATCGCCATGGTCACCAGCAGCAGGCCGGTCTTCTTACCCAGGGTGAAGCCGAAGCCGAAATAATAGGCGATCATGCCCGACAGGAAGGACGAGGCCGCAATCCACGGTGTGACCAGGGCGGCGGCCGCGCGCAGATCCTGGCCGATCATCAACTCCGCCAGCGGCCGCGCGACCAGCGACAGACCGACAGCGGCGGGCAGACCGATCAGGATCAGGGTCGATCCCTGCTCGATGGCCGTCTGACGCAGGGCCTCGCGTCCGCCGCGCTCCAGCGCCATGACCATGGCCGGCGCACCGGCCGCGCCCAGCCAGATGAAGATGACGTCCAGCGTCCGGTTCGCCAGGCTGTAGCTGGCGTGATAGGCGCCGACCGCCGCGGCATCCATGAAGGCCGCCAGCAGGAACCGGTCGGTCGAGGCCAGCACCAGCGCCAGGGTCAACGACGCCGCGATGGGATAGCCGTAGAGGGCGTAAGCCTTCAGCCGCGTGCGATCCACGATCCCGCCACCGGCCTGTCGCAACTCGCCCGGCAGGATGAAGGGCAGGGCGAACAGGGGGGCGATGGCGAGGCCCAGCAAGGGCGAAGCTGCGCCGGCGCCGGCCAGGGCGAACCCGGCCCCGACCAGGAAGCCCAGGATGGCGACGCCGATGTCCACGGCGGCGGATTTCGACACCTCGCCCGCCGCGCGATACCGCTCTTGCGCCAGTTTGGCGAGGTTGCGCACCGGCGCGCCGCCCAGGCCGAAGGCGACGGCGATCTTGAACGCCGGCGTCAGCGGCGCCAGCCAGACGATCAGGGCCGCAATGGGGGTGAACACCGCGATGATGGCGAAGGAGGTGCGGTACAGGCTGGCGAAATGGGTCGCCATTCCCTCGGGCGTGCGCTCGGCCGCCCAGAAACGCGCCATCGACGCCTCCAGCCAGGTGAAGGTGACGGTGTGGGCCAAAGTCGTGATGGAAAACGCCAGGGCGTAATGGCCGAAGTCCTCGGCGCTGAGCAGGCGCGTGAAGACGAAGATGGTCAGGAACCCGACCAACCCCTGGACGATCTGGGCCGGCAGATAGCCCCAGACGCCGCGCCAGAACATGCGCTTCTCGCTCAACGCACGGTCGCCCGGTCGCCCAGCAGGACGGGCATGGTGACGGCGATGACCCACAGGTCCAGCCAGAAGGACTGGCGCTCGATATATTCGATATCCAGCTGGACGCGCTCGCGCACCTGGGCCTCGGTGTCCACCGGTCCGCGCGAGCCCTTGATGGCGGCCCAGCCGGTCATTCCCGGCTTGATACGGTGGCGATGGGCGTATTCGGCGACCAGCAGGGCGGACTCGGTCTCGCCGGTCTTCATGCCGATGGCGTGGGGGCGAGGGCCGACCAGTGACATCTCGCCGGACAGGACGTTGAAGATCTGCGGCAGTTCATCCAGGCTGGTGGCGCGGATAAAGCGGCCGACACGGGTCACGCGGTCGTCACCGGGGCAGACCTGACGGCTGGCGCTGGCGTCGGCGGCCTCGTGACGCATCGAGCGGAACTTCCACACCACGATGGTCTCATGATTGAAGCCGTGACGGCGCTGGCGGAAGAAGACGGGGCCGGGGCTGTCCAGCTTCACCGCCAGTGCGACCAAGGCCATGATGGGCGCAGCGACGACCAGGGCTGCGGCGCCGATCACCAGATCCTGCATCCGCTTGTTGAAGGCGCGGCGATCCGGATCGACGGGGCCGTCCAAGGACGCAAGAGGCGCATTGGCCAGCCTGTTCAGCAGCCCGTCGCGACCCAATTCCGGATCGACCAGGACCGTCAGCGGATTGGGCAGGGCGTTCAAGGTCTGCGTCAGGTCGCGCACGCGCTGGCCCGCCTCGGGATCGATGGCTAGGACGATCCGGTCGACATAGGGCGTTAGTCGGTGGGTCAGCAGGGCCTTGGCGTCGCCCAGCACCGGCACGCCGGCGACGCTCTCTGGCGATCGGGCCAAGCGGTCGTCGAACACGCCCAGCACATTCATGTCGCGCCGCTCCAACGCCTGTTCGATCAGACGTCGCGCGTTTCGGGTCGCGCCGACGATGACGATGTTGGGTGACAGCACGCCCAGCCGACGCCACCGAGCAATGAAGACCAGCCACAGGCCGTGCAACACCGCCAAGGCGGCCGTCGTCGTCAGGGTCCAGGGCGCAATGACGTCCAGCGCCGGGCGGTCCAGCAGCCACCCCAGCACGAGCGCGACTCCTGCCGAGACGACGCCGACGCCTACCACGCCTGCCATGTGCAGAGGCCAGGGCGTGTCGCGCCCGAATCGATAAAGCTGAAGTGCGCGCATCAGTACGAGCACCAAAACGGCGCCGATGACCACGGGCGCGGCGTCGCCGACCGTGATCGAGGCCAAGCCCGTCGGCTGGATCGCCAGGACCGCGCTGAACGCCAGCCCGCAGACCATCAGCACGTCGATCAGCCGGAAATAATGCGCGGACAGACGTACGGACGATCGCTCGCGCGCATTCAGCCAAATCTCCGGGCGGAACGGCCCACGCGACGGCCGGCTTTTCAGCGGCGTGTCGGCGGCGAGAATGGCGGGGCGGTCGAGCAACAGGCGGTCCAGAAGCGATCCGGGGGGCGAATGATGGCCGCGATACTGCCGCTTGGGCCTCTATGTCGCGTTAACGTGGACGCTTTCTCTCGAACCGGATTGCGCGACGCATCAGCCTCCGCTATCGACGCCCTCGCAGGAGACGTGGCCGAGTGGCTGAAGGCAACGGTTTGCTAAATCGTCGTACCCCGTAAGGGGTACCGAGGGTTCGAATCCCTCCGTCTCCGCCATTCCTCTCCGAACATAGGCCGATCAGCAGCCACCGACGGCGCGGCGGGTCAGCGGCTTCGTGCGTGATGTCGCCGTTGAAAACGACCGCCGGGGACGCCTAACCGAACAAGCGCCACCAGGGTTTCCAGGGGGTCAGGTGGTGTTCGTGATGGCGGCCGAAGTGGAAGCATGTCAGCAACGACAGGACCGGGCCGAAGGGGCTGGTGCGGGCGTTGTGGTGGTCGGGGAAGGCGTCGTCGGTATGCCTGTGAGGCAGCCAGGTGCCGAAGGTGAACAACTGTAGCGCCGAGAGCAGGGCGGGCGCGGCCCAAAAGACCAGAAGATTGGGCATGCGGGCGCCGAGGATCAGCACCGCAACGGCCACAAGCACCGTCAGAACAGCCAGTTCTTGCCAGCCGAAATAGGTGCGGAAAAAGCCGTAGAACCAGGGCAGGAAAGCGCGCGGGGCGTCGGCGTGAAAGTCGGGATCGTCCGCCGTACCGGGCGCAGCGTGATGGGCGTGGTGTGCGGTCTTCAACGGCGCGAACCGAAAACCGGCGTAGAGGGCCAGCGCCAGACTGCCGATCGCCGTGTTCAGACGTGGGCGTCCCGGCGCCAGCGAGCCGTGCATGGCGTCGTGGGCGACGATGAACAGGCCGACGGACAGCCAGGTCTGGACGGCGACGATCAGCGGAACGGTCAGGATGCTCCAGATCGTCCAGCGATGAAAATAGACGCCGTAGATATGCAGGCTCAGCCAGGTCGCCGCGATCAGGCCAGCCAGCGTCAGACCGATCAGGGCCTGGTTCGGGACGACCCGTGACATTGGCGTGACGGCGGACATGGCGCGACACTTAGCGCATCGCGGCCCGGTAAGCATCCTGTTCGCTTGCCGCATGCGTCGTCGCGTGCCACCTGTCTGGAATGCAGGTCGACGCCTCTGACACTTCCGCGCCGGACCTTTTGCTGGTCGGCGGCGGCCTGGCCAATGGCCTGCTGGCGCTGCGGCTGTCGCGCGTCCGTCCTGATCTGGACGTGCGAATCGTCGAGGCGGCGCAGACCTTGGGCGGGGTCCACACTTGGTCCTTCTTCGACAGCGACCTGACGCAGGCGCAGCGCGACTGGATCGCGCCCTTGGTGGTGCATCGCTGGCCGGGATACGGCGTCCGTTTTCCCCAGTTCGAACGCGCGCTGTCGACCCCCTATTGCAGCGTCACGGCCGAACGGTTCGCGGCGGTGGTCGAGGCGGCTTTGCCCGGAAAGGTCATGCTGGGTGCGCCGGTCGCCTCGGTGTCGCCGACCGAAGCGGTGCTGGCTGATGGACGGCGTCTGAGCGCCAAGACGGTGATCGATGGGCGCGGGCCGACCGCGACGCCGGATCTGGCGCTGGGTTTCCAGAAGTTCGTCGGGCTAGAGGTGCGGCTGGCGGCGCCGCACGGTCTGACCACGCCCATCGTCATGGACGCCTGTGTCGATCAGGCCGGGGGCTACCGGTTTCTCTATACCCTGCCGTTCGATGATCGCACGCTGCTGATCGAGGATACGCGCTACACTGACGGGGATGCGCTGGATCGCGCGGCGTTTCGGCAGGGCGTGCTGGATTACGCCCGTGCGCAGGGCTGGGAGATCGAGACGGTCTTGCGCGAGGAGGACGGCGTCCTGCCCGTGGCGCTTGACGGGGACATCGGCGCGCATTTGTCGCGGATGGGGCCGACGGCGCTCAGCGGCCTGCGCGCCGGGCTGTTTCACCCGACCACCGGCTATTCCCTGCCAGACGCGGTGCGCCTGGCCGATCGGTTGGCGCGGGATTTCGAGCCGGCGACCGTCGGCGAAGACATCCGCCGCCATGCGCATGACGTATGGGCCGGACGAGGCTTTTATCGGTTGCTGAACCGGATGCTATTCCGTGCGGCGCGGCCTGATGAGCGATACAAGGTGCTGGAGCGGTTCTATCGTCTGCCCCAGCCTTTGGTCGAACGCTTCTACGCCGCTGGATCCACACTCGCCGACAAGGCGCGGATCCTGAGCGGAAAACCCCCGGTGCCGATCGGCGCCGCACTGACCTGTATGGTCGAAAGAGGACGTGCGTGATGCGGGCTGCAGTAATCGGATCGGGCTTCGGAGGCTTGTCGCTGGCCATACGGCTGCAGTCGGCGGGCATTCAGACCACGGTGTTCGAGGCCCGCGATCTGGAGGGCGGCCGGGCCTATGTGTTCAAGGACAAGGGCTATACCTTCGACGCCGGTCCCACCGTCATCACCGACCCGTCGGCGCTGGAGGAACTGTTCGAGGGCAGCGGGCGCAAGCTGTCGGACTATGTCGAACTGCTGCCGGTCGCGCCCTTCTATCGGCTGTGCTGGGAAGACGGCGACGTCTTCGACTACGTCAACGATCAGGACGAGCTGGACCGCCAGATCGTGGCGCGCAATCCGGCCGACAAGGAAGGCTATCGCAAGTTCCTGGCCTATTCGCAGGACCTGTTGAAGGAAGGCTATCTGAAGCTGGGGGCCGTGCCGTTCCTGGACTTCGCCAGCATGGTAAAGGCGGCGCCGGAGCTGATGCGGCTTCAGGCCTGGCGATCGGTCTATGACAAGGTCGCCAGCTATATTCAGGACGAGCATCTGCGTCAGGCGTTCAGCTTCCACTCCCTGCTGGTCGGCGGCAATCCGTTCGCGACCTCGTCGATCTATGCGCTGATCCATGCGCTGGAGCGGCGCTGGGGCGTGTGGTTCCCGCGCGGCGGCACCGGGGCCCTGATCCAGGCCATGGTGCGTCTGCTCAAGGATCTGGGCGGGGAAGTCCGGCTGAACAGCCCGGTCGAGCGCATCACCATGGCGAACGGTCGCGCAACCGGCGTGGTGGTGAACGGAGAGACGCTGGCCTTCGACATGGTCGCGTCCAACGCCGACGTGGTTCACACCTATCAGCGCCTGCTGGGTCAGGAGCCGCGCGGTCAGAAGGAAGGGGCCAAGCTGGCGTCGCGGCGTCACTCCATGTCGCTGTTCGTCATCTATTTCGGCCTGAAACGCGTGCATCCGGAGGTGCGCCACCACACGGTGCTGTTCGGGCCGCGCTATCGCGAGCTGATCGCCGAGATCTTCAAAGGGCCGGATCTGCCCGACGACTTCTCGCTGTATCTGCATGCGCCGACGCGGACCGATCCGTCATTGGCCCCGGAAGGCTGCGACGCCTTCTATGTGCTGGCGCCCGTGCCACACCTGGCCTCGGCCGACATTGACTGGGAGGTCGAAGGGCCGCGCTATCGCGACCGGATCCTGGCCTATCTGGAAGAACGTTACATCCCCGGTTTGACGGCCGATCTGGACACCTGCCGCATCTTCACGCCGGTCGATTTCCGCGACCAGCTGAACGCTCACCAGGGTTCGGCCTTCTCGCTTGAGCCGATCCTGACCCAGAGCGCCTGGTTCCGGGTGCATAACCGCGACGACCAGATTCCCAACCTCTATTTCGTGGGCGCCGGCACCCATCCCGGCGCGGGCGTGCCGGGCGTGGTCGGATCGGCCAAGGCAACCGCCGCCCTGATGATCGAGGACGCGAGGCAGCCGGCATGACCGACGCCGTCCTGGATCACAGCCGCCAGTCGATGGAGCAGGGGTCCAAGAGCTTCGCCGCCGCCGCGCGCCTGTTTCCGGCGGCGATCAGGGACGACGCCTGGATGCTGTATTCCTGGTGCCGGCACTGCGACGACGAGATCGACGGCCAGGTGCTGGGCCACGGCGCGGTCGGCATCGATCCGGTGCTGGCCGGCGAGAAGCTGGACGAACTGCGTCTTCGCACCGCCGCCGCCCTGGCCGGAGAGCCGCAGACGGACCCGGTTTTCACCGCCTTCCAGCGCGTCGCCATGCGTCACGGCATTCCAGCCGATGAGGCGATGGACCTGTTGCAGGGGTTCGAGATGGACGTGGTCGGCCGGCGTTACGATACGCTGGAGGACACGCTGGACTATGCCTATCATGTCGCCGGCGTCGTCGGGGTGATGATGGCGCGGATCATGGGCGTGGATGATGCGCCGACCCTGCGACGCGCCCAGGACCTGGGCCTGGCGTTCCAGCTGACGAACATCGCCCGCGACGTGGTCGAGGACGCGAAGGGCGGGCGGGTCTATCTGCCCGGCGCCTGGCTGGATGAGGCGGGCGTGCCGCGCGATCAGGTCGATCAGCCCCAGCACCGCGCGGCCGTGGCCCGTACCGCGCAGCGTCTGGTGGCGGCGGCCGAGCCCTTCTACGCCTCGGCGCGGTGGGGGTTGCGCGATCTGAACCCGCGCTCGGCCTGGGCCATCGCCACGGCGCGCGGCGTCTATCGTTCGATCGGCCGCCATGTGTCGCGCGCGGGGGTGAGCGCTTGGGACGGAAGGACATCGGTCGACAAGGCGGGCAAGCTGATGCTGCTGGGACGGGGTGGTCTGATCGCCCTGTGGTGCAAGACGCTGGATGCCTGGCGCGAGCCGCCGCCGCGCCCGGCGTTGTGGACCCACGTCTGACGATCAGCGAGCCGCGCGCCGCCTCTCCAACATCAGGGCGATCGCAAGGCCGCCTGCGCCTAGGCCGGCCATGACCGCCCAGGCGGCGATGACGGTCGACGTGAATTCGCCGCGCCAGATCACGGCCTGATAGGCCTCGATCGCCCAGGCGTGGGGTGTGATCCAGCCGAGCTCACGGAAGACCTCGGGCATCAAAAAGCGCGGCGCCATCGATCCCCCCAGAGCGGCCAGCAGCAGGACCACGAAGGTCGTCAACGGCTGAGCCTGTTCGCGCGATCGACACGCTGCTGTCAGAGCCAAGGCCAGACCAGCGGCGCAGAAACCGACCGCCAAGGCAGTCATCGCAGCCACCGCCATCTGCCAAGGCTCCAGGGCGGGCAGCTTGACCCAGGCCGCGACAAAGACCGCCGCCGACTGCATCACGCCGACCGCCGTCAGCCAGACGGCCCGCCCGCCAAGGATGGGCCCCAGGCCGCCGCGGACCAGGGCCAGGCGTGATTGAAGGCCGGATCGTCGCTCGTCCAGCCCGCCCATGGTCCCGTGCATGGCGGCGAAGAAGACGAACATGACGCTGACCGCGCCCGCATAATAGGTCGCCTGCACATCACCCTGGGGACCGATCTGCAGGGTCTGAACGCGCGACGCGGGTCGTGCGACCTGACCCGACAGGGCGGCGGCCGTCGGCTCCAGCCGCGCCTGAAGCGCCGACGCCGCCACGTCCCGGCCGGCGGCGGAAACGATCACGATCTTCGGTGGTCCCTGCCGCGAGGGACGGATCAGTATTCCCGCGTCGGCGCGACCGTCGATGACGGCGCGGTCGAAGGCCTCGCGATCGTCGACGACACGAAGACGATCGCCTATGTCCTTCGACACCGCCTCGCGGATCGCTGCCGTCGCGGGCGTGCGCGACGCGTCGTGCAGCACGACGGTGGTGTCGATGTCGCCGCGCGCGCCCGCGCCGAAGATCGCTGCGAACAGCAGATAGACCAGGGGTGGCAACAGTAGGGTCAGGATCACGCCGGCGCGGTCGCGCCAAAACCCTTTCGCCCAGGCGCCCGCCACCGCCATCATGACGGCGTCTGCGACAGCTGTGCGACCAGATCGTCCAGGCCGGGGCGGCGCACGGCGACCTCGCCATCCTCGCCATCGACGACGGCGGCCAGCATCTGGGCGATGGCCAGCGCGTCATCGCAAAGCCGCCGCCACTCCAGCCCGTCCTCGGACGCGGTCAGCCCCGCCTGGGCGAACCATTGGGCGGCGGGATCCGACGCGGGTCGGGTCAGGCGAATGCTGAGCAGCCGGGCTGAGCCGAACGCACGATGAAGCAGGGCGTTCGGGGCGCCTTCCGCCAGAAGTCGCCCTTGGGCCAGGACACCGATCCGGTCGGCCGTATCGGCGACGAAGATGGCGTCGTGACTGATCAGCAGGCATCCAGCGCCGGCCTTTGCGGTTTCGCGCAGGGCTACGGACAGGACGCCGCGGGTCGACGCATCCACGCCTTCCGTCGGTTCGTCGGCGATCAGCAGGCGCGGTTGTCCGACCAGGGCGGCGCTGAGGTTGGCGCGCCGCTTCCAGCCGCCGGACAGGGTGCGCACCGGCTGGTCCGAGCGCGGGCCGCAGCCGGTCAGGTCGAGCGCGCGGTTCACCGCCGCGCCGCGATCCCGCTTGGGTACGCCGCACAGGCGCGCCGTGACATCGACGTTCTCGCGTGGCGACAGGGCTGGGAAAAGCGCGCTGTCCTGCGGCGCCAGCCCGATGCGCCCGCGTGGTCCGCCGCCTTCGCCCAGGACGACGCGCCCGCGACGAGCGGGCAGCAGACCGGAGGCGACGCGCGCCACCGTGGACTTGCCCGCACCATTCGCCCCGAGCAGGGCATAGACCTCGCCCGCAGCGATGCTGAGGCTGAAGTCACGCAGCACGGGTCGGCCGTCGTAGCCCGCATCGATCCCGCTCAGCGACAAGGCCGGCGTGACCTCAGACCCCAAGTTCGGCCTGCTGGAAAAGGTCCAGGACATAGAGGGCCAGGGGGCTGTCATGGCCGACCGCCTCGACCGCCTTGGCCAACGATTGCCGCACCGCCGCGCGGGTCCGGCATTCACCCCACAGATCGACAAACGTGGTAGTGTCGTCGTCTTGGCCCACATTCTTGCCGACCGCATCTACGGTCGAACAGACATCCAGCAGATCGTCGCAGAGTTGGAAGGCGAAGCCGATCGCTTCGCCGAAGTGCGACAGCCGCGCCAGATCCTGTGCATCGCCGCCGCCGAGCAGACCGCCGCCGCGCACGGTGGCGACGAACAGGGCGCCGGTTTTCAAATCGTTGATCTGGCGCAGGGCGGTTTCGTCGCGATCCCTCGCGTCGTCGCGCAGGTCGCGCATCTGACCCTCGGACAGACCATCGAAGCCGATCGCCTGCGTCAAAAGGTCCAGGGCCGCGAGACGCGTTTCCGCCGGCGCCGGGGTCTGCAGCACCAGACGCGTCGCTTGGTTCAGCAGGGCCACGGCCGCCAGCACGGCAGTATCCTCCCCATGGCGACGGTGCAGGGTCGGCTGTCCCCGACGCAGCGATGCGTCGTCCATGCATGGCAGATCGTCCAGAACCAGCGACGCGGCATGGACCATTTCCAGCGCGCAGGCGTAGTCCAAGGCATCTTCCGGCTCGCCCCCGACATGCGCCGCCGCCAGCATGGCCAGCACCGGCCGGACGCGTTTCCCCTGGCCCAGCAAGGCCTCGCGGGCCGCTATGGACAGCAGCCCGCCATGCGCCGGCGCGACCTCGGCCAGGCGCGCCTGAACCTGCAGGCGCAGATCGTCGGGGTCGCAGGATGCGTCCGCCAGGGGCGGTTTGCGCCGGATGCCGACGATCGCCATACAGATCTCCCGTACTCGCCGGCGTCGCGTTGCGACCACGCGCCGAACCTTTATGAAGCCATACGGCATCACGACCGCGTCGGATGCAACCCGCCAGGAGCCGTTTGCGATGTCCACCGACGCCGATGCCTTGATCCGGCGCAAGGACGAGCACATCGACCACGTGCGGGCCGGGCGAGGCCTCAGCCAGACGACATCGGGTCTCGACGCCGTCCGTTTCGTTCACGACGCCCTGCCGGATATCGATCACGGCGCGATCGATCTGGCGACGCGCTTTCTGGGGCGACCGGTCGCCTTGCCGTTCCTGATCAGTTCGATGACCGGCGGGCCGTCGCGGGCCGAGGCGATCAATGCGCGGCTGGCGGAGGCCGCCCAGGCTCTAGGCATCGTTCTGGCGGTCGGCTCGCAGCGCGTGGCGCTGGAGACAAAGGGCGGTTTGGGTCTGGGGCTGGATCTGCGACGCCGGGCTCCGGATGCGATGATCCTGGCCAATCTGGGCGCCGTGCAGTTCGCGTTGGGCTATGGTGTGGACGAGGCGCGGCGGGCCATGGAGATGATCGGCGCCGACGCCCTGATCCTGCATCTGAACCCTTTGCAGGAAGGCGTTCAGCCCGAGGGCGATCGCGACTGGCGTGGCGTGGCGCGAGGCATCGAACGGGTTGCGGAGGCTTTCCCGGGCCGTCTGATCGTCAAGGAGACGGGCGCCGGCCTGTCGGGTGCGGTGGCGCGTCGTCTGGCTGACATGGGCGTCGTCGCGCTGGACGTGGCCGGGGCGGGGGGCACCAACTGGGGCCTGATCGAAGGCGCGCGAGCCACGGGCGGTCGGGCGGAAGCGCTGGCCGCGCCCTTCGCCGGCTGGGGCGTACCGACGGCGCGCAGCCTGGTAGACTGCGCCCAGGCCGCGCCGGAACTGGATCTGATCGGGTCGGGCGGCATCCGCGACGGGCTGGATGCGGCGCGTGCGATCCGGCTGGGCGCCTGTCTGGTCGGCCAGGCGGCGGGCGTGCTCGAAGCGGCGCTGACGTCGACCGAGGCCGTGGTGGATCACCTGGATCTGATGGCGGCTCAGCTGAGACTGGCCTGTTTCTGCACCGGATCGGCGGACCTCGCCGCCCTGGCTCAAGCGCCGTTGCTGGATGAGCCGCGTTTCTGAGACAGTTCGGCCTTCAGCGCACGCGCCGACCGCACCCACAGAAAACCGAACGACACGCAGCCCTCACGCGTCCGCACCGCGTGATGCAGCCGATGGGCCTGAATGCGCCGCGTCCAGAACCCCGAGCGCCCTGCGACCCCCGTCGGGAAACGGCGATGCACCAGTCCGTCGTGGAAGAAGAAATAGATCAGTCCATAGGCCGTGACACCCAGGCCGATCGGCAGCGCCCAAGGCCAGACGTGCAGCCCCAAGGCGACGAAGACGATGGCCGGGGCGGCGAACACCACGGCGAACAGGTCGTTTTTTTCCAGCACGTCGTCGTGCGGCTCATGATGGCTGCGGTGCCAAGTCCACAGCAGGCCATGCATGACATAGCGATGCATCGCCCAGGCGAAAACCTCCATCCCAAGGAAGGTGGCGAGGAACAGCAGGATCATCGTCGGCCAGGACATGACCGCATCATAGGCGCTTCGAGGGCGGCGCGTCACGACTTGACCCGGCGCGACGTTTCGCCGTCTGTGCGCTCATGTTGAAGGACCTGTTCGTCACCACCGTCGCGCTCAGCCTGATCATCGGCGTGCGCTATCTGCTGGTCGGCGTTGTGACCCATGGCTTGCTGTGGGGTGGAGCCGGACGGGGGCGTCAGCTGAACCACAAGCCGCCGGCGGCGAAACGCATCCGCGCCGAAGTCATCGCGTCCCTGATCGCCTGCCCGATCTACGCCTTGCCGGCCGCACTCGTCATCGAGTTCTGGAAGCGCGGCGGGACGGCGATCTACGATGACGCCCACGCATGGCCGCTGTGGTGGCTGCCCGTCAGCTTTATCGTCTACATGCTGGCCCACGACGCCTTCTACTATTGGGTTCACCGCGCACTGCACCATCCGCGCATCTTCCCCTGGGCCCATGCCGAGCATCATCGGTCGCGCGATCCCAGCGCCTTCGCCTCCTTCGCCTTCGATCCGGCCGAAGCGATCGCCACAGCTTGGTTCTTGCCGGCCCTGACCCTCTTCATCCCCATTCATTGGGGCGTAGCGCTGGCGCTGCTGACCCTGATGACCGCCACGGCCGTGTTGAACCACGCCGGACGCGAAGTCTGGCCCTCGTCCTGGCTAAAACGCGCCCCGCTGCGCTGGATGATCACCGCCACCCACCACGATGCGCACCACAAACGCTTCAACGGCAACTATGGCCTGTATTTCCAGATGTGGGACCGATGGGCAGGCAGCGAGATTTCTTCCGCTCGGGGGAAAGAGGCTGAGACGCCACCGCTTTGAAGAAGGATGGTTGGGCGTTCTCAGCGGAAGTCAGCGGGCTTTAGGCCATGCCGCTGCAGCTTGTCGTACAGCGTCTTTCTCGGAACCTGCATTTCGCCGAGCACTGCGGATATGTCCCCACGATGGGACTGTAGCGCGTCGCGCAGCAGTTCGCCTTCGAATCTGTTGACGCGGTCGGGGAGGCTCAAGCCTTCATCGGGCGGGCGGATCGTGTCGTCGAGCGAGAAGGCGACCCGTTCGGCGAAATGCGCCAGTTCTCGGATATTGCCGGGCCAGTCGGCCTCGACCAACAGGCGTCTTACGCTGTCGCTTATAGAGGGAATATCGACGCCGTGGCGGTCCGCAGCGCGACGCAGGAAGTGGGCGAACAGCAGGGGAATGTCTTCGCGCCGTTCGCGCAAAGGCGGTACGCGGAGTCGCACCACGTTCAGACGGTAATAGAGGTCTTCGCGAAAAGCGCCCGCGCGCGCGGCTTCGCCCAAATCGATCTTTGACGACGCCAGGACACGCAAATCTAAGGCGCGGGGCTCATTCGCTCCGATCGGATGGACCTCGCGTTCTTCCAGGACACGCAGAATTTTGACCTGAACGGCCAGAGGCATGCTCTCGACCTCGTCCAAAAATAGCGAGCCGTTGTGCGCGCGTTCGACGTGCCCGACCCGGCGGCGCAAGGCTCCGGCGAAGGCGCCGAGTTCGTGTCCAAACAGTTCGCTCTCGATCAGCCCGTCAGGCAGGGCGCCGCAGTTGACGGCGACGAAAGGCGCCAATCGTCGCCGGCCGCCGTTGTGCAGGGCGCGCGCAACGGCCTCCTTACCTGTCCCGGTTTCGCCTTCGATCAGCACGTCCATCCGGGCGTCGGCGATCTGAGCGATGGTGGCGCGGAGAGCGGTGATGGCGCGAGACGATCCGGCCAGGGGCAGTTCCTGTCCGCTTTCGGAGGCCATCGCCAGCAAACGACGGTTTTCCAGCACCAGGCCGCGTTTTTCCAGCGCGCGGTTCAAGCTGTCCTGAAGGCGCTCAAACGGAAAAGGCTTGGCGACGAAGTCGTAGGCGCCGTCCTTCATAGCGGCGACGGCGTCGGTGATATCGCCATGGCCAGTGATCATGATGATCGGCAGCGCCGCGTCCAAAGCCTGCAGGCGGCTGAGCAACTGGCGGCCATCAAGGCCGGGCATCCGCAGGTCGGTGATCACAACGCCCGGGAAATCGGCGTCGATCGCTCTCAATGCAGGTTCGGCCTCAGGAAAAGGGCGGACGTCGTAACCTTCCAAGGTCAGGCGCTCGACCAAGGCATGGCGGAAATCGGCGTCGTCCTCGATCAGAGCGACGGCAGTGGGGCGGGCGAATTCCATCACGCGATCCTCAGCGTGGCGACAAAAGTCGCGCCGACGTCCTCATCGACCAAGTCGAGCTCGCCGCCGAAACCGGCGATCAGATCTCGACAGATGACCAGACCCAAGCCGAGGCCATTTGCGCGTGTGGTGACAAAGGGGGTGAACAGTTGGGCGCGCACAGCGGGCGGGACGCCGGGACCATTGTCGGAAATGCTCAATCGAACACGGTCCTTGTCGCGCGAGACCTTCAGCGCTAGTCGCGGCCGATCGCAGCCTTCCAGCGCTTCTGAAGCGTTCTTGACCAGATTGACGATCACCTGTTCCAGGCGAAAGCGGTCGGCGCGCACTGTGACGTCTGAGTCGCCTTCGCGGATCAATTCGACGCCGCCCTCGTCCAATCGGCCGCGCGTCAGCAGCAAGGCCCCGTAGATCGCGTCCTCCAGGCGGACGATGCCGATTTTGGGATCTGACTTTCTGGAAAAGACCCTTAGGCCTTCGGTGATGGCGCCGATGCGCTGTGTCAGCTCGCTGATCCGCGCCAACGCCCCACGCGCCTTGGCGGTGTCGTCGCGGTCGAGCAGGACACCGGCGGTCTCTGCCTGGGTCTGAATGGCGGCGACGGGTTGGTTGATCTCGTGCGCCACGCTGGCGACGATCTGCCCCAGGGCGGCGAGTTTGCTGGCTTGAACCAGCTCGTCACGCAGCAGTTCGCGTGCGGTCTCGGCTCGGCGGCGTTCCTCGATCTGACGATTGAGGGCGGCATTGGCGTTACGAAGCTCGTGGGTCCGTTCGTCGATCAGCCTTTCCAATTCCATCCGCGCCTCTTCCTCGGCACGCGCGCGGACAAGGGCCTGTTGGCGACGACGCAGGAGCACGACGATCACGCCTGCCAGCAGGGTGACGATCAGGGCTGCAAGCGCCCGTGCGGTTGCGACGGCCGTTCCAATGGATCCGCGATCCGGCGACAGCAGGTGCAGGGTCCAGCCGGGCGTTTCCGTTGGGATCGCCGCATGCATCCAGCGTTGCTCACGGCCATCGACTGGAGCCTGGATCAGACGCGGTCGATCATTGGGGGGCGTTACGAAGGGGAGGGGACGCAAAGCCTCGGGTTGAAGCGTCTGATCGGTCAATGTCAGCCGCCGTCGACGTTCGTCCAGCGCTTCTGTGGTGCGGAAACGCCATGCCGGCACGCTGGTGATCAGCACGACGCCGCCGGGATCGACCACATAGGCCGGCTCACCCGACGCGCGCCATTCGGCCTCGAGAGCGGCGAACTCGACCTTGACCACGACGACGCCCACGGCGGAGCCGCTCGACCCGCCAACGCGCCGCGCCAGATAGAGTCCGGGTCGGCCGGACACGGTGCCCAAGGCGAAGAATTCCGCCTGGCCCTGGCGCATGGCGTTGATGAAATAAGGGCGAAACCCATAGTCGGCGCCGACGAAACTGGTCGGCAGGCGCCAGTTGCTGGCGGCGCGGGTCCGGCCGTTGGCGTCGATGATATAGATGGCGGCGGCCCGTGTCTGACGCGCCAAAGTCTCCAGTTTAAGGCTGACAGGATCGCCCTTGGCAGTCTGCGGGGCGCTCAGCAGGGCGGCGATGTCGGGATCGCTCGCCAACGCTAGGGGCAGGGAGCGGTGCTTTTCCAGTTCGCTGCGTAGCACGGCCGCGTGCAAGGCGGCGGCCGCCTCTGTCTGTCGAGCCAGTTCGATCTTAGCATCACGCCGAGCGACCTCGCCCGCGCCGAAAGCCGCCAAGGCGGCGATCGTGAACCAGGCCACTGTCGTTATCAGCCAACGGGACCGCCAAGGTTTTCGAGCCGAGCCTATTACAGGTGAATGCTGCACATTCCTAGTGTGCGGATAATCGCACGTAAGGGCCAGTGGCCTGGGTGAAAAACCGCACAGATATCTCAATAAACGCTCCCGCTTTCATAGAAAGTGCTTGGTTATCATAAAGATGGAGACGTTCGATCAATCGCTTTCGCGATGATGGTTCTCGTTGGAAGCTCTATCCAACGGAGCGTGGCGAAGATCGCGCCCATCGAGGAGACGGCGGGATCACCCCCGCACATCAGGAGCCCTTCGTGATTTCAGTCCCGTCACAGACCGCGCCGGTCGTTCGCCGGCCGTTCTATCGCCACCTGTATTTCCAGGTGCTGATCGCCATCGCGCTCGGCGCTCTGATCGGTCACTTCTGGCCGACATTCGGCGAAAGCCTGAAGCCGCTGGGCGACGGATTCATCAAACTGGTGAAGATGGTCATCGCGCCAGTCATCTTCCTGACCATTGTGACCGGCATCGCGGGCATGCGTGATCTTGGAAGCGTCGGTCGCGTCGCCGCCAAGGCCTTCGCGTACTTCCTGGTCTTCTCGACCCTGGCTCTGATCGTGGGCCTGATCATCGCCAATCTGGTGCGTCCGGGCCATGGTCTGAACATCGACCCGGCGACGTTGAACGCTGGCGCTGTCGAGCAGTATGCGGCGGCCGCGCACGAGAGCACGATCGTCGGCTTCCTGATGGGCGTCATTCCCGACACGCTGGTCAGCGCCTTCTCGACCGGCAACATCCTGCAGGTTCTGTTCGTGTCGATCCTGTTTGGCCTCGCCCTGGCGTTGGTGGGAGAGCCGGCCCAGCCTGTGGTCGATCTGTTCGAGATGCTCAGCATTGCCGTGTTCAAGCTGGTCGCCATCGTGATGAAGGCCGCGCCCATCGGCGCCTTTGGAGCCTTCGCCTTTACGATCGGCGCCTATGGCATCGCATCGATCGCCAATCTGGCCGCCTTGATCGTGACCTTTTACGTCACGGCGATCATCTTCGTCGTGGGCGTGCTGGGTCTGGTGGGCGTCGCCAACGGCTTCAACATTCTCAAGCTGATCCGCTACCTCAAGGAAGAGCTTCTGCTTGTGCTGGGCACTTCCAGTTCAGAGGCGGCCCTGCCCAGCCTGATCTCCAAGATGGAACGCGCGGGCGCCGCCAAGTCGGTCGTCGGCCTGGTCGTGCCGACCGGCTATTCGTTTAATCTGGACGGCACCAACATCTATATGACGATGGCGGCTCTGTTCATTGCTCAGGCGCTGAACATCGAACTCACGATCTGGCAGCAGATCACGCTTCTGCTGGTCGCCATGCTCAGCTCAAAAGGCGCAGCGGGCATCACGGGCGCGGGCTTCATCACCCTGGCGGCGACCCTGTCGGTCGTGCCGGATGTGCCAGTCGCAGGCATGGCGCTGATCCTGGGCATCGACCGCTTCATGAGCGAATGCCGGGCCCTGACCAACTTCATCGGCAACGCCGTGGCCACCATCGTCGTGGCCCGCTGGGAGAACGCGCTGGATCGCGACGCCCTGAAGGCCGCGCTGGACGGACATCCCTTGCCGGTGGCGGCGCTGCCTGACCCTGCGGCGGGGCCTGGAGACGATCTGGTTCTCGCCAAGGACTGACGGCGAGGACGACTTTTGAATGACGGGACCGCCGACATAACGACGGCCCGGGAGGAGGAAACATGAAGATGCAATCCAAATTCGCACTGATGGCGGGCGCGGCCTCGGCTGTCCTGCTGATCTCGGCGGGAGCGGCTCTGGCTCAGGACGCCACGCCTCAGTCCACGCCAGCGCAGGAGGGCGAGGCGGCGCAGGTCGAGGACATCGTCGTCGTCGGCTCTCAGATCCGCGGCGCCTCCACCACGGCGGCTCTACCGGTAACCGTCGTCACGCAGGAAGAAATCATCGCGACCGGCGCCGTCAGCGGCGATGATCTGCTGCGGTCCATTCCCCAGATGGGTGATGTGCTGTTCTCCAGCGCCAACAATCCTCAAACCTCGAACGCAGCGCGAGGCGACGTCAACTCGGTCAATCTGCGCTCGCTGGGCGTGGGCAACACCCTGGTGCTGTTGAACGGACGTCGGATCGTTCAGCACCCTACCAGCCAAGGGACGTCAGACACCGGCACGGTGCCGGTGCTCAGCTACAACTCCAACGCCATTCCGGTCTCGGGGTTGGAGCGGTTGGAGGTTCTGCTGGACGGCGCCGCCGCCATCTATGGCGCGGATGCGGTCGCGGGCGTGGTGAACACTGTGCTTCAGCAGGATTTCGATGGCTTGGAGATGAAGGCCCAGTACGGCGGCGCGGAGGGCACGCATCGCCGAGAATTCACCTTCGGTATGTTCGCAGGCAAGGATTTCGAGCGGGGCAATCTGTCGGGCTTCCTCGACTACACCAACCGCACCGCCCAGCAGGCCAGCGACGAACCCTATACCGCCTCTGACGACCGCCGCAGCCTGTTCGCCAACGTGCCGGGCTATGAGAATTCGACCGACACCGATGGGCGCTCTTCCTATACAGCCTGGGCCAACTTCCAGACACCATTCCAGGTCCGTCGGGGCACGACTGCTCTGACGACCGGCGCCGGCGCCTTCCACAATCAACCTTCCAGCTTCGGCTGCACCGCGCCGGTTGGGGGTGATGTTTGCCTGGCCAGCGGCAATATCAGCTACAGCGGCGCCGGCCGCGAGTTGCGCTATGACGGGGCGCGGGGCACGACCCAATCGCCGGATATCGAACGGTTGAACCTGTTCGTGTCGGGGCACTACGATCTCGACAACGGCGTCACGGCATTTGGCGAACTCGGCTATTACACGGCGTCGACCCAGAACATTCAGCCGCCGACCATCCTGCTGAACCCGCTGTGGATTCCAGCCAGCAACTACTGGAATCCGTTCGGTCCCGTCACCTTTGCCGACGGCACGCGCAATCCCAATCGTCTCGCTGGCCTGACAAACGTCCCCACAGCCGGGACGGCCGTTAAGCTGATTCGGTATCGCTTCAACGATCTGGGCGCCCAGGTGGTGGATGTCGACAACTGGCAGTCCCGATTCCTGGGCGGCCTGCGGGGCGAATGGCGCGGCTTCGATTGGGAAACCGCGCTGCTGTATTCGGAAGCCGAGGCCACCGACAGCTCGAACGCCGTCAATCTGACCGCGCTTCAGGCCAATCTCGCCCTGTCGACGCCCGACGCCTACAATCCGTTCAGCGGCGGGTGTGTGAACGACACCAGCTTTGGCGACTGCACGCCCAGTTCGCAGGGCGCGATCGACGCCATCACGACCGACCTGACGCGGGTGTCCAAGACCACGCTGGCGCTGTGGGACTTCAAGGTCAGCCGTCCCGATGTCTTCACCCTGCCGGGCGGACCTGTCGGTGTGGCCCTGGGCGTCGAGGCGCGCCGTGAGACCCAGCGTGACGACCGCGACGCTGATCTGGACGGCACCAACGTCTTCCGCGACAGCGTGTCGGGCGAGATCAGCCAGTCCAACATCGCTGCGGTCAGTTCAAACCCCGATACCTACGGCAAGCGCGAGGTCTATTCGGCCTATGTCGAGTTTGCGGTGCCTGTCGTTTCGCCGGAGATGAACATCCCGCTTGTTCGCAGTCTCGATTTCCAACTGGCCGGTCGATACGAGCACTATTCCGACTTCGGCGATGTGGCTAAGCCCAAGATCGCCATGGCCTGGGATTTGGTCGAAGGCGTACGCGTCCGAGGCTCCTATTCCGAGGGTTTCCGCGCCCCGAACCTGGAACAGACCAACGCGGCGCAGTACGGGCGTCTGTCCACCAATAACGATTACATCCGCTGCGAGGCCGATTTGCGCCTGGGTCGGATCACCAACTTCAACCAATGTTCGCAACCCGCCAGCGCCTCGCTGCTGGTGTCGGGCAATCCCGAGCTTCAGCCCGAGGAAAGCACCAACCAGTCCATCGGCCTGGTGTTGCAGCCCTGGTTCATTCCCGAGCAGTTCGGCCGCTTCACCTTCACGCTGGACCGCTGGAAGATCGAGCAAGAGAAGATCGTCGGTCTGCTGGGCGCGCAGTCGAACGTCGTGCTGGACTACCTGAACATCCTGAACGGCACGCGGAACGACAACGTCAACCGGGCGGCGGTGACGGCCGACGACATCGCCTTCTTCCAGGGGAGCGGAATCACTCCCGTCGGACAGATCGTCTCGGTCAAAGACCAGTTCATCAACCTGCTGCCGCAGACGGTGGAGGGTCTCGACATCGGTCTTCAGTGGCGACTGCGCGGCACGCCCTGGGGCAACTTCCGCGCCAGCGTGAATGCGGCGCATCTGACGAAGTTTGACCGTTCTCCCGGCCCCTTGGTCGAGTCGCTGTTCGCGGCGCGTGAAGCCGGTCAGATCAACGCGAATACACCGCTGCCGATCTCTCAGACCCTGCTGGCTCGCAACGGCCGGCCGGAATGGCGGGTGACGGGTTCGTTCACCTGGTCGCAAGGGCCATGGCAGGTGGGCGCATTCACCCAATACAACAGCGCCGTCACCGAAACCGGCTTCCTCAGCGCCCAAGGCGATCCCTGGCAGGTCGATAGCCAGATCACTGGCAATCTGTATGGTCAGTATGAGTTCGGCGACAACGCCGGCTTTGCGTCCGGCACAACGGTTCGACTGGGTGCGCGCAACGTCACTGACGAGCAGCCGCCGTTGACTTCGTCGGGCTATCTGGGTGCGCTCTACAATCCCTACGGCCGCTACTGGTACGCCAACATCTCCAAGACGTTCTAAGAGAGAGGCGCGATGACCGATCGTATCGTTCGAACTCTGGCGGCGGTGGTCGCAGCCTGGGCCGGCATCGCGTCAATGACGCAGGCGCAAGAAACGGAGACGGCCGTCGCGGCGGCTATCGATCCTGCGCCCGCGCCAGCCGATTGCCCGGACTTCGTGCCGGAGCAGACGCGGTGCTGGTCGGGCAGGGCGGTTAAAGGCGGCTACTATTGGATCGCCGTGCCTCAGGACTGGAATGGCGCCCTGATCGTTCACGCGCATGGCGGGCCGCGCCTTAGCGCACCAGAACCGAACGATCCGCTGGAGGATATGGAGCGGTTCTCCATGACGGTGAAGGAAGGCTTCGCCTGGGCGGGCTCGACCTATCGCCGTGGCGGCTATGGCGTACGGATGGCGGCGGAAGACACGGACGATCTGCGCCAGATTTTCTGGAACGCCTTCGGCAAGCCACGTCGAACTCTGGTGCATGGCCAGTCCTGGGGCGGAAACGTCGCGGCCAAGACGGCTGAGCTCTACGCGCGCGATGCCGAGGGACAGGTGGTTTGGGACGGTGTGGTCCTGACCAACGGCGTAATCGGCGGCGGGACCCGCACCTACCGCTTTCGCGCCGATCTGAGAGCGGTGTATCAGTTCTACTGCAACAACCATCCGCTTCCGAACGAGCCCCGGTATCCGCTTTGGCAGGGGCTGCCGCTAGAAAGCGATCTGAACCGGGCGCAGTTGGCGGAGCGGGTCAAAACCTGCACGGGCGTGGGCCTGCCGCTTGCTGAGAGGTCGGCTGAGCAGAAGCGCAATTTGGCGGATATCCTGGCCGTGACGGGCGTGAACGAGGAACAGTTGGTTCCGCATTTGGCCTGGGCGACCTTCCTGTTCAGCGACATGGTTTTGCGTCGTCTTGATGGGCTGAACCCCTTCGATAACAGCCATACGGTCTATCAGGGTTCGCAAGACGACGAGGCGTTGAACGCTGGCGTTCAGCGTTTCGCGGCTGATCCGATGGGTGTGGCGCGCTTGGCCTACGACGCCGATCTCAGCGGTCTGATCGTGGCGCCGACGCTGACGATCCACGCCAAGAACGATGCGACGGCCTTTGTCTCCAACGACGCTCTTTACAGGGAGACGGTCGCCGCGGCGGGACGATCGGACCTATTGGTCCAGACGTTCACAGACGAGTCCGAACATAGCCGCCTGTCGCCGCCAGAGTACGTCGGTCTTTTCCAGGCGATGATGCGCTGGCTGGACAAGGGCGTGAAGCCGACGCCCGCTGACGTTGCCACGCTGTGTCAGGTGGCGGCTTCACGCTACGAGAACGGCTGTCATTTCGACACCACCTTCAAGCCGTCGACGGACAGCCGCCCCAACTGAAGCTGCCGCTGCACTTCACAACGATCTGCTCCAAACGCAACACGGCCCGCAGGCGACTGCGGGCCGTGTCTGTTTGTGCGTGAGCTGAAAGATCAAACCGTCTTGGCGCGGTCCTTGTCGGAGGAGCTGCGGGCCAGTTCACGGTTCAGCCACAGGGCCAAGAGGGTGCAGATGGCGCCCGACAGCAGATAGGCGCCGGCGGCGATCAGGCCGAACTGGCTGGAGATCCACAGGGCCGCCAGGGGTGCAAAGCCCGCGCCGAACAGCCAGGCCAGGTCCGAGGTCAGGGCGGAGGAGGTATAGCGGTTGGTCAGGCTGAAGCTGGACGCCACGGGGCCAGAGGCTTGCCCGAACGACAGGCCCAGCAGGATGAAGCCGGAGATCATGAAGGTCAGCTCGCCGACCGGGCCGCCGTTCAGCAATTGCGGCGCAAAGCCGGAGAAGGCGGCGATGCCGGCGGCGGTAATCGCCAGCAAGGTGCGGCGGCCGTAGCGGTCGGCCAGAATGCCCGAGGCCAGGATGGCCAGAAGGCCGAAGACAGCGCCCACCATCTCGATCAGCAGGAAGCGGACCGGCGTTTCCTTGGTGAACAGGAACACCCACGACAGCGGGAAGACGGTGACCATGTGGAACATGGCGAAGCTGGCGAGCGGCGCGAAAGCGCCGATGGCGATCTTCGGGCCTTCGTCGCGCAGGGCCTGACTGATCGGCGTGGGCTGAAGCTCGCGCGTCTCGAACAGCTTCTGGAAGGCCGGCGTCACCACGATGCGCAGGCGGGCGAACAGGGCCACGACGTTGATCGCAAAGGCCACGAAGAACGGATAGCGCCAGCCCCAGTCCAGGAAATCGGGCGCCGACAGCGTGTTCAGGAAGAAGGCGAACAGGGCCGAGGCCACCAGCAGGCCGATGGGGGCGCCGAGTTGCGGAATCATGGCGTACCAGCCGCGCTTCTTCTCGGGCGCGTTCAGCGCAAGCAGCGAGGCCAGGCCGTCCCAGGTGCCGCCCAGGGCGACGCCTTGCCCGATACGGGTCAGCGCCAGCAGCACCGGCGCCCACATGCCAATGCTCTCATAGCCGGGGATGAAGGCGACCGACACGGTGGAGGTGCCCAGGAGCAGCAGGGCGGTCGTCAGCTTTGCCCCGCGCCCGAACTTGCGGTCGATGGCGATGAACAGGACGGTGCCCAGCGGCCGGGCCAGGAAAGCCAGGGCGAAGACGGCGAAGGAGAGCAGGGTGCCGCCCACCGCGCCCGCATAGGGGAAGATCAACTGCGGGAAAACGACCACCGAAGCGATGGCGTAAACAAAGAAGTCGAAAAACTCGGAAGTTCGGCCGATAATGACGCCGATGGCGATCTCGCCGGCGTCAACCTTGCCATGGCCCGTGTGAAGGGCGGCGGCGTCGCGTTCCAGCGACTCTGACGAAGGGGTCGTCGAGGCGGACATGGGCTTGGTCGCTCCGTGTGAGACTGAATTATCGGCCGTACGGCAGGTCGCCGCATTATGACCGGGCGCCCTTTGCGATGAAAGCGGCCTCGTGAGGATAGGACATATTGCCCAATGTCGTTCCTGATTGAAGCTGAGTATCCCGCCGCCTACGAACGCCAACCGTCGCGGCGCCTCCCCTTCGCCCGACGCTTTTCGATTGGATCCGCCTTGCGCCGTATGCGCCTTCTTTTGCTCGCGCCCATCGTGGCCCTGCTGTCGGCCTGCAACCTGGTCGTCCTCAACCCTGCCGGCGACGTCGCGTCCCAGCAGGGTGATCTGCTGATGATCTCGACCTTGCTGATGCTGATCATCATCGTGCCGGTGATGGGTCTGATCGTCTTCTTCGCCTGGAAGTATCGGGCGTCGAACAAGGAGGCCGAGGCCGACTACCGTCCCGATTGGGACCACTCCACGTCGTTGGAGTTGGTCATCTGGGCCGCGCCGCTGATGATCATCATCTGCCTGGGCGCCCTGACCTGGGCCGGCACCCACCTGCTGGACCCGTATCGTCCGATCGACCGGATCAAGCCGGGCCAAGCCGTCGAGGAGAGCGTCGAGCCGTTGCAGGTCAATGTCGTCGCGCTCGACTGGAAGTGGATGTTCATTTACCCGCAGTACGGCGTCGCCACCGTCAATGAGCTGGCCGCGCCGGTTGACCGTCCGATCCGTTTCCACATCACCTCGTCCTCGGTGATGAACAGCTTCTACATCCCCGCCCTGGCCGGTCAGATCTACGCCATGCCGGGCATGGAGACGAAGCTTCACGCCGTCATCAACCGTCCGGGCGAATACGAAGGCTTCTCGGCCAACTATTCCGGCGACGGCTTCTCGCACATGCGCTTCGCCTTCCACGGCCTGGATCAGTCCGGGTTCGACCAATGGATCGACGGCGTGCGCCAGGGCGGCCAGACGCTGGACCGCGATCGCTATCTGGAGCTGGAAAAGCCCAGCGAGAAGGTGCCGGTCATGCGCTTCGGCGCCGTGGATGGCGCGCTGTGGGACGCGATCCTCAACATGTGCGTTGAGCCGGGCAAGATGTGCATGGGCGAGATGATGGCCATCGACAAACAGGGCGGCCTGTCCATGGCGTCGGTGCGCAACACCATGCCGCTGGTCTATGACAAATACGCCGGTCGCGGAAAATCGCCCGCCTATTTTGGCTCCAACGACAGCTATGTCATGACGATCTGCACCCCGCTGCAGGCCGAAGCGGCGGCCGCCGACCGCATGCGCCGCGCCGAACTGGATACGGTCGCCGGACCGACCAGCCTGGAGCGCCTGACCGGGCAGGGGTTGTCGCCCGGTCAGACACCGATGGCCTCGCTGATGACGCTGGCCCGCAATCCCTTCGCCACGGGGCCGGTTCCGACCGACGTCCGTTCCGCCCCCAACGCCTGAGCGAACACAGTCGATGAACGCTGATCAACTCATTCCGCTAATCTTCGGGCGCCTCACGCTTGAGGCTCTGCCGTTGCACGAGCCGATCTTGGTCGTGACCATGTCGGTCGTGCTGCTGGGCGGTCTCGCCCTGTTTGGCGCCCTGACCTATTTCAAGCTGTGGGGCTATCTCTGGAAGGAATGGTTCACCACGGTGGACCACAAGAAGATCGGGATCATGTACATGATCCTGGGTCTGATCATGTTCGTGCGCGGCTTCGCCGACGCCATCATGATGCGCCTGCAACAGGCGATGGCTTTCGGCGGGTCCGAGGGTTACCTGAACGCGCACCACTATGACCAGATCTTCACCGCCCACGGCGTGATCATGATCTTCTTCGTGGCCATGCCGCTGGTGACGGGCATCATGAACTATGTCGTGCCGCTGCAGATCGGCGCGCGCGACGTGTCCTTCCCCTTCCTGAACAACTTCAGCTTCTGGATGACCACGGCCGGCGCCATCATCGTCATGGCCTCGCTGTTCGTGGGCGAGTTCGCGCGCACCGGCTGGCTGGCCTATCCGCCGCTGTCGGGCATCGGTTACAGTCCCGGCGTCGGCGTCGACTATTACATATGGGCGCTGCAGATCGCGGGGGTGGGGACGACACTGTCCGGCATCAACCTGATCGCGACCATCGTGAAGATGCGCGCGCCCGGCATGGGCATGATGAAGATGCCGGTCTTCACCTGGACCTCGCTGTGCACCAACGTACTGATCGTGGCGTCCTTCCCGGTTCTGACCGCCGTCCTGGCCCTGCTGACGCTGGACCGTTACGTCGGCACCAACTTCTTCACGAACGACTTCGGCGGCAACCCGATGATGTACGTGAACCTGATCTGGATCTGGGGTCACCCCGAGGTCTACATCCTGATCCTGCCGCTGTTCGGCGTCTTCTCGGAGATCGCCTCGACCTTCTCGGGCAAGAAGCTGTTCGGCTACACCTCCATGGTCTACGCCACGGTCGTCATCACGATCCTGTCCTACTTGGTCTGGCTGCACCACTTCTTCACCATGGGCTCGGGCGCCTCGGTGAACAGCTTCTTCGGCATCACGACGATGATCATCTCGATCCCGACGGGCGCGAAGATCTTCAACTGGCTGTTCACGATGTACCGTGGGCGCATCCGGTTCGAGCTGCCGATGATGTGGTTGGTCGCCTTCATGCTGACCTTCGTGATCGGCGGGATGACGGGCGTGCTGCTGGCGGTGCCGCCGGCCGACTTCGTGCTGCACAACTCTCTCTTCCTGGTGGCCCACTTCCACAACGTCATCATCGGCGGCGTGCTGTTCGGCCTGTTCGCGGCGATCAACTTCTGGTGGCCCAAGGCCTTCGGCTTCAAGCTGGACAAGAAGTGGGGCCTGATCAGCTTCTGGTGCTGGGTGCCCGGCTTCTGGCTGGCCTTCCTGCCGCTGTATGTGCTGGGCCTGATGGGCGTGACGCGTCGGATGCGGGTGTTCGACGATCCCTCGCTGCAAATCTGGTTCGTCATCGCGGCCATCGGCGCCGGCGTCATCGCCCTGGGCATCGCGGCCATGTTCATCCAGTTCGCCGTATCGATCATCAACCGCGACAAGCTGCGCGACACGACGGGCGACCCCTGGGGCGGCCGCACGCTGGAGTGGGCGACCTCGTCGCCGCCGCCGGCCTACAACTTCGCCGCCACGCCCTACGTCCATGACGCCGACGCCTGGTGGGACATGAAGAAGCAGGGCTATCAGCGTCCGCTGAACGGCTACAAGGCGATCCACATGCCCTCGAACACCGGGGCGGGGATCATCATCTCGGGCCTGTGCCTGGTGATGGGTCTGGCCTTGATCTGGTACATCTGGTGGCTGGCCGCCATCAGCTTCATCGGGGTGCTGGCCGTCTCGATCGGCCATACCTTCAACTACAAGCGCGACTATTACATCCCCGAGGATGAGGTCCGCGCGACAGAAGAGGCGCGCACCCGCGCCCTGACCGGAACGGAGGCCTGATCATGAGCGCGACTGCGACTGAGATCGACCGGACCGTCTTCCACCTGGAAGAGGAGCCGCACCACGAGGAAGGCTCCAGCACCATGCTGGGCTTCTGGCTCTATCTGATGAGCGACTGCCTCATCTTTGCGATGCTGTTCGCCGTGTTCGGCGTGCTGGGCGGCAACTACGCCGCCGGGCCGGGACCCAAGGAGCTGTTCGACCTGGAGCTGGTGGCGATCAACACCGCCATGCTGCTGTTCTCGTCGATCACCTATGGCTTCGCCATGCTGGCGATGGATCGTAACAACCAGCGTCAGACGCTGGTCTGGCTGGCGATCACCGGCCTGTTCGGCCTGGCGTTCCTGGGGATCGAACTTTACGAATTCGCGCACCTGATCCATGAGGGCGCGACGCCGCAACGCAGCGCCTTCCTGTCGGCCTTCTTCACCCTGGTGGGAACCCACGGCCTGCACGTCACCTTCGGCATCATCTGGCTGGTGACGCTGATGGTTCAGGTCAGCATGAAGGGCCTGATCCCCGCCAACAAACGCCGCCTGATGTGCCTGTCGATGTTCTGGCACTTCCTGGACGTCATCTGGATCGGCGTCTTCACCTTCGTCTATCTGCTGGGCATGCTGCGATGAGCGCCGACAAGAACGACCACAGCCCTGAGTCTCACGAGACCGACCACCTGGGTCATGAGGGGCACAATCACGGCTCCTTCAAGAGCTACATGATCGGCTTCGTGCTGTCGGTGATCCTGACGGCCATCCCGTTCGCTCTGGTCATGACCGGCGTCCTGCCGACCCAGGCGACGGCCCTGATCGTCATGGGCTTCGCCGTGGTGCAGATCGTGGTCCACATGATCTACTTCCTGCACATGAACTCCAAGTCCGAGGGCGGCTGGATCATGCTGGCGCTGATCTTCACCATCATCGTGGTGGTCATCGCCCTGTCGGGTTCGCTGTGGGTCATGTACCACTTGAACACCAACATGATGCCCATGACGCACGACATGGCGCAGATGGGCGGCTGAGGTCGAGATCACGGACCCATCCTCAGTCCCGGCCGCCGGCAAGGCCAGACGTTCGCGATCTTTCCGCATGGCGGTCGTGGTCGCGGGCCTGGCGTTGTTCGTCGGCTTTCTGGCGCTGGGCGGGTGGCAGGTTCAGCGCCTGGCCTGGAAGACCAATCTGATCGCCCAGGTCGATGCGCGCGTTCACGCGACCGCCGTCCCAGCGCCTGGCCCGACCCAATGGGCCGGCGTGACGCGCGACAAGGATCAGTACCGCAGAGTTACGGTTCGCGGTCGATTCCTGCACGACAAGGAAACCTTGGTTCAGGCGGTGACCGACGCCGGCGGCGGTTTCTGGGTCATGACGCCTCTGGTTGATGACCGGGGTTTCACCGTCCTGATCAATCGCGGCTTTGTGCCCGCAGGCCGACGCGATCCGGCCGTCCGCGCCGATGGTCAGGTCGAGGGACCGCAGAGTGTGACGGGACTGCTCCGAATCACCGAGCCGAAGGGCGGATTCCTGCGCGCCAATGATCCCGCCGGTGATCGCTGGCGCTCTCGTGACGTCGCGGCGATCGCTGCGCGGCGGGGCCTGACGACCGTCGCGCCCTATTTCATTGATGCGGACGCCAGCCCGAACCCAGGGGGATGGCCGCGCGGAGGGCTGACGGTGATCCGCTTCGCCAACAGCCATCTGGTCTATGCCTTGACCTGGTTCGGCATGGCGCTGCTGACCCTGGTCGGTCTTTGGCTGTTCCTGCGCGACGGCAGGCGCAACAGGTCGTGACGACGACAACTGTACAGAGGCTGCTGGGCCTTGGGTTCAGAGGCGGGGTCGCGACCCACGGCGGCGCCAACCGCCGCAACATGCTGCTGCTGATCCAGTTGCGCTGGCTGGCGGTCGCCGGGCAGGTGGCGACGATCCTGCTTGTCCAGTACGTGATGCGGATTCCCCTGCCGGTGCTGTGGCTGCTGGCGGCGCCGGGGGGTCTGGTATTGGTCAATCTGGTCAGCGCGCCTTTGACCGTGCGCCGGCAGGAGGTCGAGGATCAGGCGCTGATGATCGCCCTGTTGGCGGATGTGGCGGCCCTGACCTGGCTGCTGTTCCTGACCGGGGGCGCGGCCAATCCGTTTGTGGCGCTGTATCTGCTGCAAGTCGTCTTGGGGGCGGTGCTGCTGGCGCCGGTCTATGCGTGGGCGCTGATCGCCATCACCAGCCTGTGTTTCGCCGGGCTGGGCCTGCATTCCCGCCCGCTGAACCTGCCGCCGGCGCGCGAGGATTCGCTGCTCAGCCTTTATCTTCAGGGCAGTCTGATCTGTTTCGTGCTGATGGCTGTCCTGCTGGTGATGTTCGTCACCCGGATCAGCCAGAACCTGCGTGAGCGCGACGCCTCCATGGCCGCCCTGCGCCAGCAGACGGCCGAGCATGATCATATCGTCCGCATGGGCCTGCTGGCGTCGGGCGCGGCCCACGAGTTGGGAACGCCGCTGGCTTCGCTGTCGGTGATCCTCAGTGACTGGAAGCGGATGCCGGCCCTGACCCAGGACGCCGACCTGGCCCAGGACATGACGGTGATGCGGGCCGAGGTCGAACGCTGCAAGGCCATCGTCACCGGCATCCTGATGTCGGCCGGCGAGGCGAGGGGACAGGCGCCCGAGCGCACGACCCTGCGGGCGTTCGTCGCCGATGTGGTGGCCAGTTGGAGCGGCGACGGTGTGGCGGTGCAAATCCGCGATGAACTGGCCCAGAACCCGCCGATCATCGCCGACCCGGCCCTGCGTCAGGTGCTGGGCGTGCTGTTCGACAATGCGGTCGAGGCCGGAGCGAGCCGCATCACCGTGACCACGACGCGCACGGACGAGGATTTCGGCATTGCTGTCCGTGACGACGGACCGGGGTTCCCGCCGGCGATCCTTCAGGCCTGGGGCAAGCCCTACAACTCCACCAAGCTCAGGCCCGGCGCCGGTCTTGGCCTCTTTCTGCTCATGAATGTGATCCGGTCGCTTGGCGGTCGGGTAGAAGCCTCCAATCCCCCGGCGGGCGGCGCAGAAGTGCGTCTGACCCTACCGCTTTCGGCGTTGGCTCCGACGGACGAGATCGCGCATGACCGATGACGCCAGATTGCTGCTGATCGTCGAGGACGACGAGTCGTTTTCGACCACCCTGCGACGCTCGTTCGAACGGCGTGGCTATACGGTCGTCAGCGCCGCCAGTCCCGACCAGATGACCGAGGTGCTGAAGACGCATCGCCCCGGCTATGCGGTCGTCGATTTGAAGCTGGGCGGCCATTCCGGCCTGACCTGCGTCGAGGCTCTTCACGCCTTCGACCCCGAGATGAATATCGTCGTCCTGACCGGCTTCGCCAGCATCGCCACGGCGGTCGAGGCGATCAAGCTGGGAGCCCGGCATTATCTGGCCAAGCCCGCCAGCACCGATGACATCGAAGCCGCCTTCGGCCGGGCCGACGGCGACGCCGAGACGCCGCTGGGCACGCGTCCGACTTCGATCAAGACGCTGGAATGGGAGCGGATCCACGAGACGCTGGTGGAGACCGACTTCAACATCTCGGAGGCGGCGCGGCGGTTAGGCATGCACCGCCGCACCCTGGCGCGAAAGCTGGAAAAGCGCCGCGTCACCTAGTCCAGTTCGGCCGCGATCCTGTCGGCCAGCGCCCGCAAAGTCGCCGTATCCGCCATCGGCGCATGGCCGTGACCCTTCATCTCGCGATCGGCCCAACGCGGCACGATGTGGAAATGCAGATGGAAGACCGTCTGTCCGCCCGCCTCGCCATTGAACTGCAGGATCGACAGGCCTTCGGGCTTCAGCGCTTTCTCGACCGCCTTGGCCGTGTGTTGCAGGGCGGCGGTCACGCGGGCCAGCACCTCGGGCTCGATTTCCAGCAGATTGCGCGCCTGGGACTGTTTGGCGATGATCAGGACGTGGCCTTCCGATTGGGGAAACACGTCCATGAAGGCCAGGACGTGGTCGTCCTCCCACACCTTCACCGACGGAATGTCGCCGCGCAGGATCTTGGCGAAGATGTTGTTGGTGTCATAGGCGCCGTGCAGGCTCATGGGCGGTCTCCGTGCGGTTCGAACCTTCGATAGCAAAGCGGTCGGCGAAGGAGGAGCCTTCGTCCACCTTGTGCATTATGGTCACGCTTGAACGTAACGAGGGCCGTCATGATCCGTTTCATCATCCAGGCGCTGGTCACGATGGCGGGCCTGTGGCTGTCCGCCCGGATCGTGCCGGGCGTGGATTTCACCAGCACCGGTTCGCTGATCGCGGCCGCCATCATTCTGGGCCTGGTCAACGCCTTTGTCCGGCCGATCCTGGTCGTGCTGACCTTCCCAATCACCGTCGTGACGCTGGGTCTCTTCCTGCTGGTGGTGAACGCCGCCATGATCGGGCTGACGTCAGTGTTTCTAGATGGCTTCCGGGTCGAGGGCCTGTGGGCCGGTATCGGGGCCGCCATCGTGACCGGCGTCGTCAGCTGGATCGCCGGCGCCTTCATCGGCGGGGAAGAGGGGCGGGGCTGAGCCTTAGCCCACCTTCACCCGCGTCGCCGCCTCGGGCAGGTCTTCGCCGAAGGCGCGCTGGTAGAACTCGGCGATGGTGGGGCGTTCCAGCTCGTCGCACTTGTTCAGGAAGGTCAGGCGGAAGCTGAGGCCCAGGTCGTCGTTAAAGATCTGGGCGTTCTGGGCCCAGGTGATGACGGTGCGGGGGGACATGACGGTGGAGATGTCGCCGTTCATGAAGGCGTTGCGAGTCATGTCGGCGACACGGACCATGGCGGCGATCCGGCGGCGGCCCTCAGCGTCCTTCCACTCGGGAACCTTGGCGGCGACAATCTCGGCCTCGACGTCGTGATCGAGGTAGTTGAGCGTGGTGACGATGTTCCAGCGGTCCAGTTGGGCCTGATTGATCTGCTGCGCGCCGTGATACAGGCCCGTGGTGTCGCCCAGGCCGATGGTATTGGTCGTGGCGAACAGGCGGAAATAGCGGTTCGGGCGAATGACGCGGTTCTGGTCCAGCAGGGTCAGGCGACCCTGGGCCTCCAGCACGCGCTGGATCACGAACATCACGTCGGGCCGGCCGGCGTCATATTCGTCGAAGACCAAGGCGATGGGGCGTTGCAGCGACCAGGGCAGGATTCCCTCGCGGAACTCGGTGATCTGCTTGCCGTCCTTCAGGACGATGGCGTCCTTGCCGATCAGGTCGATCCGGCTGACGTGGCTGTCCAGGTTCACGCGAACCAGCGGCCAGTTCAGGCGGGCGGCGACCTGTTCGATGTGGGTCGACTTGCCGGTGCCGTGATAGCCCTGGACCATGACGCGGCGGTCGAAGGCGAAGCCGGCGCAGATGGCGATCGTCGTCTGCGGATCGAAGCGATAGGCCTCGTCGATCTCGGGCACATGGCTGTCGCGCTCGTCGAAGGCGGGCACGGTCATGTCGCTGTCCACGCCGAAGGCTTCGCGCAGGGTCACGCGGCGATGCGGTTCGAGCGTCAGCAGGGGATCGGGGGAGGCGTCGAGCGGGGAGGTCATGGACCTCATCTAGAGGCGCCGCGCGCGCGGCTCAACACGCGCGCGGCCCTTGGGGTCGGTTATTTCGCGCTCAGGCGAACATCGACGTTGTTGCGGGTGGCGTTGGAGTAGGGGCAGACCTGGTGCGCCTTCTCGATCAGGTCGTCGATGACGGCCTGCTCTAGGCCGTGGTCGTTCACGGTCAGGTCGACATCCAGGTTGAAGCCTTCACCCTTGGTGTTCTTGCCGAAACCGACACCGGCAGTGACCTTGGTGTCGGGGCCCACGGGCGTGCCGGCCTTGCCGCTGACCAGACGCAGCGCGCCGAGGTAGCAGGCGGCGTATCCGGTGGCGAACAACTGCTCAGGATTGGTGCCGTCGCCGCCCTTGCCGCCCATCTCGGTTGGCGTCGACAGTTTGACGTCGATCTTGCCGTCGTCGGTGGCCGAACGGCCGTCTTCGCGGCCTCCGCCCGATGCCGTCGATTGGGCGCGATACAGAACTTCCATGGCAGGCTCCTTGGGTTGGGATGCTTGAGATGGGAGCTTAACGGCGGACGGGAAGGGGGCGTTGCATCGCGGCTCTAGCCATCGGCGGGCGACGCGGGCTAAAGCACCTGCTGGGGCGCGTCGTCGGAGTACGCAGTGAAGATTGCCGAACGCTGGTTCGTGTGGGCGGGCATGGTTCTGCTGGGCGGCATCGCCCTGGCGGGGTTGGTCGTCGCCGTCTATGCGGCGTGGCTGTTCCACGACCTGCCTGATGCGTCGGAGCTGGCGGACTATCGCCCGCCGACCGCGACGCGCGTCTATGCCGGCGACGGCACCCTGATAGGCGAGTTTTCGGATGAGCGCCGAATCTATGTCTCCTACGACCAGATTCCCCAGCCGGTGATCCACGCCTTCCTGGCTGCTGAAGATCGCAACTTCTTCCAGCATGGCGGCATCGACGTGGGCGGCATCGGCCGCGCGTCGCTGAAGAACGTCTTCAATCTGGCGTCGGGACGCCGGCTGGAAGGCGGTTCGACCATCACCCAGCAGGTGGCCAAGAACGTCCTGCTGACCAACGAATCCAGCCTGAACCGCAAGCTGAAAGAAGCCATCCTGGCCAATCGCCTTGAGGCGACCCTGTCCAAGGAACAGATCCTCGAGCTGTATCTGAACGAAATCTTCCTGGGCTATCGCTCGTTCGGCATCGCTTCGGCGGCCTACAACTATTTCGGCAAGTCGCTGGCCCAGCTGACGCCTGACGAAGCCGCCTTCCTGGCGTCCCTCCCCAAGGGGCCGAACAACTATCACCCCAAGCGTCACCCCGGGGCGGCCAAGGGCCGTCGTGACTGGGTGCTGGGCGAGATGGAGCAGAGCGGCTGGCTGACGCCTGAGCAGTTGGTCGAGGCGCGCGCCAAGCCTCTGGTCACACGCGATGCGCCGCAAAGGTCGGATTACAAGGACGCCGACTTCTTCGTCGAGGAGGCGCGCCGCCAGGCCGCCGCCAACCCCCAGTTCGGCGAGCAGCTGCGCGCCGGCGGCTTCTACATGCGCACGACCTTGGACCCGACGTTGCAGACGGCGGCGCGCCGGGCTCTGATGCAAGGCCTCGAAAACTATGACCGTCGTCACGGCTGGCGCGGCGGGTGGGGCACGACCGACTTCGCCGACGGCTGGCAGGCGGTCGCGCTGAAGGAACAGGCGCCGCCCGAGCGCCGCAGCTGGCAGGCCGCCGCAATCGAAAGCGTCAGCGGCAACACGGTTCGCATCCGCACCGCCCGCGACGACAAGTCCGGCACGCTGCTGGCTTCGGACGCCGCCTGGGCCAACGCCAATCGTCAGCTGAAGCGCGGCGAACTGATCTTCGTGGAGCCGCAGGGCGGCCAATTCGCCCTGAAGCAGGTGCCGCGCGTCAACGGGGCGCTGGTCGCCATCGAGCCGCAGTCCGGCCGCGTGCTGGCGATGGTCGGCGGCTACTCCTACGCACTGTCCAGCTTCAACCGGGCGACCCAGGCGCGCCGCCAACCTGGTTCGGCCTTCAAACCGTTCGTCTATGCGACGGCGCTGGAGGGCGACTTCACCCCGGCCTCGATCGTCTTGGATGCGCCGATCAGCTTCGCCGGCGGTCCCAACGGCACGCGCTGGACGCCCGAGAATTACAGCCGGCAATACTATGGCCCTCAGACGCTGCGGCGAGGGCTGGAACTGTCGCGCAACGTCATGACGGTGCGGCTGGCCCAGTCGGTCGGCATGAAGAAGATCGTGGATCAGTCGGCCAAGATGGGTCTGCCGGGCATGACGCCGAACCTGTCGGTGTCGCTGGGCGCTGGCGAGGTCACGCCGCTTGAGATCACGGCCGCCTATTCCGCCTTCGCCAACGGCGGGCGGCGGGTGACGCCCTATCTGATCGACTATGTGCAGGACCGCGACGGCGAGACCATCTTCCGCGCCGACAACCGCAGCTGCCGCGAATGCGGACGGGGCTTCTCGGGTCAGGAATCCCCGCGCCTGCAGCAGCGCGGCACCCAAGTCATCGACCCGATCACCGCCTATCAGATGAGCTCCATGTTGGAGGGCGTCGTTCAACGCGGCACCGCCGCCAGCGCGCGCGGCCTGGGTCCCTGGGTCGCGGGCAAGACCGGCACGACCAACGAATATCGCTCGGCTTGGTTCGTGGGCTTCACCACCGACATTGTGGTCGGCGTCTTCATAGGCTTTGACGACAACCGTTCTCTGGGATCCGGAGAAGCCGGCGCCTCGGCCGCCGTGCCGGTCTTCACGGAGTTCATGCAGACGGCGTTGAAGGAAAGGCCGGCTCGCCCGTTCGTGCGGCCCAAGAACGCCATCTTCCGCACCGTCAACGGCATCGAGGAGGCCTTCCGCCCCGGCACCGAGCGCCAGGCCCCGCCGCCGCGCCCGACCGGTCCGGCCCAGCCCGTCGGACCGCAGAACTACTATGAGGTGATCCGCCGCGAGCAGGAGGCCGCCAGCGGCGCGCCCGCCTCGTCGCCCGCGCCCACCGCGCCGCCGCCCCCCAAGAAGGCGCCGGCCGAGGACTTGAGCGGATTGTACTGAGGCTCTAGGTAGGCCTTTCGAACGGCGCGTCCTCGTGGCGCGCCGTTTTCCATTAATCCTGCCCTGTCGCGCGGCCTGCGGGTCGCGCTGCTTGAGGGCGTTGTGTCGCGGAGATTGCGATGAGACCGGATGTCGAGGCCATGAAGGCCGACATCGAGCAGAGCGTCGCTCTGCTCAGGAGGCGTCTTTGACTGGGATGTCGCTCTAAGAAAGCTCGATGAGCTTAATGCGCGGGTCGAGGATCCGACGCTGTGGGACAAGCCCGACGAGGCCCAGGCCGTCAGCCGCGAACGCTCGCAGCTGGAAGGCAAGATCAACACCGTCAAGGCGATGGAGCAGGACCTCGAAGACGGGGTGATGCTGGCCGAGATGGCGGACGAGGAAGGCGACGAGGGCGCGCTGGAAGACGCTCGCGCGTCGCTGCGCGGCATCAAGGAACGCGCCGCCCGCGCCGAGCTGGAAGCCCTGCTGTCCGGCGAGGCCGACGGCAACGACGCCTATCTGGAAGTGAACTCCGGCGCCGGCGGCACCGAATCGAACGACTGGGCCGGCATGCTGCTGCGCATGTACTCCCGCTGGGCCAAGGCGCACGGCTATGAGGTCACGATCGAGGCGCACGAAGAGGGCGAACAGGCGGGGGTCAAGTCGGCCACCATCCTGATTGAAGGCCCCAACGCCTATGGCTGGCTGAAGTCGGAGTCTGGCGTGCACCGCCTGGTCCGCATCAGCCCCTATGACGCGGCGGCCAAGCGCCACACCAGCTTCGCCTCCATCGGGGTGTCGCCGGTCGTGGACGACGCGATCGAGATCGACATCAACCCCTCGGACGTGCGCACCGACACCTATCGCGCCTCGGGCGCCGGCGGTCAGCACATCAACAAGACCGACTCGGCCGTGCGGCTGACGCACACCCCGACCAACACCGTCGTGGCTTGCCAGGCCGGCCGTTCGCAGCACCAGAACCGCGAGATGGCCTGGAAGATGCTGCGCGCGCGCCTGTACGAGCTGGAACTGCAAAAGCGTGAGGCGGCGGCTCAGGCGCTGGCCGACGCCAAGACGGACATCGGGTGGGGCCACCAGATCCGCTCCTATGTCCTGCAGCCCTATCAGATGGTGAAGGATCTGCGGACCGAGGTTGAGACGTCGGACACCCAGGGGGTGCTGGACGGCGACCTGGACGCCTTCATGGGCGCGGCCCTGGCCCAGCGGGTCGGCGAGACCCGAGGATCGAGCGTGGACTGACGGAAAAGGGCGGCTCGGATGAGCCGCCCTTTTTGTTTTGGCCTATCGGCCTTGCAGCCGACTTGAGCCCCTTCACATTCGACGCGGTCAGGCAGCGGTCTTGTCCGCCTTGTCGGCCTTCGGCGCGGGGGCTTCCAGCATGGCGGCGCCGGGGGTGTCGCGCTTGGCCTGATTGCAGCGGCCCTGGAACCAAGCGCCCTGGTCGATGGCGAGTTGTTCCTGGGTGATGTCGCCCTCGACGCGGGCGGTGGCGTGCAGCTTGACCTGTTTGGCGACGATGGCGCCCGAGACGCGGCCGCGCACGTCGAGGACGTCGGCATGGACCGTGCCCTCGACCGAGCCGCCTTCGCCGATCACGACGCGCGAGACGCGGACGTCGCCCTTCAACGAGCCGTCGACCTGAAGCTCGCCGGCGCCGGAGATGTTGCCTTCGTATTTCACGCCGGCCGACAGGGTCGACAGATTGCTGGACCGGGCCGCCGGACGGGCCGGCTCGGGCGCGCGCGGCGCAGGCGTCGTGGCAGGCAGGGACGGCGTGCTCGCAGCCGTCGGCGTGGGCGTGGTCGGTTCGGGCGCCGGGGGGATGCCCAGACCGTTCGATCCGCTGTCGTAGGATTTGCTCTTGGTGAACATGGTGCGCTCCGCATCTGCCAGCCAAGGCCGGCCAAGCCCCTATTAGCCCCGAAGCCCACTAGGCCGTGGAGGAGGGGCCAAGGTCAAGCATCGCTTCCGAACGGCGCTCGCTGATCACAGGGCCCTGGCGGCCTCCACCACGGCGGCGGCGTGGTCGGCGACCTTCACATTGCGCCAGGCCTTGGCGACGCGGCCCTCGGCGTCGATCAGGAAGGTGGCCCGCTCGACGCCCATATATTCGCGGCCATAGAGCTTCTTCTGCACCCAGACGCCCCAAGCCTCGCAGGCGGCGCCGTCCTCGTCGGAGGCGAGGGTGACGGCGAGATCGTATTTGGCCTTGAACTTGTCGTGCTTCTTCACCGTGTCCTTGGACACGCCGATGACCGGAACGCCCAGAGCGGTGAAGTCGGGCGTCAGGGCGGTGAAGTCCTGGGCCTCGCGCGTGCAGCCGGTCGTGTCGTCCTTGGGGTAGAAATAGACGACCGCTGGCTTGCCCTTGAGGGCGGCGAGGGTGACGCGGCCGCCGCCGTCCGAGGGCAGGTCGAGGGCGGGCGCGGGTTGGCCTTCGGCGGCGGACATCAGACGGGTCTCACCAGAACGATCTTTTTCTTGCCGGCCGCCAGTTTGATGACGCCGTCCTTGAGGTCGGCCTCGGTCAGCAGTTGGGCGCCGTAGGACACCGCGGCGTCGTTCAGACGCAGGCCGCCGCCCTGGGCCAGGCGACGGGCCTCGCCGTTGGACGCCGTCAGGCCGGCCTTTGTCACGACAGCGGCGATCATGGCGCCGTAGACCTCGGCCGACGGCAGTTCGACGGTCGGCAGGTCAGCGGACAACCGACCCTTTTCAAAGTTGCTTTCGGCGGCGGCGCGCGCCTTTGCGGCCTCGTCCGCGCCATGCAGGAGCGTGGTCGCGGCGTCGGCGAGGGCCTTCTTGGCGTCGTTGATGGCCGCGCCTTCCAACGCTTCGTATTCCGCGATCTGTTCCAGGCTCAGGTCCGTGAACAGGCGCATGAAGCGGCTGACGTCGGCGTCCTCGGCGTTACGCCAGAACTGCCAGTAGTCGTAGGGGCTGAGTTGTTCGGCGTTCAGCCAGATGGCGCCCTGAGCGGTCTTGCCCATCTTGCCGCCGGATGCCGTGGTCAGCAGCGGCGTGGTCAGGCCGAAGGCGGCCTTTTGATCCACGCGGCGCACCAGATCCACGCCCGAAGTGATGTTGCCCCACTGGTCCGAGCCGCCCATTTGCAGGGTGACCTTGTGGCTGCGGTTGAGCTCCAGGAAGTCCACCGACTGCATCAGCATGTAGTTGAACTCAAGGAAGGTCATCGGCTGTTCGCGCTCAAGGCGCAGCTTGACTGAATCGAAGCTCAGCATCCGGTTGACGGTGAAGTGAGTGCCGAAATCCCTCAGGAACTGGATGTAACCGTAGCCGGACAGCCAGTCGTCGTTATTGACCATGACCGCATCGGTCGGTCCGTCGCCGAACGTCAGGAACTTGGCGAAGACCGTCTTGATGGTGTCAATGTTCGACTGGATCGTCTCTTCGGTCAGTTGCGGCCGCGACGCATCCTTGCCGGTGGGGTCGCCGACCTTGGTCGTGCCGCCGCCCATCAGGACGATCGGCTTGCCGCCCGCCTGCTGAAGCCGGCGCAACATCATGATCTGGATCAGGCTGCCGACGTGCAAGGACGGCGCAGTGGCGTCGAAGCCGATATAGCCCGGCACCACGCCCGCAGCGGCCGCCTCGTCCAATTCGACGGGGTGGGTGATCTGATGGATGTAGCCGCGCGCCTGAAGCGTGCGCAGGAAGTCGGATTTGAAAGCGTGTTCGGTCATGGTGAGGCTGGGTTAGCAGGGATGACGAGGGTCGTCTTCCTCTAGTCGAGGCGGCGTCTGCTGTTCAGACGGTGCGGATGAAAAACACCGTCTAAAGTGTCTAATTCGTCTAATCTCGGTCGGCGCGAAATTGCACTGCACCGCGAAAACGCGTGCAAAATGCAAGATGGTGGAGTTCAGGCGGAGCGGCTTTGGGCATGGCGCGCCCATTGTACAACCGTTTTGCAGAGTGACAGGGTGAGCGCTGCTGCTCCATCTCAACACGTTGTTTTGTTGGGATATATCTGGCGGAAATACTATGGTTAGCGTGACTTTCGAGCGTGGCCGCTACTTCAATCCGTCCTGCGCCAACGTGTAGGCGACCACGGCGTTGGCGTGGCCGTGGCCCATGCCGTGCGCGTCCTTGAGAATGGAAACCAACTCCATGTGCCGGGCGGGATAGCCGTCGCGCACAATCTGCTGCCAATGGGGAATAGGATGGCCGTAGGTCTTCTCGATTGAGGGGAAGTATGACGCCGGACCCTTCACGGGATTGTCGGGCATGAGGTTCTCCGTTTCCAGAACCGATACTATCGCAACGCGCGGTGAGCGTCACGGCGATGCATGAGCGTTGACCGTGCGCGTTGCTTCGATACGAAGGCTCTATGCGCCTGCCCCTGATCCCGCACCCGACATCCAGCCCGACCGGGCTGACGCTGGAGGTCGAGGCGCGGCGAGCCGGGCGGATGCTGAGCCTGGAGTATGTGCTGGCCGGACCGGTGGAGCGGGTGTGGCGGCCGGAGGCGGCGGCGCGGGTGCGGACGGATGGGCTGTGGCGGGCGACGTGTTTCGAGGCGTTCGTGCGTACGGCGGGCGGCTATGTCGAATACAATCTATCGCCGTCGGGGGCGTGGGCGGCCTATCGGTTCGACGGCTATCGCGAGGGGATGCGGGATCTGGCGATGCCCGCGCCCTTCATCGTGACGCGGTCGGCGACCGGACAGTTCGTGCTGACGGCGGACGTGACCTTGCCGGAGGATGCGGCCGGGGCGGCGGGGTTGGCGGCGGCGATCCGGGGCGTGGACGGGGTGATCGGCTATTGGGCGCTGGCGCATCCTTCGGATAAGCCGGACTTTCATCATCCCGACTCGTTCGCGCTGGACCTGACATGAACTTCGGCCTCGACCGCCTTTTTTCCGACGACGCCCTGAGGGCGCAGCTGAAGGGGCGACGCGTGGCCTTGCTGGCGCATCCGGCGTCGGTGACGAAGGATCTGACTCACGCGGTGGACGCCCTGGCCGCCTGTCCCGAAATCCGGCTGACCGCCGCCTTTGGCCCGCAGCACGGGATGAAGGGCGATCTGCAGGACAATATGATGGAGAGCCCGGACTATCGCGATCCGGTGCACGGCTTTCCCGTCTTCAGCCTGTACGGCGAGGTGCGGCGGCCGCGCGACGAATGGATGGCCGAGTTCGACGTGCTGCTGGTCGATCTGCAGGACCTGGGCTGCCGAATCTACACCTATGTGACGACCCTTCTGTACGTGCTGGAGGCGGCGGCGAAACACGGCAAGTCGGTCTGGGTGCTGGACCGGCCCAATCCGGCGGGACGGCCGATCGAGGGGATGACGCTGAAGCCCGGCTGGGAAAGCTTCGTCGGGGCCGGGCCGATGCCGATGCGGCACGGGATGACGATGGGCGAATTGGGCCTGTGGTTCATCGACCAGTTCAAGCTGGATGTGGATTATCGGGTGGTGGAGATGCAGCGCTGGGCGCCCGAGGCGGCGCCCGGCTTCGGCTGGCCGCTTTTGGACCGGTCGTGGGTCAACCCCAGCCCGAATGCGCCGAACCTGTCGATGGCACGCGCCTATGCGGGCACGGTGATGCTGGAAGGGGCGACGCTGTCGGAAGGGCGGGGGACGACACGGCCGCTGGAGCTGTTCGGAGCGCCGGACATCGATGCCCGGGCGGTGATCGCGGAAATGCACGCCTTGGCCCCGGAATGGCTGGGCGGCTGCGTCTTGCGCGACATGTGGTTCGAGCCGACCTTCCATAAGCACGTCGGAAAGCTGTGCAGCGGGGTGCAGATCCATGTCGATCACCCCGGCTATAACCACGCCGCCTTCAAGCCGTGGCGGGTTCAGTCCCTGGGCTTCAAGGCGATCCGGCGGCTGTATCCCGATTACGATCTGTGGCGAGATTTTCCGTATGAATATGCGTTCGGCAAACTGCCCATCGACGTGATCAACGGCGGGCCGGGCCTGCGGGAATGGGTGGACGACTCAGGCGCGACGCCTGGCGATCTGGACGCGGCGACGACGCCGGACGAGGCGGCGTGGGAAGAGGCGCGTCGGCCGTTCCTGCTCTACTGAGCAGCCATAACCAAAATCTATTGCGCATCTGCAAATAAGTGATTGGGCTTATTTTGTGCGGTGCGGTAGGGAGAGCGCCTCCCAACCACCTTGCATTGGATTTTGCGCATGGCCCTCATCAACACGACCATCAAACCCTTTACGGCCGAAGCCTATAAGGGCGGCAAATTCCTGACGGTCACGGACGCCGACGTCGCGGGCAAGTGGGCGATCTTCTTCTTCTATCCGGCCGACTTCACCTTCGTGTGCCCGACCGAGCTGGAAGACCTGGCCGACCACTACGCCGAGTTCCAGAAGCTGGGCGTCGAGATCTATTCGGTGTCGACCGACACCCACTTCTCGCACAAGGCCTGGCACGACTCGTCGCCGGCCATCGGCAAGATCGAATACACGATGCTGGGCGATCCGTCGGGCTTGGTGACCAACAACTTCGACGCCATGCGTCCTGGCGTGGGCCTGGCCGACCGCGCGACCTTCCTGGTCGATCCGGACGGCGTGATCCAGTTCACCGAGACGACCTCGGAAGGCATCGGCCGCAACGCCGCCGAACTGCTGCGCAAGGTCAAGGCCGCCCAGTATGTGCGTTCGCATCCGGGTGAAGTCTGCCCGGCCAAGTGGGAAGAAGGCGAAGCCACCTTGGCCCCGTCGCTCGACCTCGTCGGCAAGATCTAAGACTGACTACGCCTATTGGGTCCGGCCTTCGGGTCGGACCCGCCCGGCCGCCTCCCAAATGCGGGATGCGGACCTTATCGCGCAGGCCTCGCCGGGATCGGCTCGAAGGCGGCGCGTTACCCTGAAATTCGAGGAGCATCCGATGCTAGACGCCAATCTGAAATCCCAGCTCGAAGCCTACCTCAAGAACATCGTCCATCCCGTCGAACTGGTCGCCTCGCTGGGCGCGGGGCCCAAGTCGATCGAGCTGAAGACCCTGCTGGAGGAGATCGTCTCGGTCTCGCACGGCAAGGTCGAGATGGGCCGCGACTATGACGACGAGCGCCAGCCCAGCTTCCTGATCCGGCGCAAGGGCACGGACATCGGCGTGCGGTTCGCGGGCATTCCGCTGGGCCACGAGTTCACCTCGCTGGTGCTGGCCCTGCTGCACGTCGGCGGCCATCCGTCCAAGGCGGCGCAGGAGGTGATCCAGCAGGTCAGGGACCTGGACGGCGACTATGTGTTCGAGACCTATTTCTCGCTGTCGTGCCAGAATTGCCCGGACGTGGTGCAGGCGCTGAACCTGATGAGCGTGATCAATCCGCGCATCAAACACGTCGCCATCGAGGGCGGCCTGTTCAAGGATGAGGTCGAGGAACGCAAGATCATGGCCGTGCCGACGGTCTTTCTGAACGGCGAACTGTTCGGTCAGGGCCGGATGGAGCTGGAGCAGATCGTCGCCAAGCTGGATTCCGGCGCCGAGGCCCGTGCGGCCGAGCGTCTGAAGTCCAAGGATCCGTTCGAGGTTCTGGTGGTCGGCGGCGGGCCGGCCGGGGCCGCGGCCGCCATCTATACGGCGCGCAAGGGTATTCGCACAGGCGTGGTCGCCGAACGCTTCGGCGGACAGGTGCTGGACACGATGGCGATCGAGAACTTCGTCTCGGTCCCCTACACCGAGGGGCCCAAGCTGGCGGCCCATCTGGACCAGCACGTCCGCGAGTATGAAGTGGACCTGATGAACCTGCAGAAGGCGGCCAAGCTGATCCCGGCCAAGGTTCCAGGCGGCCTGCACGAGGTGGTGCTGGAAAATGGCGCATCACTGAAATCGCGCACCATCATCCTGTCGACCGGCGCGCGCTGGCGCCAGATGAACGTCCCGGGCGAAGACCAGTACAAGAACAAGGGCGTGGCCTATTGCCCGCACTGTGACGGGCCGCTGTTCAAGGGCAAGCGGGTGGCGGTGATCGGCGGCGGCAACTCCGGCGTTGAGGCGGCGATCGACCTGGCGGGCATCGTCGCCCATGTGACCCTGATCGAATACGACAGCGAACTGCGGGCCGATGCGGTGCTGCAGCGCAAGCTGGCGACCCTGCCGAACGTGCGGATCGTGACCTCGGCCCTGACGACCCAGGTGCACGGCGACGGCGAGAAGGTGACGGGCCTGTCCTACAAGGACCGCAACTCCGACGCCCATCACGACGTCGATCTGGAAGGCATCTTTGTGCAGATCGGTCTGGTCCCGAACACCGAATGGCTGCACGGCGCGGTGGGCCTGACCCCGCGCGGCGAGATCGAGGTGGATCACCGCGGCGAGACCTCGCAGCCGGGCATCTTTGCGGCGGGCGACGCGACGACCGTGCCCTATAAGCAGATCGTCATCGCCATGGGCGAGGGGTCAAAGGCGGGTCTGTCGGCCTTCGACTACATGATCCGCACCGAGCCCGCGAAAGAGGTTGTGGCCGAACCGGCGTGATCTAATCGGGCCGTGCGATCCGTTTTCGCACGGCCTTCACGATCTCGACCAGGATCGCCCAGGTCAGGGTGACGAGGAAGTAGATCCAGCGGGCGGCGAGATACAGGCCCATCGGCGCCGCCCACAGCAAAGCCCAGACATTGTAAGGCAGCGAGGAGTGGGTAAGCTTGCCCGCGACCAGCGCAAGCGCCCACACCGGCAGCGACAGCAGCAGATAGTTGGGCAGGGTGATCCTGGGGCGCAACCACGCCCAGACTGTCGTGGGTTTCGCTTCCGCCGGCTCGGCCTTTCTTTTCCGCCGCGTCATCTCGCCTAGAATCGCCGTGCGAGACCCACGCCGACCTCCACGTCCGGGCTGTCGTCGTTCAGGCCGAAGTTGAGGCCGAAGTCCAGTTGGGCGTCGGGCAGGGACAGGGGCGACCAGACGGCGGTCAGGTCGAAGGTGGATGGCGTGGTCGGGGCGACGGGATCAACGTCGCGGCTGATCCAGACCTCGGCGCCCAGGTCCCATTGGCCAAAACCGCGTCCGACGCCGGCGACCATCGTATAGGCGCCATGGCGGCCGTCGCCGTCCGCGCCCGAGACCCAATCGATCTCGGGCGACACGCTCAGGCTCCAGTCGTCGTTCAGCGGGATGGAGACCGGCAGGATGACGCCGCCCTCGACACCGTCGGCGCGAATATCGCGTGCACCCGTCGGCGCGGTGATGAAGCCGGAAATCGCGACGGACAGGCCCGAGCCATCCGGGCTTTTCAGAGAATGGCGCAGGCCGAGACTGAGATCGCCGACGCCTTCGTTCACATCACGGTCGCCGGTCGTGCGGTCGAGAATGCGTTCGTGGTTCCAGGTCGTGAGCCCGAGTTGAAGCTCAGTCAGGCCCGTCAGGCCATAGCGCACGAACAGGTCACCGGCGTCCCAGGTGTCGGTCCGTGTCGGGCCATCCGTCTGACGCGCGCCGTCGAACAGGCCGAGTTCGACCTGCCAGCGGCCTTTGTCGAGGATGCAGGTCGGGGTGCCCTTGCCGGGGCGATCGGCGCAGAAATCGCGCTCTGGCGCGGGAGTCGACTGAGCCGCAACGGCCGTGGGCAAGGCCAGAGAGGCGATCAGGGCGATCAGAAGGGGCGGGCGCATGGCGGATCTCGCAGCGATGTCTCGCCCGATCATGCCGCCCGCGCCTTAATCCGCCGTGACGCCAAGCCGGATATCAGGCCGGCTTTTCTTCCAGACGCTTGTCCAGATAGGCGCCGACGCGGGTTTCGACCGCGCTCATGTGGTCCTGCCAGAAGTGGCTGGCGCCCTCTTCCAGTTCGTAGTCGATGATGATGCCCTTTTGGGTGCGCAGCTTGTTGACCACGCGCTCGACCTCGACCGGCGGGACGATGGTGTCGGCCGTGCCGTGCAGGAACAGGCCGGACGCCGGGCAGGGCGCCAGGAAGCTGAAGTCGTACATGTTCGACGGCGGCGAGACCGAGATGAAGCCGTCCGTCTCGGGGCGACGCATCAGAAGCTGCATGCCGATGTAGGCGCCGAACTGATAGCCGGCGACCCAGGTCTGGCTGGCGCCCGGATTGTTGGCCTGGAGCCAGTCGAGGGCCGTGGCGGCGTCCGCCAGTTCGCCGATGCCCGAATCGAACTCGCCCTGCGACTTGCCGACGCCGCGCGAGTTGTAGCGCAGGGTCGCAAAGCCGCGCTGCTGGAACAGCTGGTGCAGGGTGACCGCGACCGGGTTGTTCATGTGCCCGCCCGCCTTGGGGTGCGGATGCAGGATCAGCGCGATCGGGGCATTCGGGCGCTTGCCCGGGGAATAGCGGCCTTCGATGCGACCGGAGGCGCCGGGCAGGATGACTTCAGGCATAGGGGCTCTGGAATCCGTTCAACTGTCATTTCGCGAGTGCGTAATACTTGACCGCGGAGGTGGGACTTTCTAAGTCCCTCCGCAAGCGCGCCGCCTTTGCGAAGGCGCGGGTTCTAGCACAGGAGCCCCGAAAAGCGCGCAATTTTTGAAGGTGCGAAATGCGTCTGTCGACCAAGGGACGATACGCCGTGATGGCGATGGCCGATCTGGCGAAGAACGGACGCGGCGAGAGCGGTGAAATCCGGGCGGTTTCGCTGGCCGAGATCGCCGCGCGCCAGGAGATTTCGCTGAGCTATCTGGAGCAACTGTTCGCCCGACTGAGGAAGAGCGAGCTGGTCAAGAGCGTGCGCGGACCGGGCGGCGGATACCGTCTGGCCAAGGCGGCGCACGAGACGGTGGTCGCCGAGATCGTGCTGGCCGTGGATGAGCCGATCCGGGCGACGCGGTGCGTGGCGCATGGCTCGCCCAAGGGCTGCATGCTGGCCGGCGAACGCTGCATCACTCACAATCTTTGGGAAGACCTGGGCGACGAAATCCATCGCTATCTGGCGGGCGTTTCGCTGGAGGACGTGGTGATGAACCGCACGGGCCAGCGTCGGCGCAATGTCGAGGCCTCGGCCGTGGGGGTGGCGGCATGAGCGGCGTCTATCTGGACTACAACGCCTCGGGCCTAGTGCGGCCGGAAGTGCTGGAGATCATGGCCAAGGCCCTGGCCGACAATGGCAATCCGTCGGCGGTCCATGCGGCGGGCCGGCGGGCGCGGGCGCGGGTCGAGACCGCGCGGGCGCAGGTCGCGGACCTGGTCGGAGCCGATCCCACGGCGGTGGTGTTCAACTCGGGCGGCACTGAAGCCAATGCCCAGGGCATCGCCAGCGCGCTGGCGGCCGGTTGCGAGCGATTGATCGTGTCGGCGACCGAGCATCCGTGCGTGGCCGAAGCGGCAGCGAATGCGGGCGTAGCCGTAGAGGTGCTGCCGGTCGATGCGAACGGGGTGGTCGATCTGGACTGGCTGGCGCAGGCGCTGAGCCGTCCGGGCCGGGCCGTGGTCGCCATCCATCATGCGAACAACGAAAGCGGCGTCATCCAGCCGATCGCCGAGGCGGCGGCTCTGGTGCGGGCGGCGGGCGGCTGGCTGCACGTTGATGCGATCCAGTCGGCGGGCAAGATCGCGGTCGATATGCGGGCGCTGGATGCGGACACCCTGACCCTGTCGGCGCACAAGCTGGGCGGGGCGCAGGGCGTCGGCGCCCTGATCTTTAAGGCAGGTCTGTCGGGCGTGCGGATTTTGCATGGCGCGGGGCAGGAGCGGGGCCTGCGCGCCGGGACCGAGAACGTGCCGGGCATCGCCGGGTTCGGCGTCGCGGCCGATTGCGCCGCGCGGGATCTGGAGACGATGGCCTCGCACGTCGCCTGGCGCGATGCGGCCGAAGCCAAGGTCAAGGCCGCAGGCGCGACCATCATCGGCGGCGGCGTGGCGCGGCTGCCCAACACGCTGTTCATGGCCGTCAAGGGCTGGGACAGCCCGCAGCAACTGATCACCCTGGACCTGACGGGGGTCATGGTGTCGGCCGGCTCGGCCTGTTCGTCGGGCAAGGTCAAGCCATCCAAGACCATCAGCGCCATGGGCCTGACCGCACTGGCGACCGGGGGCGTGCGCGTCTCCGGCGGCTGGGGCACGGTCGAAGGTGACTGGATGCGGTTCGCCGACGCTTGGGTCGCCGCCTACAACAAGCACAAGACGCGCGCCGCCGAGCGCGTGAGAGAGGTCGCCTGATGGCCGCCGTCAAGGAAACCATCGACGCCGTCGCCGCGCTGGAGAAGTACGAGCACGGCTTCACGTCCGACATCGAGACGGAATATGCGCCCAAGGGACTGAGCGCGGAGATCGTGCGCTTCATTTCCGAAAAGAAGGGCGAGCCGGAATGGATGCTGGAATGGCGGCTGGCCGCCTATGAGCGCTGGCTGGCGATGGAGGAGCCGACCTGGGCGGCGGTCCGTTACGAGCCGGTCGATTATCAGGACCTGTTCTACTATGCGGCGCCCAAGGCGAAGGAGGGGCCCAAGTCGCTGGACGAGGTCGACCCCGAGATCCTGGAAATCTACAAGAAGCTGGGCATCCCGCTGAAGGAGCAGGAAGTGCTGGCCGGGGTGCAGGGCGCGCCCAAGGTCGCCGTGGACGCCGTGTTCGACAGCGTGTCGGTGGTCACGACCTTCAAGGAGGAACTGGCCAAGGTGGGCGTGATTTTCATGCCGATTTCCGAGGCCTTGCGCGAATATCCTGATCTGGTGCGGCAATACTTGGGGTCGGTGGTGCCGGTCTCGGACAATTATTTCGCAGCGCTGAACAGCGCGGTCTTCTCGGACGGCTCGTTCGTCTACATCCCGCCGGGCGTCAAATGCCCGATGGAGCTGTCGACCTATTTCCGCATCAACGCTAGCCAGACCGGCCAGTTCGAGCGGACCCTGATCATCGCCGACAAGGGGGCTTACGTCTCCTACCTGGAAGGCTGCACCGCGCCGATGCGCGACGAGAACCAGCTGCATGCGGCCGTGGTCGAGATCGTGGCGCTGGACGACGCCGAGGTGAAATATTCGACGGTCCAGAACTGGTATCCGGGCGACGCCGAGGGCAAGGGCGGCATCTACAACTTCGTGACCAAGCGCGCCGACTGCCGGGGCGATCGGTCCAAGGTGTCGTGGACGCAGGTCGAGACCGGCTCGGCCGTGACCTGGAAATATCCGTCCTGCGTCCTAAAGGGCGAGGAGAGCTCGGGCGAGTTCTATTCCATCGCCATCACCAACGGGCATCAGCAGGCCGACACCGGCACCAAGATGATCCACTTGGGCAAGAACTCGAAGTCGCGGATCATCGCCAAGGCGGTGTCGGCGGGCAAGTCGGACTCGACCTATCGCGGCCTGGTCTCGGTGCATCCTAAGGCGACGGGGGTGCGCAACTTCACCCAGTGCGACAGCCTGCTGATCGGCAAGGACTGCGGCTCGCACACCATCCCCTATATCGAGGCCCGCAACGGCTCGGCCCAGCTGGAGCACGAGGCGACGACGACGCGCCTGTCGGACGACCAGCTATTCTACGCCCAGCAGCGCGGGCTGTCGCAGGAGGAGGCCGTGGCCCTGCTGGTCAACGGCTTCGTCCGCGACGTGATGCAGAAACTGCCGATGGAGTTCGCCGTCGAGGCGCAGAAGTTGGTGGCGATCAGCCTTGAAGGCTCGGTTGGATAATCAAGAAGAAACAATGCTTAACATCAACAACCTCCACGTCTCTGTCGGCGAAAAGCCGATTCTCAAGGGGCTGACGCTCGACGTTCCGGCCGGCGAGGTGCACGCCATCATGGGGCCGAACGGGGCGGGCAAGTCGACGCTGGGTTACGCCCTGTCTGGACGGCCGGGCTATGAGGCGACGGAAGGATCTGTCGAATGGTCGGGCGAGGACCTGCTGGCGCTGGACCCGGCCGAACGGGCGGCCAAGGGCGTCTTCCTGTCGTTCCAGTATCCGATCGAGATCCCCGGCGTGCCGGCTCTGACCTTCGTGCGGACGGCGCTGAATGCGCAGAAGCGTGCGCGGGGCGAGGAGGAGGTGGCGGCGCCGGCCTTTCTGAAGCTGGTCCGTGAAGCGTCCAAGGCGCTGAAGATGGACTTCGACATGCTGAAGCGGCCGCTGAACGTCGGCTTCTCCGGCGGTGAGAAGAAGCGGATGGAGATCCTGCAGATGGCCCTGCTGGAGCCGTCGCTGCTGATCCTGGACGAGACGGATTCGGGTCTCGACATCGACGCCCTGCGCATCGTGTCGGAGGGCGTGAACGCGCTGCGTTCGCCCGACCGCGCCATGTTAGTCATCACCCACTATCAGCGCCTGCTCGACTACATCAAACCGGACCGGGTGCATGTGCTGGCCGGCGGTCGGATCGTGGCGTCGGGCGGGCCGGAACTGGCGCTGGAGTTGGAGGCGGAAGGGTACGATAAGTATCTGCCGCAAGCTGCATGAGCGCGGTCTTCGCCCTCGACCTGACCGACGCCGAGACCTATCCGTCAAGGCGCACGGAGGCGTGGAAATACAGCGACCTGAAGCGCTATCTTCGCGCCGCGCCGGAGCCGTCAGGCACGGCTGAGGTCGGGCCGCCGGGACCGTTTTATGATCTGGGCGGTGAGGCGATCGTCTTCGCCAACGGGCGCGCCGTGGGCGTGACCGACTTCATCGCCTCGGGCGAGCGGACGCTGCGGCTGCGCTATGTGTCGGACGCCGTCGGCACGGGCCACACGGCCAGCGCGCGGGTGTCGGCGCGCGCCGGCGCCAAGCTGCTGCTGCTGGAAACGCACGAGGGCGCGGGCTCGGCCTACGTCGCGCACAATACGCTGGAACTGGACGTGGCGGCCGGGGCCGAGGTGACGCGCGTCGTCCTGGTCGAGGAGCCGGAGGACGCCATCTCCATCGCCGAGGCCCATGTGAAGGTCGAGGCGGGCGGCATCTATCGCCAGACTATCGTCACGACCGGCGCCAAGCTGCAGCGGATCGAGACGCGCATCACCCACTATGCGCAGGGCGCGAATGTGCAGGCCGACGGCCTGTATCTGCTGAACGGATCGCGCCATACCGACCTGACCAGCGTGGTGCGCCACGTCGAGCATGACGGCGCGACCTCGCAACTGATCAAGGGCGTGGCCCGCGATACGGCGCGCGGCGTTTTCCAGGGCAAGATCGTGGTCGAGCGCGGCGCCGACGGCACCGATGCGCGGATGGGCCACCACGCCCTGATCGCCTCCGAGCGGGCCGAGATCGACGCCAAGCCGGAACTGATCATCTATGCCGACGACGTGCAGTGCGCGCACGGCAATACGGTGGGGACGCTGGACGAGAGCGCCCTGTTCTACATGCAGCAGCGCGGCATCCCGGCCGAGGAGGCCCGCGCCCTGCTGACCCAGGCCTTCCTGATCGAGGTCATCGACCGGATCCAGCACGAGGGCGCGAGAGAGGTGGCGCGGGAATGGCTGACGGCGCGGTTGTGAGCACCTTTGATCCCTACGCCGTGCGGGCGCAGTTCCCGATCCTGTCGCGACAGGTGAACGGCAAGCCTCTGGTCTATCTGGACAACGCGGCCTCAGCGCAGAAGCCGCGCGCGGTGATCGACGCCCTGGTGGCGACGATGGAGGGCGGCTACGCCAACGTCCACCGGGGCCTGCACACCCTGTCGAACGAGGCGACCGAGGCCTTCGAAAAGGCGCGCGAGATCGTCGCCCGCTTCCTAAACGCCGAGAGCGCCGAACATTTGGTCTGGACCAAGGGCGGGACCGAGGCGATCAATCTGGTGGCCAATGGGCTGGGCCTGTCGATCCAGCCAGGCGACGAGATCATCGTCTCGGAGATGGAGCATCACTCCAACATCGTGCCCTGGCATTTGCTGCGTGAACGACGCGGGGCGGTGATCAAGTGGATCCCGGTCAAGGACGACGGCTCGCTGGACATGGCAACCTATGCCGACCTGCTGGGGCCCAGGACGCGGATGGTCGCGGTCACCCATATGTCGAACGTGCTGGGGACGATCAATCCGGTCGCCGAGATCAGCCGCCTGGCCCATGCGGCCGGGGCGCAGGTGCTGATCGACGGGTGCCAGGGGGCGGTTCATGCGACGCCGGACGTTCAGGCCATCGGCTGCGACTTCTACGTCCTGACCGGGCACAAGCTGTTCGCCCCGACCGGCATCGGCGCCCTGTACGGCAAGGCCGAGGCGCTGGAGGCGCTGCCGCCCTATCAGGGCGGGGGCGAGATGATCGAGACGGTCGAGCAGGACCGCGTGACCTATGCCCGGCCGCCGCACCGGTTCGAGGCGGGGACACCCCCGATCCTGGAGGCCATCGGCCTGGGCGTGGCCCTGGAATGGCTGGCGCAATACGACCGGGCGGCCGTGCAGGCGCATGAGCACGCCCTTTATCAGCACGCTGTTGACCGACTTCAGGGTGAGACCTGGCTGCGGATCCTGGGCGAGGCCGAAGGCAAGGGCGCGATCCTGACCTTCGCCGTCGAGGGCGCGCACGCCCATGACGTCGCCCAGATCATGGACCGTTACGGGGTCGCGGTGCGCGCGGGTCTGCATTGCGCCGAGCCGCTGGCGAAAAGAATGGGGGTGACGTCGAGCACCCGCGCCTCCTTCGCCCTATATAACACCGTGGAGGATGCCGACGCCTTCGTGGATGCGCTGATCAAGGCGCGGAACTTCTTCGTGTAAGCCGATGACAGATCAACCGATTCAAGACAGCGACGCCTTCAAGGACGCCTGGGACGAACCTCAGAAGAGCGCCCTGTCGCAGGCCGAGCTGGACACCCTGACCGATCAACTGATCGAGGCGCTGAAGTCGGTCTATGATCCGGAAATCCCGGTCGACATCTATGAGCTGGGCCTGATCTACCGCGTGGACGTCAACGACGATCGCGATGTGGTGGTGGACATGACGCTGACCGCGCCGGGCTGTCCCGTCGCCGGCGAAATGCCGGGCTGGGTCGAGACGGCGGTCGAGAAGGTCGAGGGCGTGCGCAGCGCCAAGGCCAATCTGGTGTTTGATCCGCCGTGGGACGCCTCCAAGATGAGCGACGAGGCCAAGCTGGCCCTGAACATGTTCTGATGGATATGTTCTGATGAGCGAGCTTCAAGCCACATCCCGTCCGCGCCGCCCGCGCCCCAAGGCCGTCACCCTGACGGACGCGGCCGCCGAGCGAGTGCGTGAGATCCTGGACAATGCCGAGAACGATCACATCGGCCTGAGGATCGGCGTCAAGAACGGCGGTTGCGCCGGGCAGGAATATACCTTCGCCTATGCCGACGAGATCGGGCCGATGGACGAGGTGGTCGAGGACAAGGGTGTCACCATTCTGATCGAACCTCGGGCCGTGCTGTTCCTGATCGGCACCGAGATCGACTATGAGATGACGCGTCTGGCGTCCAAGTTCGTGTTCAACAATCCGAACCAGACCGACGCCTGCGGCTGCGGCGAGAGCGTGACCATCGTGCCGGTCGCTGCCGACTGACATGGGCCGGGTCTGATGGCCTATGACCCCGACTTCGGCGAATGGGTGCGCGAGCATTTCCACGCGCTCGGCCGCCTGGAGATCAAGCGCATGTTCGGCGGGGCGGGGATCTATGCCTCCGGCGTCATGTTCGCCCTGCTGGACGACGGCGTGGTTTGGTTGAAGGGCGACGAGGCGCTGGGCGCGGCCTTTGTCGAGGCCGGCTCGCGTCAGTTCACCTATCCGACCAAGGACGGCCGCATGATGAGCATGGGCTACTGGAGCCTGCCCGAACCCGCCCTGGACGATCCCGACGAGGCTGTCGCCTGGGCGCGGCGGTCGCTGGATGTGGCGGTCAAGAAGACGTCGGGAAAGAAGCGCTAGGCCGTATCGGGTCGAACCATCCGAACCGAGTGCCCCGGGTGCGCCTCGGCCTCCGCTCTGGCGCATCGGACGGCGCTTTTGGCGTCGGTGAAGACGCCTTCGAACAGGCCGTCGCTTGAGGTGATGCGCCAGCGATCGCCGACGGGCTGGATCGTCAGGATTTCGACGGCGGGTGGCGAGGCTAGGGGCGTTATCATTGTGTCAGGCGATGTTGGTCGCGGTTCAGGCGGTCGGCCTCGGCCTGAAGTCGGGCGGCGAGACGTTCGGCCGAGATGCGATCGGGCAGGGGGCGGGTGCAGGCGTTGTTGACCGCCACGGCCCAACCGCTGGCGCGAGGCACGACCCTGTATCGTCGGGGAGGGGCGGCGCGTGTCACGCCGCCCTCGATATGGCCCTGCATCATCGCGCGCGGCCCTTGCGGATCGGGGCGCCGAATAGGGCGCCGATGAAGGTCATCGCCATCTGAAGGGTTGTCGGCGCCGGGGCGGGACGTTTCAGGGTCTAGGCCAGCAGGTGGGAACGGCTCATGGTCATCTCCTTGGAGCGACAGAGGACGCCCGATCCCCGTAAAGCGGCCATGTCGAAAGCGCCGCAGGGCATAATGCGGACCTAAAGCGACGCGATCAGAAGGGCTTGTGGCCACGCAGATGTGGGCCGTTCCGCGGTCACGCTTGAACCGCGGGTCTTTCAAACCACATACTCATCCGAACGCCGTCGGAATCGACGGGCCGTCATGCGCCGGTCGGGCCTCTTGCCCGGCGGACCCTGGCGGCGGGCCGGAGATGATCAATGGCCCAGGAGTACGCATCATGACTGAACCAAAAATCCTGCCCGTCCTGCCGCTGAGAGACATCGTCGTCTTCCCGCACATGGTCGTGCCGCTCTTCGTCGGACGCGAAAAGTCGGTGAAGGCGCTGGACGAGATCATGAAGGGCGAAAAGCAGATCCTGCTGGCGACCCAGAAGAACAGCGTCGACGACGATCCGTCGCCTGACGCCATCTATCCCATCGGCGTGCTGGCCTCGGTGCTGCAACTGCTGAAGTTGCCCGACGGCACGGTGAAGGTGCTGGTCGAGGGCAAGGGCCGCGCGCGCCTGACCCGCTTCACCGACCGTGAGGAGTATTTCGAGGCTGAGGCCGTCGAGATCGAAGACGAAGCCGGCGACGCCTCGCAGGCCGAGGCCATGCTGCGCGCCGTGGTCGAGCAGTTCGAAAACTATGTGAAGCTGAACAAGAAGGTTCCGCCCGAGGCCCTCAGCTCCATCCCCCAGATCACCGACGCCTCCAAGCTGGCGGACTCGGTCGCGGCCCATCTGTCGGTGAAGATCGCCGACAAGCAGGGCCTGCTGGAAACCTTCGACGTGCCCAAGCGGCTGGAGAAGGTCTATGGGCTGATGGAGGGCGAGATTTCGGTCCTTCAGGTCGAAAAGAAGATCCGCTCGCGCGTGAAGCGCCAGATGGAGAAGACCCAGCGCGAATATTATCTGAACGAGCAGATGAAGGCGATCCAGCGCGAGTTGGGCGAGACCGACGACGCGCGCGACGAGATCATGGACCTGGAGAAGCGCATCCGAAAGACGCGCCTTTCCAAGGAGGCGCGCACCAAGGCCGAGGCCGAGGTCAAGAAGCTGCGGAATATGTCGCCGATGTCGGCGGAATCGACGGTCGTGCGCAACTATCTCGACTGGCTGCTGTCCGTGCCGTGGGGCAAGGCCAAGCAGAAGCCGATCGATCTGGCCAAGGCCGAGGACATCCTGGAAGAGGATCATTTCGGCCTGGAGAAGGTCAAGGAACGGATCATCGAGTATCTGGCGGTCCAGGCCCGCACCGGCAGCCTGAAGGGTCCGATCCTGTGCCTGGTCGGCCCTCCCGGTGTCGGCAAGACCTCGCTGGCCAAGTCCATCGCCAAGGCGACGGGGCGTGAGTACGTCCGCATGTCGCTGGGCGGCGTGCGCGACGAAAGCGAGATCCGGGGTCACCGGCGGACCTATATCGGCTCCATGCCCGGCAAGATCATCCAGTCGATGAAGAAGGCCAAGACCACCAACGCCTTCGTCCTGCTGGACGAGATCGACAAGCTGGGATCGGACTGGCGCGGCGATCCGTCCTCGGCCCTGCTGGAGGTGCTGGACCCCGCACAGAACTCTACCTTCGGCGATCATTATCTGGAGGTGGACTACGACCTGTCCCAGGTGATGTTCGTGACGACCGCGAACAGCCTGAACATGCCGCAGCCGCTGATGGACCGGATGGAGATCATCCGGGTCTCGGGCTACACCGAAGACGAGAAGGTCGAGATCGCCAAGCGCCACGTCCTGCCCAAGCAGTTGGCGGATCACGGTCTGAAGGATGGCGAACTGATCGTGCCGGAAGACACGATCCGCGACCTGATCCGCTACTACACCCGCGAGGCCGGGGTGCGTTCGCTGGAGCGCGCTCTGGGCGGCCTGGCGCGCAAGGCCGTGCGCGAGATGGCCAAGACGGGCGCCAAGTCGATCACGGTTGATGAGGCCAAGCTGGCCGACTATGCGGGCGTGAAGAAGTTCCGCTACGGCGAGACGGACGAGGAAGATCAGGTCGGCATCGTCACCGGTCTGGCCTGGACCGAGTTCGGCGGCGATATCCTGACCATCGAAGCCATCAAGATGCCGGGTCGCGGGCGCATGACCGTTACCGGCAACCTGAAAGACGTGATGAAGGAGTCGATCTCGGCTGCGGCGTCCTACGTTCGCTCGCGGGCCCTGGCCTTCGGCGTCAAGCCGCCGGTGTTCGAGAAAACCGACATCCACGTCCACGTGCCGGATGGCGCTACGCCCAAGGACGGCCCGTCCGCCGGCGTGGCCATGACGGTGGCGATGGTTTCGGTTTTGACCGGCATCCCGATCCGCAAGGATATCGCCATGACCGGCGAGATCACCCTGCGCGGCCGGGTCACCGCCATCGGCGGCCTGAAGGAGAAGCTGCTTGCGGCTCTGCGCTCCGGCGTCAAGACGGTGCTGATCCCGCAGGAGAACGAGAAGGATCTCGCTGACGTGCCGGACAATGTGAAGTCGGCGCTGGAGATCGTGCCGATCTCCACGGCGGACGAGGCGCTGAAGTGGGCGCTTGTCGGCACCCTGACGCCGGTGGAGTGGGACGAGGCGGCCGAACCCCTGCCGGCCCCGGTCGCGGCTCCGGAAGGGCCGGCGGCGGCGGTCAGCCACTAACGCCGAGTTGAACAGCGAGCGCCGCCGGTGGCCCCACCGGCGGCGTTTTCGTTTTTGACGCAACCGCCGATCTGTCCTTTAGTCATTCGTTCTGGAGGGGGACGGATGACCAAGGCGGAATTGATCGGCCGGATGGCCAGCGCGGCGAACATCAGCCGCGACCAGGCCAAGACGGCGTTGGAGGCTTTTACCGACGGCGTGACCGAGTCGCTGACGCGGGGTGCGGACGTGAAGCTGATCGGCTTCGGCAGTTTTGTCGCCGTGGACCGCAAGGCGGGCGTCGCGCGCAATCCGCAGACCGGCGCGGCCGTGGCCCGACCCGCCTCGCGCACCGCGCGCTTTCGCCCAGGAGAAGGTTTGAAAAGCGCCTTGAACGGTTGAGGCGCGACGGGCATAAGCCCGTCTCTGCCCTTTGGGGGCGGCTAGCTCAGCTGGTCAGAGCATCTCGTTTACACCGAGAGGGTCGGCGGTTCGAACCCGTCGCCGCCTACCAAACAAAAAGGCCGCCGGATCGCTCCGGCGGCCTTTCGTTTGCTTGGATCGGGCTGCGATCAGAAGCGGAAGCTGGCCCGCAGCAGCAGCGAGTAGCGGACGTAGTCTTCCAGCAGCTCGGCGTCGCCGGTCAGCGACAGCATGCCCAATTCGTTGCCGAAGTTCAGGCGGAAGCCCAGGATCGGCCCGCCGCCTTCGATGGCGTCCGGCGACAGGATGAAGTCCGGGCCGCCGCTGGCGAAGCGCGCGATGGTTTCGCCGGCGTCGACCGAGATGTTCTGACGATAGCCGACGCGCAGTTCCGGACGGATCCAGCCGTTGCGGCCAAAGCCATAGCCGACGTTCATCGCCGCCACGGCCGAGAAGATGTGGCTGTCGCGCGAATCGATGTCGAGATCGAAGCCGTCGCCGCCGCCCTTCTCGCTGCGCGAGCCTTCCGACAGGCTGAAATATTCACCGTAGATTTCGGGGCGGATGTTCAGGCGGCCGAAGTTGCGCTCATACGAGGCGCCGCCGGCGACCGCCGCCGTCCAGCCATGCCAGTCGGACTTGTTGTTCAGATAGACGCCGGTGGCGACCAGCGAGCGATCGGCGCTGAAGGAGGCGTAGCCCCCCGCCGCACGGGCCCAGGTCGTCCAGTATTGACCCTGAGCGCGCCAGTAGAGGCCCAACTCCAGCAGATTGGCGGACAGGACCTCTTCGGCTTCGGCCTCGGGGTCCTTGATGTCGGACGAAGTGAAGGCGGCCGAGATCCCGATGGCGCCCAGGCTGGTGCCCTTTTCGACGCCGCCGGCGACGCCGAAGCCTTCGGACCGGAAACCGTAGGAGTCGGTCTTGTCCTTGTCGGCGTAGAAGTTGATCTCCTGGACCCAGGCGCTGGTTTCACCCGGCGCAGCGGCGGCGTTGCGGCCGGTCAGCGCGCGGGTGACCGCATCGACGCCGGCCGACAGCGACATCAGCGGTCCGCCGGAGTGGTCGGGCAGCATCTGCTCGTAGGCGTCAATGAAGCCGTCGCGCGACGTCTGCGACAGGAACAGGTTGCGCAGGGCCTCATTGGACCCCAGCGCGCCATAGACAGCGTCGTAGGCGGACGCCTCGACCGGGATCAACCCGGCCTCGGAGGCCGTACGGCGACGCGCGTCGACATAGACGGTGTTGCCGGCCACGCCGCCCTGCACGACGTAAAGATAGGGCGAGTTGTCCGACAGCAGGGTCTGGTTGATCTGACCCACATTCAGCGTGCCTGCCGTGATGACGTTGAACCGCTCAGGCTGATCGATCAGCGACGAGAAGCGGACGCCCAGAGTGGAGCCTGTCGCCAGGGTCGCATTGCCGCTGACATTGAAGCCGCCGGCGCGGTCGTTGGCGGGGTCAAGATTGACCAGCAATGTCCCTTCGGCGCCGATGTTCAGGTTGGAGATCGCCGTGGCGCCCGTCTGGGTGGCGGCCAGGGTGCCCTTCGACACGTTGATGTCCAGCAGGCCGTCGCTGTTGGCGATGGCGCCGGTCACAACCGCGCCGCCGCTGATGTTCAGCCGGTCGGCGCCGGCGCCGAAATCGATGTCGCCGTTGACGACGCCGTTCTCGATATTGAGGGTGTCGGCGCCCGATCCCAGCTTGATCGCGCCGACAATGGCCGGTTCGTTCGCGTCCGGCACGCCGTCCTTGTCCGTATCCGTCGCCGTGCTGCCGGCAGCGGCGGGAATGCCGTACTGCCGCAGGGTGACGCCGGTCGTGTTGGCCGAGACGTCGATGGCGGTCACCTTGCCGGTGACAGGATTTGTATCGTCGGTGTTAGGGGTGAGCGAGCCGATGATCGAACCGGCGTTGTTCAGCTGGGTCAGGCTGCCGGACTGGTCACGAATAACGGTGGCCGAACCCTGATTGCCGCCGAAAGAGGCTACCAGATTGCCTGTGTTGGTCAGGGAGCCGACGTTGGCGCCTGCACCAATCAGAATGCCGGTCGCGCTCTGGGTCTGCTTGCCCGAGGCGACGGCCTGAATGGCACCCGAGTTGTTGATTGTGGGAGCGGTCACGCCCGAGCCGATCCAGAGACCCGTGGCGTTGGCATCAACGGCCGTGGACGAGATGCCGCCCTCGTTGCGGACGCCGCCAGTAACATTCACGGCCTGGCCGCCGGTCACGCCGAGTTGCACGGCGCGCGACTCCACGCCGGAGTAAAGGCCGGATCCGATGATCGTACCGCGGTTGATCAGGCCATAGGCCGCATCGCCTGTACCGACGGCGCCGAGGGTCACCGCCTGTGTCGTCGAACCGATCAGCAGAGCAGGCGCGCCGCCCAGCGATGTGATGGAGGCGGCTGTCTCGCTGGCGTCCGGGATGCCGTCGCCGTCACGGTCCGGATCGTCGCGGTTCTTGATGCCGTCGCCGTCATCGTCCTCGTCGCCGTTCTTGACGCCGTCCTTGTCGTCATCGCCCTCGATGCCGGCCTCGGAATAGGCGAGCGCCTTGTCCAGCAGCACGCCGCCGGCGACATTGGCGCCGACGCGCACGGCCGGTCCGCCTTGCAGCAGATCGTCTGCGTCGAGTTCGTCCAGGAACAGGGTCGTCGCGTTGTCGAAGGTGCCGGTCGTCGGACGGGCGGGCGGCGGGGTGGTGTAGCGATAGCCCGTGGCCACCACGGAAGAGTGAATCTTGAGTGCGCCGCCGACGTTACCTTCGATGGAAACGCCCGTCGCATTGGCGCCGAGGGCCGAGATCGAACCGGCAAGATCGACATTGCCGGAAATCGGCCCCGTGGTGCGGATGGCGGCGCTGTCGTTACCGGTCACACGGACCGTTCCCAGGCTCTGAAGCTTGCCGTTCAGGGCGGATTCGACGGACAGGCCGTAGGAGTTATTGCCCTCGACCGCGATCGCGCCCGTGCCCTCGACCAGGATGTTGCCGGTGAAGGGCGAGGCGCCGGTGACCCGCACGCCGTAGCGGCCAGTTCCGGTGGCGAACGGGCCGTCCAGATCGCCGTCGCCGTCCGTGTCTTTGATGTCCGCTGTTTCCAGCGTGTCGTTGACGGTGATGGAGCCGCCGACGATTACCGACCCGGTGTTGCCGCCATTGACCAGAAGACCCGTCGAGCCGTCGGCCGACTTGTCCATGGTGATCGAGCCGCCGCTGTCCAGATCGACCGTGTTGTTGCTGTTCAGGGTCACGGCCGCGCCCGAGGCGACGGCGACGCTGCCGCCGCTGGCGATGCGGATGTTATCGGCGGCCGTGCCCGTCGCATTGGACGTCTGGATCGGCGTGGTCCGGGCGTTCGAGATCACGATCTCGGCCTGGGATCCTGTGGCGACCATCAAGGGGGCGATCGCCACGGCGGTCGCGAGCAAAATACGCATTCGGTAGAAACCCCTGGTGGTCACGCGTCACGTTACGGGAGACCCCTTAGCAGGGTCCGCGCCAGCGTTCCAAGTTTATCGAATTTGAGGCGAATGCAAGGCCGTGATGGTCCTGAAGCGATCCCGCAAGGCGACCCGCGTTCGCTCGTCGATGCCTCATAGGCCGAATGCGGAGGAAATCGCGACGGCGCGCACTTGAGCTTTGCCGCGCCCGGGTCTACGGGCGTCGAACGGTCCAAAGGCCGCGTCCCGTGGACGCATCCATCGAACACCTCCGGCGTTCGACAGCCCAGACCAGGCGAGAACACTCCATGAGCATGACAGACCTCGACGTCCAGGAAAGCGAACTCCGACTGATTCCGGGGTTGGACGTGGAAGTCGCCGATACGCTACGCGCCTTGAAGGCGGCGGCGATGGACGAGCGGCCTCGACTGGTGGACACCACAATGCTCTATGCGCCGCGCTCAGGCGGGGTGAAGCGCTATATCCTGTCCAAGAAGGCATGGATCGAGGCCAATCGGCCGGGGATCAGTCACTCGCTGATCGTGCCCGGCGCGCGGCACAAGGCGCGGGCCGACGGCATCGTGCAATTGCGGGCGACCAAGCTGCCGTTCGGCGACGGCTATCGCTGGCCCAGTTCAGTCAAACGTTGGAGCGCCTGGGTGGCGGCTATGAAGCCGTCGATCATCGAGGCCGGCGACCCTTACACACCGGGGCAGGGGGCTTTGGAGGCCGGCCAGCGGGTCGGATGCCCGGTCGTCGGTTTTTGCCACTCCGATCCGGCCGGGCTGGCTGCGCTGCATTTCGGCGAATGGGCCAAGAAGCCGGTGGAGAAGCGCTGGGCGAAGCTGTTTTCGCAGTTCGACCGGGTGGTGTCGCCCAGCCGCTTTATCGCGCGGCGCCTGGAAGAGGCCGGTGTGAACAACATCGTCATTCGGCCTCTGGGCGTGGAGATCGACACCTTCCGTCCGGAACGTCGTGACCGGCAGTGGCTGCTGAAGCAGCTGGGTCTAGGCGACGAGGCGCGCCTGCTGTGCTTCGCGGGTCGTCCGGCCAAGGAAAAGAATGTCGATGTGCTGATCGAGGCGGTGCAGAAGCTGGGCGCCCCCTATCACCTTGTGCTGGTCGGTGCTGGCGCGGGAATGCCGGAAGAGGACCGCGTCATCTCCATGCCCTATGAAAGCGATCCCAAGGCGGTCGCCAAGATCATCGCCAGCTGCGATGCGTTCGTTCACGCCAATGACAAGGAGCCGTTCGGGCTGATCGTGCTGGAGGCCATGGCTTGCGGTCGCCCCGTGGTTGGGGTCAACGCGGGCGGCGTCGCCGAGACGGTTGACGAGAGCGTGGGGCAACTGGCCGCCAGCGCGGACGCCGACGATTATGCCCAGGCCGTCGAGGCCCTGTTCACGCGCGACATCGAAGCGATCGGCCGGGCGGCGCGCGAGAAGGCGGTCAGCCAGTTCGCCTGGAATCGCGTCTTCGAAGACCTCTGCGTGGTCTATGGTGAGCTGACGGGCGAAGCGGCGTTCGTGAACCCGGATATGGCATTGCCGCTGCACTGAGGCGGCCAAGGCCACGACGCGTTCGAATGGCGCGTTTCCGAAAACGGGAGCGCGCCACTTCTTTTATCGATGTCTTGAAAAGAAGTGGCGCGAGTGACGGGGCTCGAACCCGCGACCTCCGGCGTGACAGGCCGGCACTCTAACCAACTGAGCTACACCCGCGTATCAGGTCGAAACTTTTGAGCTGTTTCGAAAGCTTTTTGGGAAGGCGGTGTGCGCCACTCTTCTATTTCTAGAAAGAGTGGCGCGAGTGACGGGGCTCGAACCCGCGACCTCCGGCGTGACAGGCCGGCACTCTAACCAACTGAGCTACACCCGCGTTTCCCGGCCGAAGCGGCTGTGCGCCCCGGCGAGGGGCGTCGTTTAGGCGGGCTGACACATCGCGTCAAGCGACCTTTTCGGAGAAACGCGCCCCTCAACGCGATGGGGCTGTGGACGGTGTGACCATCGCTGCCTGGGGCGGGCTGTGCGGCCCCGCTACGCCGCCGTCGGCAGGCTCATGGGCCGCCACGGCGGGAGGCGGCGGCTCATAGTGGACGCCGACGCCCGGTCCCAGCGGCAGGTCGAAGGCGACCCAAGCCGCCACCATGGCCAAACCGGCGACCAGGAAGGCCCCGGCGTAGGGGAGCATGGTCGCCATCAAGGAACCGAGGCCGAATCGCGGATCCCAGCGTTGGGCGAAGGTCAGGATCAGCGGGAAGTAGCTCATCAACGGCGTGGCGATGTTGGTTACGGAGTCTCCCATGCGATAGGCGGCAGTCGTCATCTCGGGAGAAATGCCCAGCAGCATGAACATCGGCACAACGATGGGCGCCAGGGCCGACCATTTCGCCGAGGCCGAGCCGATGAACAGGTCGAAGAAGCAGGAGACGAAGACGACGCAGATCAAAAGCAGCGGGGCGGGCAGGGCCAGGGTCTTCAGTCCGGCCGCCGCATTGACCGCCAGGATCGGCCCCAGGCCCGACCAGTTGAACATGGCCACGAAGTGGGCGGCGAAGAAGGCCAGCACGATATAGGGCGCCAACTGGGCGATGCCGTCGCGCATCATCGTGACCATGTCGCGGTGCGACCGGATTGTGCCGGCTCCTGCGCCATAGGCGCCGCCGGTGACGAAGAAGGTGATGGCGAAGAAGGCGACCAGCGACTTGTAGAGCGGATTGAACTTCTGCTCCGGGTCCACCTCGGGATCGACGAACGGCGAGCCCGGTATGAAGGTCAGCAGGGCCCAGAGCGCGATCATGCCCAGAAGCGCCAGGCCTGCGAACTTCAGGCCGCGCTTTTCGGCGGCGGTCAGGGGCTGTTTTTCCGATGCGTTCGGGGCGGCGACGCCCTCTGACGGCTTCCACACGCCGAGACGCGGCTCGATCACCCGGTCGGTCAGGAACCAGACGATGGGGGTGAAGACGAAGACGACGCCCACGATGAAGAACCAGTTGCCGGCGATGTTGACCGAATAGGACGGGTCGATCAGGCGGGCGGCCGGCTCGGTGATGCCCAGGATCAAGGCGTCGCTGGCGCCAGGGAACAGGTTGCCGGCGTATCCGCCAGACACGGCGGCGAAGCCTGCGGCGAGGCCCGCCAGCGGATGTCGGCCCGCTGCAGCGAAGATGACGGCCGCCAGCGGGATGACCACGACATAGGAGGCGTCCGACGCGTGATGGGACACCATGCCGGTGATCACGACGACGGGCGTCAGTATGGAACGCGGGGCGTTCAGCAGGGCGCCGCGAATGGCGGTTGCGAACATCCCTGTGCGTTCGGCGACCGAAGCGCCATAGATGATGGTGATGACGATGCCGAGGGGCGGGAAGTCCGCCAGCGTGCGCGGCATGCCGATGATCAACTGTTCCAGATTCTCGGCCGACAGCAGGCTCTTTGTGACCAGCTGATCGCCGGTGACCGGATTGACGGCGGACCAGCCTAGGCCGGCGCCGACCATGCTGAGGACGATCAAACCGCCGATCAGCCACAGGAACAGGAAGACAGGATCGGGAAGTCGATTACCGATCCGCTCGACAGCGTTCAGGGCGCGGCTGGCTAGGCTCATTCGGATGACTTTCGGTTACGCGATCGGCTCGCCAATAGGCCTTTGCAGCCCGGCGACGCGCAAGCGCCGGCCCTGCGACATATGGCGCGCAAAGTTGCGAGCGGTTCTCAATGAAAATCCAATGGCCGCAGGGGTTTGAACGGCGGCGGTCTTGGGTCTAAGAAGCGCCGAATCCCGCCTCTCCCCGGCGGACGAGGTTCTTCGAATGAACGCATTCCTTCTCGAATATCTTCCGGTCCTGGTCTTCGCCGGCGTAGCCGCCTTCATCGGCGTTCTTTTCATCGTGCTGCCGCTGCTGCTGGCGCCGAAGAGCCCCGATAGCGAGAAGCTGTCGGCCTATGAGTGCGGCTTCAACGCCTTCGACGATGCCCGGATGAAGTTCGACATCCGCTTCTATCTGGTGTCGATCCTGTTCATCATCTTCGACCTGGAAGTCGCCTTCCTGTTCCCATGGGCGGTGTCGATGTTCGATCTGTCGCACGCCGGCATGGTCTTCGCCTTCTGGTCGATGATGGTCTTCCTGGGCGTATTGACCATCGGCTTCATCTACGAATGGAAGAAGGGAGCCCTGGAATGGGAGTAGTCGCCGCTTCCAAGCCCGCAGGCCTGGTGTCCGCATCGGGCGCGCCGCTGGTTCCGGCCGGCGCCGGCGCGCGTTCGACCGTCGAGGGTTATGACCCCAAGGTCCACGACAAGTTCTTCGAGGCCGTGAACATGGAACTCGGCGAGCGCGGCTATCTGGTCGCCGCTGCCGACGACGTCATCAACTGGGCCCGCACGGGCTCGCTGATGTGGATGACGTTCGGCCTAGCCTGCTGCGCCGTCGAGATGATCCAGATGTCGATGCCGCGCTTCGACGTCGAGCGCTTCGGCATGGCGCCGCGCGCCAGCCCGCGTCAGTCGGACCTGATGATCGTCGCCGGCACCCTGACCAACAAGATGGCCCCGGCCATCCGCAAGGTCTACGACCAGATGCCCGATCCGCGCTACGTCGTGTCGATGGGCAGCTGCGCCAACGGCGGCGGCTACTACCACTATAGTTACAGCGTCGTGCGCGGTTGCGACCGCGTGGTGCCGGTGGACGTCTATGTGCCCGGCTGTCCGCCGACGGCGGAGGCGCTGTTGTACGGCCTGCTGCAACTGCAGAAGAAAATCCGTCGCACGGGGACCATCGACCGATGACCTCTCTGGCTGTTCAAGCGCAACACGAAGCCGCCCTGACGCCGCTGGGCGCCGAGATGGTCGGGGCGCTGGGCGTCGAGGCCCAGGTGGCGTTCGGCGAACTGACGCTGGTCGCGCCGCGCGAGCGGATCGTCGAGGTGCTGACGACGCTGCGCGATCAGTTCGGCTTCCAGCAACTGCTCGACCTGTGCGGCGTGGACTATCCGGATCGCAAGGAGCGGTTCGAGGTGGTCTATCACCTGCTGTCGATGACGCGGAACGCGCGCCTGCGGGTCAAGGTCTCGACCGACGAGACCCAGCCGGTGCCCTCGGTCATCTCGGCCTATCCGGCCGCCAACTGGTTCGAGCGTGAAGCCTACGACATGTACGGCATGCTGTTCTCGGGCCACCCGGATATGCGTCGCCTGCTGACGGACTATGGCTTCGAAGGCCATCCGCTGCGCAAGGACTTCCCGATGACGGGCTATGTCGAGGTTCGCTACGACGAGGAACAGCGCCGCGTGGTCTATGAACCGGTCAAGCTGACCCAAGAGTTCCGCACCTTCGATTTCCTGTCGCCCTGGGAGGGCGCCGAATATCCCGCGCCGGTTCTGCCCGGCGACGAGAAGGCGGGAGGCCAGGCGTAATGGCTGACGGAAACCCCACCCTGCCGCCGCTAGGCGTCGATGTGTTCGAGGACGACCTCGACACCCGCACCGCCCACGCGCGCGAGATGGAAGACCGCAAGTTCACCATCAACTTCGGTCCGCAACACCCGGCCGCGCACGGCGTGCTGCGCCTGGTCCTGGAGCTGGACGGCGAGATCGTCGAGCGCGTCGATCCGCACATCGGCCTGCTGCACCGCGGCACCGAAAAGCTAATGGAGGCCCGCACCTACCTTCAGAACGTGCCGTATCTGGACCGGTTGGACTACGTCTCGCCGATGAACCAGGAGCACGCCTTCTGCCTGGCGATCGAGAAGCTGCTGGGCATCGAGGTTCCGTACCGGGCGCAGCTGATCCGCGTTCTGTATTCGGAAATCGGCCGCATCCTGTCGCACATGCTGAACGTGACGACCCAGGCCATGGACGTCGGCGCCCTGACGCCGCCGCTCTGGGGCTTTGAGGAACGCGAAAAGCTGATGGTGTTCTACGAGCGCGCCTGCGGCGCCCGTCTGCACGCCAACTATTTCCGTCCAGGCGGCGTCCACCAGGACTTGCCGATGGACCTGATCGACGACATCGGCCGCTGGTGCCACGAGTTCCCGCCGGCGCTGAAGGACATCGAAAGCCTGGTCACCGAGAACCGCATCTTCAAACAGCGCAACGTCGACATCGGCGTGGTGTCCAAGCAGGAAGCCCTGGAGTGGGGCTTCACCGGCGTGATGCTGCGCGGCTCGAACATCGCCTGGGACCTGCGCAAGTCGCAGCCTTATGAGTGCTATGCCGAGCTCGACTTCGACGTGGTCGTCGGCAAGAACGGCGACTGCTGGGACCGCTATCTGGTGCGCATTGAGGAGATGAAGCAGTCGGTGCGGATCATGGAGCAGTGCATCCACAAGCTGCGCAACTGCCCCGGCGAGCCGGTGATGGTCGAGGACAACAAGATCGTCCCGCCGCGCCGTGGCGAGATGAAGCGCTCGATGGAGTCGCTAATCCACCACTTCAAGCTCTACACCGAGGGCTTCAAGACGCCCGAGGGCGAGGTCTATGCCTCGGTCGAGGCGCCCAAGGGCGAGTTCGGCATCTATCTGGTGTCGGACGGCACCAACAAACCCTATCGCGTGAAGATCTCGGCGCCGGGCTTCCGCTCGCTGCAGGCGATGGATTGGATGAACCGTGGCCACCAGCTGGCCGACGTGTCCGCCATCCTGGGCTCGCTCGACATCGTTTTCGGAGAAGTGGACCGATGAGCGTTCGTCGTCTCGCCAAGGAACAGCCCGCCTCGTTCGCCTTCTCGGCCGATACGACGGCCAAGGCCGAATGGTGGATCAAGAAGTATCCGGAAGGCCGTCGTCAGTCGGCGGTGATCCCGATCCTGTGGCTGGTGCAGAAGCAGGAAGGCTGGGTGTCCGAACCCGCCATCCGCGCGATCGCCGAACTGCTGGACATGGCTTACATCCGGGTGCTGGAGGTCGCGACCTTCTACACCATGTTCATGCTGGAGCCGGTCGGCAAGACGGCGCTGATTCAGGTGTGCGGCACCACGCCGTGCATGCTGCGCGGCGCCAATGAGCTGATGCGCGTCTGCAAGGAGAAGATCGGTCCCAAGGATCATCTGTCCGCCGATGGCCGCTTCACCTGGCAGGAAGTCGAGTGCCTGGGCGCCTGCTCTAACGCGCCGATGGCCCAGATCAACGACTACTATTTCGAGGATCTGACGCCCGAGACGATCGGCCGGATCATCGACGACTTCGCCGCCGGCAAGACGCCCGAGCCGGGCTCCTACATCGGTCGCACCAATGCGGCGCCGGAAGGCGGGCCGAAGACCCTGCTCGATGCGACGCTGTATGACGGCCGGGCCGCCAAGCCGATCAAGAAGCTGCCGAACAGCGACCCCGCGCCGGTCGAGAAGGCGCCGGCCTGATGTCGCCGCCGGATCTGAACACCGAGGAGGGCCGCGCAGCCTACCGCAAGGAACTGCGCAACGTCGGGCGTCCGCTGCGCGCGGGCGGCCTGGCCATGGTCGTCGGCGCGGCCGTTCTGATCCTGATCTCGCGTCAGGGCGCAGTCGGACCGTGGGCGGTCAATCTCTCCTACTTCATGCTGGCGGCGGGCTGGGTGATGGTCATCGCGGCCATCTGGATGCGCACGCGCCACCACAAGCGCCGTCTGGCGGAAGGACTCTGAGGGCCATGGTCGGCATTCTCGAAGACAAGGATCGCATCTTCACCAACCTGTACGGCTTCCACGACTGGACGCTGGACGGGGCGAAGAACCGCGGCGCCTGGAACGCCACCAAGGACATGCTGGACCTTGGCCGCGACTGGATCATCAACAACGTCAAGGCCTCGGGTCTGCGCGGCCGGGGCGGCGCGGGCTTCTCGACCGGCCTGAAATGGTCGTTTATGCCCAAGGAAGTGAAGGACCGTCCTCACTACCTGGTCATCAACGCCGACGAATCCGAGCCCGCGACCTGCAAGGACCGCGAGATCATGCGCCATGATCCGCACCTGCTGATCGAAGGCGCGCTGATCGCCAGCTTCGCGATGCAGGCCCATGCCTGCTACATCTATCTGCGCGGCGAATACGTGCTGGAGCGCGAGCGGATGGAAGCCGCCGTCAAGCAGGCCTATGAGGCCAAGCTGATCGGCGACGGCAACGTCCACGGCTGGGACTTCCACGTCTATATCCACCACGGCGCCGGCGCCTACATCTGCGGCGAAGAGACTGCGCTGCTGGAATCGCTGGAGGGCAAAAAGGGTCAGCCCCGTCTTAAGCCGCCGTTCCCGGCCGGCGCGGGCCTGTACGGCTGCCCGACCACGGTGAACAACGTCGAGTCGGTCGCCGTCGTCGGCACGATCCTGCGTCGCGGCGCCGACTGGTTCGCCAGCTTCGGCCGTCCGAACAACACCGGCACCAAGCTGATGTCGCTGTCCGGCCATGTGAATACGCCCTGCGTGGTCGAAGAGGCCATGTCGATCCCGCTGCGTCAGCTGATCGAGGATCACGGCGGCGGCGTGCGCGGCGGCTGGAGCAATCTGAAAGCCATCATCCCTGGCGGCGCGTCCTGCCCGGTCATCACGCGCGAGCAGGCCGAGACGGTCCTGATGGACTTCGATTCCATGCGCGAGGTTCGCTCGTCGCTGGGCACCGCCGGCGTGACCGTCATGGACGAATCCACCGACATCGTGAAGGCGATCGCCCGCATCAGCTACTTCTTCAAGCATGAGAGCTGCGGCCAGTGCACGCCGTGCCGCGAAGGCACCGGCTGGATGTGGCGCGTGCTGGAGCGAATGGCTGTCGGCGAGGCCGATCCGTCGGAAATTGATCTGCTGCTGGACGTCGCCGGACAGGTCGAGGGGCACACCATCTGCGCCCTGGGCGACGCCGCCGCCTGGCCGGTTCAGGGGTTGATCCGTCACTTCCGTCACGAGATCGAAGAGCGGATCGCCAACTATCGCAGCCGCCGAGCGAACTTCGCCGGCCACGCGATTGCGGCGGAGTAGAGATGCGCCTCGCCGTCGCCCTGTTGCTGACGCTTCCGATCCTCGCGGCATGCGACGAGGGGGGAAGGGTTGCGCCCGAAGCCCCGCCAGCGCCCGAGGCGGTGTCGGCCGAGGCTGAGCCGGTCGCGCCTGAAGCGGCTTCGGCGGCTCCGGCGAACCTCGAAGCGGCGTGCCGCGACGTGGTGAACCGCATGTATGGCCAAGAAGGCGACGCGGTCGCCTTCACCGCCATCGGCGAACGCACGGCCCAGGTGTCGTGGCGCGCGCCGGTCGATGGCGGCAGGCTGGAATTCGAATGCCGGGCGCAAGCCGACGGCGCGGGCCTGTTCCGCGACGGTCAGCCGATGTCCGTGGATGTACAAATGGCGGCTCCCGCCGCCAAGCAAGAGGCCCGCTGATGCCTATCGCCAAGGTCAACGGCGTCGAAACCGAGTTTGAGCCCGGCATGACCGTGCTCCAGGTCGCCGAACGCGCCGGACAAGAGATTCCACGCTTCTGCTATCACGAGCGCCTGTCCATCGCCGGCAACTGCCGCATGTGCCTGGTCGAGGTGAAGCCTGGACCGCCGAAGCCGCAGGCCTCGTGCGCGCTTCCGGCCGCCGACGGCCAGGAAATCTTCACCGACACGCCGATGGTCAAGAAGGCCCGGGAAGGGGTGATGGAGTTCCTGCTCATCAACCACCCGCTGGATTGCCCGATCTGCGACCAGGGCGGCGAGTGCGACCTGCAGGACCAGTCGGTCGGCTACGGCCGCGACGGCTCGCGCTATTCGGAGAACAAGCGCGCGGTCGAAGAAAAGGCGATGGGTCCGACCATCAAGACCTTCATGACGCGCTGCATCCAATGCACGCGCTGCGTCCGCTTCATCACCGAAGTCGCCGGCGTGCCGGACATCGGCATGATCTCGCGCGGCGAGGACGCCGAGATCACGACCTATCTGGAGAAGTCGGTCGCCTCGGAATTGTCGGGCAACGTCAATGACCTGTGCCCGGTCGGAGCCCTGACGCACCGTCCGTGGCAATACCACTATCGTCCGTGGGAACTGAAGAAGACCGAGACCATCGACGTCATGGACGCCCTGGGCTCGAACATCCGCGCCGACTACCGCGGGTCCGAGGTGATGCGCGTGCTGCCGCGCGTCAATGAGGGCATCAACGAGGAGTGGCTGTCGGACAAGAGCCGCTACGTCGTCGACGGCCTGACCGCGCGTCGTCTGGACCGTCCGTGGATCCGTGAGAACGGCAAGCTGCGCGCCGCCTCGTGGAACGAGGCGCTGGACGCCGTCGCCGCCAAGCTGAAGGCCGCGCCGGCCGACCGCATCGGCGTCATCGCCGGCGATCTGCAGGACGCCGAGTCGATGAAGGCGACGCTGGATCTGTTCCGCGCGCTCGGCTCCAACAACACCGATTGCCGCCAGGACGGCGCCGCCCTGGGTTATGGACCGCGTGAAGGCTGGCTGTTCAACTCCGGCCTGGAAGGCATTGAAAAGGCTGACGCTGTTCTGATCGTCGGCGCCAATCCCCGCACCGAGGCGCCGCTGCTGAATGCGCGCCTTCGCAAGGCCTGGCTGAAGGGCGACGTGGAGATCGGTCTGATCGGCGAACAGGCCGACCTGACGTTCGACTACGCCTATCTGGGCGCAGGCACGCAGACTCTGGCCAAGCTGCCGAAGTCGGCGCTGGACTTCCTGCCGAAGGCTGAGCGTCCGGCGATCATCGTCGGCTCGGGCGCGCTGGGCGGGGAGGGCGGTCCGGCCGTCCTGAACGCGCTCGGCGCCCTTGCCAAGAAGGTCGGCGTCGTCGCTGACGGTTGGAACGGCTTCAACGTCCTGCACCACGCCGCGTCGCGCGTCGCCGGTCTGGACATGGGCTTCGTGCCGGCTGAGGTCGGCCTGACCGTCGCCGAAATGCTGAAGCCGGATGCGCTTGACGTGCTGTTCCTGCTGGGCGCCGACGAGGTCGATCCGACCGGTTCGAAGGCCTTCCGCGTCTATCTCGGCAGCCACGGCGACCGCGGCGCGCACGGCGCCGACGTGATCCTGCCGGGTGCGGCCTACACCGAGAAGTCGGGCCTGTACGTCAACACCGAGGGCCGGGTGCAGATGGCCGAACGCGTTGTCTTCCCCAAGGGCGAGGCCAAGGAAGACTGGGCCATCATCCGCGCCCTGTCGGCGCGTGTCGATCAGACCCTGCCTTACGACACGCTGGAGCAACTGCGCGCCAAGCTGATGGGCGATCATCCGACCTTCGGCCGGATCGACTATCTGCCCGCGCCGGCGACGTTCGACGTGGCGGCCCTGGGCGCCAAGGGCGATCTGGGCGACCGCGCCTTCGTCTCGGTCGTGACCGACCCGTATCTTTCCAATCCGATAGCGCGCGCCAGCGCGACGATGGCCGAGCTGTCCGCCCTGCGGACCCATCCGGTCGCAATGGCGGCGGAGTAAGCCATGGACCCCGTTTCCTTCTGGGCCACGCCTCTGGGCTGGACGCTGATCACGGTCGGCCAGGTCCTGCTGATCACGGTCGGCGTGCTGATCGCCGTCGCCTTCCTGCTGCTGGCCGACCGCAAGGTCTGGGCCGGCGTGCAGATGCGCAAGGGTCCGAACGTCGTCGGCCCCTTTGGTCTGCTTCAATCCTTCGCGGACATGATCAAGTTCGTGCTGAAGGAGGTCGTGATCCCGGCCGGCGCCGACAAGGCGGTCTTCATCATCGCCCCGATCATCACAGTCATCCTGGCCTTCATGGCCTGGGCGGTCATTCCGTTCGCGCCCGGCTGGGTCGTGTCGGACCTGAACGTCGGCATCCTGTACATCTTCGCGGTTTCGTCGCTGGGCGTTTACGGCATCATCATGGGCGGCTGGGCTTCGAACTCGAAGTATCCGTTCCTCGGCTCGCTGCGTTCGGCGGCGCAGATGGTGTCTTATGAAGTCTCGCTGGGCCTGATCATCATCAATGTGATCCTGCTGGCCGGCACCATGAACCTGTCGGCGATCGTCGACAGCCAGAAGGGCATGTTCTGGAACTGGTACGGCTTCGGCGGCGGCGCCGACACCTGGCCGCTGGTCGTGATCCTGTTCCCGATGTCGATCATCTTCTTCATCTCGGCCCTGGCCGAGACCAACCGCCCGCCGTTCGACCTGCCCGAGGCCGAGTCCGAACTGGTCGCCGGTTATCAGGTCGAATACAGCTCGACGCCGTATCTGCTGTTCATGATGGGCGAGTACGTCAACATCGTCTTCATGTCCGCGATGATCAGCCTGCTGTTCTTCGGCGGCTGGAACCCCGGCGTGCCGCAGGCGTGGATGGATGGGCTGCCGGCCTGGATCGCCTATACGATCTATCTGCTGACATTCATGGCCAAGACGGTCTTGTGGTTCATCATGATCTCGATGGTGAAGGCCTTCGTGCCGCGCTATCGCTATGACCAACTGATGCGTCTGGGCTGGAAGATTTTCCTGCCGACGTCGCTGGTCGCGGTCGTGATCGTTTCCGCTTGGCGCGTCTTCGTGGTGGGGTCGTGATGCGCGGCCCTATCATCGGCCTCGGTCTTGTGGCGATGACCGCCGCCTGCGCGCCCGACCCGTCGCGCATGCCCGAGTCGAGCTATCAATGGCAGCAACGCCAGGACCGCATCGAACAGGACTGGCGCGCCAGCCAGACCGCACCCCAGACGACGCCCGCCCCCAAGGATAAGCCCTGATGTTCACCCGTATCGTCCAGGCGACCAAGGGCGCGATGATGCTGGACGTCATCGGCGCCATCGGTCTGTCGCTGAAATATATGGCCCGTCCCAAGATGACGGTGAACTATCCGTTCGAGCGCAATCCGCAGTCGCCGCGCTTCCGCGGCGAGCACGCGCTGCGTCGCTATGCGAACGGCGAGGAACGCTGCATCGCCTGCAAGCTGTGCGAAGCCATCTGCCCCGCCCAGGCCATCACCATCGAGGCCGAGCCGCGCGCCGATGGCAGCCGCCGCACGACCCGCTACGACATCGACATGGTCAAATGCATCTACTGCGGCCTTTGCCAGGAGGCCTGCCCGGTGGACGCCATCGTGGAAGGGCCGAACTCGGAGTTCGCCGTCGAGACGCGCGAAGAGCTGCTCTACGACAAGCAACGCCTGCTCGATAACGGCGACCGCTGGGAACGGCAGATCGCCAAGAATCTGGAACTCGACGCGCCTTACCGCTAAGGCGCATCTCGCTAAACGGGTCGGCGATTCCTGAAAGGGGGTCGCGGCCGATACGAAAGGGGCTTCGTCCCGACATGCTGCAAGGCATAGCTTTCTATCTGCTGGCGGCGGTCGCCACGGTTTCCGGCCTTCTGGTCGTGACCGCGCGCAACCCGGTGCACAGCGTGCTGTGGTTGATCCTGGCCTTCTTCTCGTCGGCGGGTCTGTTCGTCCTGCTGGGCGCAGAGTTCCTGGCGATGCTGCTGGTCGTCGTCTATGTGGGCGCGGTCGCGGTGCTGTTCCTGTTCGTCGTCATGATGCTGGACGTGGACTTCCTGAAGCTGCGCGAAGGTTACGCGCGCTATCTGCCGCTGGGCGCCATCATCGCCGCCGTGCTGCTGGTCGAGATGATCATCGTGTCGGTCGCCGTGGTTCAGGGCGGCGCCGCTGCGGGCCTGCCGGCGCCGGGCGCGCCGGACGCCAGCGTGACGAATGTCGAGGCCATCGGCCGCGTCCTCTACACAGACTATGTCTACTTCTTCCAAGCGGCCGGGATCGTGCTGCTGATCGCGATGATCGGCGCCATCACCCTGACCCTGCGCCACAAGCCGCACATCAAACGCCAGAACCCCGGCGACCAGGTGAACCGCGACCGTCGCAAGTCGGTCGAGATCAAGTCCGCCGCCACGGGCGAAGGCGTCAGCGCCGAGGAGCTTCTCTGATGATCGGTCTGACCCACTATCTGACGGTCGCCGCGATCCTGTTCACCATCGGCGTGTTCGGCATCTTCGTGAACCGCAAGAACGTCATCATCATCCTTATGTCGATCGAGCTGATCCTGCTGGCGGTGAACATAAACTTCGTCGCCTTCTCGGCCTATCTGAACGAAATCAGCGGGCAGATCATGGCGATGTTCGTGCTGACCGTCGCCGCGGCCGAGGCCGCCGTCGGCCTGGCGATCCTGGTGACCTTCTTCCGTAACCGCGGCGACATCGCCGTGGACGACGCCTCCGTGATGAAGGGCTGAGCGTGACCTTCCATACCCTCGTCATTCTCGGGATCTTCGCCCCGCTGCTGGGCGCGGCCATCGCCGGCTTCTTCGGACGCCGGATCGGCAACATCCCGTCGCAGGCCGTTACGACCGGCCTGCTGTTCTTCTCTTGCGTCGTGGCCTGGACGGTGTTCGGCCAATGGACCTGGGGCCATCTGGAGCCCTTCACCATCCGCCTGGCGCCCTTCATCAACGTGGGCGACTTCCAGTCGGCCTGGTCGATCCGCATCGACGCCCTGTCGGCGACCATGCTGATCGTGGTCACCAGCGTGTCGTCGCTGGTTCACCTGTACTCCTGGGGCTACATGGCCGAGGACGACAGCCGGCCGCGCTTCTTCGCCTATCTGTCGCTGTTCACCTTCATGATGCTGGCGCTGGTGACGGCGGCCGACTTCATGCAGATCTTCTTCGGCTGGGAAGGCGTGGGCCTGGCGTCCTATCTGCTGATCGGCTTCTGGTTCAAGAAGCCGACGGCCAGCGCCGCCGCCATCAAGGCCTTCGTCGTCAACCGCGTCGGCGACTTCGGTTTCGTGCTGGGGATCATGACGATCTTCTGGATGTACGGCACCATCAACTTCGCCGAACTGTTCCCGCTGATCGCCACCAAGGCCGGCACGACGTGGGAGTTCCTGGGCGTCCAGTGGTCCGCGCTGGATCTGGCCGGCTTCCTGCTGTTCATCGGCGCCATGGGCAAGTCGGCTCAGTTCTTCCTACACACCTGGTTGCCGGACGCGATGGAAGGCCCGACCCCGGTGTCGGCGCTGATCCACGCCGCGACAATGGTCACCGCCGGCGTCTATATGGTCTGCCTGCTGAGCCCGATCTATGAATATGCGCCGGGCGCGTCGCAGATCATCGCCATCATCGGCGCGATCACGGCCCTGTTCGCCGCCACGGTTGGCCTGACCCAGAACGACATCAAGCGGGTCATCGCCTATTCGACCTGTTCGCAGCTGGGCTACATGTTCTTCGCGGCGGGCGTCGGCGCCTATCAGGCGGCCATGTTCCACCTGTTCACGCACGCCTTCTTCAAGGCCTTGCTGTTCCTGGGCGCCGGCTCGGTGATCCACGGCATGCACCACGAGCAGGACATGCGGAAGATGGGCGGCCTGTGGAAGCTGCTGCCGGTCACCTATGCAGTGATGACCATCGGCACCATCGCCATCACCGGCCTGGGAATCCCCGGCGTCGGCGGCTTCGCCGGCTTCTACTCCAAGGATTCGATCATCGAGAGCGCCTATGCCTCGGCGGCGTCGGGTCACTCGGCCATCGGCCTGTTCGCCTTCTTCGTCGGCATCATCGCCGCCAGTCTGACGGCCTACTATTCGTGGCGCCTGGTCTTCATGACCTTCCACAACAAGCCGGTGTGGAAGGAGGAGGGCGACGCCCATCATGCTGACGACCACGCTTCCCACGCCCAGCTGGAAACCCATTCTGAACCCGTCGGCGATCATCACGACGATCATGCGCATGACGACCACGGTCATCACGGCCCGCTGAAGCCGCATGAGAGCCCGCTGGTCATGCTGGTTCCGCTGATCCTGCTGTCGGTCGGGGCCGTCGCGGCCGGCTTCGTCTTCGCGCCGCACTTCATCGGCCACCACGAGGGCGAGTTCTGGCGCGGCGCGATCTTCACCGGTGCGAACAACCACGTCCTGCACGAAAGCCACGACGTCCCGACCTGGGTGAAATGGTCGCCGCTGATCCTGACGCTGATCGGCACCGCCTTCGCCTATTGGATCTACGTCGCTCGCGAGGGCATGGGCCGTCGCATGGCCGAGCGGAACGGCGTCATCTACCGCTTCCTCTACAACAAGTGGTATTTCGACGAGCTGTACGACTTCGTCTTCGTGCGCGGCTTCCGCGCCATCGGGAACTTCTTCTGGAAGATCTGCGACGTGAAGATCATCGACGGTCTGGGCCCGAACGGCGCCGCCTGGGTGTCGCTGAAATCCGCCGCTCGACTGGGCAAGATCCAGTCCGGCTATGTCTATCACTACGCCTTCGTGATGCTGCTCGGGGTGGCTGGTCTGCTCACCTTCGCCATCCTCGCGTGGGGAGCCTGATCTCGTGCCCTACATCCTGAGCCTCGTTACATTCCTGCCCCTGGTCGGGGCCCTGGCGATCTTCGCCGCCCGGCTGACGTCAAAGTCGGCCGACGCGACCGCGCCGGCCGCCCGCTGGATCGCTTTGATCACCACCCTGGTGACCCTGGCGGTGTCGGTCGTGCTGGTCGCCGGCTTTGATCCAGCCAACACCGGCTATCAGTTCGTGGAGATGGTCCCGTGGTTCGCGGGCGCCAGCTATCACCTGGGCGTCGACGGGATCTCGATCCTGTTCGTGCTGCTGACGGCCTTCCTGATGCCGATCTGCATCCTGGCCAGCTGGAAGTCGGTCGAGACGCGCGTCGTCGAATACATGCTCGCCTTCCTGGTGCTGGAGACGCTGGTCATCGGGGTGTTCACCTCGCTGGACCTGTTCCTCTTCTACATCTTCTTCGAAGGCACCCTGGTGCCTATGTTCCTGATCATCGGCATCTGGGGCGGTCAGAACCGCATCTATGCGGCCTACAAGTTCTTCCTCTACACCCTGCTGGGGTCCGTCCTGATGCTGCTGGCCATGCTGTGGATGGCGCATGAGGCGGGCACCACCAGCATTCCCGAGCTGAAGCGTTTCGCCTTCGATCCGGCTGTCCAGCCGATCCTGTGGCTGGCCTTCTTCGCTTCGTTCGCGGTCAAGATGCCGATGTGGCCGGTCCACACCTGGCTGCCCGACGCCCACGTTCAGGCGCCGACAGCCGGTTCGGTCATCCTGGCGGGCATTCTGCTGAAGCTGGGCGGATACGGCTTCATCCTGTTCAACGTGCCGATGTTCCCGATGGCGTCGGAGATGTTCCGGCCGCTGGTCTTCACCCTGTCGGTGATCGCCATCGTCTATACGTCGCTGGTCGCCTGGCGTCAGACGGACATCAAGAAGCTGATCGCCTATTCGTCCGTGGCCCACATGGGCTTTGTGACCCTGGGCATCTTCGCCGGCAACGACATCGGCATGCAGGGCGCCATCTTCCAGATGATCAGCCACGGCCTGATCTCGGGCGCGCTGTTCCTGTGCGTTGGCGTCGTCTATGACCGGATGCACACTCGCGAGATCGCCTTCTACGGCGGTCTGACGTCCAAGATGCCGTGGTACGCCGCCATCTTCCTGATGTTCACCATGGCCAACGTCGGCCTGCCGGGCACCTCGGGCTTCATCGGCGAAGTTCTGACCATGACGGGCGCCTACAACGCCTCGACCTGGGCGGCGCTGGTCGCGGCCTCGGGCGTCATCTTCTCGGCGGTCTATGCCCTGACCCTGTACCGCGCGGTCATGTTCGGCGAGATCACCAATCCGAAGCTTGAGACCATCACCGACATCGACAAGCGCGAACTGCTGCTGTTCGTGCCCCTGATCGTCGGCACCATCTGGCTGGGGGTCCATCCGGCCTCTGTCCTCGATTACACCGGGCCTGCCGTCGAGGCCCTGACCAGCGCGTATCGCGCCGCGATCGGCGGGTGAGACTTACAGATGCCTGATCTATCCTCCGCCCTGCATCTCGCCGCCTCGGAAGTCACCCTCGCGGTCGGCGCCCTGGTCCTGCTGATGGTCGGCGCCTTCATGGGCGACAAGAGCGCCCGTCTGGTCTCGATCCTGTCGGTCCTGCTGCTGATCGTCGCGTCGGTCATCTCGATCGTCGGACCGTGGGGCGTCGCCTTCAACGGCGCCTATGTCGCCGATCCTCTGGCCATCTACGCCAAGAGCCTAATCTATCTGTCGGCCGCCGTGGCGGTCGTGCTGGGCGACGGCTGGATGAAGCGCACGCGCATCGCCAAGTTCGAATATCCGGTCCTGATCGTGCTGGCCTCGGCCGGCATGGGGATGATGGCGTCCTCGGGCGACCTGATCTCCATGTACGTCGGGATCGAGCTGCACTCGCTGGCCCTGTATGTGCTCGCCGCCTTCCACCGCAACGACGTCAAGGCGTCGGAAGCGGGCCTGAAGTATTTCGTCCTGGGCGCGCTGTCGTCGGGCCTGCTGCTGTATGGCGCCAGCCTGATCTACGGCTTCGCCGGCTCGATGCGGTTCGAGGACATCGCCGCCGTCGCCGCCGACAATCCCGGCCCGGGCCTGGTCTTCGGCCTGGTCTTCCTGATCTGCGGCCTGGCGTTCAAGGTTTCGGCCGCGCCGTTCCACATGTGGACGCCCGACGTCTATGAAGGCGCGCCGACGCCGGTCGTGGCCCTGTTCGCCACGGCGCCCAAGGTCGCTGCCATGGTGCTGATCGCCCGCGCGCTGGAAAACGGTTTCGGCGACGCCCACGCCCAGTGGTCGCAGGTCCTGATCGCTATCTCGCTGATCAGCTTCGTCGTCGGCGCCTTTGGCGGCCTGGCGCAGAAGGACATCCAGCGCCTGCTGGCCTATTCCTCGATCGCCAACATCGGTTACGCGCTGCTGGGCATTGCGGCGGGCACGACCGAGGGCCTGCAGGCCATGCTGATGTTCATGACGCTGTATGTCATCGACCAGCTGGGCTTCTTCGCCATTCTGCTCAGCCTGTCCAAGTCGGGCCGTCCGATCCGCCGCATCGCCGATCTGGCCGGCCTGAAGAAGGATCGTCCGCTGACCGCCGTGGCCCTGACCATCCTGTCGCTGTCGGTCCTGGGCATGCCGCCGTTCTCGGGTTTCTGGGGCAAATACTATGTGTTCGGCGCCGCCGCCGATGCAGGGATGTGGCCCGTCGCGGCCGCCGGTCTGGTCGCCTCGGTCGTCGCCGCCTTCTATTATCTGCGCATCATCAAACTGATGTGGTTTGATGCGCCGGTGGATGACATCGCCACAGACGCCGCCCCGGTCGAGGCCAAGTGGATCGGCTGGGCGTGCGCCGCCTTCGCCTTCCCGTTGGTGATCGTCGGTCTGACCTGGCTGGAGCCGCTGACCAAGGCTGCGAGCGCCGGCTTCGGGAACGGGTAGGGCGTTGGCGCCCGTCCCTCTGGTCATCCTCGACGAGATCGACTCGACCAACGCCGAGGCGCGCCGCCTCGCCGAGGCCGGAGAGGCGGGACCGCGCTGGATCGTGGCGCGCCGCCAGACTGCCGGCCGCGGCCGGCGGGGTCGCAAGTGGGACACCGATCAGGGCAATCTGGCCGCCACGCTTCTGATCACCACGCCCAAGTCGACGGCGGAGGCGGCCCAGGCCACCTTCATCGCGGCCTTGGCTGTCGCAGATCTGCTGGACGTCTTCGTCTCGCCCGCGCTCGTTTCGATCAAATGGCCCAACGACGTCCTGCTGGACGGGGTCAAGGTGTCGGGCATCCTGGTCGAATCCGGCCGGCATGCGAACGGCGACCTCTGGCTGGCGGTCGGCATCGGCGTGAACCTGGCCCATGCGCCCGAGGGCACCGAGCGGGGGGCGACCTCGGTTGCCGAACGTCTGCGCGCCGACCTGGCCTATGTCCCGCCGATCGAGGCCGCCGCCGAAATCCTGGCCGAGACCTTCGCCGTCTGGTGGGGGCGCTGGCAGACGATGGGCTTCGAGCCTGTGCTGGACGCCTGGACCAGTCGTTTGACGGGCCTGAATGGACCGTGCGTCGCGCGTCTGGACAATGAGACGCTTGAAGGCCTGGCTGAGGGCGTGGAGCCGGACGGCGCCCTGCGCCTGCGTCTGGCCGACGGCTCCGTGCGTCTGATTTCCGCCGGCGATGTCTTTTTCGGGAAAGCCGCCTGATGCTTCTCGCCATCGAGCAGGGCAACACCAATACGCTGTTCGCGGTCCATGACGGTGCCGACTGGATCGCTCAGTGGCGCGCCGCGACCGAGGCCAGCCGCACAGCCGACGAATACGCCGTCTGGCTGAACCAGCTGATGGTGATGAAGGGGCTTAAGTTCGATGCGCTCGGCGGCTGCATCATCTCCAGCGTCGTGCCCCAGTCGATCTTCAACCTGCGCAACCTGGCGCGGCGCTATCTGAACATCGAACCTCTGGTCATCGGCGAGAACGCCGAACTGGGCATCGAGGTGCGGATCGCCAAGCCCAGCGAGGCGGGCGCCGATCGTCTGGTGAACGCCGTGGGCGCCTCGCTGACGTATCCCGGCGACCTTCTGCTGATCGACAGCGGCACGGCGACGACCTTCGACATCGTTTCGGGCGACGGCGCCTTCGAGGGCGGGCTGATCGCGCCCGGCATCAATCTGTCGCTTCAAGCCTTGCACGAGGCGGCGGCCAAACTGCCGCGCATCGCCATCCAGAAACCCGAGAACGTCATCGGCAAGGGCACGGTCGAGGCCATGCAGTCCGGCGTCTTCTGGGGCTATATCTCGTTGATCGAAGGCCTGATTGGACGCATCAAGACGGAGTGGGGCAAGCCCATGACCGTCGTCGGCACCGGCGGGGTCGCCAGCCTGTTCGAAGGCGCGACCGATAGCATCGATCACTTCGATCCCGACCTGACTATTCGCGGCCTCCTCGAAATCTGGCGTCGTAACGCCCATTTGACTGATTGAATGAAAAAGCAAACCCAAGACGAACTCGTTTTCCTGCCGCTGGGCGGCTCGGACGAGGTCGGTATGAACCTGAACGCCTATGGCTTCGGCCCAGAGGCGAACCGTGAATGGCTGATCGTCGATGTCGGCGTCACCTTCGGCGACCTGTCTACGCCCGGCGTGGACGTGATCGTGCCCGATCCCACCTTCCTGGAGGGTGAGACCATCAAGGGCATCGTGCTGACCCACGCGCACGAAGATCACATCGGCGCCCTGGGCTGGCTGTGGCCGCGCATCAAGGCGCCGATCTACGCCACGCCGTTCACCGCCTATCTGATCCGCGACAAGCTGCGCGAGCGCGGCATTCTGGACGAGGTCGAACTGATCGAGGTGCCGCTCGGCGGGACCGTCGACATCGGCACGTTCGGCGTGACCTTCGTCAACATGACCCACTCGATCGCCGAGCCCAGCGGCCTGGCCATCGATACGCCGCTGGGCATGGTGTTCCACACCGGCGACTGGAAGATCGACGATCAGCCGGTGATCGGAACCAAGACCGACGCCCCCGTCATCCGCGCCCTGGGCGACGAAGGCGTGCTGGCCATGGTCTGCGATTCGACCAATGTCTTCGTGCCGGGCGTCGCTGGGTCCGAGGGCGATGTCGCCGTCGCCATCTCCAAGCTGATCGCCAGCCTGAAGGGGCGCGTCGCGGTCGGCTGCTTCGCCTCCAACGTCGCCCGGATGGACAGTGTGATCCGCGCGGCCGAGGCCTGCGGGCGTCGCGTGGCCCTGGCCGGCCGTTCGATGCACCGGATCACGGCGGCGGCCAAACACGTCGGCATGCTGAAGGACGTGAAGCCCTTCCTTTCGGACGAGGAGGCCCGCGTCTGGCCCGCCGATGAAATCCTGTATCTGTGCACTGGCAGCCAGGGCGAGGCGAGGGCGGCCCTGTCGCGCGTCGCCGACGGCACCCACCCGGTCGTGAAACTGGGTCTGGGCGACCACTGCATCTTCTCGTCGCGCCAGATTCCCGGCAACGAGCTGGCGATCGGCAATCTGCAGGACCGGCTCGCGGACCGCGGCGTGCGACTCTACACCGAGAAGGATCACCCCGGCATCCACGTCTCGGGCCACCCTTGCCGTGACGAGCTGAAGCAGATGTACGAATGGGCCCGGCCGCAGATCGCGGTGCCGACCCATGGCGTGCGTCGCTTCCTTCTGGAACACGCCAACCTGGCCAAGGACATGGGCGTCCCGGAAACGGTGACGCCACGCAATGGCGACATGGTCCGCCTGGCCCCTGGCCCGGCCAAGATCATCGACGAGGTGCCGAACGGCCGCCTGTACGTCGACGGCGGCATGCTGGTGACCGAGCAGGGCGAGGCCCTGAAGGAGCGTCGTCACGCCTCGACCAACGGCGTGCTGATCGTCAGCTTCGCCCTGGACAAGCGCGGTCGCATCGCCAGTGACATCGACATCCGCAGCGTCGGTCTGCCCGGCGACACCGCCACGCCGCTCGGCGATGCGCTGGATAAGCTGGCCGAGCGGGTCGAACAGGTGGTCAAGGGCCTGAAAGGCGATGCGCTGGACGACGAAATGGTCATCGAACAGGCCGTCGCCCGCGTGCTGAAAAAGGCCAGCCAGCAGATCTGGGATCGTCGTCCCATCGTCGAGACGGTCGTCCTGCGCGTCTGATGCAACCTTGACCGTTCGGGCGCATTGGTCGTGCGCCTGAACGGTCGGGGAAACGCATGTCGAAAAAGCCTGCCCGTGCGCGCCGCCTGCTGGAGCGGATCCGGCACGCCCGTCATCCGCTACGCGGTTGGCGGCGATGGGCGGTGATTGCGGGGCAGGGGCTGGTCGGCTTCGTCGCCCTGTTCGCCGTCGTCAATCTGGTGCTCAGCCTGTCGACGTTCCGGGGCGAAGATCCTGTGGCGCGGACAGTTCACGAACTGCGCGTGCTGTGGTTCAGCCCACCCGACGGCCAGCCGATGTCGCCGACCGCCTTTCCGACCGTCTATGGTCGCGACTTGGGTCCGGCGCCCGACACCGCTGCCATCCATGCCTATCTGGAGCGCGAGGCGGAGGACGGCGTCTTTCTGCTCGACCACGTCATGGTCGATCGTATCCTGACGCTGAACGGTCGGATCGATGCGCGCAGCGTGCCGTCGGGCGTCTATGTCGGCGCCCATGCCCTGGGACCGGACGGGATGCCATTGGTGCCGGTGACCAAGTTCATGGCGCAATATCTGCTGTTTCCGCGCCATGCCTATATTCTGGTCGTGCCTGAGAGCGGGCCGGCCATTGCCTTCTCCGCCAGCCAGAACGCCAAGTTCGGCATCGACATTCATCCCGAACGCCTGTCGGCCGAGATCGCGCCGTTCGATCCGAACGCCTATGACTTTCCCAGCTCAGGCGAGGCGCTGCACGAGATGACGCGCATCACCAATGACCCGGCGCGCGTCGCGACGGCGGTCGAGACGTTAAAGGGCGCCCAGGCGCGCCTGGCGCAGGAAGGTCTGACCTACGGCCTTCTGGCGCCCAACTCGAACACGGCGGTCGGCTGCGTGCTGCAAGGCGCCGGGGCGATCACGCAGCAGGCGCGCTCTTCGATCCTTCTGGCGCTACGGGCGCCGGGGTTTGGCGCATCGTGCGAATAGCGGTCGCGCCGACGGCCCCAACTCGGATATATCCACGCCGATGACCGAGAGACTCTTCCTGCTGAACCCCGACTGGCACGACGATCAGGGCGGTCCGTGGTTCTGCCCGCCGGGCGCCTATATCGAGGGTGTCCTGGCCTTCTATCCCAAACTTCGCGACGTGCTCGATGTCGTCTATCTGGACCATCCGCGCCCACGACAGCCGGTCATCGACCAGGTCGGCGAGGCGCATCAAAGCTGCCCCATCCTGATCCTGGACGGCGAGTTGGATTGGCCCGAGGCCGAGGTCAGCGAAACGACCGGCAAGCGGTTTCTTCAGGATCACGCCATCGCTCCCTATCTGGCGGCCCGCTACGGCGTCGGCCGACCCCATCCCTAGAGGTCCGTCATGCCCATCGGCGTCTTCACCATGGTCGGCATCTACATCATCGCCTGGTGGACGGTGCTGTTCGCCGTGCTTCCGCTGGGCACGGCGAGCGAGACGCACGAACCGCCGACCGACGGCTCACAATGGGGCGCGCCCAAGACGCCCAATCTGAAGAAGAAGTTCCTGACCACCACCTGGGTCTCGGCTCTGGTCTGGGCGTTCGTCATGGTGCTGATCTTCACGGGCTGGCTGCCCCTGCCGAACTTCGCCAGCGGCCCGGCTGTCTAAACGACGCATCGGCCTAGCTTTCGCCCCGTCCGAGCGGCTAAAGCCTTGTTCCGTCTCTACGCCTAGGATTCCCGACCATGCGCCTGTCGCGCTTTTTCCTGCCCACGCTGAAGGAAGCTCCTTCGGACGCCCAGATCGTCTCGCATCAGCTGATGCTGCGCGCCGGCATGATCAAGCAGGAGGCCGCCGGCATCTACGCCTGGCTGCCGCTGGGTTTGAAGGTGCTGCGCAAGATCGAGCAGATCGTGCGCGAGGAGCAGATGCGGGCAGGGGCCGTCGAACTGCTGATGCCGACGCTGCAACTGGCCGACCTGTGGCGCGAGAGCGGCCGCTATGACGCCTACGGCCCCGAGATGCTGCGCATCACCGACCGGCATGAGCGCGAGCTGCTGTACGGACCGACGAACGAGGAGATGATCACCGACATCTTCCGGGCCTATGTGAAGTCCTACAAGTCGCTGCCGCTGAACCTGTTTCACATCCAGTGGAAGTTCCGCGACGAGCGCCGTCCGCGCTTTGGCGTGATGCGCGGGCGCGAGTTCCTGATGAAGGACGCCTATTCGTTCGACGTGGACGAGGCCGCGGCCCGCGTCGCCTACAACCGCATGTTCGTCGCCTATCTGAACACCTTCGCCCGCATGGGCCTGAAGGCGGTGCCGATGCGCGCCGACACAGGCCCCATCGGCGGCGATCTGAGCCACGAGTTCATCGTCTTGGCCGAAACGGGCGAGAGCGAGGTCTTCTGCGACCGCAAGCTGGTCGAGATGCCCGCGCCCGGCGACGACTTCAGCCCCGAAGCCGTCCAGGCCGCGTTCGACGAACGCACCGCCCTCTACGCCGCCACCGAAGAAATGCACGATCCGTCGCAGTTCGAGGCCAAGACCGCCGAGGGCGACCGCCTGTCGGCGCGCGGCATCGAAGTCGGCCATATCTTCTATTTCGGCACCAAATACTCCGCCCCGATGAAGGCCAAGGTCGCCGGTCCGGACGGTCAGGACGCCGAGGTCCACATGGGCAGCTATGGCGTTGGCGTGTCGCGCCTGCTGGGCGCCATCATCGAAGCGAGCCACGACGCCGGCGGCATCATCTGGCCCGACGCGGTCGCGCCGTTCGACGTGGTCGTGATCAATCTGCGCGCCAATGACGAGGCCGTCTCGGCCGCCTGCGAGGACGCGGTGGCCCAGCTTGAAAAACTCGGCAAGGACGTCCTTTACGACGATACCGACGAACGTCCGGGCGGCAAGTTCGCCACCGCTGACCTGATCGGCGTGCCGTGGCAGCTGACCATCGGTCCCAAGGGGCTGGCGGACGGCGTGGTCGAACTGAAACGCCGCGCCACCGGCGAGAAGGTCTCCGTGCCGCTCGCCGAAGCTATCGAAAGGCTGACCGCTTGAGCCTGCCGTCCCGTCCGTCCGGCGCCTTCTCCTCGTGGGAGATCGGCCTGGCCCTGCGCTACCTGCGCGCCAAGCGCAAGGAAGGCGGCGTCGCCACCATCGCCGTCATCAGCTTCATCGGCATCATGCTGGCCGTGGCCGTCCTGATTAGCGTGATGAGCATCATGTCCGGCTTCCGCAGCGAACTGCTGGGCCGCATGCTGGCGTTCAACGGCCATATGTATGTGCAGGGCCAGGTCCTGACCTCGCCGGATCGCGAAGCCGCCCTTAAGCGCATCCAGGCCGTGCCCGGCGTCGCCAGCGCCAGTCCGCTGAACGAGGCCCAAAGCCTGATCCGCGTCGGCAGCTATACGACCGGCGCCATCGCCAAGGGCATCCGTCCTGAGGATCTGGCCAAGACCCAGTATGTCTTCGACAGCTTAAGCCCGCAGGAGCGCGCCAGCTTCGGCAAGGGGCCTTATGGCGGCGACCGCATTCTGGTCGGCGCGGCCCTGGCCAACTCCATGGGCCTGCGCGTCGGCGATCCTGTGACCCTGTATTCGCCGACCGGGGCCGACAGCGCCTTCGGCAACCTCGGCGGACTTGAGAAGACCTATTTCGTCGGCGGCCTATTCCGTTCGGGCGCCGCCGACTACGACCGCGCCTTCATCTTCATGCCGCTGGAGCAGCAGCAGCTCTTCTTCGGCAAGGAAGGCGTCTGGGACGCGATCGAGATCAAGGTGGACGATCCCGATCAGGTCGGCGCCCTGACCGCCGCCATACGCGACGCCGCCGGTCCCGGCTCGGTCGTCAGCGACTGGCGCGAGCGGCTCGCCGCCTTCTACGGCGCGCTGAAGGTCGAACGCGTGGCCATGAGCATCATTCTGGGCCTCGTCGTCGCCATCGCCGCCATGAACATCATCTCCGGCATCGTCATGCTGGTGAAGAACAAGGGCCGTGACATCGCCATCCTGCGCACCATCGGCGCCAGTCCCTCGGCGATCCTGCGCGTCTTCTTCATGGCCGGCGCCATGATCGGGGTTGCGGGCACCATCGCGGGCCTGATTCTGGGGCTGCTGTTCTGCTGGAACATCGGTTCGATCCAGCATTTCCTGGAGTTCGTCCTGCAGACCAAGCTGTTCGATTCCGACGTCTATATGCTGGACGCCATTCCGGCCCTGGTCGATCCGGTGGACGTGACCTGGGTGGCCTTCTGGTCCCTGTTGATGAGCTGTATCGCCAGCCTGCCGCCGTCCTGGAACGCGTCTCGCATCGATCCCGTGGAGGCGCTGCGCTATGAGTAAGGCTCCCATCCTTTCGGTGCGCGGCCTGACCCGTACCTATGACACCGCCCAAGGCGGCCTGACCGTGCTGAAGGGCGTGGATCTGGACGTCTATCCGGGCGAACTGGTCGGGCTGATCGGACCGTCGGGCTCGGGCAAGTCGTCGCTGCTGCACGCCGCGGGCCTGTTGGAAAAGCCCACCAGCGGCACGGTCGCCATCGACGGCGAACAGGTCGGCGATCTGGACGAGCGCGCCCGCACACGCCTGCGCCTGGGCCGGATCGGCTTCGTCTATCAGTTCCACCACCTGCTGCCCGAGTTCGATGCGCGCGACAATGTCGCCCTGCCGATGCGGATCGCCGGGGTGGCCCAGGACGAGGCGCGCAAACGCGCCGAGGTCACGCTGACGGCCCTGGGGCTAGGCGAACGCCTGACGCACCAGCCGGCTCAGCTGTCGGGCGGCGAACAGCAGCGCGTCGCCATCGGTCGCGCGCTGGCCAACGGCCCACGCCTGCTGCTGGCCGACGAGCCGACAGGCAATCTGGATCCGACCACCAGCCAATCCGTGTTCGAATCCCTGCGCAACTTGGCCAAGACCACGGGCGTCGCCGCCCTGATCGCCACCCACAATATGGAGTTGGCCGGCCATATGGACCGTGTCTTCGCCCTGAAGGACGGTCATCTGGAACAGCGCAAGGCCCAGAGCCACGCCTACTGAGCCATGCCTATCGATCAGCTGACGGCGGCGTCGCCCCAGATCGCTCGCAGGCGTTCGGGGCGGCGGCATCCGATCCGGTAGGCCTGATAGCTGGCGGCGTGGCGTTTGGCGTAGTTCTGGTGTTCCTCGCCCGCGGGCCAGAACCGCTGGGCGCCGACAACCGGCGTGGTGAAGCTCTTTCTCAACACCCGCATCGCCGCATCGCGCGAGGCGACGGCGTCCGCGCGTTGGCCCGCTGTCGCAAAGACGGCGGATCGATAGGACGGCCCCTGGTCGCAGAACTGACCGTTAGGATCCGTCGGGTCGATGGTGCGCCAATAGCGATCGACCAGGGTGCGATAGCTGACCACGCGCGGATCGAAGGTGACCTGCACCGCCTCCATATGGCCAGTGCCGCCGCGCACCACCTGTTCATAGGTCGGGTTTGCGGTATGGCCGCCGACGAAGCCCGATACGGCCGAGCGCACCCCCAGCACGTCGTCGAAGGCCTTCTCCTCCGACCAGAAGCAGCCGCCGGCGAAGATCGCGGTCTGAAACGCCGTCTGCGCCTCGGCCCGACGGGCCAAGGGCGCGCCGATCGCCAGCGCAGCGACGGTCAAGGATGCAACGGCGGCGAGGGCGGTCGTGCGAAGGGACATGGTCTCATCTCCTGTTGCATTGACTACGACGGCGACGCGCAAACGGTTTCACCGAGAACGACTTGACCGGAACAAAACGCCAACATAGAACATTAGCAGAACATATTGGATGTCTCGGAGCCAAGGTCATGCCGCGTTTGATGAGGGATATGCTGTCGCTGGCGTCGTGCGGCGGTTTCGTATGGATGGTCTGGACCGTGGCGATCAGCGTCACCGCCTGAGATCAGACGAATTAGACACTTTAGACGGTGTTTTTTCGAGAACCGTCTGAAGCCAGCGATCCACAGCCGATCCGTGGGGCGACCGGTTTGCGATGGCCGCGCGACGCCCGATATGAGACTCAGGATAGTGTAGGGCTCGTTAGCGGGCCAGGGTCGAAGAAGGCGTGAACGAGCCGGTGAACAGTCAGGGTTTTGTCCATCTGCGGGTCCGCTCGGCCTATTCGTTGCTGGAAGGCGCGATCAAGGCGGCCAAGGTCGGCAAGCTGGCGGCCGACGCCGGAATGCCGGCGGTCGGGGTGGCGGACCGGGCCAACCTGTTCGGCGCGCTGGAGTTCAGCCAGACGGCGAAGGATGCAGGCGTTCAGCCGCTCGTGGCCTGCGCCCTGCCGGTCTTCGGGATCGGCGGCCAGATCAACGCCCGCTGGGCCAAGGTGCCGACCGTGGTTCTGCTGGCCCAGGATACAGCCGGGTGGCTGAACCTGTGCGCCCTGTCGTCGTCCGCCTATCTGGACGCCGGAGAAATGGCCGAGCCGGGCGTGGCCTGGGAGCAGGTGGTCGCCCGCTCCGAAGGCCTGATCCTGCTGTCCGGAGGCCCGGACGGCCCGGTCGATCCGCTGTTCGCCCAAGGCAAGAAGGCCGAAGGCGCCGCTGCTCTGGCGGCGATGAAGGCGGCGTTCGGCGACCGCTTCTACGTCGAGCTGCAACGCCACGGGCTGGAGGACGAAAAGCGCGCCGAGCCGGGACTGGTCGAATGGGCCTATGCCAACGATGTGCCGCTGGTCGCCACCAACGACGTCTATTACGCGAAGGCGGCGCAGGCTAAATCCCACGACGCCCTGCTGTGCATCGCCGATGGCGCCTTCACCGGCCAGGAGGATCGCCGCCGCATCACCGGCGAACACTGGTTCAAGCCCGCCGCCGTCATGCGCGAGCTGTTCGCCGACCTGCCCGAGGCTTGCGACAACACCATCGACATCGCGCGGCGCTGCGCCTTCTTGGTCAATACCCACGCGCCCATCCTGCCGCGTTTCGACACCGGGGCCGGGCGCTCCGAGGCCGATGAACTGGCCCACCAGGCGCGCGAGGGGCTGAAAGTCCGCCTGACCGAGGTCACGCCGGCCGTGCCCGAAGAGGAATACTGGACCCGCCTGGAATGGGAGGTCGGGATCATCCAGCAGATGGGCTTCCCCGGCTACTTCCTCATCGTGTCGGACTTCATCAAATGGGCCAAGACCCACGGCATTCCCGTGGGGCCGGGGCGCGGCTCCGGCGCCGGCTCGCTGGTCGCCTGGTCCCTGACCATCACCGATCTGGACCCGTTGCGGTTTGGCCTGCTGTTCGAGCGGTTCCTGAACCCCGAACGCGTCTCCATGCCCGATTTCGATATCGACTTCTGCCAGGAGCGGCGCGAAGAGGTGATCGACTATGTTCAGGACCGCTACGGCAAGGACCGGGTGGCCCAGATCATCACCTTCGGCACCTTGCAGGCGCGGGCCGTGTTGCGCGACGTGGGTCGGGTGCTGCAGATGCCGCTGGGTCAGGTCGACCGGCTCTGCAAGATGGTGCCGAACAACCCGGCCGCGCCCGTCACACTGGCCCAGGCCATCGACATCGAGCCGCGTCTGAAGGAGGCGCGCGACGCCGAGCCGGCGGTGAAGACCTTGCTGGAAACCGCGCTGGAGCTGGAGGGGCTATACCGCAACGCCTCGACCCACGCCGCGGGCATCGTGATCGGCGACCGGCCTCTGACGGAACTGGTGCCGCTGTATCAGGATCCGCGCTCCACCATTCCGGCGTCCCAGTTCAACATGAAATGGGTCGAGCCGGCTGGCTTGGTGAAGTTCGACTTCCTGGGCCTGAAGACGCTGACGGTGCTGGATCGGGCGCGCGGCTATCTCGAACGGCGCGGCGCAGCCAGGGACTGGAACAGCCTGCCGCTGGATGATGCGCGCACCTACGAGCTGATGGCCTCTGGCCAGACGGTCGGGGTGTTCCAGCTGGAATCCCAGGGCATGCGCGACACCCTGCGCAAGATGCGCTGCGGCTCCATCGAAGAGATCACCGCCCTGATTTCGCTTTATCGGCCGGGGCCGATGGAGATGATCGACACCTATATCGACCGTAAGTTCGGGCGCGCCGAGGTCGACTATCTGCACCCCAGCCTGAAAGAGGTGCTGACCGAGACCTACGGCGTCATCATCTACCAGGAACAGGTGATGAAGATCGCCCAGATCCTGGCGGGCTACAGCCTGGGCGAGGCCGACCTGCTCCGTCGGGCCATGGGCAAGAAGAAGAAGGAGGAGATGGATTTCCAGCGCCTTCGCTTCGTCAAGGGCGCCGCCGAGAAGGCCGTGCCGGAGGCGCAATCCGGCTCCATCTTCGATTTGGTGGCCAAGTTCGCCGGATACGGCTTCAACAAGTCCCACGCCGCCGCCTATGCGCTGATTTCGTTCCAGACGGGTTGGCTGAAGGCCAATCAGCCGGTCGAGTTCTTCGCGGCGTCCATGAGCCTGGACTTGTCGAACACCGACAAGCTGGCGGTCTTCTATCAGGACGCCAAACGGTTCGACGTGCCGGTCCTGGCGCCCGACATCAATCGCTCGTCGGCCGACTTCGACGTAGCCTGGGACGACGACAAGGGCGCGGTGCTCTACGCCCTGGGCGCGATCCGAAACGTGGGTCTCGAGGCGATGAAACACGTGATCGAGGTGCGCGAGACTGGCGGGCGGTTCGCCGACATCTTCGACTTCCTTGAGCGCGTCGATCCGCGCAGCGTCAACAAGCGCGCACTAGAAGGTCTGGCCAAGGCCGGCGCCTTCGACAGCATCCACCCCAACCGGCGTCAGTTGCTGGAACAGGCCGACGTTCTGATGGCCTATTGCCAGAGCGTGGCGGCCGAGCGCGCCTCGTCTCAGGTGTCATTGTTCGGCGGCGACCAGGCCCATGCCGCGCGCCCACGTCTGAAGAGTGTCGAGCCCTGGGTCGGTCCGGAGCGGCTGGATCACGAACTGTCGGCGGTCGGCTTCTATCTGTCGGGCCACCCGCTGGACGAGATGACCTCAGCCCTGAAGCGCAAGCGCGTCACCTTCGTCGCCGAAGCGATTCCGCTGGCTGAGTCCGGCCACGAAGCCTTCCAGATGGCGGGTGTTGTTCGCCGCAAACAGGAGCGGGCCAGCGCGCGGACGGGCGAGAAGTTCGCCTTCGTGACCTTCTCGGATCCGACTGGCGAGTTCGAATGCCTGTTCCCGCCCGAACAACTGCGCAAATGCCGCGAGGTGCTGGAGCCCGGGGCCTCGGTCATGGTGCGGGTGCGCGCCAAGTCGTCGGAGGGGGAGGTGCGCTTCTTCGGCGACGACGCGTCCCAGATGGACAATCTGCTGGACGACGCCAACATCGGCCTTCGCATCCATGTCTCGGCCCGCAGCGCGGACGCCGAGGCCTTGAAGGCGCGGCTGGAACGCGCGCGATCGGGCGCGATCGGCAAGGGCGGGGAAGTGTCGCTGATGATCGCAGGCCTCGATCAGGGGCGCGAGGTCGAAGTCAAGATTCCCGGCCGCTACCGCTTGGACGGCGCCTTGCGCGGCGCGCTGAAGTCGGCGCCGGGCGTCGTCATGCTGGAGGACGCCTAAGCCCTCGCGGATATGGTCAAGCTTTTGATTTTTCGGAACCTCACGGACGCGTGATGGGTTTGGTCAGTCCATAGGGAGACTGTTCCAATGAAATATCTCGCCATCGCCAGCGTCGCCTCGCTGGCTCTCCTCGCCGCCTGCAACCAGGGTGGCGACAGCGCCGCCCAGAACACCGGCGAAGCGGTCAACGCCACCCAGGACGCCACGTCCGGCGTCGTCGGGCAGACCTCGGCCATGACCATGGGCGCCAACACCGTCGACGGTTTCGTCACCGGCCTGGGCACCGGCAACATGTATGAGCTGGAAGCCGCCAAGATCGCCGCCGCCAAGTCCAAGAATGCGGACGTGAAGGCCCTGGCCGCCATGATCACCAAGGATCACACCGCAGCCGGCGAGAAGCTGGCCGCCGCTCAGGCGACCGCCGCGCCCAACGTCGCCATCCCCACGACGTTGGACGAACGCCGCAAGGGCCTGATCGACAATCTGAACGCCGCCACGCCGGATGACTTCGACAAGGTCTATCTGGACCAGCAGGTCGCCGCCCACAACGAGACGCTGACGCTGCTGAACGGCTTTGCCGACAACACCGAAGCGCCGGCTCTGGCCACCCTCGCGCGCGAACTGGTGACGCCCGTCACCGCGCACCGCGACCGTGCCAGAACCCTGCTAGACGCTATGAAGTAAAGGCAGCCGTCGCGTTGCTGACCAAAGGCGGTCCCGTAAGGGGCCGCCTTTTCCGCATTTGCAGGGCTGCGCTTGCTATTGCGGCCCATCCGGCCTACATGGCCCCCGCATTTCGCAACGCGGGAGAGGCGCGCTTCGGGGAGACATCCCGATCCGCACCATTCCGAGGGTCTTTTAGACCTTTAATCCCCCGCGCCACGTTTGATCGGAAAAAGGACTGAACGATCATGGCTCTGCCTGAATTCTCGATGCGCACCCTGCTTGAAGCCGGCGCCCACTTCGGCCACCAGACGCACCGCTGGAACCCGAAGATGGACCGCTACATCTTCGGCTCGCGCTCGAACATCCACATCATCGACCTGTCGCAGACGATGCCGCTGTTCCACCAGGCTCTGGTGGCCGTGCGCGAAGTCGCCGCCAAGGGCGGTCGCGTTCTGTTCGTCGGCACCAAGCGCCAAGCCGCAGAGCCGGTCGCCGAAGCCGCCAAGCGCTGCGCCCAGTACTACATGAACAACCGTTGGCTCGGCGGCACGCTGACCAACTGGCGCACCGTGTCGGGCTCGATCGCTCGTCTGCGTGAGCTGGAAGGCATTCTGGAAAACGGCGGCGAAGGCCGCGTCAAGAAAGAGCTGCTGAACCTGCAGCGCGAGAAGGACAAGCTTGAGCTGTCGCTGGGCGGCATCAAGGACATGGGTTCGATCCCGGACATCATGTTCGTGATTGACACCAACAAGGAAGCGATCGCGATCCAGGAAGCCCGCAAGCTGAACATCCCGATCATCGCTATCCTGGACACCAACTCGGACCCGGACGGCATCACCTATCCGGTCCCCGGCAACGACGACGCCGCCCGCGCCATCCAGACCTACTGCGACCTGATCGCCGACGCCGTCCTGGACGGCCTGGCCGCCGGCGCTTCGGCCTCGGGCATCGACCTGGGCGCTTCGGAAGCTCCGGTCGAGCCGATGCTGCGTGAAGCCTCGGCCCCCAAGGCTGAAGCCGAAGCCGCGCCGGCTGGCACGGAAAGCGCCGCTGCCGAACTGGAAGCCGCTGCTGAGCCGGCTGCCGAAACCGAGAAGGCCGAGGGCTGATCGCCCGCCGGGCGGCGTTCGCGTTCTTGAGCGCCGCCTGACGAACTGACACACGGCCGGGCTAAATCAGTCCGGCCGTTCCCACATACGAAATCCCCCAAGGAGAAGAACATGGCCGAGATCACTGCCGCCCTCGTGAAGGAGCTTCGCGAGCGTTCGGGCGTCGGCATGATGGACTGCAAGAAGGCGCTGGTCGAAAACGACGGCAACATCGAAGCAGCAATCGACTGGCTGCGCGCCAAGGGCCTGTCCAAGGCCGCCAAGAAGGCCGACCGCGTCGCCGCTGAAGGTCTGGTCGCCGTCGCGTCGAAGGAAGACGGCAAGGGCGAAGTCGCCGCCGCCATCGAGTTCAACGCCGAAACCGACTTCGTGGCTCGTAACGAGCTGTTCCAGAACGCCGCCAAGTCGTTCGCCCAACTGGGCCTGGAGCACCACTCGGTCGAGGCCCTGCACGGCGCCGAACTGGAAGCCGGCAAGACGGTCCAGGACGAAGTGACCAACATGATCGCCACCATCGGCGAGAACATGCAACTGCGCCGCGCCGCCCGCCTGTCGGTGTCGGAAGGCGTCGTCTCGACCTACGTCCACAACGCGGTTTCGCCGGGCGTCGGCCGCATCGGCGTGCTGGTGGCCCTGGAAGGCGAGGGCGACAAGACCGCGCTTCGCGAACTGGGCCGCAAGATCGCCATGCACGTTGCCGCCACCGCGCCGCTGTCGCTGAACACCGACGACCTGGACCCCGCCGCCATCGAGAAGGAACGCACCGTCCTGACCGAAAAAGCCAAGGAAGAAGGTCGCCCGGAAGCCATGATCGCCAAGATCGTGGAAGGTCAGATCAACAAGTTCCAGAAGGACGTGGTGCTGTCCAAGCAGCCGTTCGTCATGGATCCGGACGTGACCATCGAACAACTGGTCGCCAACTCGGCCAAGGAACTGGGCTCCTCCAACCTGCACCTGGCCGGCTTCGTCCGCCTGGCGCTGGGTGAAGGCGTCGAGAAGGTCGAAGGCCCCGACTTCGCGTCGGAAGTCGCCTCCATGATGGGCGGCAACTAAAAAACATTCCCCTCATTCGTGAGGGTTTTGTATCAGAAGGGCGCGTTCGGCTTTGATGGCCGGCGCGCCTTTCGTCTATAAGAAGCCGCCTGATTCAATGGCGCCGCAGTCAAACGGACCTTCCCGCATGCCCGACGCCCCCTCGACCTTCCGCTACAAACGCGTCCTGCTGAAGGTGTCGGGCGAGGTGCTGATGGGCGACCAGTCGTTCGGCGTCGACATGAAGACCGTCGATGCTGTAGCTAAGGCCGTCGCGGACGTCGCGGCCGAAGGCGTGGAAATCTGCCTGGTCATCGGCGGTGGCAACATCTTCCGCGGTCTGTCCAAGGCGGCGGCCGGCATGGAGCGCGCCCAGGCCGACTATATGGGCATGCTGGCGACCATCATGAACGCCCTGGCCATGCAGTCGGCGCTGGAGAAGATCGGTGTCTCGACCCGCGTGCAGAGCGCCATCCCGATGGCGGCCATCGCCGAACCCTACATCCGTCGTCGCGCTCTGCGGCACCTTGAAAAGGGGCGGGTCGTGATCTTCGCCGCCGGCGTGGGCGCACCGTTCTTCACCACGGACTCGGGCGCGGCGCTACGCGCGGCCGAAATGGGCTGCGACGCCCTGCTGAAGGGCACCAGTGTTGACGGGGTCTATACCGCCGACCCGAAGAAGGATCCTGACGCGACGCGTTACGAGACGCTGTCCTATCAGGATGTTCTGGCCAAGGATCTGCGGGTCATGGACGCCTCGGCCATCGCCATGATGCGCGACACGGGCATACCGATCGTGGTCTTCTCCATTCGGGAAGACAATTCGCTGCGCCGGACCCTGACCGGCGAAGGCACGTTCACGGTCATTCAGGACGTCGCCTGAACGTTCGCCTGACCAGGAAAGACAAGAGAGACCAAGACCATGGCAAAGCCTGACCTCAAGACCTATCGCGACCGCATGGATCGCTCCGTCGCCGCACTGAAGGAAGAGTTCAGCGGTCTGCGCACCGGCCGCGCCAACGCCGGTCTACTGGAGCCCGTGCGGGTCGAAGCCTATGGCTCGGCCTCGCCCCTGACCGCCGTCGCCGCCATCAGCGTGCCCGAGCCGCGCATGATCAGCGTCAGCGTCTGGGACAAGGGCATGGTCGTCGCCGTTGAAAAGGCGATCCGCAACGCCAATCTGGGCCTGAACCCGATCGTGGACGGCCAGACCCTGCGCATTCCGGTGCCGCCCCTGACCGAGGAACGCCGCAAGGATCTGGTCAAGCTGGCCGGCAAATATGCCGAGCAGCAGAAAATCTCGGTTCGCAACGTTCGCCGCGACGCCAACGACGACCTGAAGAAGGCCGAGAAGGCCGGCGAGATCAGCCAGGACGAGCAAAAGAAGATGGAGACCGAGGTCCAGAAGGACACCGACGCGGCCATCAAGCGCATCGACGAGACCTTGAAGACCAAGGAACAAGAGATCATGCAGGTCTGAGGCGAAACGGCTGGGTCCGGAAGGGATCGCACGACAGATGACGGCAGACCGCGCCGCGCCTTCAGGCCAAAGCCCAGACAAGCAGGGTCAGGACGGCCCGCGCCACGTCGCCATCATCATGGACGGCAATGGACGCTGGGCGAAGGCGCGTGGCCTGCCGCGGGCCCTGGGCCATCGTGAGGGCGTCCAGGCGCTGAAGCGCACGATCCAGGCGGCGCCGGATCTGGGCATAGATTGCCTGACGGTGTTCGGCTTCTCGACCGAAAACTGGAGCCGGCCCGAGGACGAGGTATCGGACCTGATGGGGCTGGTGCGGTCCTACGTCGCCAGCGATTTGGCCCGGCTGACCAAGGCCGGCGTCCGGCTGAAGATTCTGGGGCGACGCGAAGGACTGCCGGCCGATATCGCCGCCATCATCGAACGGGCCGAGGCCCAGACCGCCCATAACGACCGATTCCTGTTGCAGGTCGCCTTCAACTACGGCGGTCGCGCGGATCTGGTGGACGCGGCGCGTCGCCATATGGAGCGAGTGCTGGCGGGCGAGACGGTCGAGCCTTTCAACGAGGCGATCCTGACGGCCGGCCTGGCCACGGCGGGCTCGCCGCCGCTTGATCTGATCGTGCGCACGTCGGGCGAGCAGCGGCTGTCGAACTTTCTGTTATGGGAGGCCGCCTACGCCGAGCTCGTCTTCCAAGACATTCTATGGCCCGACTACGGCCCAAAGGCGCTGGCTGAGGCGATTTCGGCCTTTGGTCAGCGTGATCGCCGTTTCGGCGGACGCGTGATCGCGCCTGAGCGCGCGACGGCCTGATGGCTGTCAAGGGTAGGGATATCGCCCTCAGGGCTGCGTCCGCCGTCGTGCTGGCGCCCGCCGCGGTCGCTGCGACGTGGGGCGGCGGCGTGTGGTTCCTGGCCCTGATGATTGTGGCCAGCGTCGTCCTGGCGTTCGAATGGGCGGCGATGAGTGCGCCGCATGCGCGCCGCGTCATGGGCGGCGCGGTCAGCTTCGGCGTCGTGGCGGCGGTGATCAGCGCCCATTTCGGGGCCATGTCCGTCGCCTTCATCATGCTGGTGTTCGGCGCGGTCGCGGCCGGAGTCTATGCCCGCAGCCGAGGGCAGGAGGCGCTGGATGCCGCCTACGGCGTACTCTATCTCGGCTGGCCTTCGGTCCTGCTGATCTGGCTGCGCGACGTCGACAGCTTGATCGGGCTGCACTGGACCGTGCTGGTCTTCGCCGTCGCCTGGTCGGCCGACATCGTGGCCTATCTGGCGGGATCCACCTTCGGCGGACCCAAGCTGTGGCCGCGCTTCTCGCCGAACAAGACCTGGTCCGGGTTCATCGGCGGCGTTGCGGCCGGCGCGGTTGCGGGCGCCGTCATGACGGCCTGGGTCAATATGGGGGCCTTGAGCGTCGTCTGGGGGGCAGTGCTGGGCTTTGCCGCGGCCTTGGCGACCATGGCGGGCGACCTGTGGGAATCGGCGCTGAAGCGACGGTTCGGGGTCAAGGATGCGGGGAACACCATTCCGGGCCACGGCGGCCTGCTGGACCGCGTCGATGGTTTGATGTTCGCGGTCGTCGTCGTCGCGGCGGGCCGACTGATCGTCCTGATGCTGGAGCGTGGGGCGTGATCCGGCGTCGCATCACCGTGCTTGGCGCGACCGGATCGGTCGGCGCTTCCACGCTGGACCTGATGGCTCAAGCCGAGGCGACGGGCACAGGCGCGTTCGAGGTTGAGGCCCTGACGGGCGGCGCCAATATCGCCAAACTGGCAGAGCAGGCCAAACGTTGGCGGCCCAAGCTGGCCGTGACGGCGGATCCGGCGCGATTGGACGAACTGCGCGACGCCTTGTCCGGCACGGACGTCGCTGCCGCCGCCGGCGACGCCGCCGTCGTTGAGGCGGCGACGCGACCTGCCGACTGGATCATGGCGTCCATCGTCGGAGCGGCGGGTTTGAAGTCCGCCTGGGCGGCGGCGGGAACGGGCGCGACCCTGGCGCTGGCCAACAAGGAAAGCCTGGTCTGCTGCGGCCCCGCCCTGATCGAGCGGGTTAAGCGGGCAGGGGGGCGCTTGATCCCCGTCGATTCCGAGCACTCCGCCATCTTCCAGGTGTTTCCGGCCGAAGCGCCTGAGCGGGTGGCCAAGCTGATCCTCACCGCATCGGGCGGGCCTTTTCGCAAGACGCCGCGCGAGCAGATGGTCGCCATCACGCCGGAACAGGCCGTCGCCCACCCTAACTGGAGCATGGGCGCCAAGATTTCAGTCGACAGCGCCACCATGGCCAACAAGGGCCTGGAGATGATCGAGGCGGCTTATCTGTTCGATATGCCGCAGGATCGGATCGACGTCGTGGTGCACCCCGAATCGATCATCCACAGCCTTGTGGAATATGTGGATGGTTCGACGCTGGCCCAGATGGGACCGCCGGATATGCGCACGCCGATCGCCTGCGCCTTGGCCTGGCCGGACCGGATCGCGTGGCCGGCGCCCAAGTTGGATCTGGCTGCGCTGGGTCGGCTGACGTTCGAAGCGCCCGATCTGACACGCTTCCCCGCCCTCGATCTGGCGCGTCAGGCCCTGAAGGCGGGCGGCGCGACGCCCGCCGTGTTCAACGCCGCCAACGAGGTCGCCGCCTTCGCCTTCCTTGACCGCAAGCTGGCGTTTCTCAATATTGCCGCAGTCGTCGCCGAAACCCTTGAGCGTGCGACGAAAGCGGGGATGGCTTTCGGTTCTGGAGACGCCTGCGGCGCGGCCCTCTCGGTCGACGCCGAGACGCGTCGAATGGCCGAGACCGTCATCGCCGGCCTTGCGAATGCGGCCTGACAGCAGGCCAGGGGAGACGATTTTCGAATGCTGGGCGTCCTGGGTCAGGTCCTGATCTCCATCGCCTCGTTCCTGCTGGTGCTGACCTTCATCGTCACCATCCACGAACTGGGTCACTTCCTCGTCGCGCGCGCCTTTGGCGTGAAGGTGGACCGGTTCGCGGTCGGCTTCGGCAAGGCCGTGGCCAGCCGCACCGATCGTAACGGCATCGAATGGCGTCTCGGTTGGCTGCCGCTCGGCGGCTATGTGAAGTTCTCGGGCGATCTGGATGCGTCCAGCGTGCCCGACCGGGCCGGACTGGACGAACTGCGCAGCCGCGTGGTCGCCGAGCGTGGACCGGGCGCCGAGCGTGATTACTTCCACTTCAAGCCGGTGTGGCAGCGCGCCCTGATCGTCGCGGCCGGGCCCATCGCGAACTTCATCCTGGCCATCACCATCTTCGCCGTCGTCTTCATGGCCGTCGGCGTGTCCCTGCGTCCCGCGCGTGTCGCTCAGGTCCAAGCCGGATCGCCAGCCGCCGCCGCCGGTTTCCGGGTCGGCGACCTGATCACCGAGGTGAACGGCAAGGCCGTCAAGGACGGAAGCGCGGTCACCCGCACCGTGATGCTCTCGACCGGCGATCCTGTGCGTTTCACGGTGGAGCGCGCCGGGCGTCCCGTCGAACTGGTCGCGACGCCGGAACGCCGCGAGGAAAACGATCCCATCGCCGGACGGGTCAAGGTTGGTCGCATCGGCCTGGGGCTGGGCTCGTCGGCTGGCGATGTCCGCCACGTGCGCTATGGCCCTGTCGACGCCGTGGTGGAGGGTGCGCGCCAGACGGCCGACGTGATCGGCTCGACCCTGACTTACCTTGGACGTCTGGCGACGGGGCGCGAGTCGGGCGATCAGTTCAGCGGCCCGCTGGGCATGGCCAAGGCGACGGGCTCGCTGACGACGGCTGCGGTCGAAGCCAATCCAGCGCCTGGCGCCATGGCGATCAACCTGATCCTGACGCTGACAACCTTGGCCGCCATACTTTCGATCGGAATCGGCTTTCTAAATCTGCTTCCCATTCCGGTCCTCGACGGCGGGCATCTGCTTTTCTACGGCTATGAGGCTGTGGCGAAACAGCCTGTGTCGGCGCGGTTCCAGGAGATGGGCTATCGTGCAGGCCTTGCGCTTTTGGCGGGATTTATGTTGTTCGCAACGTGGAACGACCTACAGAAGCTCAATATCTTCCAATTCCTCGGCGGGCTCGTCTCGTGAGCCGACGCCAGCCCCCGACGGTTTCCTGAATGAATGACATGACCTCTTGCGCCGCCGTTCGACTGAGCGCTCGCTCCAGCCTGCTGGCTCTGGCGGTCGCCGCCGGACTGGGCGCACCCGCGTTGGCCCAAACCGCGCCGGCGACGACGCCTACTGCGCCGGCTCGAACGCCGGCCCAAACCCCCGCTCAGAGCGCCACGCCTCAGGCGGCGGCGAGCGCCGCCGAACCGCGTGTCGAGATCGCTGCGCCGCAGACGATCACGATCAACCGCATCATCGTTCAGGGCGCGCAGCGGATCGACCAGACGACGGTCCTTTCCTATCTGCCGATCCGTCCTGGTGACGCGGTAGATGCCTCGGTGCTGGACGTCGCGGTGCGCACCCTGTCGCGGACGGGCCTGTTCGCCGATGTGCAACTGGGCATCCAGAACGGCGATCTGATCGTCCAGATCGTCGAGAACCCGATCATCAACCAGGTCGTGTTCGAGGGAAACAAGGCGCTGTCAAAGGACAAGCTGACCAAGGAAGTGACCTTGGCGCCGCGCGGCATCTATACCCGCGCCAAGGTTCAGGAAGACGTCGGCGCTATCGTTGAACTGTATCGCCTGCAAGGCCGCATCTCTGCGACTGTGACGCCGAAGCTGGTCCAGCTGGAACAGAACCGCGTCGATGTAATCTTCGAGATCAACGAAGGCCCGCAGACCGGGATCAGCGCCATCAACGTGCTGGGCAACGAGGCGTTTTCGGATCGCGACGTGCGCGGCGTGATGGTCACCGAGAAGTCGACCTGGTGGAAGTTCTTCTCCAATAACGACAACTACGACCCTAACCGCCTGGAATACGATCAGGAGCAGCTGCGGAAGTTCTACGCTAACCGCGGCTATTACGATTTCCGCGTGGTGTCCTCGGTCGCCGAGCTGCAGCCGGACGATCAGGCGTTCCAGCTGACGCTGACGCTGAACGAAGGCGACAAGTACAACTTCGGTGAGATCAAGGTCGTCACCCAGAACGACCGGCTGAACGCCGACTTCCTGAAGGCCCTGGTGCCGATCCGGGAAGGACAGTTGTACGAAAGCGACAAGATCGAGCAGGCGGTCGACGCCCTGACGTTCGCGGCGGGTTCGGCAGGCTATGCCTTCGTCGAGATCAATCCGACCTATAAGGCCAATCCCGAGACGGACACGGTTGATGTGACCTTCAACGTGTCCGAGGGCCAGCGCGTCTATATCGATCGCATCAATGTGGTCGGCAACACCCGCACGATCGACCCGGTCATTCGCCGCGAACTGCTGCTGACCGAAGGCGACGCCTTCAACCGCGCTCTTATGGAGCGCTCGCGCAACAACCTGCGCGCCCTGGGCTTCTTCAAGGACGTGACGGTCGAGGAAACCCGCGGCAGCGCGCCAGACCGTTCGGTCATCAACGTCAACGTTCAGGAACAGCCCACCGGAGAGCTTTCCGTCGGTGCGGGCTTCAGCTCCGTCGACTCTTTCACGGTCAACCTCGGCATCTCGGAGCGGAACTTCCGGGGGCGCGGCCAGAATGTGGTGGCCCGTCTGGAGTGGGGCTCGCTGCGCCAGCAGGTCGACTTCCGCTTCACCGAGCCGAAGTTCCTCGGCCGTGACCTGCGCGCCGGCTTCGACCTGTTCCACTCGCGCTATGACCTGAGCCAGTACTCGTCGTACGACTATCGCTCGACCGGCGCGGGCCTGCGTCTATCCTACCCGCTGAACGGAAATATGCTGCTAAGCACGCGCTATTTCCTGAAGTCCGACGAGATCATCGTGCCGACGGGCTTCTGCTCGGGCGTGGGGCAGGGATCTTCGGCGCTTTGCGATCAGATCGGCAGCTTCATCAACTCGTCGGCGGGCTACACGCTTCAGGTCAACTACACCAATGATCCGATCCGTCCGACGCGCGGCTGGGCTGGTTCGTTGCGTCAGGACCTTGCGGGTCTGGGCGGCGACGTGAACTATGTGAAGACCGAGGCCGATGCGAGCTGGTACTATGGCATCACCCCAGCCTGGGTCGTCAGTGTTCAGGGCTCGACCGGCTATGTCAGCGGCTGGAACGGCGATCCGATCCGCATCAACGACCGCTTCTTCAAGGGCGGAAACAGCTTCCGTGGCTTCGAGACGGCCGGTATGGGGCCACGCGATCTGAATACGACCGATGCCTTGGGCGGCAACTTCTACGCCATCGGCACAGTCGAGCTCACCGTGCCGAACTATCTGCCCGAGCAATACGGCATCAAGACCTCGCTGTTCGCGGATGTGGGTACGCTGGGCGTGCTGGACGACCGCTACAAGCTGACATCCACCGGAACGGTGAACACCAACATCGCCGATGAGCTGTCGCTGCGCGCGTCGGCCGGCATCAGCATTCACTGGAAGTCGCCGATGGGTCCGATCCGCTTCGACATCTCCAAGGTTCTGTCCAAGGAAGATTACGACAAGACGGAATCCTTCCGCTTCTCGACCTCCACTCAGTTCTAATCGCGGCTTTTCGACCGCACGAGGAAACACCATGAAAGCTCTGATCATCGCGGCGACGGCCGCTGCTTCGCTCATCGCCACCGCCGCTTCGGCGCAACAGGCCGGCGCGCCCGCCAACCCCGGCCCGGTCATCCCCGGCGTCTGCGTCTATTACAACGCGCGTCTGCTGGCCCAGTCGTCGGCCGGTCAGGCTGTCGAAGCCCGGATGCAACAACTGGCCCAGGAAGTTCAGGGCGAACTGCAACCCTACGCCACGTCCATTCAGTCGGACGCCCAGCAACTGCAAGCCTCGGGTTCGAGCCTGCCGGCCGACCAACTGCAACAGCGTCGTCAGGCTCTGCAGCAGCGCGCGCAAGAAGCCCAACAGCTGGAAGCCACCCGTGAAAACGAGCTGCGCTACACCCTGGGTATGCAACGCCAGGCCATCACCGAGGCCGTCTCGCCAATCCTGACTGCTCTGTATCAGGAGAAGGGCTGCGGCCTGCTGCTGGACCGCGAGAGCGTCTTCATGATGAACCCGGCCATGGACGTCACCGACCTGGCCATCCAGCGCCTGAACACGGCCCTGCCAACCCTGAGCTTCAACCGTATGGCCGTGCCGGCTCAGACGCAGGCTCAACCGGCTGCCGCCAACTAAGTCGTAGATGCCCGATCCCCGCTTCTTTGAAACCCTGTCGCCCCTTAGCGTCGCCGATCTGGCGGCGCAGATCGGCGGCGAGGTCGAGCGGGGCGGGGATCGCATGATCGCCTCCGTCGCGCCCTTGTCCTCTGCGGACGGGGGCGCGATCGCGTTCTTGGGTGACCGTAAGTTCGCCGCCGCGCTGGCGACGACACAGGCCGGCTGCGTTATCGTGCCGGCTGAGGCCAAGGACGCCGCGCCGTCGTCCGCCGCCGTCATCATCTCGCGCACGCCTCAAGCCGCCTGGGCCAAGGCGTCGTTGGCGCTGCATCGGCCCATACTTCTGGAAAAAGCGATCACCCGCGACGAGGCGGGCGAGGACGACAGCGTCGTGGTCGAACCCGGCGCGATCCTGGGGCAGGGCGTCCGCATCGGTCGAGGGTCCCGCATTGGCGCCAACAGCGTCATCGCGCCTGGCGTGCAAATCGGCCGGGATTGCGTGATTGGCGCCAACGTCAGCGTGGCCTTCGCGCTGATCGGCGACCGGGTGAAGCTGTATGCCGGCGCCCGGATCGGCGAAGCGGGCTTTGGCGCCACGGGGACAGCGGCGGGCGTCATGGATATTCCCCAACTGGGGCGCGTTATCCTTCAGGACGGCGTGACGGTGGGCGCCAACTCCTGCATCGACCGCGGCGCCTATGACGACACGGTCATCGGCGAGAACACCAAGATCGATAATCTGGTGATGGTCGGCCACAACTGCGTCATCGGCCGCAACTGTTTGCTGGTCGCCAATACCGGCATCTCGGGCTCGGTGACCGTGGGCGACAACGTCATCTTCGGCGGCAAGGCGGGGATCGGGGACCACATCACGATCGGCGAGGGCGCGCGCGTCGCGGCCGGGGCCGGCGTGCTGGCCGATGTTCCTGCCGGCGAGACCTGGTCGGGTTATCCGGCGCGTCCGATCCGACAGTTCTTGCGCGAGACGGTCTGGCTCGCCAAACAGGCCTCATCGAAGAAGGCTCCAAAGGAATCATAGGGATGAGCGACACGACTGCCGTCGAGGGCAAGATCGATTACGCCGAGGTGATGCGTCGGCTGCCGCATCGTTATCCCTTCCTGCTGGTGGACAAGGCTGAAGACTTCGAGCCCGCGACGTCGATCGTCGGCATCAAGAACGTCACCCACAACGAGCCCTTCTTCCCGGGGCACTTCCCGATCGATCCGGTCATGCCCGGCGTGCTGATCGTCGAGGCCATGGCCCAGACCGGCGCCCTGCTGATGTCCAAGACGCTGGACGTCGCCGTGGCCGACAAGGTCATCATGTTCATGTCGATCGACGGGGTTCGCTTCAGAAAGCCTGCGCGGCCCGGCGACCAGCTCCGTATGGAGGTCAAGGTGATCCGCGCGCGGGGCGACGCCTACAAGTTCCGGGGCGAGACCTTCATCGACGGCAAGCTGGCGGCCGAAGCCGAGTTCATGGCCATGGTCGTGACTGTGCCCACTCCAGCGCCTGGGCCGGCGGCCTGATGACCGTTCATCCCACCGCTATGATCGACGTGACGGCGACATTGGGCGAGGGTGTGGAGGTCGGCCCCTGGTGCACGGTCGGGCCGAATGTGGTGCTGGGCGACAATGTGCGTCTGGTCAGCCATGTCGTCGTCCAGCAGGACACGACAGTCGGGGCCGGGACGGTCATCCACCCCTTCGCCGTCATTGGCGGCGACCCGCAGCACAACGGCTACAAGGGCGAGACGGTTCGGCTGGAGATCGGCGAGAACAATCTGATCCGCGAACACTGCACCTTCAATCGGGGCACGCCGCAGGGAACGGGCGTCACGGTCGTGGGTTCGAACAATCTGTTCATGACCGGCGCCCATATCGGTCACGACTGCGTCGTCGGCGACAATGTCGTCATGGCTAACAACGCGACCCTGGGCGGTCATGCTCAGGTCGGGGACAAGGTGTTCCTGGGCGGCCTGTGCGCGGTGCACCAGAACGGTCGCGTCGGGCAAGGTGCGATCATCGGCGGTCTGGCGGCGGTGACGCGCGACGTCATCCCTTATGGCTCGGCCTGGGGCAATCATGCGCGGCTACGTGGGCTGAACTTGATCGGGTTGAAGCGCAAGGGCTACGGCAAGGATCAGGTGCGGCGTCTGCTCGCGGCCTATCGTGATCTGTTCGAGGGCGAGGGCGAGTTCGCCGGCCGGATTGATGGCGTGGCGGAACGCTATGCCGACCTGCCCGAGATCATGGAGATCATCGCCTTCATCCGTGACGGCGGGCGTCGTCCGCTGTGCCTGCCGAACGCGGAATGAGCGCGGCTGAAAAGCTGGGTCTGATCGCGGGCGGCGGTGATCTGCCGGCGGCCGTCGCGGCGCGTTGCGATGCTCAGGGGCGGCCGGTTTTCGTGATCCGTCTGGCGGGGTTCGCGGACGAGCATCTGGCGCGCTGGCCCGGGGCTGAGTTCGGCATGGCGCAGATCGGCGCGATCCTGAAGGCGTTGAAGTCAGAGTGCTGCACGACCGTGTGTCTGGCGGGCATTGTCAATCGGCCGGATTTCAAGACGTTGAAACCCGACTTCAAAGGGGCGACCCTGTTGCCGGGCATCGTCGCCGCCGCCTCCAAGGGCGATGACGCCCTGCTGCGCAAGATTTTGTCGGTGTTCGAGGCCGAAGGATTCGCCGTCGAGGGCGCCGATGACATTCTGGGCGGCGACACGCTTGGCGTGGGCGCCTTGGGTGCCATCTCGCCGACCGAGGAGCAGCTAGCCGATCTGAAGAAGGCGCTGCATGTCGCCGAAAAATCAGGCGAACTGGATATCGGCCAAGGCGCCGTGGTCTGTAACGGCCTCGTCCTCGCGGTCGAGGCGCAGGAAGGCACCGACGCCATGCTGACCCGCGTCGCTGACCTGCCCGCCGACTTGCGTGGAGCGATTGATAGCCCTAGGGGCGCGCTCGGCAAGGCGCCCAAGCCCATTCAGGATCTGCGCGTCGATATGCCCGTGATCGGGCCGCGCACGGTCGAAATAGCGGCGGCGGCGGGTCTGGCGGGCATCGGCGGCGTGGCGGGACGTTTGATCCTGATCGATCGCGCGGCCATCGTCGAGACGGCAAACCGTCTGGGCCTGTTCGTCTGGGGCGAGGCGCGGTGAGCCGTCCGCTGAAGATCATGCTGGTGGCGGCGGAGGCTTCGGGCGATGCGCTGGGCGCCGGTCTGGCCAAGGCGTTGAAGGTGCGGTTGGGGGATGATGTGGCCTTTGTCGGCGTCGGCGGGCCCAAGATGGCGGCCGAAGGCGTCGTCAGCCCGTTCGATATCGCCGAACTGTCGATCCTGGGCTGGATCGAGGGCTTGCGCGCCTATGGCAAGGTCAAGCGGCGCGTCGAGCAGACGGCGGCGCTGGCCGAGCGGGAAAAGCCCGACGCCGTTGTGCTGATCGACAGTTGGGGCTTCACCATCCGTGTGGCCAAGGCGATCCGGGCCGCGCGCCCGGACCTGCCGCTGATCAAATACGTCGGGCCTCAGGTCTGGGCCTCGCGGCCGGGCCGGGCCAAGACCTTGGCGGGCGCAGTCGATCATCTTCTTGCCCTCTATGGCTTTGATGCGCCCTGGTTCGAGCGCGAGGGCCTGCCGACGACCGTCGTCGGTTCGTCTGCGCTTCATGTGAATGTCGATGCTGCGGACGGTGCAGCGTTCCGCGCGCGTCGTGGGATCGCGGCCGATGCGCAGCTTCTCTTGGTGCTGCCCGGCAGCCGGCCCAGCGAGATCAACCGCATGGCCCCCGTCTATGAGGCGACGGTCAGAAAACTGAAGACCACGAACCCCGGCCTGGAAGTCGCCGTAGTCGCCGCGGGGACGGTCGCTCACGATGTTGCGGCCCGCGTCGCCGCCTGGCCCTTCCGCGTTCACCTGGTCGACGAAGCCGAAAAATATGACGCCATGCGCGCCGCGACCGTCGCCCTGGCCACCAGCGGCACCGTGTCGACCGAACTGGCGCTGGCGGGCGCGCCGATGGTCATCGCCTACAAGATCGACGGGCTCAGCTATCAGCTGATGAAGCGGTTCGTGACCGCCAAACATATCACCCTGTTCAATGTCGCGGCTGACGACCGGATCGCACCCGAGTTCATTCAGCACGAGGCGACCCCGGCCATTTTGACGGCGGCGGTCGGGCGGCTGCTGGCCGACCCGGCCCTGGCGGCCGAACAGGCGCGTCGTCAGACGGCGGCCTTGGATCTGATGGGGCGCGGAGGTCCGGACCCGTCCGAACTGGCTGCCGACGCCGTGCTCAGGGTCATTTCCGCCAAATCGGCGAACTGACGATGGCGCGGGCGCTCAGTCCGCGCCGTGCGGCCGAGGTCCGCGCCGCGCTTCAGATGGCGGTGGGCGCGATGGCCGCGCTCTATCTCGCGACCTGGCTGAACCTGCCGCACCCGTACTGGAGCGTGATTTCCGCCATCGTCGTCATCCAGGCGAGTGTCGGTGGCGGCGTCCTGACCGTCGCGCGCGACCGGGCCATCGGCACGGCGACCGGAGCGCTGGCAGGGGCGGTCTTCGCCTTCCTTCGCCCGCCGGGCTTGGAAAGCATGGCCCTGAGCATCGCCGTCTCGGCGGGGCTGCTGGCCTTCTTTGCAACCGGGCGGCCATGGCTGAAGGTCGCGCCCGTGACGGCGACCATCGTCATCGCCGGCGGGACGGGTGCGGAAGGGCCGGCGTCCCTGGCGCTGGATCGGGTGATGGAAATCCTGGTCGGCAGCGGCGTCGGGGTTCTCGCGATCCTGGCCCTGTTTCCGCGCCATGCCAGGCAGTCCTTCAAGCTTCAGGCGCGCGAGGCGGCGGGCGAAGCGGCGGTGCTGCTGGCTTTGGTCTCAAAGGCCGCCCCTGAGGATGCGTCCGAGATTTCGCGCCGTCATGCCGATCTGAAGCGGCGGCTGGATGCATTGGGTCAGTCCGCCAAGAACGTCATCGATCTGCCCGGCCCGCAACGTGAAACGGCGGATCGGGCTGCGCTCGTGCGCGCCTTCTGGCGCGTACGCAGCGACATCGTCATCCTGGGTCGCGGTTTTCAAGCCGAGGGCGCGGGCGCCCGGCTAGATCCCTGGTCGCAGGATGCAAAGCGCGCGGTGGAGCAACTCAAGGCTCTGTCTCAGGGCAAGGCCGCCCAGCCCATGGGCGCGATCGACCAAAGCCTGGCCCTGTCCATGGCCGTCGAGGGCGACGACGTGGCTCTGGGGGCTGCTGCGATCGGCGTGGCGCATATGCACCGCGATCTGGATGACCTGGCTGCACGTTTCGCGGATCTGAAGCTGGTCTGACGACAAAGAAAAACGCCGGGGATGTCTCCCCGGCGTTTTGCATTTCAGCTTTCGTCTCAGCCGCGCTGTTCGATCGGCACGTAATCGCGCTGGGTCGGGCCCGTGTAGAGCTGACGCGGGCGACCGATCTTCTGCGACGGATCGGCCATCATTTCCTGCCACTGCGAGATCCAGCCCACGGTGCGGGCCAGCGCGAACAGGACGGTGAACATGGTGGTCGGGAAGCCCATGGCCGACAGGGTGATGCCCGAATAGAAGTCGACGTTCGGGAAGAGCTTGCGCGAGGTGAAGTATTCGTCCGACAGGGCGACCTTCTCCAGCTCCTTGGCGACCAGGAACAGCGGATCGTTTTCGCGGCCCGTGGCGGCCAGCACTTCATAGGCCGACTGCTGCATGACCTTCGCGCGCGGGTCGTAGTTCTTGTACACGCGGTGGCCGAAGCCCATCAGCTTGTACTTGCGGTCCTTCACGCCCTGGATGAACTCCGGGATCTTGTCCGGGGTGCCGATTTCCTTGAGCATCGTCAGCGCCTCTTCGTTGGCGCCGCCGTGCGACGGGCCCCACAGGCAGGCGATGCCGGCGGCGATACAGGCGAACGGATTGGCGCCCGACGAACCGGCCAGACGCACAGTCGAGGTCGAGGCGTTCTGTTCGTGGTCGGCGTGCAGGGTGAAGATGCGGTCCATGGCGCGAACCAGGGCCGGATCGACATGATAGTCCTCGGCCGGAACGGCGAAGCACATGCGCAGGAAGTTTTCGGCGTAGGACAGGTCGTTGCGCGGCGACACGAACGGCTGGCCGATGTGGTATTTGTAGGCGCGGGCCGCGATCGTGGGCATCTTGGCGATCAGGCGGATGGCCGAGATGTCACGCTGGATCGGATCGTGGATGTCCAGGCTGTCGTGATAGAAGGCCGACAGGGCGCCGACGGTGCCGACCATGATGGCCATCGGGTGGGCGTCGCGGCGGAAGCCTTCGAAGAAGCGATCGAACTGGCTGTGCAGCATCGTGTGGGTGGTGATGCTGTTTTCGAACTTCTCGTACTGGGCGGCGGTCGGCAGTTCGCCGTGCAGCAGCAGGTGGCAGACCTCGACGAAGTTCGACTTCGACGCCAGCTGGTCGATCGGATAGCCGCGGTGCAGCAGCACGCCGGCGTCGCCATCGATATAGGTCAGCGCCGATTCACAGGCCGCCGTCGAGGTGAAGCCGGGATCGAAGGTGAAGGCGCCCGTTCCCGCATAGAGTTTGCGGATGTCGATGACGTCCGGGCCGGTGGAGCCCGAAAGGACCGGCAACTCGATCGTCTTGTCCTCGAAGGACAGGGTCGCCGAGCCGGCGGGTTTGGCTTGTTCAGTCATGAATGCCCCTTTGCATCACACGTCCAGGCGCGGGGAGGCGTCGGCCGCTTTTTGGTTTGTGGGTGATCACTTAGTCTGTTGCAGCGCATCATCCAAGCGCCCGAGACTTTCGTCGCGCCCAAGAGCCGACAAAGTTCGTGCAATATCAGGTGATGTTGACCCTGCGGTAAGCGCTGCGCGCATCGGCGGGCCGATCTTTCCGAACCCGACGCCCTCGGATTCCGCAAAGGCTTTGAGCTCGGCTTCCAGCGCGAAGACATCCCAGGATTGGAACAGGGATAGCCGCTCGCGCAGGCGGCCGAGGCGATCCAGCGTCTCACCGGACAGCAGCGCCTTCGCCTTGTCATCCAGGGTCAGCGGGCGCGATTTCAGTACGAAGGCGGTTTGGTCGGCCAGATCAAGGATCGTCTTGGCGCGATCCTTGACGAAAGGCATGGCGCGCTGAAGCCGGGCTTCATCCGCCTCCGCCAGGGCGTGGCCCTTTTGCAGATGCGCATCCAGCGTCAGCTTGGCGAGCCGCTCGTCGTCGGCGAGCCGCAGCCAGTGCGAATTGACATGGGCCAGCTTGTCGAAGTCCAGACGGGCCGGCGCCTTGCCGATGCCGGCGAGATCGAACCATTCGATGGCCTCGGCGTCGCTGAACAGTTCGTCGTCGCCGTGCGACCAGCCCAGGCGGGCCAGATAGTTGCGCATGGCCTCGGGCAAGTAGCCCATCTCGGCGTATTCATGCACCGCCTGTGCGCCGTGACGCTTCGACAGCTTGGCGCCGTCCGGTCCGTGGATCAGGGGGATGTGGGCGAAGGTCGGACGCGTCCAGCCCAGCGCATCGTAGATCAGGCTCTGACGCGCGGCGTTGTTCAGATGGTCGTCGCCGCGAATGACATGGGTCACGCCCATGTCGTGGTCGTCTACGACGACGGCGAGGTTATAGGTCGGCGCGCCGTCCGAACGCAGCAGCACCAGATCGTCCAGGTCGTCGGTCGACCAGTTCACATCACCCTGGACCTCATCGGCTACCTTGACCGTCATCGCCTTTGGCCGGCGGAAGCGCACGACGTGCGGCAGGGCCAGATCGTCCACAGTCGGCTGACGGTCGCGCCAGGGCGATTCGAAAGTGCGCTTTTCCGCCTTGGCCTCATCGCGCAGACGACCGGTCTCCTCGGCCGAAGTGAAGTCGCGGTAGGCGTGGCCAGTTTCGAGCAGTTGATCGACCACCTCGCGGTGGCGGTCGGCCCGGCTGAACTGGAACACCGGCTCGTCGTCGGCGAACAGCTCCAGCCAGCTCAGGCCGTCGAAGATGGCCTTCACCGCCTCATCCGTCGAGCGTTCACGGTCGGTGTCCTCGACCCGGATCAGGAAACGTCCAGCGTGTCTCTTGGCGTACAGCCAGTTGAACAAAGCGGTTCTCGCTCCGCCGATATGCAGATAGCCTGTCGGCGAGGGGGCGAAGCGGGTGACGACAGTCGAGGAAGGTGAGGTCATGGGGGAGGGGTCCGTAAGCGAGGCCCTTATACGCCCCGATGCGGCAAAACCTACCCCCGCTGCGCGATTGCGCGCTTGGCTGCACGCCGAAGTCGCCGCCCAGACCCTGAGATGGCGGCTATGGGCGCCGGTCGCATTCGGCGTGGGCGGCGGCGTCTATTTCGCCCTGCGAGTCGAGCCGGTCTTGTGGCCCTTGTTGCTGGGCGCCGCCTTGGCCTTTGGGCTTTGGGTGGTGGCGCGCCGGCGCGGCGGGTCGCGGCGTCTGACCTGGCTGCTGTTGATGGTGGCCTGCGCGTCAGGTGGGCTGGCGGCGGCCAAGGTGCGCACCGAAGCCGTCGCCGCGCCGATCGCGCCCGTGCTCAGCGAACCGACCGTGATCGAAGCCTGGGTCGTTGATGTCGACAGCCCGGGGCAGCGAGGCGCGCGGGTCGTGATTGCGCCGGTCTGGATCCGTGGACTGACGCCCGAGCAGACGCCGGTGCGCTTGCGGGCGACGGTGCGGGGCGAGCCGCCGCGACCCGGCGAGGCGATCCGCTTGTTTGGCATTCTGAATCCGCCGCCTGCGCCGGCCAGCCCTGGCGCCTACGACTTCGGCCGGAACGCCTTCTTCCAGGGCATGGGAGGCGTGGCGTTCGCCTTGGGCAAAACGCGTGGAGCCGAGCTTGCCCCTCCGCCGTGGCGGCTTCGACTTGAAATGGCGGTCAACGGCGCCCGTTTCGCACTGGCCGAGAGGATCGTCGCGCGGCTCGGCGAACGGACCGGCGGGATCGCCGCCGCCATGACGACCAGCCACGAAACCTGGATCAGTCAGGAGGACATGGATGTGATGCGCGATTCCGGCCTGGCGCACATCCTGTCGGTGTCAGGGCTGCATATGGCGATCGTCGGCGGTTTCGTCTTCTTCGCCGTGCGGCTGGGCGTGGCGGCCTGGCCCTGGTTGGCCTTGCGGGTTCACGGCAAGAAGGTCGCGGCCTTGGCGGGCCTGACGGCGGTCGGGGTCTATCTGGTGGTGTCGGGCGCGCCGCCCCCGGCCGAGCGGGCCGCCATCACCGCCTCCATCGCCTTTCTGGCCATCCTGCTGGATCGACAGGCGGTGACCATGCATGGCCTGGCTGTGGCGGCCTTCATCGTTTTGGCCATACAGCCTGAAGCCATCGTCACGCCGGGTTTCCAGATGTCGTTCGCGGCGACTGCGGCCTTGGTCGCCCTGGTCGAGGCCTGGCCGAAGCGCCCGCGCGAAATATCCGCGCCCTGGCCGATCCTGGCCATGCAGCGGCTGGGCGGTTGGTTGACGGCGGCTGTCGCGGCCAGCGTCGTCGCAGGATTGGCGACGGGACCGTTCGCCATGCAGCATTTCAACCGCACCGCCATGTACGGATTGCTGGCCAATCTCGGCACGTCGCCCGTGGCGGACTTCATCCTGATGCCGGCGCTGGCCTTGGGCGCAGCGCTTGAGCCCTTGGGGCTGGGGGGACCGTTCCTGACGGTCGCGGGGTGGGGCGTGGACCTGATGTTGGCGATCGGCGCCTGGACGGCGGGATTGCCCGGCGCGGTCAAAACGGTCGCAAGCGCACCAAATTATGTCCTGCCGGTCGCCTTCCTGGGCGTGTTGTTCGTCTGTCTGTGGCAAGGCCGCCTGCGATGGTTGGGACTGCCGTTCGCAGCCGCCGTCCTGATCTGGCCACGTGAACCGACGCCGGACCTCTGGATTGGCGACGGCGGGACAAACGCCGCCTTTCAACGTGATCAGGCAGCGGTCGTCGTGCGGCCTGGCGTGCGCGAGTTTGCCGTGGATCTGTGGTCGCGACGACGAGGGCTGACCATGGCGGATCGATCAGAGACGGGCTGGGTCTGCGACCGCTTTTCCTGTCACTCGGAGACCGGTGAGGCTGGCCCTGTGGCGATCTGGTGGGGGTGGAAGTCGCCGAGCTCAGATCAGATGGAGGCGTTATGCCGCGCAGCGCCCGTCGTCAGCGTCCGCGCTGTCGTCACCTCAATTCCAAGCGCCTGTCAGGATCGACTTGTCCTGGACGGCGTGGACTTTGCGCGGGGCGGGGCGGTGGAGTTGTGGCGCGTCAGCTCTGACGAGCCGAATCGATGGCGCGCGGTGTGGACGGCCGACGTTCGCGGCGACCGCCCCTGGACGCGTCAGTCCGATCCGGACGTCAGTGATAGCGGCGCATGAGGCCGACCAGCTTGCCCTGAACCGCGACCTGATCCGAGCCGTAGATCTTGGTCTCGTAGTTGCGGTTGGCGGGTTCAAGCGCGATCGACGCCCCCTTCTTGCGAAGGCGTTTCAGCGTCGCCTGCTCGCCCTCGACCAGAGCCACCACGATTTCACCGGAGGCGGCGTTGTCGGTCGATTTGATCACCACCATGTCGCCGTTCAGGATGCCGGCCTCGATCATGGAGTCGCCTTCGATCTCCAGCAGATAGTGCTCGCCAGAGCCCAGCATGGACTCCGGAACCGGATAACGGGCGGTTTCATGCTCGATCGCATCGATCGGTGTGCCGGCGGCGATCTTGCCCATCAGCGGCAACTCGCGGGTGTCGTTGGCCGCGATCGGGGCCGCAGGTCGGACACCCCCGCCGCCCTCGATGACGTCGGGCTTAAACCCGGCGCGACCGCGCGGCGCGCCGGCCGTCGCCTGTTCGGGCAGTTTCGTGACTTCCAAAGCGCGAGCGCGGTGAGCGAGACGGCGAATGAAGCCGCGTTCCTCCAGCGCCGTGATCAGCCGGTGAATGCCGGACTTGGAGGCCAGATCGAGCGCCTCCTTCATCTCGTCGAACGAAGGGGAGACGCCGGTCTCCTGGATGCGTTCGTGGATGAACATCAGCAGTTCGTGCTGTTTGCGCGTGAGCATCGCCAGGCCCTCATGCGCCCGCCGACGAATCGGAACGGGCCGTGAACATTTGTCGATGTTCTGTAAGTGTTCCTTGCTAATGTCAACTTAACGGCGAGGCTTGCCGCCGCGTCTCGGCTCAGACCGCCAGCAACTGACGGGTCGCCACCTCGACATCGGCCTGGCGCATCAGGCTCTCGCCGACCAGGATCGCCTGGGCATGGGCAGCCGAAACGCGCGCCACGTCGTCGGGCGTGAAGATGCCGCTCTCGGCGACCAGCAGAGCGCGCACTGGGCTGAGCATCGACAGCCGCTCCGTGGTTTCCAGATCGACCTCGAACGTGCGCAGCGAGCGATTATTGACCCCCACCAGATCGCCGCCCAGCGCACAAGCGCGCGCCATTTCTTCCTCGTCGTGCGTCTCGATCAGCGCGTCCATGCCAAAGCGTTCGGCTTCCGACAGCAGCTCGGCGGCCAACCGGTCATCGACCATGGCCAAGATGATTAGGATGCAGTCGGCGCCCAGGGCGCGGCTTTCGGCGACCTGCCAAGGATCGACCAAGAAATCCTTGCGCAGGCAGGGCAGGGCGACGGCCTCGCGGGCCTGGCCCAGATAGGCGTCGTCGCCCTGGAAGCTGGGGGCATCGGTCAGCACCGACAGACAGGCCGCACCGCCGGCCTCATAGGCGCGGGCAAGGGCCGGCGGATCGAAATCGGGCCGGATCAGGCCCTTGGACGGGCTGGCCTTCTTGATCTCGGCGATCAGGGCGGGACGACCGGTTTCCTCTCCGACCCGCTCCAAGGCGACGCGAAAGCCGCGCGGGGCTGATGCGGCGCGGGCCAGGGCTTCGATCGCGTCCTGTGGGGTCGCAGCCTTGCGGGCAGCGACGTCCTCGCGCTTGTAGGCGGCGATACGATCCAGAACGTCGGTCATGCGGGCTCTTCGCTTTCCAGCGGCGTGGAGGTGATGCGGGCCAGGCGATCCAGCGCCTCGGCGGCTCGACCGTCGTCGATTGCGGCAGCGGCGAGCGCGGCGCCGTCGGCCAGATCGGCCGCGCGGTCTGACACAACAAGGGCGGCGGCGGCGTTCAGCAGCACGATGTCGCGGTAGGGTCCGGCCGCGCCGGCCAGAAGCGCGCGCAAGGCGACGGCATTCTCCTCGGCGTCGCCGCCGCGAATGTCTGCGATAGAGGCGCGCGGCAGGCCGGCGTCCTCGGGCGTGACCTGGAAGCGACGAACCGCGCCATCCTTCCATTCGGCGACGTCCGTGGGGCCGGAAGTCGCCAGTTCGTCCAGGCCTTGGCCGTGAACGGTCCAGGCGCGTGTGGCGCCGAGCCGGCCCAGCACTTCGGCCAGCGGCTCCAGCAGGCGCGGATCATAGACGCCCATGACCTGCCGCCTTGCAGACGCCGGGTTCGAAAGCGGTCCCAACAGGTTGAAGACGGTGCGGAAACCGATCTCGGCTCGCACCGGCCCGACATGACGCATCGCCCCGTGATAGGCAGGCGCGAACAGGAAGCAGATCCCGGCCTCGTCCAGCGCCTTCTTCTGCTGCGCCTGCGACGCCATCAAGTTCACGCCCAGGATCGACAAGACGTCGGAAGATCCTGATTTCGAAGACATCGCCCGATTGCCGTGCTTGGCGACCTTCAGACCGGCGCCGGCGAGAACCAGGGCTGCGGCGGTCGAGATATTGTAGGTGTGCTGGCCGTCGCCCCCGGTGCCGCAGGTGTCGATCACCTCATGGGGATGATCCAGCGTCAGGGCGGCTGCACGCATGGCGCCCGCGAAGGCGGCGATCTCGTCCACTGTCTCGCCGCGCATCCGCATTGCGGTGACGGCGGCTGCGACCTGGGAAGGCGTGGGCTCGCCCCGCAGGCAGGCGGCGAAGAAGTCGTGCGCCTGCTGCGACGTCAGGGGATGGCCCTCGACCAGCCGGGCGAGGATCGGCTTGAACCCGTCGCCCACGGTCAGGCGGCCGCGAGGCGCTTTACGCCGGCGATCTCAAGGAAGTTGGCCAGCATGTCGTGACCGTGCTCGGTGGCGATGGATTCCGGGTGGAACTGCACGCCGTGGATCGGGCGGCTGCGATGCTGCAAACCCATGATCTCGCCGTCGGCGGTCCAGGCGGTGACCTCCAGGTCGTCGGGCAGGGTTTCGCGCTTGACCGCCAGTGAGTGATAGCGTGTGGCGGTGAAGGGCGAGGGCAGGCTGGCGAAGACGCTCTGGCCCTCGTGCAGGATCGGCGAGGTTTTGCCGTGCATCAGGGTCTTGGCGCGGATGACGTCGCCGCCGAAGGCCTGGCCGATGGCCTGATGGCCCAGGCATACGCCCAGGATCGGCATCGACTCTGGCGCGGTCATGATCAACGGCAGGCAGATGCCCGCCTGATCGGGTGCGCAAGGGCCGGGCGACAACAGAACGGCGGCGGGGTTCAGCGCCCACGCCTCGTCCACCGACAGGTCGTCGTTGCGCACCACATGCGTCGGCGCGCCCAACTCCGCGAGGTAGTGGACGAGATTGTAGGTGAAGCTGTCGTAGTTATCGACGACGAGGATCATGGCTTGGCTTCTAGGCGTGACGCGCGTCCGCGCCAAGCGGGCGCGGCCTTAAAGCGCATTTTAACTCGACGGGACTAGGACTGGGCCGGTGAAATTCGCCGCTGAAAAAGACATCGCCGCCAAGATCGCCGCCGCAAAGGCGAAGCTGGTCGTGGTCGAAACCCGGCCCAACCCCGTCGCCGCGCTTGGCGCAGCCGCGCTCGCGGCCACCGCAGCGGTTCTGATGGCAGGCGTCGTCATCATCGGGCCGGGCGTGCAGTTCAACGACCCGGCAATGACGATTTCGCGCTAGCGATTGCCGGTGCGAAAGCGCCAGGCGTCTTTTGCCGCCCGCATCGGCGCCCGCGCCTTGTGCTGGGTCTCGGCATATTCGGCCGCAGGATCGCTGTCGGCGACGACGCCCGCCCCGGCCTGAACGAAGATCCGATCGTCAGCGAACAGGGCGGTGCGCAGGGTGATGCAGATGTCCGCCTCGCCGCCGGCTGAAATATAGCCGACGCCGCCGCCGTAACCGACGCCGCGCTTTTCGCTTTCCAGTTCGTCGATGATCTCCATCGCGCGCACCTTGGGCGCACCCGACAGGGTCCCGGCGGGCAGAGCGGCCAGCAGCGTGTCCACCGCATCCAGCCTGGGATCGGCCTTGCCGCGCACGTTGGAGACGATGTGCATGACCTGGCTGTAGCGCTCGACGACAAAGCTCTCGGTGACTTCGACCGTGCCGGGCGCCGCGACTCGCCCCACATCGTTGCGGCCCAGGTCCAGCAGCATCAGATGCTCGGCCAGCTCTTTCGGATCAGCTAGCAGCTCGACTTCCAGCGCCTTGTCCGCTTCTGGCGTCGCGCCGCGCATGCGGGTGCCGGCCAGCGGTCTAATCGTAACTTCGCCGTCCTTGAGCCGAACCAGGATCTCGGGGCTGGAGCCGGCGAGCTGGAAACCTTCGAAGTTCAGATAGAACAGATAGGGCGACGGATTCTGGCGACGCAGCGAGCGATAGAAGGCGAACGGATCGTCGGTCCACGGGGCCGAAAAGCGGTGGCTGAGCACGACCTGGAAAATGTCGCCGGCGCCGATGTAGTCCTTGGCCCTGGCGACCATCTCGCCGAAGGCCGGCTCGTCCACCGGCGAGGTGAAGACGGGTGCCGGCGTTTGCTGCGGGGCGGCGCGGACGGGCAGGGGGGCGCGCAAGGCCGTCTCGAACGCGTCCAGCCGCGCCGTCGCGGCGTCGAACGCCTTTTGCGGGGAGATTCCGGCGTCTGGATAGGCGGCCGACACCAGAATGATCTCGTGACGGACCGAATCGAAGATGGCCACCAGCGACGGCCGGGTCAGCACGGCGTCGGGCAGATCAAGCGGATCAGGATTCGGCGCGCCCAGCGGCTCCAGCAGTCGCACCATGTCGTAGCCGAAGACGCCGAACAGGCCGGCAGCCATCGGCGGCAATCCCTCCGGCAGATCGAACTTCGACGCCGCGATCAGTGCGCGCAGGGATTGCAGCGCCGGCAGGGGGTCGGCCGTGAACCGACCTTCGCCTATGGCTGAGCCGCGCGACAGTTCCGCCGCGTTGGATCGACAACGCCAGACCACATCGGGATCCAGCGTCAGGATGGAGTAGCGACCCTTGACCGCGCCACCCTCGACCGATTCCAGCAGACAGGCGTACGGCCGGTCGCGTCCCAGCTTCAGATAGGCCGAGACCGGGGTTTCCAGGTCGTCGATGACCCGCCGAATCAGAACCTGCGGCCGACCGGCCGAAAGGCCGGCGGCGAAGGCGTCGAACGTGACGTCGCGCGAAGCGTCGTCGGTCATTGCGCCGGTGCGGCGGGCGTTGCGCCACCCGACAGACCCAAGGCCGACAGCGCCTGGGCCGGGTCGTTCTTGGCCTTGGAGCGCTGGGCACCCGCCGAGACCGACGATGCGACCATCGCCTGCACCAACTCCTGGGTCAGGCGCGGGCGGACCTGCTCGGCCAGTGGTCCGGCCACGGCCGGACTGGCGGCGCGGACGTTGTCGACGCGGCCGACCACATAGGCAGTCTGCGACGCCGGCTGTGAGAAGGCCTGGCCCTTGGATTGGCCGAACAGACCCTGAAGCACGCCCTGACCCAGGGCTTCCTGGGTCTGCTGATTGCGGATGACGCCGGTGCGCACGGTCAGCGGCGCATTGACCGAGCGGGCGACTGCGGCGATGTCCTCGCCATTGCGCACGCGGGTCGTCAGTTCTTCAGCCTTGGCCGACAGGCGACGCATGGTCTCACGCTGGATCCATTGGGCGGCCAGGGGCTCGCGAACCTCGGCCAGGGTCGGCAGGGCCGACGGGCGGATGTCGTTGACGCGCACGGCGAAATACTGGCCCTGACCGGCGTCGATGACGTCGCTTTCGCCGCCCTTGGTCAGACTCCAGGCCGTCTCGAAGATTTGCGGGGGGGCGTTCAGCGCCTGACCGTTCGGCAGTTTGCCGTCCTTGGTGAAGGGCGGCAGATCGACGACGCGACCGCCGGCTTCACGCGCCGCGTCAGCCAGATTCTTGCCGGCGGTGCGGGCGGCTTCGTACTTCTCGACCTTGGCGTAGGTCTGGGTCTTCACGTCCTCGGCGCGCAGTTCCTGAATCAGTTCCTCGCGAGCGCTGTCAAGCGTTGCGGGCGCAGCGGGTTGAACCGCCGTGACCTTGGCGACGGCGAAGCCGACACCGGCCTGAACCGGATTGGACACTTGGTTGGCTTGCAGGCCGAAGACGGCGGCTGCGGTCGCGGCGTCGCCTATGGCCGAGCGAGGGGTCTCGTTGAAGGCGGCTGGCGTGATGTTGTTGGCGCGACCGACGTCGGCGGGCGATTGGCCTGCGCGCAGAGCGGCGGCGATCTTCTGGGCCGTCTCGCGGTTCGGCGCGGTCAGGGTGACGAAGGAGCGCGTCTCAGGCTTGCTCAGCGTGTCCTTCTTGAACTCGAAGCGCTCGCGGATGCGGTCTTCCGAGATCGGCGCATTGGCCGAAGCCTCAGGCGTGAACAGGACCACCGACACCATGCGGAACTCAGGCGCGCGCAGGCGGTCGGCGTTTTCCTGGATGAAGGCGTTCAACTGGGCGTCGGTCGGGGCCGGGATTTGACCAGCCATCGCGGGGGTCACCTCGAACCAACGACCATCGCGGCTTTCGAAGGCGGACCCGGCCAGCAGCGCGCCATAGATGCGCGGCACGCGGGCGCCGGCGAAGACGGCGGCGCCGAAATGTTCCGTCGCGTATTGGTCGCGCAGGTCCTGCTCCAGCATGGCGGGGGTCAGGTTTTGCTGTGCCAGAGCCGCTTCATAGGCCTGCTGGTCGAACTGTCCGGTGACCGAGTTGAAGAAGGCCGGGATCTGGCGGATCTGCTTGACGATCAGTTCCTTGCCCGGGCGGATGCCTGCCTTAAAGGCCCAGTTCAAGAAGCCCAGCTGCTGCGTCTGCTCGGTCAGGAAGCGGACGTGAATATTTTCCGCAACCAGCTCCTGGTTCGTCAGGGGACGGCCGACCTGCTGCTGCAGCCGTTCACGCACCTGATCGAAAGCGGTGCGGAACTCGACTTCGTTCATCGAGCGGTCGCCCGCGTCGATGACGTGTTTCGGTCCCAGGTTGGAGAAGACGTCCATCCGCGCGCCGACGATCACGAAGCTGATCGCGATCAGGACAAGCAGGGCGGCCGCCCATTTGGATCGAGAGAAGGCGCGGAAGGCGGTGAGCATTCGAAAACCCGGGACTGGCCGATATTGGCGTCAATCGTCGCGTATAGTCGGGGCGGGGCCGCCGCTGCAAGGATGGCTTCGTGTCCGGATTGCGGCGGTGCCTCTTGGCTTGGCGGTTTTCGCCTTCTAGACAGGCGGCCATGAAACAATCCGTGAAGATGATCGTCGGCAATTGGAAGATGAACGGCGTCTCGGCCGCCTTGGCGCAGGCTGAGGCGATCAGGGACGCCGTCGGAACGACGGGGCAGGGATGCCGTGTGGTGCTGTGCCCGCCGGCGACGCTGATCGACCGTATGCAGTCCGCCCTGACGGGCAGCGGCGTGGCCGTGGGCGGTCAGGATTGCCATGAGAAGCCCGCCGGCGCCTTCACCGGCTCGGTGTCGGCCGAAATGCTGGCCGACGCCGGCGCGACCGTGGTGATTCTGGGGCATTCCGAACGCCGCTCCGCTTTCGGCGAGACCGATGCGGACGTCGCCGCCAAGGTCGAGGCCGCCATCGCCGCCGGACTGGAGCCCATCGTGTGCGTCGGTGAAACCTTGCAGCAACGGGAAGCGGGCGAGGCCATCGCCGTGGTGTCGGGCCAGGTCGCGGGCTCGCTGCCGTCCAGTTTGGCCGAGCGCGACTTCGCGGTGGCTTATGAACCCGTCTGGGCCATCGGGACGGGCCTGACCCCGACGCTGGATCAGATCGCCGAGGTGCATGCCGCCGTGCGCGCCGCCATCGTCGAAAAGCTGGGAGAGGGCGCTCGCACCGCGCCCATTTTGTATGGCGGTTCGGTCAAACCGGAGAATGCGCGCGACATTCTGGCTACGCCGGAAGTCGGCGGCGCCCTGGTCGGCGGCGCGTCCTTGAAGGCCGAGGACTTCATGCCGATCGTCAACGCCGCCGCGTGACGTTTGCCCCTGGCGCGCTTCGATGATAGAGGCCGCCGCTTGATCGGCGCAGATCCGCGCCCACATGAATGACGCCATGCTCCAGACCATCCTGCTCGTCGCCATCATCATCGTCGCCATCGCGCTGACGGGCATCGTCCTGCTTCAGAAGTCCGAGGGCGGCGCCCTGGGCATGGGCGGCGGTCCGTCGGGCTTCATGACCGCACGCGGGGCAGGCAATCTTCTGACCGTCACCACCTGGTGGCTTGCGGCCGCGCTGTTCGCCCTGACCATCATTCTGACGGTCGTCGGCAATATGGACCGCGCCTCGGTGTCCGGCATCGACGCCGACGCTGTGGGTTCGCTGGCCACGACGCCGCAGACCCAGACGCAGCAGCCCGCCCAGCAACAGCCCGCTACTCCGGCCAAACCGGCGACGCCCTCGCTGGATGATCTGGAAGCCAGCCTGCCGTCGGCCTCCACCGCTCCGGCGCCGGCTCAACAGCCCGCCCAATAGGGCTCCGACAGAGACCCGAGTTTCCGAAAGCGCGCCGCAGGGCGCGCTTTCTTCTTTTGATCAACAGTTCGATTCGACGGCGGCATGACCGAGCCGCGAATCATGGAGTAAGGTGTCCCCCCATGGCTCGCTATGTGTTCATCACCGGCGGCGTGGTTTCCTCGCTAGGAAAAGGCCTCGCCTCCGCCGCTCTCGGCGCTCTTTTGCAGGCGCGCGGTTATAAGGTCCGCCTGCGCAAGCTCGATCCCTATCTGAATGTCGATCCGGGCACGATGAGCCCGTATCAGCACGGCGAGGTCTTCGTGACCGACGATGGCGCCGAGACCGACCTGGACCTGGGCCACTACGAGCGGTTCACCGGCGTGTCGGCGGCCAAGTCCGACAACATCACGACCGGCCGCATCTATTCGACCATTCTGGAGAAGGAGCGTCGCGGAGACTATCTGGGCGCGACGGTGCAGGTCATTCCGCACGTCACCGACCAGATCAAATCCTTCTGCCTGACGCCCGCCCTGACCGACGCGGGCGAAGACGTCGACTTCGTGCTGGTCGAGATCGGCGGCACGGTCGGCGACATCGAGGGACTGCCCTTCTTCGAGGCCATCCGCCAGTTGGGCCAGGACCTGCCGCGCGGCCAGAGCTGCTTCGTCCATCTGACGCTGCTGCCGTTCATCAAGACGGCCGGCGAGATGAAGACCAAGCCGACCCAGCACTCGGTCAAGGAACTGCGCTCCATCGGCATCCAGCCGGACATACTGCTGTGCCGTTGCGAGCAGCCGATCCCGGCCGAAGAGAAGCGCAAGATCGGCCAGTTCTGCAACGTGCGCGAAAGCGGCGTCATCCAGGCGATGGACTCCGCCGATATTTACGCTGTGCCTCTGGACTATCACCGCGAGGGTCTGGACCGCGAAGTCCTGGCGCACTTCGGCATCAACGACGCGCCCGAGCCGGATCTGACCGGCTGGCAGGAGATCGCGCGTCGCCGCCTGCAGCCCGACGGCGAGGTGACCATCGCCGTGGTCGGCAAATACACCGTCCTGAAGGATGCCTATAAGTCGCTGATCGAGGCCCTGCATCACGGGGGCGTGGCGAACAACGTCAAGGTCAACATCGACTGGGTCGAGGCCGACACCTTCGAAGGCGATCCCGAAGCCTGCGAGGAGCGTCTTCAGGGTGCGCACGCCGTCCTAGTGCCCGGCGGCTTCGGCGAGCGCGGTTCAGAGGGCAAAATCGAGGCGGCCCGCTTCGCCCGTGAGCGCAATATCCCTTACTTCGGCATCTGCTTCGGCATGCAGATGGCGGTGATCGAGGCGGCGCGGAACCTGGCCGGCTATCCCAAGGCCTCGTCCACCGAGTTCGGCCCGACCGCCGAGCCGGTCGTCGGCCTGATGACCGAATGGACCCAGGGCAATCAGCGCGTGCTGCGTCAGCAGGGCGGCGACCTGGGCGGCACCATGCGGCTGGGCGCCTATGACTCCACCCTGACAGCCGGGTCCAAGATCGCCGAGATCTACGGCTCAACCGCGATCAGCGAGCGTCACCGCCACCGCTACGAGGTCAACATCAACTATCGCGAGGCGATCGAGCAGAAGGGCGGGCTGGTCTTCGCCGGTCTCTCGCCTGACGGCGTCCTGCCCGAGACGGTTGAACGCCCGGACCACCCCTGGTTCATCGGCGTTCAGTATCATCCCGAGCTGAAGAGCCGTCCGTTCGCGCCGCACCCCCTGTTCGCCAGCTTCATCGGCGCGGCGGTGGTGCAAAGCCGCCTGGTCTGACGGAACACGGTTCTCACAGACTCCATCGGGTCCGCGTTTTGCAGTAGACTGTTCGGAACGGATCGAATTGGCACGATCCGAATGCGGCGGGACCGTCGATGATCGGCGAGTTGCTTTATCACCTGCACCGGCACGTGCGCCTGGTGCTGATCGCCGGAGCGCTGATGCTCGTGCTCGGCGTGGTCCTGGTCGGCTATGAAGCGCTGCGGCTTCTGGACCAGCCGCCGGCCCGCCCGGCCGAAGCCGGACAGGCCTTGAGCTAGATCAGTCGATTTTCAGCCGCACGAAGAGCATCGCCCCGTCCGGATCGCCGCCGTACAGCGGCTCCAACGCCGTCGGCACGCGATTCATGGCATAGAGACCGCCGAGGCCGAACCGGATGTGTTCGGCGATCCGCCAGTCGCGGACCACGCCGACCGACGCCTTGCCCACCGTATAGAGCGGACCGTGCCCGCCACCGACGCCGGGAACCAGTTCATCCGTCTCGATTCGTTCGGCGCGGGCGAAGACGGTCCAGCGGTCGTTGGGATGGATCGCCGATTCCAGCAACCAGCCGTCTTTCGATTCGCCGTGGTCGTTGGTCTTGCGACCCCAGGCCAGGGACGAGGACCACCAGCCGTCATCGCCCAGACGGCGGGTGTGGATGGCGCTAGCCGACCATTTCGTCTCGTCCTCTTCGGGCTCCAGCTGTTCCGGCGCGGAGACATCGGCGTAGGATGCCTGTAGCGACCAGTCTTCGGTCGGGTTCCAAGCAGCCCGCACCGACCAACTGTCCAGCCGTGGCGAATCGATGCCCCAGCGCTCCTCGTCCGGCTCGCGTCCCTTGAAGGCCGAGGTCTCGATCTTGAAGCGGTCGTGCGCCCAGCCCAGGGTGGTCACACCGAAGACGATGTGGGTCGAATCCAGCCAGTGGTGGGTGATCGGCGCCTCGGGACTGTCCATCGCGCTCATGCGGTGCATGAAGGCGGGCGGGCCGAACGCAGGTTCGCCGGGCAGGCCAATGTAGCCATAGACGCTGTCCTTGTCGGACAGGCGTTTCGAATAGCTGGCCGACAGCTCCATGAACAGATCATGCGGATGCTGTCGATCGACCAGCGGATTGACCCCGTCCGCCGTCTCGCCCGCCGCCAGAAGCAGCGGATAACCGGATTTGCCCATCAGCGGGTCAGGGCTGAGCATAGCGCGCAGGTTCAGTTTCGAACCGTCGTCGAAGTCGCGCCGCGCCGAGGTCATCAGCATGCCGGCGACGAAGGTCTTGTCGCCGCCGCGCGGTCCGGACTGGGTGTCATAGACCAGGTTCAGCATGGCGTGGGTCATCACCATCCAGTCGCCACGGACGGTGTGGATGCCGCCGTGCTCGCCGGCATCGGGTTGCCAACCGGTGCCTGAGGCGTCGCGGTTGATGGGCCAGGGGCCGTACGGGCTGGTCATCGTGTGACCCATGCTGGCGTGATCGGTCATCGGCTCGGCCGATGACATGGGCATATCGTGACCTGCGTGCGGATCGGCAGTGGGCTTGGTCGACGCGTGGTGCGCGTGATCCTGCGCCGCCGCGGACTGAGCCAGGGCGAGCAGGGAAGCGCCGGCGCAGGCGCCGACGAGAGTACGGATAGCCATTCAAGGCCTCCTCTGATGATCGTGACGGAGTGCGCCTTGCGAGAGGCGCGAGGTGTGTCAGACGATCAGGGGGCGGGGTGGTCCGGGTTCGGGCGCCAGCCGTTGCCCGGCCAGCAAGGCAGTCGGAACCGCGGCGATGCGCGACGGCGACAGGGTCGGACCGGAAACCGGCGCGGGGTCCAGCGTCGGTACCGCGACGCAGGCGACGCAGCAGATCATCGCCTTCATGACCTTGGGCGCATGGTTTGGGGTCTGGTCAGGCGAAGACTGACCTGTCTGATGGCAGGGCGCGGCGGTCGCCGGCGACGCCGAGGCGCCGACCGCGCCGAGCGCCAGCACCGACAGGGCGCCGATCAGCAGCAACAGGGATTGAACGATCTTCACGGCGTCAGGATAGGCGTCGGGTCACGGCGCCGCAATGCGTCAGCGCAGCGGCTTCTTGTCGACAAGGGGCAGACCCGGCGCGTCGGGCGCTGTCGCGCCGCCGTCGCCTAGCGCCCGCTGCATGAACACCACGTCGCGCCAGTCGTCGTGCTTCCAGCCGGCCGCCTTGAACACGCCGGCGTCGGTGAAGCCGCGTGTACGGTGCAGGGCGATTGAGCCGACGTTCGCCGCATCACCGATGACCGCGACCATCTGACGAAGACCCATCGCTTCGCAGCGGACGATCAGCGCATCGAGCAGGGCGCCGGCGACGCCGCGCCCTCTGGCCCAGGGCGCGACGTAGATCGAGTCCTCGACCATGTAGCGATAGGCCTGACGCGTGCGAAACGGCCCGGCATAGGCGTATCCCGCGACCGCGCCGTCGATCTCGACCACGAGGCGCGACAGGCCGAGCGCCTCGACGGCGGCGAGCCTTGCGGCCATCTCGGTCTCGTCAGGCGCCTCCAGCTCGAAGGTGCCGCGCCCATTGGCGACACTTTCTGCATAGATGGCCGTGATCGCCGCAATGTCGTCGGGACGGGCGTCGCGAACCGTCAGTCCGCTCACGCCTGCTCCCATCCCTTGTCGATAGCCCAGACGGCGAAGGCGTAGTCGTGGGCGACTTCCTTCAGATAGTCGAACCGTCCGGCCGCGCCGCCGTGACCGGCCTCCATATTGATCTTCAGCAGCACGGGCTTGCCCGAGGTGGTCGCGGGTCGCAGCTTGGCGACCCACTTCTCCGGCTCCCAGTAGGTGACGCGCGGATCGGACAGGCCCCCCGTCGCCAGGACCGCCGGATAGGCTTTCGGCTCGACCTGATCGTAGGGGCTGTAGCTCATCATATAGTCGTAGGCGGCCGGGTCCTCGATCGGATTGCCCCACTCGGGCCATTCGGGCGGCGTCAGCGGCAGGGAGGTGTCAGACATGGTGTTGATCACGTCCACGAACGGCACCTGACCGATGATCCCGGCCCACAGGTCGGGCCGCATGTTGTTGACCGCGCCCATCAGCAGACCGCCCGCAGATCCGCCCTGGGCCACGATGTTTCCGGCCGTGGCGTACTTCTTGTCGATCAGGTGTTCGGCGGAGGCGATGAAGTCGGTGAAGGTGTTCTTCTTCGTCATCTTCCGGGCGTCTAGGAACCAGCCCCAACCCTTGTCGGACCCGCCGCGAATGTGGGCGATGGCGTAGATCCAGCCGCGATCGACCAGCGACAGCCGGTTGGTCGAGAAGCTGGCCGGCATGGGTATGCCGTAGGACCCGTATCCATAGAGCAGCAGGGGCGCCGAACCATCGACAGGAGTCGATTTGCGACGCAGCACCGTCACCGGCACCAGTTGGCCGTCCGAGGCTGGCGCGTTCAGTCTTTCGACCACATAGTCTTCGATGTTGTGACCGGACGGAATCTGTTGCGTCTTGCGCAGGGTCCGCTCGCGCGACGCCATGTCGTAGTCGAACGTCTGCGTCGGCGTGGACGGCGAGTTGTAGGTGTAGCGTGTGGTCGTCGTCTCGTATTCGGAGGCGCCGGCCAGCGACAGGGCGAAGGCCGGTTCGTCGACTGCGATCTCATGCTCGACGCCTTGGCGGTCGCGGATGATGATGCGGGTGTTGGCGTCTGCGCGTTCCTGACGCGCCAGATGGGCGTGGGTCAGGTCCAGGCCTTCGACGAAGCGGCCCGGCGTGTGCGGCACCAGATCGGTCCAGTTCGCCTTGGCCGGCGTCGCGGTCGGGGCCTGGACGATCTTGAAATCGATGGCGTCGTCCGCATTGGTGCGGATCACCCAGCGGTCGCCCCAGTGATCGACGTCGTAGCGGGTCGCGACCACGCGCGGCTCCAGCACGACGGGTTCGGCCGTCGGCGTGGCGGCGGGAATGTAGCGCGCCTCCGACGTTTCCTGGTTCTGAATGCCGATCACGATGAACTGGTCGTCGGCCGTGCGGCCCACGCCGATGAACATGCCGTCGTCGGCTTCCTCATAGACCAGGGTGGTCTCGCCGCCGCGCGCCGGACGACGGAAGATCTTGTCCGGGCGGCCGTTGTCGTCGCGATTGGTCCAGAAGATCCACTGGCTGTCCGGCGAGAAGACAAAGTCGCCGGTGGCGCTGTCGATCACCTCGGGCAGCACCTCGCCGGTCGCCAGATCCTTGACGTAGATCTTGTGAACCTCGGACCCCTGGGCGTCCTCGGCATAGGCGAACAGGCTGTGATCCGGGCTGTGGCTCGCGGCGGACACTTCCGAATAGGCCTTACCCTTGGCCAGTTCGTTGGCGTCCAGCAGCAGTTGAGGCGTGGGCGCCATGACGAAGTTTTTCGTCACCGGCTGACCATCCACCATCCAGGTGCCCTGACGCTCGACGCGCATGTAGCGGGGGTGCTGATCGCCGGTCTGGTATTCGACATAGTAGTTCCAGCCGCCATCCGGCGCCGGAACCGAGCTGTCGTCTTCCTTGATGCGGCCGCGCATCTCCGCGAACATCGTCTCCTGCAAGGGCAGGGTGGAGGCCATCATGGCCTCGCGGTAGGCGTTCTCGGCGGTCAGGTGTTCCTTGACCTCGGCCTTGATCAGGGTCGGATCACGCAGGACCGCCTGCCAATTGTCATCCTTCATCCACTGATAGTCGTCGGTCCGGGTGCGGCCCAGTTGTTCGATGACGACAGGGATTTTCTTGGCGACGGGCGGTTGAGGCATGGGGGATCCGGTGGACTGACGGGCGAGCGCGGGGGAGGCCGAAACGGCGAGGGCGGTCGCCGCCGTGGACATGATCATTTGCCGACGATTCATCGGACGCTCCCTGCTTGTTCAAGGGGCGGACCTTGAAGGTCCGGCCCCCTCTACGTCAAACGGAGAAACGCCGAGCCGATCATCCGGCAAGCGCGTCCACCGTCATGCGCCGCAGCAGGTCGCCGCCCTGACCCACGGCCGCCAGGCGGCTGGAGACGTGACCCAGCACATTGGCGGCATAGACTTCATAGAGGTCCAGCTTGCCCTGAAGCCAAACCGGATCGCCATCGTTGGCGTCCAGCTTCGCCTTGGCCGCCAGCGCGCCCTTGGCCAGCATCCAGCCACCGGCCACATCGCCCAGCAGTTTCAGATAGGCGTCGGCCGCCGCCAGCACATCGGCCGCCGCGTTGGGATCGGCCTTCTGATCCAGCAGCCACAGGGTCGCGTCCTCGACGGCCTCGATGGCGGTGGCGAACCGTTCGACCGGTTTGCCGCTGTAGAGCTTTCCGAGATCGACCAGCGTCGCCTTCATGTCTGCGATCAGCGCCTTGGCTGCATCGCCGCCGTCCATCGACAGTTTGCGACCCACCAGATCCATGGCCTGAATGCCGTTGGTCCCTTCGTAGATCGGGGCGATGCGGGCGTCGCGATAGTATTGCGCCGCGCCGGTCTCCTCGATGAAGCCCATGCCGCCGTGGATCTGGACACCCATCGATGCGACCTCGCAGCCGATATCGGTGGACCAGGCCTTGGCGATCGGCGTGAACAGGTCCTCGCGTCCCTTCCAGCGGCGGCGTTCCTCCTCCGTCCCGGCGTGGCGGGCCAGATCGGCGGCCACGCCGGTCGACAGGCAAACGGCGCGCGCCGCCGAAATCTTGGCCTTCATGACGCTGAGCATCCGGCGCACGTCGGGATGGTCAAAGATCGGGGCGTTGGCCTCTCCGGTCCACACCGAACGGCCCTGACGGCGCTCCAGCGCATAGGCCAGGGCGTGCTGATAAGCCCGCTCTGCGATGCCGACGCCCTCGACGCCGACGGCCAGGCGGGCGGCGTTCATCATCACGAACATGTGGGCCAGGCCCTGGTTGGGTTGTCCGACCAGTTCGGCGTTCGCGCCCTCGTAGCTCATGACGCAGGTCGGCGAGGCGTGGATGCCCAGCTTGTGCTCGACGCCGACCGGGCGGAAGGCATTACGGTCGCCCAGCGTGCCGTCTTCCTTCACCGCAAACTTCGACGCCAGAAACAGGCTGATGCCCTTGGGGCCCTTGGGCGCGTCCGGCAGGCGGGCCAACACCAGATGGACGATGTTGTCGGTCGCGTCGTGGTCGCCCCAGGTGATGTAGATCTTCTGCCCGTTCAGCGCATAGGTCCCGTCGCCGTTCGGCGTCGCCGTGGTGATCAGCGAACCCAGGTCCGATCCGGCGCCCGGCTCGGTCAGCACCATGGCGCCGGTCCATTCGCCGCTGACCAGCTTGGTCAGATATTTGGCCTTCTGCTCTTCCGTTCCGACCTGCTCCAGCGCCTCGATCGAGGCCAGCGACAGCATGGGACACAGGCCGAACGCCATGTTGGCGGCATGGACGGTCTCATAGGCCGCCAGTTCCAGCGCCTTGGGTAGGGCCTGTCCCCCCGCTTCGGTCGAGGCCGACAGCCCGGTCCAGCCGCCGGCCGCGAACTGGCGATAGGCGTCGGCGAATCCGGGCGCGGCGGTGACGGCGCCGTTGGCGTAGGTCGAGCCCTTCTGGTCCCCAATCCGGTTCAGCGGGGCCAGCACCTCTTCGGAGAATTGCCCCGCCGCCTCCAGAACGGCGCCGGCGACGTCGACGTCATAGTCGGGAAAGGCGCCGGTTGCGGCCAGGTCGGCCATGCCGGCGACGGATTCCAGGGTGAAGGCCAGGTCTCGAACGGGCGCGCGATAGGTCATGGGTTTCCTCAATCGTCTTTGCGGCCTAAGTGCCGCGTCGGGGCCTGTCGCTGCAAGCGTCTTGGCGACGCGCCCCGTCTCAGTGCAAAGTGGCTGAATGCATGGTGACGCCGTGCCGTCGCGGAAGGGAAGACATGGGCGAGCCCCGCAATCGATATTCGGTCGTTTCCCTGCTGATGCACTGGGGCATCGCCGCCGCCGTCCTGGCTCAGGTGCTGCTGATCACCGCGCACGAGAATACGGAAGGCCCGATTTCGGGCCAGTTCGTCATGCTGCACAAGTCGCTGGGTCTGACAATTCTGGTGCTGACCCTCGCACGGATCGGATGGCGTCTGGCGCATCCGGCGATTCCTCTGCCATCGGCCTTGCCGCGCTGGCAGAAGGTGGCGGCGCGCGCGACGCACGTCCTGTTCTATCTGGCCCTGATCGTCATTCCGATGACCGGTTGGCTCGCATCATCGGCCGGCGGGCGGGCGATCGAGTGGTTCGGCCTCTTCTCCTGGCCCCTCTTGCCCGTCGGCGGCGGGCGCGAAACGGCGCGCAGCCTGATGGGGCTGCACGAACTGGCGGTGAAGGGTCTCTATGTCTTGATCGCGCTGCATGTGATCGCAGCGCTCAAGCACCAGTTCATCGATCGCGACAATGTGCTGCATCGGATGATCCCGATCATCCCGCGCCGACCGTGAGCCAAACGCCGCTGAAAGCCGCACAGGCGCTGGCGAACGGCGATCTGATCCTGCTGCCGACCGAGACCGTTTACGGACTGGGCGCCGACGCGAGCAATGCCGAGGCGGTCGCCGCCATCTTCGCCGCAAAAGGGCGGCCGAAGTTCAATCCGCTGATTTCGCATGTCGTGGATATCGATGCGGCGGTCGAGATTGGCGAGCTCGGCCCGCTCGGACTTGCCTTGGCGGACGCCTTCTGGCCCGGACCCTTCACCCTGATCACGCCGACCCTGGACACGCGCAGCGTCTGCGACTTGGCGCGCGCCGGACTGGACAGCGTTGCGATCCGTGTTCCGGCGCATCCGGTGGCGAGGGAAGTGTTGGCGGCGTTCGGCGGCCCGGTCGTGGCCCCCTCGGCCAATCGTTCCGGCCGACCGAGCCCGACGACCTTCACAGATGCTGTCGAGGAGACCGGCTTTGCAGTCTCAGCGGCTGTCGATGGCGGGCCTTGTCAGGTCGGTCTGGAAAGCACGGTCGTGTCGGTGCTGGGGGGGCGGGTCGCCCTGCTGCGTCCAGGCGCCATCACCCGATCCGAGATCGAGGCGGTCGTCGGTCCCATTGAAGAGGGGGTAGAGGGGCATCGTTCGCCCGGGCGACTGACCCTGCACTATGCACCGGATGCTCCGGTTCGCATCGAGGCCGGCGCTGCGCGTGACGGCGAGATCCTGCTCGGCTTTGGCCCTGACGCCGGTGAGCCGCGCTGGAGCCTGAGCCCGTCGGGCGACCTGCGCGAAGCCGCCGCCAATCTGTTCCGACTGCTGCGCGAGGCCGACCGCACACGGCCGACGGGTATCGCCGTGTCGCCGATTCCGACGACGGGACTGGGTGAAGCCATCAACGACCGTCTGCGCCGCGCCGCAGGCTTCGTCGGCTAGCCGAAGCGGGCCTGAAGATCGACGCTGGACTGGCGTCCGACGCTGCCCAGGCAAGCATTCAACCAATCGTCAGCGGCCGCACGTCCCCGCGCCTTCAGATCGTTGAGGAAACCCCATTCGGTGTTGAACTTGGATCGCAGCGACAGGTCCGAGAGCCAGCCGTCCGCCTCAATGGCGTGCAGTCGGACGTGCCGATAAGGCCCGGCGCCGCCGCCCCGCAACTGCCCATGTTCGATCAGCTCACCCGCCAGGGCGATGGCGCGCAGTTCGGCGACCAGCGGCGCGTTGAAGACGATCTCGTTCAGCCGATCGACGATGTCGCCTGCGCTTTTAGGCGTCTCGTCGCGCACCATCGGATTGAGTGTGATCAACAGCACGTCATCCGGCGTGTCATCTCCGGTCAACGGCCACAGCGGCGGATTGGTCAGATAGCCGCCGTCCCAATAGGGCTCCCCGTCGATCTCTACGGCTTGAAACAGATGGGGGAGGCAGGCCGACGCCATCAGGACATTGGCGTTGATCTCATTCGTCTGGAAGATGCGCGCTTTCGCTTGGCGCACAGCGGTGGCGGCGACGAAAAGCCGGATGTCCGAAGCCTGAACAGCGCCGAAATCGACCGAGGCCTGCAAAACTCGTTTGAGAGGATTATGGTTCAGCGGATTGAATTCATACGGGCTCATCGACATCGCCAGCGTCTCGCCCGCGCGCCAGAATGGGCTATCCTTGATCCAGTCGGGCGTCCGCGCCGCATTCCAGATCGCGCTGTCTCCAAAGACGTTGCGACCGCCGGACTGGTTGACCTCTCGCCAGAGCTTGTCCAACGCGGCGCGGCCATCCCCTGACGCGAGGCCCGACACCAAGGCCGTGCCGTTCATCGCTCCCGCTGAGACGCCGGACACCGCGCGAATATCAAGCCGATCGTCTTCCAACAGACGATCCAGCACGCCCCATTGGAAGGCGCCGTGTGCGCCGCCGCCCTGAAGTGCAAGGCAGATGGGACGTCGGGCGGGAGAGGCGGGAACGGTGTCCGCCGCTTCGGCGGTCTTGCGCTTGAAAATCGCCATGACCGCCGTCTTCCTTCGCTACTGAGCGGTCCAGCCGCCGTCGATGGAGAAGCTGGCCCCGTTGGCCGAGGCGCCGAGGTCGCTGACCAGGTAGAGGAAGATGCCGGTCAGTTCCTCCGTTGTGACGAACCGCTTTGTGGGCTGGGCCGCCAGGATCACGTCCGTCAGCACCTGCTCCTCGCTCATGTTTCGCGTGCGCGCCTGATCCGCGATCTGTTTGGTCACGATCGGCGTCTCGACGAAGCCGGGGCAGATGGCGTTGCAGGTGATGTTGTCGCGCGCCAGTTCCAGCGCTGCGGTTTTGGTGAAGCCGATTACGCCGTGCTTTGCCGCGACATAGGCGGACTTGAACGGACTGGCCACCAGACCGTGCGCAGAGGCCATGTTGACGATCCGGCCGCGCCCCTGCGCCTTCATGATCGGGATCGCCGCGCGCGTGGCGTAAAAGGCCGACGACAGGTTGATGGCGATGATCTTTTCCCACTGATCGGTGGGGAAGTTCTCGACGGATTCAACGTGCTGGATGCCGGCGTTGTTGACCAGGATGTCCAGGCGGCCCAGTTCGCGTTCAGCGAAGGCGATCATGTCGGCGATCTCTTCGCCACGCGTCATGTCCGCCGGATGATAGAGGACGCGAACGCCGGATGAGGCCTCCAGATCGGCGCGGGTGCGCTCGATATCCGCGGGGTCGCCCAGGCCGTTCAGAACGACTTCACCGCCGCCTGCCGCCACGGCGCGCGCGAGAGCCAGCCCGATGCCAGAGGTCGAGCCCGTGATGACTGCGACCTGCCCTTTCAGATCGCCGATACCGCGTGCCGCCCGACTGTCGGCGCCCGTGGAGTCCGTAGGCTCTTGCGACATGAATCCGCCCCTTCGTTTGTTTTGGCGAGATTAGCGGGAGGTCGATGTCGGGATCAAGAATTTCCCGATCTGATGAATATCCACTCGGCGTCGGTCGAGGCGGCCTTGTCGAACGCATAACCGTCGCGGTCGAAAGCCTTCAGGTCGGCGACCCGTTCCACGCGTTCGTCGATCGCGAACCGCGCCATCGCCCCGCGCGCCTTCTTGGCGAAGAAGGAGATGATACGGCTCTCGCCATTCTTCTCTTCCCGGAACTGGGGCGTGACGACAGGCAGTTTCAGAGCCTTTGCATCGACGGCCCCGAAATATTCCTGGCTGGCCAGGTTTACCAGCGTCGGATCCGGCTGGCCTTCGGCGTCTTCGTTCAGTTGTTTAGAAATCCGGTCGCCCCAGAAGTCGTACAGGCTGGCTCCGCGACGCGTCTTCAGCCGCGTGCCCATCTCCAGCCGATAGGGTTGAATCCGGTCCAACGGACGCAGCAGGCCATAAAAGCCGGACAGAATGCGCAAATGATCCTGCGCGAAAGCCAAGTCGTCGGCGTCCAGTTCGCGCGCTCGCAAGCCCTCATACACATCGCCGGCAAAGGCGAAGGCCGCCTGAACACCCTCGGTCGATTCAGGATCGAAAGCCTTGAAGCGCGCGGCGTTCAGGGTCGCCAGATCGTCGGAAATCCCCATCAGCCGACGCAGGTCCGCCTTGGTCTGGCGCTTGGCGGTCTTGGACAGGCTGGCTGTATCTTCGACGAACCGGCGGTCGCTGCCGGGAATAGCCGCATCGGCTTCAGTGAAATCGAGGCGCTTGGCCGGGGAAAGAACAATCAGCAAGACGCGGCTCCGTAATGTCGCCGCCCACATAGGATGCTTCGATGACGATTTGAACCGGCTGCGGCGAAGGGCGCGTCAGGCGTCCCGGCGTGACCAGCCGAGCTTGCCGAGAGTTTCCATCGGGCGGAAGTCGGCCTTGTAATCCATCTTGGCCGAGCCCTGGACCCAATAGCCAAGATAGACGAACGGCAGGCCGACGATGGCGGCCTGGCGCACATGATCCAGGATGGCGAACCGGCCCAGGCTGCGCCGCTCCATCGTCGGATCATAGAAGCTGTAAACCATCGACAGGCCGTCTTTCAGCAGGTCCGTCAGCGTTACGGCGACCAGATCGCCCGGCCCACCGTCTGTAGAGGGCAGGCGGTATTCGATCAGATGGGTTCGCACGGCCGTATCCTCGACCATGGCGACGTAATCCAGCCAGCCCATGTCGCTCATGCCGCCGGTTGGATGGCGCGTGGTCAGGTAGCGGCGCAGAAGCTGGAACTGCTCGGTCGTCGCCTCCGCTTCGACCAGGTCGCGCGACAGGTCGGCGTTGCGGGCCAGAACCTTGCGCTGCGAACGGGTGAAGGCGAACTCCGGCACCGGCAGCCGCACCGAAACGCAGGCGTCGCACGCCTCACAGGCCGGGCGATAGGCAATGTTCTGGCTGCGGCGAAAACCGGCCAGCGTCAGTTCGTCATTGACGTGCGCGCCGTCCGAGAAGGGGAGGTTGGCGAAGACCTTCCGCTCCGTCTTGCCCGGCAGATAGGGGCAGGGCGCGACCGAGGTCATGAAGAAGCGAAGCTGTCGGGTCGGTACGTGCTGGGTCACGGCCTCAGGTCCGCATCCGATCTTGCCAATATTGCGACGACACAACGCTCATCGCGCGATTTGGCGTCATCCGTGTTCCGGCTGCAAGCCTGTTCGCGTTGCAGCCGAGCCGGATCACAGCGAGGTGTCCGACGGCAGGACCGGCGCCTCGCGCAACAGGACGATGGCGATGCGGCGGTTGCCGGCCAGGGTCGGATCGTCCGGATAGAGCGGGTCTGACCCCGCCTTGCCCGCCACCGAATAGACCCGGTCGGGATCGACGCCCGAACCTTGCAGCACCAGACGCGAACCGTTGGCGCGCTCGGACGACAGGGTCCAGTCCGCAGGGGCGCTGGCGCGGCTTGAGCCGGGCGCCGCGCTGGTGTGTCCGGTGATTGAGATGCGGTTCGGCAACTGGTTGATCACCTTGGCCACAGCGCGCAGCAGCACCTGGGCGCGGGCATTCGGGCGCGCAGAGTTGTTGTCGAACATCGACCGGCCTTCCTGATCGACCAGCTGGATGCGCAGCCCCTCGGGCGTCTGGTCCACGATCAGCTGTTTCGACAGTTCGGCCAGTTCCGGCATCGACTGCATGGCCTGACGCAGCGATTCGGCGGCGCTGGCGAACTCGGCGGCCTCGCGCTTCTGGATTTCGGCCTGGAGAGCCGAGTCGCTGGCGGACGACAGGCTGGAGCCCGTCTGATCGGTCGCGGGCGCCTCGGGCGCCAGTTCTTCCAGAACCGACTGCGAGCCGGCGCTCTTGACGCCATCGTCGCCCAGCGATGTGCCGCCCAGAATGCCGCCGGAACCCGACGTCGTCTCGGACACGCTGGCGGGCGCGAAATATTCGGCGATGCCGCGCTTCTGCTCCGGGTCGGTGGTGTTGATCAGCCACATCAGCAGGAAGAAGGCCATCATGGCGGTCACGAAGTCCGCATAGGCCACCTTCCACGCACCGCCGTGGTGGCCTCCGCCGGAGACCTTCTTCACCTTCTTGATGAGGATCGGACGATCGCTCACGGACATGGACGCGCACCCCGACGAATGGTGTCCTATTGTGGGCTGGCCAAGGTTAACCGGGCGTTGACCTTGAACCCCGGCGCGGCGGGGCCTAGTCCGACGGCAGGATCAAGGAGCCTGTCATGAAGATCGCATTCGCCGGCCTGGGCGTCATGGGCGCCCCGATGGCCCGTCATCTGGTCGAGGCGGGCCACGACGTGAACGGCTTCAATCGTACGGTCTCAAAAGCCGAGGCCTGGGCGGCTGCGACGGGCGGCAAGGCGGCGGCGACGGTGGCTGAAGCGGCGCGGGGCGTCGACCTATTCATCCTGTGCGTCGGTAATGACGACGACGTGCGGGCCGTCGTGACCGAGGCCTTGCCGCATCTGTCGGAGGCCGCTGTGATCGTCGATCACACCACGACCTCGGCCAAGGTGGCGCGCGAAATGGCTGAGCTGGCGAACGGGCAGGGGCGGTCGTTCATCGACGCGCCGGTGTCGGGCGGTCAGGCGGGCGCCGAGACCGGACAGCTCAGCGTCATGGCCGGCGGGGACGCCGCCGCCCTGGCGAAGGTCGAGCCCGTGGTGAAGGCCTATTCCAAGGCGATCAAACATATGGGACCGGCCGGCTCGGGCCAGCTGACGAAGATGGTCAACCAGATCGCCATCGCCGGCGTCGTCCAGGGCTTGGCCGAGGCCGTCCACTTCGCTCAGGTCGCGGGACTGGACACCGACGCCGCCTATGAGGCCGTGTCCAAAGGCGCGGCGCAAAGCTGGCAGATGGACAATCGCTGGAAGACGGCGGCCAAGGGCGAGTTCGACTTCGGCTTCGCCGTAGACTGGATGCGCAAGGACCTGGGTCTGGTGCTGGACGAGGCGCGCACGAACGGCGCGCGCCTGTCTCTGACGGCCCTGGTCGATCAGTTCTACGCCGAGGTTCAGGCCATGGGCGGAAACCGCTGGGACACGTCCAGTCTGGCGGCGCGACTGCAACCCCGCGACTGACGCCTAGAGCCGGCGGTGCATGATGTGCAGGCCGACCAGGCCGTGCGTCGGGTGATCGAACGCTTCGGGAACCGTCCCCACGATTTCGAAGCCCAGCTTCTTCCAAAGGGCGACGGCCACGGTATTGGTCTCGACCACGGCGTTGAACTGCATGGACCGGAAGCCGGCATCCCGCGCGAAAGCCAGCGCGGCCTCGCCCAGCGCCCGGGCCACGCCGCGCCCGCGCACTTCGGGCGCCACCATGAAGCTGCCGTTGGCGACGTGGGCGCCGTTTCCCTGCTGGTTCGGAATGATCTTGGCGGCGCCCAGTACCTGGCTGTTCTCAACCGCAACCAAGGTGCTGCCGGGCGGCGGCGGGGTCCACATGGCGCGCGCCTGCGCCTCGTCCATGTCTAACGGATAGGTATAGGTCTCGCCCGCGCGAGTGACGGTCTCGATAATCGGCCAAAGGTCCGGCCAGTCGGCCTCCGTGATCGGCCGGATCTCCACGCCCATCAGCCCAGCAGCCGTGCGGCCTGCGGTGCGAAATAGGTCAGTACGCCCGCGCACCCCGCGCGCTTGAACCCGTGCAGGGTTTCAAGGATCGCTCGGTCCTGATCCAGCCAGCCGTTGGCGATGGAGGCCTGCATCATCGAATATTCGCCCGACACCTGATAGGCGAAGGTGGGTACGCGGAAGGTCTCGGACACGCGACGGACGATATCCAGATAGGGCATGCCCGGCTTGACCATCACCGCATCGGCGCCTTCCGACAGGTCCATCGCCACCTCCTTCAGCGCCTCGTCGGAGTTGGCGTAATCCATCTGATAGGTCTTCTTGTCGCCCTTCAGCATCGCCGAGGAGCCCACGGCGTCGCGATAGGGACCGTAGAAGGCCGAGGCGAACTTGGCGGCGTAGGACAGGATCAGCGTGTCCTGAAACCCGTTGGCCTCCAGCGCCTCACGCACCGCCTGGATGCGGCCGTCCATCATGTCCGACGGGGCCACGACATCGGCGCCGGCATGGGCGTGGATGAAGGCCTGTTCGGCCAGACGGTCCAGCGAGGCGTCGTTGGCGATCCGGTCGCCCTCCATCACCCCGTCGTGGCCGTGGTCGGTGTAGCAGTCCAGGGCGACGTCGGTCATGACGCCGATCTCGGGCGCGGCGTCCTTGATGGCCTTGATGCAGTCGGGAATCAGGCCGTCGGGGTCGGTTGCGCCGGTGCCGACCGCATCCTTGATCGCGCCGTCGACATTAGGAAACAGGGCCACCATCGGAATGCCGAGGTCGCGCGCCTCGACCGCCGCCGCCGCCGCCGCCTTGGGCGAAAGCCGAAACACGCCGGGCATGGAGGCGACCGGGACGCGATCCTCGGCGCCGTCATGGACGATCAACGGCCAGATCAGATCGGCCGGCGTCAGGGTCGTTTCCGCCACCAGCCGCCGCACCCACGGGCTGGACCGCAGGCGGCGCGGACGGGCAAGCGGGAAAGGGGCGGGCTGATAGGGAAGCATGGCGAGACCTTGGAAAATCCAGCGTCGGACTAGCGCCGCAACGACCGGTGCGCAAATCGCGTGATGCGTCGAATCGTTTCGTGCGTGATGACGGCTTGCGCGGATCGGCGAAATGCGAGCCTATCGCGAAAAATCGATGGAGACGGTGATGATCGGGAAATTGGCGGCGGGTGCAACGGCCCTGGTTCTGGCGGCAGGTCTGTCCGGCTGCATCATCATCGACTCGGACGGCGGAGAGCGGACCGTCGTCGCCCCGGCGGCCGACGCGCAGCCGGCGGGCTATTCCAGTCTCTATGCCGATGCGGTCGCCGATCCCAAACGTCCGGCCGAAGAGGTCGCGCGTGATCCGCTGCGCCATCCGGCCGAGATTCTCGCCTTCGCCCAACTCGAGCCGGGCGACAAGGTCGCCGACATTCGCCCCGGCGCCGGCTATTTCACACGTCTGTTCTCCGACGTGGTCGGCCCGACCGGCCGCGTCTACGCCTTCGTACCTGAGCGGACGATGGCGCGCGAGAACGCTGGGGCCGATGCACTTGTCGCCGCCTATTCGAACGTGACGCGGGTCAACGGCCTGCTGGACTCCATGACCTTCGCCGAGCCGCTGGACATGATCTTCATGAGCCAAGAGTACCACGACTTCCACATCCCCGGTTTCAACACCGATGTGGCCAAGATGAACGCGGCGGTGTTCGCGGCGCTGAAGCCCGGCGGCCGCTACATTCTGATCGACCATGAAGCCGCGCCCGGCACGGGCATCTCGGCGGTCCAGACCCTGCACCGCATCGAAGGCGACTATCTGAAGCGCGAGGTCGAGGCGGCCGGCTTTGTCTTCGAGGGCGAGAGCCAGGCCGTCGCCAATCCCGCAGACGACCACAGCCTGAACGTCTTCGACGAGAAGATCCGCGGCAAGACGGACCAGTTCGTCTATCGCTTCCGCAAGCCGGGCTGATCGATCTCGATACTGAGAACCGTTATCAATTAAGGGTTTGGGGCGTTTTGTCCATGCGGCGGACATGGACAAGCCCGCTTCGGGAGAGCAAACAACGCAAAGACATCGCCATAAGCGAAAGAACGCGTAGTTTGTTCGACTATAAGGCCGCCTTTAATAGCTCGGTGGAGCAGGTTCGCAGCGAAGGACGCTATCGCGTCTTCGCCGATCTGAAGCGCGTGCGCGGTCAGTTTCCGCAGGCTGTGCGTCGCCGCGAGGATGGCTCCGAACAGGACGTCGTCATCTGGTGCTCCAACGACTATCTCGGCATGGGCCAGCACCCCGTCGTGCTGGACGCCATGCATAGTGAGATCGATGCGGTGGGCGCCGGCGCGGGCGGCACGCGCAACATCTCCGGCACGACCCGCTCCGCCGTCGATCTCGAAGCGGAGCTGGCCCACTGGCACCAGAAGGAAGCGGCGCTGCTGTTCACCTCGGGCTATGTCGGCAACGAGGCGACGCTGTCGACCCTGCAGAAGATCCTGCCGGGCCTGATCACCTTCTCCGATTCGCTGAACCATGCCTCGATGATCGCCGGCATCCGCCACGGCGGCGGCGAGCGTCACGTCTTCATGCATAACGATCTGGCGCATCTGGAGGCCCTGCTGGCGGCGGCGCCCGCCGATGCGCCCAAGCTGATCGCGTTTGAGAGCGTCTATTCGATGGACGGCGACATCGCCGATCTGGCCGGCACTATTGCGCTCGCCAAGAAATACGGCGCCCTGACCTATCTGGACGAGGTCCATGCGGTCGGCCTGTATGGTGAAACCGGCGCGGGCGTCGCCGAGCGCGACGGCGTGCTGGACCAGATCGACATCATCGAATGCACCCTGGGCAAGGCGATCGGCGTGATGGGCGGCTATATCGCCGCCGACGCCATGATCATCGATGCTGTGCGCAGCTGGGCCTCGGGCTTCATCTTCACCACATCGCTGCCGCCGGCCCTGACTGCCGGCGCCTTGGCTTCCGTGCGTCACCTGAAGGCGCACCCCGAACTACGCGTCCAGCATCAGGAGCGGGCCGCGACCCTGAAGGCCCGTTTCGCCGCCGCCGGTATCCCGGTGATGGAAAGCGAGAGCCATATCGTGCCGGTGCACGTCGGCGATCCGATCCACTGCAAGATGATCTCTGACATGCTGCTGGACGAGTACGGCGTCTATGTTCAGCCAATCAACTATCCGACAGTGCCCAAGGGGACCGAGCGCCTGCGCTTCACGCCGTCGCCGAACCACACCGACGCCATGATGGATCATCTGGTCCAGGCGATGGACAAGCTGTTCGCCCACTGCAACGTGGCGCGCCGACCCGTCGCCGCATGACGACGGACGACGACCTCGGAGAGGTCATCGTCGAGTACACCCGCAACGGCCCCTACCTCAAATGCTCGGCCATCCATGTCGCGACGGGCCGGGAGGTCAGCGCCATGGGGCCGGTCAACGAGCCCAAGTCCGTCGAACGGGTCGCGATCGCCAAGCTGAGGCGGGCTCTGGGCAAAGGCTGACCACAAGATGTTGTGGTCGGGCCCGGCTGGGGATAGATAGGCCAGCTTCTGATTTCGGGGATTCCAGCGTGACGGCCTTCACCCACGACGCCTATTTCACCAAGACGCTCGCTGACGCCGACCCGGATGTCTTCAAGGGCATTCAGGGCGAGCTGGGCCGTCAGCGCGAACAGATCGAGCTGATCGCTTCCGAGAATATCGTCTCTCAGGCGGTGCTGGACGCGCAGGGTTCGGTCCTGACCAATAAATACGCGGAAGGCTATCCCGGTCGCCGCTACTATGGCGGTTGCGAGTTCGTCGACATCACCGAGGACCTGGCGCGCGAGCGGGCGAAAAAGCTGTTCGGCGCCGCCTTCGCCAACGTTCAGCCCCACTCGGGCGCCCAGGCGAACCAGGCGGTCTTCTTCACCCTGCTGCAGCCTGGCGACACCTTCCTGGGCATGGATCTGGCGTGCGGCGGACACCTGACGCACGGTTCACCCGCGAACCAGTCGGGCAAGTGGTTCCGCCCTGTGACCTACAAGGTGCGCGAAGACACCCATCTGATCGACTACGACCACGTCGCCGAAATGGCCGAGCGTGAGAAGCCCAAGCTGATCCTGGCCGGTGCCTCGGCTTACAGCCGCCACATCGACTTCAAGCGCTTCCGCGAGATCGCCGACAGCGTCGGCGCCTATCTGATGGTGGACATGGCCCACTACGCCGGCCTGATCGCCGGCGGCGCCTATCCGGACCCGATCCCGCACGCCCACGTCGTCACCACGACCACGCACAAGACCTTGCGCGGCCCGCGCGGCGGCATGATCCTGTCCAACGATGTTGATCTGGGCAAGAAGATCAACTCCGCCGTCTTCCCCGGCCTGCAAGGCGGCCCGCTGGAACACATCATCGCCGCCAAGGCCGTGGCTTTCGGCGAGGCGCTGAAGCCCGAGTTCAAGGGCTATGCCCAACAGGTCGTCAAAAACGCCCAAGCCCTGTCCGGCGTCCTCATCGAGCGCGGCCTGGCCATCGTCTCGGGCGGCACCGACAGCCACCTGGCCCTGGTCGACCTGCGGCCCAAGGGCGTGACCGGCAAGGCGACCGAGCATGAGCTCGAGAAGGCGCTGATGACCTGCAACAAGAACGGCGTGCCGTTCGATACCGCCCCCTTCACCGTCACCTCGGGCGTCCGCCTGGGCACGCCGGCCGGCACCACGCGCGGCTTCGGCGAGGAAGAGTTCAAGCAGATCGGGCACTGGATCGCCGATGTCGTCTCGTCGATGAACGGCGGCGACGAAGCCGATCCGGCCGTGGTCGCAGGCGTCGCGGCCCAGGTGCGAGAGTTGACGCACCGCTTCCCGATCTACGGATAAGCGCCTGATGAAGTGCCCTTTTTGCGGTCATCAGGATACTCAGGTGAAGGACAGCCGGCCGTCGGACGACGGCTCGGCCATTCGACGCCGCCGGTCCTGCCCGAACTGCAACGGGCGCTTCACGACGTTCGAACGCGTGCAACTGCGTGAGCTGGTCATTCTGAAGCGCAACGGACGGCGCACGCCCTTCGATCGCGACAAGCTGGAACGCTCGTTGGGCGTGGCCCTGCGCAAACGCCCGGTCCAGGCCGATCAGGTCGAGCAAATGGTCAACCGGATCGTCCGCCAGCTGGAAAGCCTGGGCGAGACCGAAATCCCGTCCAGCACGGTCGGCGATTTCATCATGAAGGCGCTGAAGGGCGTGGATGAGGTGGCCTATGTCCGCTACGCCTCGGTCTATAAGGATTTCCGCCACACTGGCGACTTCGCCAAATTCTTGGGCGACGAAGGGTTCGACGAACCGTCCGGCAAGGCCTGATGCAGGTCACGCTGAAACTGGCGACCTCCCTGGACGGGCGGATCGCCACGGCCTCGGGCGAGAGCCAGTGGATCACCGGCGAAGCTGCGCGGCTTGAAGGTCACCGCCTGCGCGCCGCCCACGACGCGATCCTGGTCGGCGTCGAGACGGTTCTGCACGACGATCCCGAGTTGACCGCCCGCCTGCCGGGACGCAGCGTGGATCAGCCCTTGCGCGTCGTGCTGGACAGCCGGCTGCGCACGCCGCAGGCGGCGAAGGTCGCGGGCGAAAACACCCTGATCCTGACCGCCGCGGAACCGCGCACGATCGGCGCCGCCAAGGTCGTGCAGGTCGCCGCCGAGGATGGTCGTCCGACCATCCCGGCCGTGCTGAAAGCCCTGGAAATCGCTGGTGCAACCTCGCTTCTGATCGAAGGCGGCGGTCAGGTCGCGGCGTCCTTCCTGCGCGCAAACGCCGTCGATGCGCTGGAGTGGTTTCGCGCCCCGGTCCTGCTGGGCGGAGAGGGACGGCCCTGCATCGCCGCCCTGGCTCTTGCAAAGCTGGCCGACGCCCCCAAGTTCCGTCGCCTGGGCGTCGAGCCTGTCGGGGACGATCTGTGGGAACGCTACGCCCGTCTCTGACGCCGTCCAATTTAGACGATTAGACGAATTAGACGGTATTTTTCTCCCAAGGGGTCCAGAGTCCAAATGTTCACCGGCATCGTCACCGACATCGGTCGCGTCCGCGAGATCCGTGAGACCGATCGCGACCGCCGTTACGAGATCGAGACCGCCTGGAACACCGACGGCATCGACGTGGGCGCCTCCATCAGCCATGCGGGCTGCTGCCTGACGGTGACCGAAAAGGGCGCCGATTGGTTTGCCGTCGAGGTGTCGAACGAGACCCTGTCCAAGACCACCCTAGGCGCCTGGAAGACCGGTGACGGCGTCAATCTGGAGCGGGCCGCCAAGCTGGGCGACGAAATGGGCGGCCATGTCGTGTCCGGCCACATCGACGGTCTTGGCCGGGTGATTTCGATCACGCCCGAAGGTGGATCGCATCGGATCGAGGTCGAGGCTCCCGCGCCTCTGCATCGCTATATCGCCGCCAAGGGGTCGATCACGGTGGATGGCGTGTCTCTGACCGTAAACGCCGTTGAGGGTCAGGTCTTCTCGCTGAACATTATCCCTCACACCTGGGACGTGACGACCCTGGGCCGCTTGAAAGTGGGCGATCCCGTCAATCTGGAGATCGACATGCTGGCGCGATACCTCGCGCGATGGCAGGAGACCGCGTGATGCAATTGGCCGCGAACATGAACGACAGCCCGATCAGTCCCATCGAGGACATTCTGGAGGACGCCCGCAACGGCCGTCCCTACATCCTGGTGGACGCCGAGGATCGCGAGAACGAAGGGGACATCATCATCCCCGCCCAGTTTGCGACGCCGGACCAGATCAACTTCATGATCCGCCAGGCGCGCGGCCTGGTGTGCCTGGCCCTGACCGCCGAGCGCGCCCAGCAACTGCGTTTGCCGCCGATGGCCGCCGACAACCGCGAAAGCATGAAGACCGCCTTCACCGTCTCGATCGAGGCCAAGGACGGCGTGACGACCGGCATTTCCGCCGCCGACCGCTCGCGCACCATTCATGTAGCGACCGACGCGTCAAAGGGCATGGACGACATCGTCTCGCCGGGACACATCTTCCCGCTGGTGGCGCGCGACGGCGGCGTTCTGGTCCGCGCCGGCCACACCGAGGCGGCCGTGGACATCAGCCGCATGGCCGGCCTGACGCCCGCCGGGGTGATCTGCGAGATCATCAAGGACGACGGCGAGATGGCGCGGATGCCCGATCTGGTCGCCTTCGCCCAGCTTCACGGGCTGAAGATCGGCACCATCGCCGACCTGATCGCCTATCGCCGCCGCACCGAACTCTTCGTCGAGCGGATCATGGATACGCCGTTCGAAAGCGTTCACGGCGGCCCGTTCCGCCTGATGCTGTACAAGAACACCATCGAGGGCGCCGAGCATGTGGCCCTGGTCAAGGGACGCATCGATCCGGCCAAACCGACCCTGGTGCGGATGCATCAGGTGGACTTCGCCTGCGACCTGCTGGGCCACGTCGAGGCGCGCCAGGACTATGTGCCCAGCGCCCTGAAACAGATCACTGAGCATGACGGCCCCGGCGTCGTCGTCTTCCTGCGCGATCCGTCGCTGAACTCGCTGGCCGAACGACTGGCGGGCGCGGACAAGCCGGCGGCGATGGATCGCTCGTTGCGCGCCTATGGCGTGGGGGCTCAGATCCTGCTGGATCTGGGTGTCAGGGATATGATCGTTATGAGTTCGACGCGACCCGAACCGACGGCGTTGGAAGGCTATGGCCTTCGCATCGTCGGCTGGCGCGACATGGATGGAGAAACCAAGGCGTGACCGAAGCCCCCCGTATTCTGATCGTTGAGGCGCGCTTCTACGACGACCTGGCTGACGCCCTGCTGGAAGGGGCCAAGGAGACGCTGAAGGCGCGCGGCGCCGACTTCGACGTCATCACCGTGCCTGGCGCGCTGGAGGTGCCGCCGGCCATCGCCTTGGCCGAGGAGGCCGGCCGCTTCCCGACCGCACCCCGCTATGACGGCTATGTCGCTCTGGGCACGGTGATCCGTGGCGAGACCTATCATTTCGAGATCGTCTCCGATCAGTCGGCGGCCGGCATCATGGCGCTGGGCGTCAAGGGCGTCATCATCGGCAACGGCATCCTGACGACCGAAGACGAAGACCAGGCCTGGTATCGGGCTCGTCTTTCGGAAGGGGATAAAGGCGGCGGCGCCGCCAAGGCGTGCCTGGACCTCATTGCATTGAAGAAGCGGTTGCGTCATGGCGTCGGCGCATGACTGAACCGAACAGCGTCAAAGCCGTCCTCGAACAACTCGCCGAAGCCGAAAAGCAGCGCGCCGAGCCCAATCTGAGCTCCAAACAGCGTCGCGCCCGCACCGTGTCGCGTCTCGCCGCCGTCCAGGCCCTGTATCAAATGGAACTGGCGGGCGAGGGCGTGGAGACGGTGATCACCGAATTCTCCAACTTCCGCTTCGACGCCGACATCGAGGGGGAGGCTCTGGCCGAGGCCGACGAGGCCTATTTCGCCGACATCGTGCGCGGCGTGATCGAAAGCCAGCGCGACATCGACACGGCCATCAAGGCCCGCCTGGCCTCCAACTGGAAGCTGGAGCGGATCGACGCCACCCTGCGCGCCCTGCTGCGGTCAGGCGCCTGGGAGCTGATCAAGCATCCCGAGACCCCGCGCGAGGTCGTGATCGACGAATATGTCGAACTGGCCAAGGCCTTCTTCGACGACGCCGAGGCGCGCTTCGTCAACGCGGCGCTGGACGGCGTGGCCAAAGACACCCGCAAATAATGCCGGCGCTCGACGTCGCGGGCGAGTTCGAGACGATCGAGCGGCTGTTCAAGCCCCTGGCCCATCCTGAGTGGGGCAGGGGGCTGGCCGACGACGTGGCGGCGCTGCCGTCACGCCCCGGCTATGACCTCGTCCTGACCAAGGACGCCATCGTCGAGGGCGTGCATTTCCTGCCTGACGATCCGCTGGACACGGTCGCCAGGAAGCTGCTGCGGGTGAACCTGTCGGACCTTGCCGCCAAGGGCGCTGAGCCGTTCGGCTATCTGCTGGCCTGCTTCTGGTCGGAACGCTGCGGCTGGCCCGAGCGCGAGGCCTTTGCTTCCGGGCTGGCCGAGGATCAGGCTCGGTTCGGCGTTCATCTGCTCGGCGGCGACACGGTCAAGACGCCCGGCCCGCTGTCCTTCTCGCTGACGGCCCTGGGGTGGGCGCCGACGGGCAAGACCGTTTCTCGCGCAGGCGCGCAGGTCGGCGACCTCGTCTTCGTGACCGGCGTCATCGGGGACGGCCTTCTGGGCCTGAAGGCGGCGCAAGGACAATTGGCTCTGGCGCCTGAGCGGACGGAGGCTTTGGTCAGCCACTACCGGATGCCGACGCCCCGTACCGACTTCGCCGACATCGTGCGCGAGTTCGCCACAGCATCCGTCGATGTGTCGGACGGCCTGGCTGCCGACCTGGCCCACATCGGGCAGGCCAGCAGGGTCGGCGTGTCGTTCAATCTGAATGTCCTGCCCCTGTCCGCAGCGGCCCAGGCCTGGTTCGACGACCGGGTCGATCCGCAGCTGTCTTTGGAAGACCTGGCTAGCGGCGGCGACGACTACGAGATCGCCTTCACCGCCCATCCGCGCCACGAAGACGCCCTGCGGCGCGAGGCCGAGCGCCGACTGATTCGTCTGACTCGCGTCGGAGAGGTCACCGCAGGTCAGGGCTTGACGGTCCTTTACGACGGTCAGCCCGTGCCGATGGCCAGAAACGGCTGGACCCATGGCTGACGCGGCAAGGGAATCCTAACGCCCGTCCGGCAGGGTGTCGTTATGGACCGTAGAACCCTGATCGCCGCCGGAACCGCCGCCCTGACCGGCGCCGCCGCCAGTCGCGCCGCCGCCTCCGGCAGCGAAACGGATTCGGCGCCTGCGGCCCTGAGCATCGCGGGCCTCGGCCTGCCTGTCATCGAGGGGGGGCGTTTGCGGAACTACGTGTTCGTCGCCCTCAGACTCGAACTGGGCGCCGGCAAGACCGTCGAGCAGATGAAGCCCAAGGAAGCCTTCTTCCGCGACGCCGTCGTTCGCGCGGCCCACAAGACGCCCTTCACCGTGCCCGGCGACTGGACACGGCTGGACGAGCGGGCCCTGTCCGCCTCGCTGGTGGCGGCGTCTGCGGCGATCTCGGGTCGCGGCTCCGTCCGGCGCGTCGAGGTGGTAAGCCAGTCGCCGCGTCGCCGCACGGGCATGCAGACCGCCCGCTGAACGGGCTGACCGACCGCTGTTGCGTCACTCCGCCTGCCATGACAGGCTCCCTTGGCAAATCCCAAAGAACGCACTGACGCGTTCGCCGCGTGCGGGGGGACCGGAAGGCGGACAGAGGCGATAATGCCCGACCGCGCCAAGGCCTGCGCGCCTGTTTGCAAGGGCATGGAAACGCCAATGACGAACTCACTTACGCTGGTCTTCGCGGCCGGTGTGCTGGCGGTGCTGTATGGCGCTGCTCAGACCGCCGTGCTGATGAAGGCGAGCACCGGCAACGACAAGATGCGAGAGATCGCCGCCGCGATCCAGGAAGGCGCCTCGGCCTATCTGAAGCGGCAATATCTGACCATCGGCATCGTCGGGATCGTGATCCTGATCGCCGCCTATTTCCTGATCGGCGCTTACGCCGCCATCGGCTTCCTGATCGGCGCCGTCCTGTCCGGCGCGGCCGGTTATGCCGGGATGCTGATCTCGGTGCGGGCCAATGTGCGCACGGCTCAGGCGGCGTCCGAAAGCCTGTCCAAGGGGTTGAACCTGGCGTTCCGGTCAGGCGCCATCACCGGCATGTTCGTGGCGGGCGGCGCCCTGATCGGGGTGTCAGGCTACTACATCGTGCTGACCCAGCATCTGGGCTTGGCCTCGACAGGCCGTGAGGTGATCGACGGGCTGGTGGCGCTGGGCTTCGGCGCCTCCCTGATCTCGATCTTCGCGCGCCTGGGCGGCGGCATCTTCACCAAGGGCGCCGACGTCGGCGGCGACATGGTGGGCAAGGTCGAGGCGGGGATTCCCGAGGACGATCCTCGCAACGCCGCGACCATTGCGGACAATGTAGGCGACAACGTCGGCGACTGCGCCGGCATGGCGGCCGACCTGTTCGAGACCTATGCCGTGACGACTGTCGCGACCATGGTGCTGGCCGCGATCTTCTTCAGGGGGCAGCCCTATGTGGATCTGATGATGGTGCTGCCGCTGGCGATCTGCGCGGTGTGCATCGTCACCTCAATCATCGGCAGCTTCTTCGTGCGGTTAGGCAAGTCGAACAACATCATGGGCGCCCTCTATCAAGGGCTTATCGTCACCGGCGTCCTGTCCATCGGCGCGGTCTGGTGGGTGATCGACCAGATGGTGACGGGGCCGATCGTGACGGCTAGCGGTCTGGAAATCCAGCCGATGGCGCTGTTCTGGTCCGGTATGGTCGGCTTGGCCGTTACGGCGGCGATCGTGGTCGTGACCGAATACTATACCGGATCCGGCTTCCGTCCGGTGCGATCGGTCGCCAACGCGTCGGTGTCCGGGCACGGCACCAACGTCATTCAGGGCTTGGCCGTCTCGCTGGAGGCGACGGCGCTGCCGGCGCTGACGATCATCGTCGGCATCGTGGCCAGCTTCCAGCTGGCCGGCCTGTTCGGCATCGCCATCGCCACCACGACCATGCTGGGTGTGGCGGGAATGATTGTGGCGCTGGACGCCTTTGGACCCGTGACCGACAACGCCGGCGGCATCGCCGAGATGGCGGGTCTGCCCAGCGATGTGCGGCATTCGACGGATGCGCTGGACGCCGTGGGCAACACGACCAAGGCCGTGACCAAGGGCTACGCCATCGGTTCGGCGGGCCTCGGCGCGCTGGTGCTGTTCGCCGCCTATACGTCGGATCTGCAGTATTTCTCGGCCAACCCGGCGGACTACCCCTTCTTTGCCGGGATGGGCGAGATCGCCTTCGATCTGACCAATCCCTACGTCGTCGTCGGCCTGCTGTTCGGGGGACTGCTGCCGTTCCTTTTCGGCGGCATGTCGATGATGGCGGTGGGACGCGCCGCCGAATCGGTCGTCGCGGAAGTGCGGCGCCAGTTCCGGGAGAACCCTGGCATCATGACCTATGAGGTGAAGCCGGAATACGGCCGGGCGGTCGACATCCTGACCAAGGCGGCAATCCGCGAGATGATCGTGCCGTCTCTGCTACCGGTGCTGTCGCCGATCGTCCTGTTCGTCGCGGTGCTGGGCATTTCGGACAAGGCGAACGCTTTTGCCGCTCTCGGCGCCATGCTGATGGGGGTGATCGTCACCGGCCTGTTCGTCGCCATTTCGATGACATCAGGCGGCGGCGCCTGGGACAACGCCAAGAAGGTGATCGAGGAAGGCTTCACCGACAAGAACGGCGTCGTCCACGGCAAGGGCTCAGAAGCCCACAAGGCGGCCGTGACCGGCGATACGGTCGGCGATCCCTACAAGGACACGTCCGGTCCGGCGGTGAACCCGATGATCAAGATCACCAACATCGTCGCCCTGCTGCTGCTGGCGGTGCTGGCGAGCGGGACCATCGGCTAGGCTGAAACACTTAGCCCTTACGAAAACGCCCCGGAGAGCGATCTCCGGGGCGCCTGTGTTTTGGGGAAAGAGCCGCCTTAGTCAGGGCGGCGCTGACCGGGCGTGTCGTCTTCAGTGCGGGGCAGTTGGCCACGACCGACGTTGCCCAACAGTTGTTCCAGAACCGTCAGCTCGCGACCGCGCGTCGGCGTCTCGTTGCGATTCATGGCGATCTGCTCGCCGTCCGTAAGGCCCAGGGTGCGCACTGACGCCACCTGATCGCCCTGCGGGACGAAGGTGATCTCGGTCACGGTGCGCGTCGAAACCTTGGGCAGGTTGTAGGTGTATTTCTCGGTCGTCTGGCTGATGTAGTACCAGACCTGATCCGGCTCGAAGGTGGAGGTGGTCGAAGGCGAACCCAGCTTGGCGAGGACGGTTTCCTTGGTGTCCGTGCCGGCGACCACGTCTTGCGGCTTGGCGTCGATGGCCTGGAAGCCGTTGGAGCCGATGGTCGGGGCGCAGGCGGCGGACAGGCCGGCCAGCGAAACAGCGACGAAAAGCGGGACGAAACGGGACATGGTCGGGCGCCTGCGAGAGAACAAGGTCTTTGACCTAGACGGACCTGCGTCCTAGTTCAACGGCGCGGCGGAAAAGGGGCCGTTGGAACCCATGCTGAAAAACCTGTTCAAACCCCGATCCGGCGTCCGTCTCGGCGACGATCTCTACGCCAAGGCCGTCAGCCAGGCCCGCAATCCGGCCTTCTACACGCGCCTGGCGGTCGACGACCGCATCGACGCGCGATTCGAACTCTACACGCTGCATGTGCTGTTGCTGGTGCTGCGGCTACGCGATGAAAACACGGCTCAGGGCCAGGATGCGGCTCAGGCGGTCTTCGACGTCTATGTCTCGGCGCTGGATCACGTCTTGCGGGAGGAAGGCGTGGGCGACGTCGCCGTCGGCAAGAAGATGCGTAAACTGGGAGAGGCCCTGTATGGCCGGATGAACGCCTATGAGCAGCCGCTGCGCGCCGGTGATGCGACGGTTCTGGCCGAGGCGATGGCGAAGAATGTCTACGCGGATCCGCAAGCGCCCCATGCGGACACATTGGCGCGCTATGCGCTGACGACACGCGCAGCCCTGGCGGCGCAGGATTTCAACAAGGTGCTGGCGACGCCGGCCTGGGCGGAAGTTTGAACGAGATGAACGCGACGCTCCCCTACAGCGAAACGGTGCGGGTCAATCAGATCGGCGCGGGCCTGAGCCGCCGGCTGGAACCGGATGCGGAAACCCGCAAGCGAATCGCGCGCAGCCTGGATCTTCAGGGGCTGGACGATTTCGCCGTCGATCTGGAAATCAAGCCGACGCCGTCGACCAGCGAATGGACGATGAAGGGCAGGGTGACCGCACATGCGGTGCAGACCTGCGGCCTGACGCTGGAGCCCTTGCCAGTCGATGTGGATCGTCGCTTTTCCATTCAGCTTGTCGAAGCCAAGCCCGAGGAAACCGACGAGATCGAGGTTACGCTGGACGAAGAAGACGCCGATGTGATCGAGGACGGCAAGATCGACCTGGGCCAGTATGCTGTCGAGCAGTTGGTGCTGTCGCTTGATCCGTTCCCGCGCAAGCCGGGCGCGGAGTTCGTGCAACCTGAGGAGCCGACGGAGATTTCACCGTTTGCGGCGCTGAAGGCGCTCAAGGCCAAAGACGACCAAGGCTGAGGTTGACGTAGGGGCCGGGTGGTTGCATCCCCCGGCTTCGGCGCTATCGTCCAGCGCATCCTGCCAAGCGTCGCGCGACAAGACGACGCGGCCATAAGAGGTCCATTTGCCAGCCCCAGTTACGATCTCGCTTGACGCCATGGGCGGCGATCACGGGCCCTCCGTCGTCGTTCCAGGCATCCGCAGCTATATCCGCACCCACGACGGCGAGGGGGTTCGCTTCCTGCTGCATGGCGACGAGGCCAAGATCGCGCCGGAAATGGCGCGTTGCGGGCTGGCGGCGGACATCTGCGAGATCCGTCACACCGACAAGGTCGTAGCCATGGACGAAAAGCCGGCCCAGGCCATGCGGCGCGGCAAGGGTTCCAGCCTGTGGAACGCCATCGAGGCGGTTAAGACAGGTCAGGCGGGCGGCGTCGTCTCGGCCGGCAATACCGGCGCCCTGATGGCGATATCGAAACTGATTCTGAGGATGTCTGCGCCCGGGCTTGAGCGACCGGCTATCGTCGCCAGTTGGCCCACCTTCAAGGGCCACACAGCGGTTCTGGACGTCGGCGCCAACATCGGCAGCGATGCGGAGCAGCTGATCGAGTTCGCCATCATGGGCGAAGCCTTCCAGTCCGCAGTGCGCGGCATCGCCCGCCCGACAATCGGCCTGTTGAACGTCGGTTCGGAAGACATGAAGGGCAACGAACAGGTCAAGGAAGCGCACGCCATTCTGCGCGATGGGCCGTTCGACCTGAACTATCACGGCTTCGTCGAGGGCGACGATATCGCCAAGGGCACGGTGGACGTGGTCGTCACCGACGGTTTTACCGGGAATATCGCGTTGAAGACCGCCGAAGGCACGGCGCGCTATATTTCGGCGCTGTTGAAAGAGGCATTGACCTCCAATCTGCAATCCAAGCTGGGCGCCGTCATCGCCATGCCGGCGTTGAAGAAGATGCGCCAGAAGATCGACCCCAGCGCCATCAACGGCGGCCCCCTGTTGGGCCTGAACGGTATCGTGGTGAAGAGCCATGGCGGCGCCGACGCCAAGGGGTTCGGCAACGCGATCCGTATCGCTGTCGATCTGGCCCGCAGCGACTATATGAGCAAGGTGGGGGACAACCTGGGCAAGCTGGATGCGGTGTTCGACCATGCCGCCAAGCCCGCCGCAGCCGTGGGAGAATCCCTGCAGTGACCGTCACCCGCAGCGCCGTGACAGGCGTCGGCTCTTATCTGCCGGACGAGATCGTCACCAACGCCGACCTGGCCAAGTTCGTCGACACATCCGACGAATGGATTCAGGAGCGCACCGGGATCAAGCAGCGTCACAAGGCGCGTGATGACCAGCCGACCAGCGATCTGGCAGTCGAGGCCGCCAAGAAGGCGCTGGCCGACGCGGGCAAGGCGGCGTCCGATGTCGACCTTATTATCGTGGCCACCACCACGCCCGACATGACCTTCCCGGCGGTCGCGTCGATCGTCCAGGCCAAGCTGGGCGCGGGCGTCGGCATTGCTTTCGATGTTCAAGCTGTCTGCTCCGGTTTCGTTTATGCGCTGAGCGTCGCCGACGGCTTCGTGGCGCGCGGTCTGTCGAAATGCGCCCTGGTGATCGGAGCCGAGGAGATGACGCGGCTGATGGACTGGACCGACCGGACCACCTGCGTCCTGTTCGGCGACGGGGCCGGCGCCGTGGTGCTGGAACCGCGCGAAGGGCAGGGGACTTCGGACGACCAGGGCATGCTGGGCTTCGCCTTGCGGGCCGACGGATCCAAGACCGATCTGCTCTATGTCGATGGCGGCCCGGCGACGACGGGGACCGTTGGCCATCTGCGCATGGCCGGAAACCAGGTCTTCCGTCATGCCGTAGTGAACATCGCAGAAGGCATCACCGCCGCCTGCGCAGCCGCCAACATCCAGATCGCGGATGTCGACTGGTTCGTGCCGCACCAGGCCAATCAACGAATCATCAAGGGCGTCGGCGACCGGTTGGGTCTGGATGAGAACAAGGTGGTCTCCACCGTCGCCACCCATGCCAACACCTCGGCCGCCTCGATCCCGCTGGCACTGGATGCTGCGATCCAGGATGGACGGATCAAGAAGGGCGATATGGTGCTGCTTGAGGCCATGGGCGGCGGCCTGACCTGGGGCGCCTGCGCGCTTCGGCTCTAATCGACATCGAGGCATTGATTTTTCGGGGGCTTTGCGCCCCTATGGATACGAGCGGATCGCATGACAGCGGGGATAAGATGGCAGGCCAACAGACCGTGACGCGCGCCGACTTGTGCGAAGCCGTGCATGAAGAGGTCGGCCTGTCGCGTCAGGAATGCTCCAGCCTGGTCGAGCGCACCCTGGAACTGATCGTCGAATCGCTGGAACGCGGCGAGACGGTGAAACTGTCCGGCTTCGGCGTCTTCCAGGTGCGTGAGAAGCGCGCACGGATGGGCCGCAATCCCAAGACGGGCGAACCGGCGGCGATCAATCCGCGCCGGGTCATCAGCTTCCGCGCCTCACAGATCATGAAAAGCCGGGTTCACGACGCCGTCGTCGAGGCCTGATCGCGGTGGCCAAGAGCGCCGACGCCTTCCGAACCATTTCCGAAGCGGCTGAAGAGGTCGGCGCGCCGCAGCATGTCCTGCGGTTTTGGGAAACGAAGTTCGATTTCGTCACGCCGGTCAAACGAGCCGGCGGTCGGCGCTTTTATCGGCCTCAGGACATCGCGGTGCTGAAGGCGGTCAAACGCCTGCTGCACGACGATGGGCTGACGATTCGCGGCGTCCAGCGTCTGCACAAGGAACAGGGGCTGAAAAAGCTGATCGGGGCGGAGGTCGCCGCACTGATCGACGACGGCGATGTCACGTTCGCTACGGCGACTTCCGATGTCGCGCGGGCCGAAACCTCGAAATTGCATCAGGTTCTGGCCGATCTGGAGCAGGCCAAAGCGCGTCTGGACGCCGTTCTTTCACGGTAGGTGGAAAAGTCGTTTTAGCGTTTGCGGACAGCGGTCCCCCCGTCTATAGGGAGCGCCTTCGGAGCGTGGCGCAGCCTGGTAGCGCACTTGACTGGGGGTCAAGGGGTCGCAGGTTCGAATCCTGTCGCTCCGACCATTCTTGAAAAAGAATGATGATGGTGGGGTCGTCCTTGCGGGCGGCCCCATCGCCGTATCTGGGGGCAGGTTCGGCGCTCAGCCGCGCTCGGCCCATCGCAGCAATGGGATGAGAGGCAGGCCCCAGGCCGTCCCGCCGATGCCGAAGAACAGGAAGTCGATCCACTGCGACGGCGGCAGCATTCCGCGCAGGGCGATCAGGCCCCAGACCCAGAAAACGAGAAAGAGCAGCACGCCGATCGCGGCGACGAAGCGACGCAGACGCGGCGGCATCAGCGCTTGTTCCGGAGTAGGAAGAAGGCGACCAGACAGATGCCCGATCCCACGAGCGCCCACGGCACCCAGACCCAGCTGTCCATCGTGCTGACCGCGAAGACCCGGACCGCCAGAAACCATCCACAGGCAAGGCCGATCCCGGACACAAGGCTTGTGCCGCCGAAGCCGCGCCGGCCCGTCAGAAGGTCCGCGATCCAAGCCAGCAGCAGGCCGCCTGCGACGGCGGCGGCGATATCGGCGTATTGCAACCCTGATCTCCTGCGGCGACAGCGCCGTTGACTCAATCCGACTCGATCTTGTCGCTTGGGGCGGGCATACCGCACCGGTCGCGTCTGGTCTTCGTTCGACGCGACACCATATCCGGGTCAGTGTCAGGCGTCGAATGAACCGTTTCGGAAATCCAGATCGTAACCGCGCCGTCGCCGTATGGCTTTTCGCCACGGCCGCCGTCGTCTTCCTGATGGTGGTGATCGGCGGCATCACGCGGTTGACGGGCTCTGGCCTGTCGATCACGGAATGGAAGCCCATCATGGGCGCCATTCCGCCTCTGAATGACGCGCAGTGGGCCGAGGCCTTCGAAAAATACAAGCAGATCCCGCAGTACGCGCAGGTCAACGCCGGCATGAGCCTGGGCGAGTTTCAGGGCATCTTCTGGTGGGAATGGCTGCACCGGCTGATCGGGCGTCTGGTGGGTATGGTTTTCGCCCTGCCGCTGATCGTCTTCCTGCTGTGCCGTCTGGCGCCGGCCCGGTCGGTATTTCACCAGTGGGCCATGCCCAACCGACTCATCTGGCGCTGTGTCCTGCTTCTGGCCCTGGGCGGACTACAGGGATTGATCGGATGGTGGATGGTGTCCAGTGGCCTGTCCGAGCGTGTCAGCGTGGCGCCAGAGCGTCTAGCGACGCACTTGGGCTTGGCGTTCGTGCTGTTCGCCGCCCTGATCTGGACGGGGCTGGAGGCCTGGAACGGCGAGGATCACGGCCGCCCGCCGTCGGGTTGGGCGAGGGGCGCCGGCCTGCTGCTGGGCGCGGTCTTCCTGCAATGTCTGCTGGGCGCCCTCGTGGCCGGCGGTCATGCGGGGCTGGTCTATACCGACTGGCCGCTGATGAACGGCGCCGTTCTGCCGCCGGCCGACTGGAGCCTGGGCGCGGCCGCCTTCCTGCATGATCAGGCGCTCACGCAGTTCAATCACCGACTGGTCGCCTATGGTCTGCTGATCGCCGTCAGCATCTATGCCTTCCAGGCCTGGCGCTGGCGCGTGGCGGAAGGGATGGGGTTCGGCGCCTTCACGCTTGCGGGTTTGATCTGGTTCCAGGCTCTGCTGGGGATCGTGACCCTGGTGCACGCGGTTCCGGTGTGGCTGGGCGTGCTGCACCAAGCAGGCGCCGCGATCGTGCTGGCGACGGCCACCGTGAACCTTTGGTTGGTGCTACGAGCTCAGCCGCGCATCTTCATGTCCGGACCGAGGACCATGGGCCTCTGATCGCCAGGGTCATGCCGGGGTACATGATGTTGACGAACAGCACCTCGCCATCCGGCGAGAAGCAGGCGCCGGCAAACTCGGAGTTGCCGGTGAAGACGTTGCGGCCGATCGTATAAACCTTGCCCTCTGGCGTGACGCCTTTCAGGTGGTTGCGCACGTCGGAGGAATAGTTGTCCTCGCACAGGATCAGGTGTCCCCAAGGCGCGACGGTGATGTTGTCGGCCATGTTCATGGTCTTTGGATCAGTGCTCTCGACGAACAGCTGAAGACGATCGGTGGCGCCGTCGAAGCCGGGAACAAGGCGCAGCACCTGACCGCGGCGGATTGGCCCGCCCGAGGTCGCTGTGAAATACAGCTCGTCATCGCCCCACCAAACGCCTTCCCCTCGCGCAACCCAGGCCGCACCAGCCGCATGACCGCGCTTGGCCAGGTCGCCATTTGGAGATTCGACGTCGTCCAGATCGATCCATTCGATCTCCCTCCAGTCGCCGACAGCCCAGGTGCGACCGTCCTGATTGCGCGTGTCGGCCGAGGGCGCGTCTTTCCAGGCCATCGCCTGAAGCCGGCCGCCCTCAATCAGCTTGCCGGGCGCATTGGGAATGAAGCGATAGAAGAGACCGGCGTTGTCGTCTTCGGTCAGATAGACGACGCCCGTGCGGTGATCGACGCAGACGGCCTCGTGATCGAACCGGCCCATCGCCTTGAGAGGCACGGGATCAACCAGGCCGGTCGCGGTAGCCGGCACTTCGAAGACCCACCCGTGGGCCTTGGTCACATCGGCGTCGGCCGGCGTCTCCAGCGTCTCCTCGCAGGTCAGCCAACTGCCCCAAGGCGTCGGGCCGCCGCAGCAATTGGTCGAGGTGCCGGCCAGCGTCAGATGCCGGCTGACCATCTGGCGGGTCGCCAGATCATAGGTGATGGTTGAGCAGCCGCCGGGCAGGGGGCGGCCATTCTTGTAGGTGTCGTAGCCTCGGCTGGCGTCCAGCAGGTCAAGCCGTTCCTCACGAAGGCCGCCTGGACCCAGGTTGCGATGCAGGCCGCTGGAGCCCTTCAGCTCGTGATTGACGACCAGGGCCACGCGAGACCCTTCCAGCGGGAAACAGGCCATGCCGTCGGGCTGCCCCGGAGCGAACAGGCCGTCGTCCATCGTGTCGCCGCTCTGGGCGACGACCTGATAGGAAAAGCCTTCGGGCAGATCGAGCAGACGATTGGGATCGCGCAGCAGAGGTCCGTAGCCATTGACCTCGTTGACGTAGGTCTCTTCACCCGCCGTCTGAGCGGCAGCATGACGCGCCAGTCCTGAGAAGGCGGCGGCTGCGCCCGTGGCGATCAGACCACGACGATGAAGGATCATGAAGGGGCTCCAAAGCTGTCGCCGTTGCGATGCCCGCCAATAATCATGGTTTGATGACGTTTTGTGTTACGCCGTAACACTTCTCACGTCATTTACGCTGGGTATTTTAATACCGTATTTGAAAAACTGTGTTTGAACAATAGTTTGTGGCAAATGCAGTGTTGTGGCGCGCGTTGACGCGACCAATCGTCTCCTGTATCAGCGCGCCTTCATTCGGTTCCCTCGGGGGCCGGACCCGATTTTCGTCTCCAGGAACCCCCTCATGCTGAAGAGCACTACGGCTTCGTTGAAGCCGGCCGAGGTCGAGAAGAAGTGGATCCACATCGACGCCGAAGGCGTCGTGGTGGGCCGCCTCGCGACCTTCATCGCCAACCGTCTGCGCGGCAAGCACCGCGGCGACTACACCCCGCACGTCGATTGCGGCGACTATGTCGTCGTCACCAACGTCGACAAGGTGGTGTTCACCGGCAAGAAGAACACCGACAAGATCTACTATCGCCACACCGGTCACCCGGGCGGCGTCAAGTCGACCACGCCTGAGAAGGTTCTGGGCGGCCGCTTCCCCGAGCGCGTGCTTGAAAAGGCCGTCGAGCGCATGCTGCCCAAGGAAAGCCCCTTGGCCCGCAAGCAGATGACGCACCTGCGCCTGTTCTCTGGCAACCAGCACGACCACGAAGCCCAGCAACCGGAAACGATCGACTTCAAGTCGGCGTCGCCCAAGAACACCCGGAGCGTCTGAGCATGACCGACGTGACCAACACCGAAACCGCCACCGGCTTCGACGCCCTGAAGGGCCTGAGCTCTTCGGTCGAGAACGACGCGCCCGTCTATGTCCAGAAGCTGGACGCCCAGGGCCGCGCCTATTCGACCGGCAAGCGCAAGAACGCCATCGCTCGCGTCTGGGTGAAGCCCGGCACCGGCAAGATCACCATCAACGGCAAGGACCAAGAGCAGTATTTCGCTCGTCCCGTGCTGCGCATGATGATCGCCCAGCCGCTGACCGTCTCGGACCGCGCCACGCAATATGACGTGATCTGCACCGTCGAAGGTTCGGGCCTGTCGGGCCAGGCCGGCGCCATCCGCCACGGCCTGTCGCACGCCCTGACGCACTTCGAACCGGAACTGCGCAAGGTTCTGAAGCCGCATGGCTTCCTGACCCGCGACAGCCGCGTCGTCGAGCGCAAGAAGTACGGCCGCGCCAAGGCTCGCCGCAGCTTCCAGTTCTCGAAGCGCTGATCGCGTTTACGCGGTTTGGATTTGGGGCGCTTCGGGGAGACCCGGAGCGCCCTTTTTCCTTGCGCCTTTGCTCCTTAAGCGGAGAAGGGACGGGAGAGACAGATGACCCATACTATCTTCATCGACGGCGAAGCCGGCACCACGGGGCTGGAAATCCGCGAGCGGCTGGAAGCGCGCCCGGATTTGAAACTGCTGTTGCTGGGCGACAGACGTCGGGATGCGGATGCGCGGCGCGGGGCCTTGAACGGCGCCGACGCCGTGATCCTGTGTCTGCCCGACGATGCGGCGCGGCAAGCCGTGTCCATGATCGAGAACCCGTCGGTCAAGGTGATCGACGCCTCGACCGCCTACCGGGTCGCGCCAGGCTGGGCCTATGGCTTTCCTGAAATGGATGCCGGGCAGCGTGCGCTGATCGCGCGCTCTCAGTTCGTGTCGAACCCTGGCTGTTATCCCACGGGCTTCATCGCTTTGGTGAGGCCGCTGGTGAAGGCGGGTCTGGTGCCCGCCAATTATCCCGTGACGGTCAATGCGGTATCGGGCTATTCCGGCGGCGGCAAGGCCATGATCGCCGAGTTCGAGGCGGCCGCAAAAGACAGCGGGGGCACCACGACCGCCTATCGCGCATATGGTCTGACGCTTAGGCACAAGCATGTGCCCGAAATGACCAAACACACAGGTCTGAGCCGAGACGTGCTGTTCACGCCGGCGGTCGGCAACTATCGCCAGGGCATGCTGGTCGAGGTTCCGCTGCATCTGGCGGCCCTGCCGGAAACCCCTTCTGTCGAACGGCTGCACGGCGCTCTGGTCGAGGCCTATGACGGCCAGCGGTTCGTCGCGGTCGCCGACCTGGAGGAGACCGAAGCCATGACCGGCATCGAGCCCGAAGGCCTGAACGGCACCAACCGATTACGCTTGCATGTCTTCGGCGATCGCAATGGCGAGCAGGCGCGGCTGGTCGCTTTGCTCGACAACCTGGGCAAGGGCGCGTCGGGCGCGGCGGTGCAGAACCTGAATATCATGCTGGGCCTGGATGAGGCGACCGGGCTGGTCTGAGCCCTGAAACCAATCGGCGCCGTTCGTCGTATCAGGGACATGACCCAGTCCCTGATCCTGCATCGCCGGGGCCTTCTGATGAGCGCCGGCGCGCTCGCCCTGTCCGCCTGTTCGCCTGAGACGTCCGAAGCCGGGGAGGGGCAATATGCAGCCTCGCCCTATCGTCGGGTGTCCGATGCGGATTGGCGACGACGCTTGGGCGACGCCTCCTGGCGCGTCATGCGGCACGAGGGGACGGAGCGTCCCTATTCCAGCCCGCTCAACGATCAGCACGCTCGCGGGACCTTCGTCTGCAAGGGCTGCGATCTGCCGCTGTTCCGATCGCAGTGGAAGTTCGATTCCCACACCGGCTGGCCCAGCTTCTACGACATCATCGCCGCCAATATCGGCAAGAAGCGTGACCTGGCCATCGGCATTCCGCGCACCGAATACCATTGCGCCCGCTGCCTGGGACACCAGGGGCATGTGTTCGATGACGGTCCGCGTCCGACGGGGCTGCGCTACTGCAACAACGGCGTGGCGCTGAAGTTCGTCTCGGCCTAGGCGCGACGCGCGCGCACGGCTGAATCGACGGTCAGGCCGAAGATGACCGAGGCGATGATCACCAGCAGCCCATAGTCGTGACCGGCGAAGAAAACGGGCGCGCAGGCCATGGCGATGACGATCAATGGAAACAGTCCGGCCCACACCGCCGTACCCGGCGTGCTGACGTGGATCAGCGGCTGAGCGACCGGTCGTTTCATCGCGCGCGCCATCCGTTCGTTGAGCAGGACAAAGGCGGCCGCGCAGATGACGGCCGAGATCACGTATTTGACCGTATTGCCCGGTTCTCCGAACAGGCTGGCCGTCATGATCAGCAGGATCAAGGCGACGCCTGTGCTGAGGGCGAGCAAGGCGTTGGGTTCGAGACGGTTCAAGACTTCACTTTCACATAGCTGCCCGGCGCCGGCTCGATGGGCTTGAGTGGGCCCTTGGCGGGGTCGCGGGCGGGGATTTGGTTACCGGAACGCGCGCCGAGCCAGGCCGACCAATGCTCCCACCAGCTGCCGGGATGTTCGACGGCGTCAGCCTGCCATTCGGCCAAGGTTGCGGGCAGGGCAGGGTTGGTCCAGTGCTGATACTTCTTTGCGGCGGGGGAGTTGATGACGCCGGCGATGTGGCCTGACCCGGCCAGGGTGAAGGTCACATCCTTGCCGCCAAACAGTTTGGCGGACCGATAGACCGAGTTCATCGGCGCGATGTGATCCTCTCGGCTGGCCTGAAAATAGAGCGGGATCTCGACTTTCGACAGATCCGCCGTCAGGCCGCCGATCTCAAACTGCCCCTTGGCCAGGGCGTTGGCCCCATACATCTGACGCAGATAGTCCAGATGCAGCGCCTTGGGCATGCGCGTCTGGTCGGCGTTCCAGAACAGCAGGTCGAAGGCGGGCGGATCCTTGCCCAGCAGATAGTTGCTGATGAAGAAGGACCAGATCAGGTCGTTGGACCGCAGGGCGTTGAACGTTTCGGCCATGGCTGCGCCCGGCAGGACTCCGCCCGCCGCATCCATCTGACGCTCGATCTCGGCGATCCAGTGTTCGTCGGTGAACAGCAACAGGTCGCCGGCCTCGGCGAAGTCATGTTGAGCGGCGAAGAAGGTGGCGGCGGCGATGCGCTTGTCGCCCTTGGCCGCCATATGCGCCAGACCAGCGCCAAGCAGGGTGCCGCCGATGCAATATCCCACGGCATTCAGTTGCTTGGTTCCCGCCTGCTCCAGAGTCTTCTCGACCGCGCGATAGATGCCCTTTTCCAGATAGTCGTCGAAGCCGAAGCCGGCCTTGTCCTTGTCCGGATTGACCCAGGAACAGACGAAGACAGTGAAGCCCTGAGCCGACAGCCAGCGGATCAGCGAGTTCGCCGGCTGTAGATCCATGATGTAGAATTTGTTGATCCAGGGCGGAAAGATCAGCAGCGGGATTTCGTGCTGGGTCTCGGTCGTCGGCGCGTATTGGATCAGTTCGAACAACTCATCGCGCCAGACGACCTGGCCCGGCGCCGTGGCGACGTTCTCGCCGACGACGAACTTGCCGTAGTCGGCCTGGCTGATGCGCAGCGATCCGCCGCCACGTTCAAGATCCGCGGCGAAGTTCTGCATGCCCTTCACCAGCGATTCGCCGCTGGTCTCCGCCAAGGCTTTCAGCGCGACGGGGTTGGAGGCCAAAAAGTTCGACGGCGAGAAGGCGTCTGTCAGCAGGCGGGTGAAGAATTGCGCGCGACGTTTGAGCGTCGGATCGACGTCCTCGACCCCGGCGATCAGGCCGTTCATCCAGTCTGACGTCAGCAGATAGGATCGCCGCATCATGTCGAACATGGGGTTTTCGGACCAAGCCGGGTCCTTGAACCGCTTGTCGACCGGGGCGGGATCGGGCGCCTCGCCGGCCGCCTGACGCGCCGTCGATGACCAGAGCTGCATATAGCGGCCAAACAGGTCGGCCTGGGCCTGAATCATCTTGTCAGGCTGGGCGGCCAAGCTGGTCATGACTGACGTCATGGCTGGCGCGACGTTGAAGGGATCGGCGGAAAGGGCGGCCGGCCGATCGGCTTGGTTCAGCGCCGCCTCTGCGATCGCGCTCTGGGCCATCATTGCCGCCTTGGCCAGATTCATCGACAGGGCTTCGATCAATTCTGCTTGGTTGGGTGTCGCTTCGGTTGGTTCAGCAGCCGGCTCTGCATGGGTTTCAGAGGCGGCTTGCCGCGTTTCGGCAGGTTTCGACTTAGGCTGCCGAGGCGGGCGGGGCTTGGCGGACGTCGGACGTCCGGCTTTGCGTGCGGGGCGATCGGGGGCGTCTGTCGGCGTTCTGGGAGTCTTGGCCATGATCGTCCTTCGCGCTTCCGGCGTCAGAGGGCGGTTCATCCGCCCTTCCGCGCACCGCGATGATGGCATAAGACCATCAAGGAAATGAACGCGTCGCACTCGAAAAAGATGATCCTGATCGCCGCAGTCGCGATCGCGACGCCATTAAGCGGCTGTATCGGCGCATCCGCCTCCAAGACGGAGGTTGTCTCGCCGCTGGCGCCGCGTATCCAGGAACTGGTGGACGCCAATCGGCGCTATCCGCGCTGGGAGGACTTTCCGGCAGCGCCGACCGACCTGCCGCCGGTCACTCAGGTCGCGTCGAATGTGCAGCGCCTCCAGGGCGACAGCGCGACGCTGACCAGCGAGATCGCACGCATCGACTGGACGCTCGGCGACGCCGAGGCGCTCGCCGCCGAAACACGCGCGGCCGTGAACGCCGTTCCGGTGTCGCCCGACGCCGTCCGGACCCAGGCGGATATCGAGGCCTTCGCTCAAAGCCTGCGTGACAGGGCCAAGGCTCCGCCGCCGCTCGACCGCCGCCCGACGCGATGAGCGGTCGCGCGGGAGGCAGAATCCCGCGATAATGCGCTGATGGCAGACGACAGCGGCGCAAAGACACTGAACGCATTCCTCGGCGTGTCTCGATCCCTGTCCGGGCGCGCCTGGCGTCAACGTCCGGCCGATGCCGCCACGACGCGCGCGCACATGCAGACCCTGAACCTGGAAGAACCGTTTGCCCGGGCCTTGGCCTCGCGGGGCGTTCGCGCAGACCAGGGCCAAGATTTCCTTACCCCGACCCTGCGCGCCCTGTTTCCCGACCCCTCCAGCTTTATGGATATGGACGCAGCGGCCGATGCGATCCTGAACGCGCTTCAGGCCAAGGCGAATATTCATGTGTTCGCCGACTACGACGTGGACGGCGCCTCCAGCGCGGCGCTGCTGGTGCGTTGGTTCCGGACGATGGGGCATACGCTTTCGATCTACGTTCCGGACCGGATGACCGAAGGTTACGGCCCCAGCGCCAAGGCCTTCGATACGCTGAAGGCATCGGGTGCGGACCTAGTCATTACGGTGGATTGCGGGGCGGCGGCGAACGAAGCCCTGGCCCATGCGGCCGCCATCGCCCTGAACGTCGTCGTTATCGATCACCACCTGATGCGCAGCGAGCCGCCGACGGCGTTGGCGGTCGTCAACCCAAACCGGCCGGGCTGCAACTCGGGTCAAGGAAATCTGGCGGCGGCGGGCGTCGTGTTCGTGCTTCTGGCGGCGCTGAATCGGGAGGGGCGGCGTCGGGGCCTGTTCGCCGAGAGGATCGAGCCGGACATTCGTCAATGGCTGGATCTGGCGGCCCTGGGCGCCATCTGCGACGTGACCGGGCTAACCGGCTTCAATCGCGCGCTGACCGGCCTTGGTCTGAAGGTCATGAGCGACTGGCGCAATCCGGGTCTGCGCGCGCTGTTGGCGGCGGCCGGCGCCGAACCGGGACCGGCCAAGAGCAATCATGCCGGTTTCATCCTGGGACCGCGCATCAATGCGGGAGGACGCATCGGTCGCTCCGATCTGGGCGCACGGTTGTTGTCGACGGACGACCCGGTCGAGGCCGAGGCCCTGGCGATCGAACTCGATGCACTGAATCTCTCGCGGCGCGATGTCGAGCGGGCCGTCACCGACGCGGCCGCTCATCGCGTCGAGGCGACCGGCGCCCATGCCGACGAGAGCGCAGTCGTCGTGGTCGCGGGCGAGGACTGGCACCCCGGCGTCGTCGGCATCGTCGCCGGCCGTTTGCGCGAACGCTGGCGCAAGCCGGTGATCGTCATCGGCGTCGATCCCGTCACCGGTCTCGGGAAGGGCTCGGGCCGGTCACAGCCAGGCATGAACCTGGGACGCGCGATCCAGGCGGCCTGGGAGAGCGGGATCCTGCTCGCTGGCGGCGGCCATGCCATGGCGGCAGGCCTGACGATGGACGGTGCGCGCGTGCCCGAGCTGACGGACTTCCTGAACGAGAGACTCGCTACCGAAAGGGTCGAAGCTGTCGCACAGGACGTGCTGGAGATCGACGCCCTGATCGACCCCGCGGCGGCGACGCGCGATCTGTTCGAATCGTTCGAGCGTCTGGCCCCATTCGGCCCTGCCAACCCGGAACCCAGCTTCGCCCTGAGCGGGGTTCAAGCCCGCGAACCCGTCGCCATGAATGGCGGTCATGTGCGGTGCCGGCTGGTCGGCCCGAATGGCGCTTCGGTCAAGGCCATCGCCTGGCGCTGCGCCGATCTGCCGACGGGACAGGCCTTGCTTTCCGGGCAGGGCGGGCTGAGCATCGTGGGCCGGCTGAAGGCTGACGACTGGAATGGGCGCAAGGGCGTGCAGTTCGAGATCGAGGATGTCGCCGATCCTCGAATGATCTGACGGCGGCTCCAAAAAACTGAAAATCCACGCTTGCACCGCTCCGAGGGCGCGGCTATATCGCCGGCTCTCCCGCGCAGCGGTCCCTTCGTCTATCGGTTAGGACGTCAGGTTTTCAACCTGAAAAGAGGGGTTCGACTCCCCTAGGGACTGCCACGCGGGCAGTATTATGGTTGAGCCTTTGAGGCTCCCGGCAAGCAGCATAGCCCAGATAGCACGAGAGACTGGCGGTCATTCGCCAGCGCCTGCGATGCGCGTCTGCACTCTCCCAAACGCAAGCTTCTGCATAGACGCGCATTTTCCGCTTTTCAAAATTTCGCGGAACGGTGTTAAATATAAAACGAGTCCGCTGGAGGCGCGGGCGGGGGTTTTTAAGTGTCTGACTTTAGAGAGACGGAAACGGCGCAGACCGTTCGCGTCACTGGGCGCGTGAAGTGGTTCGACGCCGTCAAGGGCTATGGGTTTATCGTCCCTGACGATCCGACCCTGACCGAAACGAGAGACGTCCTGCTGCATATCAGCAGCCTGCGCGATCTCGGCCGTGAGGCGGCCGATGAAGGCGCGACCATCACCTGCGACTGCGTCAAGCGCGCCAAGGGTTGGCAGACGATCGAGATCCATGACCTGGGCGAGGGTGAAGCGACGCCCGCAGTGCGTCGCCCTGTGACTTCGCCGCCGCCGCGCCCGGTCGCCGAAAGTGACGAACAGCTGGAGATCGCCCTGGTCAAGTGGTTCAATCGGACCAAGGGCTACGGATTCGTCGTGCGCGATCGTGAGCCGGGCGATATCTTCGTCCACATCGAAACCCTGCGTCGCTGCGGCCTGGATGATCTGATTCCTGGCGATGCGGTGCGGGTGCGATTCGCCAACGGGCCCAAAGGTCTGGTGGTGGCGGACATCAGAACGGGCGACTGATCCAGCGCCCAGGAGAGGCGTATGATCAAGGCGACGAGACGTTTTGCGATGGCGGGGCTTATTTTGCTCGCGCTCGCCGGATGCGCGGCCAAGGCTCCGGTCGGCCCCAATGGCGAGCCGCTGCAGAAGCTGGCCGTTGTGACCACGTCGGGCGAGCATCAGTTCTGGGTCGAGATCGCCGACGAAGAACCCGAACGCCAACGGGGGCTCATGTTCCGTCCGCCGCTCGAGGCCGACCGTGGCATGCTGTTCCAATGGCCGGGCGAAGCGCCGCGCGAGCAAAGCTTCTGGATGCGCAACACGCCGAGTTCGCTGGACATTCTGTACATTGATCCGCAAGGCCGGATCGTCTCCATTGCCTCGCACGCCACGCCGTTCTCCGAGGCGCCGATCCCTTCCAACGGCGCCGCCAACGGCGTCCTGGAACTGCGGGCAGGGCGGGCGGCCGAAATCAACGCCAAGCCCGGCGACAAAGTTTTACATCCTTATTTCAAGCCTTGATTGCGGATCGCGTCGCGAAGTGCCAATAGAGCGCTCCGTTCGGTCCGGGGTGTAGCGCAGCCTGGTAGCGCATCTGGTTTGGGACCAGAGGGTCGGAGGTTCGAATCCTCTCGCCCCGACCAACGGAAGGCCGCTGGATCATATGTCCGGCGCGCGTTATGGCAGGGTCACAGACCACGCCGTCACTAAGGATTTCGCCATGTTGGCTCGCATCTACCGCCCGGCCAAAACTGCGATGCAGTCGGGCAAGGCCAAGAGCCGCGACTGGCGGCTGGAATTCGAACCGGCGTCGGCGCGCACCATCGATCCGCTGATGGGCTGGACCAGCTCCACCGATATGAACGGCCAGGTTCGTCTGAGCTTCGAATCGAAGGAAGAAGCGATCGAATACGCCGAACGTCACGGCATCGCCTTCCGCTTGCACGAGCCGAACGATCCGCCGGTGATCATCAAGGCCTATGCCGACAATTTCGCCACCAACCGCAAGCAGTCCTGGACGCACTGACGCCTGACGTCTTGCCAGAGCGCCCATAGCTCAACCGGATAGAGCACCCGCCTTCTAAGCGGGATGTTGCAGGTTCGAGTCCTGCTGGGCGCGCCACGGTTTCAGCCTCATTCAGGCTGACGGTTTTACACCCGGTTTTACAGCTGACGTTCTGGCTGTGTGCTCATCGATCCGCCGGATGCGGTCCTTCAGCAGCTCGTCCTTCTTCACGTAGACGTTGATCAAGCGCTCTACCTGGTCCTCTGACCAGGTGAAGATTTCCGATATCTCACGCACCGTCAGACCGGCGAGGAACATGCGCGTCGCAGCCGTGCCGCGCAGGTCGTGGAAGTGCTTGTCGATGCCGGCCTTGTTCTTGGCGCGGATGAACGACGCATTGAACCCGGTCTTCCAGGGTAAGCCTTCGGTGTTGACTAGTATGGTGGTGGCGGCGATCGACGTGCCGTTGCGGCGGGGGATCTCATTCAAAAGCGCGCGCAGCTCGCCATAAATCGGCACGATCGCCGTCTTGCGCTCGCCGCTCTTGCCCGTCCGGACCTCGATCGAGTGAGCCAGGACGTGGTTCCACGACAGCTTCAGGACATCGCTTTTCCGAAGCCCGGTCAGCGCCGCCAGCCGCACCGCCCACATGACCTCGCGCGACGCCACCTTCGACAGCACCTCGATGTCGTCAGCCAGCCAGATGATGTCGGCCCGGTTGCTGGAATAGATTCGCGGGATGCCGCTGCAGGCGTTGTTCTGCAGCCGGCCTTCAGCCACGCCGAACGACAAGATCCGCGAGAGGACTTGCAGCGCCATGTCGGCCTGGCGCGGTGTGTGTTTCATCTCGTCCCGCCATTTGCGGATCGAGACGCGGATCAGGGGGCGGTCGAACGCCAGGATGCTGAGATCGCCGAATCGCTTGTCGATCTTGTCGATGAACGGCGTCCAGTTCGCGCGGCTCTTGTCCGCCAGCCCCTTCCAGTCGTCGCTGGCCTTGTATGACCGGACCAGAAAGCGAAGCTTCGACTTGTCGCCGTCGACGCGCCCCTTGCGCAGCTCCGCGAGTTCCTGGACGAACGCTTCTGTGCCCGGCTCACTGAGAAGCCGAGGCCCGCCACGCCAGGCGTAGACGTATTCGCGGCCTTTCGACCGCACGATATGGACGCCCTTAATGGGCAGCATCGCCATGGCGGGACAGGTGCTCGCGAATCTCCGCGTCCAGCGCGTCGTCGCTACCCTGGTCCGGACTCACATCGATGGGCAAGATCACGACCTCACCATCGGCCGAGATCGACACGCGGTGATGTCCGCCGGCGATGGCGCGATCGATGGCCCGCTGCTGCAAGCCGGTAAGGCGACGCGGGCTCACAGAGCGACCCCATCACCGCGAGCTTTTCGGGTCCGAAGGCGGCCGAGTGGCGACAGTCGCCAGCCATCCTCCACCGTCTCGATCGCGTCAGCGCCAACCTTGGCGCGGATCTCGGCCATACACAGGTCAGGCGTTCTGGCGCGCAGATTCACGATGCGCCCGCGCCGACCGATGGCCTTCCTTGCTTCGCCTGGTGACACAGGAGCGCTGCCATCGGCCTGCGCAAGCTGATCAAGGAGACATGCAGCATCGCGCTGAAGGCCGAAAGCATGGAAGTATTGCGCTGTCCGTCGATCGGCCGCCTGTCGCTCCTCGAACGATGGTCCTCCGGTGATCAGCGTCACCAACTCTGACAGACGTGGGAGATCGATCTGCATCAGGCGGGTTCCTGGAAGAGGTCGGGGTGGGTGGTGTGCTCGGTGCCGTATCGGACGGTCAGAGACTGATCGGCCCAAGTCATGTGTCCGGTCGCGTCGTGATGGCGTGCCGCCAGAGCCATGGCGTTCTTCGCCGTCCAGATCGCCACAGATCCATTGCAGACGAAGCAGCCAGCCATGACGGTGCTCGATGTCGCGACCGTTCGGCTCACAGGTCGAGCCTTTTGACGGTCTCGGCGGTGGCGATCTCCAGCTTCTGACCGATCTCGGCCAGCCGGATCAGCTCGGCGACGAACGCCGCCGGCTCGCCGTCGACGTGAACTTTGCCCGCCGGCGTCTCGCACGTGGTCAGCTGCAGACCCTTGCGGGCCTGCAGATCCTTCAACCAGGTGAAGTCCACGATGGGATCGCCCTTCGGCATCAGGCAGCCATCCGCGCCAGATCGCTGGCGCTGGGCCCAGCCAACGCCCGCGCGATCGTGACCAGTGAGGTCTGGTGGTCCGCTGGCATGGTCAGGAAGCACGTCGCCAGCTCGGCGCCATCGTGAGTACGAGAGAGCTGGCCGATCGGGCCGGTGTCATCGCTGACCGCGTCGCCGAAGAAGTCGGCCGGATGCGCCTTCAAGTATTTGGCGATCAAGGCCAGACGCGCGGCCGACACGCGGTTCACGCCGCGCTCGTATTTCTGGATCTGCTGGAAGGTGACTTCGGCGGCCGTGGCGAGCTGGGCCTGGGTGATGCGAAGTTCCTCGCGCCGTGCGCGGATCCGCGCGCCTAGGGCGATGTCGAAGGGGTCGATGACGTCGGTCATTAGTTTGAGCCTCCACGGGTCAGGAAAGCGGCGATCGCCGCCAGGATCAGGACATAGCCGGCGACGAAGCCGGCGACGGCCCAGGGTCGAAGTCGACGGCGTTCGCTCATCGGCTGGGCCAGAAGCACCAAGCGAGGTAGGCGAGGACCAGGACGGTGAAGCAGACCGGCTGACCGATGATCAGGCCGTCGATCGCAGCGGCGGCGCCGCCGATCGGCAGGGTGGCCAGGTGTGCGGCGACGACCAGACTGATCTTCGGCCGCCGACGTCCGTCGCGCATCTCGCGGATGTTGACGTGGGCGATCGGCCGGCCGGCCTCACTGCCGATGATGTTGTGGTGGGTCATTGAGCGTCTAGCTCCGCAAAGGCCGCATCCTTGGCGGCGTTGAGTTCGGCGGCGGCGGCGTCAGAGCCGCCGGCATCGGGATGGGCCGCCCGCAGGCGGGTCTTGTGACGGACGCTGATCGTCGCCTTCGCTTCGTCGGCCGACAGCTCGCCGGGGAACAGAGGCTCGAAGCCCAGCACGTCACGCCAGCTGCGACCGACGCTGGTGGGCGGGGGCAGGGCGCTGAAGGCCTGAAGCGTCTCAGCCGCGCTGGCGACGCCGTAGCGGGTGATGGCCCTTGTGGCGTCTAGGTGCGCAGCGAGCGCGGCGATGTTCTGAGCGGCCTCGGTGTAGGTGTCGCAGGCCAGGGCGAACGGCTCGCTCTTCAGCGCGAAATAAAGGCAGACGCCGGGATCGGCCGGCGCGCCGCGATCGCCGCGTGGGCGTCCGTCGAGGCGCAGCTCGAGGTTCGAGGATAGGACCGGATGGCGTCCGCCGATGCGCTCGAGCTCGTTTTCGACGCGGACCATCGCTTCAGCTGGCGACAACAGCTTGCCGCCCGTCTTGAACTGGCCTGCGCGGCGTTGGTGCGCCGGTGTCCTTGGACGTTGTGCTGGCCAAGCCAGCGGGAAGCGATCAGGCGTCTTCATCACAGCTCTCCCAGCGCGGAGAGGTAGAGATCGAGGATGGCGTCTTCCTCTTGGCGCTTCGCCTTGTCCTGCTTCCGGATCCGGATGACTTTGCGCAGGATCTTGACGTCGTAGCCCTCGCCCTTGGCCTCCGCAAAGACCTCCTTCATGTCCGCCAGGACGGCCTGCTTGTCCTCTTCAAGACGCTCCAGACGCTCGATGATGGTGCGAAGCCGGCCCTGCGCCGTGGCGGTCAAGACGTCCGATTCACCGTCAAAGCGCGTATCGTTTGGCAGATGATGGTCATCGGTCATGCGCGGATGGTCCTCAAAGCAAGGTGCGCGGGCAGCGATCGCCAGATGGCGTAGCCCTGCGTTGTGAACTCGGCCGAGCAGCTGCAGACGAGCGTGATGGGGTTGAGCGACTTGGATCCGCAGCGCGGGCAGTCGATTGGCGCCGGGCCGGACATCAACCGGCGGCCTGCAGAGCGGCTTCCTCGGCGCGGCCGAGAACGAAGGCCAACGCGAGCGCGGCCTCCCGATAGGGCGTCGCGCCCTCCAGGTTCAGCCGACCGACACGGGTCCAACCGTCCAGGATCGACTGGACTTGGGAGCGGATGACGACCAGCTCATCACCGAAACCGAGATCCGGAAACGGCGGGTCGTCCGGATAGGCGAGGTTCAGCACATTGGCGAGCGCGTCGCCTGTCTGCGTTTCGCGCAGGATGCGAACATGGATGGCCAGCCGATCGAGCACCTGGGCGCGGGTCATGCTGAACCCGCTCACGCCGCTGCTCCGAGCATCTTCAGCGCCTCGATCACGGCCGGCTGGTCGAAAGCCTTCAGCATCGCGGCCTTGTCGGCTTCGTAGCGTTCTCGGGAGGCCCTGGCTTCCAACGCCGCCAGTGCATGCGCCGGCGACTTGCCGAGCATGGCGTCCAGGGCGAGGTTGGCGCGGTGGCAGGTTTCCTCGACCTCAGCGGCCGCGGCTCGCAGCGAGCGGTGCTCGCGCATGGCCTGCTGCAGGCGGATCAGCTTCTCGACAGTCCAGCCGCTGCGCGTGCGGACCAGGTCGCAACGGCAGACGCGCTCCAGGTCACAGCTGCAATACCGGCGAATGATCCCCGGCTTTCTTTTCGAACGTATGGCGGCGGTTGCGTGCAACGACCCTCTCCCTCAATCGTGAGGGGAGAAGTCGGATAATCCGACATATGAGTCAATAGACAAATGTCGGAATATCCGACGTGTCTAATCTGACATATCAGATATTGGCTATGGCGGGCTTAGGCGGCCGGCCTCGTCGAGGTGCCCCCGAGTTGATGCTGGGTGTTCGCAATTGCCCGCGCTGCAGTTCTGAGCTGCTTGATCGCATGAGCTTCGTCAGGGCTCATGAGCAGTTCGTAGGGTTCCAGTTTCAGCCAGGCCGCGACCTCGTCCACAGCCTCCTGATTATAGCGCTGCTTGCAGTTCCAGAGGGCGCTGACCTTGCCTCTTGGCCACCCGAGCGCTCGCTCTGCATCTGCCTGGGTCTTGCCCTGTAGTTCGGCATGTTCGGCAAGGTACCAGCGATGGCCCAACTGCTCGATGGGAGTGGATGCCCGCTTGGTCGGCTTGTCTGACATGGACGGATTGTCATTCAGGGGGCGCTTACTGTCGGCTACCAAAATCCGACGATATGACGTTGACTCATTCGTCGGATTATCCGACGACTGCCGCTGATGAACGTGAGAACATTCAGAATCAGCAGGGGTTGGAGCCAAACCACGCTCGCGGGTCATGTCGGCCTCAAGTCGCGTGGGCAGGTCGCTGACATCGAAAGCGGGCGCGAGCGCGCCTCTGCGGAGGTGGCAATCCGACTTGATCGCCTGTCGCGAGGGCTATGCCCGGTGGCGGAAACTCGTCCTGATCTGCACGACGTCCGCGTCATTCGCGCGCCAACCGACAGCCAGGTGTCGGCATGATCGCTTGGATGTTCCTCGGTGTCTCGGCCGTGACATGCGCCCTGCAGGGCTGGCTGCTCTGGCGGAAACTGAGGTCGCAGTCGACGGCGCGGCTGAAACGCATCGCCGTTCGGCTCCACGCGCAGAACTGGACCCAGGGGCAGATTGCCGAGGAGCTGGGCCGCCATCCGCATGAAGTCGCTCAATGGCTCGCTGAAGCTGATCGAGCACGGGCGCTGTAGGATGGCCGTTGGGGGAGGGGACTTTTGCGATGACTGCGCCTGGCCAGACTGCCAGGGCGTCGGCTTCTGCCTGAGGCCGTTCGCGTCCCCCATGACGCTCCTGGGCATGCCGCTGTCCCAAGCCGAGTTGCTCGAACTGGCGGACGAGCTGACTGCGCGGCCCCAGCCTGATCTGTATTCGCGAGAGGACCACGGGTTCCTCGCCTTCAACCTCGCCACCGTCAGCCTGATCGGCGCTGGTGAGCGCCCCGTCGTCGTACCCGCCATGCCAGCGGTCCCCCTCCGGAGCGACGACGGGGCATCCCTTTCCGAAATCTCGACGTCGGGATCTTCCCCCGCCCTCGAGCGTCCCGCCGCTGAAGCCGGAACAGCCGCTGCGCCAGTAGGCGGCGGGACACCCTCATCCAGTACCGCGTCCCCCGTCCACGCAGGGACACAGTGCTGAGCCGCCGCGAGAGCCCCTTCTTCCGCCACGGCGCCGGTCTGATTCAAAACCGTTCCCGATTCGTCCCGAAGGTTAACGGGGCGGGCTTGCGCGGCCGTTCGCGGCTGCTCGGCCGACGCCGCTGCGCGCGGCTTACCGCCCTCCGACACCAGCTCCTGGCGAGGCTCTGCCTGGACCGGGAACGACGGCCGGACCCCCAGCGTGATCAGCGCCAGACCCACATCGGCAAAGCACCCGCTTCGCCCGCCTGACGGCCCCGGTTCGATGACCGGCCGACAGCCCTGTGAACCCGCCGGGGGCGGAATTCTGCAGCGCTGATCGTGATCGCCAGTGGCGGCGCGTGCGGACGGCTTGCCCCCATCACAGCCAACCATGGCCGCCATACGGACGGTCATCGGGATTGCTCATGTCTAACGCCGGGCGGGAAGCGCTTCGGCGACTGCATGTCTGCGCCCCGACAGGACCGGCCGTCAGGCGGATTCGCAAAGGACGAATCCACCATGAACGCACGACAGCACACGCTGCTGGCGCGCCTGCTTATCGACGCCTGCGGCGGCGTTGATGCATGCTGCAAGCCGATAACGCGGGTCGAGAGATCAGCGCTCTACGCCTACCGGGACTATGAGAAGCCGGCCTTCATGCCGGCCGACGTCATTGAGGCGCTGGAAAAGAAATGCGGGAATCCGGTCTATTCCGGCTTCCTTTTCGAGATGGCCAAAGAGTCAAGCCGGGCACAGGCCATCGCCTGTGTGGGCGCCTCGGCCGACCAGGTGCATATCTCGGCCTTCCGCCTATGGGAGGCGGCAAAGGATGCCCTGGCGGACGGCGATCTCAGCGAGATCGAGAAGCGCGAGCTCGCGGTCGGGCTACAGAAGCTCGAGGACGCAGCACGCACGATGCGGTCGTCGCTTGATGCTGAGCCCCTAGTCGATGGCGAGGCGACATGACGGCCGTCCCGATCGACCACAGTCACCGACGTCGACGGCCAGAGCCTGAAACACGCCGCACGCATTCGCCGGTTCGGCGCAACAGCCAACCTGCCGGCGGCGAGAACTGGCGGCCTCTCAGCTGGGAAGAGGGGCGGCGGATCCTGTTGGCCCTGCGGATCCACGCCGAGAAGCAGCGGCGCAAGGGCGAGCGCACCGGCACGGCGCCCCGTGACAAAACCGACGCCGGCGGCATCAGCTTCGGCGCCATCCGCCTGGCCGAGATCCTGGTGGGCATAGCCACCAAGCGAGGCGGCCGCCTCGAACCCTCGGTTAAGTGGTTGGCCAAGGCGCTGAACGTCCCGCTGAAATCCATCCACGCTTGGAAGGCGCAGCTGAAGCGTCATGGCTTCCTGGACTGGCGCCGTCGCTGGGTCGCCACCGGCAGACAAGGCGCGCGGGGTGACCAGGTGCAGCAGACGTCGAACGCCTATTGGCTGAAAGCGCCCCTGGAAGCCCTACAGGCGGCTGCCAAGGTGCTCGCGCCCCGGAAGGCCGAAGAGGACGACGAGGCCCGCTGGGCGGCGATGCCTGAGGCGATGCAGGCCAGCCTGCGCGCGATGAAGGCCTCGGCGGCGCGGCGAAGCGAGCGCGGCCCCCAGGCTGGTCGAAGATCTGACCCATGAATCACCTGAGGGGTCTGAATCCGGCCTCTCTCAAGATTAGAAGGCGTCGAGCTAGTCGCTCGACCACATGATCAAGGGTTGAAAGGCGTCGCGCTAGGACGCGCGACAACATTTCCCAGGATCACAACGACCGCCAACGGCGGTTTTCCTCCCCCTCACAACAGGGGGCCGAGCAGTGCTCGGCCTCATTGAACCACGCTGTCGCGTGCCAACCGGCCGACGCCGGCATCTGCTCGTCCGTATGTGGGCTAGGCGAGGGCAGTGGGGTTTCGATCTCCGGTGGTCATAATGCGCCACCTGGGGGTTTTGATCGACGCTGAAGCCGAAGCTTGTCTGGGGAGAGGTGCAACGCTAAGCTTCTGTTTCACTGGGATTTCATTCGCCGTGCCGATCAGAGCCGCCACCTCATCAATGCAGCGGCTGCTCGCTTGGTCGTTGAAGCTGAAGCTTCCGATGCCTGCGCGTTGTCTGGCCGCCGTCAGCCTTGTGCTGATCGTTGCAGTCGCGCGCGAAGTGTTCGGTGCGGACTTCCTGCCGTTTCTGTTCTTCATTCCCGTGGTTCTAGGCATAGCGCTCATTTTGGGCGCAGGACCTGGATTGCTAGCCGCCGTTGTCTCAGCGGGTGCGAGCTTGGTGTCCTACATATTCGCTTATGGCTATCCGACTTACGAGCGTATCGGTTCGACCACGCTGTATGCACTGGTGGTCGCTGCCCTCGTCATCTTCGCTGCGACCCTTCGATCGATGTTTGAGCAGCTGCACGAAAAGTCCGAAGTCGGTGAACTGGTGAACACAGAGCTGGCGCACCGGCTGAAGAATCAGCTCGCTGTCGTGCAATCTATCGTCGCCCAATCCTTGCGGAGCGAGGACGTGGATCCCAAGGTCCGCTCCGCTGTTTCCCAGCGATTGATCGCTTTAGGCGCCGCGTCAAACATCTTGACCCAGACGTCCTGGTCCGGCGGCGACATGCAGACGCTTTGCCATGATGTGTTGCGTCATAAAGCAGACGCCTGCAGGCTTCGGATGAAGGGCGAGGCCGCAGAACTCGATGCGCGGATTGTCCTGCCTATGGCTCTCGCGCTCCACGAACTTGCGACAAACGCCGCCAAGTATGGCGCCCTTTCCAACGCGTCTGGTGTCATCCATTTGGATTGGATGATCGCCCAATCTGACAAAGGCGATCGCTTCCGAGTGATCTGGCGTGAGGAGGGTGGGCCGCCGGTCGTTCCTCCGTCGAGGGAGGGGTTCGGAACGAAGCTCGTCCAAAGTTCGTTAGCGAGCTACTGCGGCGGCGACGTGACCGTGCGCTACCCCGAACATGGTATGGTTTTTGAACTGGACGCTCCGGCTTCGGTCACTCTGAGAGACTACGTTTAATGCCGCAATCGCGACCCTACGGCGATCGATCGATTCTGATCGTCGAGGATGAGTATATTCTGCGTATGGATCTCGTCGCCTTCTTCAGCGATGAGGGGTTTCGCGTGCTTGAGGCCTCGTCTGCGGAAGATGCGATCGAGTTGCTGGCCCACGATCCTGGTGTCCGGGTGGTGCTTACGGACATCAATCTGCGCGGCGAAATGAACGGCTTGGAGCTGGCTAAGATCGTCCGGCACCGGCATCCACCGACGACCATCTTTGTGATGTCGAGCCAACAAGCCCCCCTTGCCACTGAACTCGCCTCTGGCGCCCAATTCTTGGCCAAGCCGGTGAACAATCTTCGTCTGCTGAAACAGATCGAGCCGGTCACGCCCTAGGCTTTTGACCCAGCGTTGTTCCCGTGCAACCTTTGAGAGGCGGGGACGAGCCAATGCCCGTCTCGTGGTCGAGCGGGATCGCAGTGCTTTTCGTTTCTGCTGTCTCTTACCGACAAGGGTTTCGGAGATGGACGATGTCGGTGCTGAATATGAAAGGGCGTGACTATCGCGAGTTCGGCCGCGACGTCGAGGACATCATCGCCGAAGTCATCCAGGTCGGCGGCCCTTCAAACCAGACCCCGCTAGAGCTCTTCGTTCGCAAGCGTTTCGCAGAGATCATGAACGATCTCCGGGATCAAAAACTCAGCACAGACATGTTGGAGGAGATGGCTAGCGCCAGGGGCGACCAAGTCAGTACTGCCTCAAACATTCCATGGCAGTGGGTAATGTTCGCTGAACCCGCGCGCGAGGGCGCTGAGTTCCTGGGCGTCTACATCACCCGGGCCCTGTCGCTCGAACACGCCGTCTTAAGAGCGCACGTCCTAGGGCTGTCGCCAGGCGGCCGTGCCGACGGTGCGGCACTGCCGTTGGGACTTCCTATCGATCCCGGTTATTGCGATCGCCTTCTGACGTTTCGCGAGGCTTCCACCGTGCGTGATATGATTGATTACGCCTTCCATTAGGGTTGCGACGATCGAAAGAGCTCACCCCACGCATGAGGCTATACAACCTCGCGTCCACCATCTAACAGCGCGTGCGGAGGGCCACATGAGCGAATTGAACCCAAGCCTAGCTGAGAAAGTCGGTGAAGAGCGCGACCTGATACCGGTCGAGATAAGCACGCGTTTTCTGGAGCATTTCAGCGAGCAGCTTTACTCATCGCCCCAAAAAGCATTCGAGGAGTTGATCTCCAACGGGTGGGACGCTGGCGCTACGCTGGTAGACATTCAGATTGCCGATGACCTGCAATCGTCGGACGCTACGATGTGCGTCCTGGACAATGGAGCATCTATGGATGCTCAGGGCCTGCGCGAACTTTGGCACATCGCGTTCTCCCCAAAGCGCGACCAACCCCTCCAGCATGGCCGCCACGTCGTCGGAAAGTTCGGCATCGGGAAGCTCGCAACATACGTCTTAGCCAGCAAGCTGACCTATATCTGCAAGGCGTCTGACGGGGTCATCCGCCGGGTCACCATGGACTATGGTGTGGTAGATCGGAATGCCGACGCTGATAAGTTGATCAGCGAGCTGGAGCTGAAGCTCTTCGAAGTTAGCCAAGACGAGGTCAAAGCGGTTCTTGATGAGGTCCACGGCGGGGCTGGAATCTGGAAACGTATCGTCGACGGGGTCAAGCCGATCGGCCTCCCCGCTATCGAACAGCCCGAGTTCACCCAACCGCTAGCGACATCAGACCAGCCAGAGCGCAACACCTGGACCTTGGTGATCCTGTCAGGATTGAAGCCTACTGGACGCGAACTAAAGGTCGGCGTCCTAAAGAGGATGCTGGGAGCTGCTTTGCCGTTTAGCAGCGAGATGGCGATCCTAATCAATGGCGAGCGAATCTCCTCGTCCAAGCTGAATGCTCCGATTGCTAAGGAGTGGGAGATTGGGCCTGACCTGAAGATCACTTCCTTCGAAGTGCCAAACGGCACGTCTGCCGATGCTGATGAGCAGGTAGACGAAGACGACACGACAGGCGATGGATCCTCAGGCGGCGCACACACTATCCAGGTTACGAGCGGGAAGACGCCGCAGCCGTATATCGACATACCCGGCATTGGCCGCGTGACAGGTCGGGTTCAGCTCTTTGTTGACAAGATCACTGGTGGCAAGAGCGATAGTCGTGGAGCATCGAATGGCTTTCACGTGAACGTTCTCGGCCGGGTCGTGAATCAGAACGATCCGACCTTCGGGGCGGAAAACCTTAGCCACGCAGCATGGGCGCGCTTTCGTATGGCCGTTCGCGTTGACGGGCTAAATGCCTTCTTGAACACGAACCGCGAGCAGTTCCGCGAGCAAAATGAACTCAAAATCTTCCGAGCTTTTTTGAGGAAGGTCTTCAACGTCGCGCGATCTCATTATGACTCCGACAAAAACGCTGAAATGCCGGATGGTGGCGATGTCCTAGTAAAGTCGCTCGGAGTTCTCTCACTCGCTCCGCTTCGAAGCGCTGTATCGGAAGCATTAAGGACGCAGCCTCAAATCCCGGGCCTCTTTGATGACCGCGGAATCACTGATCGAGAGCAGAAGCGGGAGGACTGGCGCGCGAATACAGCCGAAAACATTCGGTCTGCCCTAGGGCAGGTGAAATACGAAAAGGTCGATGACGATAGCTTCGTGAAGTTTCGGATATCTGACAGCACGATCGTCGTGAACCGCGACCACCCATTTGTCACCGAACACAGCCGCAGCCGAGCTGAAAAAGAGCTGATGCGAACTGTGGCGATGGTCTCGCTGCTCTCCGATGTCTACGCGCTCGAGCTGGGCGTCGAGCCTAGCCAGCTAGAGGCGATCCGCGAATATCGCGATCAGCTCATGAGGTATCGCGCACTGCAGCGCCGCAAATCAGGCATGCATATTGCTAAGCTTTTGCTTTCTACGCAGCACAAGAGTTCTCAACCGAAGCAGCTGGAAAAAGTCCTTTCTGACGCCCTTACCTATTTGGGCTTTACAGTTCGAGAGCTGGCGCAGTCTGGCGAGCCAGAGGGCGTGGCACAGGCATTCCCGACGCCGTCTACCCGGATGCCGACTGAGGACGATCCGGAGCCGCCGCTTTACAGCTTCACCTACGATGCCAAAACTTCCAAGTACGAGACTGCTTCCACAGGAAATTGTTCGCTCGATGCAGTTAACGAACACCGCGAGCGTTACAAGGCACCCTATGCACTTTTGGTAGCGCCAGGCTTTGAGGAGGGCGCGCTTGCTACCCGGTGCGACCAGCTCAACATAACCCCGATGAAGGCTTCGGATTTGGGCCGACTGCTCGAGTACACCGTGGAATATGGGGCTATTCCGCTGGATGTCTTCGAGACCCTTTTCACCCTCCATGATCCTCACGCGACCGAGAAATGGGTCACAGATCTGGAAGGGTCGCTTCAGAAAAATCGTCGCTTAACGATCGACATCTTCCTACGGGCCTTAGACCTGCTGAAAGGGCAGGTGCCGGATGTCCTACAGGCCTCGCTGATTGCTCACACCTGCAGGCGCGATCTCGGCGTCAAAACTGTTGTGGACACTGATGTGGTGAAGCTGGTGAGAGGGCTGCAAATTTTGGTGCCCGACCTAGTCGGCATCGATGATAACGATAGAATCGTGATCAACGCGAGTTCTAAGCGGGTGGCGGCGGCTGTCGAAGCTCAGCTCGAGAAACTGCACGACGAAAGCGACATGGAAGAGGGATGAGCCAGCAAGTCCACCCGTTTCCAGCGAGGATGGCGCCAGAATTGGCGTTGAAGAGCTTGGAGGGCTTAAAGCCAGACAGTGTCATCGTTGATCCGATGATGGGGTCCGGCACAGTCCTACGTCATGCTGCGTCGCTCGGACATCGTGCTTTTGGCTACGACATGGACCCATTGGCCGTGCTCATGAGCCGCGTGTCGGTCACGAAAGTGGACGATGAAGAGATCGCTAGCCTCGCTGCCACTACAATCGAACTTGCGCTGAACTTGAAGGCTGACGATATCGCGTTGCCCTGGATCGATGAAGATCCCGAGACAGAACGCTTTATCAGCTACTGGTTTGGCGAAACTCAGCGAGTGGCATTGCGGCGCATTTCGTTCGCTCTGCAGGCAATCGACACAGCCAATCAACCTGCCGCCGATGTGCTCAGAGTAGCGCTGAGCAGGATTATCGTCACCAAAGAGCAGATGGCCTCCCTAGCGCGCGACACTTCGCACAGCAGACCTCATAAGGTGGCCGAGACATCTGACTATGACGTATTGGCCGGCTTCGAGAGGTCGGTTTCGATGGTTAGAAAACGGCTGCTCGCCACACCCCCGATGGCAGGTGCTGAGGTATCGCTAGGCGACGCCCGGAATCTCTCCAACGTGCAGGACAGTTCGGTCGATATGGTCCTGACTTCGCCGCCATACCTGAATGCGATCGATTACATGCGGGGACATCGGCTATCGCTGGTTTGGTTGGGCCACAGGTTCTCAGAGCTCCGCTCCGTTCGGAGTACATCGATCGGCGCAGAGCGAAGAAGCGACGATAGCCAGCAAGCCGATTGGGTCGAAGCTTTGATGGAAGCCACCGGCGCCGTGCACGAGTTGCCTCCCCGTTATCGGCATATGATCGAGCGTTATGTCCGCGACCTTCGCGCCATGATGACCGAGGTTTCACGGATCCTGAAATCGAATGGCCGTGCTACCTTCGTCATGGGTAACTCGTGTCTGAAAGGGGTGTTTGTCCGCAACTCGGCAGCGTTGAGTGCGGCAGCTCAGCAGTGCGGCCTTAGTCTCGTAGGTGAATATGAACGTCCCCTACCAGAGAGAAGCCGCTATCTGCCTATGACTGCAAAAGGCGCTCTCGGTGCACGTATGCGCACAGAGACGATCCTGACGTTCGCACATGCGTAGCTGCAAGATTCTGCAAGCTATCTAGATCGCTCCTTGAACCGACTTCATCCTGTCAGCCACGACGTGAGCTGGCAGGACATTGGTGCAAGAATTGCGACCCATTAAGCGCGCGGGCGAGGTGGGGGAATGAGCGCGGCGCTCGGGAGCTAGGAGGGGTACCACCCCCTCGGTCGCTGCTCGGCTCAGTCGCGGCCCTAGGCGCGGGCGATCGGCGTCTCTGACAGCCTGGTCGTATAGGCCGGGCTGCGCATGTCCGCCCTGGTCGACCATCGCTTGGTCAGCCCGGCCCGCGCCGGCACCAGCGCGCCACGTCCATGCCTGCGGTTGACCTGATCGAGCGCGGCCATCAGCTGCTCGCGGCGCGGATCGACCTTGGCCAGCAGATCGCCGGTAGCCGAGCCCGCCGGTACCAGGTCGTCTAGCATCACCCCCGCTTTGGCATAGCGGAAGCCCGGCGCCCACAGCCGGCGCACCACCACGGTGGCGGCCGCGATCATTTCGGTCGTGTCGCTGCTGGGCGTCCACAGCGCGGCGCGTCCGCTCACCGATCGCGGCGGCCCGGCCGCATGCGCGCCGGTGTGGAAGAAGACGGTCATGTCGGCCGAGGCCAGACCATGCTGGCGCAGCTTCTCGCCGGCGCGCGCGACGTAGCTGGCGACGGCCTCGAGCAGTTCGTCCAGATCCGTGATCGGCCGGCCGAACATCCGCGTCACCGCGATGCCCTTACGGGTGGGTGGCGTCAGCTCCAGATCCTGGCAAAGGATCCCGCGCAGCTCTAGGACCAGGCGCTCGCCCGTCACCGTCAGCAAGCCGCGCGCTGCGCGCGGATCCATGGCGCGCAGATCCGCTGCGGTCATCACGCCGATGGCCGTCAGCTTCGCGGCCGAGGCCCGGCCGACGCCCCAGACATCCGCCACTTCCACCGTCGGCAACAGGGCGTCCCGTCGGGCGGCATCGGTCAGATCGCAGACGCCGGACAGCTCCGGCCGCTTCTTGGCCAGATGGTTCGCCACCTTCGACAGCGTGCGCGTCGGCCCCAGGCCGACACACGTTGGGATCCCGGTCCAGCGCCGCACGGTCGCGCGCATCTCCCGCGCCTGGCCCGCCGGGTCGGCATCGCCGGTGAAGTCGAGGAAGCTCTCATCGATGGAGTAGATCTCGACGTCGCGGGCATAGCGTCGATAGACGTCGTTCACCCGGCGGCTCATGTCGCCATACAGGACGTAGTTCGAGGACCGCGCCACGACGCCGGCGGCCGTGGCCCGGTCGCGGATCTTGAACCAGGGATCGCCCATCTGGATCCCCAGCGCCTTGGCTTCTAGTGTGCGCGCGATGGCGCAGCCGTCATTGTTCGACAGGACGATCACCGGCCGTCCCTCGAGTGCCGGTTCGAATACGCGCTCGCATGAGCAGTAGAAGCTGTTGCCGTCCGACAGGGCGAAGACGCGCACGCTCATCGCGGCGCCGGGCGGTGCGGCGTCAGCGACCAGGTGATGACGCCCCAGATCAGAGCCTCGGAGGCTTCGTCCAGGACGAGCGGCGTCATGGCCGGGTTGTCGAAGTCCAGGGCGAGGCGACCGCCAGGCAGGCGCACCACGCGCTTGGCGCTGGGCTGGCCATCGATCACGGCGACGACGGCGTCGTCGGGGCGCGGCGCCAGGGATCGATCCACGACGACATAATCGCCGTCGTTAATGCCTCGGCCGATCATGCTGCGCCCGGCGACGCGCCAGACGAAGGTGGCGGTCGGGTTGGTGACGATCAGCTGGGCCGGATCCAGCGCCTCTTCCAGATAGTCGTCCGCCGGCGACGGAAAGCCGGCGCACAGGCTTGCGCCCATGAAGGGCAGGGGCTGGCCCGAGCCTAGCCTGACAGAAACACCAATCCTCGTCGCCATGCCTTCGGTTCGCTCTCGATCGCCGACCGACCCACCGCGCGCCTTACGCGGCCCGCTGTAATGGGGAAAGGAAAAATGTTCTGCGTTTGTTCCTTGGTGTGGAAAAGACCGGGTTGGTTTTCCACCCGGCCTCTCTCAGCATATTAGGAAACCATTCGACCCGTCGGAGGATCATACGGCATTCGGAACCGCCATACTTGGCTGCCTCGACTCCAGACGACGTCAGGCGGGTTCAGTTTTCGAAAGGCATCAAGGATAGGCTTGTTGATTGCCCAATTTCCGTTGGCGTTCTGATAAAGATAAGCTTTCCCCCACTGCTTCAGGATCAAGTGAGCAGCGTGGCTTTGATCGAGCCTTCTGTTCTTGATCAACATGTCGTTCATCCAAATGGCGATGTCTTTGTTGCTCATTATCCCTCCCATGTCCGCAGCACATGCTGATGCCGCATTATATTGAGTATAATCGCCGGGATTGCGGTGGCAAATGCTAAGGCGTGTGCGGCCAATCCCCCGACGTCAGCCGCCGCCGGTGATGATGACCTCGCGCGCGGGGCGGGCGCCGCCGCCGGCGAGGCCGTAGTGTGTATCGACCGCCTCGATGTCGAAGGCGGCGAAGATCTCGCGCACTTCCGGCCGGTCATTCAGTGACAAGATGAACCGGCCCTTCAGGCAGCCCAGCTGCTCGGCCATGGCGGCGAACTCGGCCCGGCCGAACAGGTCGGCGCCGTAGTCGGTCTCGCAGCCGAAGTAGGGCGGATCGAGATAGAACAGCGCGCCGGCGCGGTCGTAACGCGCGATGCAGTCGGACCAGGACAGCTGCTCGATGGTGACGCCTTCGAGGCGCCGGGCGGCGGCGATCAGATCCGCGCCGACCTCGCTGGCGCGGAATCGGCTCGGGCCATCGGTTCGGACGCCGAAGTTCCGACCGCTGACCTTGCCGCCGAAGGCCGTGCGCTGCAGGTAGACGAACCGCGCGGCGCGCTGCAGGTCCGTCAGGGTCGTTGGATCCTCGCACATATGCCGGTCGAAGTCGGAGCGGGTCTGCAGCTGCAGGCTGACCAACTCGACCAGGGCGCCGGGATGCGAACGCATGCATCGAAACAGGTTTGCGACGTCGCCGGACAAGTCGTTGATGATCTCGCAGCGCGGCCGGAGACGCCGCCGGAAGAAAACGCCACCCATGCCCACGAAGGGCTCGATGTAGAGGGTGTGCGGCGTCGCCTCGATCTGGGCAGTGAGGCGACGCGCCAGGTTGCGCTTGCCGCCGATGTAGGGTGCGACAGGCTTAGCGGGATCGACGGGCGTCAGCCCTGTCCCATGGGGATCATGATGACCCCCGGAATCTCGAGCCATGGTGCTCGTTCCGTTCTTCGGCCGCTCTCGAGGCGATCGGGTTAGGGCTCGAGGGCCTCAGGACGTTCAAGGCCGAGCAGCGCCGGCACTTGATTTCGACGACGCCGGCGAGGGCGCCGGGTTCGGATTTGAACAACAGCGCCGAACAGCTGGCGCAGCGAACCGCCTCGCGCGAGACGGAGAAAACCTTTGCAGTCATGTGAGACTCAACCCAAGCGAGCCCCTGCCGGTCAGGCCGGTGGCGGGGCGAAGGGGGCGTGCACCCCCCGACGTGCTGAGGTTCATTCTCGGCGGCTCGGGTGCGGCAAACACCCGGCCCCCGCCTCTAAAGACGAGAGCGGCTCCGGGATCGGACGCCGCTCTGCAAAAGGATATGCACCGCTGTTGTGCGGTGCGGTCCCGACAACTAGGCCGCCGGCGTCGGATCGCGCGGCTTGAACCTCACAACCTCCTCGCCAATCCAGTCGTTCAGCCCCGTGAACTCCTGCTGGGTCGGCACGGTTTCGTTGCGGTAATAGACGGTGTCCGCCTTTTCGGGATCGCCCAACCCGCCCGCGTTCTGCGGCACAACGCCGATCAGGACGGGCGGGATGCGGTGCGCTGCAAGGATGTCGTCGCGGGTCGTGCCCTTCACGCCGATGAACTCGTCTTTCGCGGCGGCCTCACCAGGGTGGATCAGCTGGACGCCCTTCTCCTTGCCGCCAGGGATGTGCAGGAAGAAGTTCCGGAAGTTCCCCGGCCCCTTGGATCGCTCCAGCGCCGTCTCGATCGCGTCGGCGTCGGCTTCGCTGAGCTTCTCCTCGTTGACGTACATGATGAAGCCGGCGTGGCTGCCGTTCAGGTAGTATTTGCGCCGGAACAGCACCGCCGCCTCGTTCAGGAAGGCCGACTGCAGGCAGCTCAGATAATCCGGCACGCCATAGATCTCCTGGTCCAGGCCGAGACGCGCCAGGTGGAACACGGAGCCGGGTTCGAAGGCGTGGATGTCGCGGCCGTTCGGCACATAGAAGAACTCGCCGTCGACCAAGCCACGGCGGGTGTATTTGGCTAGGCTGTTCTGCAGTCGGGCGATCCCGCCGATCCGGTTGGGCACGACCTCGAGATAGCCGTTGCCGGTGACGGCGTAGTTATGCGCCCAGGCGGCGAAGGTCGGCCGGTCCAGCAGCCGATGCGGAATGAAGTCCTTGGCCAGCTGCTTGACCTTGTAGGCGATGGCGCTGGCGTGGTGCGGGCTAACATTCTCGGCGCGGGTGAGGGCGGCCATGGGGATCGGCGGCTCGTAGTATCGGCCGTTGTTCCAGCATTCCAGGTAGTCGATCAGCTCCCGGCGGGACATGATGGGCTCGGGATCCCCGAACGAGAACGACCGGCCCGAGACGCTAGGCGTCATCGATGTGGGCGCCGCGTTCCTACCGGCGCTGAAGTCGTAGCGACCGCGCGCGATCGCGCGGGCACGTCGGGATGCGGTCATCGTCATTGGTCGTAGATCCTCACGCGAGATTTCCGCTCGATGCCGATGCCGGCCTCCAGCGGTTCGTTGTCGAGCGCCTGGAAGAGCGCCCAGGCCAGATCGCCGTGTCCGCTCTGGCGGGTGCGCGGCGCTTCGTAAGTCAGGTGGCGGCCGGATCCGGTCAGGGTCCGACGGATCGACATCAGGGCGCTGGTCAGGTCGATCCATTCGACCAGATATTCGAGGCGCTTCTTGCCGATGACGTCCAGCGCCTTGTGGACCATGCGGGTCTTGGTCAGCGGGTCGTAGCGATGCCCGCGCGCCCAGGGCTTCTTCTGGATGACGAGCTGAAGCACGGCCTTGCCCAGGCCCGTCTCATCGATGTCGATCTTCGTGACGTTGTAGCGGTCGCACAGCGCCAGAATCCGCAGGGCCTGCTCGGTAAAGTCGGATCCACGAAACTGCTCCTTCCAGATCACCCGGAACTTGCCGACGCCGGGAACCTCGGGCGGCGCGACGAGCACCAAGCCCGCGTTGTCCGCGTTCTCCCCGTCACCGTTCGGGTCGTAGGACAGCCAGACCTCGCCGGCGTAGGGTCGGCCAAAGCCCAGGAGCTGGCGGCCGAAATCGATGTCGGTCCATGCGTCGTGATCGACCTGGCACGGCCGCAGCGCCGCCATGGGGAAGACAGACATGCTGTCGTCCACGAACTGGCACATGTACAGGTTAGCCCAGGCGGCGGCCGACTTGCGCAGCCGCAGGCCTGCGACGTCGAAGAACGGATAGCCCATGGCCACCGCGTCCTCGATCGTGACGATGTGGCGCCAGATCCCATCTTCGCACAGGCGCCCTTCGCGCAGGGCGGCATGGGTGACGTCGAAATCGAAGCGTTCGGACTTCGGCCGATCGGCGTTCCAGGCCTTGCCGGTCCAGAAGGGATAGGCCTCGTCATTGATCGAGCTGGGCGTCGAGAAATAGGTCAGCCGGTATTGCTTGTGCGACGCCATGCCGGAGGCGACGTCCTCAAGCTTCTTGAACCCATGGACCCAGAAGAACTCATCGAAATACAGGTCGCCGTGATAGCTTTGGGCCGTTCGGCTGTTGGTCCCCAGGAAGTAAAGCGTTGGCTGAGTCTTCAGCTGGCCAGTGTCGCCATCCTCGCCACGGTCGATCGTGATGTGCTCGCCGGTCAGATCGACGCCGATCGTCAGCTTCACGAACTCGACAATGTAGGACCGGAAGACCTGCGCCTGGCTCTTGGACGCTGAGAGGTTGATCTGGTTGTTGCCCGTGTCCAGAGCGTGGATCAGCTGTTCGCGGGCGAAGTAGAAGGTCGCGCCGATCTGGCGTGACTTCAGAATCATGCGGTGGCGCTGAAGGCGCTGCTCGTGCCAGATCTTCTGATGGCCGATCATCTCGGCCAGGTGTCTCTCGCGGAGGATCTCGGCCTGGTCCTCGGTGATCACGTTGCGGCGCGGCGCCTTCTTCTCGCCGGCGTTCCGCTTGGCGACCTTGTCGTTCAGGTGTCCGCTATGGCCCCCAGGCTGTTCGTAGCGGCGGATCTTCGCCAGTGTGACGGCCTGGCGGCCGAGCAGGTCGATTTCCTTGAAGTCGCGGCCGTCTTTGACGTTCTTCAGAACGAGGGCGATGAAGCGCGCCTCTACGATCCCTTCCATACGCTCGAGCGTGGAGGCGACGTCCCATCCATCGCGCCGCTTCCAGCTTGTGATGGTGTTCTCGGATTCGCCGAGCAGCTCGGCGATGTCACATAGACGCCAGCAGCTCCAATAGAGGAACTTCGCCGCGCGGCGGCTGTCCAGGCTGTCGGTCACGGGGAAGCCGAATCCGCCATTGCGGCTGATCAGGGCGCCGAGATCATCGTCGCCGCCGTGCGGTTCCTCCTGCTTTTTCGGGCGCTGCCTCATCGCGGCGGACGCTAACCGCGCGCGCAGGCGCGACGGGCGTCGGCCCTGTTGTCAGGACCGCACCGCACAACAGGCCCGCCTTGAGAAAGAGCGCGCCGAAGCGGTGATCTGCGGCCTCATTCGCTGGCTCGCCCAGCCCCCCAGCAGATCGCCACCGAGGCCTGAATGTCCAAGACCAAGTTCTTCCGCATCGCCGTCGAAGGTCAGACCGCAACCGATGGTCGGACGATCAGCCGCGAGATGATCAACGAGTGCGTCGAGACCTTCAATCCTGACACCTACGGCGTCCGCATCAACATGGAGCACCTTCGCGGCTTCAGCGCTGAGCCGCCGTTCAACGCCTATGGCGACGTGGTCGCGCTGAAATCGCAGGAAGACACCATCCAGCTCGCCGGCAAGGATGAGCGCCGCCTCGCGCTCTACGCCCAGCTCGATCCCACCGATGCCCTGGTCGCCATCAACAAGAAGCGCCAGAAGATCTACACCTCGATCGAGCCCCAGCCCGACTTCGCCGGCACCGGCAAGTTTGGCCTAGTTGGGCTGGCTGTGACCGACAGCCCCGCTTCGCTCGGCACCCAGCGCCTCGAGTTCAGCGTCAAGAAGGACGATCCCGTCGCAGCCGAGATCAAGGCTGACCTGGACCGTCGCAAGTCCTCTGCGACCAGCTTCTTCTCATCCGCTTACGAAACCGGCTTCGAGCTCGAAGCCGAGGCGCCAAACGAACCCAGCGCCCTGGACAAGCTGGCCGAGATTTTCTCGGGCCTGGGCCTGGCTCCCAAAAAGGAAGAGCCGAAGAAAGTCGAGACGCCGGTGACGCCGCCGGCCGCCGCCGACAACGGTTTTGCCGCCGCCATGCAAGCCTTCACCGTCGCTCTGGCCGCCGATCGTAAGGCGGACAAAGAGGCGGCCGACCAGAAGTTCGCCGCCATCGAGAAGACCCTCGGCGATCTGAAGACCTCGCTCGAGGCCGAGCCCAGCCGACACTACACGGGCCGCAAGCCTGCGTCGGGCGGCGACGGCCGCGTCCGCGCCGACTGCTGACCCCAGACCAGACCCTGTCCCCTCGTAGCGCCACAGCCCATCGGACCTGATCCATGCAAGAATCCACCCGCATCCTCTTCAACCAGTACCTGGAAGACCAGGCCGAGCTGAACGGCGTCGACGCCGCAGCCGCACTGGCGGGGAAAGCCTTCACCATCTCCAACCAGTTCGCCGCCGGCACGCCGTCGGTTCAACAGCGCCTGGTCGATAAGCAGCAGGAGGATTCCGGCTTCCTGGGCAAGATCAACATCGTCCTGGTCGATGAGATGAAGGGCGAGAAGCTCGGCCTGGGCGTTTCCGGCCCGCTGGCCAGCCGGACGCAGACCAACGTCAACGGCTCGGCCGGTCGCAAGACGACCGACATCTCGGCCGTGGACGTCGAGGGCTACGAGTGCCGCAAGACCAACTCGGACACCCACATCACCTACAGCAAGCTCGACATGTGGGCGAAGTTCGCCGACTTCCAGACGCGGATCAGCAACCACATTCGCCAGCGCCAAGCGCTGGACCGGATCATGATCGGTTTCAACGGCACCTCGGCCGCCGCCAACACCGACAAGGTCGCCAACCCGCTCCTGCAGGACGTCAACATCGGCTGGCTGCAGAAGTATCGCACCAACCGTCCCAGCGCCGTCCTGTCTGAGGGCGGCACGGCCGGCAAGGTCATCGTCAAGGCCAGCGGCGGCGGCGACTATCGCAACATCCACTCGCTGGTCATGGACGCCGTCCACAACCTGATGCCGAGCTGGGCGCGCAACGACCCCGGCCTGGTGGCCATCCTGGGCGATGACCTGCAGCACGACATCTTCTTCCCGCTGATCGACGCGCAAAACGTTCCGACCGAGATGATCGCGGCCGATCTGATCCTGGGCGCCAAGCGCGTCGGCGGTAAGCAGCCCGCCACTGCGCCGTTCATGCTGCCCAAGTCGCTGTTCATCACGCGTCTGTCGAACCTGTCGATCTACGAGCAGGACGGCAAGCGTCGTCGCACCGTGCGCGAAGATCCCGACTTCGACTGCATTCGCACCTTCGAATCCACGAACGACGACTACGTGGTCGAGGACTACGACTTCGGCTGCCTGGTCGAAAACATCGAGTTCGCTGCCTGATCAGGGGGGGCTACGGCCGCCCCGTCTTCCTTCCGCTTTTTTCGAGATCCCGATGTCCTTGATCGCCAAAATTCGCGCTCTGCAAGCCGCCGGCGAGGCGGTTACGCCTGAAGCCCTGGGCCAGACCGTGGTGGTCGAGGACGTCGTGGTCGAGCCCGCCCATGTCGCCGGCGTCCCTCTGGCGGCCGAGATCCCTGCAATCTCGCCCGCGCGCCTTCATCGCCAGCTGGTGCTGGGTCGCATCATGGCGGCGTCCGGCAGCGGGTTCGGCATCGAGCTGACGCCGATCGGCGACAATGACGACCTGTCGCCGGCCGACATGGAGATCATGCAGCTGAAGCTGCAGCTGATCGATCACCAGCAGACCCTGAAGGCGACGAAGTCCCAGGAAACCAAGATCGCCATCAAGCGCCAGTTCGCCCCGCTATACGCCAGCTGGATCAAGGGCGTGCTCGAAGCTGACCAGGCGCCCCAGCGTGAGCAGGCGGCCGAACTGATCGCCACGATGATGATCTGGGCGATCGACTGCGGCGAATATCAAGACGCCCTGCCGCTGGTCGAGTTCGTCCTGAAGCACAAGGTGCCTATGCCGGCGCGCTTTGACCGGGACGTTGCGACGTTCGTGACCGACCAGGTCGCAGAGGCGGCGATCGCCGCCTACGATAAAGCCGAACCCGGCGTGGAGGCCTTCCCGCTCGAGATCCTCGGCCGGGTCGAGGACTTGGTCGCAGACGCTGACATGCACGACCAGGTCAAGGCCAAGCTGCAAAAGGCGATCGGCCGCGCCCTGGCGTCTGATGCCGGCGAGGAAAGCCGCATCCGTCAGGAAGAGACCCTGAAGCGCTACCAGCGCGCCATCGAGCTGAACCCATCCGTGGGCGTGAAGAAGGACATCGAGCGCCTGCAGTCGGCGCTGAAGAAGTCCGCGCCGCCGGCGCCGCCGATCGACCAAGAACGCGTCGATCAACATGCTGACGGCGCGGCCCGCGCCGTCGTCGCCTTCGCCGAGGCTCTTCAAGCAGCCCAGACCAACACCCCGGCTCAGGAGGCCGGCTAACCCATCGCCCCCCGGCGCTCGGCGGCGGAGGTCGGCCCGACATCGGCAGGTTCGCCCGCTTGATATCCGACCGGCCTCCCCACCGCCGTAACCGGGACGCGGACCCCACGAAAGTGAAGCCAGCAGGCGGCACCCCTCAGGACATTCCTCGCTAGCGCCATGTCAGGCTTCACTTTCAATCCTCCCAACACCGACACGGTCCCGCCGGCCGATCTGCCCGAGGCGGACCTGGTTAATGCCGGCGGATGGTGGCCAGACGTCAACATCACCGGCGTGCGCCAGGCCGTCGATCTCAACACCAAGGTCACGCCCGAACGCGTCCGCGACGCCGTCCGTCAGGCCATCGTGGATCTCGCCTCCGAACCCGCCATGTCCGCCTGGCGCGCTGACCAGGTCGCGAAGGGTTGGAGCCGACTTGCCGACGTTCCTTCGCGCGACATCGAAGTCGATGGCCAGAGCGACTACTGCCTGCGCTGGTCGCGCGCCGTCTATTCCCTGGTCGCGGCCGATCTCGGCGAACGCATGCTGGGCCAGGGCCTGACCAGCACGGGGGCAGAACGGGCCGAAGCACTTGGATCCGAAGTCGGGCTTCACCAGCGCAACGTCGCCCACGCTGTGCGCGACTTTCTCGGTCGACCACGTATCCGCGCGAGGATGATCTGATGGCGCGGCTTACCGCACCGATGATCGTCCTCGCCCTCGCCGGCGAGACGGTCGACGCCTTGGTCTGGCGCGTGCTGGGCCTCGGCTCGTCGGCCGTCGAGCAGGTGTTCGAGGCTAACCCCAATCTTGCGGATGCCGGCCTCTTCCTGGCGCGCGACCAGCGCGTGGTCCTGCCCGTGTCGGCGACCGCGCCGGCCGCCACGCCGCTCGTCCAGCTCTGGGACTGATCATGACCGCTCAACCGCTTCCGCACTCGACCCTTCCGACCAGCACCGTGAACTGGGCGATGATCGCCGTCGTCGTGACGCTGCTGGTCCAGTTCGCCGGCGCCGTCGCCTATGGATCGCGCGTCCAGGCCCAGGTCAGCAATCTTCAGGAGATCACCCAGCCGCTGAAGGATGGCCAGCTGGTCGAGATCCGCACCAACGTCGCCTGGATCCGCGCCGAGCTCGAGCGCGAACGCGAGCGGGGGAGGGTGGCGCCATGACGCCGGACCCGCAGGATCCATTGCCTGAAGGTCAATGGCTGTTTCGACGCATCTTCACCTGGACGTTCACCGCCATCCAGCTCGGCCTGTTCGGCTGGACGATCTGGCGGATGCCGGCGGCCGACCTTCAGCTCGTCGCCCTCTGGCAGCTCGGCCTGCTGGCCCTGGTCGTCACCTACTACCTGCTCGCGCCCAGCGCGCCCCAGCTCGCGCGCATCTTCGCCGAAATCCGCGGCCGTTTGCCGTTCACCCGTTCCCCCGGAGATCCGTCATGAAACCCGTAAAGCTGCTTGTGGTCCATTGCTCCGCGACGCCGGCGAACCGGGACATTGGCGCGGCCGAGATCCGCGCCATGCACAAGGCCAAGGGCTGGCGAGACATCGGCTATCACTATGTCATCCGCCGGGACGGCACGGTTGAGAAGGGCCGGGCCGACAATGTCATGGGCGCGCACGTCACGGGCCATAACGACGGCTCCCTCGGGATCTGCATGGTCGGCGGCGTCCGGCCGGACCTGAAAGCCGAGATCAACTTCACGCCGGCGCAGTTCGCCGCGCTGCGGGAGCTGCTGAGCAAGCTTCAGGGCAAGTTCCCCGGCTCGAGGATCTGCGGCCATCGCGACCTTTCACCCGACCGCAATGGCGATGGCGTCATCACGCCGGGCGAGTGGGTCAAGGAATGCCCCACCTTCAACGTCGATCTGTGGTGGTCGCAGGGTCGGGTTCAGCGCTGATGAAGACGCTGACCCGCACCTTCAACTTCGCCTCGCCCTGGGGCTGGGCCCTGGGCATTCTCGCGGTTCTGGCGCTGGCTTGGCTGGCGATCGCCGTCCTGGGCGGCCTCGGCTTCCGCTTCGATCCGTTCAACACCGCTGAGAAGCGGCTCGAGACGGCGCAAACCACGGCGGTCACGGCGACGATCGCCGCCGGCGCTCGCGCGCAGGAAGCCGCCGGCGCCCGCGAGACCACGCTCAAAGTCGAGCACACGCTTGGCCAGGTGCGCCGCGCCGAAACAATCGCCGCCGAACTCACAACCCAAGCCAGGGCTGCACCCAATGCGAACGAAGATCTTGATCCTGACCGCCGCGCTCGCCTGCGTAGCGAGCATGAGCGCCTGTGCAACGCGCGTCCTGCCGTCTGCGCTCCCGACCCCGCCGCGCAGGGAGATGCCGGCGACCGCTAAGGCGCCGTGCGCCCTCCCGCGATTGCCGGACCTGCCGACCTACGCGGATCTCGAAGCCGCCTATTACGCGAGGGGCACGGTGATCGTCGCCTGCGACGCGGCGCGTCAGCTCGCCGTCGACGTCCATCAGGGCGAGCATGACGACGAGGATGCTTGGTTGAGGGCCGCATCTCGGGAGCAGTGACGTGAGAGATATCAATGGTTTTGAGCATCGATTTCACCATGATACCTGATATCGCATGGAACCGTTGCCGCCCCTTGTATTTCCACTGGAAGCCCTTGTTGTAGCGGCAATCGGTGCGGTGCTGATTGGGATCAGCTTTTTCATTCCGAGAGCGCGCATTTGGGATACGGATACACGCGATGCTGTCGCTAGCATCGGCGGCATCGCTATAGGGTGGGCGTTCCTATCCGGTCTGCCAAATGTAGCTGGGCCATTCTTTGAGTACTATGTACCGGCGATATTCGCTTCAGGTTGGGCCGCCGTCGCCGCGATATTGTTAGCGCTAGCCTTGTACATGCTGAGGCGAAGTTATCTGGGTGCGTACGGCGCTGTTGAGATTATTGGTGCGTTGGCTACCATATTCGTCTGTGCGTCCACTAACTACGGTAGTCCCTTTGAAAGAGGTGCAGCGCTCGCTGGTGCTGTATATTTCCTAGTCAGGGGACTTGATAACGCAGAAAAGGGTGATTTCTGGATTGGTGCATTTGCAAAAATCCGACGATTTCGGCCGAGCCCTTCACTGGTTGTCGCCTGGTGCACAATAACTTTGATGGTCTGTCTGATGTTCTACACAGAATCCCGTCAAACTGTTGAGCCGCCATACATGGTTGATATTAGGGGCGGTGATAGGACGCCGGTCTCGCCGATGATGTGCGGTCGGCTATACATAGAGTGCGATGCTGCTGCGTGGCGTGAACATCGGAGGCTCAAGCTCGGTACGCAGGCGCAGCGTGACGCGGCTGAACGTGCTGCAGACCAACGCCGATGGGCGTTAGATCCTGAATGCAAAATCAGCGCTGACAACCCGGCGTGTCGTTGGACGCCACGGTTTCCTGGCCCGGGTCGCGTTAAACCGGAAGCGCAATAAACCGGACTGGGTTTTCACCCTGACGAAAGTTCGACAATTTGTTGTGCGGTACGGCTCTGACACGTCGTTGAAGCCGACATGGCTTTCGACGCCCATCAATCTAGGGCCATGAGAAAGCCCCCCAGCCTTCGCGCGGCCCTGGTCGCGGCCCTGGACGCCAAGCACCGCTACAGTGAGCGGCCGGCCGATCTGCATATGGTCATGCAGGACGCAACGCCCGTCGCTGATGGGCGCCCGGGCATGGCCTATGTCTGGCATTACACCCTGGCGATCGGATTCCTGGACTTCACTGGATCGCCCGACGAAATCGCGGTCCCCATCCTGACCTGGCTGCAGCGGTGGCAGCACGATGCCTTCGCTACGGCCGACAAGCTGAAGAACGCCTTCAGCATGGACGTCGAGTTCATGGCCGACGACATCGTGGACGTCATGGTGCGGCTGAAGCTGACCGAAGTTGTCACCCTGGTCCCCCGGCCCGGTGGCGGCGCGGATCTGACCAGGCCCGATGAACCCATGCCGTTCGCCCTCATCGAAGGCGTCCCGCTGCACGCTGTCTACCTGGACGACCAGCTGATCCTGCATTGCGACGCCCATCCGGACGCCGGCCTCGATGGCTGACCGCGCGGACGAACTGCTGCGGCTGAAGGAAATCGCCTCGGCCTTCCTGGAGCAGATAAGCCCGGCCGAACAGTCCAAGCTTCTGCGCCGGTTCGCCCATGACATCCGCCGCTCCCAGCAACAGCGCATGGCCCGGCAGGTCGCGCCGGACGGCTCCCCGTGGCCCGAGCGCAAGCCGCGTGAAGGGCAAAAACCCGCCAGCCGCGCCGTTCGCTTTCTCTACCGCAAGGCAGGCGGCGACGTCCGGCTCGCGGATCTGCGCAGCTGGGTCGGCCGGGGCGGGACCATCATCGGCTTCGACCGCGAGGCCGAGGGGATCCGGACGTTCCGAAAGGACCGCATCGCCCAGCATCTGCCGGCCGCCGGCTCCGCAGATCCCGGCGCCCTGCCTGAGGGCATACGCGGCGCGCGGGGCGGCGTCCGGCGAAAGGCCCAGCGCATGTTCGCCAAACTGCGTGGATCCTCGCACCTGAAGGCCGGCGCTCTGCCGGGCGAGGCCTGGGTCGCCTTCACTAGCCGCGCCAGCCGCATCGCCCGCGTTCACCACTACGGCCTGAAGGACCGCGTTACGCCTGGCGGGCCGGAGACCGACTATCCGCAGCGCGAACTGCTCGGCTTCAGCCAGGCCGATGACGAACACCTCCTGGCGCGCTTCCTCGATCACGTCGCGGAGGCGACCAAGGCCTAGCCCGCCTGTTGTGCGGTGCGGTCCTGACAACAGGCCCGTCTCGCGACCCGCGCCTTCCGGCGGCGACAACGCTCGGCATGAGCAACACGGCCGTCAATCTGTCGGGCCTGCCGATGCCGGCAGTCGTCCAGGTGCTGAGCATCGAGCAGATCGTCGCCGACGCCAAGGCCGAGCTGATCGTCCTCGATCCGGCCCTCGCGCCATTCCTTCAGCTGGAAAGCGACCCCCTGGTCAAACTGATCCAGGTCTTCGCCATGCGCGAGTTCGCCATGCGCCAGCGGGTCAATGACGCCTCGCGCGCCAACATGCTCGCCTACGCCGTAGGCTCGGACCTCGATCATCGCGGGGCGGATTGGGGCCTCGCCCGCCTCGTCCTCGTGCCCGCGAACGCACAGACCGGCGCGGCCGCCGTCATGGAATCCGATGACGACTTCCGCGACAGGATCCTCCTGGCTCCCGAGGCCCTGTCCGTCGCGGGTCCTGAGGGCGCCTATCGCTCGCTCGCGCGCAACGCCAGCGGCGACGTCCTGGACGCCAGCTGCACCAGCCCCTCGCCGGGTCAGGTGGTCGTGACCGTCCTGTCTCGTTCAAACGGCGGCATTCCCGCCGCGCCGCTGCTCGCCCTGGTCAACGCTGCCGTCTCGGCCGACGACAAGCGGCCTCTGACCGATCATGTGGTCGTCGCGCCGGCGGAAGTTCTGACCTACGCCGTCGAGGCCGAAATCACGACCTTCCCCGGTCCCGACGCGGAGGTGGTCCGATCGGAGGCGGTCGGCCGACTGCAGAAATATGTCTCGGACAGTTTCCGCCTCGGCCGCGACGTCACCCTGGCCAAGATCTACGCCGCCCTCGCCGGCGAGGGCGTTCAGGACGTTCATCTGGTCACGCCGGCCGCGAACATCATCACGACCGAGCTCCAGGCGGCGCGCTGCACGGGCGTCCAGGTCACCCATTCGGGGACCGACACCTGATGGTCCGCGACGAGCTGTGCCTTCTTCCGCCCAACGCCACCAGCGTCGAGCTGGCGCTCGAGGCCCTGACGCGGCGCGTCGACGCCATTCCCGTGCCGCTGCGCGCCCTCCGCCTGGCGGATGAGTGCCCTCCGGAGATCTTGCCCTGGCTGGCCTACGAGCGGGCGGTCGGATCGTGGAACTCGAACTGGCCGCTGGCGGTGAAGCGCAATGTGGTGGCCCAGGCCATCAACGTCGCGCGCATGCGCGGCACGGCGGAATCGGTGCGCCAGGTCGTCCAGGCCTTCGGGGGACAGATCGCCCTGCGGGAATGGTGGCAGCAGGATCCACCCGGCGAGCCTCACACCTTCCAGCTGATCCTGTCTCTGACGGGACAGGATGGCGAGGCCGCCAGCGCCGACTTCGTGGACGAGGTCATCGCCGCCGTCGATCGGACCAAGCCGGTCCGCTCCCGCTTCACCTTCACCCAGGGCCTGAAGGCCGAGGCGGGGCTCGGCGTCGCCGCCGGCGCGCGCCCCGCCCAATACCGCCGCCTGCAGCTCGAGGAGGCCGCCTGACATGGCCGGACTACACATCACCATTACCGACGCCGGCCGCGCCGCCCTGCCCAACGGGCCGAACACGGGCACCTCGGCCGTCACGATCTCGCACGTTGGCGTCAGCCCGGTCCATACGGCCGGCTCGCTGAAGGGCCTGACCGCGCTGCCCGGCGAGGTGAAGCGCGTCACCACCTTCGGCGGCGACATCGTCGCGGACGACGTGATCCACGTCACCATCAATGACGAGACGACGGCCGTCTATTCGGTTCGGTCGTTCGGCCTCTACCTTTCGACGGGCGTTCTGTTCGCCGTCTTCAGCTCGCCGGACGTCGTGGTCGAAAAGAGCGCCGGCGCCATGGTGCTGCTGTCGGCCGACATCACCTTCAAGACGCTGGACACCGCCGTGATCGAGTTCGGCGGCACGGGCTTCATCAATCCACCGGCGACGACCGAGCGCGTGGGCGTGGTCGAACTGGCGACTTGGGAGGAAGCCGCCGCCGGCTCGCGGGCCGACGTGGTCGTGACGCCTTTCGGCCTGCTGAAGACCCTCCAGTCCTGGGCGACCAACTTCGCGGCGGCCATCCACCGGCACGCGATGACCAGCATTGATGGCCTGCCCGAGGCGCTCGCCGGTAAGTCCGCCACGGGCCACCAACACGCTGCTGGTGACGTCGTCGCTGGTGTGTTCGACGTCGGCCGTATTCCGGCGCTGGGCATGGAAAAAATCACGGGGCTGGCGACGGCCCTCGCCAATAAGGCAGCGGCGATCCACGAGCACACCATGAGCGAGGTCGCAGGCCTCATCGCGGCTTTGGCGCTGAAGGCGTCGCTGGGCGCCAATGTCAGCTTCTCGGACGTCAGGGTCACCCGAGGCGGCCGCACGGGCGTGCTCTACTTCGGTGATGGGGACGAGTTCATCCTTCTGACGGGTGGTGACCTGGCCACGAACCGTCCCTTCAACTCGCCTTCGCTCAGCAGTGCTGGCTATCCTGTCTGGCACACCGGCAACTTCAACCCTGCCACCAAGGCGACCTTGGGAGCGGCCGTCCGGTTTGATCGAGTCTCTTTCGGCTTGGCAAACGCGCTGGCCTACGCCGACGGCGACCGCCTGATCTTTCGTGCCGGTGCGGCTGGCGCCGAACGATATTTCGGCTGCAACGCCGACGGCAGCTTCGAGGTCTACAACGGGATCATTAAGTCCACGAACGGCCCTGTGTGGGACCCAGGCAACTTCACACCATCGACCAAGGCGACCCTAGGCGATACTGTCACCTTCGCGGATATCCGGGCGTTTAGAGCCAACGGCACCGGCGTCGTCTACCTCGGCGACCTGTCGCATTACCTGTTCTTCGACGGCGCCAACTACAACATGCCGGGGGCGCCGCTCATCGTGAACGGCGGCGTCGTCTGGACGACAGCGACGTTCAACCCAGCCGCCAAAGCAAACCTCAATAGCCCGGACTTCGCTGGTGAGGTGCGCCTTCCAGCTGCCACCATGTTCAAGAAGGAGGTCGCGAACTCTGCCGAAGGCGGTCAGCTGATCCTTGAGCGGCCTGACACAGCCACGAGCCTTTCGCAGGATGTCGTCGTCGACATCAACGGCGACCAGCTTCGCATCTGGGAGCGGGGCGGTGCTTTCCGAGGCGTCGTCCTGCCGCTTGGCCAAATGGCTGCCAATCTCGGCTCCGTTCTGTACTCGACAGCCAATCTCAAGTTTGCAGGTGGCGGCACCGTCACCGACCCGGCGGCCGGGCCAAACACCCACGATCAGATGATTTCCCCGGCCGGGCTTTGGGCATTCGCCCGTAACATGGGCTCTCCCGGCTATGCCGTGATCCCTGGTACCGGCTTGATGATCCAGTGGGGCCTGACGACCGCGAACATCGCGGAAGGCGAAACCCACGCCTATCTGCCCGTCGCGTTCGGCGGCGGCTGTCTTGTGGCCCTGGCCAACCCTCGCAACCCCAACCGCAACATCAACACCGACTTCTACATGCAGGTCGTCGGCCATTTCGCCGACCGCATCGCCTTCTTCGCCAACCGCGCCAACGGGTCGTCGGGCAATCTCGACGGCTATGAGTGGGTTGCGATCGGCCGCGTCAGTGGCGCTGCGGATCCGGCCTACTCGAGCGGCAGCAGCGGCGGGGTTGGCGGCGGTGGCGGCGGATACGTCGAACCTTAGGAGCTCATCATGACGATTTTCTACAGCCCGAGCACGGGCGCCTTCTATGACGACAGCTGCTGGGATGCTCCTATTCCCGATGACGCTGGCGAAGTTTCGCCCGAGCGGCACGCAGAGCTGCTCGCAGCTACGACCACGGGACAGATCATCCAGGCGGGTCCGGATGGCGCGCCCGTCGCCCTGGACGCGCCGGCGCCGCCGGCCGAAGCCCTCGCCATCGTCGTGCGCCGGCGACGCGACGCTGAGATCGCGCGCCTGCGTTGGTTTGTCGAACGGCACCGCGACGAAATCACCCTCGGCGTCACCACGACCCTGACGGCTGAGGACCTTACCCTGGTGCTTCAACACATCCAGCTGCTGCGCGATCTTCCCGACCAGGCCGGTTTCCCGGCCGACGTCGAATGGCCGACCCTGGCGCCGGAGCTGTTCGCGGCCGCCTGAGCCTGTTCCCGCTGTTGTGCGGTGCGGTCCTGACAACAGGCGCGCCGCGCGTGGCGTAAGGGGCTGCGCCATCGTCCGGCCCGATGAACCGCCGCCCTCAAACCGCTGGAGCCGACACCGATCGCGCGATCGGCCGCCTTGTGCGTGAGGGCGCGATCGCGTCCGTGGATCTCGAGGCCGGCAAGGCCGTGGTCGATTTCGGCGACGGCTCCATGTCCCCGCCGATCGACTGGAACATGCAGGTCGGGGACACCACGATCTGGATGGCCCCGACAGTCGGTCAGCAGGTGTCCGTGGTCTCGCCGGAAGGCGATGACGAGCGCGCCTATATCGACGCCAGCTTCCCGTCGTCGCAGTTCGCGCCGCTCTTCCTGGGCGCGGCCGTCGCCATCCGATTCAAGGACGGCGCCCTCATCAAATACGATCCGGAGAGCCAGGTCCTGGACTTCGCCCTGCCGGGTTCGGCGATCATCACTGCCGCCGCCGGCGTGACGCTGGCGGCCGACGTCGCCGTCCAGGGCGACCTGACCTGCACCGGCACGATTAAAGCCGACGTCGACGTCGTCGCGGCCGGCAAGAGCCTCAAGGGTCACAAACACACCCAGGTCCAGAGCGGTTCGGCCGTATCGGGGCCGCCCCAATGACCGGCATGTCCCGCTTCACCGGCGCGACGCTGGATCCAAACTCAGACGCGCACCTGGTGCAGTCGATCGGCGACATCCTGACGACGCCGCTGGGCTCGCGTGTCCTGCGCCGCAGCTACGGCTCCGAGCTGCCAGATCTGATCGACCAGCCGATCGAGCCGAACCGTCTTCCCATCAAGCTCTTCGCCGCAACGGCCATGGCGCTGCTCGCCTGGGAGCCGCGCCTGCGACTGACCCATGTCCGCCTTCAGGCGGGCGCCGCCGGCGTCGCCGCCCTGCGTCTCACCGGCAAGCGCGTCGATCTGCCCCGCAAGCCCGCCGTCGATCTCCTCATTCCCGTTCGCTGACAAGGAAACCCCAATGGCCCTCACGCCCCGTCCGCATGGTGTTCGCATCGCTGAAGCCGCAGCCGGCGTCCTGACACTGACCGTCGCCGCGACGTCGGTCTGGGGCATCGTCGCCCAGGCGTCCGACGCCGTCGCCGCATCCTTCCCCTTGAACACGGCGGTCCTGGTCACGGATCTGCCTGCGGCGATCGAGGACGCCGGCGAGCTGGGCTCGCTGGCCACGGTCCTGCGCGCCATCAGCAACACCGGCCGCTCGATCGGCGTCGTGGTGCGGGTAGGCGAGGGGACCGGCGACACCCCGGCCGAGATCGCGGCCGATCGTGACGCCAAGGTTATCGCCGGCCTGCAGCAGCTGCGCCTGGCCGAACAGGTCGTCGGCGTTCGCCCCCGTATCATCGCCTGTCCTGGTCTGGACACACAGGCCGTCGCCACGGCTTTGGGCGTCGTCGCGCCGCAACTCAACGGCTTTGCGTATGCCGCCGCGATCGGCGACACGCCGGCCGAGATCAAGACCTACCGCGACGGCTTCGGCGTCCGCGAGCTGATGCTGATCGATCGGGAATTCAAGGCCGTCGATGGAGAGGGTGATGAGATCGCCAGCTACGCCGCCGCCCATGCCGTCGGCCTGCGCGCCTGGCTGGACCGCGAAGTCGGCTATCACAAGACGCTTTCCAACGTCGCCGTTCCTGGCGTCGTCGGCATCGTCAGTCCCCGCACCTGGGACTTCCAAAGCCCCGATACCGAGATGGGGCTGATCAACGGCGCGGACGTGACGGGCCTGATCCGCCGCAACGGCTATCGCTTCTGGGGCAACCGAACCTGCTCGGACGATCCGCGGTTCGCCTTCGAAAGCGCTGTGCGCACCAACCAGGTGCTGCGCGACACGATCGCGGACGGCGTCTTCCCCTACGTGGACCGCCCTCTGACCGCTCAGCTGGCGGCCGACATCATCGAAAGCATCAACGCCATGTTCCGCCGCGAGAAGCTCGCCGGCCGGATCATCGGGGCCGAAGCCTTCCTGGCGCCGGGCAACACCGCCGACCAGCTCGCCGCCGGCAAGCTGAAGATCGGCTACCGCTACACGCCCTGCGCGCCGCTTGAGGATCTCGGGATCACGTCGGAGATCACCGACGAGTTCTACGCCGACACCTTCGCCCTGGCGGCCTGACCCCAACCCTTCCCCCCAAGCATCCCCCGGCTGACCGTCGCGTCGCCGCACCTCGAGGACCACGCCCATGAACCTGCCGCGCCAACTCCAGGACATGAACGTCCACGGCGACGGAAACTCCTTCCTCGGCGAATGCGTGAAGTTCACGCGTCCCAAGCTGACCGAGAAGCTGGAGGAATATAACGCCGGCGGCCTGCTGAGCTCTGTCCAGATCAGCACCGGCCGGATCGAAGCGCTGGAATGCACCCACACCTACGGCGGCGACATGCCGACGCTGAACCGTGGGTTCGGAGCCGTCGAGCTGGACGCCAACCAACTGCGCTTCTCCGGCGCCTATCAGAACGACGCCACTGGCCAGGTGGATGATCTGCAGATCGTCATTCGCGGCAAGCACGTCGAGATCGACAGCGGCGACGACGAGGTCGGGTCCAAGAGCGGCACGACCTACAAGACGAACGCCGTCTATTACAAACAGACCCGCAACGGCGTGGTCGAGTTCGAGATCGACGTCATGAACAATGTCCTGCTGGTCTACGGCGTCGATCGCCGCGCCCAGATCCGGGGCATCATCGGCGGCTGATCGTGACTGACCGGCGCTCAACTCCTTCCGACCTGGCGACGGCCGCGCTCGAGCGCCGGCCGACCGAGGACGCATCGCGTCCGGCGGCCGTCGTCCAGGGCGTCTTTCTGGGCCGGATGGCTTCGCCTACCGCCCACATGTTCCGGGGAACGATGAAATGAACGACCAACCCGCCACCACGGCCGAGCCGCTGGCAGATGAACCGACCGGCCTGGTGCGCGGCGTCGATGAGAACGGCCGCCCCTGGGTGCGCGTCCCTCTGGAAAAGCCAATCCAGCGCGCCGACAACAAGTACGACAGCGTGATCGTCCGCAAGCCGCACGGCAGTGACTATCAGGGCACCAGCCTCTCGGCCGTTCACCAGGCCGATTACAACGCCCTGTGCGTCGTCATCCCCCGCATCACCGAGCCGACGATCCACAAGCAGGATCTTCAGCGCATGCCGTCGGACGACCTGGCGATGATCAGCGGCGAGGTGGTCGCTTTTTTGTACACGAAGGCCCAGCGGCTGGAGCTTGGCCTGACCGAGTAGAAGACGCCTACGCCGACATCGCCTTCGTGCTCGGCTGGCAGCTTTCCGAACTGCAGGCCCTCGATCTCGATCAACTCGCCGCCCACCGTGAACGCGCGATCGCGCTCTACAACCGCGTCCACGGGCAGAAAGACACCTGACCGTGGACAAGAACCTTCGTCTCAGCATCCTCTTGAGGGCCGGCGGCAACGCCTTGGGCTTCCTGCGTGGGGTGAAGACCGAGAGCGACCGCACGTCCACGGCGTTGAACTCCGCGCGAGAGAAGGTCCAGGCCCTGCAGCGGACCACCAAGGATGTCGGAGCCTTTCGCCAGATGGAGGCGCGCCTGCAGGGCACGCGCGGCGCCCTCGAGGCCGCCCAGGCCGAAGCCAAGCGTCTGGCGTTGGCGAATGCGGCGGCTGAGCGTCCGACCAAACAGATGGCCCGAGCCTTCGAAGTCGCGCGAACGAAAGTGCGCGAGCTTCAGGCCCAGGAGCAGAAACAGGTCAGCACCCTTCAGGATCTGCGCGGCAAGCTGGAAACGGCCGGCGTCTCGACCCGGAACCTGGCTGGCCACGAGGTGCGCCTGGCGCGCGAGATCCGCGACGCCAACAAGGCGCTGACAGATCAGGCCCGCCGAATGGACGCGGTCAAGGATCGCCAGGCCCGCATGGGCGCGGCGCGCGGTCGTTACGACAAGACCCAGCAACTCGCCGGCTCGATGCAGGGCGCGGGCGCCTCGGCATTGGCAGGCGGCGTCATCACCGCCACGCCGCTGATCGCGGCCGGCAGCGCCGGCATGGCGTTCGAGGACGGCATGGCGGACATCAAGAAGGTGGTCGACTTCCCCACGCCGGCCGCCTTCAGGCAGATGGAACAGGACATCCTACGCCTTTCGACGCGGATTCCCGTCGCGACCGAGGGCCTGACGGCGATTGTCGCCGCTGCTGGCCAGGCCGGCATCGCGCGCGGCGAGCTCATGGGCTTCGCCGAAGACGCCGGCAAGATGGGCATCGCCTTCGATACGACCGCCGACGACGCCGGCGCGAAGATGGCCACCTGGCGCACTGCTTTCCGTATGACCCAGACGGAAGTGCGGGGCTTGGCAGACCAGATCAACTACCTGGGCAACAACGGCCCGGCTAACGCCTTGTCGATCTCCAACGTCGTGACCCGCATCGGCCCCCTGGGTGAAGTGGCGGGCCTTGCGGCCGGTCAGATCGCCGCGCTGGGCTCGACGATCGTCGGCATGGGCGTGGAGGAAGAGATCGCCGCGACCGGCATCAAGAACACCATGCTGGCCCTGACCAAAGGCACTGCCGCCACCAAGGGCCAGAAGGCGGCCTATGCCGCGCTCGGCCTCGAGGCCACCGACATGGCCAAGCGGATGCAGACGGACGCCGGCGGCGCGATCATCGATGTCATGTCGCGGATCTCCAAGCTTTCAGGAGATCAGCAGACCGCTGTGCTGACCCAGCTCTTCGGATCGGAATCGGTCTCCGCGATCGCGCCGCTGTTGACCAATCTGGACCTGCTGAAGACGAACCTGAACAGGGTAGGGGATGCCACCCTCTACGCGGGATCGATGCAGAAGGAATACGAAGGGCGCGCGGCGACCACGTCAAACGCCGTCCTTCTGATGAAGCACGGCATCAAGGCGGTCGCGATCGAGGTCGGCACGGCCTTCCTGCCACAGATCAAGCAGGGCGCAGCATTCCTAGGCCAGATGGCCCAGAAGGTTCACGCCTTCGCACAAGCGCACCCGGGCGCGATACGCGCCATCGGGATCCTGGTCGCAATCATCACCACCGGACTGGTCGTGTTCGGCGGCCTGGCTATGGCGGTCGCGGCCGTGCTCGGTCCCTTCGCCCTACTGCAGCTGACGTTGACCCAGACCGGTATCCTGTTCGGGCCGCTGGGAGGCAGGATCGCACAGTTCGCCGGCAAGGCCCTGCCTATGATCGGCCGAGGCCTGTTGCTCGCCGGCCGGGGCTTCCTGACGTTTGGCGCCATGGCCGCTCGTGCGGGTCTGATGCTGCTCGCCAACCCTATCACCTGGATCATCCTTGGCATCGTCGCGGCGGTCGCGCTGCTGGCAGGCGCCGCCTACCTGATCTACCGGAATTGGGGGACGATCGGCCCTTGGCTCGGCCGGATGTGGGAAGGGATAAAGGCCGGCGTCTCGAACGCCATCGGCTTCATGGGCCGCATCTTCATGAACTTCAGCCCGGTTGGCTTGCTGATTGGGGCCGTGATGCGGGCCTGGCCCGCACTGCAGGCGCTCGGCGGCCGGTTCCTGGAGATGGGGCGGCATCTGCTGACAGGCCTAGTCAACGGCGTCCTGGGCGGCATTCCCGCCCTTGTCACGGCGGTGATGCGCGCCGGCGGCGCTGTCGTCACCGCTTTTAAGAACAAGCTCGGGATCCACTCGCCGTCTCGGGTCTTCGCGCAGCTCGGCGACTACACCATGCAGGGCCTCGGCATCGGTCTCGGCCGATCGGCGCGAGATCCGCTGCGACGCATGCGAACGGCCGCGACCGCCATCACCGCCGCCGGCGCGATGGCGATTGGCGGTTCGGCCATGGCCGCACCCACCTTCGATACGGCGCCCGCACTGGGCGCCCGACGATCCGCGCCCGCCACTGCCGCGCCTCCGCCGGTGACGATCGGCACGCTCAACCTGCAGATCGTTCAGAAGCCCGGCGAGGACATGGAGGCCCTGGCGCAACGCATCGCTGAGCTGCTGAAGAACCCGACCAACGGAGCCAGCTTCGGCGACGACGACGACAGCTATGGCGAGGCGCCCTGATGCTCCTGGCCATCGGCATGTTTGTGTTCGAGATCCCGAACGTCCTTTTCGACCAGCTGAAGCGCCGGCGCAGTTGGCGCCATCCGACCAGCGAGCGGGTAGGCGCGCGCGCCGCAAGCCAGTTCGCCGGCCTGGGTGAGGACAACCTGACCATCACCGGCGTCCTGGCGCCGGGCGTCATCGGCCGCAAGGATGCGCTCGAGGATCTGGCGGCCATGGCTGACCAGGGCCGGTCGTGGCCCGTGGTCGATGGCGACGGCTTCGTCTATGGCGCCTTCGTCATCCTGGATCTGGACGAGACCAAGCGCGAGCTCCTGGACAATGGCCAGGCGCGCTTTATCGACTTCACAGTCAACCTGCAGCGCGTCGATGACGACGAGGGCGACACCAGCGCCACCGGATCCGAGGTGCGGGCATGACGGGCCAGGTCTCGGGTTACGTCCAGCGCCAGGCCGCCTACCAGCTCGTGGTCGACGGCAAGTCCATCGATGGGGCCGTGAAGCCCCGACTGCACAGTTTGAGCCTGACCGAGCGACGGGGCGCGGAAGCCGACGAGCTGGAGCTCGTGCTGAACGACACCGACGGCAAGCTCGCAATCCCCCCGGCCGGCGCGACCGTGACGCTCAAACTTGGCTGGATGGATCTCCGCGACGGCGCCTCGCCAGTCCTGATCGACAAAGGATCCTTCACCGTTGACGAACGCGGTCATGGCGGCACGCCTGACCGTGTGACCATCCGCGCCAGAGCGGCCGACCTCACCCGCGCTTTCCGCACCCGCCAGACCAAGACCTGGTCGAACACGACCCTTGGGGCTGTCCTGGACGACGTCGCCGTTAGGAATGGCCTCCAGGCGCGCGTGGCGGCCGACAAGGCGGCGATCGCCGTCTCGCACCTCACACAGGACAGCGAGAGCGACAGCGCCTTCCTGGCGCGTCTTGGGCGGCTTCACGACGCCATGGCGACCGTGAAGGCTGGCCGGCTTCTCTTCTCGCCGATCGCCGCCGGCGTCACCGCTACAGGCCAGCCGATCCCCGAGGCGACCATCACCCGCCGCGACGGCGATCGCCACAACTGGTCCTCGGCCGAGCGCGAGAACTATTCGGGCGTCATCGCCAAGTGGAGAAGCCGGGCCAAGGGCACGAGCGGGGAGGTGGTCATTGGATCCAGCTCCAACGCCAAACGCCTCGGCCGGACCTACGGCAGCGAGGAATCCGCCCGGCGCGCCGCCCAGGCCGACAACACCAAGCAGGAGCGTAAGGGCGCACAGTTCTCGCTCGACCTCGCCTCCGGCCGGCCCGATCTCTATCCCGACCGCAAGCTGACCGTCTCTGGCTGGAAGGCTGAGATCGACAACTCAGGCTGGGTGATCACAGAGACGCGCCACCAGCTCGATGCCGGCGGCGGCCTGAAGACGTCGCTGCAGATGGAGCTGAACCCAGCCCCGCCGGCGCGCGCGGCCGCCTGAGAAAAGTGGTTGCCGGGTCCATAACCTCAAGTTTTTTTGCAGCACCGCTGGAACCATTTCTGCTATGGAACAAATAGGGGCCGTCACAGGATCGAAAATGCAAACGCAGCAGGGTGAACTATCGGCCGGGCGCTTCAGCGCCGCCAACCAACCGGGGGCCTTCAGCACGCCCGGCAGTCGCCATGGCGGCACAATGAAGATCCTCTGCCCCAACTGCCAGTCAGTGGCGAAGGTGCGCTCCAGCAAGGCCCTGACGCCGCTCTACCGTGAGCTCCGTCTGCAATGCACGGACATCGACTGCGGCGGCACCTATGTCGCCTCGGTGACGATCGACCGCATGATCGTCCCAAGCCAGAAGCCGAACCCACGGATTCGCCTGAAGGTGGGCCAGCCTCGGCCGACCACTCCGGCGAACGATGACGCGCCGCCCGAGGCCGCAGCACTTTAGGGGTGCCGGAGAAGGCGGATTGTTTTACATCCGCCTTCGCACCCCTTGTGCAGCCTGACCGCAAAAAGTCAGGTTTTACACGGTGAGCTTTGTTTTTACTCATTTTCGCGCCGCCTTCTAAGCGGGATGTTGCAGGTTCGAGTCCTGCTGGGCGCGCCACCTCCGGCGCCTTCGAGGGGCTGATCCATGACCGACCATCAGACCTCGTCCGATCAAGCCGTCCGTGTCGCCGCACTCTACCGTTTCGCGCCGGTGGCCGACCCCGACGCCACACGCCAGACGCTTCAGATGGTCTGCGACGCTGGGCAGGTGAGGGGGACCCTGCTTGTCGCGCCAGAGGGTCTGAATGGCACCATCGCCGGATCAGAGGCGGCCATCGCAGCGGTGCTGTCCACGATCCACGCCATGCCAGGCTTCGAGACGCTCGAACTCAAATACGCCTCGACAGACGCCCTGCCGTTTCACCGGATGAAGGTGCGCGTCAAACGCGAGATCGTCACCATGGGACAGCCGGATCTGGACCCTGCGAATCAGGCGGGAGTCTACGTTGCGCCCACGGACTGGAATGCCCTGATCGCCGATCCCGAGACCTTGGTGATCGATACGCGCAACGACTATGAGGGCGAGATCGGCGCGTTCGAACGGGCCGTCCAGCCCAATACCCGCAGATTTCGCGATTTTCCAGACTGGTTCCGCAGCGAAGGTCGCGCGCTGATCGAGCAGACCGGCGCCAAACGCGTGGCCATGTACTGCACCGGGGGTATTCGCTGTGAAAAATCGACCGCCTTCCTGAAAGCCGAGGGTGTGGAGAACGTCCACCATCTGGAGGGCGGCATCCTTCGCTATCTTGAGACAGTGGATGAGGATCAGAGCCTATGGCGTGGGTCGTGTTTCGTTTTCGACGAACGCGTCTCGGTCGGGCACGGCCTGAGCCAAGGTCCCCACACCTTATGCCGGGGATGTCGTCTGCCTGTGGACGAGGCCGGTCGGGCTTCGCCGCACTATGTCGAAAGCGTGTGCTGCGAGCGCTGTCACGACGCCCGCGACGAGGTCCAGCGGCAGCGATATGCCGAGCGTCACAGGCAGATGGAAATCGCCCGCGAACGCGGCGAGACGCACCTGGGGTCAGCTCAGAAGGACTAAGATCGCCTCATCGCCGGGGTGGGCGAGGGAAGAAGGCGCTGGTGCGGGCAGCATAGGCCTCGAACGCCTTGGGTCTCGACTGTCGCATATGCTCTTCCAGCAAGGGCACGCCGGACACCTTGGTCAGAAGCCAGTACATATAGGCTGGTCCCGTCAGCGCCAGCCAACCCCAAGGCCATTCGCCGCTCAGATTGATGGCGAACACAGGCCAGGCGCACCAACTCACCCATTCGAAGAAGTAGTTCGGGTGGCGTGACCAGGCCCACAGACCGACATCGCAGATCCCACCCTTGTTGGTCGGGTTACGTTTGAAAGCCGCCAGCTGGCGATCGGAAACAGCTTCACCAACCAGGGCTCCGACAAAGATCAGTGTCGCTAAGACATCCTGGAGCGTCAGGCCCGGCGCCGGGTTGCGGGCCGCCGCCATCACGCTGAGCGCCAGGAATGCCGCGGCTCCGGCTTGCAGCATCAGGAAGCCGAACATCTTGACCTGAAAACCGGCGCCCCAGTCCTCTCGCAGACGCGCGTAGCGAGCGTCTTCGCGCTCCTCGTGGGCGGCGCGAACAGCGATGTGGGATCCCAGCCGCAATCCCCAAAGGCCGATCAGCAGGGCTGCGAGATACTGGCGCAATGACGGAGCGGCGCCGTTGATCGGGAAGAGCGCGACGCCGACGCCGGCTGCTCCCAGTCCGAGCGACCAGAAGGCGTCCGCCCAGCCGCCCTGACCCGTTCGTTTCTGAACCAGCCATGCTGTAGACATGACGACGACGAGAAACAGGGCGGCGACACCCCAAATGGTCGCGAAAGCCGTCACAGGCGAACGAAGGGCTGGATCAGCTTGCCGACCCACCCATCCAGCTGAATCTGACCGTCAAGCGCGACGACGCACAGACACGGCTCGTCCGACACGACACGGGGTTGGTGCAGCACCTCCGGATCCGCCTCTTCGAAATCGCCGACGTCGAAACGCTCGGTTTCGGTCGCATAGGCGCCGGAGATGACGCAGGTCAGCTCCACGCCGCCATGCGTGTGTTTTGGCGTCTCACGACCCGATTCAATCTTGAGAAGAATGACGCGGCAATCCCCATCCCGCGGCGCATGGACATCGCGCACGCGCATGCCGGGCCCGACCCAGCGCCATGGACCCAGCGCATAGCGCCGCAGCGGCTCGGGCAGTTCGGGCATGTCGTTCAGGGGCGCGCTGTGATTGGCTTTGCCGGCATCCGTCTCGATCCGCGCCATCGCCAAGGCGAGCGCATCATTGGACAAGGGGGAGGGGGGGGTCTCGTCCAGAAATTCCCCGCCCACGGCCTGCAGGTCGCGCACCCAGGCGTCATTGGCCGGCCGCATCGCCAGATGCGCCGCCATCACCACAGCCTCGGGCGGGCTGAGCGTGCCGGCCGCGTAGGCCAGCAGACGTTCTTCGGAGGGATTGCGCTGAGGTTTCACCGCGCGGCCTCCTCAGACGGCGCGAGGATCAAACGAAGCTTGGTCATGGCGTTACGAATACGGGATTTGACTGTGCCGAGCGGCAGGCCGAGATGTTTGGCGATCTCGGAATGAGAGTTGTCCTTGAAGAAGGCCAGACGCAGCACCTCGACATGGTCGGCGCTGAGCCGCGCAAGGGCGTCGCGCACGCGATCCGCGTCTTGCGACATCGACAGCAGTTCATCGGGCCGGCGGACGTCGTCCCCCGCCAGCTCGATTTCGGGCGTTGGCAATGGCCGCGCGTCACGGCGCAGCATGTCCAGCCGACGGTTGCGAGCGATGGTGAAAATCCACGTGGCGGCGCGCGCCTTTGACGAATCAAACAGATCGGCTTTGCGCCACACGGTCAGCATGGCGTCCTGCGCGAAGTCTTCGGCCGCGCCGGGCGTCGCGCCCGACTTGATCAGCCAGGCCTTCAGCCGGGGAGCAAAGTAGACGAAGAGCGCAGCGAACGCCTCACGATCTCGCCTCAAGGCGATCTGTTCGATCAGACGATCGTGGAGCAGCGGATCAGGCAAGCTGTCGAGCGCCTTCACGCGGTTGGACCGACATGGCGTTGATGCGAAGGATAACGGCTCGGCATGCATGAACACTAATACGCTCAGCGGAAATGTCTGGATCAATCGCGATCCGAACATGGCGGCGACCCGTAATCCGTTCATGCCCTAGCGATTGCGCTGCGGCGTATCTTTCGGAGTTTTCATGCCTCTGTCGTCCGCGACGCCCTCTGTCAAACGTCAAAAGATCGCTGTGGTCGGATCTGGCGTCGCCGCGCTGTCTTCGGCCTGGCTTCTGTCGAAACGCCATGACGTGACGCTTTACGAAAAGGGCGACCGCCTGGGCGGGCATTCGAATACGGTGATGGCCAGCGTGCCTTCCGGCGACATTGCGGTCGACACTGGCTTCATCTGCTTCAATGACGCGACCTATCCCAATCTGATCGCCCTGTTCGTGCATTTGGGGATCCCGACACGCGCGACGGATATGTCCTTCGCTGTCTCACTGGATGACGGACAGTTCGAATATGCCGCGCCAGGCTTGTTTGCCCAGCGTCGCAATGCCCTGCGTCCTCGCTTCTGGTCTATGCTGAGCGAAATCCTGCGCTTTTATCGCGACGCGCCAAAGGATTTGGCTGCGATGTCCGATTCCTCGCTCACGCTTGGTGACTATCTAAAGCGGGAAGGGTTCAGCGAGGCGTTCCGCGACGATCACCTGTTGCCTATGGCCGCCGCGATCTGGTCATCGCCGGCGCACACGCTGATGGACTATCCGGCCGAGTCCTTCATCCGTTTCTGCGGTAATCACGGCCTGCTGAAACTGGTGGGGCGGCCGCTGTGGCGCACCGTCGAGGGTGGCAGCCGTGTCTATGTCGAACATCTCGCTCGCGCCATCCAGGACATTCGGCTGGACCACGGCGTCACGACGGTGCGGCGTAGCGATCAAGGCGTCTTCGTTCACGACAGCCAAGGCGGGATCGAGCGCTACGACCAGGTTGTGATCGGGTCCCATGCCGATCAGGCTCTGGCGATGCTGGCCGAACCGACGGCGCGGGAGAAGGCGCTGCTCGGCGCTTTCCGGTACAGCCGAAATCTGACCGTCCTGCATACCGACGCCAGCCTGATGCCGCATCGTCGTCGCGCCTGGGCCAGCTGGAACTATATCGGCGCGGACGACGGCCTCTGCGTCACCTACTGGATGAACCGCCTGCAAGGCCTGCCGGGCGACGACCTTTTCGTGACGCTCAACCCGCCACGTCCGCCGCGGGCCGACACGATTTTACGCAGCGAACTGTACGAGCACCCCATCTTCGATCCCGCGGCCATACAGGCGCAAAAGCATTTGTGGAGCCTGCAAGGGCAGGGGGGCGTCTGGTTCTGCGGGGCCCACTTCGGCGCGGGCTTCCACGAGGATGGCCTGCAATCCGGCCTCGCCGTCGCCGAACAACTCGGCGGCGTGCGTCGCCCTTGGTCCGTCGCGAACGAAAGCGGGCGCATTCATTTGACGACGCCTACTGGCGTGCAGCTGGAACGTGCCGCGTGACACTCAGCTCGGCCCTTTATCGCGGCCGGGTCATGCACCGACGCCTTCGCCCCAAGATCCATAAGCTGAACTATCGCGTCTTCTGGCTCCTGCTCGACCTGTCGGAAATCGATGATGTGGACGCGCGCCTGCGGCTGTTTTCGCGCAATCGATTCAATCTCTTGTCTTTCCACGACAAGGATTACGGAGACGGTTCTGGCGCGCTGCGTCCCCAAGTGGATGCGTGGATGGCTCAAGCCGGCATCGATCTTGAGGGCGGGGCTGTCCGGCTGTTAACCATGCCGCGCGTTCTCGGCTACGTTTTCAACCCGATCAGCGTCTACTATTGCCATTGGCCCGACGGACGGTTGGCCGCCATGGTGTACGAGGTGACCAGCACCTTCGGCATCCGCCACGCCTATGTCATTCCGATCCCGATCGAAGATCAGGCCGCAGGCGTCATTCGTCAGGGCGCGGCCAAGGCGCTCTATGTGTCGCCATTCATGGGCATGGAGATGGATTACCAGTTCCGTGGCCATACGCCGGGCGATCGTCTGGACATGACCATCGATGGGCTAGATGCCGAAGGCGTGCTGATCACGGCCGCTATGGCGGCCAAGCGGGAACAGTTGGATGATCGCAACATCGCCGCTGCGACAGCAGCGATCCCGCTGATGACGTTCAAGGTTGTCGCGGCGATCCACTGGGAGGCGCTGAAGCTGTGGGTCAAAGGCGTCGGTCTGACACGGCAGCCCAAACCGGCGGGCACGCCAGTGACCATTCAAAGCCAAGCTCAAGAGAGCCGTTTACGACCTTGAGCGACGCATTCGCGTTATCGCCTAAGATATATTATGCGAAACGAAGGGGTCTAGGTCGATGGGCCTAGCTAGATCGCCGAAGCCTTCCACTGCTCAAACAAGGACTTCGGCAAGGCATCGTAGAGGTCGTCTGAGGTCAATCCCGGCCCAAAGCGTTGTGCGGCATCGGAATGAAGCCAGACGGCAGCGCAAGCGGCATCGAAGCTGTCCATACGCTGGGCCGCCAATCCGCCGATCATGCCGGCCAAGACGTCGCCGGTTCCGGCCGTCGCCAGCCACGGCGAGCCGTTTTCGTTTCGGCGGACGCGGCCGTCAGGCGATGCGATCAGCGTCTGGGCGCCCTTCAAGACGATCGTCGCCTGGGCCGCTCGCGCAGCCTCTTGAACGGCCGTTTCGCGGCCTTGTGCAAGCAGGCCTGGGAACAGTCGTTCGAACTCGCCTTCATGCGGCGTCAGGATGTCGTCACGATCCAACACCGCGAACAGATCCGCAGTCCGACCTTTGAAGACCGACAGGCCGTCGGCGTCGATCACCAGAACGGCGCCGGTCGAACCAAGCGACTGAATGTTTGCGATCGTCGCGTCGTCTAGGCCTGCGGCCGGGCCGATCACCACGGCGTCGCTGCCGGCGGCTTCTCGACTTAAGTTCTCGGGTGAAGAAAAAGGAGTCAACATCACCGCTTGCACAGCCGGCGCGATCACAGACGCCGCATCTGGCGGACAGAGGATTCGCACGATCCCGGCCCCCATCCTGAGACCCGCATGGGCTGCAAGCCGCGCGGCGCCGGTATGATGCGCCTTTCCTGAAACGACTGCCAAACGTCCACGCGCATGCTTGTGCGTTTCGGCGCTCGGCCAAGGCAGAAAATTGCGCCAGATCGCCGGGTCGTTGGTTTCTATCATCCGCGTTCCGATTATCCTTCGCCAGCCTGCGAAAATCGCTTGCTTTGAGCGGCCCTGCTGTGTCCCATTCGCGCCCGAGCGCCGCTGCATTCCGTGCGCCGCTCCGGGGTCGCCATGAAGAAAATCGAAGCCATCATCAAGCCTTTCAAGCTGGATGACGTCAAAGAGGCGCTCCAGGACGTGGGCGTGCAAGGCATGACTGTGCTGGAGGCCAAGGGATATGGTCGCCAGAAGGGTCATTCCGAACTGTATCGCGGCGCAGAATACGTCATCGACTTCCTGCCCAAGATCAAGATCGAGGTGGTCGTCGCCGACGACCTTGCGCCCGCAGTTGTCGAGGCCATTCAGTCCTCGGCTCGTACAGGCAAGATCGGCGACGGCAAGATCTTCGTGTCCGACGTCGCCGAGGTGATCCGCATCCGCACCGGCGAAACCGGAGCCCAAGCCGTCTGACCTGACTACCCTCCCCGGCCCTCGGCCCTCGGGTCGCTGTCCGGTCTCCTCCCCAAACGACAAGAACAGGACTTTTCGAGAATGAGCGCCAGCAAGATCCTCAAAGAGATCAAGGATGAGGAGGTCCAATATGTGGACGTCCGCTTCACCGACACGCGCGGCCGTCTGCAGCACGTCACCTTCGACGTCGATCTGGTCGACGAGGACTTCCTGAACGAAGGCACGATGTTCGACGGCTCGTCGATCGCCGGCTGGAAGGCCATCAACGAGTCCGACATGCTGCTCAAGCCGGACCTGACCACGGCCTATATCGATCCCTTCTATCAACAGAAGACGATGTTCCTTTTCTGCGACGTGCTGAACCCGGACACCGGCGAGCCCTACAACCGCGACAGCCGCTCGATGGCTAAGAAGGCGCTATCCTACGTCCAGTCGTCGGGCGTGGGCGACCAGGTCTTCTTCGGACCGGAGGCCGAGTTCTTCATCTTCGACGACGTACGCTGGTCCACCCAGCCGCACGACACCGGCTACAGCTACGATTCGACCGAGTTGCCGGCCAACACCGGCGCTGAGTATTCCGAAGGCAACATGGGCCATCGCCCTGGGCCCAAGGGCGGTTATTTCCCCGTCAATCCGGTCGATTCCGGCCAGGACCTGCGCGGCGAAATGCTGGGCGTCATGCGCGATCTGGGCCTTCAGCCCGAGAAGCACCACCACGAGGTGGCTCCGGCTCAGCACGAACTGGGTCTGAAGTTCTCGGACCTGCTGACCATGGCCGACCGCCTGCAACTCTATAAGTACGTGATCCACAATGTGGCCCACGCATACGGCAAGTCAGCGACCTTCATGGCCAAGCCGATGTTTGCGGACAACGGTTCGGGCATGCACGTCCACATGTCGATCTGGAAGGACGGCAAGCCCCAGTTCGCCGGCGATCAATACGCCGGTCTGTCGCAGGAATGTCTGTGGTACATCGGCGGCATCATCAAACACGCCAAGGCCATCAACGCCTTCGCCAACTCGACCACCAACTCCTACAAGCGTCTGGTGCCCGGCTATGAAGCCCCGGTGAAGCTGGCCTATTCGGCTCGTAACCGTTCGGCCTCGATCCGCATCCCGCACGTCTCCTCGCCCAAGGCCAAGCGTCTGGAAGCTCGCTTCCCCGATCCGATGGGCAATCCCTATCTGACCTTCGTCGCCCTGCTGATGGCCGGTCTGGACGGGATCGAGAACCGTATCGATCCGGGCGCGCCCGCCGACAAGAACCTCTACGACCTGCCGCCGGAAGAGCGCGGCTCGATCCCCGAGGTCTGCGGCTCGCTGCGTGAAGCGCTGGAGAACCTGGATAAGGACCGCGCCTTCCTCAAGAAGGGCGGCGTCATGGATGACGACTTCATCGACAGCTACATCGAACTGAAGATGGAAGAGGTGATGCGTCTGCAACTGCACCCGCACCCGGTCGAGTTCGACATGTACTATAGCTGCTGATCACCTGATCGCATTCAAGACAAAGGGCCGGGGATCGCTCCCCGGCCCTTTTTGCATGGCCTGGCTGCTTCCAGCAGCGATCGAGACGCGGATGTGCGCCTAAGCGATCTCGGCTTCCAGATCGTCGGCCTTCTTGCGACGTAGCTCGATCAGTCGCACGCACCAGATTGAAATCTCGTAGAGGATGACCAAAGGCACGGCTAACATCAGTTGGCTGATCGGATCGGGGGGCGTGACCACGGCTGCGACCACGACGACAGCGACGATGGCGTAGCGCCGACCGGCCGCCATAACCTTGGAACTGATCAGACCGGCGAGGCCCAGAAGGGTCGTCACCACGGGCAGCTGGAAGCAAAGACCGAAGGCGAGCAGCAACGAGGTCACCAGGCTGAGGTAGTCGGAAATCTTGGTCGTCTGCGCTACGGATATGCCGTCGGTGGCGACTTGCTGGCTCAGCGAGAACAGCATCACGAACGGCAGCATGACGTAATAGACCAGCGCCCCGCCGAGGCAGAACATCACAGGCGCGGCGATCAGGAACGGCAGAAACGCCCCGCGCTCGTTGCGATAAAGACCCGGCGCCACGAACCGGTACATCTGCCACGCCATGACCGGGAAGGTCAGGACCGCCGCACCAAAGGCCGCGATCTTCATCTTGGTGAAGAGCTGTTCCAGCGGCGCCGTGGCGATCAGTTGGACAACGGCGGCGCTCCCTGGCGGATAGGGTCTGATTCCCGTCATCACCGCGATCAGTTCGATGGGATTGGCGTGGCCGCCGGTCGCCAAAGCTGCGGCATGGATCGCCACAGCGGCCTGATACGGCTTGATCAGCGCAATCTGAATCTGATTGGCGAAGGCGAAGCAAAGGATGAAGGCCAGGAAGAAAGCCACCACACAGATGAGCAGCCGCCCGCGCAGCTCGATCAGGTGATCCATCAAAGGCGCGCGCGACGCCTCGATCTCGGCCTCGTCACGATCGGAAGGCGTCACAGGTCAACGGCTTTCTTGCGCGAGGTCTTGGGCTTGGCGGCTGCAGGCTTGGTCTTAGCCGCCGGCGCGGCGGTCTTCGGTTTGGCGGCTGAGCGAGGCTTGGCGGTCGCCGATCCGGCGACAGCCGCCCCCGTCTTTGCCTTGGGGGCCGCTCGCTTGGATTTCGTCATCGTAACGGGCTCAACAGGCGCCGGCGTGTCCGGCCATTCGTCGGCCGCAGGCGTCATGATCGGCGCCTCCGTCTCGGGCGCAGGCAGGGCAGCCGCCGCAGTCGGCCCGGTCAATCCGGCGTTGATGTCCTTGAAGGCGGCGTCCGCCTCGGCGCCCAGGGGATACATGGCCCCCTGCCCCGTCCGCAGCGCCTCAACCTCTTTGCGCAGGTCGTCCAGTTCGGACTGACGCGCCATCTCGTCGAAACTGGATCGGAACTCATTGGCCATGGCGCGCGCCTTGGCCACCATCTGACCGACGCGACGCATCAGGACAGGCAGATCCTTTGGCCCCACCACAAGCAGGGCCACCAGACCGATCACCACTAATTCGAAACCCCCGATACCGGGGCCGAGCCCGCCCATGCGTCAGCCCTTACAGACGACGACTAGCGCTTCAGCTCTTCCTTTTCCGCCTCGGTGCGCGGCAGCGAACTGACGCCCTCGTGCGGGCCGTCCTTCTTGTCTTCATCCTTCAGGCCGTCCTTGAAGGCGCGGATGCCCTTGGCGGCGTCGCCCATGATGCCCGACAGCTTGCCCCGGCCGCCGAACAGCAGCGCGATGACGACGATGACGATGGCCCAATGCCAGATGCTCATGGAGCCCATGGCTAATCTCCTCGTGGGGATCGGTCATCCGATCCCGTCCACTCTTATTCGACCCGCATATAGGCGCAGTGATGGCCCCGCGCCAAGGGAGGCTGTAGGTCTGCGCGACTATGAGTCCCTCCGATCACGTCATCATCCACACCGACGGCGCCTGCAAGGGCAATCCGGGCCCCGGAGGCTGGGGCGCCGTGCTTCAGGCCGGCGGTGGCCACGAGAAGGATCTGTGGGGCGGCGAGCCCAACACGACCAACAATCGCATGGAGCTGATGGCCGCCATCATGGCGCTGGAAGCCCTGAAACGGCCCTGCAAGGTCGAACTGCATACTGACAGCAAGTACGTGATGCAGGGAATCACCGAATGGATGCGTGGTTGGAAGGCGCGTGGTTGGCTGACCGCCGACAAGAAGCCGGTGAAGAACGCCGATCTATGGCAGCGGCTGGACGCCGCGCGTCTGCGGCACGACGTGAAATGGCGATGGGTGAAGGGTCATGCTGGACATGAACTGAACGAACGCGCCGACCAACTGGCGAATCGCGGTGTCGCGGAACTCCCCCGGCGCTAGACCGCCTCGACCTCCTTGTCCGGCTCGGCTGGACGTCGGCGGACGCGCGATCCGCTCATCACCGCGCCAAACAGGGCCGTGACCGCCGCGATCAGGAACCCGTGACCGACGCCGTTGATCGGCGCGGCCGACAGCAGGAAGGCCACCACCACGGCGCCCAGGGATTGCCCGACGACCCGCGCCATGCCCAGGGTGCCACCCGCTGCGCCGGCGCGATCTTTCGGGGCCTCCGACAACATGGCGCGATTGTTGGGTGACTGGAAAAATCCGAAGCCCGCGCCGCAAAGCGCCATGCGCCAGATGATGTCGAAATGGCTCGAATCGGCATTGAGAAAACTGAGCGCCATCAGGCCGCATGCGAACAGGCTAAGGCCGATGGCGCCCAGCACGCCCGCCGAATAGCGATCAGACAGATGGCCGGCCAGCGGCGCTGCAATCATGGTGGCCAACGGCCAAGGCGTCATAAGCAAGCCGGTCTGGACCGCCGTAAGCCCCAACGCTCCCTGGAGAAAGAAGGGCAACGCCACGAACGCCATCATCTGAGCGGTGAAGGATATGACCGATGTTGCGACCGACAGGCTGAACATCGGTCGCGCCAGCAGGTCGAGGGGGATCAACGGCGACGTCCGTGAGCGCTCGTGGCGAATCAGTAAGATCCCGGCTGCCAGCCCTGCCCCTGTCAGACCGAAACCCAAAACGGCCGCTTCGCCATGCGCCAGCGATTGAAGGCCGGTGATCAGCAGGCCAAACCCGGCGGCGTTCAGCGCAGCCCCGACCCAATTCAGCTTTCGCGGCTGAAGTCGGTTGTGCGGCAGGGTGAAACCCGCCAGCGACACCGCTAACAGGCCTATCGGCACATTCAGCGCAAACAGCCAGCGCCAGTGTCCGACAGCCAAGATAGCGCTTGCGATGGTCGGCCCCGCCGCCGCCGCCAGCGAAACGATCACCGCGTTGATTCCGACCGCGCGACCCAGCAGTCGCTGCGGATAGGTGTAACGGACCAAGGCTCCGTTGACGCTCATGATGCCCGCTGCACCGAACCCCTGAACAACGCGGGCGAGGCTGAGCGTCTCGATGGAGTTGGCGAACACACACGCGATGGAGGCCAGGGTGAACACGGCCAGCCCCGCCTGTGACACACGCCGATAGCCAACGATCTCGCCCAACGACGCCAGTGGCAAAAGGGCGACCACGATGGCGATCTGATAAGCGTTGACGATCCAGATCGAGGCGGCCGATGACGCCTGTAAATCCTGCGCGATCGACGGCAGGGCGACATTGGCGATCGCGCCATCCAGAACGGCAAGCGTGATACCCAAGCCGATGGACACAATGGCCCAATAGCGCCTGGGTGTCGGCAAGCCGTCAGTGACGGCGTTCTGGGGTTCTGTCATGCCTGACGAACGCCGATGCCACCGTTGCGTTCAGACGGGTGATTGCACCGTCAGCAAAGAGCCGTTCACGCGCATCACGACCACATCCTGTCCTTCGACCGGCGCCTCGCCCACGATCTCGGCCGGCCATTCGGCGCCGGAGATAAAGACGCGACCGCGGCCCGAAACGAAAGTTTCGACTACCCGCGCCCGCTGGCCGACCAGACGGCTGTCGCGGTCGTTGATGTCGGGACCGTCGGGATTGGCTTTGGAGATCAGACGGCGGGACAGCAGGGTGGCGATGACGGTCAGAACCGCGAAGACGGCCACCTCGCCCGGCAGCCCCAACCGCACGCCCGCCGCCGTCATGACCGCGACAACGCCGGCCGACACAGCGGGCCAAAGCAGCCATTCGGTCGAGAACATCGCCTCGACCGCCAGCAGCAGAACCCCGATCGCCAACCAGATCCAGAACGGCTGGGCGACATAGAGATCAGCAAGCGACATCATGGGTCAGCCTCCTTCGATCAGGCCGAGGGTGGAATGGAGCCCCCGGCGGGGCGGCGGGGCGGCGCGGGCCGCACGGGCGGCGTCGCGCCCGAGTTCTGATCCTTGGCCAGGCTGACCATCTCGCCGATGCCGGCGATGGTGCCGACCAGGGCGCCCATTTCGGCCGGCACGATGACCGTGCGTTGCTGCGGGCTGCGCGCCAGTTCCGCGAAGGCCTCGACGTACTTCTGAGCCACGAAATAGTTGATGGCGTTGACGTCCCCGCGGGCGATGGCTTCCGACACCATGGCCGTGGCGCGGGCCTCGGCTTCGGCCTCGCGCTCGCGCGCCTCGGCGTCGCGGAAGGCGGCTTCCTTGCGACCCTCGGCCTGAAGGATGGCGGCCTGTTTTGCGCCCTCGGCGCGGGCGATGGCGGCGGATTTCTCGCCGTCGGCCTCGGTGATGACGGCGCGACGTTCACGCTCGGCCTTCATCTGGCGAGCCATGGCATTGGTGATGTCGGTCGGCGGGGTCAGGTCCTTGATCTCGATCCGATTGACCTTGACGCCCCACGGTTCGGTGGCCGCGTCGATGACATGCAGCAGGCGCGTGTTGATGCTGTCGCGCTGGCTCAGCACCTCATCGAGTTCCATCGAACCGACCACGGTCCGCAGATTGGTCATGCACAGCTGCGAAATCGCATAGGGCAGATCGTCGACGCGATAGGCGGCGCGGGCGGAATCCATCACCTGGATGAAGACGATGCCGTCGACCTTCACCATGGCGTTGTCCTTGGTGATGACCTCCTGGGTCGGCACGTCCAGCACCTGTTCCATCATGTTCATGCGGCGGCCGACGCGTTCCACGAACGGCGTCAGGAAGCCGATGCCAGGGCTCAGCGTCTTGGTGTACTTGCCGAAGCGTTCGACCGTAAATTCACGGCCTTGCGGCACGATCTTGATCACGCTGATCAAAAGCACGATGGCCAGCAGCAGCACGACGCCGGCGAAGATGGTGGTCACGTCCATTCAGATCCCTCCCTGACGCGGCAAGCCTACCCGCTGCGCGCGAGCGGCGCCAGACAAACCGAGAGGACGGCCGCTTTAAAGGCCGTGCTTGGCCCGCCAGGCCACGAGACGGACGCTGACGTCACGCTCGATGTCGCCGTAGAAAAGATTGTAGGGGACGATTTTGCGCCGATCCGCCCAACTGCCGCCAGCAGTCAAGAAATCGGCGTCCGGCGCGCTATGCCACAACAAGCCGCCACGGCATTCGGTGGAGATCAGCCGGCCAGTCAGGGCCGGTCGGGCGCCCCATTCCAAGCCGGTCGCATTGGTCGCGCCACTGTGCTGACGCGCCGCAGCACGCGGCTGGCTAGCAGCACCCGTCACCGGATTCACGCAGATGGGGTCAGTGGACAGGTTCACCAGATCGCCGCGATCGTCCCATTCCAGAGCTCGTCTCAGCTTGCGCCGCGCGCCCCTTTCGTCGCCGTCCTGCACCGACGCCCAGGCCACGATACATCCCGTTTGATCGGCGGCGTCGCAAGGCGAGATCGCCTGCCGGAACATCTCGCGCCCGACCAAGGTCTCGATCAGATAAGCGGCAACAAGCCTGTCCTTCAGGGCCGGATTGGCGCGGAGTTGGTCGCGAACCAGACGCGCTGTCAGCTCTCCGCCCTGTTCGACGCCGGCGATAACGATGGGGCCGGCGGGATGCCGTTGCAGCCACAGTTCGAAGGCGGCCTTTACGTCCTCATAGGCGAAGGCACGCGCCTCGCGCGCGTCATCGCGTAAGGTCAGCCGTGTGTAAAGGCTGGCTTGGCGGTACAGCGGCGCGCTGACCCGGCCTTCTCGGGCGAAGGGCGACGCATAATTCGGCAGCACGACGCGCCGCATATAGGCGTTGGCCCGCGCATCGTCGATCGGCCCATTCCACTCGGCCCCGCCGTCAAAGGTGGTCGGCATGACGAAGAAGACCGCCGCCTGGTTGAGTGTGCCCTGGTCAACCAGCGCCCAGGAGGATGTCTTTCGATAGTCGGGGGCGGGCGGCGGCTTGTAGGTCTGGAACGGCACCTGCGGGTCCAGCCCTGCCCTCAGAATGTCGCCGCTCCACACCGCAACGGCGGCCGTCAGCACGAAGACGGCGGCGAAGCCTGCATATCCGACCCATTGCCTGAAGGTCAGCCGACGCATCAGCGGTACGGATCAGCCGTGGCGAGGAAGTCCTGTACATAGCGCCGCACGCCCTCTTCCAGCGGCGTGGATTGACCCTCGAAGCCTGCGGCGCGGATACGATCCATGCGGGCTTCAGTGAAATATTGGTAGCGGTCGCGGATCGACAACGGCGTATCGACATAGTCGATGGAGGGCGTCTTGCCGGCGGCGTCGAAAGTGGCGCGTGCAAGATCGGCGAACGACCGCGCCTGACCCGAGCCGGCGTTGAAGATGCCCGAGACCTGCGGCGACTGAAGCAGAAACTCGATGATATCCACCACATCGTCGACGTAGACAAAGTCGCGCATCTGGCCGCCGTCCGCATAGTTCGGATTGTGCGACCGAAACAGGGTCACGGTCTCGCCAGCCTCGACCTGGGGCCAGATTTGAGCCACGACCGATTTCATTCCGCCCTTGTGACCTTCGTTTGGGCCATAGACGTTGAAGAACTTCAGCCCCGCCCACTGGGGCGGCGCCTGACCCCGATCCGCCTGCCGAACAGCATACTGGTCAAACAGCATTTTCGAATAGCCATACGCATTTAGCGGGCGAAGCTGCGACAATGATTCTGCATCGTCATCGTCGTTGAAGCCCGTTTCGCCGTCGCCATAGGTGGCAGCGGAAGACGCGTAGATCATCCGCGAGCCTCGGATTGCGCACCAGTCCCATAGGTCGCGAGACAGGGTGAAGTTGGTCCGCAGGATCAGGTCAGCGTCCGGCTCGGTCGTCGAAGAAATCGCGCCCATATGAACCACGGCCCCGATCCGCTCGGCATGACGCTCCAGCTGTTCGAACAATTCTTCGGGCGACCAGAAGTCAGCGATCGCGTGTTTGGCCAGGTTCTTCCACTTGGCCAAGTCGGCCGTCTCCAACCGATCGCAGACGACGACATCATAGGCGGTCTCGGCTGTCAGCCGCGCAACGATGTTTGAACCGATGAAACCGGCGCCACCGGTCACGACGATCATTCTCGGCGTCACTGCGCGCTCCCTGTCATCTTCTCGATCGTTCGCGTGGTCGAATAGCCGTCCTTGAAATCCGCCAGCTTGACCTCGCCGCCCCAGCTTTCGACCAGATCGCCGCCCACGACGCCCTCTCGCGTATAGTCCGAGCCTTTGATCAGAACATCAGGACGCAGCCGTTCGATCAGGGCGATCGGCGTCGGATCATCGAAGCTGGTGACGCGGTCGACGCTGGCCAGCCCGCCGATGACGACGGCGCGACTATCCAGATCATTCACCGGACGCCCCTCGCCCTTCAATCGCTTGACCGATGCGTCGGTATTCAGCGCCACGACCAGACGATCGCACCAGCTGCGGGCCTGCGCCAGATAGGCCACATGGCCGCGGTGCAGGATGTCGAAACAGCCGTTGGTGAATCCGACCTTCAGTCCTTGACGTCGCCACCCTTCGACCTCGGTCGCCAGCTCGTCGAGCGGCGTCACCTTGGATAACGCAGCGGTGGCGTGCTGACTCAGCTCGGCTTCGATCAGCTCGGCGGGAGTAACCACTGCCGTGCCGGCCTTCCCAACGACCACGCCCGAGGCCAGGATGGCGAACTCGACCGCCATCTCCAGCGATGCGCCGGCGCCCAGCGCCAACCCGATCGCGGCCAGGCCTGTATCGCCTGCGCCAGACACGTCGAAGACCTCGCGCGCCCGGCCAGGGAAGTGCTTTACCGGTTCGCCGCGCCGCGCCAGGCTCATCCCTTTGCCCGCACGGGTGACGATGATCGCCTTGGCGGTCGTGGCGGCCAGCAAGGCAGCCAGCGCCGTCTCGACCTCGGCGTCCGTCCCAACCGGCAGGCCGGTAGCGCCGGCCAGTTCCGAAGCATTGGGCTTGATGACATCGACGGCGCCGTAGCGAGCGAAGTCCCTCCCCTTTGGATCGACGACAACCGGCGCCCCGGATGTCTGCGCCGCGTTCAGCGCGGAAGCCAGCAGCGCGTCGCTGACAACACCCTTGGCGTAATCTGAGAGCAAATAGACCGACGCATTTATAAAGGCAGCCGAATGTTGGATCGAGGTAGGCGCAGCCTCGTCATCCAAACGCAACAGCTGTTGCCCTCCCGAAACGAAGCGCGTCTTCACGATGGTGGACGCGCCTGCTGGCCTCGCCACGACGTCTTCTATGTGCGGCTCGGCGGCGATCAGAGCGGTCAGTTCCGCTCCAGCCGCGTCGTCGCCGATCACGGCGCCCAGCCGCGCCACCCCACCCATAGCCGCGATATTGCGCGCGACGTTGCCGACGCCGCCCGGCATGGCGACGGTGCGGCTGGTGCGGAGCACAGGGATCGGCGCCTCGGGCGAGATGCGGCTCACCTCGCCATAGACGTAGCGATCCAGCATCAGATCGCCGACGCAGGCGATCTTCAGGCCGCGCACGCGCTCCAACAGGCTTTGAAGGGCGCCCAGATCCAAGGTGTCAGACATAGGTCCGACCTAGAGGATTCAGGCGGCCCGCGCCACCGGGGCCTTGGCCCCGATCTTGATGGCCAGGTCGTCGAAGGCGATCAGTTCGGCGGCCAGGGCCTCGAACTGGCTCAGCGGCACCATGTTGGGGCCATCCGACGGCGCATTATCCGGGTCCTGGTGCGTTTCCATGAAGACCGCATCGACGCCCACAGCCACCGCCGCGCGCCCCAGCACCGGCACGAACTCGCGCTGACCACCGGACGACGCGCCCTGCCCGCCCGGCTGCTGAACACTGTGGGTCGCATCGAACACGACGGGGCAGCCGATCTCGCGCAGCACCGGAAGCGCCCGCATATCGCTGACCAGGGTATTGTAGCCAAAGCTGGCGCCGCGTTCACAGGCCATGACATTAGGATTGCCGGCGCCAACCACCTTGGCGATCACGTTTTTCATGTCCCAGGGAGCCAGGAACTGACCCTTCTTGATGTTGATCGCCTTGCCGGTAGCGGCGGCGGCCAACAGCAGGTCGGTCTGGCGGCTGAGGAAGGCCGGGATTTGCAGTACATCGACGACCTCGCCGACCGGACCACACTGAACCTCGGAGTGAACGTCTGTCAGGGTCGGCAAGCCGGTCACCTCGCGAATCTCGGCGAAGATCGGCATGGCGTCTTTCAGACCGATGCCCCGCGCGGCGCTGGCGCTGGTCCGGTTCGCCTTGTCGAAACTGGTTTTGTAGATGATGCCGACATTCAACCGCTCGCCGATTTCCTTCAGGGCATGGGCCGTCTCCAGCGCGTGCTGGCGGCTCTCCATCTGGCAAGGACCGGCGATGAAAGCGATTCTTGCGCCGCCGCCGATGACGACAGGCGTCCGAAGACCTTCGGACAACGTAATGACAGCGTTGGGTCGGCTCACGAGGCGGCTCTTTCGACGTTCGGTGTTGTGGAGGCGGCTTTTGCCGCAGCTATTGGGCCATCAGGTGGCGCTCTGAAGGGATGAGCGCAAGTTATCACGGAGTTCGCCCGCGTGGCCACCAAACCTGTCATCCTGTGGTTTCGCCGCGATCTGCGACTGCATGACAATCCTGCCCTGAACCACGCGGCGGAGACGGGGCGGCCAATCTTGCCCGTCTATATTCTGGACGAGCATTTCGAGCGGCCGATGGGCGCCGCGTCGCGCTGGTGGCTCGACAAGTCGTTGAGGGCGCTGGATGCCACGCTTCAAGATCGCGGTTCGCGCCTGATTCTGCGCAAGGGCAATGCTCTGACCCAGCTTCAGGCGCTGATCGCCGAAACCGATGCCGACACCGTCTTCATGAACCGCCTGTTTGAACCTGAGGCGTTTGAGCACGACGCCGAAATCGCCCACACGCTCAAGGCGGATGGTGTCGAATGCCATGGCTTCAATGGCGCCCTGCTCTGCCGCCCCGGTGACGTCCTGAACGGTTCGGGCCAACCGTACAAGGTTTTCACTCCGTTCTTGAGAGCTCTGCTGGCCACGGCTGAGGCCCCGCCTCACACGACGGGGCCCCGCCAGATACAGACGCCCGAAACTGCTCAATCCGACGACCTCGACAGCTGGGAGCTGCACCCCCATCGTCCGGATTGGTCCAAAGGCTTCGACTGGACGCCGGGAGAAGACGGGGCCTCACAAGCCTTGTCCAGATTCATACCATCCGGACTGGAGACCTATGCGAAGGATCGCGACTTTCCCGACCGGCAAGGCGCCAACAGCCGCCTGTCGCCGCATCTTCATTGGGGCGAGATCAGCCCTTGGCGCGCGATAGACCGCGCCCGACAGGCGGCCAAAGACGGCAAGGTGTCGTCGTCGGAGGCCGACAAATTCATTGCTGAGATCTGCTGGCGCGAGTTCTCGGCGCACCTGTTGCACCATTTTCCCTACATCACCGAGCGCGCGTTCCGTGCCGAATATGACGCCATGCCCTGGCGTAAGGACGACGCGAGCCTCAAGGCGTGGCGACAGGGGCGGACCGGATACCCGTTGGTGGACGCCGGCATGCGCCAGCTCTGGACGACGGGCTGGATGCACAATCGGGTTCGGATGGTCGTCGCCTCCTTCCTGATCAAACATCTGCTGATCGACTGGCGCGAAGGCGAAGCCTGGTTCTGGGACACGCTGGTGGACGCCGACCGGGCCAGCAATGTGCAGAACTGGCAGTGGGTTGCAGGCTCGGGCGCAGACGCTTCCCCCTTCTTCCGCATTTTCAATCCCATCACGCAGGGCGAAAAGTTTGATCCCGACGGCGGCTACGTCCGCCGATGGGTGCCGGAACTTCGCCGCCTGCCGGACCGCTGGCTACAATCACCCTGGACCGCACCCGCTGAAGTGCTGCGTGACGCCGGAATCGTTCTAGGGCGCGATTACCCCCAGCCGATAGTCGAACACGAGAAGGGCCGCGCCCGGGCGCTCGCTGCCCTGAAGACCGTTTCCGGTCGCGGCGACGACCACAGCGACCGTGATTGACCCCCTTTGTATTCCGCGTTGAAAGTCAAAAGATGAGCGTCGCACACGCCGATATCGAAGCCGTCGCCAGCCGAACACCGCGCGTGTTCGCCATGTTGCTGCGGCTTCTGGCCGCCAACTGGACCTTCGGCCGCTTGACGGTGCAACTGCCCAATGGCGAGACCCATGTGCTTCAAGGCAAGCAGCCGGGCCCCAGCGGCATGATGACGGTGCGCGACTACCGGTTCGCACGCCGCGTCCTGGCGGCCGGCGATATCGGCTTCGCCGAAGGCTATATCGCGGGCGAATGGGACAGTCCGCACCTGGCCGGTCTGCTCGAAACCCTGGTGGACAACTACGATCACATCCGGCGCCTTTTCGACGGCAACCTGATCATGTGGGTGGTCAACTGGCTGAGCCACCGCACCAATCGTAACAGCAAGACCGGGTCGAAGAAAAACATCCACGCCCACTACGATCTGGGCAACGCCTTCTATTCCCAGTGGCTGGACGGCACGATGACCTATTCATCGGCTCGCTTCAGCCGTGATGGTGAGGCTCTGGAGACGGCGCAGCGTGAGAAATACGCCGCCTTGGCCCGAATGATGGATCTTCGGCCGGGCATGTCGGTGCTCGAAATCGGCTGCGGCTGGGGCGGCTTCGCCGAGTTTGCGGCACACGAGATCGGCGCCGACGTCACTGGGATTACGATCTCCAAAGAGCAGCACGATTTCGCTCGCCAGCGCATGTTCAACGCGGGACTGAGCGACCGCGCCGATATTCAGCTTATCGACTACCGCGACGTGCAGGGCCGATTTGATCGAGTGGCATCCATCGAGATGTTCGAGGCTGTGGGCATGGAGTACTGGCCCGCCTATTTCGGCAAGGTTCACGACGTCCTTCAACCTGGCGGCAAGGCCGGACTGCAGATCATCACGATCCAGGACGACCTGTTCGACGAATACAATGCCCGGACGGATTTTATCCAGAAGTACGTCTTCCCCGGTGGCATGCTGCCCTCCGAAGAACGGCTGGCGCCGGTCGTGTCGAAAGCCGGACTGTCATGGCAGTCGGTGGAACGGTTCGGCCTCGACTACGCTGCGACGCTCAAGCTTTGGGATGAGCGTTTCCAGGCATCCTGGGGCGAGATCAGCAAGCTTTCCGGCTTTGACGAAAGATTCCGCCGGCTCTGGCACTTTTATCTGGCCTATTGCGAGGCCGGTTTCCGCTCTCGCCGCACCGACGTCATCCAACTGAGCCTGTCTCGCCTATGAGCCCGCTGATTTCGACAACGGACCTTGCCGCGCGATTGGGCGCGCCGGATTTGCGGATCGTCGATGGCAGTTGGCATCTGGACGGCCGCGACGCGCGCGCCGACTTTGAACAGGCCCATATCCCTGGCACCGTCTTTTTCGATCTGGACGCGATATCGGATCACGGCAGTTCTTTGCCCCACATGATGCCGACACCAGAGGCCTTCGGGGTGTCGGTCGGCGCGCTGGGCCTCTCCGTCGACGACCAGATCGTCGTCTATGATACGACCGGATTGTTCTCGGCGGCGCGCGTCTGGTGGATGCTGACGACGATGGGCGCGAAGAGGGTTCAGGTGCTCGACGGTGGCCTGCCGCGCTGGCGTGACGAAGGTCTGCCGACCGTCTCAGGGCCTTCGGTCGCGGACGCAGAAGACTTCCATGCCGAGATGGCGCCCGAGGCTGTCGCCTCGTTGGATGACGTGCGCGCGGCCTTGGTCCAGGATACTCAAGTCGTGGATGTACGGGGCGCACCGCGTTTCAATGGTTCAGCACCCGAACCTCGCGCGGGTGTTCGCAGCGGCCATATGCCCGGCGCGCGCAACCTCCCCTACGGCCGATTGCTAAACGATGACGGCACGATGAAACGTGGCGCGGCATTGGAGCAGGCCTTTGCGGACGCCGGCGTGGATATCAACCGACCTGTCATCACGACCTGCGGATCCGGAGTGACCGCCGCCATCCTGACGCTGGGCCTGGCCGAACTCGGCCGCTCATCGCGGCTCTATGACGGGTCGTGGGCCGAATGGGGCGCCCGAACGGACACCCCCGTCGAAACCGGCTAAGATCAGGCCGGCGGCGCCGCGGGGACGACGTCGTCGGCGTCGGCCGGTTCGTCTTCCTCGCCACGCGAAACAACGGTGGCCAAAACCAGGTCGCCCGTAACGTTCAAAGTCGTGCGGCACATGTCCAGGAAGCGATCGACGCCAAGAATCAGGCCGATGCCTTCCGGCGGCACCTTCACCATCACCAGGATCATCGCCACGACCGGCAGCGAACCGGCCGGCACGCCCGCCGTGCCGATGCCGCCTAGAATGCAGACCAGCATGACCACAACCTGCTGCGTGATCGTCAGGTCGATGCCGAAGAACTGGGCCAGGAACAGCACTGTCACGCCTTCAAACAGGGCCGTGCCGTTCTGGTTGGCGGTGGCGCCGACCGTCAGCACGAAACGCGCGATTTTGCGCGGCAGGTGCAACTGCTCCTCGGCCGCCTTCAGCGACACCGGCAGCGAAGCATTGGACGAGGCGGTCGAGAAGGCCACCACCATCGGCTCGCGCACGCCTTTGAAGAAGGCGATGGGCGAGCGGCCGGCCGCCAGCCAGATCACGAGCGGATAGACCACGAACATATGGATCGCCATCGCGCCGACCGCGACGCCGACGAAGGCCGCCAGGCGCACCAACAGGTCCCAACCGAACAGCGCCGCCAGGTTGAACATCAGACAGGCGATGGCCAGCGGCGCCAGTTTGATGAACAGATTGATCAGGGTCATGGAGACCTCGAAGATCCCCTGGATCACTTCCTGCAGACGGTCCGTCGCCGGGCTCTTGGCCATGACCAGACCGATGCCGAAGAAGAGGGCGAAGATCATCAGCGGCAGGATCGCGTTCTCAGCCGCTGCGGTGACCGCGTTCGACGGCACCAGATCCAGGAAGAAATCACCCAACTGGATCGAACTGTCGCGCCCGGTCTGAACGATGCTGGCGGCGCCGTCCTTGCCTTGCTCCAACAGTTGCTGAGCCACCGCCGGATCGACGCCTCGCCCGGGCTGGAAGACGTTGACCATCACCAGCCCGATGACCACAGCGATGCTGGACACAACGACCGTAAGAAGGAGCGTCTTGATGCCCGCCCGTCCCAGCGAGCTGAGATCGCCCATCTCCGCTACCCCGACCACGAGGGCCGAGAACAGCAGCGGGATCACCATCATGAACAGCAGGCGCAGGAAGATCTGACCGATCGGCCCGGTCACATTGTCCGTCAACCAGACCACCCAGGCTGCATCGGCCCCGACCGCCAGATTGACCAGCAATCCCCCGATCAGACCGACCGCGAAACCGATCAACATCAGCCAGTGCAGCGCAAGGCCGCCGCGTTTCGTCTCGGTCATCTGTCCCCCAGGAAGCGATGCAAGCGTCGGCGCTTATCGGATCGGCAGGCCATAGATCAAGCCGGCCGGGCGCGCGTTCCATTGTGCGTTCAAACCGCGCGCCAGGTCGAGCGCCGATTGCGATCCCAGATTCCGCTCGAAAATCTCGCCATAATTCCCGACGGCTTCGACCGCGTCCTTGGCCCAATCGTCGGATAGACCCAGCATGGGGCCGAACTCGCCCTCGGCGCCCAAAAGACGCCGCACGCGCGGGTCCGTCGTGGTCTTGAACTGATCTTCGGCATTGGCCTTGGTGACCCCGAGTTCCTCGGCCAGCATCAGGGCGTTCAGGGTCCAGCGGACGGTCGAGGCCCAGCGTTCGTCGCCCGCCTTGACCACCGGCCCCAGCGGCTCCTTGGACGCCACATCGGACAGGATCACATGCTCGTTGGGATTGGTCAGCACGGTCCGCGCAGCCGCTAGCGCAGAGATGTCGGCGCTGAACGCGTCGCAATCCTCGCGACCATAGGCGTCGCGCGCCGCTTCCTCCGTCTCGAACACGACGGGCCGATATTCGATGCCGCGAGACCGGAAATAGTCGGCGGCGTTGGCCTGAGACGTCGAGCCCGACTGAACGCAGACCCGCGCGCCGGTCAGTTCAGTGGCGCTGTTCAGGTTCAGCGAACGCCGGACCAGAAAGCCCTGTCCGTCGTAGTAGTTGATGCCGGCAAACACGAAGCCTTCGCCCGCGTCGCGGCTCATGGTCCATGACGAGTTGCGCCAAAGCACATCAATCCGGCCGTCGTTGAGCGCCGTGAAGCGATCCGACGCCGACAGAGGCACGAACCGCACCGCATCGGCATCGCCCAGCACCGCCGCCGCCGTCGCGCGACAGAAGTCCACGTCGAAGCCGCGCCACTGGCCGCGATTGTCGGTGTAGGCGAAGCCGACCAATCCCTGATGCACACCGCAGTTCAGGCGACCGCGGCGTTTGATGGCGGTCAACGTCGGGCTTTTCGCGACCGCTGTCGAAGACGCTTGCGCTGGCGTGGCAGGGCTCGTTTCCGGCGCAGGGCTGGCGTCCTTGCGCCCGCAAGCCGTCGTCATCAGCACAACGGCCATCGCTCCGATCGTCCAGCACCGCATCGCGTTCCTATCCCTCGCCGCTTGCGCCCCGCTGGCTTTAGAGGCCTTTAGGGACCGATCCGCAACCCATCGGAGGGACCATGTCGCCGCTTTCGGACCGCACCCGCCTGATCGCCGCCGCCACGCGACGCGGCCAGGGTCGGCGCGGCGTCAATCCACCGATCGAACGCGCTTCGACGATGTTGAGCGATAGCGCGGCCGTCATGCGCGACGAGACCGACGGGCCAACCTATGGCCTAAGCGGAGCCAGCGCCGCCCGCGATCTTCGCCGCGCCCTGGCCGATCTGGAGGGCGCGAAGGAGGCTTTTCTCGTTCCGTCGGGCCTTGCGGCCGTCACGGTTCCGCTGCTGGCGCTTTTGAGACCGGGCGACGAGGTGATCACAACGGACGCTGTCTATGGTCCGACGCGCCGGTTCCTGAGCCGGTATCAATCGACCCGCGGCGTCACGACCCGCTTTTTGCCCGCAGACGCAGCTGCGAAGGCCGTTCTGGCCGCCATTGGCGAGCGCACGCGGTTGGTGCTGATGGAGTCGCCGGCCTCTCTCACATTCGAGATGGTCGATGTCGCCGCCTTGGCCCAGGCCTGCCGCGCACGAGGCGTCCTGACGGTGGTCGATAATACCTGGGCCGCCGGCCTGGCCTATCGTCCGTTGGCCCATGGCGTGGATGTCAGCGTTCAGGCCGTTACCAAATATGTCGGCGGTCATTCGGACGTGCTGATGGGCAGTATTTCTTCGAGCAATCCCGCCTGCCTGCGCGCCATCGGCGACGCCATCGAAGACCTCGGCTGGCATGTGTCGCCCGACGACGCCTGGCTGGCGCTGCGCGGCCTGCGGACTCTGCCGCTGCGGTATGCCGAACAGGCGCGGTCAGGCTTGATCGTGGCGGAATGGCTGCAAGCCCGGCCCGAGGTTTCCCGCGTCCTCTACCCGCCCCTGCCCGGCTCGATCGGCCATGACCTGTGGCGGCGAGATTTCACCGGCGCCGCGTCCCTGATGGGCGTGGTCACGAAGGGCGGCGACAGGGCGGCGGGCGAGGCGTTGCTGAACGCCCTGACCCTATTCGGTCTGGGCTATTCCTGGGGCGGGTTCGAAAGCCTGATCACTCACGAAACCCATCAGATGGCCTACCGCGACCATCCGCCCATGCTTGAGGGCGAACTGATCCGACTGCATGTCGGTCTTGAAGATCCTGCGGACCTCATTGCCGATCTGGAGCAAGGCCTCGCCGCCTTCACCGCCGTACTCACGGTTCCTTAAGCGCCGCAAAGGACTGTGCGCCCGTGCGTGAATCGCCCGTTCATATCCCGGATGATTCTCCGCCGCTGTGGGAACAGTGGGCGGCCGGCTTCGTCATCTTCATGCTGACCGGCGCCCTTATCGCGCCCGTCATCGCGCCGACCCAGGTCGAGACGCCGATCCTGCGGTTCATCTGGTTGCCGGTCTATGCCGTCATCGCCGGCCTGATCGTCTTTCGCTTCGACAAGGTCATCCGCGCCTGGCCGGCATGGCTGATGATGTTCGCCCTGGTCGCCCTGTGTTTCGTCTCGAAATACTGGTCCATCGACCCCGAGGTCACGGAGCGCCGCGTCATCGCCATGGCGATTAACAGCGCTTTCGCCATCTATCTGGGCGCCCGGTTCCGTGACGACGCCCTGCCGCGCGTCCTGATGTACACCTGTCTGGTGATGGCGATCGGCAGCCTGATCATGGTGTTCGGCTATCCGAAGGTAGGGGTGCACCAGTTCGACAACGCCGGCCTGTGGCGCGGCCTCTGGTATGAGAAGAACCAGATGGGGCTGGTCATGGTGGTGGGCGCCGTCTCCGCCGCAGCGACCCTGGCCGCCGATCATATCGCCGGACGCAGCCACCGGATCTGGATCTGCCTGCTGACATTGGGCCTGACCACGCTCCTGGTGCTCGCCACCCAATCCAAGACATCGCTTCTATGCTGGGGCCTGGGCCTGGGCATGATCGGTGGGTGGTGGGCGTTGAAACAGGGCGGCGCCGTCATCACCGTCATCGGCATCTGGCTTGCCGTCATCATTGCGGCGGGCGCGACCTGGCTGTGGAATTCCGACTCCGCCGCAATCCTGGAAGCTCTGGGCAAGGACCCGTCGCTGACAGGCCGCACCCTGATCTGGGAGGCTTTGATGCGGAAGGTCGCCGAACGCCCCTGGACGGGATATGGCTTCAGCGCCTTCTGGGGCGTGGACTCGATCCCTGCGCGCGAAATCCGCATCGAGACCCAATGGCCCGTCCCCTCCGCCCACAACGGCTGGATCGATCTGCTCGTGCAACTGGGCTGGCCCGGTGCGGTGGCGGTAGGGGCCATCATGGCGCTCTCTGCGATCTTCGTCATCGCGCGCACGAACGGGCTCGGTGCGCGCGAAGGCTATTGGAGCATCGCCTATCTATCCGCCTTCACCGCTTTGAGCTTTTCGGAGAGCGTCCTGCTGACCCACGCTAACCTGCCGTGGATCCTGATGTTGGCGATTATGGCCCGTGCCGTGACCTTCGATCCGGCCCCGGTTCGTGCGCCGCTTGCTCGACCGGCCTCACGGGCCTACCAGACCCGGTCCCGAATCGCCTCAGACTATGTGAATGGCCGCCGACCTCTTCGCTTTTGACGACGAACCCGAAGCTCGCAAACCCGAGCCGCCCAAGCCTGTTGCGGTGACCCCGCCTGCGGCTGCGCCCATTATCGCCCCAACCCCCGCGCCGCCACCTGTTCAGGCCACAGCTACGACGGCGGCCGCCACCGGCTATTCCGCCTCATCCATCGAGGTGCTGGAAGGGCTTGAACCCGTTCGCAAACGCCCCGGCATGTATATCGGCGGCACTGATGAGCGCGCCCTGCACCACCTGTTCGCTGAAGTCCTGGACAACGCCATGGACGAGGCGGTGGCCAAACACGCCAAGCTGATCACCGTTGATCTGGACGCCGAGGGCTATCTGTCGGTGCGCGATGACGGTCGCGGCATCCCGGTCGATCCTCACCCCAAACATCCCGGCAAGTCTGCGCTGGAAGTCGTCATGACCGTCCTCCACTCCGGCGGCAAGTTTTCCGGCAAAGCCTATGAAACCTCTGGCGGTTTGCACGGCGTCGGCGTCTCGGTCGTCAACGCCCTGAGCGAAAGCGTCGAGGTCACGGTCTGGCGCGACGGTTTCGAATGGAAACAGGCCTTCAGCCGCGGCCACGTCCTGGCCCCGATCCAGCAAATTGGCCCGTCCAAGAAGCGTGGCACCCTGATCCGCTTCAAGCCCGACGACGAAATCTTCGGCATGGGCGCGGCCTTCAAGCCCGCTCGTCTATTCCGCATGGCGCGGTCAAAGGCCTATCTGTTCCGCGGCGTTGAGATTCGCTGGACTTGCGCGCCAGAGCGGATCACCGACGCCACACCGGCGCAGGCCAGTCTGCACTTCCCCGGCGGCCTCGCCGACGCCCTGATCGACCGTATCGGTCAGTTGGAAACCGTCACCCCGACCTTCGCCGGCCGCGCCGAGCGCCAAGGCGAAGCGGGCGCCTTCGAATGGGCCGTCACCTGGTCGCCGATCGGCTTTGGTGAATCGGACGGCTTCATCCAGTCCTACTGCAACACCGTCTCGACGCCCGACGGGGGCACGCACGAGGCCGGCTTCCGCGCCGCTCTCGTCAAGGGTCTGAAATCCTATGGCGAACTGACCAACGAGAAACGCGCCGCGATCATCACGGCCGAGGACGTCATCGCCAATGCCGGCGCCCTGATCAGCGTCTTCATCCGCAATCCCGAATTCCAGGGCCAGACCAAGGACCGTCTGTCCTCGCCCGAGGGTGCGCGCATCGTGGAGCAGCTGCTCCGCGACCCGCTGGACCACTGGCTGACCGAGAGTCCCAAACAGGCCAACGCCCTGCTGGGCTTCGTCGTCGATCGCGCCGAGGATCGGCTACGTCGCCGCAAGGACAAGGAAGTCCAGCGCGCCGCCGCCACCCGCAAGCTGCGCCTGCCCGGCAAGCTGTCGGACTGCAGCCGTCAGTCGGCTCAAGGCACCGAACTCTTCATCGTCGAAGGCGATTCGGCCGGCGGCTCGGCCAAACAGGCGCGCGACCGCACGACCCAGGCCATCCTGCCCCTGCGCGGCAAGATTTTGAACGTTGCGTCCGCCACCGCTGACAAGCTGCGGGCCAACGTCGAACTGTCCGATCTGGCCCTGGCCTTGGGCGTCCAGCCTGGCAATCGCTTCAACATCGACGACCTGCGCTACGAGCGCATCGTCATTATGACCGACGCCGACGTGGATGGCGCCCACATCGCGGCGCTGCTGATCACCTTCTTCTACCGCGTCATGCCCGAGACGATCCGTCAGGGCCGGGTGTTCATGGCTCTTCCGCCGCTCTACCGCATCAGCGCCGGCCCTTTGAGCGAATATGCCCGTGACGACGCCCACCGCGACGAACTGCTGGCGACCGTGTTCAAGGGCAAGAAAACCGAAATCGGCCGATTCAAGGGCCTGGGTGAAATGATGGCCTCCCAGCTGAAGGAGACCACCATGGATCCCAAGAAGCGCACACTCGCGCGGATCACGGTGCCCGACGCCGAAGCGAGCATCGAGGACTTGGTCGAACGCCTGATGGGCAAGCGCGCCGACGCGCGCTTCCAGTTCATTCAGGAAAACGCTCAGTTCGTGAAAGAAGAACTCGACGTCTAACGGCCTCGCGGCCCTTCCAACGCACGGCGTCGCCTGACAAAAGGGGGCATGCAGACGCCCGCTCCCTCCACCGCCGTGCTTGACGAACTGAAGGCCGCGCTCGGTCCGGGCGGCTGGACCCAGGATCCTGACGTCATCGCCCCGTCGCTGACCGAGTGGCGCAACCGCTGGACCGGCAACACGCCGATCCTGCTGACACCTCGTTCGACGGAAGAGGTTGCGCGCGCTGTGACGATCTGCGCTCAAGAGGGCGTCGCCATTACGCCCCAAGGCGGTGGCACCGGCTTGGTCGGCGGCCAGATCCCCTTCGGCGAGGTCCTGCTGTCGACCCGCAAGATGCGCGCCGTCCGCGATGTAACCCCGCTGGATGACGCCATGACGGTCGAGGCTGGCCTCACCCTGCTGGAGGCCCAGCAGGCGGCGACGGCGGCCGCCCGCTATTTCCCGCTCAGTCTGGCGGCCGAAGGCTCTGCCACCATCGGCGGCGTCATCTCCACCAATGCCGGCGGCACCCAGGTGCTGCGTTACGGCATGATGCGCGACCTGGTGCTGGGCCTCGAGGCGGTCATGCCGAACGGCGAGATATTCCGGGGCCTGAAGCGGCTGCGCAAGGACAACACCGGATATGATCTGAAACAGCTGCTGATCGGCGCCGAGGGCACGTTGGGCGTTGTCACCGCCGCCACCCTGAAACTCTTTCCCATCATGCGTTCGCGCGCCGTCGCTGTCGTCGGGCTGGAGACAGCCGCCGCCTCCGTCGAACTGCTCGCACGCGCCAAGGCCGAGACGGGCGGCGGGGTGGAGGCCTTCGAACTGATGAAGCGCCTCGGCATGGAACTGGTGCTGAAGAACGTTCCTGACACCCGCGAGCCGCTGGACTCGGCGCCCGATTGGTACGTTCTGATCGAGATCGCGTCCGGCACGCCGGGCGGCGCTGAAGCCCAGATGCAGGCCCTGCTGGAAGTCGCCTTCGAGCAAGGCCTGATCACCGACGCCGCCATCGCCCAGAACGACGCACAGCGCGCCGCCTTCTGGCGTCTGCGCGAAGAACATTCGGCGGCGCTCAAGCCCGAGGGCGGCGGCTGGAAACACGACGTCTCCGTCCCTATCAGCCGCATCGCCGATTTCATCGACGAAGCCTCGGACGCCGTCGAACGCTTCCATCCCGGCGCCCGCATCTCGGTCTTCGGCCATGTCGGTGACGGCAATCTGCACTACGACATTCTGCCGGGCGTCGGTCAGGACATCCCCGCCTTCATCAGCCGCTGGAAGGAAGGCTCGCAAGTGGTTCACGATGTTGTCGGAACCTATGAAGGCTCGATTTCGGCCGAACACGGTCTGGGCCGGCTGAAGACCGAAGAGGTCAAACGCTACAAGTCCCCGCTCGAGATCGAGACCATGGCCGCCATCCGCCGCGCCATCGATCCCAAGCGGATTATGAACCCGTCGGTCCTGTTCTAGAACCGACGGGGGGGCCGCCTATCTGAACTTCCGCAGGCCTCTTGGTCCCTGGCGACCGGCGCCGGCGCGTTTGCCCAGCCAGTCTTTCCAGTCGGGCCAGTTGCGACGACGTCCGCCGCCGTCGGCCCATTCCGGTCCCGTCTCGGCGTTGAAGACGGTGATGTCGGTGAGGCCGCCCTGTTTGAAGCTTTGCAGCTTTACACCCTTGCCACGTCCCATTTCGGGCAATTCGGCGAGAGGGAAGATCAGCGTCTTGATGTTCTCGCCGATGGTCGCAACGTGATCTCCGGTCACCCGCAGCACCGCCAGCATTTCGCCGTTCAGTACCTGCTTGCCGCCGCGCTTCTGCGCCAGCGTGTCGTCTTCCGGCGCAATGAAACCGTATCCGGCCTTGGATGCGATCAACAGCTTACCGCCCGGATGGTGCGCCAGGACGTTGATGATCTCGGCCTTCTCGTCCAGGTCGATCATCAGGCGCAGCGGCTCGCCATGGCCGCGTCCGGACGCCAGCTTGTCCGCGCCTATGGTGAAGATGCGCCCATCCGACGCCGCCACCAGCAGCTTGTCGGTCGTATAGGCCGGGACAAGGTAGGCGAGTTGGTCGCCTTCCTTGAACTTAAGCTCCGAGGGATCCTCGACCTTGCCCTTGGCGGCGCGGATCCAGCCGCGTTCCGACAGGATGACGGTGATCGCCTCGCGCGGAATGAAAGCCTCGGGCGCGACAAAGGCGGACGTATCCACCGCCTCGGCGATCGTCGTCCGGCGCGGCGAGATGAGCGCCTTGCGCACGGCCTCCAGTTCCTTGGAGATCGCCTTCCACTGCTTGCCTTCTGACGACGTCAGCACCTTCAGGTTGGCAAGTTCTTCGGACAGAGCGTTGAATTCCTTCTCGATCGTCATCTCTTCCAGACGCGCCAACTGACGCAGTCGGGTGTCGAGGATGAAGTCGGCCTGAACCTCCGTCAGACCGAAGCGCGCGATCAAGACGGCCTTCGGCTGCTCTTCCTCGCGGACGATACGGATCACCTCATCGAGGTTGAGGAAGACGATGCGCAGGCCTTCCAGCAGGTGCAGACGCTTCTCGACCCGGGCGATCCGCCATTGCGAACGGCGGTTCAGCACCTCGCGTCGGTGATCCAGGTAGGCGCGCAAGCAGTCTTTCAGCCCCATGACGCGCGGCGTGCCGCTGGCGTCCAGCACGTTCATGTTGATCGGGAAGCGGACCTCCAGATCGGACAATTTGAACAAGCTTTCCATCAGCATTTCAGGCTCGATGGTGCGGTTCTTGGGCTCCAGGATCAGGCGGATGTCCTCGGCCGACTCGTCGCGCACATCGCCCAACAGCGGCGCCTTTTTGTGCTCGATCAGGTCCGCCAGCGCCTCAATCAGTCGCGACTTCTGCACCTGATAGGGCATTTCGGTGACGATGATCCGCCACACGCCGCGCCCCAGATCCTCGGTTTCCCAGCGCGCGCGCAGACGCACCCCGCCCCGCCCCGTTTCATAGGCGTCCAAGATGGAGGCATGGCCTTCAACCGCAACGCCCCCGGTCGGGAAGTCGGGACCCGGCACATGCTGCACCAAGTCGTCGGTCGTCGCGTCCGGTCGCTCCAGCAGCAGTTGGCAGGCGTCGATCAGTTCGCCGACATTGTGCGGCGGGATCGAGGTGGCCATGCCGACCGCGATGCCGGACGAACCATTGGCCAGCAGATTCGGGAAGCCGGCGGGCAGGACGATCGGTTCCTCGTCCTGGTCGTCGTATGTAGGCCGGAAATCGACGGCGTCTTGATCAATGCCATCCAACAGCAGAACGGCGGCCGGCGTCAGCTTGCACTCGGTATAGCGCATGGCCGCGGCGCTATCCCCGTCGATATTGCCGAAGTTCCCCTGACCGTCGACCAACGGATAACGCTGGGCGAAATCTTGGGCGAGGCGCACCAGGGCCTCATAGATCGAGGCGTCGCCGTGGGGGTGGTATCCGCCCATCACCTCGCCGACCACCTTGGCGCATTTGCGCGCCGCCGCCTGCGGGTTTAGCCGCATCTGATGCATGGCGTAGAGGATGCGTCGGTGCACGGGTTTGAAACCGTCACGCACGTCCGGCAGCGCGCGATTGGTGATGGTCGACAGGGCGTAGGCCAGATAGCGGCGGCTGAGCGCCGTCTCCATCGGCTCGTCGATGATGCGGCCGCCTTCCGGCGGCGGGGCGTGGATCGTCATGGCTCTGCGAATCGGGGATTGGAAGCGGGAAGTCTAGCCCGTAAGACGCCAGATTGGGGGATAAGCGCGCTGGGGAGTCACCAAACCGCTCCGCCGTGCGTATGTGAGAGACACACCCTCGTCAGGCTGCGCCATGATCCTGTTCCTGCTGTCCTATCTCGCCGGCGTTCTGACCATCGTCAGTCCCTGCATCCTGCCGGTTTTGCCCTTCGTTTTCGCACGGGCGGATCGGCCTTTCATCCGCAACGGTTTGCCGTTGTTGGTCGGGATGGCCGTGACCTTTGCGGGCGTGGCGACGCTGGCGGCGCTGGGCGGCGGCTGGGCGGTTCGGGCCAATGAGGTCGGGCGCTGGATCGCCTTGGCCGTCATGGCGGTGCTGGGCGTCAGCCTGTTGTTTCCGGCCGTGGGCGATCGCCTGATGCGGCCGTTCGTAGCGGCGGGGTCCTGGCTGACCGATCGCGCCGAGCGCCAGGGCGGCGATCAGGGCGACGTGCGCTCGTCCCTGCTGCTCGGCGTCGCAACAGGGCTGCTCTGGGCGCCGTGCGCCGGACCTATTCTGGGCGTGATACTGACGGGCGCAGCGCTTCAGGGCGCCGGCGTCGGAACGACGGTTCTGCTGCTGGCCTATGCAGCAGGCGCGGCGACATCGCTGGGTCTGGCCCTATTGGTCGGCGGTCGCGTGTTCAAGGCCATGAAGGGCGCGTTGGGCGTCGGCGAATGGGTGCGGCGCGGCCTGGGCGTTTTGGTGCTGATCGGCGTGGTCGTGATTGGCTTGGGTGCGGACACGGGACTGTTGACACGGATCTCGGCCGCCAGCACGGGCCGGATCGAACAGGCGCTGCTGGGCGGGATCGGGCGCGGCATGCCGACGAACCAGGCCCCGGCCGATCTGGCAAATCTGCCCGTCGAAGGGGTGATGCCGCCGCTGACCGGGGCGACGACCTGGATCAATACCCCGCCGCTCACGACCGAGCAGCTGAGGGGCAAGGTGGTTGTTGTCGATTTCTGGACCTACTCCTGCATCAACTGCATCCGCTCCATCCCCTACGTCCGCGCCTGGGCTGAGAAGTACAAGGATCAAGGTCTGGTGGTGATCGGCGTGCACACGCCCGAGTTCGCCTTCGAGAAATCCGAGGCCAACGTCCGCCAGAACATCCAGCGGCTGGGCATTACCTATCCGGTCGCCATGGACAACGAGTTCGCCATCTGGCGGGCGTTCAAGAACCAGTACTGGCCGGCCCACTACTTCATCGACGCCAAGGGGCAGATCCGTCATCACCACTTCGGCGAAGGCGACTATGCGGGCTCCGAACGCGTGATACAGCAGCTTCTGAAGGAAGCGGGCGCAGCGAACGTCGCCAGCAACGTCGTCTCAGTTGAGGCTGAGGGCGCAGAGGCCGCCGCCGACATGGCCCAGGTCGAATCGCCGGAGACGTACGTCGGCTATGGCCGCGCCGAGAACTTCCGCTCTCCCGGCGGCCTGGCCAACGACGTAATCAAGGACTATGTCGCCGCGCCGCTGAAACTGAACGATTGGAGCCTGTCGGGCCGCTGGCGCGTGACGCGTGAGCATGCCGACCTGCAGACCGCTGGCGGCCGTATCGCCTTCCGCTTCAAGGCGCGCGATCTCCATCTGGTCATGGGGCCCAGCAAGCCGGGCGCACCCGTCCGATTCCGCGTCCGGATCGATGGCGCGGCGCCGGGCGCCAACGCCGGCAGCGACATCGACGCCCAGGGCCTCGGCCGGGTCGACGGCGAGCGACTGTACCAACTGGTCCGGCAGACGGGCGCGGTGCGCGAACGGACGTTCGAGATTGAGTTCCTGGATCCCGGCGTTCAAGTCTTCGCCTTCACTTTCGGCTAGAGGCGGCCGGCGTCGCCCAGTTTGTCCAGCATCCACACACGCGCAGGCGGCAGGGGCTTGTTCTGTGGGTGGAAAACGAACTGCTCCAGGAAATGCCCCGTCAGGTCGAACCCGGCCCGGACGTCGCCCTCGATCAGACCGGATTGGACGCCCAGCATGAAGGGCGGCAGGGTCAGCATCTTGTCGGCATAGGGTGCGCCGGCGTCACGACTGACGGCCCGGCCCGTGCGGGGACTGACGTAGATCAAATCGTCGGCCGTGCCGGTCGCGGCGCATTTCGACAGGTCCAGACCAAAGCCCAGATCTTCCAGGAGGCCGGCCTCGAACCGCACGAAGATCGCAGGCCAGACCGCCGGCATCTCGAACGCCGCCATCAGCGCCTCGAACGCAAGAAAGACGCCGGGATGCGGCTCACGCTCGGGCAACGCCCCTTGTGTCACGCCTGCCGCCGCCGCCAGTCCGGTCAGGGCCAGGGCGTCGTCGAAGAGGGCGCTGGGCCCCTCGCCTACCGGCTCCAGCCGCACAGCGCCGAGGTGATCCGAGGTGCGGGCGCGGTAATCGGCCACGACTCGCGCGCCCGCCTGCAGGAACGGCTTCATCTTGCGTGACGCTCCGCCCGCCACATAGGCAGAGCGCCTGCCGTGGTTCTCGGTCAGCAGATCGACCACGGCGCCCGTATCGCCGTGGCTGCGCGCCGACAGGACGAACGCCTCTTCGTGGAAGTCCATCAGTCCGCCGGATCCTGAGCGATCAGCCCGACCACGCTCTTGGCCTTGTCGTTCGGCACGGTGAAACTGAGCACATATTGCTCGATCTTCCAGCCGTCGTGGGTCAGGCGCAGCACGCCTGAGCCTCGCGTCAGGCCGTAGGCGTCGTTGTCCAGCAACTCATCGAACCAGACGATGCAGCGGCAATCGCCCGGCGCCAGGGTCGCTACCCGGTCATGCGGGCGATAGGTCCAGCCTTTCCCCTGTGAGAAATAGGGCGCGGCGTAGGCGCGAAACTCAGCCAGCGACCAGCGCTCGGTCGCATCCGTGCCGATGAACCGGGCGTCGGGCGTAAACAGATCGAAATAGGCCTCGCCGTCCGCTCGCGAGGCCGCCGCGTGCATTCGGTCTAAAACGGCGCCGGCCTCGACGACGGGATCGCCCGCAGCCTGCGTCGACGAAGCGGAAAGGACCAGAGCGGCAAGAAGAGCGATCATGGTCTTGTTCTACTCCTGTTCTCCTCGCCCGGAAACAGTCGGACGCCTCAGCGCGCCAGCGTGGTCGGAAACTCGTGGCCCAAGGCCTCGGCCATCGCCTGCTGGCTGATCAAGAAGATCTGGTCACGCAGGTGATAGTTGTTGGACAGGACGATCACCGTCACGTCGGCGTCCGGCTGATAGAGCATCAGGTTGCGGAATCCGCCCCAGCTGCCGGTGTGATAGATCTGGCGGTCCTGGAAGCTCGGCCGCACCTGATCGCCAAGACGGTTGGCGAAGATGCCGAAACCCCAGTCCCGACGTGGATGGCTGCGCTCGTTCGGCTTGGTGTCGGCCGGCGCGTGGTCAGCCAGCATCTGCTGATAGCTGGCGGGGGTCAGCAGGCCGCCGCGGTGCAACGCCCTTTGCCAGACCAGCAGATCGTCCAGCGTCGAATAGACCGCGCCGGCGCCCGCTACGATGGAGGTGTTGGCGTTCGGCTGGGCCGCCAGACCGCCGGGGAAGTTGGCGTAGCCCATGATGACGCCGTGATCGCCGCCATCGAGATCAAGACCGCTATCTTTCATGCCGAGAGGCTTGAAGAAGGCTTCGCGCATATAGGTCTGGAAGGGCTTACCGCTGGCCTTTTCGACGATGGCGGCGGCTAGATTGAAACCGGCGTTGTCGTACCGGACCTTGGCGCCCGGCTCGAACTGAAGCGCGAACCGTTTCGAATCCTCGGTCAGTTCGTCCAGCGTCGCCGGCGTCGTGCGGCGCATGCCCCAACCGGGCCGCGCCATCAGATCGGGAATGCCCGAGGTATGCGACAGCAGATGGCTGATGCGGATCGGCGCCCAGGCCTGCGGACAGGGCTGGATCCATTTGCAGACCGGATCGGAGACGTTGAGCTTGCCTTCGTCCTGAAGCTTCAGGATCGCCGTCGCCGTGAACTGTTTGGAGATCGAGGCCAAGCGGAAGCGCGAGCCCAGCGCCAACGGCTGGTCCTGCTCGTAGTTGGCCTTGCCATAAACCTGGCGGAACAGGACCTTGTCGCCCTTGGCCACCAGAACCGCGCCCATGAAGCGTCCTGAAGCAGCTTCGCGATCCAGGCGCGCCGCGAGCTGCGGTAAGTCCTGAACTACGACCACGGGTGGTCGCGGCGGCGCATCGGCGCGCTCGGTCGCCAGTTCCACATCGGTCTTGGGCGCCACGGCCGTGGCGATGCCGCCCCAGACCGCGCCGCCAAGGATCAGCGCCCCGAGGACGCCCAGAACGAGCCGGGGATGCCCCCCGGCGGTACGCGGCACATCAAACACAGGAACTCAGACGTCGAAATCCAGACCGAACTGGGCATAGAGGGCGCGGCTGTCCTGCCATTTCGGATCGACCTTGACGGTCAGGAACAGGTGCACCTGACGGCCGAGGATTTCGTTCAATTCCTCGCGCGCCTTCTGGCCGATCCATTTCAGTGTCTGGCCGCCCTTTCCCAGCACGATGGGCCGTTGGCTCTCGCGCTCGACATAGATGGTCTGTTCGATCCGAGCCGAGCCGTCGGCGCGATCCTCGAAACTGGTCGTCTCCACCGCCGCCGAATAAGGCAGCTCCTCATGGACGCGCAGATAGACCTTCTCGCGCGTGATCTCCGCCGCAAGAACCCGAACCGGCACGTCGGCCGCCTGATCCTCGGGATACAGCCACGGCCCCTTGGGCATGGACAGGGCCAGACGCTGCTTCAGGTCCTCGACGCCGTCGCCGTTGGCGGCCGAGATCATATACACCTCGGAATAGACGCCGCTTTCGAACAGCTTCTGCGACAGGGCCAGCAGGGTGTCGCGGCGCATGCCGTCGATCTTGTTCAGCGCCAGAACAACCTTGGTCCCGGTGGCCTGCAGGTTGGCGATGATGGTCTCGGTGTCCTCAGCCGAGCGACGATCGGCCGCCGTGCCCTCGCGGCCTTCGGCGTTGATGTGGGACTGGGCGTCGATCAGGTGAACGACGATGTCCGCATCTTCTGCTCCGCCCCAGGCTGAGGCGACCATGGCCCGGTCCAGACGACGGCGCGGGGTGAAGATGCCGGGCGTGTCGACCAGCACGATCTGGGCGTCGCCTTCCATGGCGATGCCGCGCACCGGAAAGCGCGTCGTCTGCACCTTTTGCGTGACGATCGAGACCTTGGACCCGGTCAGCCGGTTCACCAGCGTGGACTTGCCGGCGTTGGGGGCGCCGATGATGGCGGCAAAGCCTGCGCGCTGGTTTTCGATATCGGTCAAATGACGCCTTCACGTTTGAGGAGAGCCGTTGCGGCCGCCTTCTCCGCCTCCTGACGCGAACGCCCTTGCGCGGTCAAGGGCTGCACGTCCTGCACGGACACTTCGACGGTGAATGTCGGCGCATGATCCGAACCCGTCCGATCGGCGACGCGATAGGTCGGCAGCGGCCGCCCCAACCCTTGCGCCCATTCCTGAAGCGCCGATTTCGGATTGGTCACGGTGCGGGACGGCGGCGCCGACAGTTCGTCGGACCAGGCCCGTTCGAACACGGCCTTGGCGGCATCCAGCCCGCCGTCCAGATAGACCGCCGCCAATATGGCCTCGACCGCATCGGCGATGACGCCGGCCTTGCGGCGCCCACCGGTCTTCGTCTCGCCGGGCGAGAGCCGCAGCGCAGGCCCAACGCCCAGGGCTTCGCCCACGCGGGCGCAGGCGCCCTTGTCGACCAGGGCGTGCAAGCTGGACGAGAGTTGGCCTTCATCCGCCGTCGGAAACTGAGCCGACAGGCGCTCGGCGACCAGCAGACCCAGCACCCGGTCGCCCAGAAACTCCAGACGCTCGTTGTCGCGTGGACCGTGGATGCCGACCGGCGCGCCCTCGCCCACGCTGGCGTGTGTCAGGGCTCGCTCGAGCAGGGCCTTGTCCTTGAACCTGTGTCCAAGGCGCGTTTCCAGCGCCGCGACCGCTTCGGCTCTCAGATTAGCCATCAATGGAGGACGTTGAAGAACCGGTTCAGCCGCACGTTGAACCAACTGACGGGGTTCCACAGCGACGAACCGGGCTTCCACGAGAACAGGATGATCTGCGCCTTGCCGACCAGGTTCTCGGCCGGGACCATGCCCACGCCGCTGGACTGTTCGACACGGCTGTCGATCGAGTTGTCGCGGTTGTCGCCCATCATGAAGTAGTGACCGGCAGGGACTTCATAGACCGGAGTGTCGTCCAGATCGTTTCCGGGACCGAAGTCCTGGGTCATGAAGCTCTTGCCTTCCGGCAAGGTCTCGCGGACCTCGGTCACAGGACGCGGGCCGAAGATGTCGTTGATCTCCTGCTCGCTGACCACGACGTCCTGCACAGGCTTGTCGTTGATATACAGCTTGTTCGCGATCATCTGGATGCGGTCGCCGGGCAGGCCGATCACGCGCTTGATGAAGTCGGTCTTGTTGTCACGCGGCAGCTTGAACACGACGATGTCGCCGCGCTTGGGCGCAGAACCCATGATCCGGCCGTCGAACAGCGGCGGGCTGAACGGGATCGAGTGTTTGGAGAAGCCGTACGACCACTTGGAGACGACAATATAGTCGCCTTCGTAGAGGTTCGGCTCCATGGAGGCCGAAGGAATGGTGAAGGGCTGGAACAGGAAGATGCGCAGCACCATCGCGATCAGCAGGGCGAAGACGATGGTCTTGAAGATTTCGCCGGTTTCGCTGGCCGCCGAAGCCGCCTTGTCACCGCCGTTGGGCGTCTTGGCATAGACCTTGTGGTTCGCCGTCGTCGGCTCCTGCACCGACTTGACCGGAGCGTCTGCCTCCGAGGCCGCAAATCGTTCTTCGGGGGTGGCGTCGCGATTGGCGTCGTCGGGCTTTTGGTCTTCGCTCATGCGATCAGGCATCCTCGCCGCGTCCGCGCGGTCATCGCGCACGCCTATAACCTGATTACGACTGCGGCAAGGCTTCGATCACCACGAAGGCGAGCGCATAGGGATGTTCGTCGCTCAGCGTCAGGTGGATTTTCGCCTCGTGTCCGGGCGGCGTCAGACGCGCCAGATGCTCGGCTGCGTGGCCGGTGAGCGCCATCGTCGGCTGGCCCGAACGCAGGTTCACCACCCCCATGTCGCGCCAATAGACATCGGCCCGCATTCCCGTGCCCAGCGCCTTGGCGCAGGCCTCCTTGGCGGCGAAGCGTTTGGCGTAGCTCCAGGCCGGGTCCGGCTTCCGATCCGATCGGGCGCGTTCCAGTTCAGTGAAGCAGCGGGTCTTGAAGCGATCCCCGAACCGATCAAGAGACGCCTGGATACGTCGGATGTCAGACAAATCTGCGCCGACGCCGATGATCATTTGGCTGCATCCATCGCCGCTCGCATCCGGCGGATCGCCCCGTCCAGGCCGATGAAGATCGAGTCGCCGATCAGGAAATGGCCGATGTTCAGCTCGCGAATTTCGGGAATCGCCAGCATACGCGGGGCCGTGTCGTAATCCAGACCGTGACCTGCATGGACCTCAAGCCCCAGGATGTCGGCCTGGTGGGCGGCGGCGGCCAGGCGTTCGAACTCGACCTCTCGCTCTGCCGGATCGGTCAGGTGGCAGTAGCGGCCGGTGTGGAACTCGACCACCTTGGCGCCGACGGCGGCGGCGGCCTCGACCTGCGCTTCGGACGGTTCGATGAACAGAGACACCCGGATGCCGGCGTCCGCCAGCGCCTTGACCACGGGCGCAATCCGTCCTTCGTGACCGGCGACAGCCAAACCGCCTTCAGTCGTGACCTCCTCGCGCCGCTCGGGCACCAGACAGGCGGCATGCGGCTTGTGACGCAGGGCGATGGCCAGCATCTCGGTCGTCACCGCCATCTCGAAATTCAACGGCTTGCCCGCTCGCGCACACAGGGCGCTCAACACATCGATATCGGCGTCGGTGATGTGGCGGCGATCTTCGCGCAGATGGGCGGTGATGCCGTCGGCCCCGGCCGCCAGCGCCGCCTCTGCCGCGCGGGCCGGATCGGGGTGCGTCCCTCCCCGCGCATTTCGCACCGTGGCGACGTGGTCTATGTTGACGCCCAGCCTGACCCGTTCGCGCATGGCTCTACTTCGACAATCTGCGGCTGCCGGGATCTTCGACCGGAAGCGCGGCCAGTTCCGGCGGCAGGGCGTCGGCCGCATAGGCCGGGACCTCCAGCGACGCCAGGGCGATCAGAGGCACGCCAACATCCGCCTTGCCGCCCGAGCGATCGACGATACAGGCAGCGGCGATCACCTCGCCCCCGGCGGCCTGGATGGCGGCGATGCATTCGCGCGATGACAGGCCAGTCGTGACGATGTCTTCGACCATGACGACCTTTTCGCCCGGCTCGACCGAGAAGCCGCGACGCAGCTTGAACTGACCGCCTTCGCGCTCGACGTACATCGAACGGACCTTCAGGTGTTTGGCCGTCTCGTAACCGGGGATGATGCCGCCCACGGCCGGCGAGATGGCGACATCGACCGGGCCGACCGTGGCGACGATCTTTTCGGCCAAGGCCTTGCACAGCCGCTCGCATCGCGCGCCATCCATGAAGACTAAATTCTTCTGCAGGAAGACCGGGCTGTGCAGACCCGACGACAGGACGAAATGGCCTTCGCGCAGGGCGCCGGCGTCGCGAAACTCGTTGAGGACGTCTTCAGTGTTCATGACAGGGTTCTAGACCCGGATCGCGCGCGGATGAACCCTGCGGCGACGCTTCATTCGATGTTTTCGTTCGGCCGCAGCCCGCGTGAGAGCAGTTCGGCCCAGACGCCCTCGGCGTCCTCGGCGAAACCGATCAGGTCAAGGTCAGACGCGGCGATCATTCCGTGCTCGACCAAGGCGTCGAAACCGATCACCGAGGTCCAGTAGGCCTTGTCCACCAGAACGACCGGAACCGGCGGCGCCTTCTTCGTCTGGCGCAACGTCAACATCTCGAACATCTCGTCGAAGGTGCCGAAGCCGCCGGGAAACACCACCAGCGCATTGGCGCGCATCGCCAGATGCATCTTGCGCATCGCGAAATAGTGGAAGCGGAACGTCAGCTCCGGGGTCGAATAGGCGTTCGGCTCCTGCTCATGCGGCAGGGTGATGTTGAACCCGACGGACGGCGCGCCCGCGTCCATGGCCCCGCGGTTGGCCGCTTCCATGATGCCGGGGCCGCCGCCGGTGGCGATAACATTGTCGCGGGGTTCGCCGACGCGACCTCGCAAGGCTCCGCCCCGCTCGGACGCCAGTCGACCAAAGGCGCGGGCCTCTTCATACCAACGATGCCCTTCGCGGATGCGCGCGCTGCCGAAGACGACGAGGGTCGAGCGCACGCCCCAGGCCCTCAACGCCTCCTCGGGCTTGGCGTATTCCATCAGGAACCGCACACCGCGCATCGAATCGCCCAGCAGGAAGTCCTGATCCATCGCCGCCATGCGATAGGACGGCGAGGCCATCTGCGCCGCGTTCGGCTTTATCGCGTCGCTCATTCGCCCCGCGCGCGCTCGACGGAATCGACCGACGGATTGGCGCGCAGCGCCGCCATGATCATGGTGGCATGCTTAGCGTCTTCGACCTCGACATCCACGTCCACGTCGAAGAAGTCCTGCTGACGGTGCGCCATCGACAGGTTGATGATGTTGCCGCCGGCCTCGCCGATGAGAGTCGTGACCTGACCCAGCACGCCCGGCGCATTGCGGATTGTCGCACGGATACGCGCGGCGGCGACCGCGTCCGTTTCGGCCTGAGGCGTCCATTGCAGGTCATGCCAGACCGAATCGTCATCGGCGAAGGCGGCCAGGGTCTGGCAATCGATGGTGTGCACCGTCAGGCCGGATTCCGGTTCCAGAATGCCCACGATCCGGTCGCCCGGCACGGGCGTGCAGCATTGACCGAAATGCACCGACACGCCAGGCGTCAGCCCCCCGCCGCGCACGAACAGCCGCGCTTTCTCGCCCTCGATGCGCTGCTTCTCGGGCCCGGCCTTCAGCCGCCCCTTCAGCGCGGGGAACAGGATTTCGGCCGCCGTCGTCGGCGATAACCGCCCGCGACCCAAGCCTTCGAACAGATCGTCGTCGCTCGCGACCGCCAGCAGTTCCAGAACCGGCTTCAGCGACACGTCGGTCAGGGTCTTGTCGACCCGGCCCAGGGTTTGATCCAGCGCGACGCGGCCCAGCTTGATGAACTCTTCGCGCTCGGAGGTGCGGATATGACGGCGAATGGCGGAACGCGCGCGGCCCGTGACCGTCAGACTGCGCCAGTCGGCAGGCACTTCGCGCTTGGAGCCGCGGATGATCTCGACCACGTCGCCGTTCTGGAGCGGCGTGCGCATGGGCTTCAACTCGCCATTGACCTTGACGCCGACGGCGGTGTCGCCGACCTCGGTGTGGACGGCATAGGCGAAGTCCAGAGGCATTCCCCCGCGCGGCAGGGTGACCAGTTGCCCCTTCGGCGTGAATACGAAGACCTGGTCCAGATACATTTCCAGCTTGGCGTGCTCGACCCAGTCCTCGCCGCCCTCGCCGTGCTCGATCACCTGAACCAGGTGACGCAGGTTCTGAAGCGGGTCACGCCCGCCGCCCTGTTCCATCGCCTCGCGGTCGAAGCCATAGGAATGGTTCTTGTAGCGCCAGTGGGCGGCGACCCCGTCCTCGGCGATCCGGTCCATGTCCTCGGTGCGGATCTGCATCTCGATCCGCAGGCCCCGGGGGCCGACGACGGTCGTGTGCAACGAGCGATAGTTGTTCGACTTGGGCGTCGAGATGAAATCCTTGAACCGCTCGGGCACCATCGGCCATTCGCGGTGGATCACACCCAGCGCGCGATAGCAGTCGTCCTCCGCCTCGACGATAACGCGGAAGCCGTAAATGTCCGACAGGGACGAAAAGCCGACCGACTTGCGCTGAAGTTTGCGCCAGATCGAATAGGGCGTCTTCTGCCGGCCATAGACATTGGCCTTCAGGCCCGCCTCGGACAGGACCCGCTCGACCTCGTTCGCCACGCCGTCGATGGCGCGACCATGCTCCAGCTTCAACGCCTCCAGCCGCCGCTCGATGGCGGTCTTGGCCGTTGGGTTCAGATGGGTGAACGCCAGCTCTTCCAGCTCGGACGCAATCGAGTGGATGCCGATCGACCGACCCAGGGGCGCATAGACTTCCAGCGTCTCGCGGCTGATCCGCTCGCGCTTCTCCGGCTTCACGAACTGGAGCGTGCGCATATTGTGCAGACGGTCGGCCAGCTTGACCAGCAACACCCGCACGTCACGGCTGATGGCCAGGATGAACTTGCGCAGGTTCTCGGCCTGACGCGTATGTTCGGCCTGAAGTTCCAGCCGGCTCAGCTTGGTCACGCCCTCGACCAGAACCGCGACTTCTTCTCCGAACATGCCGGCGATGTCGTCGCGCGTCGCCGACGTGTCCTCGACCACGTCATGCAACAGGGCGGTGACGATGGTGGCGGTGTCGAGCTTGTAGTCGGTCAGGATCCCCGCAACCTGGATCGGGTGCGCGAAATAGGGATCGCCCGAGGCCCGCAGCTGCGAGCCGTGCATCTTCATCGCATAGACATAGGCGCGGTTCAGAAGCGCTTCGTCGGCAGTGGGGTCATAGGCCTTGACGGCCTCGATCAGCTCGAACTGACGCAGGATTGGCGCGCGCTTGGGCTGCGGCGCCGGATCGACGAGCGCCGTCTGAGGGTCGTTTTTGTTTGCAGCTTGGGGCGCCGGCGGAACCGTCTCGGTCCGCGCCGGCAGGATAGTGACGCCAGGGGCTCCCTCGGGCGTCAGTACCGCTCCTCCTGACCGCCGTCGCGGTCGCTTTGCAGGGCGCGGATCAGTTCCGCCTCGGCCATGTTCATGTGCTGCGGCGAGGCCAGCAGAGCGACCGTTTCGGCCTCATCCTCGGCTTCCGTCCGCTCATCGACGCGTTGCAGCGTGGTGATGATGGTCTCGCGCAGTTCGTCCGGCACGACGGTGTCGTCGGCGATCTCGCGCAGGGCGACGACAGGGTTCTTGTCGTTGTCGCGGTCGATCGTCAGGGCTGCGCCGTTGGCGATGCTGCGGGCGCGGTGGCCAGCCATCAGCACCAGACCAAAGCGGTTCGGAACCTTCTCGATGCAGTCTTCGACGGTGACGCGGGCCATGAAATTCCTCGAACGCGGGGGAGAACCGCGTCAAATACAGATGAGGACGGCTTTTTGCAACGCCACAGGGGCGGAAGTTAGGCATCAGGTCGGGCGGGCGTCGACGCCGACGGAGGTGGAAGCGGCCAGATCGCTCGCGGCCCCGCCATGCGGATGCGTCCATGCCGGCGCGATCTCGGCGATGGGGCCCATGACGAACCGCCGCTCGGCCGCGCGAGGATGGGGCAGGATCAGCCCCTCTAGATCGCCACTCAGTCGTCCGTAGGCGATCAGGTCCAGATCCAGCGTCCGCGGCGCATTGCGCACCGATCGTTCGCGGCCGAACGCGTCCTCGATCCGGCCGAGCGCCGCCATCAGGGCATGCGGATTTTGTTCTGTGCGGACGATGACCACGCCATTCAGGAAGGCTGGATCGTGCGGATCAGGCCAGGCCTGGGAAGACCACCACGACGAGCGTGCGACGACATCGATCCCTTCGCTACGAAAACGCGCGAGCGCCGCCTCCAGCGCTTCGGTGCAGGACGACCATGCCCCCTTGTCATTGCAGCCCAGGGCCACGATGACTGCATCATTCAGGTCGAACCCGTCATCGATTCCGACGGCGACCGCGCGATCCGATTTTTCATCTCTTTCGACGGCTTCGACCATGTTTTATCCCACCGACCGGCTGGCGATCTTTATCGACGGCTCGAACCTGTACTCCGCAGCCCGAGCCTTGCAGCACGACATGGATTTCCGGCGGATGCTCGACTGGTTCCGCGAGAGGTCCATCTTGACCCGCGCATACTACTATACGGCCGTGGTCGAGGGCGAAGAATTCTCGCCGGTGAAGCCGCTGGTGGACTGGCTCGACTACAACGGCTTTTCGGTCGTCACCAAGCCGGTGAAGCGGTTCACGGACAATAGCGGCCACAGCCGGATCAAGGGCAATATGGACATTGAGATCGCGGTGGACATGCTGGAACTGGCTCCGCACATCGACCATGCGGTGCTTTTCTCCGGCGATGGCGATTTCCGGCGAGTGGTCCAGGCGATCCAGGCCAGGGGCGTGCGTGTCACTGTCATCTCGACCCAAAAGACCCAGCCGCCGCATATCGCCGACGAACTGCGTCGTCAGGCCGACGCCTTCCTGGACCTGAACGATCTGATGACCGACTTCGGCCGCCCGAAGGCCGCCCAATGACCTTGACGCCCGAACCGCCCCGCGACTGCCCCCTGTGCCCTCGCCTGGTCGCCTATCGTCAGGAGAATGCGCGTCAGAATCCAGACTGGTGGAACGGGCCGGCCGCCTCGTTCGGCGATCCGAACGCGCGTATGCTGATCGCCGGCCTCGCGCCCGGCCGTACCGGCGCCAACCGGACGGGACGTCCCTTCACCGGCGATCACGCCGGCTGGCTGCTGTACGATACGCTGATGAAGGCCGGCTTTGCACAGGGCCGTTACGATCCTAACGGCGACGATGACCTAACGCTGACGGACTGCATGATCACCAATGCGGTCCGGTGCGCACCGCCCGGGAACAAGCCTCTGCCGATCGAGGAAACGACCTGCCGTCCCTTCCTGATCGACCGGCTCAAACTGCTGCCCAACCTGAAGGTGATCGTGACCCTGGGCGACGTCTCGCGCCGCAATATCTTGAAAGCCTTCGGGCGGCCTGCGTCAGCGATGCCGGCGGGCCACGGGGCGCAGGGCGAAGCCGGCGGCTACGTCATTCTGAACAGCTATCACTGCTCCCGGTTGAACACGAACACCGGTCGCCTGACGCCGCAGATGTTCGAGGACATCTTCGCCCGCGCCCGAACCCTGATCGAGGCCTGAACCTCAGCCCTTGTCACGCATCAGGCGGGCCTTATCGCGCTGCCAGTCGCGTTCGGCCGAAGCCTCGCGCTTGTCGTGCAGCTTCTTGCCCTTGGCCAGCGCGATCTCCAGCTTCGCCTTGCCCGCATCGTTCAGATAGAGCTTCAGCGGAATGATGGTCTGACCGTCGCGCTGGACCGCCCCCATAAGCTTGTCGATCTGCTTTCTGTGAAGCAGCAGCTTACGCGGTCGGCGCGGCTCGTGGTTGAAGCGGTTTGCCTGCTTGTACGGCGGAATATCGGCATTGATCAGCACGATCTCGCGCCCCTCCACCGCCGCATAGCTTTCGGCGATATTGGCCCGGCCGTCGCGCAGCGCTTTGATCTCGGTGCCCAGCAGCTGGATCCCGGCCTCGATATTGTCTTCCAGGAAATAGTCGAACCGCGCGCGGCGGTTTTCGGCGATGACCTTGGATTTCGATTGCGGCTTGGGGGCCATCAGATGACGCCCGCCGCTGCCATGGCGCGGTCGATGAAAGGTTTGACCGCATCGGAGGTCGGCGACAGCGGCAGACGCGACTCCTCATTGCACAAGCCGAGCTTGGCCAGGGCGTATTTTGTCGGCGCGGGCGAGTTGTCCAGGAACAGCGCCTTGCACAAACTAATCAGTCGGTCCTGCCAGTCGCGTGCTGTCGCATAATCTCCGGCGGTCATCGCATTGTGCAAGGCGACCATGGCCTCGGGCGCGACATTGGACGCCACCGAGATCAGGCCGACGCCGCCATGGGCGTGGTAGCCGAGATAGCTGGGGTCGTCGCCCGAGATCAGGTCGAACTGGCCATCGATGTTTGCGCGCATCCAGCTGACGCGGCTCATGTCGCCCGTGGCGTCCTTGATGCCGACGATGTTGGCGTGGGCCGCCAGCCGCGCCACTGTCTCATGGGACAAATCGGCCCCCGTGCGGCCCGGCACATTGTAAAGCAGGATCGGCAGTTGAACCGCGTCGGCCACCGCTTCGAAATGGGCTGCCATGCCCGCCTGGGACGGGCGAATGTAATAGGGCGTCACGATCAAAGCCCCATCCGCGCCCACCGTCTTGGCGTGGCGGGTCAGGTCGATGGCCTCCTTGGTATAAGGCGATCCGGTGCCGGCGATGACGGCGATGCGCCCGGCCGTCAGACGCACGCACAGTTCGATGACGTGTTTGTGCTCATCCAGATCCATGCTGGCGCCCTCGCCCGTCGTGCCCATCGGGACGACGCCGTGAACCCCTGCGGCGATCTGGCGCTCGAGCAGTTTGGCGAATGCGGCTTCGTCCACGTTTCCGTCACGAAGTGGTGTGATCAGGGCGGTGATCACGCCCTTGAACAAGGGGGCGTTCATGAGACTAAGCTGGCCTGCGTGGGGAGTGACGATGGACGGATGTTCATCGCCTTTGCAATGAGCGCGGGACGTTAGGTCGCCAGCGGCTCCGCCGCAACCGGGATTGAATGGGAACAGGACAGATCATGATCGCGACCAGTCTGGCGGCGGCCCTCGCCGTCCTTGCGCCGAACCCGCAGGACATCCTGCCCACCCAGCCTGTGCCCTATGCCTCGGCGTCCTCGTCCGTGCCCGGCTATTCGGCGACCTATCAGGGCCGCGTGCTGAACGATCAGGACACGGCGCTGTTTCGTCAGGGGCTGGCGGCGGCCCGTGCGCGTGATGTGTTCGGCGCCCAGTCCGCCATGTCGCAGATCAGGGACGCCTCGGCTCGCAAACTGGTTGAATGGGCGCTGATCGACACCTCGGGCGAGCAGCTGTCCTACTCGGACCTCGCGCGTGGTCAGTCCGATCTGGCGGGATGGCCGCGCGGCGAATCGCGACGCGCCGCCGCCGAAAAGGTGCTGGACCGGTCCGGCATGGGCGCGGACGCCGCCTTGGCCCTAATGTCTGACGGAAAGCCGACGACCGTCGAGGGGGCCATCGCCTACGCCTCCGCGCTGCAGCAGCGCGGCCGCCAGGATGAGGCCCGCGCCCTCGTCCGCGACTGGTGGCGCACCCGCTCGTTCGACGACGCGCCGCAGTCGCGTATCCTCGGCCAATGGGGTTCCTGGCTGACGCCCGCCGATCACGAGGCGCGGCTGAATATGCTTCTGCTCGGTCCGCACGGGCCGGCGACGCGCAGCATGATCAATCTGGTCTCGCCCGATCGCGCCGCCATAGCCAACACGGTGATGACCCTTCGTTCGGCCTACAGCCCCGACGCCGTCATCGCCAATCTGACGCCGGCCCAGGCCGCCGATCCGGCGGTCGTGCTGGAGCGCGTTCGCCTGCTGCGATCGCAAAACCGGCAATCCGAAGGCTTTGCGCTGCTGGCCAATCTTCCGCCGGCGCCGGGCCACACGACCGGCGACAACACCCTGTGGAGCGAGCGCCGCAACTACTTCCTCGACGCCCTGCAACAGGGCAACTGGCGCGCGGCCTATGACGCCATGAACGGCCACGGCTTCACCTCGGGCGACCGGATGGTGGACGCCGAGTTCTTCGCCGGTTGGGTCGCCCTGACCAAGCTGAACCAGCCCGAAGTCGCCGCCCGCCATTTCGAAGCCCTGCGCACCGCCTCGTCCACGCCGATCACTCAAGGCCGCGCCTTCTACTGGCTGGGTCGCGCCGCCGAGGCGCGCGGCGAACGCGACGCCGCCCTCGCCTACTATCGTAACGGCGCCCAACACTGGCAGACCTTCTATGGGCAGGTGGCGGCCGAGAAGGCGGGCATGACCACGCTTCAGCTGCCCGGCGAACCTGTGCCGTCCCAAGCAGATATCGCCCGCTTTGAAGGCAATGAGATCGTCCGCGCCACGCGCATCCTTGGCGAGACCGGCGAAATGAGCCTGCTGCGCGTGTTCGCCTATCAGTTGGACAATGACCTGCCGACCATCAACGACCTGGCCCTGCTGATGGACCTGTCGCGCGGCTATGGCGAGGGCTTCACCGCCATGATGGTGGGGCGCGCCGCCAGCCAGCGGGGCTTCGTCATGCCCGAGCGGATGTATCCGGTCCGCGTCCCGCCCCAGGTCGCCGGCGCCGCACCGCTGGAGTTCACCCAGGCGATCACGCGTCAGGAATCCAGTTTCGATCCCCGCGCCCGCTCCGGCGCCGACGCGCGCGGCATGATGCAGTTCCTGCCGTCCACCGCCTCCGGCGTCGCCCGCCGTCTGGGCATGAGCTATTCCGCCGAGCAGTTGTGGGATCCCGACTACAACATGACATTGGGCAGCTATCACCTCGGCGAGCTGATGGCCGCGAACAACGGCTCCATGCTGCTGGCGACGGTCGGCTACAACGCCGGGCCGGCACGCCCCAGCCAGTGGATCGCCCGATGCGGCGACCCGCGCGGCGATGCGATCAAGACCATCGACTTCATCGAGTGCGCGCCCTTCACCGAGACGCGGAACTACATGATGCGGGTTATGGAAAACATGGCGGTCTACAAAGCCCGCCTGAACGGCGGCACGGCGCCGCTGACGCCCTCGGCCGACATCTCGCGCGGATCTGCAGCCGGCGCGCGGCCCTATATCGCCTACTGAGCGCGGCGGGCCGCCAGCAGCGGCCCGCTCGGCCCGTCGATCCACTCGCCGTCCAGCCCGAACACCTCGCGCAGGACGGCGGGCGACAGGGCCTGGATCGGTGGGGCGTCGGCGACCACCCGGCCCTGCTCCAGCACAACGATGCGATCCGACACGGTTGCAGCCAGGGTCAGGTCGTGAAGGCTGACCAGCACCCCTGCCCCATCGTCAGCACGCGCCCTCAGGCGCTCTAGCACCAGACGCTGCGCATCCGGGTCCAGCCCCGCGATCGGCTCGTCGGCCAGCAGCAGCGGCGCATGGACGACAAGGGCTCGCGCCAGCAGAACCCGGGCACGCTCGCCGCCTGACATCTCTGCAACGCCGCGGTCCGCCAGATGACCAGCGCCGACTTCGTCGAGAGCGGCTCGCGCTCGCGCCAGCGCATCCGCGCCTGACAAGAAAGGCGCGCCGAGCGCCGCCACCTCCACCGCCGGCAGATTCCAGGCGATGCGCCGCTCCTGCGGCAAATAAGCGACGCGCTGCGCACGCTGGCGATGGAACAGATCGACGATGTTCGCGCCGCCCAACCTGATTTGTCCGCCGGTCGTGGCCAAAAGTCCCACGGCCGCGCGGATAGCGCTGCTCTTGCCCGCGCCGTTCGGACCGCACAGGGCCACGACCTCGCCCGCCGCGACCGACAGGCTTACCCCATCCAGCACGACGGCCTTGCCCAGCCGCGCCTGAACCGTCTCCAGCGACAACAGGCTCACAGACGCCACTCCCGCGCTGCGCGCCAGGCGATCAGAGCGAACAGGGGCGCGCCGATCAGGGCGGTGAACACGCCCAGCTTAAGCTCCTGATCCGTCGGCGTCAGTCGCGCCAACAGGTCCGCGACGATCAGCATCAGCCCGCCGGCGAGCGCCGAGGGCGCCAGGACTCGCTTCGCATCGCCGCTAACCGCCGCGCGCACCAGATGCGGCGCCGCCAGGCCGACGAACCCGATGACGCCCGCCACCGCCACGGCCGCCCCTGTTGCCAGGGCCGCCGCGATCAGGGCGAAGGCCCGCAACCGTCCCATATTCAAGCCCGACGCCGCCGCACCCTCGTCGCCCAGGGTCAGCATCCGCAGACCGGCGCCCGATAAGGCAGCGAAGACGCCCGAGACGATAACGGCCGGCGTCACCCAGGCCACATCGACCCAGCTTCGGTTCTGCACCGATCCCAGCAGCCACGACATAACCTCGGCCGAGGCGATGGGCGACGGCGACAGGTTGAAGATCAAGGCTGTCGCCGCGCCTGCGAAACTGGACACCGCCACTCCGAACAGGATCAGGGCCTCCGGGGCCCGCATGGCTCTGGACGCCGCGATCAACAGTCCGCCCGCCAACGCCGCGCCCGCCAATGCCGAAAGCTCGACCATTCCCGGCACAGCCGCAGCGCCAAGGACGATCGCCAGCGCCGCGCCCAGGGCCGCCGTCGCCGACACGCCCAGTACGCCGGGATCGGCTAGCGGATTGCGCAACAGCCCCTGCATCACCGCGCCCGCTAGACCCAAGGCCGCGCCGACGACAAGGGCGCAGACCACGCGCGGCGCCCGCACCTGCCACAGCACCTCGGCCGGACCGGATGTCGGATCGGTGAAGGCAGCCGCGTACTGATCGACGCTGAACGCCGTCTCGCCCGCCAGCACCGCCAGAGCCAGCGCCGCGAAGATCAAACCGGTCAGGACCAGGCACAGCCGAACCGTTCTGCTCACGGCCGCCCCTTGGCCATCATCTCAACCGCGTCGGCGGCGAACCAGGCCGGGCAGGTCAAGGTCGCGGCAGGCAGGCGCGCCGCCGTTCGGCCCTCGGCCGCCCGCGTAACAACCGGATGCCGCCCCAGTCCGCGCAGGTCGGAACGCAGCTGATCGAAAAAGCCGAGGACAAATCGGATCGGCGGGTTCATCGCGATTCGCTCGACGCTGAGGGCGCCAAAACCGGGAGCGGCCGTTAGGTTGCGAAATCCGGCCGCCCGCATCATCGCATCCATCAGCGTGCCTGGCCCAGCAGTGAAGCCCCCCGATGTCAGATAGACGGCACCAGGCGCCTCAACCGCGTGCTTCACCGGCGCCGCTTTGACCAACTTCCCGTCCATCTGTCGCTCTAACGCCTGTCCGCGCTCAGCCTGTCCCAGATCCCGCGCCACAGTCCGGATATTCCGTCGTACGCCCTCCAGATCAATCGCATCATCGATTGTGACCACCTTGACGCCGCGCTGCGTCAGCGCGGACAGCAGGCGCGGCTCGCCGCCCCAGTAGCGCACCACGACGTCAGGCTGAAAACCCACGGCGGCCTCAAGTGTCGGACGCAAACGCTTGTGACCGACCGCCTGCTGACGCAGCCAGGCGTCCGGATCGTCGGCACGGGGCGACAGCGCGATGTCTGCATCCGGCGCCAAGGCCAGCACATATTGGTCGGCGCACTGATCCAGCGCCATGATCCGCAAGGGCCTAGCCTGAGCCGTGCTGCTGCTGAACGCCAGAGCCACCAAGGCGACGCAGATACGCTTCATCCGTCGATCAGACCAGCGAACAGGGCGTCCAGGGTCGTGCGAACCAGCGCCTGCCGATCGGACCAAGGGAAATAAGGCTTGGTGATCATGAGAGACACGAGCCCGTGCGCCGCAGCCCAGATCGCCTGGGCGATCGTGGCGGTATCGCCCTTCATGCGTCCGGCCGTAACGGCGTCGCCGACCGTGGCTTCCAATGTCGTGAACAGGCTGGAGCCTAGCTCGCGCGCCGCGTCCTGGGCGCCCTCTCGCGCCTCGACAGGTCGTGTCAGATAGATCAGGCGATAGGCGTTGGGATGGGCGAAACCGAAGTCAATATAGCCCTCGATCATCCGCCGCAGGCGCTGTTCGGGCGGCGCGGCCTCATCGGCGACGGCGGCATTGGATGCAATCAACCGGGCGAAGGCGTCGCGACAGATTTCCTGCAGGATCGCACCCTTGTCCGCGAAATGCATATAGAGCGCCGTCGACGACAAACCGACCTCGTCCGCAATCTTGCGAATCGTCGCGCCCTCATAGCCGTGCTCGACGAAGATGCGCTCGGCCGCCGCCAGGATTTCGCCCCTCCGCGAATGGCCTTCGCCCTTGGGCTTTCGGGTCGTGCGCGAGGCGTTCGAAAGTTCAGACAAGCCGCTGCTCCGGGTGAGGCGCCTTGAATAGCGACAATCCGTCCCGGACGCCAACCGACTTGCAGAACAAGGTTGTTTCAAATAGAGATTAGCGGTTGTGGCGCTTTGGGGGCGGATGCGGTGAAGGATTGGGCGCATCCAGGGATCAGGCCCCGCCGAAACGGCGCCTCACGACGCACGCCCAGCGGTTTCCAGATCACGACCTTGATCCTTCTTACCCTGACATCCGTCGTAGCGCTGATCCGCTGGCCCACCGTCGCGATCGACTTGGGGCTGATTCTGTTTCAGGCCGCATTCGTGATCTGCGCTTTGTGGAAGGCCGTCATCGGCATCGCCAGCCTGCGACACCCTGCGCCCACTGCTCGTCCGATCGAATGGCCGCGCTACACAATTCTGGCGGCGCTTTATGACGAGGCGGCCGTGGCGCCGCAGTTGATCGCCAACCTCAGCCGGATCGACTATCCGGCGCACAGGCTGGAGGCGTTCATCGTGCTGGAGGCGCATGATGAGGCCACCCTGGCTGCAGCCCAGGCGACGCCCAAACCGCTGTGGCTGAAAATCCTGATCGCCCCTCCGGGCAGTCCTCAAACCAAGCCGCGCGCTTTAAACTACGCCTTGGGTCACGCGCGGGGCGATCTGGTCACCATCTATGACGCAGAGGACCGACCGCATCCGCAACAGCTCCGCCAAGCGGCGGCGCGCTTCGTCGCCCAGCCCCGGCTGGGTTGTCTCCAAGCGCCGCTGCGTATCCGAGCATCCGGCAAGACTGGCTCGTGGTTTTTAGATCGGCAGTTCGCCTTTGAATATGCGGCTCTGTTCGAAGTGACTTTGCCGGGCATGGCGCGGCTGGGCCTGCCCTTTCCGCTTGGCGGCACAAGCAATCACATCCGCATGACGGCCCTGCGCGGGGCCGGCGGCTGGGACGCGCACAATGTCACTGAGGACGCCGACCTGGGCTTTCGCCTGTGGTCGCTCGGCTGGAAGCTCGGCGTCATCGACAGTCCGACGTGGGAGACTCCGCCGGGTGCGATGGACCGATGGCTGCCCCAGCGCACCCGGTGGCTGAAGGGTTATATGCAGACATGGGGCGTACACACGCGGCGTCCTAACGCCTTGGGCCGGCGCGGAAGCTTGTCGCTCTTTATGACCTTGGGCGCGGCGATCCTTTCGGCGGCCGCCCATGCCCCGACGCTGGCCTGGCTGGTTCTGGCTATCGCCGTCTGGGCGCTTTCTGGCGTCTTGCCGCCCCTGCCCGGAGGCTCGCTAGGCGTGCTGGCGCTGGGCGTCATCGCCGCCTGGATGAGCTGTGCGGCCGGAGCGCGACGCGCCGGGCTCGATTATCGACTGGGCGATGTCCTGGTTGCGCCGGCATACTGGGCGTTACTCAGCTTGGCCTTCGTCCATGCAGCCTGGCGGCTAGCGGTAGAACCGCACGTCTGGGACAAAACCCCGCACGATCGCGATGATCAGATGCCGGAGTTGGCCGTCGTGGCGCTGGACGCTGGACGCGAGGCGGCCTGAGCGCCTATCAGCCCGACGATGGCGCCCGTCCTTTCCAAAACTCCCGAAACGCTCGTGACCTCCGGCTGGTCGGACTATGCCCTGCTGGACAGCGGCGACGGCAAGAAGCTGGAGCGCTATGGCCGCTACACCGTCGTCCGGCCCGAGCCGCAGTGTTTCTGGTCGCCCCGCGATCCGAAAGCCTTCGAAAACGCGACAGCGACGTTCGATCCGCAGCAGGAAGAGGAAGACAGCGGTCGCTGGCGGTTCGACAAGCACGGCCCCATCGACGCCTTCCCTTTGAGATGGCGCGATGTGAAGTTCACCGGCCGCTTCACCCCCTTCCGCCACCTCGCCTTCTTCCCTGAACAGGCGGCCAACTGGGAATGGCTATACGGGCGGGTGCGTGACTTCTCACATTCGAGCGGCCGTGCTCCGAAGATCCTGAACCTGTTCGGCTATACCGGCGTCGCCAGCCTGGCTGCCGCCGCTGCAGGCGCAGAGGTCACCCACGTCGACGCCTCGAAGAAGTCGGTCGCCTACGCCCGTGAGAACGCCGAACAATCGGGCCTGGCCCAGCATCCGATCCGGTGGATTGTCGAGGACGCCCGCAAATATGTCGCGCGCGAAGTTCGTCGCGGCTCAAAATACGATGGCGTCATTCTGGATCCGCCCAAATACGGGCGCGGCCCCACGGGGGAAATCTGGCGCCTGTTTGAGGACATGCCGGGTCTGCTCAAGGACTGCGCCGCCTTGCTGGCGGACGATGCCGACTTCCTGCTGCTGAACGCCTATGCGGCCCGCGTGTCCGGCCTGTCCCTGGCGCATCTGATGGTCGAGGCGACCCAGGATCGCGGCGGCCGGGTCGACTGGGGTGAACTGGCCCTGTCCGAAGACGGCCCGGACGCCCGCGCCATCGGCCTGTCCTTCTTCGCGCGGTGGAGCCAATGACCGAACGCGTCATCACCTCCCTGACCAACGACACGGTCAAGGGCGTCCGCGCCCTGCATATGCGCAAGGAACGCGACCTGACCGGCACCTTCCTGGCCGAAGGGCTGAAGTTCATCGGCGAAGCGCTGGACCAGGGCCGTGCGCCCCGCATGCTGCTGGTCGGCGAGGACGCCCGCCCTCATCCGTTGCTGGACCGCGCCAAGGCTGCGACTCTCAATGCCGGCGGCGACATCATCGTCGTCACCCACGCCATCCTTGAAAAGATCAGCCGCCGGGACAATCCGCAGACTGTGCTCGGCGTGTTCGAACAGGCCTATGCGCCTCTCGACAGCCTCAACCCCGCCTCGGCGCCCTGCTGGGTCGCGTTGGAGCAGGTGCGCGATCCGGGCAATCTGGGCACCATCATCCGCACGGCGGACGCGGCCGGTTGCGGCGGAGTCATTCTGATCGGCGATTGCGTCGATCCCTATTCGGTTGAGGCCGTGCGCGCGACCATGGGCTCGGTCTTCGCCGTCTCGATCACCAGGACGACGCCTGAGGCTTTCCTGACCTGGCGCAAGACCTGGCCCGGCAGCGTCGTCGGCACCCGTCTGGACGCCAAGGTCAGTCACCGCTCGGCGGTGATGAAACAGCCGTCGCTGATCCTGATGGGCAATGAACAGGCAGGCCTGACCGACGCCCTGGCCGCCGCCTGCGACGTCAACGTCAAGATTCCGATGCGCGGCCGGGCCGACAGCCTGAACCTGGCCATCGCCACCGGCATCATGGTCTATGCCGCGACGGACGAAGCCTAGCGCTTCTCCTCCGGCGCCACGCGGCCCATGCCCCACAGGGCCACGATGGTGATCAGGGCCGAAATCGCCAGATAGCCGCCGACGGCTCCCGGCCCGAATCGCTCGGCCAGCTTCAGCGCAATGTAAGGCGCAAGCGATGCGCCCAGAATGCCCGCCAGATTGAAGGCCATCGACGCGCCGGTGTAGCGCACCGGTGTCGGGAACGGCCGCGCCATGGCCGCGCCGATAGGGCCATAGGTGCAGCCCATCAGGGCAAACCCGAGCGCAAAGAAGATCAGCAGGCCGCTGAGGCCGCCTCCGAACAGTGGCGCGAACAGAAAGCCGAACAGGCCGATCCCAACCGACGAGGCGATCAGCACCCTGACCTGCCCGTATCGATCCGCCAGCAAGGCCGTCACCGGGATGAAGGCGGCGAAGAACAGCACGCCGATCAACTGGATGGGCAGGACGTCAGCCCGCGCCAGCCCCATTCCCGTCGTCGCCCAGCCGAGTGCGAAGATGGTCATCAGATAGAACAGGGTGAAGGTCGTCACGCCGCTGAACGTCCCCAGAACCAGCGCCGCCTTGTGATGGGCGAACAGGGTGACGGCCGGCGCCTTGACCCGTTCGTCGCGATCCACCGCCTTCTGAAACTCGGGCGTCTCGGTGATCTTCAGCCGCACCCACAGGCCGACGAACACCAGCACGGCGCTGGCCAGGAAGGGAATGCGCCAGCCCCAGGCCTCGAATGCAGTCTCGCTCATCGTCGATGTCAGGACGATGAAGGATGTGGTGGACAGGATGAAGCCGATGGGCGCGCCCAGTTGGGGGAACATGCCGAACCAGGCCTTCTTTCCGGGCGGCGCGTTCTCTGTCGCCAGCAACACCGCCCCGCCCCATTCGCCGCCCAGACCCAGGCCTTGTCCGAACCGGCACAGGGCCAGCAGCAGGGGCGCCAGCAGGCCGACCTGCTGGTGCGTCGGCAACAGGCCGATCGCCACGGTCGACAGGCCCATCGTCATCAGCGCCGCGACCAGCGTCGCCTTGCGCCCCACCCGGTCCCCAAAATGCCCAAAGGCCAGGGCGCCGATGGGCCGCGCGAAGAAGGCGATGGAAAAGGTCGCGAACGACGACAGAAGCGCCGTCCCCGGATCCTCGCCCGGGAAGAACAGCGTCGGGAACACCAAAACGGCCGCCGTGGCGTAGATATAGAAGTCGAAGAACTCGATCGTCGTGCCGATCAGGCTGGCGAACAGCACGCGGCCGGTGGAGTTCTTCGGCAGGACGTCGGACATCTTCTTCTCCCGGTTGTCCCAGCGATGCCCGTTTCCCTCCCGCCGCGTCAAGGCGATCAGGTACCGCGCGGCTTGACCCGGTTCGTCGCTTGCGCCTCGGCCGGGTTTTCTGGCCACGGATGACGGGGATAGCGGCCGCGCATCTCCGCACGCACCGCCGCCCACGAGCCCGACCAGAAGCGTGGCAAGTCCTTGGTGACTTGCACCGGCCGTCGCGCCGGCGACAGCAGGGCCAGGGTCAACGGCACGCCGCCCACGGTCGGATGCGTCGTCACGCCGAACAGTTCCTGCACCCGAATGTCCACGCGCGGCCCGCCCTCGGCGGCGTAGTCGATGTTCGCTGAGCCCAACGGCGTGACCAGACGCGAGGGCGCCAGCTCGTCCAGCCGGCGTTGCAGGTCCCAAGGGATCAGTCCGCGCAGGGCCTCGGCCAGACGACCGTCAGCTATCCCGGCCAGCGACTTGGCCCCGTCCAGCAAAGGCCACAGCCAGTCCTCACGCGCGGCCAGCAGGGCGTTATCCGACACATCAGGCCAAGCCGGGTCGCGCGCGTGCAGGAAGGCCAGCCGCGCGCGCAGTCCCGACGCCTGCTCGCCCCATTTGAGCGCGCCCAGCCCATCCGCCTCGATCTCGGCCCGAAGGGCGGCGGTCAAGGTCTTCGCATCCGGCGCGCCGACAATCTTTTCGTCCAGCACGATGGCCCCGATGCGCCGCGAGCGCCGGATCACTGACCGCCCCGACGGTTCGCGCGCCAGCCGGTCCTCCGTCGAGACCAGGCGCGCCAGATCGCTGTCGATCCGGTCCGCCTCCAGCGCCGCCGCCAGTCGCACCCGATCGCGCGTGTCGCCGCCGCCGAGTTCGGCGATCGCCAACCAAGGCTCACGCGTCAGATGGTCGGTCGCCTCCAGCATGGCCCCTCTCCCGCTGGCGAGAAGATATTCACCCGCCTTGCCTCGCGCCTTTGCGATCCGCTCGGGAAAGGCCTCGGCCAGCAGCAGTCCGGGATCGATAATCCGACCCGACCCACCGCCGGCCGCGCGCGCCCAGCGCTGCGCCAGCTTGATCGAATCGCGCGCTCTCTGGGTCCGATCGCGCTCCAGCCCGATCAGGCGATCCGCCAGATCGACGCTCGATCCGCCCAGACCCGGCTCGCTCAACACCGCCGCGATCCGTGCGCCCGTCATCGCATCGCCGGCGTCGGACGCCACGGCGACCATATGCGCCAGCCGCGGCGACAGCGGGATCTTCGTCAGGCGCAGCCCATGTTTCGACAGTCCGCCATCGGCATCCAGCGCCCCCAACCGTGTCAGCACCTTGCGCGCCTCGGCCATGGCCCCAGCTGGCGGCGGGTCAAGCAGGGCCAGCCCCTCCGCCGAGCGTGCGCCCCATCGCGCCAGGTCCAGCGCTAGCCCGGTCAGGTCCGCCTCCTGGATTTCCGGCCGTTGATGCGGGACCAACCCGCGCGTTTGTTCCTCATCCCACAGGCGGTAGGAAACGCCCGGCTCGGTGCGCCCGGCCCGGCCGCGCCTCTGTTCCGCAGAGGATCGGCTGACCTTGACTGTCGCCAGCCGGGTCAGGCCGCTGGAGGGTTCGAATCGCGGCACGCGCGACAGACCGCCATCTATCACGACCCGCACGCCTTCGATGGTCAGGCTGGTTTCCGCGACCGAGGTCGCCAGCACCAGCTTGCGCCGCCCCACAGCCGCCGGTTCGATAGCCCGGTCCTGTTCGGCCCGGTCCAGTCCGCCGTACAGGGGCACGACATCGATGTTCGGTAGCCGCAGCCGCTCGTTCACAAGCCGAGCGACCCGATGGATTTCACCCTGCCCTGGCAGGAAGACCAGCACCGACCCCGTCTCCTCGCCCAGCGCTGTCAGGCAGGCGCGCGCCACCGCCTCATCGAACCGTTCGGACGGATTGCGGCCCAGATACCGGGTCTCGACCGGCCAGGCCCGTCCCTCGGCCTCGATCACCGGCGCGCCGTCGAGCAGGCGTGAGACCCCGACCACATCCAGCGTCGCGGACATGACCAGCAGCCGCAGGTCCTCGCGCAGCAGCTTTTGCGTGTCTCTCGCCAACGCCAGCCCGAGGTCGGCGTCCAAGCTGCGTTCATGGAACTCGTCGAACAAGACCGCGCCCACGCCGTCCAGCCCCGGATCGTCCAGAATCATTCGCGTGAAGACGCCCTCGGTGATCACCTCGATGCGTGTGTTCGGCCCGATGCGGCTCTGAAGGCGGGTGCGATAGCCCACCGTCCCGCCGGGCTGTTCGGCCAGGGTCGTCGCCATCCGGTCGGCGGCCGCCCGTGCGGCCAGGCGTCGCGGTTCCAGCACCAGCACCTTGCCGTCCAGCCAGGGCTGATCCAGCAGGGCCAGGGGCACGACCGTCGTCTTGCCCGCCCCCGGCGGCGCCGCCAGCACGGCCGTATTGCCGGCGCTCAGGGCGGCTTTAAGCGGTTCCAGAACGGCGTGGATGGGCAGCATGCGTCGCCTCTAGCCTGTCGACAGGCGATCACGAAAGCGTCGTCGCGCCTTAACCACCCCGTCATGCGCGTTGCGCGCCGCCTCATCCGTCGCTAGCGTCCGCCCCAAGCAGCCGAGGGGCTGCATCAAAACGTGGGGGTATTTTATGTGGCGCGTTAAGTCGCTCGACGCGATCCTTGCCACGGCCGAGAAGAAGTCGCTTCACCGGTCGCTTGGTCCTATTCAACTGACGCTTCTGGGGATCGGGGCCATCATCGGCACCGGAATCTTTGTCCTGACCGCTTCGGCCGCCCAAAAGGCCGGACCGGGCATGATGATCAGCTTCGTCATCGCCGGCGCCGTCTGCGCGGTCGCAGCGCTCTGTTACTCCGAACTGGCGTCGATGGCCCCGGTTTCGGGCTCAGCCTACACCTACACCTACGCCGTTATGGGCGAACTGCTGGCCTGGACGGTCGGTTGGGCGCTGATCCTGGAGTACGCCGTGGCGGCCTCGGCCGTGTCGGTCGGTTGGTCGGGTTATGTGCTGGGGCTGATAGAACAGGGGCTCGGATTCGATTTCCCCGACCTCCTATCCGCCGGGCCGACCTGGTCGATGAACGGCTTCATCCCCACGCCTGACTTCTCGGCCGGGATCGTCAACATCCCCGCCATCGTCGTGGCCCTGCTGGTGACGGCTCTGCTGATGGTCGGCACCACGGAATCGGCCCGGGTCAATGCAATCCTGGTCGCTATCAAGGTCGTCGCCCTGACGGTCTTCATCGTCATCACCCTGCCTGTCATTAAGTCGGCCAACCTGTCGCCGTTCGCTCCCAATGGCCTCTTCGGCCAATACTCGGGGATGGGCATCGTCGGCGCCGCGGCCTCGATCTTCTTCGCCTATGTCGGCTTCGACGCCGTTTCGACGGCGGCCGAAGAGACCAAGAACCCGCAGCGCAACGTGCCCATCGGCCTGATCGGCTCTTTGGCCATCTGTACGATCTTCTATCTGCTGGTCGCGCTCGGCGCCGCCGGCGCTATCGGCGCCCAGCCGGTTCTGGGCGCCGCCGGTGAAGCGGTACAGCCGGGCTCGCCCGCCTTCGTGGCCGCCTGCGCCCTGCCCGCCAACGCAGAAATGCTGGTCTGCTCCAACGAGGCCCTGGCCCACGTTCTGCGTGTCGTCGGTCACCCCCAGATCGGCAACGCCCTGGGCACCGCCGCCCTCTTGGCCCTGCCGTCGGTCATCCTGATGATGATCTTCGGTCAGACCCGCATCTTCTTCGTGATGGCGCGCGACGGCCTGCTGCCGGAAGGCCTGACCAAGATCCACCCCAAGTGGAAGACGCCCTATATCGTGACCGCCGCCACCGGCATCGCGGTCGCCATCGCCGGCGCCCTGTTCCCGGTCGGTCAGCTGGCCGACATCTCGAACTCGGGCACCCTGTTCGCCTTCTTCATGGTGTCGATCGCGGTGCTGGTGCTGCGGGTCAAGGATCCGAACCGTCGCCGTCCGTTCCGTACGCCGCTGATCTGGGTGTTCGCGCCCCTGTCGGCGTTCGGTTGCGCCTTCCTGTTCTGGAACCTGCCGCATGACGCCAAGATGGTCCTGCCGATCTGGGGCGGCATCGGCTTGGTGATCTACTTCCTGTATGGCTATCGCAAGAGCCACCTGGGTCGCGGTCTGGTCGAGGTTCACGAAACGGACCGCGACGTCCCGCCGCCGCCCGTGCCGCCAATCAGCTAAGACCAAACCGGGCCTGTCGCACCAATCGCGGCAGGCCCATCTATCGGCCTCAAGTAGCCCCAAGGGCGATAGGCCAGGAATAAAGAAAGGCCCCGGAGCAATCCGGGGCCTTTTTTGTCTTGGTGCGGATGAGAGGACTCGAACCTCCACGCCTCTCGGCGCTGGAACCTAAATCCAGTCGAAGAGCCGCTAACCCTCTGCCTTCTTGGGCTTTTCTGGCATCACATCTTCGATTGTGCCGTATGCGTGACGCAGAGCGTCGCGAAGGTCATCTCGTGACGTGTGGGCGTAGCGCATGGTCGAGGATATGACCTCGTGCCCAAGCAGCTTCTTCACGGCCGCCAGATTGCCGCCTGTCTTGCGAAGAAGCGTCGTGCCGGCGTGGTGGCGGTCGTCGTGGACGGCCCTGGCCTGAACGCCTGAGCGACGGTTGGCGGCGCTTGCTGCCGACTGATATGCGCGCCAGTGAATGGCGGTCAGAGAGCCGTCCTTCATTTCCCTGAACCACACTGTGTCGAGATCGGCCGCGACTGCCCGACCGATTCGCGCCCGCATCTCGGCGGCGTCCTCTTCCAGCAGCGTCACGACATGAGGGCCGTTCTTCCGAACCGCGGTATAGATGTCCATCGTCTTGCCGTCGTCGTGAACGGCCGAGAGCGGGAAGAAGGCCTCACGCAGCCGGACCCCATATCGCTGGATGAAGCGCTGAATCGGCTGATGCCAATGGGGCAGCTGATCGGAACGGGCCTTGAGCTCTTCCTCCGTAAACCAGCGGACGACCTCACGCGGCTCTTCCAGGCGCAACTCTGACCAGTCGATCTCGCGCATCTCCACTTCAAGGTTCTTGCGCGCATACCGGATGATCGGCCGAAGGGTGGTGTCGATGATGTCGCGGTTCACCGTCGCGGCGCTTGGCAGCTTGTCGATCGCCTTTCGGTTCTTGCCTCGGCGGATGGCTTCGACGCGGCGCGAGTTCACCGCCTGGGTGACCTTCAGCGGGCCGATGTCGGTCAGCTTTGTTCGAGGCCCCAGATGCCGAAGCATGATCTCGACGCGATGCGCGGTCGTCTTGGCGCTCTTGCGGCCGGCGACCTTGGCGGCGAACCAGAGATCCGCCGCCGCTTCTAGGGTGATGTCCTGGTGTAGACCTCCCATGAGCGCCTTCCGGAACTCACGGTTTTCGATCTTTGCGGCGTCTTCCTTGAGGCGCGCGCCGGTCGAACCGCGGTATCGTTCACCGTTGACGGTGAAGTCGTACCACCAGATGTCGCCGCGTTTATAGACCGGCACGTCAGGGCCTCCAGATAGGCATTCAGGTCGTCGCGCCTCACGCGCCACTGGCGCCCGATCTTGCCGGCGCGCAGGGAACCATCAGCGATGATGGCGCGCAAGGTGTGCTCTCCTACCTGGAGCTCACGACAGGTTTGGTCGAAGGTCAGAACGAAGTTGTCGTTTGCGGCGCTCATCCCTCCCCCTTCCCCGCCCGAAGCCTGACGATCTCGGCCATGGCGAAGCGCATGACGGCAGCCTCATTGCCAGCGCCCCAGCCCGCGATCTCGGTTCCGGCTTCGGCCATCTTCGAAAGGATATTGTCGCGCGTCAGACCTAGACGGTCGAACCGCTGCTGGTCGTGCGCCACATCCCAGGCCGATCGGGTGGGGTCCAATACGGTCACGTCGTTCATTGCCCCTCCCCCTTCCCATTGCGGGCGAGGAAGGCGCGGTAAATCTCGGCGTCCTCACGGTTCTCTCTGGCGAGGCCTTTGTAGTCGTCTCGAATGGCCAAGGCCTGACGGTGTTTTCTCATCAAGGGGTGGATTTCAGGCTTGTCGCGGACCGCGTCGTAGGCCTCGAATGTGCGCTGCGTGACGCCATCCATGAATGCCGCGATCTCCTCATAAAGATCGGCGCAAACATCCAGCACCACAGCACGGTCATCCGCCAGCTTTTCCAGCGCGTCTAGGTCGATGACCTTTTTGGTGGCCTCACCGATATGGTCGGTCATGCGTCACCTGTCGGGGCGGCGGGAAGCGGCATCCAGTGGGTGGGCCAAGAGCCCTGCGTGAAGCCCTGCTCGTCAATCCACGAGTCCAGCATCCAACGCACGAGCGAGACGCCACAGTCAGGCGCACCTACCATGATCAGCGTCCCATCCTTCGGCGCGGTGCTGATGTCCTGCCACCCTCCCCCCGGCAGCGGCGATGCGGGGGCGGCTGCTAGCATGGCTTGCCAGATGTTGATGATCGTGGCTCGCTCGTCCTCGTTCGTCCAGTCAACGCGATTGGCTGCGTCCATCATTCCGCGCGTCGGCTCCACAGGCACCAGGCGCAGCGCATCGGTGGGGGTCTGGGTCATTGGGGCATGTCCTTGGTGGCCCAGCGCGGGCATTTGTGGTCGGGCTTGACGATGGTGTACCCGTAGAAATCGCTGTCCAGATCGCACGTCATGCGATTGTCGGTCGGGTATCGACCGTGGTGCGCGCAGGTTGCGCATGACGCCAATGCCGGAAGCGCCGCCAAACCATCCTCATAGGTGGCTCTATTCCGCAACGTCGCGCGCATCCGACTACGACGCTTGCCGGTCATTTGCTCCATGCGCGCCCAATCGGCCGGGAACATCGCGGCGGCCCGCTCATTGCGATCCACACTCACGGCTGTTTCTCCTGCTGTAGGGCGGCGCGGTTCATGTCGGCATAGGCGACGGCGACGGCGCGCTTCAGGTGGGCGAGATTGACGCCTTCGCGCTTTCGTTCCGCTTCCAGCGTCTCCAACGCCTTCGCCAGCCTATCCGCTCGGGCTTCGGCTGCGGTGGCGCGGTCGTAATGCTGATCGACAAGGCGCTTGAGCGATTCAATCGTTTCTTCCTGCTCGTCTATCGCGGCTTGAGCGGATGCGGCGGTGACGGCGTTCTGATAGCCACCAAGCGCCCGAGCATATCGCTTGCCCTTCTTCGTCAGGCTGGCGTCATATCGGCCGGGCTTGGGCTTCGTGATCAGGCCGTGCTTCATGAGGATGCACAGCTGCGTGTGGCCCGAGCAGTAGCCGAAGGCGTATTTCAGGACGCCCTCATTGACCACATCGCGCGGCGTCATGTCCGACCCGAAGTTGGCGTGACCGTGAACGCGGAGGATTTCATCATCGCTGATGATCTCCGACAGCCCCGACGTGTTCGCGTTAGAGGGGGCGGTCATTGGGCTGGCTCTTTCGTGACCGGTCGCCAAGCGACACCATCATGTTCGACAAGCCCGCGTCTTTTCAGACGTCGCAAAATCTTTGAAACGTAGGGTCGCGGCATACGGTGCTGCGTCGCGATCCAATAAGACGTGCATCCCGTCTGCCCGACTTCATCAAGAACGATTTGATCATCTAGGACCATCACTCTCCCCCTTCCTTCGCGGCGGTCGATTTCAGGGCGTCAGCAAACCGCACATTGCCGCTGTGCTGGCTTTCGGTTCCGTTCGACCAGCCCTCGTGCGCGACCCACGCGGGCCGCAAGAGCCTAGGACCGGGCTCGCTGTCCACGTCAGTGTAGGCCCCCAGCTTCGCCAGCTCGATTGCTTCTTCGGCAGTATCGGCCTCGACGCGCATCATGATCGTGGTGCGTTCGTAGCCGGTGACAGTCCATGTCCTAGCCATCTACTTCCCCTCCGATTTCAGGGCGGCTCGGATAAACTCGACGTCGCTCTGATCTGTGCCGGGCAGGGATCGGATTTTCAGGTCCGCCTGAACCAAAGCCTCATAATATCGGTCTGCCCGCACCCTGTCTTCATCGGCGGCGATTTCTGCGTGAGCGTCATCCCGCTCTTCTTCAGCAGCTTGGCGTTTGACGATCTCCTCCGCAAACTGCTCGCGCAGGGCATTCGTGTCATCATCGGCGGCGGGCGGGGATGTGGATGTGCTCACGTGGTAGGTCGCAATCTCCTGACCGAGCGGCATGGATGGCGCGGATTTGTAGATGCGCTCGTGCTTCTCGCGCGCTTCACGCCACGCCTTTCGGGCGCGCCTGGAGCCGATCGCGTGGTCGTGCGCCGACAGATATTCGGACGCTGATGACGCCCAGAGGTCGTTGTTCCAAGTCAACCCCAGGACCGTGGCCCTGAAGCCGGGCGTCCAGCAATTGAGCAGCATCACCTCGCGCAGGAAGCCGATCAGGTGTTCATCCTTCAGCCAGCCACCCTTCTTTTCTGGCGCCATGCCGGGCCGGTTGAAAACGACGAACCGTTTCGTGACGCAGCCTGTGTCGTCGGTCTTTAGAGGCTCATTGTCCCGCTGCGCCGCCGCCCCTTCGTCCTGGGCCTCGGCTCGGGCGGGGGTGGTGTCCTCATATTCCTCAAATGCGGCCTCAACCTCAAACTCAGCCGCTTCCAAAGCGCGAACGATGGCCGGTAGTGCGTTGATACAGTCGGTTATCGTGTTTCCTGACCCGCCCTCTTTCTTGGCAGTCTGAACGGCTTGGATGTGGGTCTTCAGGTCAGAGATGGAACGACGCAGCGGTTCCAGTGCGTCGGCATGACCCCCCTGCTGGGCTCCCAAGGCGAGGGGGCGGGCGGATAGGAGGGCGAGGATGGCGTCGGCAATGTCATCGATCCGGTCTGATACCGGGTCGAAATCATCCTCGCCCATCGTGCCGTAAGACCACGCTGACCAAACACGCTTGCAGTCGTAGGTATCGCCAAGCTCTTGGTGCAGATAGTCGATCAGTTGATCTCGCGCCTCTCGGTCTGCCCCCTCACGCTCAGTAAGACACGATGCGACGGCATCGGCCGCAGACGGACCAAGGCCGCAAAAGGTGCAAGAGGCATCGCGGTCAGCTTTGAACGCGCCACACGCCTTGCACTCCCGCGTCTCTCCGCTCGGTTGGGGGCGGAGGGCGGCTTCAAGACGGGGACGCATTTTCTGCGACCAGACCTCGGCAGGCGACGCAGCTTGCGCGCCGATACCCAGCATGTCGGCGATCTCATAGAAGGCCGTCACATAGCCGCCCCGCTCCGACCCGCTCGCTTCGACCGGAGCGGTGTAGCTGGATGGGTGGCCAGTGCGCTCGTCAATCGGATCGACGGATTCATTAGGCCAATCAATCGCGTTCTCTGGCGCGCATGGCTCATCAGGGTTCTCGACCGGAGCGGTGGGGGCGAGGCGGAAGCAGGTCTTGGCCCACGTTCCTTCGTTACCGTCCTTGGTCAGGACGCCCGCAAGACAGTTGTTCACGCCGAACTCTTCGACGATGACCACTTCTTGCCCTTCCCTGACCCATACAGGGCCGTCAGGAAGCTTTCTTAGATCAGCAATCGCAACAACGCGATCTCCGACGCTCAGCGGGCCGGGTGTGGGGGCTTGGGTCGCGGTCATACGCGTGGATCCTGTGGCTGGCTGTTTGCGGGGCTGTCTTCTCCGGTGGGGCGGATGGCTTTGCGTAAGATTGCCGCCATGGCTTCGCGCGCGGCGTCCCTGGCCTGTCCTACGAAATCGTAGATGTCCCGGAAGCCGAACCGGCGCCGTGACCGCTGGAGCGTGTAGCCGTGCGCGGCGAGCACCCAGAGGAAGATGTCCACGGTGTAGACGTGATAATCGGACCACGACGCGCTCAGCGAGCGGTGAGAGCCGTTCTTGGCGTTGGCGCGGTCAACCACGTCCTGCAGGGCTTTGAACAAGTCCTTCTGGTCGTGGAAGTCGCGCATAAACTCGGGCAGGTATTGCCCTTCCCTGCGCCAGCGGTCGAAATCGGCCTGCGTATGTCCCTGCTTCTCCCCCATCAGACGCGGGCCTCCGATTGGGCGCGGAGCAATGCCTTGCCGATGCTGGACTGATTGACCTGAAAAAGCGCTGCGAGTTGTGAGTAGCTTCGACCCTCAGCCCGTAGTTGAAGCAATCGCGCCAGGTCGATTTTCTGGGGAGCGCCGGTTGCCCGGCCCTTACTGACCGCATCGCGACGGTTATCGGTGTTGGTGCCCCAAAATAAGTGAGCGGGGTTGCAACACGGCGGATTGTCGCAATGGTGACAGGCCAGAACTGATTTGTCGGGAAGCGAATTAAAGCCACCCGCCAATGCGAGGCGATGCGCGCCAAAGGCCTTGCCTCTATGCATGACAAAGCCATAACCGCGTCGCTTTGTAGCGCCGGTCCAGGGCCAGCATGCGTCAGGGCCACCAGACCGATCTACTCGCCCCCAAAACTTGGCCATTGGGTCGGCGTAGTATTTGGCCCATCGGGCCTTTGTTGCTGCTTCAGTTGTCATGTTGATGCGCTCTCAAAATCGCAGCACAGAGGGCTAGGGCTGGGGTGTTGCCTTCAGTGGTGTCTCCCTCGCCGTAAGCGCTGAACTCGTGCAACCACACTGTTGCTCGACCATCTTTGTGGCGCTCCACCATCCAGACCCACCCCGGCAGCATACGCTCAGCCAGCGCCAGAGCAGCGTCTAGGCTGGTGGTGACTTGTGAAGGACCGTTGCCGTAGATGCGTTCGTTGTGGCCCGGCCGGGCATACCAGCCGTTGCCAAAGTCCATGTGATAGCCGTGTCCTGTGGCCTTCAGGACATCTCCGTCCAACTCCCTGCTCCCGACCTCAGCCCCTTCCAGCTTCTCGATCAGCGATGTGATGGTCTCAGACATGGGTGGCCTCGCTGGATTGGGCGACCTTGCGAAGAGCGGCGACAACCTCATCCTGAGTCCGCTCGGGCGCGTCGTTGAACTTCCCGAAAGAGGGGAAACCGCGACCGTGAGCGAACTGATGCAGAGCCTTGCAGGCGAGGTTCTCGGCTCGATCTGACTTGATGGCCTTGGCGGCTCGCATAACGGCACCAATGCCGCACCAGCAGCGAGCAGCCCGCGCGTCTGCCTCGACGATGCGACCGGTCTTGTCTCGGGCCACATATCCCTGCGTCCACGCGCCCGGCTTAGCCACCAAATCGGCGGCGGCGTTAAGAAGCGATGTGATGGTCTGGTCAGACATCAGGCGGCGTCTCCAAAAAGTTGAGGCGCGGCATCGGTCGAGAAGAGCGGAGTGTCCGCGCCTTCGACGTGCTTCAGGCGCCGGTGAATGTCCTCGACATATTGGGCCTCGCGCTCGATCAGGACGCAGTCGAAGCCCTCGCGCAGGCAGGCCATGCCCGTGGAGCCAGACCCGGCGAACGGATCCAGCACCGTGCCGCCTGGGGGTGTCACCAGCCGGCAGAGGTAGGCCATCAGGTCGATGGGTTTGACGGTCGGGTGTTTCGAGCCGCAGCGGTCGGCGGCGTCGGCTTTGGAGCTGTAGAAAAAGCGGGCCGCTGAACCTGCGTCGGCATATTCAGTGCCGGTTCTAGTCATCCCACAACCGTCCCCGGATGCCGCTCCTCGGGGCTTTCCGATGGAGCTGGGCGCCGTCGGAGGGAAGGCCGCCTGCACTTCTTCGCTACCATCGGTGATGACGTTGGCGGGCCAACGGCCTTTGTCGGTCGGAACGGGCTTTCCACTTGTGCCAGTGCGATACTGGTCCCTGTCGCGGTCCCCCGCGCCGCGCCACGCCTTGGTGGTGTTGTCGGTCGCGTCTACGCGGCATCCGTCGATGTTCAGCGCCCCCGTGCTGTGGACGAGGACATTCGCGGCGACGGTTCCAGACAACGGCTTCCGCGCGAGGACGATGGGTTCGCACGCGGGCTTGAGTGCGGTTCCCCACCCTTCCCAAGCCGCCGAAGCCGCCGAAGCCGCCGAAGTGACGTTGCGTTCGAAAGCCGGACGGTCAATGCCATGCGCGACATCAAGCAGCGCACCGCCTCGCATGTCGTTGGCGATGGTCTCAGTTCCCACGACAGGCCGCTCGTCGCCGTTGTGGCGATCGATCGCCTTGCCCACGTTGTGCGACTTCGGGAAGCCGGAGCCGTAGAGCCAGGACACCATGTCTCGGATCTCGAAACCGGCATCCTCGACGGCGCAGGCGAGCCGGTGATAGGTGCGCGTTCCTGAGAAGGCGAGCAGATGACCGCCCGGCTTGAGGACGCGCAGAACCTCGGCCCAGAAGGCAGGGTCAAAGGCCGTCTCGCCCGTGTCCCACTTTTGGCCCATGAAGCCAGCCGAAGCGCGGGCATAGGCGCCGGTCTTACCCGGCTTTGCAGCCGCCGCGTTCTCAGCCCCGAATCGCTTGCCGATGCTCACCAGAGCATACGGAGGATCGCAGACGACGCTGTCGATCGACGCGTCCGCAAAGCCCTTCAGCACCTCACGGCTGTCGCCATGGTGAACCGTCACGCCCATCCTCTAGCCCTCCCTGTTGGAGGAAGAGGCGGCTTGCCGGTTCCTCATGGATTTCTTGGTTTCGATCTTGCGGCCCTTCGGCCATCCGCCGGCGCGTGTTGGGATGGTTCCAGCGCCGCGCTTCAGGCGGCGGGCGTATTGGCCCGTCTCGCCGCCCTGGGCCTTCGCCTTGGCGATCACGGCGAGGTCGGCGCGGGTCTTCTCCATGGCGCAGGGCCAGCGGTAGAAGCGGCGGTTCTCCAGCGCGTCGCGCTCGCCTTCATGACCAGCTGCCGCCTGCTTGCGGGGGATGACGTGCTCGTCGACGATCCGCTCGTTGACGGGATCGAGTTCGACGCCGCAGCCGCATCCGCAAAGGATCGGGCCGGTAGCCTGCCGCTGAAGGATCTGGACGGTCTGGGTTCGGGTCAGACGGGTGCGCTCGGTCATGCCGCCTCCGCATGGTTCTGCAGCTCGGCCGTCGTCACGCCGATCATCTTCGCCAGAGCGGTGAACACGGCGTCCTTGCTGGCCTGAAACTCTTCCTTGCCCATCGCCCTGACCGATTGGCTCTTGGGCTTGAACACCCGCACCACGGTCTCGCTGATGACGACCAGGGCGTATTCGCTGGCCTCGGCGCGGAGGTTCGCGGCCCAGCGGACAGCCTCGGCGCGGGTGGAGCAGACGTAATCCGCGATCGTGCAGTAGCCCGCCTCGATCAGGGCGCGGGCGCGCAGGTGCTCTGCGCTAGGGTAATGCGCCGCCAGCTGCTCGGGCAGGTTGGCCCACACCTCGTTTATGGCGGCGAAGAAGTGGCGGTGCGATGCGCCTGAGCGCTCCTCGACGGGCGCCAGCCGGTAGCGCTCACCAATGGTGAACAGCTGATCGGCCTGGCGCTGGAAGCCGGGCAGGACGCGCATGGCCTCGCCGTCCCATTCGAATGGAAGCGGGGCGCTCACGCCGGCACCCGATCAAGCTCGACGCGCTTGCGCTCGATCAGCTTCTTCAGCTCCAGAGCGTCGCCGCCGGCCCGCGCCCAGAACTCTTGCAGCGGTGCCCGGTTGGCGCTCTCGAACCAATCGAGCAGTTGCAGGCTCTCGATCTCGCTGACCCGCTCAGCCAGCCGGTCGAAAACCTGACCGAGCACGACGTTTTCGAGGGGCGCATTCGGGAAGAGCTGGAACAGGATGGCGTTGGCGCCGCCGATGCGGGCTAGCCGGTCGTCGCGATCCTGCGTGGCAACTGCCTCGGACGGCAGCACGTCAGACGCCCGTGCCTGATCCAGCTCCGCGCCCTCATACAGGCCGCTCATGTCCTCGGGGAACGCCTTGCGCAGGGCCTGGGCCTCCGCGCACTTCGCCAGCATCACGCGGGGCATCCGCCCCCAGTTGCCGCCAGTGTCGAGCGTCTTCTTGCCGGTCGGCTTGCGGCGGCCGGTCGCCGGGTCTTCACCCCACTCGTCGGAGATCGGCGCGAACTCGTCCCAATAGGCGACGCCGGTCACCGGCTTGTCGTCGATATAGACCTTCACGACGGCTTTGATCAGGCCGAGCGGGTTTGTCGGCGACTTCTCGGCCGGGTCATAGGACAGGCCAGGTTCGTTCTCGTCGGGGCGATAGCGGCCTGACCGGGCCGCGATGACACGCAGCCCGTCGATCGTGGTGATGATCGACATGCGGCGCTTGTCGGGCTTGTTCTTGTTGAAGACGAGCGGGCTGATCTGCTTGCGAAACGGATCCAGCCCGGCCGAGCGCGCGGCGGCCATGAACAGGTCGAACTCAGCGTCGTTGCAGTCGTTGGCGATGGTGCGGCGGATCAGCGTGATCTGCTGAGCAGACAGAGATGAGGTCGGCAGAATGGCGACGTTGGTCATTTGACCCTCACGGTTAGGGATGGGGCGGCGTTGGACAGGGCGGCGCCGGTGACAGCCTCGCCTTCCTTCAGCGCGGCGCTCAGAGCTTTGCGATCCAGCTTCGGATCGGCAGCGACCCAGAAGCGCGACGGAATGGCGGCCTCGTCGGACACGATCAGGGAAGCGGGCCGGTTGGTTAGGGAGAGCGTCGCGGCCGGACGCTCCAGCTTCTTGATCTCCGCGATGACCATGGCCTGTTCGATCAAGCCCCGGCGCATTCTGATGCGGTCCTCGACGCGCTTGGCGCGGGCCTCCAGATCAGCGACGACCTTCTCGGCGCCGGCGACGATCACGGCGTCCTGGGTGTTGGCTTCCAGAAGGGCGTCGATGCATTCGACCAGCGAGGTTTCGCCCTCGATCATGTCGAGCGCCAGGCCCTCGTCGTTCTCGATCAGCGCGGCGAGGCTTTCACGCAGAGCCTTGGCGGCCTGGGCCTCGCGGTCGATCTGGTGATAGGCGCGGCCTTCCCCCACGCCGTTGTTGGCGGTCGTGGGGGCCTTGGCTGCTGCGGAAAGGGTGTCGGTCACGGCAGGCGGCTCCACAGCATGGCCACCGCGGCGACGGGCGCCATGCAGGCCAGCAGAGCCGGAACCAGAGCTAGCAGCCGGAACGGCGTGGCGCGGGCGTCGAACGGCGCGGTGCGCGGGCCGCCCCAATGCCCGACCGGATCGGCGGACCCGACGACCGGCATAGAGCGGTCGCGGTTGTCGGTGGCGCGGGCGGCGGGAAACAGCGGATCGGCCGTGGTGATGCGGATGTCGGTCACGCTGCGGCTCCCATGCTCACCGGAACAGCCAGAGCCGAACCGGAAGGGTCTGTGTCAGGGGTGGCGAAGTCGTCGTTCGCGCTGATCGCGAGAGCGATGCAGGCGGTGAGCTGGGTCGCCATTTCGAGGTTGTGGGCGATCATCGCTTCGGCGAGGTCGGGACGCGTCGGCTTGATGCGACGCTCTAGGTCGGAGATGTCGTCCACGTAGAAGCGGCGCTGGGCCTCGGCCCGTTCGACAGTCCAGACCTTGCCGCCGACGGTGATGATCCGCCCTGCGATGTGGCGATAAGCGATCATGCCGCCCTCACGTAGAGAGCGACGACCTCGGCCTTGGGAAGCCGGCGGCCGGTCGTGCGGTCGAATGCGCCGAAAGCGCGGTCGATCTGGCTCATCGATGCGTCGAGAGCCGCTTGCTTGTCGGCGGTCAGGCCCGGAAGCTCGGCAATCTGGCGGCGGCATCCCGCGCGCTGCATCGACCAATGATCGTATGCGCCCTCGCGCCGGGCCAGGGCCTGCTCGTCCAGATCAGTGGCGAAGGGAAAGTCGTCGTTCGCGGTAGGAAGCGACATGTGTCTGTCTCCGTTGATGGAGACGATATTATCGGACCACCCGATACTGTCAATCGCTTATTCCGATATTTTTATCGGAGGCGCACCCTCGCGTTTCGGTGTATCGGCACTATTCAAGATTGTGGGGAAGCTATCTTGATCAGAATTCTCGCCGGCGCTGCTGCGCTCTTGTTCGCTACGACCGCTGCTGCGCAGGTCCACGTGCGAGGCTACACCCGTTCGGACGGCACTTATGTCGCGCCGCACACCAGGTCATCGCCGAACACGGGATCTAGCTACGGCTCGACCTATCGGGCGCCGTCGCCGCAGCCTCTCTACGGATCGTCGTCGTCCTCGTCCTCTTCGTCGAATGCCTGCACGGGTCTTTGCTACGGCGAGCCGAGCGCCGCGACGGGGCAACCACGCAACCAATCGGTTTCGGGCTATACGCGCCGCGATGGCACATATGTCGCGCCCTACACCCGGAGCCGAGGACGTTGAGGGCTGCATTGCTCATCGCAGCATCAGCCGCCGCGCTCTCTGGGTGCGGCGATAGCGACAAGGACCGTCTGGCGCGCGAGGCGTATGCCCGCGCCGATTCAGCCTATGCGATGGCCGATGAACAACGCGTCCGCGCCGACGATCTTGAAGAGCGCATCCAGGCACTAGAGGCCCGGTAGGATCACATGCGGCGGGTGACCCAGCGCACCCGACCGATCACCCGGACCCGCTCTTCATCGACCATATACTCGCCATGGAGCGGGTTGTCGGACTTTAGGCGCACCTGAGACGGTTCGCTGCCGGGCACGCGCTCCAGGCGTTTGCAGACCAGGGCGTCGCCGTCCCAGACGGCGAAGATGCCCGGCAGTCCGAGGCGCTGGTCGGAAAGGTCAATCAGGACGTAGTCGCCGCTCGATAGCGTCGGCTCCATAGAGTCACCGATAACCTCCTGAACGGTGGCCTGCGCCGGCGCCACGCCAAGACGATCGACCACGAGGAAGCGCGGCAAGGTCCAGTATCTACGGGTCGTTTCTCGATCCACTGCGAAGCCGCCTCCTGCGGACAGCCTCACGTCGTATTCGGGGACTGCGACAGAATCGGGCGCATCCGCGTTGGCGTCGATTTCGACCGGCTCGTCTGAGGTCTCCCCCTCCCCCGGCTCGAAATAGCTGCGGGGCTTGCCGAATATCTTAGCCAGAGCGTCGCGGTGAACGTGCCAGCTCTTCAGGCCGCCGTTCTCGAGGTCGCTGACCGTCGACTGACCTACGCCTAGCCTCTCTCCAAGCTGCGTCTGGGTCATCCCGATTTCCTTGCGGGACTTCTTTAGCTTGGCGGAAAGGGTCAGGGAATCGGCCATCCCCATTTTCTGCCCGATAGAATATCGATGTGCGTCCGATAAATCGGGTATTGCGATTATGGCACCATCCGATAATATCGGCGCATGTCCGATACGAATGTCATCGATCATCTTACGGCGCCCGACAAGTTCGGCAACCAAGCTCGGCTCGGCGAGGCGATAGGCCTCACCCAGTCCAGCGTCAGCGGACGCAGGAAGGCGAACAGCCTTTCGCACGACCACATGCGGCGCTTGCTCGCCGTGGGGCCGCAATACGGCGTGGTCATCACGCCAGCAGATTTCTTCCCGGAACTCTCAGACAACGACGCCGCCTCGCAGTCGAAGGCGGCCTGAACGTGAGGATTGGATCGTCAGCACCAGACGCAGAAAAGGCCGGTCCCTCAACCGGCCTGCTCCGCTCTGTCCCGATAGGACGCCGCCAGCTTTCTCAGAGCCCGCGCCGTCTTCTCATCCTGGTCGCGTGCCGACAGTTCGCATCTGTCCGCCGCCGCTCTGTACTCATCTGCCATCGTGACCCGTCTCCGTCGCTGGAAATCCACACGGATCACGTTCTGCATTCCATCTTCTCCGGCGTACTTGCCTGCACCCGAGATCAGCGCCCCGAGGTCATCCCCCTATGACCTGCGTGGAGCGCGATTTCGTGGACCAAGAAGCCCGACATTTCCCAACCGACCGGACTTTGGGCGAGGCCGTGCGCCAGCTCATCCGCCGCCGCTGGGCCAGCAACGCCGCCAAGCACCTTGAGCGCGAGTGGGACCTTGACCCCAAGACGGCGAAGAACGTCGTCCAGGCGGGCGCCGTCTCTGAGCGCACCCTGACCAAGGCCATTCGCGCGGAGGGCTGGGGCTTCCTTGCCGCCCTCGGCGAGGAGCTGACCGGCCATACCTACGACCAGCATCTCGAAAACAGAATAGAGGAGACGCGCCGTGTCAAAGAGCGCCTCAAGGCCCGCCGGGAGCGCATCCGGCAGTTGGAAGCGCGCGCCCTTCAACCGGATCACATGGGCGACGGGCTGGGCTCTCGCCTGGATCGGTGATCGCCTCCAGTCGGGCGGCATCTGGATCATGGACCTCGCCGACCGCCTGCTGAAGAGCGGGAGGGCCTGACCATGTGCGACTTCAAGGTCGGCGACCAAGTCGTCTGTGTTGATGCCTCTGCGAGCTATTACCACGGCTTCAACAGCCTTTTGTTGGGCGCCGTATATCGCGTCGCGGCGATCGATGGGCTGCCGCCAGAGGCCGATGGAACCATTGGGCTTCATCTTTCCGAGATTCCAACGCCGGCGCCGTCTCACATCGGGTGGGCATCTCGACGTTTTAAGAAAGTCCAGCGTCGCGACCTAAGCGCTTGGCTGGGAACCGCCGCCACCGACACCGATCACCTCGACAAGCCCATCAAGATGCCGGCGCGGCCCAAGGTCGATGCCCTGCTGAAGCGCGTCCAGTCGGGAGAGTTCGGATGATCCTCTCGCTCTTCACCCAATGGTCGAAGCGGGCGCGTCTGGCGAAAGCGCGTCGGGCCTACGCCCAGGCGCTCGCCGCGTACAAGGCCGCTGACGACCGGCAGGACACCCGCGCCATGGGGCAGGCCACGCGCCCGCTGCAATCGGCGCACCGTGAGTTGATGCAGGCCGAGCTTGCCGTCCTGCCACGCCCGGCGCCTATGACGCGGAGCGCCGCGCGATGAGCGTGTCCAGCACACCAAGACGGTCGAGTCCGCCTACATGGGCCGGGACGGCAAGCCCCGTTGCTTCGTGAAGGGCAACGCCCTGCCGCTCTACACCGAAGATCTGCTGAACGAGGGCGACGCCGTGATCGTGCGCGGAAACCGTGCGGAGAAGGCGCGATGACTCTGCCTACCAATCACGGCGCCCTCGCCGGAACCGGCGCTTTCGCCACCAGCCGGCGTGGCGGTGTCTCGATGACCGAAATCGATCAGATGCGTCAGCGCCTCGGATCACGCGCGACGCCGGCCCAGATCGCCAAGGCGCTCGGCCGTTGTGAAGCCGATGTGCGGGCCATCATGTTCCCGCCGCCGGTCGAAGCGCGCGTTCAACAGACTGGCATGGCGCCGGAAACCGCGCGCCCCTGGACTGACACCGACCTGAGCATCCTTCGCCTGATGTATTGCGAGGCCGGCGCTACGGCCGAAGCCTGCGCCCATGCGCTGAACCGATCCGCCGACGCCACCAAGACCCAGATCCAGAAACGGGGCCTGACGCGCGCGCCGAGGATCGCGGCATGACCAGCCCCTACCAGGTCAGCAAGGCTGCGCGGGGCTGGGCCCTGATGCTCGGTGGCAAGTCTCTGCATGAGGCGTCCGCTATTGTTGGCGAGACGCCGGGCATGCTCGACCGGATGATCTGGATGTGGCTCGGCACGAAGCCGGCCGCCCCGGCAGCGACCGCGCCGTGCTCTGCGTCCACCCGTTCCCTGATTGCCCGTATCGCCGAGCAGAACGGCTTCACCTTCGACGACATGATCGGGCCGGCGCGCGACCGCCGAACCAGCGTCGTCAGGCAAGCCGCCATGCATGCGGTGCGGACTGAGCGTTCGCACCTGTCTTACGACCGGATCGCGCTTATCTTCGGCGGCCGCGACCACACCACCATCATGCACGGCGTCCAAGCCCATGAGGCGCGCATGGCCTGGGTCGAGTTTCTACGCTGGGCCGCGTCGCCAGTGCAGCCCGATCTATTTGCGAGGGCTGCATGAGCGGCTCTCGTGCTCTCGGAACTAACCCCCGCGCCCTTGGGACAAACCCGCGTGCGGTGCGCGGCATCATGTCGAAGGCAAAGCGGATGGGCTGGAACCCTGCCGATCCCGCCGACAAGACCGGCCTGCCTCGATGGCTGCGGTTCGAAATCCTTAAACGGGACGGCTTTCGCTGCACCTATTGCGGGCGCAGCGCGAAGGACGGCGCCCGGCTGCAAGTCGATCACATCAAGCCCAAAGCGGCCGGGGGCAAGGACGACCCCAAAAACCTGACTACTGCCTGCGCTGACTGCAATCACGGTAAGGCGGCGAGGAAGCTCGGGGAGACCCTGCTTTGAGCACCCCCTTCATGCAGCTCTATGTTGCCGATTATCTGGGCGACACACGGCACCTGACCACAGAACAGCACGGCGCATACCTGCTGCTGCTTATGACCATGTGGCGCTCAGATGGCGTTCTGCCGAACGACGCCAAGAAGCTTGCCAGGATCGCCGGCTGCACGGCTTCTCGATGGGCTCGAATTGCTGATGACGTCCTGGCGTTCTTCGACGAAGACGGCGACCTGCTGACCAACAAGCGCCTCATGTTGGAACTCGAAAAGGCGCAAGAAAAGTCGATCAAACGCGCCGTTTCTGGTTCCAAGGGCGGACGGGCCAAGTCACTGAAAAACAACGCTTCAGCCGAAGCAAATGCCACTGCTTTGGCAAAGCATTCTTCAGAACCAGAACCAGATACAGAAGTAGCTAAAGCTCCTTCTGTGATTTCGGGCGTTCGCCGCGCCGACATAGCAGCTGGTTTTCTGGCGTTCTGGGCGGCCTACCCGAAGCGGAAGGCCAAGGACGCCGCCGCCAAGGCGTTCGCGAAGGCCATGGCCCGAATCCAAGACCCCGACCCGCTCGCCGTGATCCTCGCCGGCATCGAACGCGCCCTGCCCGGCTGGGACGATCCGCAGTTCATCCCCCACCCAGCGACTTGGCTGAACGCCGGAAGCTGGGACGACGAAGCTCCTCAACCCCGCCGCGCCGAGGCCCGAAATGTCCGCCCTGACCGTCACGCCGCCCAACACGACCACCTTTCAGCCGTCGCCCGAGCTATGGCGGCTGCTTGCGACAGGCCCGAAGGAGAACCTGTCCGAGATCGCCCAAGTCCCGGCCCTGAAAGCGGAGGCCGCTTCCTGCCAGCGGCAGCTTGAAATCCTCTGCGAACCAGCCGGCGCCCAGGTCGTGATCGGCGCGCTGGCTCCTCTGGTGATCGTGTTCGGCAAGGGCGCGGAGGCCGAAAGCCCGGCGTTCTGGAGGGTCTATACCGACGCCCTCGGCGATCTACCCCGGATCGCCCTCGATCGCGCCGTCAGCGAGTATCAGCGCACCGGCCGGTTCTTCCCCAAGCCCGCCGAGATCCGCGACTTGGCCCGGCCCCATGCGGAAGTTCTGCGCCAAGCCGCCTACCGCGCCAAGCAGGCGGCGGACCACCAGCCCGAGCAGCGCATGTCGGACGCCGATCGACTGCCGGCCGAGAAGGTTCAGGCCCTCATGGCCGACTTCGCCAAACGCATGGAGGGCAAGGACGTGCTGGAGCGCACCCGGGGCCGGAAGGTGCGCCCCGCTCCGTGCGCCCGCGTTGACGAAACCGGCATGAGCGCCGAGGCCCGCGCGCTGCTGGAACGCCAAGGCACGATCAAACCGAAACCCGCCCATCAGGACCAAGCCGCATGACGATCCGACAACAAGTCTTGCCCGCTCGATATTCGAGCGCGAGCAAACACTCAGACCTACCAGATGCATATGCCGACCCCATTGCCGAGCGAAGAGAGCGGCCTGAGATCATCGACGCCGAGTTCACGGAGGTGAATGATTTAGCACTCCCAGCGCCGGAGGAGTCGCAGCCATGAGCAAGCGCAACCGCAAACAGCCGGCCGTCCCCGCCGACATCACCGCCCGCCGCGCCGAGAAGCGGGAGCTGAAGGCCCGAGGACTGGAGGTCAACGTCGATCCGCGCGACGAGAAGATCGTCGGCATCTGGCGCCCGGATTGCTTCAACCTGCTGCTGAAGAACAGCCCGGCCGAGGCCGCCGCCGTTCAGTGGCTGGAGGAGCTGATCCGCACCGCATCGGGCGAGAACGGTCAGGAGCGCCGGCCCGACTTCATCCGCGCCACGTCCGAGGGCGCGCCGGGCCAGAACGTCAGCCAGTCCATGATCGACGCCGACGACATGCTGTCCGCCGTCACCGAGCACATGGCGCCCCGCGACGCCCGGATGCTGTTCGAACTGCTGAAGCCGGATGAGGCCCTGCTGACCCGCTGGCGTGAAGTCGTCCAGCGCTGCACCGGCGAGACGAACCCTCAGGCCCAGGGCGGCGCCGTGCGGGCGGCGTGCGCGCATCTGGCGCACCTGAAGGAGATCAGCAAACGGCTGTTGCGGGATCGGAAGAACCGGAGAGCGGAGGCGATGGCGGCATGACCAACCCGACCCTTGAACGCGCGGCTAGGGCTTTGGCTAAGATGGACGGATGGGATTGGGACGCCATGGGGAAGGCCTCAAATCCCATTTTACCGGAATTTCGGGACGACTACCTATTACAAGCCCGCGCCGTGCTGATGGCTGTGCGGGACGATCCGGGAGAGGATGCAGCCAAAGAAGGCGGAAGAATGAGATACCACGGAGCTGCAAACTACGGCGCTGATGAAATCTTCGCCGCCATGATCGACGCCATCCTGAACGATGGGGAGGGGGAGTGATGCTCATGCTGATGTCGTTTCGGAACGCGCTGTGGCTGCGGCGAATGCAGGAACAGACCCGGCGCCAAGAGGATTACCAACGGCTAAATCTGCTCGCAGACAAGATCGTTGCGCGTCTCAATGATCGGACTAAACCCCCATTGACCGATTAACCGAAGCAGTGCACTTTTCTGAAAGTCGCTTCGCGCGACCCGAGATTGGCCCCGGCTCCCAGACGAGTTCGGGGCCTTTTCAATTCCTCCGACACCCGCGCCGACTCCGACGTTGTCCAGCACCGGGACAAGGGACGTTCATCTCGACCGACCAGCGCTGACGATGGCGGGGGCCAGGCGTCCATAGCGTGCACACCCTGCGGCGCGGAGAGGCTTCGGCCTTGGCATAGCAACAGGCAATGGCCGGTCATTCCCGGAACCAGATCATAGGAGGGCGGATATGCCGGTCCTCTCCAATGCCAAACACGAACGGTTCGCCCAAGGCATCGCCAAGGGCTTGAGCCAGACCGACGCCTACACTGAGGCCGGCTACAGGGGCGACAGGACCGCAGCATCCCGCCTGTCAACAAACGTCAACATCTCGAAGCGCGTGGCGGAACTGCAGGGCAAGGCCGCCGTCCGCACCGAGATCACCGTCGCCAGCATCACGGAACGGCTTCTGGCGATCGCGTCTAAGGGCGAGGCATCGAAGGATGCCCCCCTGCTCGCTGTGGCCCGCGCAAGCCTGATGGACGCCGCCAAACTGAACGGCCTGGTGGTGGACAAGAGCCAAGCCGAACTGACTGGCGCTGAGGGCGCACCGCTGGGCGTGTCTGTCACCTTCCGTGACGCCTGACATCCAGATACCGGGGGCCTTCCGGTTCCTGTGGCAGGAAAAAGCGGACGACGGCCTTCCGGTTCGGTATCGCTGCGCCCACGGCGGCCGGGGCTCCGCCAAGTCCATGAGCTTCGCCCGCGCGCTGGTCATCAAGGCCGCCGCGAAGAAGCTGAAGGTGCTCTGTTTCCGTGAGGTCCAGAAGAGCGTCAGGGAGTCGGTGAAAGCCGAGATCGACCAGGCGATCATCGATTGCGGACTTGAGGGCTTCTACGACGTTCTGGAAACCGAGATCCGGGGACGCAACGGCTCCGAGTTCATCTTCACCGGCCTGCGGAAGTCGTCGGTCAGCAGCATCAAGTCGACCAAGGGCGTCAACATCGCCTGGGGCGACGAGGCCAACGCCATTTCGAAGAAGAGCTTCGAGCTGCTGGATCCGACCATCCGCGAGCCGGGGTCGGAGATTTGGCTGACGTGGAACCCCGAGGACGAGGCCGACCCCGTCGACAGCATCTTTCGCAATGACATCCTGCCGCCCGGCTCGATCGTGCGGGAGGTCAACTACGACGACAATCCGTGGTTCAAGGACACGCCGCTTCAGACCATCATGGAGTACGACCGGCGCCGCGATCCGGACAAGTACGACCACGTCTGGCGGGGCAAGTACCAGAAGAACAGCGAGCGCCGCGTCTTCAAGAACTGGAAGGTCGAAGAGTTCGACACGCCGCTGGATGCGGTGCTGCGGTTCGGTGTGGACTGGGGTTTCTCGGTCGATCCCACGGTCCTGGTCCGCATGTTCATCGGCCGCTGGCAGGACGGCAAGGCGATGTCAGACCCGACGGGCCGGGTCCTGTTCATCGACCACGAGGCCTACAAGGTCGGCTGCGAGATCGATGAAACGCCGTCCCTGTTCGCCGGGACCGACAAGGAAGACCCGCCGCGCTGGACGAACAGCCATAATCACCCCGGCATCCCGGGAGCCAAGAAGTGGCTGATCACGGCGGATAGCTCCAGGCCGGAAACGGTCAGCTACATGAAGCGCAAGGGCTTCCGGATCGCGCCGGCCATCAAGGGGCCGGGGTCCGTCGAGGACGGCATCGAGTTTCTGAAGACCTACGACATCGTCGTTCACCCGCGCTGCGTGGAGACGGCGCTGGAGTTCGGCGCCTACAGCTTCAAGGTGGACGAGAAGACAGGCGAAGTCCTGCCTCTGCTGGAGGACAAGGACAACCACGTGATCGACGCCTGCCGCTACGCCTGTGAGGCGGTGCGCCGCGCCAAGAAGCCGACCGTGCCGAACCGACCCAAGACACCGAGCGACTACCGCCGAAACGAACAGCCGGGAGGCAGCGAATGGATGGCGGCCTGATCGACACCAGCCTGGACACGTGGAAGCGTCTGTTCACCGAGGCCCGCGACATGACGCGGACGGCCCGGACGGAGGCCAAGAAGCACCGCCGCTACTACGACGGCAAGATCGATCCGGAACTTGGTCGCCGCCTTCGCGCTCGCAAGCAGCCCGACTTCGTCATCAACCGTGTCCGACCCGGCGTCGAGGGCATGGTCGGCGTCGTCGAGCGAGGCAAGACCGATCCGCGCGCCTATCCCCGGACCCCGCAGGACGAGGGGTCATCCGAGGTGGCGACGGATACGCTGCGCTACGTCACCGACCAGAACCGCTGGCATCAGAACAAGCTGAAGGCCTTCCGCAACATGCTGGTGGAGGGCGTCGCCGCCGCCATCATCGAGGTTGATGAGCGCCTTGAAGTCCGCATTCGCCGCGGCCGCTACGAGTCCTTCTTCTACGACCCATACAGCCGCGAGCCGGACTTCTCCGACGCCAGTTACATGGGTTTCGCGGAGTGGCAGTATCAGGACGACGTGGTCGCGCTCTGTCCGGAGAAGCGAGAAGTCATCCTGTCGGTCGTGGCCAGGGGCGACACCGGGGATTCACAATGGCCTGACCGGCCCGACGATCAGACCACCATGTGGGCCGATCCGCGCCGCAAGCGCCTGCTGGTCGTAGAGATGTACGCCAAGCGCGGCGGCACATGGATGAAGTGCGTATTCGTTGGGGATGCGACGTTGGAGGAAGGGCCCAGCCCCTATCTCGACGACGACAGTCAGCCGATGAACCCGATCGAGGCCATGTCGGCCTATGTGGACGACGACAACAACCGCTACGGCGTCGTTGCGGACATGGTCGGGCCGCAGGACGAGATCAACACCTACCGCCGCAAGGGCGCCCATCTGGCGACATTCCGGCAGCTGCAGGAAACGGACCCGTCATCGGCCGGCGCCGACCCAGAGGAAGCCCGCCGCGAGGCCAGTCGCGCTGACGGCGTGATCCCCTCGGGCTGGAACATCGTTCCGACCTCCGACAAGTTCAGCATGGACATGAACCTGCTCGCGGAGGCCAAGTCTGAGATCGAGCGTATCGGCCCCAACCCGGCGATCCTGGGGCGTCAGGGTGAGAACCAGTCGGGCCGGGCGGGTTTGGTCCGCCAGCAGGCCGGTTTGACCGAGCTGGCCCACCTATACGGCGGCCTGGAAGATTGGGAGCTTCGCGTCTTCCGCCAGGTTTGGTCGCGGGTGCGGCAGTTCTGGACCGAGCCGAAGTTCATCCGCGTGACCGACGACGAGAACGCGGTGAAGTTCATCCAGATCAACAAGCCAATTTACGGCGAGCCGGCCCCGGTGATCGACGAGCTGACCGGCCTGCCGAAATACGACCCCTTCACCCGTCAGATCGTCATGGCGCCGCAGTTCCTCGGGATGGAGAACGCCGTCGCCGAGATGGGCGTCGACATCATCGTGGATTCCACGCCCGACACCGCGAACATCCAGCAGGAGCAGTTCACCGAACTCGCCAAGCTGGCCGCGATCTATGGCCCGCAGGAAGTGCCGTTCGATGTGGTGCTGAAGGCGTCGAGTCTGCCGAAGAAGCGCGAGCTGACCGAGCAGCTTGAAGCCCGCAAGAAACAGGGCTCTGAGCCGCCGCCGCAGGTCGCCGCCGCCATGGAGCTGGAGATGGCCAGCAAGCAGGCCGAGATTGGCGAGACGCAGGCCAAGACCGAACAAGCCGCCGCCAATGCGCTGAAGACCTTCGCAGAGGCGCAGGCCACCGAAATGCAATCCGCCTGGATCAACCAGCCGGGTTACTGACCGCCTCCGGGTCTGACGGGAGACACGACCGCTCTTCGACATGAGCAACGGGCCGCCGCCGTAGCGGGCGCAACGTAAGCCGACGACACCGGCAAGGATCAACCATGAGCGACACTCCCGACTTCCTGTCGGACGAACCCTCGTCCGCGCCTGCCGTCACGCCTGAAGCCCCCGCCGCGCCGGAACCCGCGCCGCAGGAACAGCCCCAGGCCGCTGCACCGCCTGCCCCCGCCCCTGCTGCCCCGGCAGCGGAAGGCGACGAGCCGCCGGCGCCGCACCATGTGCCCCTCTCGACCTTCCTCGACATGCGCGACCGCCTCAATCAGGCCGAAGCGCGCGCCAAGGACTACGAAGAGCGTCAGCGCAAGGCAGAGCAGGAAGCGCTACGCCGCCAGGCGCCCGACCGGAACCAAGACCCCGACGCTTACGAGGACTTCCGGGCCGAGCAAATGGCGCAGGCCGTCACGGCGCAGAACTTCCGGTTCTCGAAGCGACTGGCTGAGGTCTCGCACGGAAAGGACGCGGTTCAGGCCGCGTACGACTGGGGCGTGAAGCGTTGCGATGAAGACCCGCTGTTCAACCAGCGTGTCGCCACATCGGAAGATCCCTTCGACTTCATCATCGCCGAGTGGAAGCGCGACAAGCTCGTCTCGCAGCTCAGCGACACCGATCTCGAGGCTTTCCAGCAGTGGAAGGCCCAGCAGGCCGGACAACCGCCCGCACCCGCCACACCTGCGGCCCCGGCCGCTCCCCCTCGCGCGCCTCGCCCTTCGCTGGCGGGCGCACCATCCGCTGGGCGGTCGTCTGTTCCCGAGGCACGGGACGGCGAAAGCACCTTCGAGCGGATGTTCGGTTCATAAGGAAAACCGATGGCTTACTCTGAAGTGCCTGCCGATCTGGAGCGCACAAAGTGGGATTCCAGCTACTGGCAGGAATACGTCAACATGTCGGGCTATGCGGCCTACATGTCGGCGTCTCCGAACGCCCTGATCCAGACCAACCGTGACCTGATCGACGGCGGCAAGGACATCGTTATGTCCCTAGTCGGCTCGCTCAAGGGCAAGGGCGTGGGCGCGGGCCTGTTGACCGGCGCTGAAGAGCGTCTGGGCTTCTACCCGTTCCGCACGCGTCCGGTCTGGCGCCGCAACGCCGTGGTCGTGAAGAAGTCGATGATCCAGAAGTCGGTCGTCGATATTCTGAAGGCCAACAAGGACAGCCTGAAAATCTGGTCGTCCGACGACATGCGCGACCGCATCACCGACGCCCTGTCGGTCGTGGCGTTCGACGATGCACGCTACGACGAGGACAACGGCGATCAAACCGGCGTCCCCTATGCCGAAGCCACCGCGACCCAGCGCAACAACTGGCTGACGGACAACGCCATCCGCGCGCTGTTCGGCAACTCGGAAGCCAATCTCGTCGCCGGCAACATGGCGTCGTCGCTGGCGAACGTCGACAACGTCAACGACAACTGGGGCGCCACGGTCATCTCCGTGGCCAAGGGCATGGCCCGCAAGCGCGACCGGGTCACCGGCCGCCGCGCGATCCGTCCCTATCGCTCCGACCGTGACGGTCGCGAGTGGTTCGTCCTGTTCGTCCCGACGCAGGCCTTCAACAAGATCAAGGCCGACCCGGACATCAAGGCGTTCAACAAGGACAGCATCGATCGCAGCGTCGAGTCCAACCCCTACTTCCAGGGCGGCGACCTGATCTGGGACGGTGTCATCATCCGCGAAATCACCGACTTGCCCGTCCTGGGCGCGGTCGGGACAGCGGGTGCGAACGTGGCGGCCGGCTATCTCTGCGGAGCTCAGGCTCTCGTGGTCGCTTGGGGTCAGGATCCCAAGTCCACGGAACGTAAGGACGACGACTACCAGTTCATCAAGGGCGTCGGCACGGAGGAGCTGCGCTCCATCGACAAGACGTTCTTCAAGGAGACGGGCGCCGTTGGCCCGGGCACGCAGCACGGCATCGTGACCGTGTTCGCCGCGTACTAAGGAGCACGCACCATGGCGAAAGCTTTCCCCACCCAGGCCGTGGGTTCTGGCAGCGCGCCTGCCAAGACCTCGACCGACTCCAACCAGCTGACCTACGCTGGCGGCCGCATCGCGGTCACCGCCGCGCAGCAGACGGTTGGCGCGCTCTTCGGGACCATTGTGGTTCCGAAGGGTGCTGAGATGGCCCGCGTCACCGTTTCCGCCCCCACGGGCGTGACGGTCGAAGTGGGCGACGCCGGCGACACCGACCGCCTGCTGGCCGCCACCGCCGCCGCCACGGCGCCCGTCTCGGGCATCGCGACGACCGGCTTCGGCTACCAGTATCCGGCCGAGACCCTGATCAGCGTTCGTATCGCTACGGCGACGGCGGCGGTGAACGGGACCATCGTCTACTCCGTCGAATACGTCAGCCAGTAAGGGAGGCCTGAAAATGACCACCCAAGCCCGCGTGATCGGCCCAGCTTCCGAGCTGGGTCATTTCGACACCCTCAACTTCTTCGGCAACGAGATCGGCCGCGAGTTCACCGATGTGACGCTCACGCCCGACCAACTGCGCAAGGCCGAGGGCAACCCCTACATCGAGATCAAGGGCGCCGACGACGCCCTGAGCGATGAGGAGCTGCGCAAGGCCAAGGAAGACGAAGCGGAAGCGGAGAAAATCCGCGCGCGCCTCGCCGAGCTGGATGTGACCGTTGACGGCCGCGTCTCGCTCAAGACCCTGCGCGGCAAGCTGGACGCGGCCGAAAAGGCCGAGGCCAAGCGCCTGGAAGACGAAGCGGAAGCGGCTCGCAAGGCCGCCGAAGGCTCCGAGGACTGATCCTGACCGCCCCCGGCTTCGGCTGGGGGCGTCTCTTCGGAGGCGACCATGACCATCCGTGAGATCATCGCAGCCGCCATGCGCCGCGGCAAAATCCTCGCATCCGGTGAGACCCCTTCTGCAGACGAAGAGCGAGACATCCTCGCGCGCCTGCAATCCCTCATTCTGGAACACCCTGGCCTGACTGGCGCGCGCTGGCGCGACGTTTACGCCGCCTCTTCCGCCACCATCACCGCTCGCGACGGCGACCGCATCACCGTCGGCGTCTTCACCCCCACGATCGTCAAGCCGACGGTCGAAACCTGGTGCATCACGCGCCGCAATATGCCGGCCCTCTCCCGCATCCATGTGCTGGATGGGACCGACGCCGGCCTGTTCCTGTTCTCGACCGAATGGCGGCGCGCCGATGCGCTAACGCTGGATGATCTGAACCCTTTTGGCTCCGACACCGACAACGGCCTGGTCGCACAGCTCGCCGTCACCATCGCCGATGATTTCGGCGGGGAGATCGGCGCCAAGACCGTTCTAGAGGCCCAGCGCTCCGAGCGCACCATCCGGAGCCGGCTTTATCGCGACCGCGACTGCCGTCGCGAGCTGCCCTGCGACTACATCTGAGGATTGACCGATGGCCGCTATTCCCGCTTCGCCCAACTATTCCGGCCGTCCGACGGCTGTGGTGATCGTCAACGATGACGCGAACCCGTTCGCCGCCGATGGCGCGTCCAAGCTCACCCTGGCAAACAACGCCTCCATGGCGACCGGGGCCTCGCTGCCAGCAAATGGCGTCCTGATCCCCAAGGGCGGCAACTATCGCTGGCAAGTGATCGCCGGATCGTTTGGCGGCGGCACGCTCTCCCTCCAAGCTCTGGCGCCCGACGGCACGACCTGGATTCCCTTCGATCCCGTCGCGTCGCTGACCGCAAATGGCGGGCTGAACGTCGGCATTCCCGACGGGTCCACGGTTCGCATGAATATGGCAGGCGGCACGGGCGCCACCAACCTCTACGCCACCCTCGCCCGCGTCACGAGCTGATCCATGACCGGGTTCGCCATCCCGCCCGAGCCGGACTTCACGTCTTACAGCACGACGGCGCAGATGGTTGCGGCGATCCAGGCTGCGACGGCGACGGTCCCCCGGTTCGTGAGTGACCCCATCGCGGCGCCGCTGACCATCGACACACTGCACGCCGACTATCCGCCGAACGCCACCCAGCGCGGCAAATACGCTCGTGTGACCGACTACGCTGGCACCATCGACCGAGTCCTGCGCTGCGACTTCGACAGCCTGTCGGGCCTGTATTTTTGGGGGCCGTCCGGCTCCGACCAGTCGTTCCGTTCAATGGCTCTGACCGGCGACATGACACTGGCGCCGCTGAAATCGCCGGCCATCGTGCAGTTGACCGGCTCTGTTCCGACGCTGACCACGCGGACCGTCAACCTGACGACAACCTACGGCCGGCCGGGAGACGTGAAGACGATCAAGGCGGGTCTGTCGTCCCTGCTCGGCACGCTGAACCTAGCCGGAACCGGCCTCGGATCGGTCGTCAGCCTGGCGCTGGGGGCGACCGCGACCTTTGGCTGCGAATGGGACAGTGGCACGTCGGCACTCCGCTGGGTCCGGCTGACCTAGACCATGCAGCTTCCCTTCGGCCTGTCAGCCTATTCCCGCGCGAATGGGCGGCTCCCGCCTGTCCGGCTTGTGAACCTCTACCACGAGCAGGTCCCGACCTCGACGACCGGCGCCGTTCTTCTGCCCCGCCCCGGCCTCCAGCTTGAATACGATTTGGGCGCGCCGATCCGGGGCCTTCGACGTGATGACGGCGTCTTTAGCGGCGACCTTTTTGCTGTCGCCGGGAACAAGCTTTTCCGCGGGGAAGACCTTGTCGGATTAATCGAAGATGATACCTTCTCTGTCGAATGGGCCTACACGGTCGATGGCCTGTGGGTCGCCTCGGGTGGCATCGTCTATCAGTACGACGGCACGACCCTAACTCCCACAGCCTTTCCCGATAGCGCGCCGGTCGTCTCGATCTGCGACATCGACAACTTCCTGTTCGCAGTGCGGCAGGACACAGGCACGGTGTATTTCCGCGTGCCCGGCGACACGACGTGGAACGCGCTGGACTTCTTCTCGGCCGAGCGGGAGCCCGACCCGGCCATCGCCGTCCGCGCCCTGGCGGACGCGCTCTACGTGTTCGGCACCTCCTCGATCGAGGCATTCGGAATCACCGGCAATGTGGACGAGCCGGCTGTTCGCATCGAGGGTCTGGCGATCTCGCGCGGCTGCAAGGACCGCGACAGCATCTCGAAGCTGGATAACACCCTGTTCTTCACGGGTGAGGACAACATTGACTACCGCATCGACGGCGTGCCGCAGCGAATCTCCGATCACGGCATCGAAGAGCGGATCGAAGCCTCGGACATCGTCCAGGCCTTTTCCTACGCGCTCTCGGGCCACACGTTCCGGGTGATCCGCCTGGATAGCGAAGTGCTCGGCTATGACGTGGCGACGGGCCAGTGGCATCAACTGGATTGGCCAGTCGTTTCCGGCATCTACGACGGCAAGCGGACATACGTTTCGGCCGGCACCGCCATTCACACATTGCGGGACCGCCCCGACGACAACGGCGAGACCTTCGAGCGCATCTTCACCGCTGTGGCAGCGACCGAAACCGTGGGGTCGTGCGACGCCATCGAGGTCACCCTTTCGCCCGGCACATCACCAATCGGCAGCGAGCCGGCAATCCTGCAAATGCGCTGGTCAGACGATCAATCGCGGACATGGTCGGATTGGAAAGAGGCCGTCACGGGGTTTGGGGGGCAGTATCGCAAACGGGTTCGTTTCCGCCGTCTCGGCATGATCGACGCGCCGGGACGCGTGTTCGAGTTCCGCATGACAGACCCGGTTGAGATCCGGTTCTCCGGGGTCGAGATGAACCCAGCTGGCGGGGGCCGGTCGCGTGGCTGACGCGTTCAAGCTACCGCGCGTCCGTGCGACGGACTCCATCACAGATGCCAGCGGCAAGGCGTCCAATGCCTTCGTCCGCTTCTGGGACACGGTGATGAAAACCATTGAGCGTCAGGAAAACGCTCAAGGCCTGGCGCTTGAAGCCATCCAGGCCGTTCAAGCCGAACAAGCCGCCCAGCTCGACCTCATCCTGGCGGCGCAATCCACAGCAAACGCGGCGCTCGCCCTCGCGGAGGATAACTCGGGATCGCGGGCGATCGAACTGACCTCGCTTGCTGGCGGTCCCGCTACAAGAACCGTCTCGAATGTGCCGGGAACGCCATATCTCGACCTCAATGTCGCAACGTCTGGCGGCACGCTGGACGCGGACGCCTCGTTCTTCGGGACGGCGACGTTCGCCGAAAGCGACGGAGTGACTACCAACATCTTGGCCACGATTCCGGTTGTGGTCGCGTCATCTGGGTTGTCACTACCTGGTCCAGCCTGGGAGGCCGAAGGAAGCGGACCGATCAGTTTCTCTGGGTTCGGCGCTCTCTCGGGCGGCGTGACCTACTCAGTGACCATCGCCCGCGACAGCGGCTCCAGCTTCGTCGCCGGCGCCGTCACCTCGGGCATCCTCATGATCACGCCGGGCGTGGCATGATCGCGACCGAGGCGGACATCCCGCTGATCCTTGATCTATGCCGAGAGGCGCACGTGGGGTCGGTCTGGGAAGACGTCGGGGCAGAGTTTGATCCGGTCGACACTGAGGCGTCGATCCGGGCTCTGATGGATAACCCCGACGCCCTGGTCCTCGTGTGCGACCGGGGCACGCTCTGGCTGGCGCGTTTTCCGCTCTGGTTCAACCACGCCGAGACGATCACTCGCGAGGTCTTCTACTACGCCACCAAGGGCGGCGATGCGCTGCGGCGCGAGGGCGAGCGATGGGCTGGCGCGGGCCTCACTGTGCTGAGCCGCCACGACCGGACGGACCCCCGTCTCGACACCTACTATCGGCGGGCCGGCTATCAGCCCATCGAGCACGACTTCATCCGGAGGGCCTGATGGGCGGAATCCTCGACATCTTCGGCGCGTCCAAGACCGCCAAGGCCCAGAAGCAGGCGGCCGATAAGTCGGCGGCTGCGTCGCAATACGCCACCGATCAGTCGATGGCGCTTCAGCGCGAGCAGTTCAATCGCATCTGGGAGGCCACAGCCCCCAGCCGAAAACTGGGCGACACGGCGACGGGCCAGCTTCAGGGCCTGGCGGACGGCACGATCGACCCGACCAAATGGCTAGAAGCCAATCCCGGCTATCAGACGAACCTTCAGGCTGGTCAGCGACAGATCAACGCCTCGGCGGCGGCGAAGGGCGGCCTGCTCTCGGGCGACGCGGCGAAGGCCGGTCTCAAGTTTGGCGCCGACTATGCGACGGGCGTCTACAATCAAGAGCGCAACGCCCTGCTGGCCATGGCCGGGCTAGGGCAAACGGCGGTCAACACCGGCGCCCAGACAGGCCAGGCCACCGCCAACGCCAGCCAGAACGCGCTGCAACAGAACGCCCAGAACCTCGCCTCCTCCTATGGCCAGAAGGCCGATGCCACGGCCGGTTTGTGGGGCACGATCACCGGCACCTTCGGCAACAATGCGCTGGCGAAATACGCCAAGGTCTTCGCGGGGGGCTTCTGATGTCGGCTTTCGACACCTATCGCCAGATGCGCGACAGCACGCTTCAGAACAACCGGCTGGCCGAGCAAGACCTGATCCGCGAGCAGGATCGCAACGCCCTGCGCATGGCCGGAACGCAATACGCAACCGGCGACGCCACCGGCGCCCGCAATGCGCTGCTGTCGAACGGCATGATCGACGAAGGCCTGCAACTCGGCCGCTATGACCAGCAGGCGTCCCGTCAGGCCATACAGGACGCCCAGGCCCAGCGGGATCGGCATTTCGCGACTTTGGTCGCCGGCGCCCAAGGCCTTCGCCGTCTGCCGGCCGAGCAGCGCTGGCAGGCCTATCAAAGCCGCGTTCTGCCGATCCTTCAGCAGGACGGCGTGGATCAGTCGGTGCTTTCCATGATCACCCCGGAAAGCCTGGGCGACGTAGATCTGGATAGCCTGATTACGGCGGCCGGCGGCGAAGTCGAGCAGCCGCGCTATCTGCAGGGTCAGCGTGGCGCGCTGGACCGGATCGATCCGTACAGCGGCGCGCTGACCAGCGTGCGTCAGGCCGCCCGAGAGGATGCCCCGAACGGCTATCGATGGACGGCTGACGGCGCGCTTGAGCCGATCGCAGGTGGCCCGGCTGACCCGCGCACCGCTGGCGCTCTTGCCGCCTCGCGCCGCGCGCCGAAAACCGGACGCTCGGGCGGCCGCTCGTCCTCGGGTCCGGCCCGTTCATCCTCGCCAGCCACCCCGGCTGGTCGTCCTTGGGAGCGCAGCTGGTAATGGCGGGTCCGACGCAAGGAGAGGTCTATGACGGCTATCGCTTCCTCGGGGGCGATCCAAAGGACCAGAACAACTGGGAGCAGGCCGCGCCCGTCGCTGCGCCGGAATACGGCAACGGCGCCCAGAAGCTCCCGAATGGCGACATCGTCCGTTATGGGCCTCGTGGCGGTCTGACGGTTCTTCAGCAGGGGGGCGGCGATGGCGTAGGCAAGCTGACCGAAGGCCAGGGCAAGTCGATACAATACGGCCTGATGATGCGCGGCGCTGAGGAAGACTATCAGCGCGCCCGGCAGGAAGGCTACGATCCCGCCAGCCTGCGCAATCAGGCGGCAGCGGTTGCGGGTCTGATCCCGTTCGACGGCGATTATTTCGGCCGGCTGATCCGCGATGACGTGTCGGACCGTGGACGCCAGGCTGAACTGCGATGGGCGGAAGGCAATCTCCGTCAGTTGACCGGCGCCGCCGCCACCAACCCGGAAATCGCCCGCGTCGCCGCGATCAACTTCGACCGGGGCAACGATCAGCTGTCAGACCAGCGCTATCGCACGCGTTCCGAGACCTACAAGGGAACGCGCTTCGCCGCTGGCCCTGGAGCTTCGGCGCTCGGCGACTATCCAGATGCGCCAGGCCACCTCGCGGTGGATGAAAAAACCGGCCTCCCCGATTACGCCGGCATCGCCTCGACCGTTCAAGGCGTAGAAGGCGGCTATGACGTCGGCCCCGACGGCAGGCCCGTCGCCCCTGCTCCACAGGCCCCCACACCCGGATCGTCGCCAGAAACGGCGATCGACATCGAAAGCGGCATCTCGCCCGACGAAATCCTCGCTCTACTCCAGAATGGCGGCTGGGTCCGTCGCGGCGACGGCGAGCCTTTCGAGGCCACCGCCAGCCGGGGAACGCCCGAGCAGGGCGCGCAATCCCTGCGGCCGGGCCTGAACCTCAATCCAGAGCGGTCGGCCGATCATTTGGTGCAGGACTATCGCACCAATCAGGGCGACGGCCTTGGGCGCAAAGCCAACGCTTTTGGTCGTGGTGCGCTCGACACTCTGACTTTCGGCCTGTCTGATGAGCTGGCGGCCGGCATCAATACCGTACTGCCTGCGCCATCGGCGGCCGGAACCCGGACGGGCTGGGATGGCTCGTGGGGCGACGCCTATCGCCACAACGTCGACTTGGAGCGCGGCCTCGCCAAGGCGGACTCGCAGGATGTGCCTGTCAGCCGTGGCGCTGGACAAGTCGCCGGGGCGCTGGTCCCGGCCGGCGCGGTCGTGCGCGGCGCGGGTTTGGGCGGCCGCGCACTGGCCACGGCGCCGAATGCCCTTCGCGCTGCGGCGGCAGGCGGCGCCTATGGCGGAGCTTACGGTTTTGGCTCGGCGGAAGGCAATGCGCTCCAGCGGGTGCCTGCGGCTGCTGTCGGAGGCGGCGTGGGCGCAGTCACTGGCGCAGTCGGCGCTCCAGTCGCAGGATTCATCGGCCGCCGCGTCGCTGCGCCCGTCGGCAACGCTCTGCAAGCGGGCAACCGCTTCATCGGGCGGCGGGTTGGTCGGGCCGGCGAAGCCCTGAACGTGCCCGGCGCCGCCGCTCTGACCGAGCGCGCCCAGCCCAACGCCCTGCGATCGGGGCTGAACCGTTTCGCAGACCGGATGGGTCCGCAGCGGGTCAACGCCTTGTCCGGCCGCGTGGATGAGCAGATGGGCCTTGGCATCGACGCCACCGCCGTCGACGCGCTGGACGACGCCAGCCTGGGCCGCGTTCGCGCACTGGCCACCCGCGACACCCCGGCCCGCGATCAGGCCGTTCGGTTCGCCGAGGGTCGCCGGGAACGCCTGCCCTCGCGTGTCCGCCGCATCGCCAGCGAGGAAGTTTCGGCTGACGCCCGTCCGACGCAGGCCGTCATGGACGAACTGTCCAGCACGCGCCGCTCAAATGCCGGCGCCATCAACGACTTCGGCGGCGACATGGTCGCGCTGGACGACAACGCCATCCAGGCGCTCCGCAGCGACTTGGCGCAGGGCGCCGTGCAGGCCGCCATCCGCCGCGCTCAGGGCTCCATCGACCCGGCCGAGCGTGATGCCGCCAACCGCCTCGCCGCCTTGGCGGACACGGTGCGGGACAACCCCGGCGGCGCCCGGCTGACGGTGCGCGAGGTGCAGGACATTTCCGCAGCCCTGCGCAACGCCGCCGACGGCGCGTTCCGCTCCAATGCTCCGGCTGACGGCCCGGTCCTCGCCAATCTCGGCAAGGCCGTCCGCGACGCTGGCCGCAACAGCTCTGAAGGCTATCGGAAGTGGCTGGGGCAATATGCGGACGATAGCGACCTGCTGGAGGCAGCAACGACCGGCCGGAACTTCGTCTCGGTCAGCGCCGACCCCGTCAGTGCCCGTTCGACTGATGCTTTCGAGGGCCGCGCCGCCGGCGCCACGCCCGGCGAGCTAACCGTCCAGCGCCAGGCGGCGGGCCAGGCCATGCAGGCGGCTGGATCCAACCCGACCACGGCGCGCAGCGTGCTGACCAATTTGGCCTATGACGACGACCAATATCGCCGGGCCGCGTCGATCGGTCTGGATGCCGACCGCCTCAAGGCCCGCGCAGGCGCAGAACTGCGCTCGGTTACGCAGGCTCAACGCGCCAGCCCGCGCGTCGGCTCGGAAACCAGCACCAATGCGCAGGACGCGGGTGGCGCGGCCGGACTGTCCATCGGCGATCTGGCCAACCCGATCCGTGCGGCGGCAGGCGTGGCGCTGAACCGCATCCGCTCACGCGGCTTCAACGACCAAGAAGCTCAGGCCATCGTCGAGGCGGTCATTGATCCAGCCCGGACGCAAGAAGTGATCGGCTTCCTGGCTCAGCGGATGACGAAGCGCGAAGCCCGAAACCTTCAGCGGGTCATCCGCAAACAGGTCACCACAGGCCTTCTGTCAGGCCAACAACCGTCAGCATAAAGACCCAGAGCCAGAACGCGGGCCGACGCGCGAGCCACCCGGCCGCGCGCCTCCATAGGCTTGCCGTCGGCTTTGGACTGACCGGACCTCCGCTCTCGGAGACGAACCGGAACTCCCCCTCGATCACCTTCATGGGTCGATCTCTACCACAGAATCTGTGAGGTCCACATGGCCGCTGGCTTGCTCGCCATCAGCGCTTACACGCCTGCGCGCGACCGGCAGGGACGCCTTGTCCCCGGTGCGCGAATGGACGTGTTCCAGAACCGCACCACGACGCGCGCGACGGTCTACGCCGACGCGGCACTTACAACGCCTCTGACCAACCCAGTGGTAGCCAATGCCTCAGGCCAGTTTCCGGCCGTCTGGGCGGACGGGGGCGCGCCAGACACACCTCTCCTCTACAGCTTGGCCTATTCGGCGTCTGACGGGAGCAGCATCGGCAACCCCGCAACATTCGACGACATTCAGCCCAGCGTGTCGCTCGATCTGATCAGCGGCGAGACCAAAGCAAACCTGGACGGAGGCAACGTCGAACCGGCCCCGTTCCGGGATGCCCTCGACCTCGGCCAAGCCGCCACACGCGATGTTGGAACCATCGCCGGGACCGTCGCGGCCGGCGACGACCTCCGGATCACCACGGCGGTCACCAACGTGTTCCGCTACATTCCCGTCAACCTCTGGGGCGGCATTTTCGCAGGAACCAACACGACTGACCTGGCGCCCTACTTCCAGCAGGCGATCAACGGCAACAGCGTGGAAATCTTCATTCCCGGCTGGACCTTCCTGCTCAACTCCACGATCAACATCGAGCGGCCGATCGTTCTGCGCGGAGCGGGCAAGTCGTTCACACTGCTGAAGACGACCGCCAACATACGCGTCTTCAATATCGAGAGCATCACCACGTACGGGATGCGGTTCCAGGATCTGACGATCTGGGGGAACGGCGGCATCAGCGGCAGCTCAACAGCGGTCTATATCGGCTCCGAGCCGGAGCTTACGGCACACGCCAGGTTCGATAACGTCCGTTTTCTGTCCCACGAATGGGGCATCAACGGCCTCGGAACATATGGCCTCTTCGACAGCCAGTTCGACAACTGCGATTGGTTCGACTGCTACCGGGGAATGCGCCACGCCGGCTCGCAGATCACGTTCAACGGCTGTTATTGGCGCAACTGCACATGGGGTCTGCTGTGCGACAATCTGGGTGCCGGCCTGTCAATCTCTGGCGGCACGTTCAATGGTTGCACATGGGTCGGCAACACCTACGATTTCGTATTCAACAACAACACCGTGCGTCAGATGACGTTCATGGGCTGCTGGTTTGAGCAGACGAAAACGATTTCGTTCGGCAAGGTCGTGACCGGCGAGATGTTCTTCCAGGGGATGTCCTTCCTGAACTGTCTGTTCCAGCCAGCCAGCACGGCTGTTGAGAACGGCGTGATCCAGTCGAGTGATTGGAAGGGCATCCTGAGCTTCAGGGATTGCAAAGGGTACACCGACCTTTACACCTCGACATCCTTCCCAGACCCGGCGACGGCCGACAGCAACAGCTTTGTGACGCGCCAGAACTGCTACACAATCAACGCGGCCGGGACGATCACTAAGCTTGCAGCATAGGCCGCCGCAGCAAGACCATCGAGAAGCCACTTCCGGCGCACAGGTCTAGTAGGAGCTTGCCCGTGGCGCCGGTCCCGACCGACCGCTCTATGGCTTCGGTTGTCTGGACCGGCCCGACGGCCTCCCGGAGCATCTTGCGGAACACCTCATTGTAGTGCTGCGAGAACAGGTCGGCGAATGCCCGAGACTGCACGCTGTCGTGCTCCTGGAGAGCAGACTGAAGCTCGGGCCACTGCCGGCAGTTGACGACGTTGGATGCCTCAAGGAACGGCCGCAACAACCACGGATACGCTTCTTCGACGACAAAAAACCTCGACGCTCGCTCGACGAGGCAGTCCAGCGTTTCAACCCCGACGTGACCATCGATCCAGACGTATTTACGAACCTCATCAAAGGGGTCTGCTGCGTTGGACGGAAGGTAAGGCACATCAGCCGTCTCGACGCCATGTAGGTGAGCGCCGCCCGGTGCGGTCACGCGAAACATTTCCGCGAACGCTACGTCCTTGGATCGAAACTCGACGTGCCCCATCACGTCCATGCTGAACACGAAGTCAAATGCGGCGTCGGGAAATGGCATTGACGTCACGAAATCACAGACCTGAGCGTCGTCGTAACCGCCTGATATAGCATCTGCGATGCACGCCTCGCTCATATCCGCGCCGGTCAGGTGTATCTGGTCGCCAAAGCGATGCTTCAACCATCGGCCGTAAATGCCGGACCCACAGCCCACATCAAGGCAGCGAACGCGCTCTGCGGTTTTCAACAGGTCAGCCAGCGCGCGTTCCAAGGTCTTGAACTTGTCAAAGCCCAAACCTTGCTCGACCCCCGGCGTGATCGCCGCAGGATTCCAGGCTGAGCCGTAGCTGAATTTGGTCGCATAGAAGGCCGCTGGATCGATGCCGAACGCCTCGTAGGTCACGTCGTCTTTGCATGAGAAAGGCATGGCGTGACCCTGAATTAGGGCTTGCTCAGCGTCAAGATTGAGAAAACCTCGATCGGGGGTTGGATCGAAGTCCTCAGTCAGGCTCGCCGTCGCTGTCCTTGTCGATGGAGCGTGAAGAGCCCGTCCAGTTCTCGACAACGTTCGAGATTGCGAAGAGCACGCCCGCGAAGAGTATCGCGCCGATGATAAGCCAGACGAGGTTCATGGTGCGGAAGCGCCTGATGGATCCGCTCGGTTCCCACAAGCCGCCCAACGGCTGTTCCACCACGGCCTGACTATCGGAGGGGCGGATGATCGACCCACGCGAACTGCCCGCGTTCTGGGGCCTGTGCGGCGGTTTGCTGTCGGGGGCTGTGGGGCTGGTGACAGCCTATTCCGCAAAGGCGGGCAATCCCGTCGCCCAGCGGAAGGCATGGCTGCATCTGGGTCTTGGCATCGTCGCAGGTCCTATCGTCGCCGAGGCCCTGACCCACGGCGTGATCCTCGCTGTCGTGCCGGTCCTTGATATGCGCGGCGTCGCCCTGGCGCTGGGATGGATGGTCGCCAATGACCCGCGAGCCCTTTTCGACACCCTGACCCGCGTGGTGCGGGCCGTCTTCAACCAGGAGCCTCAGCGATGAACGCTCACGTGCTGATGGTGCTCTACACGGGCATCACCTTCGTCTCGGCCGGCGCATGCCTGTTGGAAATCTGCCGGCTTCTCGGCAAGACCTACGAGACGAAGGCTTCGGCCTCCATGCGCTGGCGCGGCGTCCACTTCATCGGTGCTGCGATCCTGTTCGTCTACGGCTGCATGGTGCTGTTCCCCGGCCGCGCGTTGCAGGTGCAGCATATGAGCATCGGCCTGCCATTGGTCGGCACGGTGATCATCGTCGCCGCCCTGGCCTATCTCGACCATGTCATGGGTGAGCGCGAGCCGCCGCCCTGGAGCCATCAGTTCATCCAGCTTCTGGTGCTGTTGGGGATAGACGGTCTGTCCCGCCGCGCCGCCTTCATGCTCCCGCCCGCCGCGACCGATGATGGTCCGCCGCCCGAGGACAACGGGAAACGTGGTCTCCGGTTGTTGGTCCTGACTGGCGCCATCGCCGTCATTGCCAGTGTCGCCGGTTTTATCCTGACCAACAGCGCCGCCGCTTAGCGGCCCGGCCGATGATGTCCTCGCCCAGCCGGGCCGCCTGACGCAGTTCGGGCACGAGCCGCGACGGATTCGCCTTAGCCGCGAAATCTCAACCCCACAATCTGGAGACTGACCATGGGCCTGATACCGGCTGACAGGTTCCGCACGTTTGCGCCCAAGGCGACTCCGGGCACGCGCGAGGCGCTGGAGGCGGCTGCGGCTGCGCAGGGCTTCTCCGGTCTGGTCCTGGCCCACTGGCTGGGTCAGATGTTCGTCGAAAGCGCCGGCTTCACCACTCGCGAAGAGAACCTGAACTATTCGGTCGACGGCCTGCTGAAGATGTTCGGCCGGCACCGGATCAGCGAGGCCGACGCCCGCAAGTTCGGCCGCGCGCCCGGTCGGCCGGCCCATCAGAACGCGATCGCCAACATCATTTACGGCGGCGAGTGGGGCCGGAAGAACTTGGGCAACACGGAGCCCGGCGACGGCTGGCGGTTCAGGGGTGGCGGCGAGAAGCAAATCACCGGCCGGGCCAACTATCGCGAGGCCGGGCATGAGCATGATCCTGACACCTTGCGAACTGACCCGGTCGCGTCCGCCAAAGCCGCCGCCAACTTCTTCGTCAAGCACGGCTGCATCGCTCCCGCGCTGCGAGATGACGTAAAAGGCGTGACGCTGAAGGTCAATGGCGGGCTCAATGGTCTGGACGCACGGATCGCCGCGACCGCTGCCGCCAAGAAGGCCGTCGGGCTGTGACTCCCCTCGCCTTCCTCCGCTCCATCCCGCGCCTGCTCAGCCCGACCGGCTGGCTGATCGTCGCCATCATCGCCGCCTTCGTCCTGACCGGCGCCTATTGCTCCCACAGAGGCGCCCAGGGCGAACGCGACCGTCAGGCGGCCCAGACAGAGAAGACAGAGGCAAAGGCGTCCAGCGCGCGGGAAACCGCTGCCGGCGAGGCCGCTGTCGAAACCCTTATCATCAACGCCCGCGAAAAGGATCTCTCCGATGCGGTCAACTCGCTCCCTGATGCTGTCCCTAGCGCTCGCCGCGTCCGCCTCGCTTGCGAGCGGTTGCGCCACCAAGGCACCGCAGAGCGCCTTCTACCCGAGCCCTGCCGATCTGCAGGTTGAGCCGAAGCCGGTCCTGGCGCCAGAGGCGATCTATTCGGAGGCTGCGCTCGACGCCTATGACATTGCGATCGAGGCGCGCGGTGACCGGCTGGCGGCCCAAGTCGGGCGGCTGTGCCGGTTCTTCGACACGATGGGGATGCGAGGGCTGGATTGTCCGCCGCCGCCGCGACCGGGTTAGGAGGGTCGCATGGCTAACACAAGCGTCTAAGCGTCGAGCCTTAGCTCCGCTGTCGAGGCCGTCATCCTTCGGGGTGGCGGCCTTTCTTCGTTTCGGAGGTAATCACGTCCGCATGAACTCGAATTAACGGGCGACGCCATCCTCTGCAGCTTATGGAAACGGCGTTTCCCCTCCAAGGAACACGGTGGCTCGGTGCATACCCCCCCTTTGTCCCGAAGGGTGCCGAGCCACCACCCATACCCACCCCAAGCCGGGCAAAGCTCAGTCCGCTGGCGGCCATCGCCAGAACTCTTTCAGTTGCCCGCCCGTCCCCTGATGTCCGGATATTACGATCTGCGGCCGCCGATTGCCGCATCTCTTGCAGACCATCTTCGCGCGCATGTCGCGCAGAGGCGTGAAACGCTGCGCCTGGGGCAGATTCGCCCACGCCGGAATGACGCGGCTGCCGCACTGGCAGACCAACGCGCACTGATCGCCCCTTCGGATGTCGTCGGGCGTCGTGTCGTCTCGATAGTGCGTCATCGCGCCTGGAAGCGGCCGAGCCCCAGCACCATCGCCTGCCGCACAAGCCGGTCGTTCTCTTCCTTCGACACGTAGGCGACGTTCGACCCGGGCCCCGGCGTCGCCGGCAGGCTGGGATGCGGCGCCGGGTTGCGCACGACGCGAGCGGCAAGCTCGGCATCCAGGCGCATCAGTTCTTCGGTTGATAGGGGCTGGCCCATGATGTCCTCCATCGCGCCACCGACGGGCTGGGACATAGCTCAGTGAGAACGGATGCGGAACAGACTGTGCCGCCACTGTGCCGCGATAGATGCGGCGTTCCTCGGATGTTCGCGGATTGATGCGGGTCAGCCGTCAGACCGACCCGCCTCAAACACCCGTAAACCCTTGGTGCGGATGAGAGGACTCGAACCTCCACGCCTCTCGGCGCTGGAACCTAAATCCAGTGCGTCTACCAGTTCCGCCACATCCGCATCGGGTAGGCGGTCGCGTCTAGAGGGTGACGCCGCTCAGGGCAAGACCTCAGCGACGCCCGGCGACCAGTTCGTTGCGAATGGAGCGTCCCAAGGGATCGCGGGCGCGCCAAGTGTCGCCGACATCGGCCTCGACCATCCGGCTGCAGAACCGCGGCAGAATCTGGCGCGGGCTGAAACCAGTCAGACAAATCTTGTCACCCTCGGCCGACCAGCGGGCCGCCACACGTCGCCCGTCCGAAAACTGCGAGGTGTAGCGTCCATCCGGATCGAAATAGTGCCTGACCCACTGTCCGTTCGGATAGTGGGACACGATCGTATTGCCGAACGCCTTGGACATATCGGCTGAGGCGGGCGAGGCCGCCAGCACACCCACAATAGCAAAGCCGCAGATCACCGCACCCTGCTTCACACACCCCTCCTGCGCCGTCCATAATCGACTATCGACGATACATAAGACGGCGCAAGCGCTGCGGTTCCTCAGCCGTTACCGCGACGACCCGATTCGAACAGGAACCAGACGCGCTTCTCGCTCTCGTCGATCCAATTCTCGAGCAGGCTGGCGGTCGCGACGTCGTTATGCTCGTCGCATAGGTCATGCACCTCGCGCATCCGGCCGATCAGTTCGCCGTTATCGTCGCGAAGCTCGGCCAGCATATCCAGCGGATCGACGTAATCGGCATCGTTGTCGGCGATGCGTGATTCCTTGGCGATCTGACCGATGGAGCGCAGCGTGGTCCCGCCGATCTTGCGCGCCCGTTCGGCCATCGGATCGGTCATGGCCAGGATTTCCGCCGACTGGTCGTCCAGCATCAGATGATAGTCTCGGAAATGCGGACCCGAGACGTGCCAGTGGAAATTCTTTGTCTTGATGTAGAGAGCGAACGTATCGGCCAGAAGGCCGGTCAGAGCGGCGGAAATGCTCTGGGTGGCCTCCTCCGACAGGCTCGTTGGCGTCTTCAGGGGCGCCAGGCGCTTTTCTTTGGCGGTGACCATCATCGTTCTCCTCAGCAGCAGTCTGCGGTCAAGCTAGGTAGCCGGGCATCCGGACGGAAGCCCTGGCGCAGATGATAATGCTGAAGCTGTGAAGTAGTTCGGCGGCGCCGACCTTTGTCGGCGGATGGCTGGGGAACTAGGACTCGAACCTAGAATGACGGTACCAAAAACCGTAGTGTTACCATTACACCATTCCCCAGCAGGACCGGCGTTTCCGAAGCACTCTGTGCGGCGGAGGCGGTCAGATACGCCAAGCCGTTTTGGGATGCAACACCCTCTTTCAGGACTATTTTCGCTTACCGTGAAGATGGGTCGAAATGGGCGCTTGCGGCCCATCGAACCCATGGCTATAAGCCGCGTCCTCACTTCGGGGCGACGCCGCCAGGCCAGCCCCCACGGTCGGAGTGTGGCTCAGCCTGGTAGAGCACTGCGTTCGGGACGCAGGGGTCGGAGGTTCGAATCCTCTCACTCCGACCATCTTCTCCTCAGAAAAATCGACGATGCGACAGCGGGTCTTTGCCCGCTGCCAGAGCCGCGTCAGTCGTCGTTCGCCGCGCTCTCCATCGCCCGGCGCGCCACCGCATTCAGATGCGCTCCAACCGACTCGATGGTCCTAGAGCCCAGCGCCTCTCTGCGCGCGGTCAGATCGGGCGAACCCGCGTCGTAGTCGGCCATCAGCCGCCGCACGAACGCCCCGCCTTGAACCTCAGCCAACACCTGATCCATCGCCCGGCGAGATTCGGCTCCAATGACGCGCGGTCCGGTCAGATAGGCGCCGTATTCCGCCGTGTTCGAAATCTTGGCGAAGGCGCCCGCGATGCCGCGTTCGTACATCAGGTCGGTCACCAGCTTGGTCTCGTAGAAGCATTCAAACCACGCCACCTCGGGCGGATAGCCGGCGTTGACCAGCTTCATGAAGGCCGCGTCGATCAGTTCGGCGATGCCGCCGCATAGCACCACCTGTTCGCCAAACAGGTCGCTCTCGCACTCGTCGCGCATCGTCGTTTCCAGAATGCCCTTGCGCCCGCATCCCAGCGCGGCCGCATAGGACCGGCCCAAGGCATGCGCGCCGCCTGTCGCGTCCTGCTGCACGCCGAACAGGCAGAAGACCCCCTCCCCTGCTTCGTACAGATCTCGGATGCGCGGCCCGATCCCCTTGGGCGAGGCCAGGATAACGTCCAGATCGGCGCGCGGTTCGACCAGGCCGAATCTCACTGACAGGCCGTGGGCGAAGACCAAGGCCGCGCCCGGCCGCACGTTCGGCTCCAGTTCGTCGCGCCACAGATCGCGGTGCGCCTCGTCTGACGTCATGACGGCGACCACGTCGGCGCCCGACGCAGCGTGTCCGGCCGTCATCACCTCGAATCCGTCGGCGTGCGCCAGGTCGCGTGTTCTCGAGTCGGCCTTCAGACCCACCACGACGTCGGCCACGCCCGAATCGCGCAGGTTCAGCGCATGGGTGCGGCCCTGGCTGCCGTAACCGATCATGGCCACGCGCTTGCCGCAGATGATCGAAAGGTCGCAGTCGCGGTCGTGGAAGACGGGCAGCGGATTGGGTAGGGTCTGGGTCATGACCGCCTTCATAACCCCATCCGACGTCGTCGCCTTCTGGAAAGAGGCTGGACCCGAAAAGTGGTTCGCCAAGGACGAGGCGTTCGACGCCGACTTCCGCGACCGAGGCCGCGCCCTGCATTGGGCCGCCGCGCGCCGCGAACTGGACGACTGGATGGACACGGCCCGGGGCGCCTTGGCGCTGCTGATTCTGCTGGACCAGTATCCCCGAAACAGTTTTCGCGGCACGGCGCATCAGTTCGCCACCGATCCTTTGGCCCTGATGTTCGCCAATCAGGCGGTGGCGCGCGATCTGCATCTGGCGGTCGAGCCGGCTTTGAAGAACTTCCTGCTGCTGCCGTTCGAGCATTCCGAACGGATCGAGGATCAGGACCGCTACATGGCCTTGGTCGCGGGCGACGAAGAGCTGGAGAAATGGGGCAAGCTGCACCGCGACATCATCGTCCGCTTCGGCCGCTTCCCGCACCGCAACGCCGCTCTGGGCCGCCAGACCACGCCCGAAGAACAGGCCTTCCTCGACGAAGGCGGCTTCGGGGGTTGATTCGATCCACAACGATCCGATCGTGACCACCGACGGCTCATTGGCGAACGACTGATTCGGGTGGAAGCTGACGTCATGAACGCTCAGGTCGCCATCGCTGAACTTCAGGCTCGCATCGCTGCGGCGCCTGCCGATCACCCCGAGCGGCAATATCTGAACCTGCTGCGCGACATTCTGGACAATGGCGTGCGTCGCGACGATCGCACCGGCACCGGAACGCTTGGCGTTTTCGGTCGTCAGATGCGGTTCGATCTGTCCAAGGGCTTTCCGGTCCTGACGACCAAGAAGTTGCATCTGCGGTCGATCATCATCGAACTGCTGTGGTTCCTGCGCGGCGAGACCAATATCGCCTATCTGAAGGACAATGGCGTTCGCATCTGGGACGAATGGGCCGACGCCGACGGCGAGTTGGGTCCGGTCTATGGCAAGCAATGGCGGTCCTGGACCGCGCCGGACGGGCGCATCATCGACCAGATCGAGAAACTGGTTCATGGGCTGAAGACCAATCCCAACAGCCGCCGCCACATCGTCACCGCCTGGAACCCGGCCGATGTCGACGACATGGCCCTGCCGCCCTGCCACTGCCTGTTCCAGTTCTTCGTCGCCAACGGAAAGCTGTCCTGCCAACTGTACCAGCGCAGCGCCGACGTCTTCCTTGGCGTGCCCTTCAACATCGCCTCCTATGCCCTGCTGACGATGATGCTGGCCCAGGTCGTGGGGCTGGAGCCGGGCGACTTCGTCCACACCTTCGGCGACGCCCACCTGTATCTGAACCACCTCGAACAGGCCGAGCTTCAGTTGACTCGCGAGCCCCTGCCCCTGCCCGTCATGCAGATCGCGCCCAAGACCGACCTGTTCGACTTCGACCTCTCCGATTTCACTCTCGAAGGCTACGAGGCCTGGCCGCACATCAAGGCCGCCGTCGCCGTTTAATGTCATTGACGATGATCCGCGCTTTCTCTCTTGGTTTCATTCTGCTCGCGACGCCGGCAACGTCGGCGATCCCCCAGCCGATCTCATCCGCCGTTGAAGCCGCCGAGATCACACCGGTACAAATCAGAGTGCCGGCGCCGGACGGTCGGGCCATACCGATCAGCATCTGGACCGCTCCGATCGAACGCGGCGTGGTGGTGTTTAGCCACGGCTATAACGGTTCGCCGACGGCCTATGCCCGCATTCTGTCAGCCTGGGCGGCGCATGGTTTTACGGTAATCGCACCGCTTCACGTCGATTCCCTGCGCCATCCCGACCATGAGAAATATGACAATCGCGCCGCCTTCTCGACTAGGCTGATCGACCTGGGCGTCGCGCGCGGCATCGCCGCCCATGCGCATTCGGGCAAACCGCTGATCGTGGCGGGGCATTCGTTTGGCTCTCTGATGTCCGTGATCGAGGGCGGCGCCGTCACGGCGGCGGGCCCCGCAGGCGACCCGGCGGTAAAAGGCGTGATCGCCTTTTCCTCGGCCGGCTCCATCCCCGGCCTCGTCACCTCAGACAGCTACCGCACGCTTGACCGTCCGCTGTTGGTGATCACCGGCGATCAGGATCTGGTGCCTGGCTTCGTCAGCGATTGGCGCGATCATCGCGCGCCGTTCGACAACAGTCCGGCAGGCGACAAAACTCTCATGATCTTCGCGGGCGCAGACCACCAGCTGCCAGGGACGGCGCAAGGCGAGCGGTTTGATCAGATCATCCGGGCGACGGAGGATTTCCTCGACGCCTATGCGCTGAACGACGCCGAGGCCCGATCGCGCCTTGAGGCCTTCGCCGCAGACGGCGTCAGCGTCGAGCGCCGCTGAACGGATGGATTTGCGCCATCTGACCGCATCGGTTCTTCGCATCTCCGACATCTACGCCGCCGAGCACGACATCGATCGCGACCGCGATTGGGCCTTGCTGAAGCTCCAGGAAGAGCTGGGCGAACTGACCGCCGAGCACCTTCGCCTGACCGGCCGAGCGCGAGGTGCGCCCGACAATCAGGCGCTGGGCGACGAGGCCGCGGATGTGCTGGGCATGCTGCTGATCTACTGCGCGCGGGCGGACATAGACCTTGAGCAAGCCATGCAGCGCAAATGGCTGAAATGGCTGGAGCCTAAGGCCTAAGCCTAGGCCTCTGGCGCAATCATGATCATCGGCGTCAAACGCGCGACCAAGGCCTCGTCCGTTTCGATGCGCTCGACCACGATCCGGTTCTTCATCATGCCCATCTGCATGGTGGCGCGAAACGCGATCACGTCGCCGGGCGCAGCAATGAATCCCTCAAGCGTCGGCTTGTTCTGCTTGCCCGCCAGACCGCCGAACGCCATGGACACCTGGTGGCCGCCCGGCGAGACCGAAATGGCGGTGAAGCGCGGACTCTTCAGCTGGGCCACGAACTTGCCGTCCACCGACAGGTCCATGCCGGCGGCCTTGCCCACGAAGCCTTCGCGATAGACGATCAGCAGAGCCTGATCGTGAAACTGAGTGCGAAACGCCAGTGCGGCCTGCTTCTGCTCCGCCGTTGCTGACTTCCCAAGTTTTGTGCCCGCCAGATTGGCCATGATGTAGGCGGTGAACACGCCCAAGAATGCACCGACCATCATCGGCAGATAGCCGGCGTCGGCTCCGGCGGCTGAGAACAAGAACGCCAGCCCGCCGCTGATGACGAACGCGACCAGGAAACCGACCACGATGGCGGGGAGATACTTGCTCACAACGGGGCTCGCGTTCATTGGATGGGTCACTTCAACGCATCGATACGGTCAAGGTTCTTGCCCCAGCCCATCATTTCCCTGGTTGTCGCCCGCGGCCAAAACGGCGTCATTGGCCGCGACGGCGACCTGCCCTGGCGGCTCCGCAGCGACTTGCAGAGGTTTAAGGCCATCACCGTGGGCAAGCCCTGCTTGATGGGCCGCAAGACTTGGGAGAGCCTGCCGCTGAAGCCTCTGCCGGGTCGGCTGAACATCGTGCTGACGCGTGACGAATCCTACGAAAGCGACGGCATGGCCAAAGGCGCGCTGGTCTGCGGCACTCTGGACGAGGCCATCGAGATCGGACGCGAAACCGCCGAGGACGATGGCGTCGAGGAGATCTGCATCATCGGCGGCACAGCCCTGTTTGAAACAACCCTGCCCCGCGCCAAACGCCTATACATCACGGAAGTGGATGCCTCGCCCGAAGGCGACGCCGTCTTTCCGTCATTCGACGAAACCGCTTGGGTCGAGGTATCGTCAGAATCGCACCCGGCGGGCGAGAAGGACGACCACGCCTTCACCTTTCGCGTGCTGGAACGCCGCTAGGAGAAACAAATGTACGTCACCACGACCAACGACCTGCCCGGCTTTCGCGTCACCCGCCACATCGGACTGGTGCGCGGTGTCACGGTCCGCTCTCGCAACGCCATTTCCGACGCCATCGGCGGGGTCCAGTCCATGCTTGGCGGCCGCGTCGGCGCCTATGTGAAGCTGGCTGAGGCCGGGCGTCAGGAAGCCTATGACGAACTGGTCAAACACGCCCAGGCCCACGGCGCAAACGCCATCCTGGCCGTCCGCTATGACGCGACGGAGATCATGCCGGGCGTGACCGAGGTCCTATGCTACGGCACAGGCGTGATCGTCGAGCCGGCGTAACCGGCTCGACGTCTCTCGATCAGTACAGGGTCATCAGGTCCGAACGCTCGAAGTTGCGCAGCTCGTCTTCGCGACCGTCGCGGATCTTGGCGACCCACTGAGGATCGGCCAGCAGCGCGCGGCCGACGGCGACCAGGTCGAACTCCTCGTTCTCCAGACGGCGCAACAGACCGTCCAGCGAGGCGGGCTTTGAACCCTCGCCGCCGAAGGCCGCGATGAACTCGCCGTCCAGGCCCACGGACCCGACGGTGATCGTCGGCTTGCCCATCAGCTTCTTGGTCCAGCCGGCGAAGTTCAGGTCCGAACCTTCGAACTCCGGCTCCCAGAAGCGGCGCTGCGAGCAATGGAAGACATCGACGCCGGCGTCCGACAGCGGGGTCAGCCACTCGACCATCTGTTCCGGCGTCTCGGCGATGCGAGCCGTGTAATCCTGAAGCTTCCATTGCGACAGGCGCAGGATGACGGGGATGTCGTCGCCCACGCCTTCACGCACCGCCTTCACGACCTCGGCGCCGAATCGGGCGCGGTCAGCGATGGTCGGTCCGCCCCAGCGGTCCTCGCGCGCATTCAGGCCGCCCCAGAAGAACTGATCGATCAGATAGCCGTGGGCGCCGTGGATTTCGACGGCGTCGAAGCCGAGGTCGCGAGCCGCGCGGGCCGACCGGCCGAAAGCGGCGATCGTGTCTGCGACATCCTCCTCCGTCATCGGCTCCAGCTTGGTCTTGCCCGGCATGGTCATGCCCGAGGGGCTGTCCACCTTGCCCAGCGGCGCCCAGTCATCGCCGCGTCCGCGCGCCGAGCCCACGTGCCAGATCTGCGGCGCGATCAGACCGCCGGCGGCATGAACCTCTTCAACCACGGACTTCCACTCCGGCAGCGCTTCGCCGTGGAAAACCGGAACATTGGCGTCATTTCGCGCCGCCGGGCGCTCGACGACCGTGCCCTCGGTGACGATCAGGCCCACCCCGCCCTCGGCGCGACGGCGATAATAGGCGGCGACATCTGAGGTCGGGACGCCGTTCGGCGAGAAGGACCGCGTCATGGGCGCCATGACGATGCGGTTGGGCAGGGTCAGCCCCTTGATCGCAAAAGGGCTGAACAGGGCGTCGAGGCTCATTGGATCTCCTTGGGCATCTGTAGCACCCAAGGTGGCGAACAGGGTTGCGTTTGAAAACCCCCTGCCTCCGCTTTTTCTAAATCCCGAGCGCCACCGAGACGCGCGTAGCTATTTCGGCGAAGCGGCCGGCGATAGCACCCTGCGGATCGGTTGCGACAGGCGGTCGTCCGGTATCGCCGCCCTCTCGCAAGGCGGTGTCCAGCGGCAAGGCGCCCAAAAACGGGATGGATAGGCGCTCGGCCTCGGCTTTGGCTCCGCCCTGGCCAAAAACCGGACCGCTCATGTTCTCTATCAGGCCAAACGTCGGGACATTGACGCGTTGGAACAAGGTGTGGGCGCGTCGCGCATCGGCCAGAGCGACTTCCTGCGGCGTCGACACGATCACAGCCCCATCCAGCGGCGTCTTCTGGATCAGGGTCAGCTGGACGTCGCCCGTGCCTGGCGGCAGATCGACCACCAACACGTCCAGCGGCGCATCAGCCGTCCCCCAGCGCGTCTGGGTCAGCATCTGCTTGATGGCCTGCGACGCCATGGGGCCACGCCAGATCATGGCGTCGTCCATCTTGGTCAGCAGGCCCACCGACATGGCCTTCAGCCCGTGGGCGACGTGCGGCACGATGGCGCCGTCCTCGTATGCGGGCTGGCCGCTGATGCCCAGCATGGTCGGCAGCGAGGGCCCATACACATCGGCGTCGAGAATGCCGACCGAAAGCCCGCGCGCCGAAAGCGCAGCGGCCAAATTTACGGCGACGGTGGACTTGCCCACCCCGCCCTTGCCGCTGGCGACGGCCAAGACGCGGCGGACATAGGCCGGACGATCGGTCGGGACGGGCGCCTTGGCGCGCCCCTGATCGACCGCCGCCTTTGACAGGCTCGCCGTGCGCGGCGCAGCAACCGGCTTGGTCTCGGCGGTCAGAATGACCGAGACGCGCGCCATGCCGGGAATGGCCTTCAGTGCAGCCTCCGCCGCGTCACGAACCGGTGCGTAGGCGGCCGCTTGGGTGTGATCGACTTCCAGAGCAAACCCCGCGCGATCCTCAGCCACGACCAGACCCTGAACCAGCCCGGCGGCGACCAACCCCAGGCCGGAAAGAGGATCGATGACGGCGTCGAGTGCGGCGATGACGGCGGTGCGTTCGACCAAGGCGGTCTCCAGAAGACTTGCGGGCAATGATGCGCGCGTTCTATCGCCGTCGAACCCGTCCCGCGAGCCACGATTTGTCCCAACCGTCCCCAATCACCCTGATCGCCGGCCCGACCGCCTCGGGCAAGTCGGCGCTGGCGCTGAAGATGGCGCGCGAAACGGGCGCGGTGATCATCAATGCCGACAGCCAACAGCTTTACGCCGACCTGCGCATGCTGACAGCCCGCCCTTCGGCGCAGGATGAAGCCCAGGCCGATCATCGACTGTATGGCGTCGCCGACGCCGCCGACGCCTGGTCGGTCGGACGCTGGAGCCGCGCGGTAATGGCGTTGCTCGACGAACTCCGCGATCAAGGCCGGCCGGCCATTTTGGTGGGGGGGACCGGCCTTTATTTCACCAGCCTGACACGCGGCCTGGCCGATATTCCTGCGGTGCCGAGCGCGGTGCGCGATCAGATGGATGCCGACTACACGGCGCTCGGCGAGTCAGGTTTCCGCCGGCGCCTGACCCAGATCGATCCCGAGGCGGCGCAAGCCATCGAACAGGGAGACCGCCAGCGACTGGTGCGGGCCATGAGCGTCTTCATCGCCAGCGGCCGCGCGTTAAGCGTCTGGAGGGCCGACACCCAGCCCTTGTTGGCGCCGGATTCATGGACCGGATGGGTCAGGGAGCCTGAGCGCCAGCAACTCTATGCAAACTGCGACCAGCGCGTGGACCTGATGATCGATCAGGGAGCGATAGACGAAGTCCAAGCCCTCATGGACCGTGGATTGAACCCCGCCCTGCCCGCCATGAAGGCGGTCGGGGTCAGAGAACTGGCCGCCTACCTATCCGGCGATCTGGCCCGCGACGACGCGATCGCCGCCCTGAAACAAGCCACCCGCAACTACGCCAAGCGTCAGTTGACGTGGTTCCGAAACCAGACGCCGGAGTGGCGCCGCGCCTGAGTGCAATCCGGCGCTTGGAATGCCTCACGGCTGCGCCTATATTCGTCTGGTCCGGTTTCGGCCGGACTATAGCGATAAACGCGCTTGTAATAAGCGGACCGGACCCGGGTGCGATTCCCGGCGGCTCCACCAACTTTCTCCCCGCGTTATCGGCGGAGGCAGCATGGGGCCGACTAGCATCGACGGACGTGTAAAGAGGATTGCTTTCGCTCGTCCTGGCCCACCGTATCGGGCCATTTTCTAACTGCGAACGATAACTTCGCTGGAGAAGTCGCTCTCGCCGCGTAATGCGGTTCGAGTGATTTCGAATCTTAAGTCCTAGGGGTTCAGATCCTTGGGCGGGGCCCGTCGGGGGGCCTGGCAACAGAACCCCCGGCACTTTCCAAAAGATGATCGGGAGCTTGGCGCCAGAATCCCGGCGCTTTACCTTCATGACACCTTTCGCCTACGGCCCTGCGCCGCTATCAGTCGCGCTCTGATGTGAGGTGACGATGAGCGACCAGGCCCCTCCGGTCGATGAGATGCGGTACGAACAGCTGGCGCAGGAAGCCCTGCGCGGCGTCATGCGCGCCGCACTGGAACGCGTGCTGGCCGAGGGCCTGCCCGGCGCCCACCACTTCTACATTACCTTCAAGACGCGCGCCGTTGGCGTCAGCGTGGCCCCCGACATTCTGGCGAAATATCCGGAAGAGATGACGGTCGTTCTGCAGCACCAGTATGACGACCTGCGCGTCGAGCCTGAGCGTTTCTCGGTCAAGCTGCGCTTCGGCGGCATGCCCAAGAGCCTGGTTATCCCCTATTCCGCGATCACGCGCTTCTACGATCCCAGCGTCCAATTCCTGCTGCAGTTCGAAGACCCGCAACTTCTGGACGAGGTCGAAGACGAGCCGACCCCGCCCCAGGACATGCCGCCGATTTCGGACGGCCCCAAGGTCGTTTCGCTGGACCAGTTCCGCAAGAAATAGCCGCCGTCAGTCCTTGCGTGGATAGGAGCGGATCAGGATCCGCTCTCTTTCGCCTTCGCGTCTTTCGACCAGCAGCCGCGCGACCTGGGCGTCGTCGTGGAACAGATAGCCTTTGATGGAGTCGAGCAAGGCCTTGGCCAGGTTGTCGAGGTCCATCCACGGCGGCTCGCCGACATGTTCCATGCGGATTTCGACGACATGATCGCCCCATGACGGCCTGGCTCCGCGCCATTCCTTGCGCATGAACTCATAGACCAGCGGCTTGTAGTATTTGGCCTGGGTCGTCAGGCCGTCGATGATGATCTCGACCGCATCGCCATCCTCGCGCGCCCTGACCTTGCCGGTCCCGGTCCAGCCGGCGGTCACGGTCGCATCGACTTTATGCAGACGGCGGGCGCCGCATCCAGCAAGCGCGCAGAGCGGATCGTTACGGGCGGCGTAAGCTGCTCCTCAGAATTCGCGGGCATCCGCTGGATTCTGCGCGCGACATCCAGCCCTTCGACCACAGCGCCGAATGCGGCGAAGCCCTGACCGTCAGGATTCCGCCCTCCGCCAAAGTCCAGGCTGGGCGTATCCTCGGTGACGATAAAGAAGCTGGAGGTCGCGCTGTCCGGTCCGTCCCGCGCCATGGACACCGCGCCGGCCGTATGGCGCAGGCCAGTGTCTCGTGTCCGTTCAAGAGTGATCGGTGGTCGCGAGGCGTCGTCGCTGCCGCGTGGCGTCGCCGCCTGGATCACGTCGATGGGATAGCGGCTGGCGGTATTGGTTTCGCGGTTGACCGTTCGGAAGAACGTGCCCCCATCATAATCACCGGTCACGACGTAGCCGATGAAGTTGCATGTCGTAATCGGCGCAGCGGCCGCATCCAGCGCCAGCACGATCGTGCCGACTGTCGTGTCGAGCGCAACGCGGGGCATTCTGGGTTCAGGCTGAACAGTCGCGCAGCCCGCCAGCGCCGACAGCGCCGCCACGGCGATCAACCCTCGTCTCATATCCGCGCTCTTCTTGCCCTGCATGGCTCTCGTGCTACACCGCCGCGCAACCCATCGCCACGCCTGAGAGACGAGATTTACGCGCATGAGCAACGTCCGCACAGAGACTGACACCTTCGGCCCGATCGAAGTCGCCGCCGATCGCTACTGGGGCGCTCAGGCCCAGCGGTCGCTGGGCAACTTCAAGATCGGTTGGGAGAAGCAGCCCCTGCCTGTCGTGCGCGCTCTGGGCATCGTCAAGCGTGCGGCCGCCGAGACCAACCGCGACCTGGGCAAGCTGGATCCGGCCCTGGCCGACGCCATCATCAAGGCCGCCAATGAGGTTATCGAAGGCAAGCTGAACGACCACTTCCCGCTGGTGGTCTGGCAGACGGGTTCGGGCACCCAATCGAACATGAACGCCAATGAGGTGATCTCGAATCGCGCGATCGAGATTCTGGGCGGCGAGATGGGCTCGAAGAAGCCGGTCCACCCCAACGATCACGTCAACATGAGCCAGTCGTCCAACGACACCTATCCCACGGCCATGCACGTCGCCTGCGCCGAGCAGGTGGTCAACGACCTGATCCCGGCCTTGAAACATCTGCACGCCGCGCTGGACGCCAAGGCCAAGGCCTGGGGCCACATCATCAAGATCGGCCGTACCCATACCCAGGACGCCACGCCTCTGACGCTGGGCCAAGAGTTCGGCGGCTATGCGCAACAGGTCGAGAACGGCATCAAGCGCATCGAACAGACGCTGCCGGCCCTGATGGAACTGGCGCAGGGCGGCACCGCCGTCGGCACCGGTCTGAACGCGCCCATCGGCTTCGCCGAGAAGGTTGCGGCCCAGATCGCCGAGATCACCGGCCTGCCCTTCACCACAGCCCCGAACAAGTTCGAGGCCTTGGCCGCCCATGACGCCATGGTCTTCAGCCACGGCGCCATCAACACAGTCGCCGCCAGCCTGTTCAAGATCGCCAACGACATCCGCTTCCTGGGTTCCGGCCCGCGTTCGGGTCTGGGCGAACTGGCGCTGCCGGAAAACGAGCCGGGCTCGTCGATCATGCCGGGCAAGGTCAATCCGACGCAATGCGAGGCCCTGACACAAGTCTGCGTCCAAGTGTTCGGTAACAACGCCGCCCTGACCTTCGCCGGGTCGCAAGGCCATTTCGAGCTGAACGTCTACAACCCCGTGATGGCCTACAATTTCCTGCAGTCGGTGCGCCTGGTCGCCGACGCGGCCATCAGCTTCACCGACAACTGCGTCGTCGGCATCGAAGCGCGCGAGGACAATATTGCGCGCGGCCTGAACAACTCGCTGATGCTGGTCACCGCCCTCAACGGCAAGCTGGGCTATGACCTGTGCGCCAAGATCGCCAAGACCGCGCACAAGAACGGCACCACGTTGCGCGAAGAGGCTGTCGGCGGCGGCTATCTGACGGACGCGGAGTTCGATGAAGCCGTGCGGCCGGAAAAGATGATCTCGCCGGGCTGATCCCATTCAGGGACAAAATTTTGCAGCGCCGACGTCGTCTGACGTCGGCGTTTTCTTTTGGGTCAGGCCTTGTCGCGGATGGTGCGTCCGACCGGCGCCAGCGCCAGCTTGGCCAATTCGAGATCCTTCAGCGCGAACGGAATGCCGATAATGGAGACGAACTCCGCCACGGCGATGATCAAATGCGTCAGGGCGATGTACCAGCCGGCCACGACGAACCAGACGATGTTCAACACGACGCCGACACAGCCAGCGACGGGATGCGTGTCCTGCCACACGATCTCGCGGCCGAAGGACCAGGACGAATAGCTGGCGATGCGCCACGCTGCGAACGTCCACGGCAGGCCGACGACGGTCAGCGCCAGGATCGCGCCGCCCAGCAGCCACAGCAGCCCGGAAATCCAGCCGCCGAAGATGAGCCAGAGGATATTCAGGATCAGGCGCATCAAGACAGGCTCCACTGTCGCCCAATGCGACATACCTCAGATAAGCAAAAGACCCCGCTTGTGCAGCGGGGCCTTCATTAAATCGGCGTCAGATCGGCCTTAGTGCGGCTTCTCGGTCCAGCGCGCTTTGGCGTCGTCTTGTGTCAGGCTCAGATGGACGTGCTTGTCGTCAACCCGTTCGACCCAGCTGACCGGGATCATGTGGTGCTTGAAGCCGCCGGCGAAATCCAGCTTCGCCAGTTCGATCTGGTCGCCCAGGACGTGATCGACCCGGCCCACGTGACCGCCGTCCGAGCCTACGACTTCGAGGTGTTCCTTGATGAGCGAAACGTCAACCATGTGTATCTCCACGAGTTTGGTTTGTCCTGCCGATGAGAACACACCCGGCCTGCGACAGTTTCAAACGGCGACGCTTGTTCATCGCCTTGATGACAGGATTGGCTGGGACGCGGTAGAAGCCGGCGTTCACACGGAACCGGAACTCAAGATATGCGGCGGATTGGATCAGGCCTGTTCGGCGTCCTCATGGCCTTGGCCCTGTCGGCGTGTGGAACGCTGGATCGCCCCACCGGCGCTCTCAGGATCACCGACGGCACGCTCGTCAAGGCCGAAGACCCTCGCATCCGCGCCAGCGACAGCGCGCGTCTGCAGGCCTTCACTCAAGAAATCGGTCAGCGACTTCGGCCCGACAAACCAACCTCGATCCTGGCGCTGTCTGGCGGCGGCGCAAACGGGGCCTACGGCGCCGGGCTTCTGGTCGGTTGGACCGAACAGGGCGATCGCCCCGCGTTCGATGTCGTCACCGGCGTCAGCACGGGGGCGCTTGCCGCTCCGTTCGCCTTTCTTGGATCGGATTGGGACGACGAACTTCAGCACGCCTATACCAGCGGCGCCGCCAGCAATTTGCTGAGCTGGCGCAGTTTCGCCGCCTTCCTGAACCCGAGCCTGTTCTCGTCACAGGTCCTGCGCAATCTGGTGGACGAGAACGTCACCCCTGAACTGATGCAGGCCGTCGCGCGCGAGCACGCCAAGGGCCGACGCCTGCTGGTGGCGACGACCGATCTGGACAGCGAGGAAACCGTCATCTGGGACATGGGTCTTTTGGCGACCCAAGGCGACGAGAACGCCCGCGAACTGTTCAAGGAGGTGCTGGTCGCCTCAGCCAGCATTCCCGGCGTCTTTCCGCCGGTTCTGATCGCCGGGCTTCAGGACGACGACAAGGTGGTTCTGGAGATGCACGTCGACGGCGGCGTCAACACGCCGTTCCTGGCCATCCCTGAAGACCTGATGCTCTGGACGCGCCCAAAGGACGAAGGCCGCGTCGGCGCCCTCTATGTGATCGTCAACGGTCAGGTCGGCCGCAACGACGGGGTCACGCCCGGCCGCCTGTCGGGGATCCTGGCGCGGACCTATGACAGCATGAGCAAGTCGTCGCTGCGCATCCATTTGGCGGTGACGGCGGCGTTTGCGCGGCGCAATGGGCTGGACATGGCATTGTCGGCCATTCCGGACAATGTCGCCGCCTCCAGCCTGAAGTTCGATCAGGAGACCATGTCGGCCATGTTCGAACTGGGTCGCCAGCGCGGACGCGGCGCCGACGCCTGGACCCGGCTGGGCGAGCGCCCGGCGGATCAGCCCTTCATCCCCCAGACGACGATTTCGGAGTCTGAAGTGCCGGCTGTGCTGGCGCCCGAGCCCTCGGCCGAGTCGCCGGCAGATGCGCCCCCCGCTGACAAGCCCACGTCGTAGTCATGGGCCAGATCATCAATCTGAACCGGGCGCGTAAGACCCGCGCCAAGGCCGAAGACAAGGCGTTGGCCGCCGCCAACCGCTTGGTGCATGGACGCTCCAAGGCCGAGAGAATCCTGTCCGCTCTTGAGCGTCAGCGCGCCCAGAAGCAGCTGGACGGTCAGAAGCTGGAGCCGAAATCCGACGACTGACGGCTCAGGCCTTGGGCGCGCGGATCAGCATGACCTGCCCCGCCAGCACGAGCGCCAGTCCGATCAAGGCGCTCCAGCCGAACCGCGCCCCCTCGAACATCACCGACACCAGCATGGCGATAGGCGGCGTCAGAGCCGAGATGTAGCTGGCCAGGGCATAGCCGCGTTGGCGCGCGATGGTGAAGTACAGGCCGAACGCGATCACCGACCCGAACAGTGACAGATAGAGCAGCGACAGGACATAGTGCGGCGTCGGCTCGATCCGCCACGTCACGCCGGTCGCCATGCCGTACAGCGCCAACATCGCTGTGCCATAGGCCATCGCCCAGGAGGTGGCGGCCATGACGGGCGCGCCCGCCTGCTGTCCCTTCCAGGCGAACCAGTTGCCGAGCGCCGAAGCCAGAACGGCGGTCAGGGCGAAGATTACGCCCAGCCCCGGATTGAGGCCGGCGCCCGCCGCCGTGATCTGGCCGTAGGACAAGACCCCGACGCCCATGACGCCTAGAACTGCGCCGATCCACGCCGCCGGCGCCGCCTTCTGTCCGCCCAGCAGCCGAAACAGGATCAGGTTCACAAAGGCCAGGGCGGCGAAGATCACCGCGACCACAGCCGACGCCACCTGCCCTTCTGCGGCATAAACGAAGCCATAGCTGACCGCGAAGACGAAGGCGCCCTGTCCGATTGCGGCCAGATGCTGGCTGCGGGTCAGACGCAGCGGCCGTCGCGTCACGGCGCAGAAGGCGAACAGCACCGCCGACGCCAGACCAAACCGCCAGACGATGGAGACGATGGAATCAACCGGCCCCAACTGCAGGGTGATCGCGTACCAAGTCGTGCCCCAGATCAGGGCGCAGATGGCGATCGCCACGATCGCAAAGGGACGGCTCAAGGGTTGATCTCCGGCGGTGGACGGCCCGCATAACACGCCCTAACGCCACGCGCCCTCACGTCTTGCGCCTGAGTGTGACACACTGGGCGCCGCGAAGGAGATCGCCATGCGAAACGCCCCCCTCATCCTGCCCGCCGCCCTGGTCCTGGCGGCCTGCGCCGCCACGCCGAACATGACGACCGGAACGACGGTCGTAAACGTGATTGCCACCTATCGCGAACGGATCATGCTGCCGCCCGGCCATGTCCTGACCGTCAGGATTGAGGATGTCAGTCTGGCCGACGCGCCCGCCAAGGTTCTCGCCGAAACACGAGAGCCGCTGACTGGCGCCCCGCCCTATCGCGTCACCCTTGGCTTTCCCACGTCTCAGATCGATCCACGCCACACCTATGCCGCGCGCGCCGAGATCCGCGACGCGGCCGGCGCCCTGGTCTTCGTCACAGACACCCACCACGCGATCCTGACGAACGGCGCCCCCGCCTCGGCCGAGATCGTGCTGAAGTCCGCGCGTTGAGCAGCCTCAGCAAACGTTCGGTCGCCCTCGCCGGCCATGCCACGTCGGTGGCGTTGGAGCCGGAGTTCTGGGCCGTGTTGGACTGGATCGCGGCTGCCCGCAGCCTTAGCAAGGCTCAGCTTCTGGCCGAAATCGACGCCGGTCGCGGCCGACGTCCCCTCGCCTCCGCCTGTCGCCTGCTGGCGCTGGACTGGGTGGCGGATCATGGACGTCAAACGTGAACGCCCCCTGGAGAATCGGCTAGTCGCTGCCGCCGTTCCTGCCATGGTCGTCTATCGCTTCCGATCGACTGATCAACTGCACCTCATCTGAAGGGGCGTCGCCCATTTCGACGACCGCCACCCAGATCGCCATGATGGCGAACATCGAGGTCATGCCCAAGGCAAAGGCGATCCAGCCCGCCCGCCCGTTCGGCTTGCGGCGCGTCGGCCTTGGCTGGTGATCGTCGTGCTGCATTGCAGCTAGGAACCGACCCTCGCCCGCACGGTTCCGAGCTTTCGTCATGCGCGGCCCTGACATTGCCGCGCGGTCCCCTTATGTTCCGGTTCGATTCTGACTGACGGATATTTTTGCGCCTGTGACTGATCTTCCCGCCCCCCGCATTTCCGACCTCGCGCGCGCTCGTGCGCCCGAGGGCGAGGCGCCGCGCGATTATCTGAAGGGGCTGAATCCGGAGCAGCGCGAGGCGGTCGAGACGACCGAGGGGCCGGTGCTGGTGCTTGCCGGCGCCGGCACGGGCAAGACCCGCGTCCTCACGACACGACTGGCGCACATTCTGGCGACAGGCCGGGCAAAGCCGTGGGAGCTGCTGGCCGTCACCTTCACCAACAAGGCCGCGCGCGAAATGCGCGAGCGCATCACGCATCTGATCGGCCCCTCCGCCGAAGGTTTGCGCTGGCTGGGCACCTTCCACTCCATCGCCGCCCAGATCCTGCGTCGCCACGCCGAACTGGTCGGTCTGAAATCCAGCTTCACCATCCTGGACACCGACGACCAGGAAAGAGTTCTGAAACAGCTGCTGGAAGCGGCCAACATCGACACCAAACGCTGGACGCCCAAGTCGCTGTCCGGCCTGATCGATCACTGGAAGAACCGCGGTTGGACGCCGGACAAGCTGCCACCGGGCGAGGACTTCGCCAACGGCAAGGGTCAGGGTCTGTACGCCGCCTATCAGGCGCGCTTGCGCAGCCTGAACGCCTGCGACTTCGGCGATCTGCTGCTGCACAACATCACTATCCTGTCGCAGCATGCGGACCTGGCTGAGGAATATCGCCGTCGGTTCCGCTACATCCTGGTGGACGAATACCAGGACACCAACGTCGCCCAGTATCTGTGGCTGCGGCTGCTGACGGCCTCGACAGGCAACGTCTGCTGCGTCGGCGACGATGATCAGTCGATCTACGGCTGGCGCGGGGCCGAGGTGGACAACATCCTGCGCTTCGAACGCGACTTCCCCGGCGCCAAGATCGTCAAGCTGGAGCGTAACTACCGCTCGACCAGTCATATCCTGGGCGCGGCGTCCGGCCTCATCGCCGCCAACCGCGACCGTCTCGGCAAGACCCTGTGGACCGAAGACGACAGCGGCGACAAGGTTCGGGTACGCGGCGTCTGGGACGGCGAGGCCGAGGCCCGACTGATCGCCGACGAGATCGAGACCGCGCGGCGTCCCCACGCCGGCGAACCCGGCCTGAAATACAAGGACATGGCCATACTGGTTCGCGCCTCGTTCCAGATGCGCGCCTTCGAGGAACGGCTGGTCATGCTGGCCATCCCCTACACCGTCATCGGCGGGCCGCGCTTCTTCGAGCGCGCCGAGATCCGCGACGCCCACGCCTATCTGCGCCTGATCCTGTCGGAAGACGACGACCTCGCCTTCGAAAGGATCGTCAATGTGCCCAAACGCGGCATCGGCGACACCAGCGTGCAGAAAATCCTGCAACTGGCCCGCCAGCACGACCTGTCGGCCCTGACCGCCGTCAGGGGCCTGATCAATACCGACGAGCTTCAGGCCCGTACGCGCACCGCCCTGTCCAACTTCGTGCGCGACATCGACCGCTGGCGCCAACTGTCCGAGACCACGCCCCACTGGCAGGTCATGGAGACGGTGCTGGAGGAGAGCGGCTATACCGACATGCAGAAGGCCGACCGCACCAGCGGCCAGACCCGCCTGGAGAACCTGAAGGAACTGACCCAGTCGATGCAGCAGTTCGAGACGCTGCAAGCCTATCTGGAGCACGTCTCCCTGGTCATGGATCTGGAGCGCGCGACCAGCGACGATCCCAACGGCGACGGGGCGGTGCAGATCATGACCCTTCACGGCGCCAAGGGACTGGAGTTCCCGCTGGTCTTCCTGCCCGGCTGGGAAGAAGGCGTCTTCCCCAGCCAGCGCAGCATCGACGAAAAGGGCGAAAAGGGTCTCGAGGAGGAACGCCGTCTGGCCTACGTCGGCGTCACACGCGCCAAGCAGGACGCCCGCATCTCCTTCGCCGCCAACCGGCTGGTCTATGGACGCTGGACCTCCCAACTGCCCAGTCGGTTTGTCGACGAACTGCCCATCGCCCACGTCGATCCCCAATCCGACACAGGCTATTACGGCGCTTCGACCGGCATGAAGGAGGCCAAGAGCCGCTGGGACGACGCGCCATCCTTTGGCAGCGGTTATTCCTCCCCCGGCTGGAAACGCGCCCAATCCTTCACCGCCGCTCAGACGCCAGCCAAACTTCCGGCGCGCAAGGCCGTCATCGAAGGCGACGGCCGACTGATCGCCACCGCCGACCCCAAATCCAGCTCGGGCTGGAAAAAGGGCGAACGCGTCTTTCACCAGAAGTTCGGCTACGGGAACGTGCGCGTGATCGAGGGCAACAAACTGCTGGTCGAGTTTGAAAAGGCCGGGGAGAAGCGCGTGATCGACAGCTTTGTCGAGAAGGCCTAACCCGGCACCCTAACGCAATGAATGGAGCCAAAGATGGCGGGCCTCAAGGACAAGCGCGGCTTCATCGACAAGGATCGCATTGATCTGTCGGAACGTCAGTCGGTCGAATACTGGATGAAACGCTGGGGCGTGACCAAGGACCAGATCACCGCCGCCCACCGCAAGGTTGGGCGCATGACCAAAGATATCGCGGCGGAATTGGGCAAGAAGCGCTGACGCCTCTTGCCTGCAAAGAGAAACGGCCCCGGAGCACTCCGGGGCCGTTTCGGTCTCTGGCTTAGATGTGGATCACGCGTCCGTAGGCGTCCAGGGCGGCTTCGTGCATGGCTTCCGACATCGTCGGGTGCGGATAGACGATGCCGTGGATGTCTTCTTCCGTCGCCTCCATCGTGATGGCGGTGACATAGCCCTGGATCATTTCGGTGACCTCGTGGCCGATCATGTGGGCGCCGATCAGGGCGCCGGTCTTGGCGTCGAAGATCACCTTGACGAAGCCGTCGGTGTCGCCAGAGGCGATCGCCTTGCCGTTCACACGGAACGGGAAGCGGCCAATCTTGACGTCGCGCTTCTCGGCGCGCGCAGCCTGTTCGGTGACGCCGACCGAGGCGACCTGCGGCTGGGCATAGGTGCAGCCCGCGATGGGTGAATGGACGTTGGGGGTCTTGAAGCCGGCGATACGTTCGGCCGCGTGGATGCCTTCGTGCGACGCCTTATGCGCCAGCCAGGGCGCGCCGGCGCAGTCGCCGATGGCGTACAGGCCCTTGACGTTGGTCTGACAGTGGCCGTCGATCTTGACGTGGCCGCGGTCCATTTCCAGACCTAGGTCTTCCAGGCCGATGCCGTCGGTGTTGGCGGTGATGCCGACGGCCGAGATGCAGACCTCGGCCTCCAGGGTCTCGACCTTGCCGCCGATCTCCACAGCGACCTTCACGCCCTTGGCGTCCTTGCTTACCTTGGTGACCTTGGCGTCCAGCTTGAACTTCATGCCGCGCTTTTCGAACGACTTCTGGGCGGCCTTGGAGACCTCTTCGTCCTCGACCGGCATGATGCGATCCACCGCCTCGACCACGGTCACGTCACAGCCCAGGGCGCGATAGAAGCTGCCGAACTCGATGCCGATGGCGCCCGAACCGATCACGACGATCGACTTGGGCATGAATGTCGGCGCCATGGCCTCGCGATAGGCCCAGATGCGATCACCGTCGGCTTCCAGTCCGATCTGCGGCAGGGCGCGGGCGCGGGCGCCGACGGCCAGCATGACGGACTTGGCTTCCAGAGTACGCGATCCGCCCGCTTTCAGGGCGACCACGACCTTGGGCGAGGCGGCGCCCTTTTCCAGCTTGGCCGAGCCCTCGATCACCTCGATTTTATTTTTCTTCATCAGGAAGCCGACGCCCTGATTCAGCTGTTTGGCCACGCCGCGCGAGCGCTGGATGATGGCGTCGAAGTCGAACGACGCGCCGGACGCCGACAGGCCGTACTCCTTTAGGTGGCTCAGGCTCTCGAACTTCTCGCCCGACTTCAGCAGGGCCTTGGTCGGGATGCACCCCCAGTTCAGGCAGATGCCGCCCAGGTTCTCGCGCTCGACGATGGCGACCTTCAGGCCCAACTGGCTGGCGCGAATGGCCGCGACGTAACCGCCGGGGCCCGAGCCGATGACGACGAGATCGAATTCAGCAGCCATTAGATCAACTTCTCGATGTCGGCCTTGATGGCCTCGGGTTCAGTCTGCGGGGCGTAGCGGGCGACCACCCTGCCCTCGCGGTCGGTCAGGAACTTGGTGAAGTTCCACTTGATGGCTTTGGAGCCCAGGAAGCCGCGCTTCTGTTCGGTCAGCCAGGCGTAAAGCGGGTGCCGGTTTGGACCGTTGACCTCCACCTTGTCGAACAGGGGGAAGCTCACGTCGAAACTGGTGGCGCAGAAGGCGGCGATTTCCGCCGCCTTGCCCGGCTCCTGATTGCCGAACTGGTTGCAGGGAAAGCCCAGCACCTCGAACGGCTGATCAGCGAACGCGCGGTGCAGCTTTTCGAGGCCGTCGTATTGCCCCGTAAAGCCACACTTGGACGCCGTATTGACGATCAACAACGCCTGACCGCGAAAGCGATCGAGCGAAACGTCCGTGCCGTCGATGGCGCGGGCGGAGAAGTCATAGACCGAGGTCATGACCTCACCCTCCCCTTAGGCCAGCATCGCGACGGGATCTTCGATCAGCGGCTTGAACGCCTGCAGGAAGCGGGCGCCGGTCGCGCCGTCCACCACACGGTGATCGCAGGTCAGGGTCACGGTCATGACCGTGGCCGGCACGACCTGACCGTTCTTGACGACTGCGCGCTGTTCGCCCGCGCCCACGCTCATGATGCAGCCCTGCGGCTCATTGATGATCGAGGTGAACTGCTTGATGCCGAACATGCCCAGATTGGACACCGAGAAGGTGCCGCCTTGGAACTCTTCGGGCTTGAGCTTGCGGTCGCGGGCGCGCTTGGCCAAGTCCTTGGATTCGGTCGCGATCTGCGCCAAACCCTTGGTTTCGGCCTTTTTAATGATCGGGGTGATCAGGCCGCCGTCGATCGCCACCGCCATGGAGACATCGGCGTTGTGGTGCATGGCGATGCCTTCGGGCGTGTAGGAGGCGTTGGCCTCCGGCACCATCTTCAGGGCCAGGGCGGCGGCCTTGATGACGAAGTCGTTGACCGAGACCTTGATCCCTTGCGGCTCCAGCATCTTGTTGACCTTGGCGCGCACGGCCATCAGCTGGTCGATCTCGCAGTCGATGAACAGCGGGAAGTGCGGGACGTTCTGGACGCTGTCGACCATGCGGCGCGCGACGGCCTTCTTCATGCCGTCCAGCGGGATCAGGTCGTAGCTGCCGTCCGGAATGCCCATCTGCGCCAGCGACTGCGCCTTGCGCGGCTCCGCTGCGGTCGTGGCGGGCGACGCCGAAGAGGCGGTCGCCGGTTGGGTCGAACCCTTGCCAGCGGCCTCGACGTCGCGCTTGACGATGCGGCCGTGGGGACCGGTGCCCTTAATCGATTTCAGATCGACGCCGTTCTGAGCGGCGATACGTCGAGCGAGCGGCGACGAGAAGATGCGATCTCCGCTGTCCGACTTCGGCGCGGCGGGCGCCGGAGCGGCAGCCGTGGCGGCCTTGCGTGCCTCGGCAGCAGCGGGGGCGGCCTCGGCCTTCGGCGCCTCTTCGGTCTTGGCGGCAGGTTTTTCGGCCGGCTTGGGTGCGGCCGCGCCGCCCTCGTCCTTCAGGCGGGCGATGGGCGTATTGACCTTCACGCCTTCCGTGCCTTCAGCGACTAGGATGTCGGTGACTTCGCCCTCGTCTACGGCCTCGACTTCCATCGTGGCCTTGTCGGTTTCGATCTCGGCGATCACGTCGCCGGCGGAGACGACGTCCCCGACCTTGACATGCCATTTGGCCAGAACGCCTTCCTCCATCGTCGGAGACAGGGCGGGCATGAGAATGTCGGTCATCAGGCGTTCCCCCCGGTTGGCGTAATCGGTTCGGCGACAGTGCGGACGTCATTCGCCTTCACCACTTCGCTGAGACCTTCGAGGATGCGGTGGTAGGCCGCAGTTTCATCGTGTTGATGCCGCACGGCATAACCATGCGCCATATGTCGCGCCGCATAGGCCAGCAGTCGGCCGAACTGTATGGGATCGTTGAAGGCCGGTTTGACGGACATCACCGGCTCGTCCTTCGACCACCACATCCGAAGGACTTCGATGGCCTTGGGGTCAGCAGCGACGCTGTCTGGCGTCGTCAGCATGAACTCCGATGCCTCGGTCATGCCATCACCTGCTTCACGGCCGCAATGATCTTGTCCACGCCTGGCAGCGACAGCACTTCCAGATTGGCGGCATAGGGTAGCGGCACGTCTTCTTGGTGCACGCGCAGCGGCGGGGCATCCAGATAGTCGAAGGCGTGTTCGATGACGCGGGCCACGACCTCGGCGCCGACGCCCATCGGCCCCCAACCCTCTTCGGCCGAGACAAGACGATTGGTCTTCTTGACGCTCTCGACGATGGTCTCGTGATCCAGAGGACGCAGGGTGCGCAGGTCGATCACCTCAGCCTCGATGCCCTCTTCGGCCAACTTCTCGGCGGCCTGCAGGGCGAAGCCGACCATGCGGCTGTGGGCGGTGATGGTGACGTCCTTGCCTTCGCGACGGACCTTGGCCTTGCCGATCGGCAGGACATAGTCCTCGACCTCCGGCACGTCGAACTCCAGCCCGTACATCATCTCGTGTTCGAGGAAGACGACAGGGTTCGGGTCACGGATGGCGGCCTTCAGCAGGCCCTTGGCGTCGGCCGCGTCATAGGGCGCGATGACCTTCAGACCCGGCACCTGCGCGTACCAGGCCGAATAGTCCTGACTGTGCTGGGCACCGACGCGCGAAGCGGCGCCGTTCGGACCGCGGAAGACAATGGGCGCGCGGATCTGACCGCCCGACATATAGAGCGTCTTGGCGGCCGAGTTGATGATGTGGTCGATCGCCTGCATGGCGAAGTTGAACGTCATGAACTCGACGATCGGCTTCAGGCCCGACATGGCAGCGCCGACGCCCAGGCCGGCAAAGCCGTGCTCGGTGATCGGGGTGTCCACGACGCGCTGGTCGCCGAACTCCTGCAGCAGGTCGCGGCTGACCTTGTAGGCGCCTTGGTACTGGGCGACTTCCTCGCCGATCAGGAAGACGCGATCGTCACGACGCATTTCTTCGGCCATGGCGTCACGCAGGGCGTCGCGCACGGTCGTTTTGACCAGTTTGGCGTCGGCCGGGACTTCCGGGTCACGCAGTTCGATCTTGGGGGTCGCGGTCTGGGCCGGGGCTTTTTCCGGATCGCCAGTCTTACCCTCGGCCGCAGCCTCGGGCGCCTCAGCCTCACTCTTTGCGGAATCAGCCTTGGGCGCAGGCGTCGCTGCGCCATCTTCGCCGGCCAGACGCGCGATCGGCGTGTTGACCTTCACGTTCTCGGAGCCTTCGGCGACCAGGATTTCCAGCACTTCGCCTTCATCCACGGCCTCGACTTCCATCGTCGCCTTGTCGGTTTCGATCTCGGCGATCACCTGGCCGGCCGACACAGTGTCGCCCGCCTTGATGTGCCACTTGGTCAGCGTGCCCTCTTCCATCGTGGGGGACAGCGCCGGCATCAGAATGTCGGTCACGGATCAGGCCTCCACGTAGACGTCGGTATAAAGCTCGGACGGATCGGGTTCCGGGCTCTCTTGGGCGAATTGAACAGCTTCGGCGACGATCGCCTTGATCTCGTTGTCGATGGCCTTGAGCTCGTCCTCGGTCGCATTGGCGGCCGACAGCAGCGTCTTCAGGTGATCGATCGGGTCGCGGGTCTTCTTGACCTCGTCGACCTCTTCCTTGGTCCGGTACTTGGCCGGGTCGGACATCGAGTGACCGCGATAGCGATAGGTCTTCACTTCCAGGATGAAGGGACCGCCGCCTTCGCGGGCGCGCTTGACCGCACGGGCCGTCGCGTCGCGCACGGCCAGCACATCCATGCCGTCGACCTGCTCGCCCGGAATGCCGAAGCTGGCGCCGCGCTGATACAGTTCGGTCGTCGAGGACGAGCGTTCGATGCTCGTGCCCATGGCGTACTGGTTGTTTTCGATGATGTAGATGGCCGGCAGCTTCCACAGCTGCGCCATGTTGAAGCTTTCGTAAACCTGCCCCTGGTTCGAGGCGCCGTCGCCGAAATAGACGAAGGCCACCGAATCGTCGCCGCGATACTTGCCGGCGAAGGCCAGGCCGGTGCCCAGCGCCACCTGGGCGCCGACGATGCCGTGACCGCCGTAGAAGCCCGTCGGCACGTCGAACATGTGCATAGATCCGCCCTTACCCTTGGACGAACCGCCGCTGCGGCCGGTCAGTTCGGCCATGACTTCCTTGGGATCCATGCCGGCGGCCAGCATGTGGCCGTGGTCCCGGTATCCGGTGATGATCTTGTCGTGGCCCTGTTTGACGCTCTCCTGAACGCCGACCGCCACAGCCTCCTGGCCGATATACAGGTGGCAGAAGCCGCCGATCAGACCCATGCCGTAAAGCTGGCCCGCGCGCTCCTCGAAGCGGCGGATCAGAACCATCTCGCGATAGAAGCGCAGAAGGTCTTCCTTGGACGCTGTCGGCGTGTTTGGCAGTTTGTCAGGCGTGGTCGTCTGAGCGGATTTGGCTGGGGCTTTCGCCATCCGGTATCTCCCGGCTAGGCGCCGAGAACCGACGCCTTCTTATCGTTACGGAAAGGGGCTTTAGCAGCCTTCCTTCCGGTAACGCAAAGGGGTGCGGGTCGCCCTGTAACAATAGTTCAAGTGATTAAGGTCGATCAGCCTTGGGCGGCCGGAGCCGAGACGCGGATCACATAGTCGCGCGGGTCCGAGAAGCCGAGCACGGCGCGCGCGCGCTCTTCCAGAAGGTCGCGAGACAGGCTGTCGGTGCGCAGATAGCGAACTCGTGTCTCAAGATCGCGGCGCTGCTCGGTCAGATGCGCCAGCTGGTCCTCGCGCTGCCCCAGCAAGGCGTCGCGAGACGATCCGCTCAGCAGTCCGCGCTCGCCCGTCAGCGCCTGCACCCCGAGATAGGCCAGAAGCAGCAACAGGGCGAGGGACAGGCGGTAAGGTTTCATCCGTTCGGGCACTTGAGACGCTCCTTCTGAGCGCGAAAACACAGTTCAGAAACCGTGCCCGAAAATGCCTAACGAAATGTAGCTTGACCGTAAGATTATCGGCGGAAAACGCTGATTCTCCGCCGACAATTCCGTTTCCTATTTCAGCAGCATGCCGTCGCCGAAATAAACGCCCTGGTCGCCCAGCATTTCCTCGATGCGGAGCAACTGATTGTACTTCGCCACCCGGTCGGAGCGGGCCAGCGAGCCGGTCTTGATCTGCCCGCAGTTGGTCGCCACGGCCAGGTCGGCGATGGTGTAGTCCTCGGTCTCGCCCGACCGGTGGCTCATCACGGCGGTATAGCCTGCGCGGTGGGCCATATCGACGGCATCCAAGGTTTCCGACAGGGTGCCGATCTGGTTGACCTTGATCAGGATCGAGTTGGCCAGACCTTCGCCGATACCCGCAGCCAGACGCGCAGGATTGGTCACAAACAGATCGTCGCCGACCAGTTGGACCCGGTCGCCCAGGCGCTCGGTCAGCAGGCGCCAGCCGTCGAAGTCATCCTCGGCCATGCCGTCCTCGATCGACACGATCGGGAAGCGTTCGCACAGATCGACCAGGTAGGCGGCCATGCCTTCGGAATCGACGGTCTTGCCCTCGCCGGCCATGACGTATTTGCCGTCCTTGAAGAACTCAGTCGAGGCGACGTCGAGGCCCAGGTGGAAATCCTCACCGGCGAGGTAGCCCGCCGCTTGGCCCGCCTTGGTGATGAAGCTCAGCGCCTCATCGGCCGAGGCCAGATTGGGCGCAAAGCCGCCCTCGTCCCCGACGTTGGTGTTGTGCCCGGCGTCCTTCAGTTGCTTCTTCAGGGCGTGGAAGATTTCGGCGCCCATACGCACGGCGTCCGAGAAGGTCTCGGCGCCGGTGGGCAGGATCATGAACTCCTGGATGTCGATCGGATTGTCGGCGTGGGCGCCGCCGTTGATGATGTTCATCATCGGGGTCGGCAGGACGCGGGCCGAGACGCCGCCCAGATAGCGATACAGTTCCTGATTGGCCGACAGGGCGCTGGCCTTGGCGACCGCCAGAGACACGCCCAAAATCGCATTGGCGCCCAGACGGCCCTTGTTGGGCGTGCCGTCCAGTTCGATCATCGCCTCGTCGATCCGGCGCTGCTGCTCGGCGTCCATGCCGGACAGGGCGTCGAAGATTTCGCCGTTGACGGCGTCGACCGCCTTCTGGACGCCCTTGCCGCCCCACATGTCCTTGTCGCCGTCACGCAGTTCGACCGCTTCGTGCGCGCCAGTAGACGCGCCGGACGGAACGGCGGCGCGGCCGAACGAACCGTCTTCCAGCGTGACATCGACCTCGACCGTCGGATTGCCCCGGCTGTCGAGGATCTGGCGGGCGACGATGTCGGCGATGTCGGTCATGGCTCGGCTCTTTGGCTCAAGGGGCAAGGGAGGTCCGACGGTTTAGCCGCCTCCCCGCCAAACGCCAATGCCGACATCGTCGCCAGGCGTCAGGAACAGCCCTCGACGAGCTGGATTGAAGGATCGCCCGCATGAACCATCATCACCTTGCCGTCGCTGCCGATCTCATATCGAACGCCGCGCGCCGACGGATCGGTGACATAGGTCGTCGATCCGCCCTTCGACCAGACGAACAGATCCTCGGCCGGCGCCTCCTGGTATTTGTGCGGCTGGGCGAAGACCGCGCCGCCATAGACCTGTTTGATCGCCATGGCCGTATCGCCCACCCCGAATCCACGATCGGTCTTCGTCGTCGCACCGCGCGCCAGGGTGATTCGCGTCAGCACGCCGTTCTGGACCATCACCTGCACATCTGCTGGCGCGTTTGCCGGATGGAACTGGTCACAGACTGCGGGCTCGGCGCCGCCGACGGCGTTCGGTTGGGAGTCCTCGCCCCAGACCTTCACCAGTTCGGCGCGCGTCATGCCGATTCGCACCGGCCCCAGACCTTCGGCCGTCAAAGCGTTCGGATCGGCGGAGGGCGTAGCGGGCGTCTCGTTCGCGGATGCGACGGGCGGTGCGGCGGGCTCCGAGACGCGCTCCTCTGCGCGATTGCAGGCGGCGAGGGTCAGCAGCGCACAGGCGCTGACGGCGGTGAAACGAATCATCATGCGGCGTCTCCAATGGAAGCTTCACCGCATTGAACGCACGAAAACGGCGCGCGGGTCACCGCGCGCCGTCGAAATCGTCATCCGACCGAAGTCGGGGTCGCCTGAAAGACTAGTCTTCCTTCGGCGTGATGACCTGACGACCGCGATAGGTGCCGGTCTTCAGGTCGATGTGGTGCGGGCGCTTCAGCTCGCCGGTGTCCTTGTCCTCAACGTAGACGTTCGAGGTCAGGGCGTCGTGGGCGCGGCGCATGTTGCGACGCGAGGGAGATACTTTGCGCTTCGGAACGGCCATGTCCGTCTCAATCTTCTAAGTCGGGCGCCGCCCAGAGCCGAGCTCCGTCTAGCGCGAAAACAATAGCGGCGGCCCTCAGGACCGCCACGCGAGGCGCGGCTTATGCATGAACCGCGCGACGATTTCAAGGCGTTTAAGCAGGCGTCAGACGCCGGACGATCTTCGCAGGATTGCCGACCACCACCACGTCGGACGGCACGTCCTTCGTCACGACCGATCCCGCGCCGATCACTGAACGATCGCCGATGGTGACGCCCGCCAGAACGATCGCGCCGCCGCCGATCCAGACGTCGTCCCCGATGACGATCGGCCGCGCCGTCTCCTCGCCCCGGCGGGCGACCGCGTCCAGCGGATGTTCCGGCGTCAGCAATTGTACGCCCGGCCCGGCCTGGAAGTTGTCGCCGATACGGATCTCGGCGCAGTCCAGGAACACGCAGTTGGCGTTCGCAAAGGCCCGCGCGCCCAGGTGGATGTTGACGCCGTAGTCGCAGAAGAAGCCCGGCATGATGATCGCCTTGCCGTCGGCCGCATTAACCAGTTCGTTGACCAGTGCGCCGCGCCGGTCGCGATCCGGTTCGGCGTTGATGGCGACGGTCAGGGCCACGGCGCGGGCGCGACCGTCGCGCAGATCGGAATCGCCCGGATCGTAAGGCAAGCCCGCCAGCATCTTTTCGCGCTCGGTCATGCGGTCTCCATCAGGGCGTCAGCAACGGCTTCACCGATGGCCAGGGAACTGGTCAGGCCGGGGCTTTCGATGCCGAACAGAGCCATCAGACCATCGATGCCGTGATGTTCGCGGCCATAAAGCTGAAAGTCCGGTTGCGGCTCGCCCGGCCCATGCAGTTTGGGCCGAATGCCGGCGTAGTCCGGCGTCAGGGCGCCGTCGGGCAGACCCGGCCAGAAACGACGAATGTAGGTGGCGAACTCTTCGGCCTTGGCAGGATCGACCGAGTAATCCTCGGTTTCGACATAGGCCAAGTCGGGCCCGAACACGGCCTGACCACCCAGATCCTTGCGATAGTGGGTGCCCAGCGCGCCGGGGATGGGCGGCGGATAGATCAGCCGATCGAACGGCGCCTTGCCTGTCAGCCGGAAATAGATGCCTTTGCCGAAATGTCCGGCGGGAATGTCGCCGAACGGATAGCCTTCGATCGACGCCGCCACAGCCTGGGCCGACAGTCCGGGCGCGGTGACCAGAAGGCGGCTCGTGACCTGCATCGCCCCCTCCCCGCCGACACGGATCGTGAAGCCGCCGCCAGCCAGCGGCTCTGCGCCCTCGAAGGGCGCCGAACCCACGACCGACCCGCCCGCATCCTCGATTTCGCCCTGGAGGGCCAGCATATAGCCGTGACTGTCGAACAGGCCGCTCTCGGGCGACAGGATGGCGGCGTGGGCGTTCAGCTCCGGCTCCAGCGCCCGCGCCTGGGCGCCGGTCAGATGCGCCAGCCCTTCGACGCCGTTCGCCGTCGCCTGTTCGAAGATGGCCTCGATCCGCTCGACCTCGGCCTCTTGCGTCGCCACGACCAGCTTGCCGCATTTCCAGTGGTTGATCTTGCGGCTGGCCAAGAAGTCGTAGAGCGCGCGGCGTCCCTCGACGCAGAAGCGGGCTTTCAGTGAACCGGTCGGATAATAGAGGCCGCCGTGAATGACCTCGGAATTGCGGGAGGAGACGCCCTGGCCGATGTGGCCTTCCTTCTCCAGCACCAGCACCGTCAGGCCCCGTTTCGACAGCGCCCGTCCGCAGGCCAGGCCCACAGCCCCGGCGCCCACGATGGTCACGTCGACATCAAAACTCATCGGACGCCGTATCTCCTTTTCGCCTCGGCCTCGAAACAACCGATCAGCTTTTCCACCGCCCGGTCGAAGTTGGCCGACAGCATCATGTCCAGCATCCGAGACTTGAAGGCGAAGTCAATCATGAACTCCAGCCGCGTGCCGTCCGGATGGGGAAAGAACTCCCAACGGTTCTTCAGGTGCTTGAACGGTCCGCGCAACAGGCCGACCTCGACCTTCGGCGCATTGCGATCATGCCTGACCCAGGTAGAGAAGCGCTCCTTAAGGAAAGAAAAGCCCACGCTGGCCTCCGCATCCTGCAAGCCGACGCCCTCGCCTTCCTCGCGCGCGTTCCAGACACGCATCGATGTCACCCACGGCACGAAGTCGGGATAGGCGCGCACGTCGGCGACCAGATCGGCAAGCTGCTCGGGCGCATAGGGAAGAGTGCGCGTGACGCGGTGGACGGCCATGCGGGACTTAGCGACGCAGCTGCGCCTCGCGCGCGGCCTTCAGCCGGGCGAAGTCGTCGCCGGCATGGTGCGACGAACGCGTCAGCGGGCTGGACGACACCATCAGGAAGCCCTTGGCCCGGGCGATCGCCTCATAGGCCTTGAACTCTTCCGGCGTGACGAAGCGGTCGATCGCGGCATGTTTGCGCGTCGGCTGCAGGTACTGGCCGATGGTGATGAAGTCGACGCCGGCGGACCGCATGTCGTCCATCACCTGCATGACCTCTTCCTTGGTTTCGCCCAGGCCGACCATGATGCCGGACTTGGTGAACTGGTTCGGGTCGCGCTCCTTGACCATCTGCAACAGGCGCAGGCTGTGGAAGTAGCGCGCGCCCGGCCGGATCTTCAGATACAGGCGCGGCACGGTCTCCAGGTTGTGATTGAAGACGTCGGGCCTGGCGTCGATCATCACGGCGGCCGCCCCGTCCTTTCGCAGGAAGTCGGGCGTCAGGATCTCGATGGTGGTGTCCGGCGCCTGGACGCGGATCTGGCGCACCACCTCGGCGAAGTGGGCCGCACCGCCGTCGGCCACATCATCGCGGTCGACCGAGGTGATGACAACGTGGTTCAGGCCCATCTGCTGGACGGCCAGGCCCACCTTGCCCGGCTCTTCCGGATCCAGCGGCTGAGGCAAGCCCGTCTTGACGTTGCAGAAGGCGCAGGCCCGCGTGCAGGTGTCGCCCATAATCATCAAGGTGGCGTGTTTCTGGCTCCAGCACTCGCCGATGTTCGGGCAGGCCGCCTCTTCACAGACCGTCACCAGCCCCTTGGAGCGAACGATCTCCTTGGTGGCGTTGTATTGACCAGAGCCCGGCGCCTTGACCCGCAGCCAGTCGGGCTTTTTCAGAACGACCGACTCGGGCCGGTTCTGCTTTTCGGGGTGACGCAGCTCGGACGGCTTGCGCTGAAGGGTGTCGATCAGGGTGACCATGGCCGGTATTTCGGACTTTGAGGCCGTTTAGGCAAGGCACACCGGGTAACAGACTTGCCGCAGGCGTGATCGCGCATCGGAACTCACGCGACGTTACGCATCTTTTCAAGATGACGCGGCGTCATTAATGACAGTCGCCCGAACAACAGAGAGGGCCGCCCGCGTCCTCCATAGGAGACGCGCTTGCGCCAGGCCCTGGATCCCTCGCTTTACGACTCGACCCTGATCGACGCCCTGATCGATGCGCGGTCGCGTTTCGGCGACAAGGAAATCCTGGAGGATCAGGACAGGCACCCGCTGACCTACACCGGCCTGATCCGCGCCGCCTTCGTGCTGGGACGCAAGATCGCCAATATGACCGACAAGGGCGAGCGGGTCGCCATCCTGCTGCCATCGTCCATGGGCGTCGTCGTCACCTTCTTCGGTCTGCACGCCCACGGCCGCGTGCCGGTGATGCTGAACTTCACCGCCGGCGAAGCCAATCTGAAGGCGGCCATCAAGGCCTCCGGCGTCAAGAAGGTGCTGACCGCAAAACGCTTCATCGATCAGGCCAAGCTGGACGACCTGATCGTCGAACTGAAGACGGTGGCCGAGGTCGTCTGGCTGGACGATGTCCGCAAGACCATCGGCTTGGCCGACAAGCTCTACGGCCTCGCCGCCGGCGCGGCGCCCAAGCGGTTCCGCGTGAAGACGGATCCGGATGCGCCGGGCGTTGTCCTGTTCACCTCCGGCAGCTTCGGCACGCCCAAGGGCGTGGTGCTGAGCCAGAAGAACCTCGTCGCCAATGCGCGTCAGGTGGCGGCCCACATCGACCTGCTGCCGGAATGGGTGATGTTCAATCCCCTGCCGACCTTCCACTGTTTCGGCCTGACCGGCGGGGTCATCCTGCCGCTGCTGCAAGGGCTGAAGGCCTTCCAGTATCCGTCGCCGCTGCACGCCAAACAGATCACCGACCTGCTGCCCCAGGTGAACGCCTCGATCCTGTTCGCGACCGACACCTTCCTGAACCAGTATGGCCGTGTCGCCGAGCCGAACGACTTCTCGACGCTGAAGTTCGTGGTCGCGGGCGCCGAGAAGGTGCGCGAGGAAACCCGTACCCTGTTCAACACCAAGTTCGGCGGCGTCGAACTGCTGGAAGGCTACGGCGCTACCGAGGCCTCGCCTGTGATCGCCGTCAACCATCCTGACCGAAACGCGCCCGGCACGGTCGGTCAGGTCCTGCCCGGTATCGACTGGAAGCTTGAGCCGGTCGAGGGCATCGACGCGGGCGGACGGCTGATGCTGCGCGGCCCCAACGTCATGAGCGGCTATGTCACCTCGGCCGAGCCCTTGCAGTGGGATCCGATCGGCGACGACTGGCTGGACACCGGCGATATCGTCGATGTGACCGAAGACGGCTATGTCACCATCCGCGGCCGCGCCAAGCGCTTCGCCAAGATCGGTGGCGAGATGGTTTCACTGACCGCCGTCGAAGGGATCGCCGGCGCCGTCTGGCCGGATCAGCGCCACGCCGTCGTGTCCATCCCCGACAGCCGCAAGGGCGAGAAACTGGTGCTCGTCACAGACCATGCCGGGGCCGAGGTCGCGCCCCTGACTGAATGGGCGCGAACCAATGGCGCGCCCGAACTGATCGTGCCGAAAAAGATCGTCAAGGTCGCCGAAGTGCCCGTCCTGGGCACCGGCAAGACCGACTATGTGTCCATTCAGAAGATGGTTGAGGCCGAGAAGGCGGCTTGATCAGCCGATCCGGACGCCTGTCATCGAGATCGAGCCGCCGTCGATACGGTCGTTGAAGAAGCTGACCGCCTCGCCCGGCTCCTGCTGGGCGGCGATATAAAGCACCGGCAGGAAATGCTCGTCGGTCGGCACGCTTAGCTGCGCGTCCTCGGCCAGACCCACCCAATCGATCAGGGCCTCATGGTCGCTTCGTTCGAACGCCGTCTTCACCGCCTCGTTGAAGCCGGTCGCCCAGGCGTAGGGTTCGGCGCCGTCCTCGCGTTTCCAGGTCCGCAGATTGTGGACGAAGTCGCCCGAGCCAGCGATGACGATCCCCTCGTCGCGCAGCGGTTTAAGCGCCTTGGCCAGTTCGTAGTGCTGGCGCGCCGTCAGCTCGCGATTCAGCGATAACTGAACCGCGGGCACGTCCGCCTCTGGCCAAACATGGCACAGCACCGACCAGGTCCCGTGATCCAGGCCCCACCCTTGCGTCTGAACTGCGCCGGTCAGCGCCGACATCCGCGCCGCCAGCGCAGGCGATCCGGGCGCCGGATACTGCATCTGATGAAGTTCGAGCGGGAAGTTGCCGAAGTCATGGATGGTTTCGGGATTCTCCTGCGCGGTGACGCCCAGCCCGCGCGTCTCCCAATGGGCGGAGATCATCACCACACCCTTGGGCTTGCCGATCGCTTCGCCCAGCGCACGCCAGGCGGCCCCATAAGGACCGCCGAGCGCATTCATGGGCGAACCGTGGCCGAAAAAGACGGCGGGCTGACGCATCGGATCAGCCGTGCAGCTTCTTGGCCAGCTCCGCGATATGCTTGCCCTGGAACCGGGCGCCGTCCAGCTCGACGTCGCTAGGCTGACGCGAGCCGTCGCCGCCCGTGATCGTCGATGCGCCATAGGGCGAGCCGCCGTGGATGGCGTCCAGCGTCATCTGTCCCTGGAAGGAATAGGGCAGACCCACGACCGGCATGCCGTGGTGCATGAAGAAGTTGTGCAGGCCCTGGAACGTCGTCTCCTGACCGCCGTGCTGGGTCGCCGTCGCGGTAAAGGCCCCGCCCACCTTGCCGATCAGGGCGCCCGAGAACCACAGGCCGCCGGCCTGATCCAGGAAGGCGCGCATCTGCGACGCGGCCGAACCGAAGCGGGTGCCCGCGCCGATGATGATGGCGTCGTAGTCCTTCAGATCGTCGATCTTGGCGATCGGCGCCTTCTGATCCAGCTTGTAGTGCGAGGCCTTGGCCAGCTCTTCCGGCACGGTTTCCGGCACGCGCTTGATGTCCACGACGGCGCCTTCGACCTCACGCGCGCCTTCGGCGACCGCCTCGGCCATGGTTTCCAGGTGACCATAGGTCGAATGATAGAGGACGAGGACTTTCGGCATCGAGGAGGCTCCATTGAATGACAAGGGTCGTCATTCGCAACAACGACCGTTGCGAACTTGGCGCGCTGCCGGTCCTTCCGCAAGTCCCCGACGTCAAATCACGTCTCGAATGGACAGACAGTGTCGTAAAAGGTCTTGTCGCCCGGCGTGGGGCGACCGCGGCGACAGTGGAAACGGTGCTCCATCACCATCGCCTGCTGCTCGATGTTCAACGCGTCCCACCGGCAGGTCGGTTCCACGCGATAGGCGTAGGAGGCGGAGGTGTCCCCAGCCTTCAGCTTTGCGAACAGCAGATTGACGCCCTGCTGGGCCTGCCAGACATGCGTCAGCTCATGAATCAGAACGCCCTGCATACGATCCGGCGCGGCCGCGAAGTCGGAGACGAGCTGCGCTTGCGGCCAGACAATCCAGTCGCGCCCGAACCAGCGTCCAGCCACGAAGGCGCGGCGGAACGGCCAACCGATCAAACGGACGGGCGCCAGGTCGATCGCGGCGCCGAAAGCCTCTCGCGCGAGCGATTTCTCAGCTTCAATCAGGGCGCGAACGAAGGATCCCACGGCTTCACATACTCCCAGTGCCACGGTTCATAGACATAGGGCACAAAGCCGAAACGCCCAGCGTTCGTCACCAGCCAGCGATAGGTCGCCGACCGCGCCATATATTCGCGGCTGGCAGGGGTGGTGGAATCGACACCCAGACCCGGCGCTTGGCCGACGTAAAGATCGACCGCCGTGCCCGTCCGATGAGGCGAACAGACGGCGCGGCGCAGGCCGTCGCAGTTGCCCTGCTGCGCACAGCGCGCCGCGTCCGCCTCGGGATCGCGGAAGCCGGAGAAGATCTGCAGCAGTTCTGGATCGGCCCTCACCTCCGGAACCTCCGCCCGCGCGGCCGCGACCAGCCGGCGATAGGCGTCCAGCACGTCGCGGCGCAGCAGGCGTGTCAGACGGTCGGCATGTTCCTCGGACGCGACCAGATAGCCCAACTGATTGATCAGCGGCGGCTCGGGACAGGCGCCGCCGACGCGCGCCATGACGAATGGCCGCCGCTCCTGCCAAAGGCCGCGAAACACCTGGAATGTCGCCGCATCGAACAGGCCGGTCGGCGTCAGGCCATGCGTCTGCTGAAACCCCGCCAGTTGTGACGCGAAGATCGGCGTGCCGGGTCCGCACGTCGTATGCAGTTCGCGCTGGATCAGCGGCAGATAGGCCTGCCACCCCCACTCCCCCGCCCCGAACGGCGCCCATTCCATGCCGTAGGCCGACGCCGCGTTCGCCAGCCCCTGGGCTTGCCATCCGTCAGCATTGGTGTGGCAGGGCCCGGCCGCACGCGCGCCGTCGGCAAACGTCAGAACGAAGCAAACGGACAGGAACGCAAAAAGGCTTCGCCACATGTCCCACAGGAAGCCCCAAGCCGGTCGATCTCACAAGTGCATGCGTCACCGATCGCTGGCATGGTGACGCGCGGCCGACTCGCGCCGCGCCTTCCGGACCGACGCATGTCCACCGCCGCGCCGACCGCGCCCCGCCGTTCCAACGCCGTGCTTGCGGCCTTTTCCGGCCCGTGCTTGCCGCTGGCGGCCTTCGGGGTCGCCCTGCCCGTCACCCTGCCCGAATTCTACGCCACCCATGTGGGTTTGGAGCTGGGAGTTGTGGCGGCCGTCTTCATGGCCGTGCGCCTGATCGACATCGTCTTCGACCCCTTCATCGGCTGGGGCATGGACAAGACCAAGACGCGGTTCGGTCGCTATCGCCCGTGGATGGCGATCTCGACGCCGATCCTGATGCTGTCGGCTTTTATGATGTTCGTCGTGGTCCAGCCCGGCGCCGGGCCGGCCTATCTCTTCGGCTGGCTGCTGGTCCTCTATCTCGGCTTCTCGATCGGCACCCTTGGTCAGTTGGGCTGGGCCGCCGTGCTTGCGCCGCAGTATGACCAGCGCAGCCGGGTCTATGGCTGGTGGCAGGTGTTCAACATCATCGGCGTGATCCTGATCCTGGTGCTGCCGACCGTGGTGGTTCAGACCGGCATCGGAAACTATTCCGACGGCGTGCGCATCATGGGCTGGGCCATCCTGATCGCCCTGCCCGTCACCATCGGCCTGGCCATGGTCGCCGTGCCCGAGCCGGTGAATGCGGGCGATCAGCCGCATGGCGGCGCCAGCGCCTATCTGGGCCTGCTGCAGATGCCCACGGTCCGGAAGCTCTTGATCGCGGACCTGCTGCTGGGCGTCGCGCCGGGCATCACAGGTTCGCTGCTGTTCTTCTTCTTCGGACAGATCAAGGGTTACGACCACAGCCAGGCCGGCCTGTTCATGCTGTTCTATTTCGTTGCGGGTCTTTGCGGCGCGCCGATCTGGGCCTGGCTGGCCACCCGCATCGGCAAGGACAAGGCGCTGGCGGTGGCCAGCCTGATCTTCGCCGGCCTTTATATCGCCGCCACCCTGGTCCCCGGCGGCAACTTCGCCCTGACGGCAGGCGCCATGTTCATCGCCGGCCTGCCCTATGCGGCCGGCCTGTTCCTGTTGCGCGCCATGATGGCGGACGCCGGCGACGAGGTGCGACTGGAGACCGGTGTGGATCGCACAGGATTGATGTTCTCCATCCTGTCCGCGACGACCAAGATCGGTCATGTGGTCGCGCTAATTCCATACCTGATCCTGCAAGGTGTGGGCTTCAAGGCCGTGCCAGGACCGATGGGCAACAGCGACTTTTCCCTGCTGACGCTCCAGATCCTCTTCATCCTGGTGCCCGGTCTGCTGCTGGCCGCCGCCGCCTGGGTGCTGAAGGGCTATCCCCTGACGCCGAAGCGGCACGATGAAATCCGCCTCGCCCTGGAAGCTCGCGACGGAGCCCGCCGTTGAGACCGATCGACCGCCTGCTTGGCGTCATGGAGCGGTTGCGCGATCCCGACGGCGGCTGCCTCTGGGACGTGGAGCAAACCTTCGCCACCATCGCCCCCTACACGATCGAGGAAGCCTATGAGGTCGCGGACGCCATCGAGCGCAACGATCTGTGTGAGTTGAAGGGCGAGCTGGGGGACCTGCTGTTCCAGGTCGTCTTCCACGCCCGCATGGCCGAGGAACAAGGGCTGTTCGCTTTCGACGACGTGGTCACAGCCATCGCCGACAAGCTGGAGCGCCGCCACCCGCACGTTTTCGGTGACGAGGCCCAGCGCTCCTCGAAGGAACAGACCGTCGCCTGGGAAGCCATCAAGGCCGCCGAGCGCAAGGACCGCAAGAAGCCGGGCGTTCTAGACGACGTGCCGGTCGGCCTGCCTGCCCTGACCCGCGCCGCCAAGCTGACAAAGCGCGCCGGTCGCGTCGGCTTTGACTGGCCATCCACCGATGAGGTGTTCGACAAGCTGGCCGAAGAGGTCGCGGAGCTGCGCGTCGAGATCGCCGCCGGCGACAAGGCCAAGGCGCGCGAAGAGCTGGGCGATCTTCTGTTCGTCGTCGCCAACCTGGCGCGCAAGCTGGACGTCGAACCCGAAGACGCCCTGCGCGCCACCAACGCGAAGTTCGTGCGTCGCTTCGGCTTCATCGAGGCCGAGCTGGCGAAGGACGGCCGCACGCCCGACCAATCGGACCTGGCCGAGATGGACCGCCTCTGGGACGCCGCAAAGGTCGCCGAAAAGGCCGCTCCCGCGAACTGAGCCGCCCATGACCTACGACCTGATCATCTTCGACTACGATGGCGTGGTCGCCGACAGCGAAGTGCTGAACAGCACCGTCATGGCCGAGCAACTGACCGCCATCGGTCTGCCGACCTCGCTCGACGACGTCTTGGCCGCCTATACGGGCAAGCGCTGGCGCGACAATCGGCCTGTCGTCGAGGCGGCCTTGGGTCGTGCCTGCCCTGACGACTTCCACACCACATGGTTTGCGACCTGTCGCCAGCGCGCGCCGCACCAGCTTGAACCCGTGCCCGGTCTGCTGGACTTCGTCGCCGCCCGACCCGAGCCCCGCTGCATCGCCTCGTCCAGCGGACCCGACTGGATCGGCGTCGGCTTGAACCTATTCGGCCTGACGGATCATTTCGACGGCGCGGTCTTTACTGGCCTGGTGGTCGAACGGGGCAAGCCCCACCCCGACATCTTCCTGCACGCCGCCGACGCGATGGGCGTCGATCCGGCCCGCGTCCTGGTTATCGAAGACAGCGAGGCGGGCGTCACGGCCGGCGTCGCGGCCGGTATGACGGTCGTGGGACTGACGGCGGGCGGGCATGTTCGCGACGGCCATGCCGAGCGCCTGACGGCCCGCGGCGCCCACTTTATCGCCGACAGCTATGCGGCCGTCTCCGCCTTCATGGATCGCTGAGCCTCAGAGGTAGCGCAATTCCTGTAGATCGACGTCACGGAACAGTTTCTTGGCCGTCACCTCATCCAACTGACGCGCCCTCATCAATCGACGCAGTTCCTCGCGCTCGGCGGCCAAGCCGGCCAGCCAGAGACGACGCTCGATATCGTCCATCTTGCGCGTCAGGGCGGCGTCTTCCTCGTCCGTGCGGGTGTGGGTCTCGATCCGCTGGCGATAGGTCTCCATGATCCGGCCAGCGATGTCGGAATAGAGGTCGGGGTTGGACTTGCCCTCCGCCATGGCGTGCGAGGCGTCCTCGATGGCGCGCAAGGCGGCCGAGGCGGCGGCGACCCGGCCGCGATCCTCTTCCTGCTCGTGCGACGGCTCCGGCGGCAGTTCGACGTTCTTCAGCAATCGGGGCAAGGCGAAGGTCGCCAGCACCAGCGACACCACGATCACGCCCGCCGCCAGGAAGATCGCCAGATTTCGCGACGGCATCGGCGATCCGTCGCCCAAGGCGAACGGCAGGGTCAGAATACCCGCCAGAGTGATCGCACCCCGCACGCCCGCCAGAGACATCACCATGGTCAGCCGCAAACCGACCTTGGCCGGCGGCCCGCGATGGCGGCGGCGAAACAGGGTCAGCTTCAACGAGGTCCAAACCCAGACGAACCGCAGCGCCGCCAGGGTGGCGACGATGCCGAACACATAGACCGCCAGCCACCAGACCTCGGGCCGGCTGGTGCCCGCCACCACCTCGGCCGCGCGCGACATGATCGAGGGCATCTGTTCGCCCAGGATCACGAAGATGATGCCGTTGGCGACGAACTGAACCGTGTCCCATACGACGCTGCGCCGGATCCGCGTCATCGCCATCGACTGGCCGGCGATGCCGCCGCGTTCGGTGAAGCTCATCGTCACCCCGGCCGCAACCGCCGCCAGGATGCCGGAGGCGTGCAGTTCTTCCGCGACCAGATAGGCGGCGAACGGGATCAGCAGGCTGACCAGAATCTGCGCGCCCACATCCTCGCCCCAGCGTCGGCTGACGAAGCTCTTGGCGTAGCTGATAGCCATGGTGACCAGAACGCCGACGGCGATCCCGACCAGAGCCAGCCAAGCGAACGTCCCCACCGCGTGGCCGATCGAAAACGCCCCAGTCGTCGCGGCGGCGACCGCGATCCGCATGCAGGTCAGGCCCGTCGCATCGTTCAACAGCGACTCGCCTTCCAGAATGTGCATCAGCCGCTTTGGGATGGCCGCCCGCGCCGCGATCGCCTGAACCGCGATGGGATCGGTCGGCGACAGGATGGCGGCCAGGGCGAAAGCCACCGGCAGCGGCATCTCCGGGATCATCCACCAGATCAGGAAACCCAGACCGACGACGGTGAACAGCACCAGCCCCAGCGCCAGCTCAAGGATGACCGCCCGGTCGCGAAACAGGTCTTCCTTAGGAATTCGCCAGCCGTCCAGAAACAGCAGAGGCGGCAGGAACAGAAGAAAGAAGATGTCCGGCTCAAGATCGACCGTCTTGCCCGTGATCAGCACGATGGCGGCGCCCAGCCCGATCTGAACCAAAGGCAAGGCGATGCGCGTAATCCGCGCGATCGAACCCGACACCACCACGGCCAACAGCAGAAGCAGGACGGTTTCGATCAGATGCATGAAAACTCAGTCGGTCAGGTCGGGATACAGGCGCTCGAATCGCCCGAGCGCGGCAGGGTGCAGCCGCACCGTGACGTGAGTACGGCCAAGCTCGTCCGCATCGCGAGCCGTGACCCGCCCATGTTCGTACAGCCACGCCAAGGCGTCGCCCTGATGCGGCTCGAGCGTCAGCTGCGTCTCGGGATCATCGTCGATCAGGCCGGCGATGATCTGGCGCAGAGGCTCGATCCCCTCCCCCGTCCAGGCTGAGACGGCGACCGCCTCACCGTCCTTCGCCAACCGTTCGGCCTGACCCAGCACGGTCTCGCGCGCCTCGTCGTCCAGCAGGTCGATCTTGTTCCAGACCTCCAGCACCCGGCGCGTCTTGCCCTCTGGCGTCTCGATCTGTTTCAGCACAGCCTCGACGTCCTTGGCCTGGGCCGCGCTGTCGGGCGAGGCGATGTCGCGGACATGCAGGATCAGATCGGCCTCGCCGACCTCCTCCAGCGTGGCGCGGAAACTCTCGACCAGTTCGTGGGGCAGGTCGGAGATGAAGCCGACCGTGTCCGCCACGATGGCCGGTCGCCCTTGCGGCAGCCGGATGGTGCGCTGGGTCGTGTCCAGGGTGGCGAACAGCAGATCCTTGGCGAAGACCTCCGATCCCGTCAGCCGGTTGAACAACGTCGACTTGCCGGCGTTGGTGTAGCCGACCAGGGCGATCGTCGGGAACGGCGCCTTCTGACGCTGCTTGCGATGCAGGCCGCGCGTGCGTCGCACCTCTTCCAACTCAGACTTCAGCCTGACGATCCGGTCGGCGATCAGACGCCGGTCCAGCTCGATCTGGGTTTCGCCGGGCCCGCCGGTCGAACCAGTGCCGCCACGTTGCCGCTCAAGGTGGGTCCAAGTCCGTACCAGACGCGACCGCTCATAATCCAGCCGCGCCAGCTCGACCTGAAGCCGGCCCTCCTTGGTCCGCGCGCGACGGCCGAAGATTTCCAGGATAAGGCCGGTGCGGTCTATGACCTTCACCTCCCACGCCTTTTCCAGATTGCGCTGCTGCACCGGCGTCAGGGCGTCGTCGATGATGACAGCCTCGGCGTCTGCGGCGCGCACGAGCGCGGCCAACTCCTCGACCTTGCCCGTGCCGAACAGGGTCGCTGGCGTGGTGCTGCGCAGCCGCACGATCTCTTCGGCGCGCACGTCGAGGTCCAGCGCGCGGGCAAGGCCCGCCGCCTCCTCAAGCCGTTCGCTCGCCAGCCGGGGACTGTCCGAGCCTCGGTCGGGGTGAATGACGACCGCCCGGATCAGCGGGACGGTGTGGTCGATCAGTTTTTGGGTCAATCAGTCTTCTTCGGCGTCGGGCTCGTACAGTTGCACGGGCGCGGACGGCATGATGGTGGAGATGGCGTGCTTGTACACCAGCTGGGACTGGCCATCGCGGCGCAGCAGGACACAGAAGTTGTCGAACCAGGTCACGATGCCCTGCAATTTGACCCCATTGACCAGGAAGATGGTCAGCGGCGTTTTGGTCTTGCGGACCGAGTTGAGGAAAGTGTCCTGAAGGTTCTGACGTTTGTCTTGCGACATGGCAGGTTTTTCCTGTTCTTCGTTGTTTGTCGCCGTGGGAGCGGCGGGGCCGATGCAGCCGACAGCGACCTTAACCGCCGCCCGGCCGCTCGGGCAACGCCCTAAATGGCCCCTCGACGCGCCTGTTCAAGATAGAGTTCTCGCAGGCGGGTCGCGACCGGGCCAGGCTGGCCGTCGCCGATCTTCACGCCGTCCAGCGAAACCAGCGGCATAACGAAGGCGCTGGCGGCGGTGACGAACACCTCGCGCGCCCGTTTCGCTTCATCGACCGAGAAGGCCCGTTCTTCCAGTTCGACCCCCTCGGCGGCGGCGAGCTCGAGGACGGCTGCTCGCGTGACGCCCCGCAGGATATTGGCCTGGATGTCCCGCGTTCTCAGCCTGCCGTCCTCATCCACGATCCACGCATTGGTCGATGCGCCTTCGGTGATCAGACCCATGTCATCGTACATCAGGCACTCGTAGGCGCCGCGCTCGCGCGCCGTCTGTTTGGCCAGCACATTCGGCAACAGGCCGACCGTCTTGATGTCGCAACGTCCCCAGCGAACATCGGGTTGGGTGACGCCCGCCGCGCCGTTCTGCGCCAAACGCTGATTTCGCGCCGGATCAATCGACTTGGCCGTCACGACCACGCTGGGCGCGATATCGGTCGGAAAGCCATGATCGCGCGGCGCCGTGCCGCGTGTGATCTGCAGATAGACCATGCCGTTGCGCACGCGATTGCGCCGCACGGTCTCGCGCAGAACGACGCCCAAGGCGCCGACGCTCATCGGGATATCGATCTTCAGTTCGCTCAGACTGCGGTGAAGGCGGCTCATGTGACCTTCGAAATCGGCCAGCCTCCCGTCGAAGACCGACCAGACCTCATAGACGCCGTCTGCAAACTGGAAACCGCGATCCTCGATATGGACGACGGCCTCGCCATGCGCGCTATACGCGCCATTCACATAGGCGACGCGTGACATCAGGCCGGCTCTTCCTCATCGCCGCCGCGTGCAGGCGAGACGCCCAGCGACTTCAGCTTCCTGTGCAGGGCCGATCGCTCCATGCCGATGAAGGCGGCGGTGCGCGAGATATTGCCGCCGAACCGCATGATCTGCGCCGCCAGATATTCTCGCTCGAAGACCTCGCGGGCCTCGCGCAGCGGCAGGGCGATGGTGCGCTCGCCGCCCAGGTTCGCCGTCCCGCCGTTCGAGGTCGCCACCTCCTGCGGCAGCATATCAGCGGTGATCGTTTCGGCCGGATCGCCTGTCGCCAGGATCAGTAGACGCTCGATATTGTTGCGCAGTTGGCGGATGTTGCCGGGCCATGGATGGACTTGCAGCACCGCCACCGCATCGTCCCCGACGATGCGTTTGGGCAGACCTTGCGAAGCGCTGATCGTGTCGACGAAATATTCGACCAGTTCGGCGATGTCCTCGCGCCGTTCCGACAGCGGCGGGACACGGATCGGCACCACGTTCAGACGGTGGAACAGGTCTTCGCGGAAACGTCCCTCTGCGATCTCGGCCTTCAGATCGCGTGAGGTGGAGGTCACGACCCGCACATCGACCTGAACGTCCTGCTCTCCGCCGACCCGACGGAAACGCTGATCGACCAGGACGCGCAGAATACGGCTCTGGCTCTCGCGCGGCATGTCGCTGATCTCGTCCAGATATAGCGTGCCGTTGTGGGCGCGTTCGAACACGCCGATCTTGCGCGGACGGCCGTCCTGGCCCTCCTCGCCGAACAGTTCGACGTCCAGACGTTCCGGCGTCATACCGGCGGCCGAAATCGCGACGAACTCGGCGCGCGCGCGGGGACTGGCTTCGTGGATCTGGCGCGCCACCAGCTCCTTGCCCGAGCCGGCCGGTCCAGCGATCAGGACCCGGCTGTTGGCCTGGGCCACCTTGGCGATGGTGCTGCGCAAGGCCTGCGCGGCTTGTGATCGGCCAATCAGACCCGACGGCGTCATGGTCGCCGCGCGCAGCCGGCGGTTCTCTCGCTTCAGCGTTGCCGCCTCGATAGCGCGTTCGACCACGACGACCAGCCGATCCGACTTGAACGGCTTTTCAATGAAGTCGTAGGCGCCGCGTTTCAGCGCCGTCACCGCCGTCTCGATGTTGCCGTGACCCGAGATCATCACGACCGGCAGGTCAGGGTCCAGTTCCTTGACGACCTCCAGCAGCTCCAGCCCGTCCAGCCCCCCACCCTGCATCCAGATGTCCAGGATCGCCAGCGACGGCTTCCTGGCCCGGATCGCGGCCAGGGCCTCGTCGGAGTTGGCGGCGACGCGCACGGCATGGCCCTCGTCCTCCAGCAGGCCGGACACCAGGTCGCGGATGTCGGCCTCGTCGTCGACGACTAGAATGTCGGAACCGGTTGGTCGCATCTTGCCTCGCTATTCGGCGGCCAGGGTCTGGAGCTTGCGCTCCGTGCCCTCGCCGCCTTTGCCGTGGGGTTTCAGGGGGAAGATCATGCACACGCGTGCGCCGCGCAGCGTCTGGGCGTCGGCCAGCTTCAGCTCGCCGCCGTGGTCCTCGCAAATGCGTTTGACGATGGCCAGTCCCAGGCCCGTGCCCTTCTCGCGCGTGGTTACATAGGGTTCGGTCAGGCGATCGCGGTCGCGCGCCGGCAGACCCACGCCGTCGTCCTCGATCACGAAGGTCGCGACGCCGTCTTCGACTGTCAGCGACGCGATCACGCCCGCACGATCGGACGCCGCCGCCTCGCCCGCGGCAAGCCTGTGCGCCGCAACCGACTCGCCCGCGTTCTTGAGGATGTTGATCAGCGCCTGCCCCACCATGCGGCCGTCGGCCTGCATCGTCGCCATGGGCAGGGGCTCGGTGATGTCGACGACGATGTCCGGCGCGGCGACCCGCTGAGCGAACACCGCCTCGCGCAACATTTCGGCCGGGTTCTCGGGCGCGAACCGCGGCGCCGGCATACGGGCGAAGGATGAGAACTCATCGACCATGCGGCCGATGTCTCCGACCTGGCGGATGATGGTGTCAGTGCAGCGGTCGAAAATCTCGACATCCTCCCCGATCCGCGCGCGATATTTCCGTTTCAGTCGCTCTGCCGACAGCTGGATCGGCGTCAGCGGGTTCTTGATCTCATGGGCGATGCGACGGGCCACGTCGCGCCAGGCGGCGTTTCGCTGAGCTGTCACCAGGCGAGCGATGTCGTCGAAGGTCAGGACCATCTCGCCGCCGAAACCACCCTCGATCCGAACGCGCAGCCGCCGCGTGTCCCCGCCCCGGCTGACGTCGATGTCTTCCTCAATATGGGCCTCGGCGCGCCGCACCAAATCGCTAAGTTCCGGCGACAGCGCCGCGAGTTCGTGACCCAGAACCTCTGCCTCGTTGATGTGAAGCAGTTGCAGGGCGCTGTCGTTAATCGCCGACACCCGCCCGCGCTTGTCCAGACCAATGACGCCGGCGCTGACGCCCGACAGCACCGTTTCGATGAAGCGGCTGCGGTCATGCGCCTCGTCGCTCGCGGCCTTCAGCGCCGCCTGCTGCGCCTGCAGATCGCCGGTCATGCGGTTGAAGGCGTCCGACAGGGTTGCGATTTCGGCAGGCGCTCCGTCGCTATCGACCCGTGCGGTGAAGTCGCCGCCTGCGACCTGTCCCGCCGCCTTCACCAACCGACCAATAGGCGCGGAGATGCTGCTGGCCGCCGACATCCCCAGCCAAACCGCCCCGACCAGCACCAGCAGCGCCGTCTCCAGATAGCTAAGAATAAAGGCCGACTGGATCCGAGCGCGGCTCTCCTGAGCCTCTCGGTAAGCCTGGATCGACTGAACCGACGTGTTCATTCGCGCCACAAGGCCGTCCTGCAGCGGGCGCACCAGATAAAGATAGGCGTCGCCATAGGCTGGCAGGGCGATGATCGACCTGACGGCGTCTGGATGCTGCGTGACGGTTTGCGGAGGCTGCCCGCCTTCAGCTGCGGCCGCGAGTTCATCGCGGGGCGGCGCAAGATAGGGAGGCGCGCCTGTCTTTTCAGCACGAGCCAGCACCTCGCCCTTGCCATCCAGAATGTAGATGGCGGGGTAGCCGAAGATGTCTCCAACTTGGCCTAGGGCGTCGTTGAACTGAATGCGATCAGCAAACAGGCTTCGCGCACTTCCCAACTGATCCGAAATCGTGACCAAGTCAGCATCCATCGCAGCCGACACGTCCTGGATATAGGCGCGTCCCACGATCGCCCCGTTCTCGACCGAGGCTTGGACGTTCTGGCTGAACCATTGGTCTACGCCTCGATTGACCAGAACGCCGAACACCAGGGCGATCAGCACCGACGGGACCAAGGCCACCATCGAGAACAGGGCGACGAACCTCAGATGAAGGCGCGATCCGGCTTCGTCAGTGCTGCGCACCAGAGTCAGCACGCGTCGGCCGACGATGATGGCCAAGCCGGAAATCAGGAGCAGATTGGCGGCCAGAACGATCAGCGCGATCTGGCTGCTCGATCCGCGCGCCGACCCCGATGTGGCGCCCGGCGCGACCGCCACCAGCCAGATGGCCGCCGCCGTGATCGCGACAGCCAGAAAGAACGCCAGTCCGAAGCCGGTCCGCGCCCGTTCGCTATCAACCCACCCCCAGAACGACCCTTCGTCCGACGCAAGGTCGGGCGAAGCGGTGCGTGCTGAAGGCGTATCCGTCATGCCACAGCAGTCTCCAACACCTGTGGCCCATTTTCAACAGCAGACTTACCCAACCGAGGCAAATCAAGCCGCCACAGTTCGTGCATGGCGTCTTCGACGGCCATCGGATCGTCCAGGCGGCAAATTCTTGCCTTCGCCTCACGACGGTGTTGCGGATCGGCCGGCCACGGCGCCTGTTCGATGTACCAGCCCAGATGTTTGCGGAACATCTTCAGACCCAGCGGCAACCCATAGAAGTCGGCCGACGCCCGCAGATGCTCGATCACGATCGCCAGACGCTCTTCAGGTCCGGGTTCCTCCAGCGCCACACCGTCGATCAACGCCCGCTCAAGATGCGCCGCCAGCCATGGCCGGCCATAGACGCCACGTCCCAGCATCAATCCGTCCGCGCCGGACTGCGCCAGGGCCTGGCGCGCTTCATCCGCGGTGATGATGTCGCCATTGACGATGACCGGGATGCCGACCGCCGCCTTCACCGTCCCGACCGCATCCCAATCCGCTTGCCCAGTATAGAACTGCTTTCGCGTCCGGCCATGCACCGTGACGGCCTTCACGCCGATCTCTTCCGCGCGGCGGGCCAATTCGGCGGCGTTCCGGTTCTCGTCGTCCCAGCCCAGCCGCATCTTGATCGTCACGGGCCGATCGGTCGCCTTGACCGCCGCCTCCATGATCCGACAGGCCAGATCGGGCGTCCGCATCAGGGCCGAGCCGGCAGCCGAGCCCGTGACCTCCTTGGCCGGACAACCGAAGTTCAGGTCGACGATGTCCGCCCCGGCCTTGTGCGCCATGCGTGCGCCCTCGCCCATCTGTTCGGGATCGCGCCCGACCAGCTGGATAACGGTCAGCGGCAGGCCGGCTCCCACGGCGGCACGCCGCACGACGTCCGGCCGCGCCCGCGCCAATTCCTTGGCGGCCACCATTTCCGTGGCGACATAGGCGGCGCCTAATCTGGAGGCGAGCACGCGGAACGGCAGGTCGGTCACGCCGGTCATCGGCGCCATCAGCACCTGGCCGGGCACGGTCACATCGCCGATTTGCAAGGTCTTGGGCATTTCCGTCTTTCGCCGCATCGCAGCCGCACTCGTCAAGCACGACCGCGGCGCTTTGATGGTTTCGCCCCGTCGCCGCGCGCACTATCAAGGCCGCCATGACATTTTCGGGCATCATCGTCGCAGCCGGTTCCGGCTCGCGCGCCGGCGGCGACAAGCAGTGGCGGAACCTGGGTGGAAAGCCCGTGCTGCGCTGGTCCGCCGAGGCCCTGCTGAACGCCGGCGCGGACGAACTGATCGTCGTGATCGCGCCTGACGCCGTTGAGCGTGTGGCCGAGGTGCTGTCCGGTTTGCCGCGTTGGAAAGCCGTCGTCGGTGGAGCCGCCCGCGCCGATTCGGTCCGCGCCGGGCTTGCAGCCCTGACCTGTGGAACGGATCAGCCAGTGCTGATCCATGACGCCGCCCGTCCGCTTTTGGACGCCGCCGTCATCGACCGTCTACTGTCGGCCCTTGAAACTTCGGACGGCGCCCTGCCCGCCCTGCCTGTCGCCGACAGCCTTCGGCGTGGCGAGGCGGAAATCATGACCGACGTGGTTGATCGCGACGGTCTGTGGCGCGCCCAGACGCCTCAAGCCTTCCGCCGGGGCGTGATCGAGACCGCCTATGCGGCCTGGTCGGACGCCGAGGTTCCGACCGACGAAGCCGTCGTCGTGCAGCGCAGCGGCGGTGCGGTGGCCCTGGTTCAGGGCGATGCGCGTCTGATGAAACTGACCTATCCCGAGGATTTCGCCATGGCCGAAGCTCTGCTGCCCCAAGCGCAGCGTTATCAGACCCGCATCGGCTCCGGCTATGACGTGCATCGCTGGGGACCGGGCGGGTCCGTCTGGCTGTGCGGGATCGAGGTGCCGCACGAGCAGACGCTGATCGGCCACTCCGACGCCGACGCCGGTCTCCACGCCCTGACCGACGCCATCCTGGGCGCCATCGCGGCGGGCGACATCGGCGACCATTTTCCGCCGACGGATCCGAAATGGAAAGGCGCCTCGTCGGACCAGTTCCTGATCCACGCCGCCGAACTGGTCGCGGCGCGCGGCGGCCGCATCGTCAATGTCGACGTCACCCTGATCTGCGAACGCCCCAAGGTGAAGCCGCACCGCCAGGCCATGCGCGACCGGATCGCCGGACTTCTGAACCTTCCGCTGGACGCCGTCAGCGTCAAGGCGACGACGACCGAAGGGCTTGGTTTCACCGGACGCGGCGAGGGTTTAGCCGCCCAGGCCGTGGCGACTGTGGAAACGCCAGTCGCCTAGCGCGCCGCCATCTTCATCTGACGCACCAGTGATCCGAACAGATTGACGTAGTCGTCCGTCCACGGACGCACCGTCGTCGGCGACAGCTTGCGCCAACGCGCATCGTCCCTGAAGCCCTCCAGCGCCGCCGGACTCTTGCCGATCAGCAGGGCCTCGGTCGAGGCCTCGGCCATGTCGCCTTGGCCCGACTGCTCGATATAGACCTGGTGCAGGTGCGGGACCTTCAGGGCCTGCGCCGCCGCCTCGGCCGGCAGGGTAATCTCCAGATTTCGGTTCGACAGATGCAGCACCACGACGCCGTCGGGCGCCAGCAGCCGCAGATAGCCGCGGATCGCCTCCACCGTCAGCAAATGGGTCGGCACAGCGTCGGACGAGAAGGCGTCGATGACCAACAAGTCGTAGGATCCCGCCGGCTCGCGATCCATCGTCAGGCGGGCGTCCCCCAGAACCGTCCGAACCGGCCCATCGGCGCAGCCATTGATGAAGCTGAACCATTGGGGGTCGCGCGACAGCCGATCCACCATCGGATCGATCTCGAAGAAGGTCAGTTGGTCCTGGGCGCGCTTGTAGGCGGCCATGGCGCCCGAGCCCTGCCCCACCACGCCGACGCGCGCGCCGTCCAGCCGCCTCGTCTGCATCTGCAGCATCGCCTGCCCCAGCGGCGTCGAGGTCGCGTAATAGAGCGTCGGCTGACAGCGGTTCGACGGCGCCTGGGCCTGGGCGCCATGCAGGGTCGTGCCGTGCATCAGCACATGGACCGGCCCGCCCATCAGCGGATCGTCGATCTTGGCCACTCGCATCACGCCAAAGAAGCTGCGTTCCGACAGGGCCCAGTCATAACCGCGCGCCAGATGATAGCCTGACCAGACGATGGCGGCCAAAACGATCGTGAACATCACCGCCCGATCACGGACCAGGAAGGCGAACAGGGTCGCGATCCCCAGGATGGCTTGCGCGATCCGCACCAGTTCGGCGTCGGGGATGGCCGCGCGGATGTCCGGCGCATACCGGACCGCCTCCATCGACAGCGGCCCCAGAAGAGCGATGACCACGCCGGCGACGCAGCAGATGATCTCCCACGGCCTGATCTCGCGACGGCTCCACGGCCGCAGTAGTCCGACCGCCACCAGCACCAGCGGATATTCCCACACCATGTCGAAAACGGCCGGCGCGATCAGGCCATTGAACAGCCCGCCGACCACGCCGCCCAGCGACAGCAAGAGATAGAATTCGGTCAACCGATCCGGCGTCGGCCGCCGCGCCGCCAGCCTTTGGTGACACATAAGCGCTGTAAAGAAGAAGGCCGCCAGATTGACGGTGAACACCAGAAGCCATTCGCCTGTCCGGAACGCGACCAGGGCGGCGCAGGCCGCTGCCGCCGCCGCCTGCAAACCAAGGCCGATGGCCGGCGAAACAGCCGGCCGGGTCTGGAACGCGATTACGAACGTCAGCAGATAGAGCGCGAGCGGTATGACCCATAGAAAGGGCGCCGAGGCGACATCCGTCGTCAGATGCGCCGTCACCCCCAGCATCAGACTGGACGGTGCTGCGGCCAGCAGAACCAGCATGCCCTTTTCGCGCCAGGCGATCGGCGGGCTGGCCTCAAGCGGCGCGGGCTCCGCCGTTCCAATCTCGCGTCGTCGCCAGACCTGAACGCCCAGCCCCACGACCATCACCACGAACAGCCCATAGCCGACGCTCCAGCCCAGGCGCTGATCCGACAGGCTGGCCAGCGGCTCGATCACGACCGGATAGGCCAGCAGGGCCAAGAAGCTGCCCAGGTTCGAGGCGGCATAGAGAACGTAGGGGTTCTGGCCGTCTGCATGTCCGGCCCGCACGCGCGCATACCAGGCCTGAAGCAGCGGCGCAGTCGCCGACAGCACAGCGAACGGCGCGCCGATGGACACCGCCAGCGTCGCCAGCAGCCACATCGCCGGTTGGGACGGATCGGGATCCCCCAACAGGCCGCTAATCTGCAGGGGCAGGAAAAACGCCGCCACGATCAGCAGGCCCAGGTGAACCCCGACCTGCGCCCGCATCGTCGCCAAACGTTGCAGCAGGTGCGCATAGCCATATCCGGCGAGTAGCGCGGTCTGGAAGAACACCATCGACGCGTTCCACACCGAAGGCGATCCGCCCAGCGTCGGCAACAGCAGCTTGGCCGCCATCGGTTGAACGACGAAGACCAGACAGGCCGATGTGAAGATGGCGACGGCGAACAGGATCGGCGCGACGCGATCCGATGTCGGGGCGGCGGGGCGTAACGGATCGACAGCCTCGGTCATGGCTCTGGTTAGAGCGGGGTTCGCGGCCTATGAAAAGACCATGTTTTCCCAAGATATCGCGCACCTGGCGCAACAGATTGTCGCAACAGCCAGCGCGCGCGGCCTGATGCTGGCGACGGCCGAAAGCTGCACGGGCGGTTTGGTGTCCGCTGCAATTACGGCCATCCCCGGTTCGTCAGCGGTCCTGGATCGCGGCTTCGTCACCTACAGCAACGAGGCCAAGGCCGAGATGCTGGGCGTATCGCTGGAAAGCCTGTCCGCCCACGGCGCCGTGTCTCAAGCCGTCGCAGTGGCGATGGCTGAGGGCGCCGTGGCGCACTCGCGCGCCTCCGTGTCGGTGTCCGTAACCGGCGTGGCCGGACCAGGCGGCGGGTCGGTGGATAAACCCGTGGGTCTGGTGCACTTCGCGGCGTGCGGGCCGCAGGGCGTCGTCCACCGCGTTGAGCGATTTGGCGACCTCGGCCGCGACGGGGTTCGCCTAGCCAGCGTTCGTGTGGCGTTGGAAATGCTAGTGGATCGGCTCGCGTGAGCGACCCGGTCGTTATCGACGCCAGGGGTCACCGCTGCCCTGTTCCCAGCCTGAAGCTGATGAAAGCGATGGAAACCGCCTCGCCCGGCGCGCGGATCGTGCTGCTGGCCACCGATCCGATGGCCCGGATTGATGTGCCGTTTCTGATGTCTCAAAAAGGCGGCCGCGTGCTCGAGATCGAGGAGGCCGACGGCCTTCTTCGTTTTACGATCGAGACCGGCGCCCGGCCCGACGCTCCGACAGATTGACGACATCGGCCGGCGGCGCGTCAGCGATCGCGCGCGCCTTGGCCGCCAGTTCCATCTCGGTGGCGAAGGCGCCGCCGTAGAAGATGGCGTTGACGTTCCACGACAGCCAGATCAGCAGCACCACCACGGCGCCGACCGATCCATAGGTGGCCCCCAGCGGCGCGATCTGCTCGACATAGATGGCGCACAGCCACGACGAGACGACCGACATCAATGTCGCCACCAGACCGCCCGCCGTCGCCGGCAGCCAGGCGACCGGCGTCCTGTGGCTCATGGCGTAGCGGTAAAGCAGCGTAAGCCCGACCACCAAGCCAATGGCGGGCAGGAAGGCATCCAGCGGCGCCATGCCGCTTCGCCCGGGCAGGCCGGCGGCCGACGACGAGGCATGCGCCATGATGCGCACTGTCACGACGGCGCCCGACACCACGGTGAACAGCGCAAAGGCGAAGATGGCCACGAAGAAGGCCAGCAGATTGAACTTGAAGAACCCGTGCGGCTCGGTCTCGTCATGGATCAGGTTCAATCCCGCCAACAGGGCCTTGAAACCTCGGTGCGCGGCATAGGCGCCGACGAACAGGGCGAAGGCGCTCTGAGCGGAAACCGTTCGCGCCGACGCATTGCTCAAACGCGTGATCTCGCCCTGAAAAATGGTCTGCGCCGCCTTGGGCAACAGGTCCGATAGCGCGGTCGCCTGGGCGCTGACTTCGCTGATCGACAGACCCAACTTGTAGAAGCCGATCAGGATGGCGATCGCCGGAAACACGGCCAACAGGGCGAAGAAGGACACGCCGCCCGTATAGAGCATGACGTCGCGCCCCCAGCTGCGGGTGAACGCTCGCACGGCCAGCCCGCCCCAGAATCCAGGCGCTTTCAGGACCGACCGTGTCAGTTGCTCACTCAAATCGGTCCCCACAACCGTTGCACAAGCGGCGGAACCTAGCGGAATTCGTCTGTGGCGAAAGTCTCATCCGCGTGAGGACGATCATTCGCGATCCGGCCGCATCGCTTTGGCCGGACGACATTGCATCCTTAACACCCTCGTCGCTATGGTCCGCGCGTTTCCGGCCGGCTAGTGGCGCGGCGACTTTTGGAGACGATCGGCTTGGCTTTCGACGCGCGCGTATTGATCCTGGCGGCTGACGATGGCCGGATCGGGCCGCTCGCTGCGGGTCTGGACGCGCTGGGCTGGACGACGGTGACCGCCCGCGACGTCGTCTCCGCCGAGATGACGCTTCAGGACTTTCCGCTCGAAGCCGCCGTCATCGATATCAACACCTTCGACGCCGACGTGGCGTCACGCCTTCGCGCCGCCGCCGAGCCGCGCCGCCTGCCCATCGTGGTCATCGGCGCCCGCCCTGATTCGGTGAAGGGTGCGGATCTGACCATGTCCACGCCGCCGCATCCGGCCCAAGCCGCTTTGCGTCTGGAACAGCTGGGCCGAGCCGCCATCGCCGAGGAAGAATATCGACTGCGCGTCACCACCTTCGCCACGCGCGGGGTCGGCTTGGACAAAAGGACCGACGACGATGGTCCCTTGCGTGTTCTGGCCGCCGGCGTCGCGGACCGCCGCTTTCTCGCCTTGTCGAACGCCCTGACCGCGGCCGGGGTCGAGGTGGTGGCGGCGCCGACGCCCTACACCGCCTTCGACTATCTGCACGAAAGCCCGTTCGACGCCGCCGTTCTATGGGGCGCCGAAGACCACGCGCCGGCCCTATCGATCGCGGCGGGCATGAAGCGCAACACGCGTCTCTATCATATTCCGCTGATGCTTTATCTGCGCGGCAGAAACGAGATTAGCCTGGCTGAACTGTTCAACCGTGGCTTCGCAGACGTCGCCTCCGCCGACACGCCCGAAGGCGAGACGGCCGAGCGGATTCTGGCCCTGGCCGGTGCGCACCGCATCCATCTGGGCATCCGCAAGACGCTGGACTCGGTGCGCAGCCTGGACGTGATGGACCCGGAGACGGGCTTGTTTACACCCGAACTCTTCGCCAGCCACTTGGGCCGCGTCGCCGAGGCATCGCGAGCGCGCAAGCGCCCGCTTTCCGTCTGCGTCCTGAGGGTGCGCGAAACCGAATCCGTCACCTGGGCGCGTCAGGGCGGTTGGCTGGATCGCGCCATGCCGCAGATCGGGGCCATGGTTTCGCGCCTTGTCCGTGTCGAGGACACCCCTGCCCGCTTGGCCAAGGAGGTCTTCGCCCTCGCCCTACCTGCGACCCACGCTGAACCGGCGCGTCTGGCCGCAGAACGAATCGCCGCCGTGATCGGCTGCACCGCCTTCGACGCCGGCCCGGACCGGTCGCCGTTCGTCGCCGAGTTCGACGTCGGCGCCGCCGAGATGCGTCCCGACGAAAGCGCCGCCGCCCTTTTGGAACGCGCTTCGGCCGACCTGTTCGAAAAGACGCGCTGAGGGCCTTTACGCCCCCGCCACCCGCGCCAGATCGGCGGTGATCCGTTCGGCCACCTTCAATCGCTCTTCCGCCGTCGGCCAGTCGCCTGAAACGACGATCTTCTGATCCGGCCGAATCTTCCAGAAGGCGTGGTTCTTCTGGATCAGCCCGACCAGTCCCGCCGGATTGGGGAAGCTGTTGTCGCGCAACGTCAGCACCGCGCCGCGCGGCCCGATGTCGATCTTCTCGATGCAGGCCTTACGGCAGTTCGACTTGATGCCGACGATCTTCAGCAACTGCTGCGCCTCATCCGGCAGGGGCCCGAAACGGTCGATCAGTTCGGCGGCCAAGGCTTCGCGATCCTCGGCCTGTTCGGCGTCGGAAAGACGACGGTAGAGGCTCAGACGCACATTCAGGTCCGGAACGTAATCTTCTGGAATCAGGACAGAAGCGCCGACATTGATGGATGGCGACCAACCGCGATCCACGGCCTGTCCCTCGCCCTTCTCGCGCAACTCCGCCACGGCGTCTTCCAGCATCTGCTGGTACAGTTCGACGCCGACCTCGCGGATGTGGCCCGACTGTTCGTCGCCCAGCAGATTGCCGCCGCCGCGCTGGTCCAGATCGTGGCTGGCCAGCTGGAAGCCGGCGCCCAGATTGTCCAGCGACTGCAGAACCTGCAACCGCCGCTCGGCTGACAAGGTCATCGGCTTGACCGCATCGGTGGTCAGATAGGCGAAGGCTCGCGCCTTGGACCGTCCGACCCGCCCCCGGATTTGATACAGTTGCGCCAGGCCGAACATGTCGGCGCGATGCACGATCAGCGTATTCGCCGTCGGAATGTCCAACCCGCTCTCGACGATCGTGGTGGAGACCAGGACGTCATATTCCCCGTCGTAGAAGGCGCTCATCACCGCTTCCAGCTGGGTCGCACTCATCTGGCCGTGACCGACGACGAACTTCACCTCGGGGACCTGTTCGCGCAGGAACTTCTCGATGGCGGGCAGGTCCTTCAGGCGCGGCGCGACGTAGTAGGCCTGCCCCCCGCGATATTTCTCACGCAGCAGGGCCTCGCGCACCAGCACCGGATCCCACGGCGTGACGTAGGTCCGCACCGCCAGACGATCGACCGGCGGGGTAGCGATGATCGACATCTCGCGGATGCCCGACAGCGCCATCTGAAGCGTGCGCGGGATCGGCGTGGCGGTCAGGGTCAAGAGATGCACGTCGGCGCGCAGCGTCTTCAGCTTCTCCTTGTGCTTGACGCCGAAGTGCTGTTCCTCGTCAACGATGACCAGGCCCAGATCGCGGAAGCCGACCTGTTCACTCAGCACCGCGTGGGTGCCGACAACGATCTCGATCGAGCCGTCCTTCAGCCCGGCCCGCGTCTCCGCCGCCTCCTTGGCTCCCACCATCCGCGACAACTGACGCACTTTCACAGGCCAGCCCGCGAAACGCTCGGTGAAGGTCTTGTAGTGCTGGCGCGCCAGCAGGGTCGTCGGCGCAACGATCGCCACCTGCTGCCCCGTCATGGCCACGACGAAGGCGGCCCTCAGCGCCACCTCGGTCTTGCCGAAGCCGACGTCGCCGCAGATCAGGCGATCCATCGGCGTGCCCTTGCCCAGATCCTCCAGCACATCGCCGATGGCGTTCAGCTGATCGTCGGTTTCCTCGTAAGGGAAGCGCGCGCAGAACTCGGCGAACAGACCCGGCGGTGGCGTGACCGCATCGGTTTCGCGCAGCGCCCGTTTGGCGGCCAGAGCGATCAGCCCCTCGGCCATGGCGCGCAGACGTTCCTTGGCCTTGGCCTTTCTGGCCTGCCAGCCTGCGCCGCCTAGCTTGTCTAGCTGAACGCCCTCGGAGTCCGAGCCGTATCGGGTCAGAAGGTCAATGTTTTCAACCGGCAGATAAAGTTTGCTCTCACCGGCGTAGAACAGTTCCAGACAGTCGTGCGGCGCCTGCTGGATTTCCAGCGTCTTGAGCCCTTCATACCGACCGATACCGTGATCCAGGTGAACGACCAGATCGCCCGTCGTCAGGGCCGACGCCTCCGCCAGGAAGTTCGAGGCGCGGCGTTTCTTGCGCGGTCGCGCCAGACGATCGCCAAGGATGTCGGTCTCGGAAATGACCGCCACCTCGTCGGTGACAAAGCCATGCTCGACCGGCAGGACGCCGCGCAGATAGAGGTCTTTCGGGGCCGCCTGAACATCGGCCCAGTCGCGCACGGCGACGATGTGATCCAGCCCGTGGTCGGCCAGCATGGTCGCCAGCCGCTCCGACGATCCTTCGGTCCAGGAGGCGAACAGCACCCGCTTGCCCTCGGCCTTCAGCGCCGCCGCATGGCCCGCCACCGCCTCGAACAGATTGACGCTGTCCTGCGCCCGCTCGGCGGCGAAGGTTCTGCCCAACCGTCCGCCGGCATCCTCGCCTCCCGTGGAGAAGGGCGTGAAACGACGCACGGCGCGACCCGCCAGCGCCTGGTTCCAGTCTCCGGCGTCCAGATAGAGCCGCTTGGGCGGCAAGGCGCGATTGGCGCTGGCCTGTCCTTTGGCCTTGGCCGCCTCGGCGCGCGCATCATAGGCGTCCGCGACCAGATCCCATCGCTCGGCGCGGGCCGTCTCGACCTGATTGTCCAGGAAGATCGCGGCGTCGTCCGGCAGATAGTCGAACAGGCTGTCAAGCGTCTCATAAAACAGCGGCAGCCACTGTTCCATGCCCTGACGCCGCGCGCCCTCGCTGATCGTCGCATACAGCGGGTCGTCGCCCGGCGCGCCGAACAGGTTCAGATAACCCGTGCGAAAGCGCGAGATGGCCGCTGCATCCAGCAGCGCCTCCGACACCGGCGCGAGGGACACGGACGTCATCTGGCCGGTCGACCGCTGCGTTTCGGGATCGAAGGTGCGGATCGATTCCAGCTCGGATCCGAACATGTCCAGCCGGACCGGCTCCTCGAAGCCGGGCGGATAGACGTCGACGACCCCGCCGCGCACCGCGAACTCGCCGCGCTCCGACACGGTCGAGGCCCGGACATAGCCGTTGGCGGCGAAATAGCGCTCCAGCGCCTGGATATCGAGATCGCGTCCGATCTTGGTTTCGAACCCGGCCTGTGTCGTGACCGACTTGGGCGGGGTGCGTTGCATGGCCGCCGACACCGTCGTCACGACCAGAACCGGCGCATCGCCGGGCTTGCGCATCGCCAGTCGCGTCAGCGTCGCCATGCGCTGCGCCGCGATTCCCGCCGTGGGGCTCAGTCGGTCATAGGGCAGACAGTCCCACGCCGGAAAATCCAGAACTTCAATGTCTTTCGAGAAGAACTGAAACGCCTGAACGAAACTGCCCGACCTCTGAAAGTCGCGTGCGACGAACAGGCCGACGCCGCCGCCGGCCTTGACCCGTTCGGCGACGATCAGCGCGTCCAGCCCCTCGGGCGCGCCGCCCAGATCGGCGTCAATCCGATGTTCGACCTTGGCGTCCATCAGCCGATTCCCTTGCCGACTTCGGCCGCGACGTAGGCGCGCATGAAGGCGCGCACCTTGGCCATCACCGGCGTCTCGAACTCGGGCGGCGTCGGATCACGCTCGATGATCCAGCCGTAAAGCCACTGATCTTCCTCGTCGATCAGCCGCTCGAACTGGTCCAGTTCCGCATCGGTCAGGGTCGGCGCGACCTGATCGGAAAACGGCCCAAGCACCATATCGGCCTCGCGAAAGCCCCGCCGCCAGGCGCGGAACTGTATGCGGCCCAACCGCTGCCTGCGCTCAGGCGTCATCTGCTCAGGGGTCATTTCGCTTTCGGGACGCGCGTCGATTTCGGCCACAAGAATCCTTGCCCGTTAAAAATGCCGATGCGCTCATGCAGCGATCCGCCGCGCGGAGAGCGATAGCGCATCAGGAATGTGAGAAGCGGAGATAGCGTTCCTGAACGCACTTCGCCACCCGTCATGGTCACGCTATGTTCACGGCGATGCGTCCGCAGATTCTCTTCCCCCTCTTCGCCGAGGTCTCGACCCTTAAGGGCGTGGGCCCTCGCGTCCTGCCTCTGGTGCAAAAGGTGGCGGGCCCGCTGGTTCGCGATCTGCTGTTCCTCAGCCCGTCCGGCGTCATCGTCCGTCGCCCTGCCCACGCCGCCACCGCCGTGGATGGCGAGGTCGGCGTCTTCACCGTGACCGTCGATCGCCTCTTCACGCCCAGCCGCCCCGGCGCGCCGCTGAAAGTCCGGGCCAGCGATCCCACTGGCTTTGTGCATCTGGTCTGGTTCGGCGGCTCGCCCCAGCATATCGACCGGCTGCTGCCGCGCGGCGAGACGCGGTTGGTCGCGGGCAAGGTCGAGCGCTTCAATGGCGAGGTTCAGATCGTCCATCCGGACATCGTGACGCTCGAAAAGGCCGCCGACATTCCGTCGTCCGAACCCGTCTATCCGGCGACGCAGGGCCTCACCTCGCGCCAGTTGCGCAAGTTGGTCCAGGCCGCACAGCCCGCCGCGCCCGACCTGCCGGAATGGCAGGACACCGCCTGGCTCAAGAAGCAGAACTGGCTGGGTTGGCGCGCCGCTCTGGACGCCCTGCATGCTCCTACAGCCGAGATGGACCTGTCGCCCGACGCCCCGGCCCGTCAGCGCCTGGCCTATGACGAGTTCCTGGCTCATCAGTTGGCTCTGGCCCGCCGTCGCCGCGCCCGCGAGATCACACCCGCCCCCGTCATCGCTCCCGGCGCAGCGTCCGAACACCTTCTCCAGGCTCTGCCTTTCCAACTGACCAGCGCCCAGGCCCAGGCTGTCGCCGAAATCCGTCGTGATCTGGCGTCGGGCCAGCAAATGGGCCGATTGCTGCAAGGCGATGTCGGCTCGGGCAAGACCGCCGTCGCCGCCCTGGCGCTAGCCGACGCCGCTGCCAGCGGCTTCCAGTCCGCACTCATGGCCCCCACCGAAATCCTGGCCCGCCAGCATTACGAGAAGCTCGGCCCCATGCTGGGCGCGGCTGGCGTGACTGCGGTCCTGCTCACCGGCCGCGACACCCCGGCGCAACGGCGCGAGAAACTGGCCGCACTGGCCTCGGGTCACGTCCAGGTCGCCATCGGCACCCATGCCCTGTTCCAGGACGCCGTCCGCTTCGATCGCCTGGCCCTGGCCGTCATCGACGAACAGCACCGGTTCGGCGTCAACGAACGCCAGCGGCTGCAAGCTAAGGGCGACCCGCGCCTGGGCGCCGTGCACCTGCTGACCATGTCGGCCACCCCCATTCCCCGTACGCTTGAGCTGACGCAGTACGGCGAGTTGGAGGTCAGTCGCCTGCTGGAAAAGCCGCCCGGCCGCACCCCCGTCACGACCGCCGTCCTGCCCTTGGCCCGTATCGGCGAGGTTGCCGCCCGTCTGAAGAACGCCGTCGACAGCGGCGCCCAGGCCTATTGGATCTGTCCCTTGGTTGAGGACTCCGAGGCCATCGACCTGGCGGCCGCCGTCGATCGCGCCGACGATCTGCGGCGCATGCTGGGCGTGGAGGTCGGCCTGGCCCATGGTCAGATGCCGGGCGCGGAGCGCGAAGCGGTCATGGCCGACTTCGCCGACGGCCGCCTGCCGGTTCTCGTCGCCACCACGGTGGTCGAAGTCGGCGTGGACGTGCCCAACGCCTCGATCATGGTGATCGAACACGCCGACCGTTTCGGCCTGGCCCAGTTGCACCAGTTGCGCGGCCGCGTCGGTCGCGGCGCCAAGGCCAGTTCCTGCATCCTGCTGTATGGCGGTCAGGACGGCGCCTTGGGCGAGACGGCGAAAGAGCGGCTCGAAACCCTGCGTCGCACCGAGGACGGTTTCGTCATCGCGGAGGACGACTTCCGCCTGCGCGGCGGCGGCGATCCCCTGGGCCTGAAACAGAGCGGCTTTCCCGCCTATCGTTTCGCCGACCCGATCCGCCACCGCAGCCTGATGCTGGCCGCCGCTGATGATGCGCGGCTGATCATGAACCGCGATCCTGATCTGACGTCGGAACGCGGCCAGGCGGTGCAGGTGCTGGAAGAGCTATTCGACTGGAAAAACCACAAGGTCGGCGCGAGCTAGCCGATCACTCGGCTCCAGCCATCGAATCCGACCTCGACGTTTTTAGGAACAAGCGCCGACAACGCTTTGTAATCCATATCGATGTGTAGGTTCGTCAGCACCGCGCGCTCGATATCGGCTGCGGCGATCCAAGCCAGGGCCTGGTCCAGATGAGCATGGGTCGGATGCGGCGCATAACGCAGCGCATCGACGATCCAGAGCTTGCACCCGGCCACCGCCGCCAAGGCCGCCTCGTCCAGATCGGACACATCGCTAGAATAGGCGACATTGCCCAATCGATAGCCGACCGAGCGGATCGGCCCGTGCGCCTGGTCGAAGGTCGTGACCGGGATCGCTCCGCCCGCGCCCTCGACCGACCAGACCGTGCCGTGCGGCGGAATGATCCGCCCGTCCAGCAGCGGCGGATAACCGAACTTGCTCTCGAAGATGTAGTCGAACCGATGCGTCAGCGAGCCGTGGGTCGCCGCATCCATCCACGCCGGAATGCGCTTTCTCGCCCGCGCAGCGAAGGTGCGCAGGTCGTCGATGCCGTGGGTCTGGTCCGCATGATCGTGGGTGTAGAGAACCGCATCCACATGCTTCGTGCCGCTGGCCAGCATCTGTTCGCGCAGGTCCGGCGACGTGTCGATCAGGATGTTGGTCACACCCTCCGCGCCGGTCTTTCTCGCCAGCATTGAACACCGCGTGCGCCGGTTCTTGGGCTCGGCCGGGTCGCAGGCGCCCCAGTCGCCGTCCCCGCGTGGCACCCCGCCCGAAGATCCGCTGCCCAGAATGACGACTTCGAAACTCATGCGGGTCTGGGTATCCGGTCAAAGAGGCCGAAGAAGGCCTCGGTCGTGATGCGGTCCGCCTCCTCGGCGCCCCAGCCACGGATCTGAGCCAGCTTGTCCAGCACATGGCCGATGTAGGCGGGCTCATTGCGCCGTCCACGATGCGGAATGGGCGCCAGATAGGGGCAGTCGGTCTCGACGATGATCCGGTCGCCCGGCATGTCGCGGATCACCGCCCGCACATCCTCGGCCGCCTTGAAGGTCGCGATGCCGGAAACCGAAAACCAGGCGCCCATTTCGGCAGCAATCTTCGCCAGTTCCGCGCCACTCGTATAGCAGTGCATTAACATCTTGAACGGCCCCATGGCATATTCCTCGCGCAGGATCGACGCCATCACCTCGTCCGCCTCACGCGTGTGAATCACCAGCGGCAATCCCGTCTCGCGCGCCGCCGCCACGTGCTGCCGGAACACCGCCGCCTGCATCTCGCGCGGGCTGAAGTCGTAATGGAAATCCAGACCGCATTCGCCGATCCCGACCACCTTGGGCCGCTGGGCCAGTTCGATCAGGGTTGCCGCGGTCAGGTCCGCCGCATCCTTGGCCTCGTGCGGATGGACGCCGACCGTGCACCAGATGTCGTCATTGGCCATGGCGATGCCGTGCGTCGCCTCGAAGGTCGTCAGCTTGTCAGATATCTCGACCATCAGCCCGACGCCCGCCTCGCGCGCGCGCGCGATCACGGCGTCCCGGTCCTCGTCGAACTGCGGCGCATGCAGGTTCACATGACTGTCGATCAGCATCAGCCCATCCGCTCCTGCTGGGCCTGGACCCGCTTCAGATCCGCCAGTGCGCCGGCCAGCACATCGGCCTTGTCCAGGTTCAGCCCCGCCGCCCGTTCCGGCAACGGCTGCAGTCGCTCCCATAGTTCAGACCATCGATTGCCGGCGCCCGGCGCGCTCTGCAAGGCGCGCATCCGCACCGCCGCGATCAACCGGTCCATCAGGGTCTCGAACCGCTCCTGCCCCTCGGCCCCACGGAACCGGTCGGCGATGGCCAGGGCTTCGGCCCGGTCCACGTCGCCCTCGATCCATCGCCGCGCCAGCTGGTCCATCTCGAACGTCGCGCCGGACGCCAGGGCCAGGGCCGCGCCCGGCGATCCGCCCGCCATGATCGCAGCGTGTTCGGCGTCCTCACGCTCCGCGCCCGTCCGGTTGCGCACCAGGGTCTCCAGCCGATCCGGCGCCCAGATCGGAAAGCTCAGCCGCCGGCACCGCGACCGGATCGTCGCCAGCAACCGCCCCGGCGCATGGGTCACCAGAAACAACACGCCGCGCTCGGGCGGCTCCTCAAGAACCTTCAGCAAGGCGTTGGCGGCGTTGAGATTCAAGTCATCCGCCGCATCGATGATCGCCACCCGAAACTGGGCTTGCGACGGGCTCTTGGAAAAGAACTCCGGCAGTTCGCGCGACTGATCCACCGAGATCGACTTCTTGGTCTTGCCCCCTTCGACCAAGCGTTCCAGCACCAGCAGGTCCGGATGCGACTGGGCCGAGATCAGTCGGCTGACCGGATCATTGCGCCGCGCGCCCAGCGGCCCGGACGCCGGATCCGCCTCCGCGCCCAGCAGCCGTCGCGCCGCCCGATAGGCGAAGGTCGCCTTGCCCGTCCCCTCGACCCCGCACAACAGCCAGGCGTGGTGCAGCCGCCCCCGCTCCCAGGCGTCCAGAAACGCCGTCTCCGCCGCCGCATCGGGAACCAGGTCGAACCGGTCGCGGGGGTGATCGTCGCTCACAGCAGCCGATCCTGAACCGCCTGCCAGACCCGCGCCTCGACCTCGTCCAGCAATCCGACCGCGTCGATCAGCACGCAACGCTGCGGATTGGCCTCGACGATGCGAAGGAAGCCCTCGCGCAGCCGCTGATGGAACTCCAGACCCTTGGATTCGAACCGCGTCTCGAACAGGCCGCGCCCGAACGCCCGCTCCAGGCCGACCTCGACCGGCAGGTCGAAAACCAGGGTCAGGTCCGGCTGGTCGTCCCCGACCACGCCCGCATCGATCTGTTCGATGAAGCTTTGCGCCACGCCGCCGCCTGCGCCCTGATAGGCCCGGCTTGAATCGGCGAACCGGTCGCACACCACCCAGTCGCCGGCCGCCAGCGCCGGGCGGATGGTCCGCTCCAGATGGTCCGAGCGTGAGGCGTACATCAGCAGGGTTTCGGTCATGGCCGACCACGGCTCGGCGTCCGTGGCCACCACCAGATTGCGGATCACCTCCGCGCCTTTTGACCCGCCCGGCTCGCGCGTACGCACGACCTTGCGCTCGCCCAGCGTCGCCTGCAGCCGCGCGACCAGCCGCCCGACCTGGGTCGATTTGCCGGCGCCCTCGCCGCCTTCGAAGCTTATGAACTGTCCACGGGTCACGCGCCTTCATGGCGCGCCGACGCCGCCCGGCGCAAGCCCACCCGCGCGATCAGCTGCCGGATATCAACAGGGCGCCCGCATAACCACGCGCCACGACAGACTGACGCGCCGCCTCGGCGGCATTGGCGCTGTCCCACGGCCCCACCACCACATTGAACCGCCCCGCGCCCCGATCGGCGCGTACCCAGCCGCTCAGGCTGTCGGCGATTCGCCCGGCCTCGACCTGATCCACGAAACTGCCCGCCTGGACCCAGAAGGTCCTCACCTCCGCGACCACGACCGGCGCGGGGGCGATAACCGGCGCGCTGACGGGCGGGCTGGCCGGGACCGCGCCTCGCGGCGTCGGCGCTGACGCCCGCAACAGCGTGCCCCCGCCCTGCTGCGGCGCCCGGCCGAGGTAGCGCACCCGCACCCGCCCCACGCCCTGCGACAGCATTCCCAGTTCGCTCGCCGCCTCGCGCGACAGGTCGATGATCCGGCTGTCTACGAACGGCCCGCGGTCATTGATCCGCACCACCAGCCGGCGCCCGTTTTCCAGGTTCGTCACCTCCACCAGACCGGGCAGAGGCAGGGTCTTGTGCGCCGCCGTCAGGGCATGCATGTCGAACCGCTCGCCGGTCGAGGTCGGCCGCCCGTTGAAGGCGTCGCCGTACCAGGACGCCATCCCCACCTCTTCGTAATCCGGCTGGTCCTTGGGCGTGTACCAGCGCCCGCGCACCTGATAGGGCCGCATCGTCCCCGACACGATCGGCGCAGGGTCCTTGACGACGGGCGGATGGTCCTCGCCGCGCCCGGCGACCGTCCCGCGCACGCCCGCTCCGCCGACGGTGGAACAGGCGGCCAGCAGCGAAAACAGCCCCAGGATCAGCGCGGCGCGCACTCCCTGTCCAAACGTCATCGACCCGCCTCGCAAAAAATACGAAAACAGGATGACCCAAGACATTTCCGCTTTGGTTAATGACCCGTTCGCCTGCTATGGCGTCCGCCTCCGCTGCGGCGGCAAGGAAGTGTGGCCGAGTGGTTTAAGGCACTGGTCTTGAAAACCAGCGACGGTGAGAGCCGTCCGTGGGTTCGAATCCCACCGCTTCCGCCAAGACGCCAAGTCGTTTCCACGCCAGGAGGCGATACCGGCTGCGTGCCAGCAAGGACACATTCAGGCTTCCAGCCGATAACCCACGCCAGGCTCGGTGAGCAGCAAAATTGGGCTAGCCGGATCGGCCTCCAGCTTATGTCTCAGCTGCCCCACCACGACGCGAAGATATTGTGTGTCGTTGACGTGAGCCGCGCCCCACACGGCTGTTAGCAGATCGCCGTGGCTGATAACCTTGCCGTGGTGGCGGGCCAGATGGGCGAGAACCTCGAACTCCTTGGGTGTCAGTTTGACGATTTCGCCAGCGCGACGGACACGGCGGTGTTCGATGTCGATGGAAATATCTCCAGCGATGACGGGACCGACAGCCTCAGGAATAAAGCTGCGCATGCTGACCCGCAGACGGGCCAGGAGTTCACCGATGCCGAAGGGCTTTTCGACATAGTCATTAGCGCCCAGATCGAGGGCCGCGATCTTCTCCGCCTCGCGGTCCCGCGCCGAGAGGACAATGATAGGTCCCGCGTAGAACTCGCGCGCGCGTTTCAGGACGTCCTTGCCGTCCATATCAGGCAAGCCAAGATCCAGAACAACCGCATCGGGCGACCAGAGGGCGACACCCCGCAAGCCATCCTGCCCGCTGTCCGCTCGTTTCGGCTGATACCCGGCCGCGTCCAGCGCAGGCGACAGGAAGCGGTGAATCTGAGGCTCGTCGTCGATGACGAGGATCACGGGGCGGACGGCGGACATGGGCGCTCTATAACAGGTCGCGATGGGTCGCGATCGCCTTCGAAAGGCTGATCAGAATGCGGGTGCCCTTGCCGTCGGCGATGGGGCTGGCGGCGGCGATGCGGCCGCCCATGGCTTCGACAAATCCCTTGGATATGGCCAAGCCCAGGCCTGCGCCCTTTGATCGGTCGGTGGACTCCTCCATTCGACGGAACTTGTCGAACACCCGTTCCAGCTCGGCGGTCGGTATTCCCCTGCCCTCATCTTCGATTGAGATGACGACCGAGCCTCGATCCTCATACGCCGCCAGTTCGATGATCGAGCCGTCGGGGCTGTAGGCGATGGCGTTCTCCAGGATGTTGACGACGGCCTGCTCCAGCAGACCCTGATCCAACAGAACCAAGCTCAGTTGGGATGGAAAGTCGCGGGTCACGTGACGGGTCCCCAGCCGACGCGCCACCCGCTCTGCGGCGGCGTTGAGAATATCGCGCACGTCCACCCAGTCGGTGCGCACGTTCAGGCCGCCGCCCTCCAGCCGGGTCATGTCCAGGAGATCGCCGACATAGCGCGACAGGCGTTCGGCCTCTTCGCGGATGCTGAGCAGCAGGTCGTCGCGGACCTCGGGCTTCAGGGTCGCGCCATAGTCGATCAAGGTCGTCGCCGAGCCCAGGACGGTGGACAGGGGCGTGCGCAGGTCGTGGCTGACCGAGTTCATCAAAGCCGCGCGGAAACGATCGGCGCGGCGCAGGGTCTCGGTCTCCAGCGCCTGACCGGCCAGATCGGCGCGCTCCAGCGCCACGGCGCCCTGGTCCAGCAGGGCCATGGCCAGGCGTTCCTCGTCCGAGCCCGCCGCCACGGCCGAGGCGTCGATGCCCGCCACGCCGGCCCGGCCGCGCACGCCCTGTAAGGGCTGAAACCGCCAGTGGGTTTGCGGCAGGGTGCCGGTGCCGTGGCCCGTCACCTCGCCGTGGGTCCAGGCCCAGCGGGCGGCGGCCATGGCATCGGGGGCCAGGGTCACGCCGTCGGGGCTGGCCGCCGTCAGAACGATGTCCTCGCCGTCGGGCAGAAGGACGACGGCGCCCGCGCCGGCGGCTGCTGACGCCTGTTCGGCCAGGCTGCGGGCCGTGGTCGCACGATCCTGGCCCGCCGACAGGGTCTGGCTGGCGGCCAGCAGGGCCGAGACGGCGGCGGCGCGCCGCTGGGCGGCTCTGGCCTGTTCGCGCACCCGCCCCGCCAGGGCGCCTGTGCCCAGGGCCACGCCCCAGAAGAGCAGCAGCGTCAGGAAGTCAGTCGGCGAACCGATCAGGAAGCTGTAGCGGGGCTGAAGGAACAGGAAGTTGTAGGTCAGAAAGGCCAGGGTCGCCGCCGCCAGCGCAGGCCGCAGCCCGTTCAGCACCCCGGCCGCCACCACCGCCGCCAGATAGATGACGCCCAGATCGACCCGCTCGAACCGGGTGTCGAGCAAAAGAGCCGCCCCCGTCGCCGCCAGGACGAACCCCGCCCCGGCCGGATAGCCGCGCCAGTCCAGCGCCGCCCGGACGCCCGACTTGGCCGCCGATTCGGGCGCGGCCAGATCGCCCTCGGTCACGACGTGGACGGCGACGCCCTGGGCCTTGCGCAGCAGTTCGGTCGCCAGGGCCCGGCCGGTCCATTCGGCGAACCGCCCGCCGCGCGTCTTGCCGATGACGATCTGGGTGACGTTGTTGCGGTGGGCGTGATCCAGCACGGCGCGCACCACGTCGTCGCCGCTGATCGTCACGGGCCGTCCGCCCAGCTGCTCGGCCAGCTTGAAGGCCTCGGACAATCGTCCCGCCGAGCGGGCGTCGGCCCGCGATCCGCTGGGTCTTTCGACGTGAGCGACCGACCAGGGGGCGTCCATCATCATGTCGGACATTCGCCGCCCGGTGCGAACCAGCGAGGCGGTCATGGCGTCGCCGCCGACCAAGACCAGGATCCGCTCGTTCGCCGCCCACGGCCCCGACACGCCCCGCTCGCGCAGGTGGGTCAGAAGCTGGTCGTCCACCGTCTGGGCCGCGCGCCGCAGGGCCAGTTCGCGCAGCGCCGTCAAGTTTTCGATCTTGAAGAAGTTCTCGGACGCCACCCGCGCCGTTTCGGGCACATAGACCTTGCCCTCGGCCAGACGCACCCGCAGGTCTTCGGGCGTGATGTCGATGACCTCGATGTCGTCGGCGCCGGTCAGGGCGCTGTCGGGCACCGCCTCGCGCTGGCGCACGCCGGTGATGCGCAGAATGACGTCGGACAGGCTTTCCAGATGCTGGATGTTCAGCGTGGTCCAGACGTCGATGCCCGCGTCGCGCAGCTCCTCCACATCCTGCCAGCGCTTGGGATGGCGCGAACCCGGCGCGTTGGAGTGGGCGTATTCGTCGACCAGCAACAGTTCGGGCCGTCGCGCCAGGGCGCCGTCGAGGTCGAACTCCATCAAGGCGCGGTCGCGGTGTTCAATGGGCGCGCGCGGCATGACGTCGAGCCCGCGCAGCAGGCTCATCGTTTCCTTGCGGCCGTGGGTCTCGACCACGCCGACGACGACGTCCAGCCCCTCGGCCTTTCGACGGCGTGCGGCGCGCAGCATCTCATAGGTCTTGCCCACGCCGGGCGACATGCCCAGAAACACCTTCAGCCGCCCGCGCTTGCGGCACGGAGCGGCTGAAGTCGCGGGCGTTGCGGGCGCCGTTTCGGGCAATCAGCCCTCCGCGCCGAAGCGGGCGTCCAGCGCGCGGTTGGTCAGCAGGACATTGACGTGCGGCTGGCCGATGAAGCCCAGGAAGGCCCCCTCGATGTGCGCGTCGATGATGCTCTGGACCTGTTGCACGGGAACGCCTCTGGCGCGGGCGATCCGCGCGGCCTGAAGCCGAGCGTAGGCCGGGGACACGTCCGGGTCGAGGCCCGAACCCGATGTCGTCACCGCATCGGCGGGGATGACGCCGGGGCCATCCTCGGCGCGGATCGTCTGGGCGCTTTCGGCGAGGCGAGCGATCAGGTCCGGGTTCAGCGGCCCCATGTTGGAGCCGGACGAGGCGGCGGCGTCATAGCCGTCGCCCGCCGCCGACGGGCGCGGATGCAGATAGGTCGCGCCGACGAAAGGCTGGCCGATCAGGGACGAGCCGACGACCCGCCCGCCGGCGTCGCGCACAAGGCTGCCGTTGGCCTGGTCCGGGAAGGCGACCTGGGCGATCCCGGTGACGGCCAGCGGATAGGCCAGGCCCAGCAGCAGGGTGAACAGGGCCGTCATGACGAGGGCCGGGCGAAGTTGGTTGACCATGGTCGTCGCCTCAGAAGGTCGCCTTCAGCGTGGCTACGGCGCGCGCGCCGTAGATGTCGCCGAAGTCGTGTTGGTCGGTGTCGTGATAGCGCAGGTCCAGCGCCACATGATCGGTCAGCTGATAGGCCGCGCCCAGGTTCCAAGTGGTGTAATCCAGGTCCGACGACACCCACTGACGCCCGACGGCGCCCGAGACGGTCCATTTGTCGGCCGGACTGACCGCGCCGTTGACCTCGGCATAGGTCGCCTCGTCCTCGGCCGCGCCGAAGAAGTCGGGCGAATAATAGACGGCGGCGCCCAGGGTGGCCGAACCCACGGCGCGCGAAGCGGCGGCTTTCAGCTCGACATAGTCATAATCGGCGCCGTCGGGCTGACCGGCGTAGAGGTAGCCGATCACGCCGAAGTCCAGCGCATAGCCGGCGACCTCGGGCCGATAGCCGGCATACAGATCGACCTCGGCGTCCGTGTCGTCGCCGAAATCGACGTTGGAGGCCCAGCCGCCGGCGTAGAAGCCCTTCCTGGTCAGATCGACGCCGGCCGAAAGGGCGGGGTTTTCCTGGGTCTGGCTGACACCGCGGAAGACGTAGTCGGAGGTGACGGCGACGTTGGCCGAAACGGTTGGGGCCGACACGTCCTGGGCCTTGGCTTCGCTGCACAGGCCCAGACCGGCGAGACCGACGATACAGGCGGCGGCGAACCAGGCGTCGTTGCGGCCCGAGGCCTTGGAGAAGGATTTACGCATTGGATTTCTCTATTCGAACAGGATGAATGGCCATGGGGTTGGAGCGCGTGCGCGGATCGGTCTGCTGCAGCGTCGCCACACCCCACATCACGGCGATGACCAGCACCGCCACGACGAGTTGCAGGATGCGAGAGACCTCCCGACGCATCACGCCAGACCCAGGCCGGAGATGAGCAGGTCGATCAGCTTGATGCCGACGAACGGGGCGATCAGGCCGCCCAGGCCGTAAATCAGCAGGTTGCGACCCAGAAGCGCGCCGGCGCCGATGGCCCGGTATTTGACGCCCTTCAGCGCCAGCGGGATCAGGGCGACGATGACCAGGGCGTTGAAGATCACCGCCGAAAGGATGGCGCTCTCAGGGCTGTGCAGACGCATGACGTTCAGCGCGCCGAGCGATGGCAGGGCCACCACGAACATCGCCGGGATGATGGCGAAATATTTGGCCACGTCGTTGGCGACCGAGAAGGTCGTCAGGGCGCCGCGCGTGATCAACAGTTGCTTGCCGACCTCGACGATCTCGATGACCTTGGTCGGGTCGCTGTCCAGATCGACCATGTTGCCGGCCTCGCGCGCGGCCTGGGCGCCGGTCTGCATGGCCACGCCGACATCGGCCTGGGCCAGGGCCGGGGCGTCGTTGGCCCCGTCGCCGCACATGGCGACCAGACGGCCCTTGGCCTGCTCGGCCTTGATCAGGCGCATCTTGTCCTCGGGCGTGGCCTCGGCGAGGTAGTCGTCCACCCCGGCTTCGGAAGCGATGGCTGCGGCCGTCACCGGATTGTCGCCGGTGATCATCACGGTGCGCAGGCCCATCCGGCGCAGGTCGGCGAAGCGCGCCTTTACGCCCGGCTTGACCACGTCCTTCAGGTGGATGACGCCGACCAGGACGCCGTTCTGGGTGACAGCCAGGGGCGTGCCGCCCGAACGGGCGATCCGGTCCACAGCCTGGCGGAACTCGCCCGGGGCCGAACCGTCCGTCAGGTTCAGATCCTTCAGCACCGCATCGACCGCGCCCTTCCTCCAGCTGTCCTTGCCGACGTCCAGGCCCGACTGGCGGGTGACGGCCGTGAAGGGAATGGCGACGGCGCCGGCGGGCTGATCGACCGAGACGCCGGCGTTGCGGCCCAGCTCGACGATGGAGCGGCCCTCGGGCGTCTCGTCGGCGAGCGACGCCATGACGGCGGCGGCCAAAGCGGCCTCGGGGCGCACGCCCGGAACCGGGATGACTTCGGTCGCCATGCGGTTGCCGAAGGTGATGGTGCCGGTCTTGTCGAGCAGCAGGGTGTCGACGTCGCCTGCCGCCTCCACCGCACGGCCCGAGGTGGCCAGCACGTTCACCTTCAGCAACCGGTCCATGCCGGCGATGCCGACGGCGGACAGCAGGCCCCCGATCGTGGTCGGGATCAGGGTGATGAACAGGGCGCCCAGCACCATCGGATCCAGATCGACGCCGGAATAGGCGCCCAGACCCACCAGGGTCACGACCGCGATCAGGAAGATTAGGGTCAGGCCGGCCAGCAGCACGGCCAGGGCCAACTCATTGGGCGACTTCCGGCGGTCCGCGCCCTCGACCATGGCGATCATACGATCGAGGAAGGTCGAGCCGGGCTTGGCGGTTATGCGCACCTTGATCCAGTCCGAGACGACGGTGGTGCCGCCGGTCACGGCCGAACGGTCGCCGCCGCTTTCGCGGATAACCGGGGCGCTCTCGCCGGTGATAGCGGCCTCGTTGACCGAGGCGACGCCCTCGATGATTTCGCCGTCCGAGGCGATCACGTCGCCGGCTTCGACCAGGATGATCGACCCGACTTCAAGCTCCGAGGCGTTGGTTGGGACTACGCTGCCGGTCTTTGGATCGACGATCAGCTTGGCCTTGGTCGTGACGCGGGTGGCGCGCAGCGAATCGGCCGCCGCCTTGCCCCGCCCTTCGGCGATGCTTTCTGCGACATTGGCGAACAGAACCGTGGCCCAGAGCCACAGCGCCAGCTGCACCGCAAAGCCCGCTGACTGACCACTCGCGATGGCCGCGGCCGCTGAAAGCGTGGACAGAAGCGCCACGATCCAGGTGGTGAAGATGACAGGATTGTTGATCAGCTTGACGGGGTTCAACTTGACGAAGGCGTCGCCCACGGCGCGTCCGATCATCTGTCCCGAGAGGCCGCCCGCAAGAGGCGACGCACGGCCGCCCTCACGGGGATCCAGAGTTACTTGTGTCATGTCAGGATGTCCGAAGGATCAGGCGCCGGCGACCGCCGCGAGCACCTGGAAGTGCTCGACGATCGGTCCCAGGGCGAGGGCGGGCAGGAACTGCAGGCCGCCGAGGATGAGGATCACGCCGATCAGCAGGCCGATGAACAGGCCGTTGTCGGTCGGCAGGGTGCCGGGGCTGGGCGCCAGCTTGGGCTTGACCACCAGACTGCCGGCGATGGCCAGGACGGCGACGGCCGGAATGAACCGCCCGAACAGCATGCCCAGACCCAAGGTCGTGTTCCACCAGGGGGCGTTGGCGGTCAGACCCGCAAAGGCCGAGCCGTTGTTCGCCGCCGCCGAGGTATAGGCGTACAGGATCTCCGACAGGCCGTGCGGACCCTTGTTCAGCAGGCCCGCCAGCGCCGTCGGGAAGACGGCCGACACGGCGGTGAAGCCCAGGATGGCCAGCGGCAGGATCAGCACCGCGATCATGGCGAACTGGATCTCGCGCGCCTCGATCTTCTTGCCCAGATATTCCGGGGTGCGCCCGACCATCAGGCCGGCGACGAAGACCGACAGCAGGGCCATGACGACCATGATGGCGATGCCCGAACCGACGCCGCCGGGCAGGATCTCGCCCAACTGCATCAGGAACATCTGCAACCCGCCGCCCAAGGGCATGAAGCTGGCGTGCATCGAGTTGACCGACCCGTTCGAGGCGCCGGTCGTGACCACGGACCAGACGGTCGAGGCGGGCGCGCCGAAGCGGACCTCCTTGCCCTCCATATTGACCGAGGCGTCCACCTGGGCCGCGACCAGGGCCGGGGCCGGCTGGGTCTCGATCACATACATGGCCGCGCTTGCGACGCTCAGCAGGATCAGGGCGGCCGCCGCCAGGGCGCGGATGTCGCGTCCCGCCATGGCCGTGCGGCCGAAGGCGAAGAAGGCCGCCCAGCCCATGACGTTGATCGCCACGGCGGTCAGCAGATTGGTGATGGCGTTCGGGTTCTCGAACGGATGGGCGCCGTTGACGTTGAAGACGCCGCCGCCGTTGATGCCCAGCTGTTTGATCGCCACCTGGCTGGCGGCCGGGAACAGCGGTAAGGTCTGGGATCCGCCCTCGACGCCGGTCGCCGTCACATGGGCCGCCAGGCTCTGAACGATGCCGAGACCTGACAGGGCCACGGCCAGGATCAGGGCGGCGGGCAGCAGGACGTACAGGGTCGTGCGGGTCAGATCGGCCCAGAAGTTGCCGACGCCCTCGCCGCGATTGGCGACGAAGGCCCGCGCCAAGGCCGCCGCGATCGTCGCGCCCGTCGCCGCCGAGACGAAGTTCTGCACCGTCAGGCCGACCATCTGGGTGAAGGTCGACAGGGTCGCCTCCCCGCCATAGCTCTGCCAGTTGGTGTTGGTCACGAAGCTGACGGCGGTGTTGAAGGCCAGATGCGGCGACACGCCTGCGAACCCTTGCGAGTTCAGCGGCAGCACGCCCTGTAGACGCAAGATCGCATACAGCAAGACAAAGCCCGCCAGATTGAAGGCCAAAAGGGCGCCGGCGTATCCCAGCCAGCCCTGGCTGCGTTTCGGATCGACGCCTGCGGCCCCGTAGAAGACGGCCTCGACCGGCTTGAGCACCGGATCGAGCCAGGTCCGCTCGCCGTTCCAGACGCGCGATATATAAACGCCGATGGGCCAGCCGAGCATTACGGCCAGCCCAAGGGTCAGGGCGATCTCGCCCCATCCTTGCATGTTCATGAAATCCGTCCCGGTTCCTCAGAACCGCTCGGGCCGCAGCAGCGCCGCGACCATGTAAACGGCGACGACCAGCGCCCCCGCTCCCCAGAGCATGGCGATCATCGTCATACCCGTTTCAACGCTGTGGCCAGCAAGGCGAAGACGGCGAACGCCCCCGCACCCACCGCCAGAAAAATCACATCGGCCATGCCGATCGCCTCCGACTTGTTGGAGACGGCAAATGCTCACCGAGAGGCATAAGCGCGCCATTCGGGATCACGCGCGGCGCATAAGGAAAACATAAGGGGCCGGTTGTGCGGGCATCGAGCAGGCGCCTGCGAGCCCCGTGAAGCACCTTACGGAAGTGCCGTCCGACATGCGGGCAGCGTCAAGTTCCGGCTGTCTTCGGACGCGCCAGGTGTCGCAAAAAGCTTCTGCCAGGAAATGACACGTTCTGGATAAGGCTTGCTATTGCCTCGTCTGCCGTTAGGAACCCGGCTCCCCTGCCTGGAGCCCTGCCATGACGGCGACGAAACCGATGACGATCGGGATCGATTTCGGCACGACCAATACGGTCGTGGCCCTGACCGATGCGGACGGCCTCGCCCATCTTGTGACCTTTGACGCGGTCGAGGGCCAGACGACCACCTTCCGCTCGGCGCTCAGCTTCCAAACCCATCCCGGCGTGGACGGCCAGCCGCCCGAGCGCGTGGTAGAGGCCGGGCCCTGGGCGATCGCCGCCTATGTCGAGGACCCGCTGGAGACCCGCTTCATCCAGTCGTTCAAGACCTTCGCCGCCAGCGCCGCCTTCACCGAGACCCGGATCGACAACAAGCGCTACGCCTTCGAGGATCTGCTGGCCGCCTTCCTGCTGCGCCTGCGCCACCATGCCGGCGACGCACTGACTGATGCCCCGCCCGCCGTCATCGTCGGCCGTCCCGTCACCTTTGCAGGCGGCAATCCGGACGAAACCCTGGCCCTGTCGCGCTATCAGACGGCGTTCGAGCGGCTGGGCTTCACCGACATCCGCTATGCGCACGAGCCGGTGGGCGCGGCCTTCTATTTTGCGCGCCAGCTCAAAGCGGACGCGACGGTCCTGGTCGCCGACTTCGGCGGCGGCACCAGCGACTTCTCCATCATCCGGTTCGAACATACGGCCGACGGCCTGCGCTCGACGCCGCTGGCCCGCTCGGGCGTCGGCGTGGCGGGCGACGCCTTCGACTACCGGATCATCGATCAGTTGGTGTCGCCCGAACTGGGCAAGGGCGGGCTGTACAGTTCGGTCGGCAAACAACTGCCTATTCCCCAGCGGTATTATTCCGCCTTCGCCCGCTGGGATCAGTTGGCCCTGCTGCGCGCATCACGCGACATGCGCGACATCCGGGCGCTGGCCCGCACCGCGCTGGAACCGGCGAAGATCGAGCGCCTGATCGAGGTGCTGGATGACAACCACGGCCATGACCTGTACCGCGCCGTCTCCACGCTGAAGATGGCCCTGTCGGCCGACGACCAGGCGACCTTCCTGTTCCAGGCCGGTGGCGTCCATATCGAAAAGCCGGTCGCCCGCGCCGATTTCGAACGTTGGATCGCGCCGGAACTGGCCGCCATCGAGGGCGCGGTGGATCAGGCGATGGCGCGCAGCGGCCTGGCGCCCAACGCCATCGACCGCGTCTTCCTGACCGGCGGCACTTCCTTCGTGCCGGCCGTGCGGGCGCTCTTCCACAGCCGCTTCGGCGCAGAGCGGATCGAGACCGGCGGCGAGTTCGAATCCATCGCCGCCGGCCTGGCCCTGATCGGGCGCGAGGCGGATCTGGACCTGTGGAGCGAAAAGGCGGTCTAGAATCCCGACCCTAAAACCCTTGCGCCCGCGCCACCCGTTCGGCGTGGAACCCGGCGTCGCCCAGCAGTTCGTTCAGCACCCGCACCCGCTTCATGAACAGGCCGACGTCGAACTCGTCGGTCATGCCGACGCCGCCGTGCATCTGGACCGCCTCCTGCACCGCCAGTTCGGCGACTCGCCCTGCCTTGGCCTTGGCGATGGAGGCCGCCAGCGGCGCGTCCTCGCGCCCCTCGTCGAGGGCGATCTGGGCGCCGATCGTCGCCGCGCGCGCCAGCTCCAGTTCCGAGAACAGATGCGCGGCCCGGTGTTGCAACGCCTGGAACTCGCCGATCAGCTTGCCGAACTGTTTGCGGGTCCGCAGATAATCCATCGTCGTCTTGAACGCCTGATCGCCCGCGCCGGTCAGGCTGGAGGCCGCGCAGGCCCGCCCCAGGTTCAGCGCGCCGTCCAGCAGCGCCTCCCCGCCCCCGACCGCGCCGATCACAGCATCGGCGTCGACCGCCACATCCGTCAGCGTGATCCGCGCCGCATTGTGCGCGTCCACCATCACCGTGCGCTCGACCGCGACGCCCGCCGTCGCCGGATCAACCAGGAACAGCGTCACGCCCTCTTCAGCCGTCGCGACGACGATCAGGGCGTCGGCCACATGGCCATCCAGCACAAAGGTCTTGGCCCCGTTCAGCTTGAAGCCGTTGCCTGCCCGCTCGGCCCGCGTCGTGAGCCGCGACGGCGCGTGTTTTGCGCCCTCATCCACCGCCAGCGACAGGATCGCCTCGCCCCCCGCGATCCTGGGCAGCCACGATTGCTGCGCCTGTGATCCGCCGTCGATTAGCACCTTGGCCGACAGGATTGATGATCCCAGATACGGCGACGGCGTCAGGGTGCGGCCCAGGCTTTCGGCGATCACGCCGGCCTCGACCGCGCCCAGCCCCATGCCGCCCAGCGCCTCGGGGATGATGACGCCGGCGAAACCCATCTCGCCAAAGGCCCGCCACAGGGCGCGCGACACCCCGTCGGCGTCCCGGTCGTCCCGCAGCTTCCTCAGATGCGCGATCGACGCCTGTTCATTCAGGAAGCCGTCGGCGGCGTCCTGCAACATCGTCTGTTCTTCGGTCAGGATCAGCGGCATCGTCTCACGCTCCCGGCAGTTGCAGCAGGTGTTTGGCGATGATGTTCAGCTGAACCTCGCTGGTGCCGCCCTCGATGGAATTGGCCTTGGTCCGCAGCCAGTCGCGCGCCGCCTTGCCATCGTGCGACCGCTCGCCCTCCCATTCCAGCGCATCGGCCCCGCCCGCCGCCATCAGCAGCTCATGGCGCCGCTTGTTCAGCTCGGAGCCATAGTATTTCAGCATGGAGGCGATGGCCGGGTGCGCCTGTTTGGCCTCCACCTGATCTCCGACCCGCTCCATCGCCAGGCGGAAGGCGGCGGCGTCGATCTCCAAGTCCGCGATCCGCGCGCGCAACATCGGCTCGTCCAGCCGCCCGGCCTCGTCGGCGCCGATGGCGTCCAGCGCCACCTGACCCACAGGCCGCCCGCCGCCGACCTCGCCCATCGCGCCGATCATGGTCCGCTCGTGCGCCAGCAGGTATTTGGCCACGTCCCAGCCCCGGTTCAGCGTCCCGACCAGGTTTTCCTTCTCCACCCGGACATCGTCGAAGAACGTCTCGCAGAAGGGCGACTTGCCTGAAATCAGGGTGATCGGCCGCGTCGTCACGCCCGGCGTCTTCATGTCGAACAGCACGAAGCTGATGCCCAGATGTTTGGGCGCCTCGGGGTCCGTGCGCACCAGGCAGAAGATCCAGTCGGCCTTGTCGGCGTAGGAGGTCCAGATCTTCTGGCCGTTGACGATCCAGTGGTCGCCTCGATCCTCGGCCCGCGTCTGGATGGACGCCAGATCGGATCCCGCGCCCGGCTCGGAATAGCCTTGGCACCAGCGAATCTCGCCGCGCACGATCTCGGGCAGGAAGCGCTTCTTCTGCTCTTCGGTCCCAAAGGCCAGCAGCGCCGGACCCAGCATCCAGACGCCGAAACTGGCCAGGGCCGGCTGGGCCTTGATGCGTCGCAGTTCGGAGGCCAGCACCTTGGCCTCCTCGCGGCTGAGGCCGCCCCCGCCGTATGCCTGGGGCCATTCCGGCGCCGTCCAGCCCCGCGCGCCCATCCGCTCCAGCCACAGCTTGTGCGCCGGGGTCTTGAAGGTGGGGTTTCGCCCGCCCCAGATCATCTCGTCGTCGGCCATCGGACCGCGACATTCGGCCGGGCAGTTCGCCTCCAGCCAGGCGCGCGTCTCGGCGCGGAATTGCTCCAGATCGGTCATTCCTCGTCTCCCATGGCGTGCGTCGCTGACCGGCCGAAACCGATGCGAGACATCGTTGGGAATGACCTTATCCAGGAAATCCCCGCCTTAGAAAGCGAAACCTGAATGCCGATCACTTAGCTGACGTAACGTCAGATCAGGCCGTGCCCCTTGGGCAGTTCGGCGTAGCGGTGAACCCGCGTCGCCATCACCAGACCGAAGCCGATCATGACGGTCAGCATCACCGTGCCGCCATAGGACAAGAGCGGCATCGGCACACCCACGACCGGCGCCAGCCCCATCACCATCGCCCCGTTGATCAGCACATAGAGCGCGAATGTCGCCGTCACCCCCGACGCCGCCAATCGCCCGAAGTGACTGTGCGACAGCGAGGCGATCCTCAGGGAGATCAGGATGATGGCGGCGTAAGAGGCCAGAAGCGTGAAGGTGCCCACAAAGCCGAACTCCTCGGCGAAGGCGGCGAAGATGAAGTCGGTCTGGCGTTCGGGCAGGAACTCCAGCTGGCTCTGGCTGCCCAGGCCGAACCCGCGTCCCAGCGGCCCGCCCGACCCCATGGCGATCTTGGACTGCACGATCTGATAGCCCTTGTCCGACATGTCGGCCTCGGGGTTCAGGAAGGTGAGCACCCGGTGACGCTGATAGTCGTGCATGCCGAACATCACATAGGGCGGCACCAGCACGGCGGCGGCGATGATCAGCGGCAGGATGATCCGCCAGCTCAGCCCGGCGACGAACATGATCGCCGCCCCCGTCAAACCGATCAGCATGGCCGATCCCAGGTCCGGCTGGTGCGCGACCAGCAGGAACGGCAAGCCGATGATCCCGACCGGGAAGATCAGCTTCCAATGGAAGCTCGCCTCCTTGGCTGAGGCGCCGTGATACCAGCGCGCCAAGGCCAGCACGACACCGATCTTCATGATCTCGGACGGCTGGATGCGGGTGAAGCCCAGGTCCAGCCATCGCGTGGCCCCCAGCGCCGTATAGCCCAGCGGCGTCTCCACCAGCGCCAGCATGAACAGCGCCATCCCGTAGATGGGATAGGCCAGGGCGAACCAGTAGCGGATGCTGATCAACGACAGCATCAGCATCAGCGCCAGACACATGCCGAACCGGATCAGGTGCTTCATCGCCCACGGCGACCACGATCCGCCGGCCACCGAATACAGCATCAGGGCGCCGGTGCCGGACACCACGCACAGCAAGGCCGTCAGCCGCCAGTCGATCTGGCCCAGCTTGGTCGAGACGCGTTCGCGCTCGCCGGGACGTGACAGAGCCGAGGCGGTCACCGGCCGGGCTCGGACAGATAGGGACGCGGACCGCTGGTCGCAGACGGCGCGGGGCGGCTCGGCTGCGGCGGGGCCACGACATCGGGCTCGGGCGCGGCGCCGACCACCCCGTCCTCGACGATCGCGTCGCCGGTCGGTTCGGGCGGCAGCGGCCGTTCGATGCGGGCTCGCATATCCGGATCCTTGAGCAGCACGGTGCGCATCACCTCGCGCGCACGCGGCGCGCCGGCGGTCGCCCCGCCCTTGCCCCCGTGTTCGACGATGACGGCGACCGCATATCGCGGCGCATCCACCGGCGCGAAGGCCACGAACAGATTGTGGTCCTTCAGCGCCCAGATATTGCTCTTGCGCGAGCCGGAGCCGTAGTTCCGGACCTGCGCCGTGCCGGTCTTGCCGGCCATCTGGATGTCGCCCAGGCCCAACTGGCTCTGGCGATAGGCGGTGCCGGATCGATCGTTGGCCACGGCGATCATGCCTTGGCGCACATATTCGACGTGGGCCGGATCGAACGGCAGATCCGGCGCCTCGGCCCCGCTGGGCTGTTCGACGCCGCCGATGGATTTGATCAGGCGCGGCTGAAGCTGCTTCTTCCCGTTGGCCAACCGCGAGGTCATCACCGCCAGCTGCAGGGCGTTCACCGTGATCGCCCCCTGCCCGATCGCGACAGAGGTCGTCTCCCCCGGATGCCAGACCGGATCGCGCGGGAAGGTCCGCGCCTTCCACTCCGTGGACGGCAACAGGCCTTTGCGCTGGTTGCCGACACCGATGTCGAACTCGTGCTCGAAGCCCAGCGCCAGCCCGGCCTTGCGGATATTGTCCACACCCGCGCGGTTGCACATGGCGTAGAAATAGACGTCGCACGAGTTCTTGATCGCGTCGTGCATATTCTGGGTGCCATGCCGCCCCCAGCATCGCTGCGTTCGGTTGCCCGTCCGATACGAACCCGAGCAGAACACCGTCAGCTTCGGATCGACGCCGGCTTCCAACAGAGCCAGCGCCGTCGTCGGTTTGAAGGTCGAGCCCGGCGGGAAGGTGCCGTTCAGCGTCTTGTCCAGCAGCGGTTTGCGCTCATAGTCGGCCAGGGCGCGATAAGTCTTGCTCGGCACGCCGCCGACGAACAGGTTCGGATCGAACGACGGCGCAGACATCATGCACAGGATGTCGCCGTTTCGCACATCCATGACCACACAGGCCCCCGACTCGTCGCCAAACACTTCCAGCGCCCGGTTCTGAACATCGGCGTCGAGCGTCAGGATGACTTCCTTGCCCGGCACGGCGGGCCGCGACCCGCCGATGTCCTCGGCCACCACGCGACCGCGCGCATCCACCTCGACCCGATTGCCGCCCGGCTCGCCACGCAGCGACGCGTCCAGCGCCTTTTCGACGCCCTGGCGGCCGATGCGGAAGCTGGGGTTGAACAACAGGGCGGGCGGCTGCTCGCCCTTGTCACGGATCGCCTTGACGTCCCGATCCGAAACCTTGGCCACATAGCCGATGACGTGGGCGAACGATCCGCCGAACGGATAGTAGCGCGCCTCGTTCATATCGACCATCACGCCGGGCAGTTCGTTGGCGTACTGATTGACCTTGGCGAACTCCTCCCAGGTCAGGTCGCTCTTGACCGGCACCGGGTTGAACTTGGAAGCCGCATTGACGTCGCGGATGATCGCGCGACGGCGCTCCAGCGTGTCGGGCAGCAGCCGTCCCAAAAGGTCCAGGGTCTGGTCCAGATCCTTGGTCTCGTCGCGCACCACCAGCACACGGAAGCTGGGGCGGTTGCCGGCGATGACGACGCCGTTGCGGTCCTTGATCAGGCCGCGCGGCGGTGGGACCATGCGGAAGTTGAACTGGTTCTGCGACGACAGGGTCGCATATTCCTGAGCCTGAACGACCTGCAGCTGGCCCAGCCGTCCGATCAGCGCGGTGATCCCCAGCGCCGTCGCCCCGCCCAGCACGAAGGTGCGCCGCAGGAAGGACCCCTGACGCTCATTCACATCGGCAAAGAAGATGGAGGGCTCGCCGCTCATCGGAACCGAATATCTCCGTCGTCGAATCGCTCAAGCATCCAGTTGGCGATCGGAAACAGCAGCAGCGTCGGCACGACCTGTCCGACCAGCGGCAGGATCGCCGGCGCGTTCGCCGCCCGCATCGTCACCACCAGATAGGCCAGAAAAAAGGCGCCCAGCGTGCAGGCGGCATAGGCTCCAAAGCGGATCAGCCCCTCATGCCCCGCCAGCAGATTTCGCGACAGCAGCACCGTTCCATAGACGCCCATCAGGCACAGCGCCCAAAGGCCCAGCGGCGTATTCCAGAACAGATCGAGGAAAAGGCCGATCAGAAACAGCACCGCCGGCGCCAGCATCGACGGCCGGATCAAGGGCCAGGCGAAGGCCAGGATCATCGGAATGACCGGCTCGGGCAGATGCAGATTGAACAGCTGGAGCGGCGTTCCCAGAACGACCGTCGCGGCGAGGACGAGCAGGGCCGGATAGACGATCCACTGAAGAGGTCCGACAACGCGAACCGCGACGGGCCGTCTCACGCCGCTCCTCCCGGAGCGGGCGCCGGCGCAGGGCTCGGCGCAACCGGCGCAGGCGACGGGGTCGGAGCCGCAGGCCTTGGAGACGTCACGGCCGGACGGGCCGCAGTCGGCGCAGCGGCGGGCGCAGGCGTTGGCGCTGGCGTCGCCGCCGCAGCACGCGCCCGTTCGGCCTGAGCCTGCTGCGCCGCCGCACGACGGGCGGCGGCGTCACGGATCGCCCCGACCTCGGCCGCGCTCGGCTCCGGCGCCGTCGTCAGGCCTGCGAGCGGCGGCGCATTCAAGGCGTTCGGGCTGACCAGCTGTCCAAAGCTCTGGAACAACAGCACGCGGACATAGTCGATCGCGCCGTGATCGCTGAACAGCTTGACTCGCCAGGCGCCGTCCACGCCCTTGGCGGCCACCCCGACCGGCAGACCGCGCGGCAGACCGCCGCCGTCCCCTGAACTCAGGATACGGTCACCCGCCTTGATCGAACCGGATCCGCGAATGAACTCCAGACGCGGGCTGTCGCCGCCGTCTCCGGTCAGCATGGCGCGCGCATCGGTGCGCTCGATCATTACAGGGGTGCGCGACGCCACATCCGTCAGCAGCACGACACGGCTGACGCCGCCCGTCACGCCCGTCACCCGACCAACCAGTCCGTGTTCCGTCACAACGGGATTACCGATCCGCACGCCCTTGGCCGAGCCGACGTCGATCAGCTTGGCGTTGGAGAAGGGACCGCGCGATTCCGAAATCGCCCGTCCCGTGGCCATGGGCACCGGCGGCTCGGTGCGCAGACCCAGCAGGGCCTCATAGCGGCCGTTGATGTTCTTTTGAGCGATCGCTTCGTCACGCCAGCCGCGCAGTTCAGCGATCTCGGCTTTCAGGCGGCGGTTCTCGCCGATGGCGAAGAAATAGCCGCCGACGTAGTCGCGCGCGGCCCCGGCCCAGCGCACCGGCGCGGCGAAGACCCCGCCCACTGGCCCGGCCGCCGCTTCGAAACCGCCGCGCGCCGCGCCCATGGTCGAGCCGCCCTCGGACGTGGTCTGATCGCCCAGCAACAGGACGACCGCGCCGATGACGGCCACGACAACGACGACCGCGGCGGTCCACGCCAGCGGCACCTTGATGTTTTCAAAAGGGCCGTCGCGAAACGCCACGGGCGACCTTCCACTCAAAGGGGTTGGAATCGGCAGGACGCCCCCTGCCGCTGAGCCTGCCTATCGCAAAATCAAGGCCGGAATGGAACCGTGATCACGCAGGCCTGACAAGGATTTGCAGCCAAGCTTTCACTTGGCCGCAACGGACAGATCAGAGCGCGGAGTCGAGAACGCCCTTCATCCAGCGCGGGTGCTCCAGCACCCGGCCGCAGCCGATGGCCACGCACGACAGCGGATCATCGGCGACCGAGACCGGCAGGCCGGTGTGATCGCGGATCTCGACGTCCAGACCGCGCAGCAGGGCGCCGCCGCCCGTCAGCATGATGCCCTTGTCGGCGATGTCGGCGGCAAGTTCAGGCGGGGTGGCTTCTAGCGCGACCTTCACGGCCTCGATAATCTGGGTGACTGGCTCGGCCAGGGCTTCCGCCGCCTGACGCTCCGAAATGCGCACCTCGCGCGGCACGCCCTGCATCAGGTCGCGGCCCTTGACCTCGATCGACAGGCCTTCGCCGTCGGCCGGGATGCGGGCGGTGCCGATGTCCTTCTTGATGCGCTCGGCGGTCGTTTCGCCGATCAGCAGGTTATGGTTGCGGCGCATGTAGCTGATGATGCTGTCGTCCATCTTGTCGCCGCCGACGCGGACCGAACGCGAATAGACGATGCCCGACAGCGACAGGACGGCGACTTCGGTCGTGCCGCCGCCGATGTCGACGACCATCGAGCCTGTCGGCTCGTGGATCGGCAAGCCGGCGCCGATCGCAGCCGCCATGGGCTCGTCGATCAGGCCCACGCGGCGCGCCGAGGCGTTCAGGCAGCTGTCGTTGATCGCGCGACGCTCGACCGCCGTGGCGCCCGAGGGCACGCAGACGATGATCTTGGGGTTCACGAAGCCCTTGCGATTATGAACCTTGCGGATGAAGTGCTTGATCATCTCTTCGGCGACTTCGAAGTCGGCGATGACGCCGTCACGCATGGGGCGGATCGCCTCCATGTGGCCCGGCGTGCGGCCCAGCATCTGCTTGGCCTCGATCCCCACGGCGTGAACGACCTTGCGCCCCCCGACGTTTCTCAGCGCCACGACCGACGGCTCGTTCAGGACGATGCCCTTGCCCTTCATGTAGATCAGGGTGTTGGCGGTGCCCAGGTCCATCGCGATGTCGTTGGAGATCGCGCCGAAAAGGGAGAAGCTCATGGGAATCGATACCGTTGTTAGCTGGCAGGGCGTCTAGATGTCTCAGTCGACCTGGCGACGCCCCAACTGCCCTGACATCCCCACGCCGGACAGTTCCTGATCGTCTTCGCCACGCCTACTAGCGGCGGGTTTGCCCGTATGAAACCGGGAATACAAGCCCCGATGACAGTGTCGTCATATGGAGAGGGCTATCGAGGCACGACGCCTGTGGACGCCAGCTTCAGGATGTCGGCCTGACGTCGCGCTTCGGAACGACGGCCAGGGCGTCCGCCGCCTCCATCGTGGGATACAGCGTGTCCTCCTCGCGGGCGACCCGATGCGCCAAGGCGCCGATCAACCCCTTGGTTACAGAGGCGAAACGCTCCCGATCCCTCAGAATGCGGGCCTGTGACCACTCTTCGAAATAGTGCGCCCAAACGCCGCTCAGCGCCCCCATATCCTCAACATAGTGCTGCGCGAGGTCGCGAACCGAATGATCTTGGGACCGCATCAGGACGGGATAAAGTTCGCCGTCCTCGATCGCGAGATGCTCGGTCAGAGCCGTATTCAGCGCACGCATCAGCTCACGGGCGCGGATCGCATCGTCCGACGTTTTCATAATGGCGGCGGTCCCGCCCAGGGCGCTGGCCAGTCGAATGATCCGGCCGTGCTGCGTCTTCAGAATACGGACATCCATGGCGACGCCTCCAAAGCAAGACCATGCAACCTCTGGATGAACGGAGTCTAAATAGCAGGCTAAGCAAATTCCCTCAGTCGCCGCGCGCGAGCTCGCGCCACTTGACCAGTTCACGCACCAACAGCATCAGCGCCAGCCAGGCCAGCGCCACGCCAGCCAATATGGCCGAGGTCCAGATCCCGTCGCCGCTGACCGCCGTCATGAAGGATCCGCCGAAGAAGGCGACCAGCGCGGTCTTTGGCAATACGCCAAGCGCGCACCCCGCCAGAAAGCCCGGAAACGACGCCCTCGCCGCCCCGAACGCCATGTTCACGACGATGAACGGAGCCGACGGCACGTTGCGGATCATGAAGCTGGCGTAGAAGGCGTTCTTGCCGACGAACCGCGTCAGCCGTCCGACCGTCTTGCCGCCGTGCCGCGCCAGCAGTCGCGCCGTGGGTCCGCGTCCCAGCCAGTAGGTCACGCCCGCCGACACGACCGTCGCGATCCAGCTGTAGAGGAAGCCGAACCACGGCCCGAACGCCACGACGCAGGCGGCGATCAGGATGAACTGCGGCGCGCCGAAGAAGGCTGAAACCGTAAACACCACGATGGCGGCTATCAGCCCCCAAGGCCCCTGACGGAATCCGGCCAGCCAGTCTTCCAGCCGCCCCTCGGCCTCCAGCCCCAGTTGGCTCTTGCCCACAGCGAACAGGGCGATCATCGCGCCCAGCAGCAGGGCCGTCGCCAGCACGGCGCGCCAGCGACGCGCCTCCATGTTCGACAGAAAATCGATGATCCAGCGCATCAGAGCCGCCGCTTATCATCCCATCTCTGCATTAGCGAGCATCAGCGCATTGTCCCGAGGGGCGACGCCGCGTACACAACCCCGCCTCCCCGGCAAAAACTTCCAAAACCACGGGATAGTTCATGTCCAGCCTGCAATCTTCCGCCCTCGCCCGCGTCAAGCCCTCGGCCACCATCGCCGTCACCGCGCAGGCCCGGAAGCTTAAAGCCGAAGGCCGCGACGTGATCGGCCTGGGCGCCGGCGAGCCGGACTTTGATACGCCCGAAAACATCAAACAGGCCGCCATCGACGCGATCAACCGCGGCGAGACCAAATACACCGACGCCGACGGCATGCCCGAGCTGAAGGCCGCCATCGTCGCCAAGTTCAAGCGCGAGAACGATCTCGACTATACGGCGGCCAACATCCACGTCGCGCCGGGCGGCAAGCCGGTCATCTTCAACGCCCTGGTCGCCACGCTGAACCCCGGCGACGAAGTCATCGTGCCCGCCCCCTACTGGGTCAGCTATCCCGATATGGTGCTGCTGGCCGGCGGCGAGCCTGTCACCGTGATCGGCGAGGAGAAGGACGGCTTCAAGTTGCTGCCCGCTGTGCTGGAAGCCGCGATCACGCCCCGCACCAAGTGGCTGATCCTGAACAGCCCGTCCAACCCCACCGGCGCCGCCTACACCCGCGCCGAGCTTGCAGCTCTGGCCGAGGTCCTGCGTCGTCACCCCCACGTGTGGGTGCTGACCGACGACATGTACGAGCACCTCGTCTATGGCGACTTCGAATACACCACCATCGCCCAGGTGGCGCCGGAGCTGATCGACCGCACCCTGACGGTCAACGGCGTGTCCAAGGCCTATGCCATGACCGGCTGGCGCATCGGCTACGCCGGCGGCCCCAAGCCGCTGATCGATTTGATGCGCAAGGTGGCCAGCCAGACCACGTCCAACCCGTCCAGCATCAGCCAGTGGGCGGCTGTCGAGGCGCTGAACGGCCCGCAGGACTTCATCCCTGAGCGCAAGGCCGCTTTCGAAAAGCGCCGCGATCTCGTCGTGTCGATGCTCAACCAGGCGGCCGGCATCACCTGCGCCACGCCCGAGGGCGCCTTCTACGTCTATCCGTCCATCGCCGGACTGATCGGCAAGACGACGGAGACGGGCGTCGCCATCGACGGCGATTCCACCTTTGCCGCCGAACTGCTGAACGCCGAGGGCGTCGCCGTCGTCCAGGGCGAGGCTTTCGGCCTGAGCCCCTATTTCCGCATCAGCTACGCCACCTCGGACGCCGTGCTGGAAGAAGCCTGCACCCGCATCCAGCGCTTCACGGCCTCGCTGCGCTGATCGACGCAGGGCGGAGGTTCAGGCCTCCGCCCGCCATCCGGCCCTACTTGCTGGGCTGCATATAGACCACGCGGCAATCGCCATCGATCGTGGTGTAGCGGTTGTTCGACGCGTCGACGAACGAGATCCGGCCGCCGTCGTCATATTCGACCTTGCCGGTCGAGCGTCCCTTGAAGTTCTCCACTCCATAGGTCCAGCAGGTGATGTCCGCCGGCTTGTCGCCCCAGGTGGCGTCGTTGCGCGCCCGCTTGCTGTCGGTGCAGGCGGACAGTCCGCCGGTCAGGGCTAGGGCAACGGCGGTATAGACGAGCGCTTTCATAGGCTCAGCCTTGCACGGACGCCGTCCAAGGAAAAGGGCCGCCCCGGCGATGCCGGGACGGCCCAACTTTCGACGATGGCGCTCGACCTATGGCCGGCTGGCCATGCCCAGCTTCACAGGCTTGGCGTCGTCAGCCAGGGCGCCGCGCTTGACGCCCCACAAAAGGATGATCGGCGCGCCGACATAGATCGACGAATAGGTGCCGATGATGATGCCGAACATCAGGGCGATGGAGAAGCCGAACAGGGCCTCGCCGCCGAAGATGGCCAGAGCCGCCAGCACCATGACGGCGGTCACGCCGGTGATGATGGTCCGCGACAGGGTCTCGTTCAGCGACAGGTCGATCACGTCGCGCAGCGGCATGGTCTTGTACTTGCGCAGGTTCTCGCGAAGACGGTCGAACACGACGACGGTGTCGTTCATCGAATAGCCGATGACGGTCAGGACGGCGGCGACCATGTTCAGGCTGAACTCCAGCTTGAACAGCACGATCAGCCCGAACGTCAGGATCACGTCGTGAAGCAGGCCGACCACGGCGCCGAAACCGAACTGCGGCTCGAAGCGGAACCAGATGTAGAGGAACATCAGGCCGATCGCGACGCCCAGAGCCAATAGGCCCGAGGTGAACAGTTCGCCCGACACCTTGGAGCCGACGACGCTGACGCCCGAATAGTTGACCTGACCGACTGCGCCGCTGATGGCGCCCTCGACCTGGTTGACGACCTGGGTCTGATCGCGGCCTTCCGGCACCTGGAAGCGAAGAATGGCGGTCGAGCCGTCATCGACATTGGTGTCGCGGCGCGCGATGCCCTGAACCTGGACGTCGCCTAGGTTCAGGCCATTCACGGCCTCGCGGACCCGATCCAGCTCGATCGTCTGACCCGCCGGCTTGGACACTTCCATCGAGGCGCCGCCCCGGAAGTCGATGCCCATGTTCAGGCCGGGATAGAAGCAAGACACGATCGCCGCGACGCACAGGATCACCGACAGAACGCCGGCGAACCGCGCATATTTGACGAAGTGGAAGTTCGTCTTCTGCGGCAGCAGTTTGATGAGGGGCCATCCACGCATCGCCATCACTCCGCGATCGGCAGTTTTTTGGGCTTGGCCGTCTTGAGCCAGTAGCCGAGCAGGACCTGGGCGACCAAGACCGACGAGAAGACTGAGGTGAACACACCGATGGTCAGGGTCCAGGCGAACCCGCGAACCGGGCCTTCGCCGAACACGAACATGATGCCGGCCGCGACCAGGGTGGTCAGGTTGGCGTCGATGATCGTGCCCATGGCCTTGTTGAAGCCGGCGTCCATAGAGGCGATTACGCTGCGGCCCGCCCGGGCCTCGTCACGCATCCGCTCGTAGATCAGCACGTTGGCGTCCACCGCGACCGCGAAGGTCAGGATCAGACCGGCGATGCCGGGCAAGGTCAGCGTCGCCTGGGTCAACGACATGGCCGCCACGATCAGCACGCCGTTCAGCACCAGACCGACCACCGACACCCCGCCGAACAGCAGGCCATAAGCCAGGATCATGAACAGCACGATGATGGCGAAGCCGACGGCGGTCGACAGGGCGCCTGCGGCGACCGCGTCCGCACCCAGTTCGGCCGTCACGGTGCGGCGCTCTTCGACGTTCAGCGGCGCCGGCAGTGCGCCCCCGTTTAGCAGGTTCACCAGCGTCGCCGCTTCCTGGATCGAGAAGTTGCCGGTGATCTGACCCGAGCCCGAGGTGATCGCGCTCTGGATCGTCGGGGCCGAGATGACCTTGCCGTCCAGAATGATGGCGAAGGGCTTTTGAAGGTTGGCGGCGGTGGCTTCGCCGAACCGGCGGGCGCCGGCGCCGTCGAAGCGGAAGTCGATGGCCGGACGGCCGCTCTGGTCCGAACCGACGCCGGCGCGGGTCAGGTTCTCGCCCGACACCAGCACGCGCTTCTTGACCAGATAGGGCGTGCCGTCCTCACCTTGCAGCAGTTCGGAATCGGGCGGCACACGGCCGGCCAGGGCGTCCTGAACCGAGTTCTCGACATCGACCATCTGGAAGGTCAGCTGCGCCGTCTGGCCGATCACTTCTTCCAGCTTGCTCGGATCGCTCTCGCCCGGCGCTTGGACCACGATCCGGTCGGCGCCCTGGCGGGTGATGGAGGGTTCGCGCGTGCCCAGGCTGTCGATCCGGCGGCGCACCACCTCGATCGACTGGTCCACGGCCGTCGCGCCCATGCCGTTCAGCGCGGCGTCGGTATAGGCGAAGCGGATGCGGTTATCGCCCAGGCGCGTCGCGGTGCGTTCCGCCTGGCCGCCCGGTCCGACCTGACCGCCCAGCTGTTGCAGCGCCTTGAACGCGGCATCGCCCTGGGCCGGATTGGCCAGGGTGACGACCACGCCGCCGGCTTCACGCTGGAAGCCGTTGGTGGCGACGCCCGCACCGTTCAGCGTGACCCGAACGTCCTCGATCAGGTTGGTGACGCGCTTTTCGCGCATCGCCGGCACATCGACTTCCAGCAACAGATACGAACCGCCCTGAAGGTCCAGCCCCAGGTTCAGCTTGTTCTTGGGCATGAAGCCGGGCAGCGCCTCGCGTTGCTGATCCGACAACAGGTTCGGAAACGCCAGCAGACAGCCGAGAACGGCCGCGACGACGACGAGAATGACTTTCCAGCGCGACAGCTGAATCATGAGGGCGGTCCAGGTATCGGCGGATACGCGAGCGTATCAGGCCTTGGAATCGTTGGCGGCGATGGCGGTGCGGTTGCGCACCTCGGCGATCATGGCCTTGACCACGCGCACATTGACGCTGGGCGCGATCTCGACGTTGACCTCGGCCTCTTCGACGCGGGTGACCTTGCCGATCATGCCGCTGCCCAGGACGACGGTGTCGCCACGCTTGACGGCGGCGATGGCGGTCGCGTGTTCCTTGGCGCGCTTCTGCTGCGGACGGATCAGCAGGAAGTAGAACAGGATGAAAATACCGATGATGGGCGCAAACCCGATCAACTGCGCCGTCAAGCCGCCTTCAGCGCCCATGGGTCGTCTCCGAACATAGAAGGGTAGCCCTCGTCGGCCCCCCATTAAAACGAGGCGCGGAACCTAGGGCCGCGCCTCGCAGATTGCAACGCGGCGAAAGCGCTACCTGGGCAACACTGTCAAAGGATCGACGGCGACCGGATCGTCGCCGCGCATCTGACGGGTCTCGAAGTGGATCGAGGGGCGTCCGTCGCCGGCCGTCAGACCCACGGTGCCGATCTGCTGGCCGGCGCGAACGTCGTCCCCGTCCTTGACCGTCGCCGAACCCAGATGGCCATAGACCGTGCGCCAACCGTTGGCGTGCACGATCAGCACCGTCAGCCCCTGCCCCACCAGATCGCTGCCGACATAGGCCACGCGCCCGGCCGCAGAGGCGCTGACCGTCGCGCCGGCCGAGGCGCCGATGTTGATGCCGTTGTTCCGCTCGCCCATGCCGACCGGGCCGAACCGCCGCACGATGTCGCCGCGCACTGGCCACAGCAGGTTTGGCTGACCGGCAGCGGCGCCGGCGGCGTTGGTCTGTTCGACAGGACGCGTCTGGACCGGCAGAGCCGCATTGCCCGAGGGCGGCGGCGGGGGCGGCGGCACGGCGCCGTTGTTGGGCACCAGCACACCGACGGGCGAGGCGCCGGTCGCGTAAGGATCGCGGCCGGTATCCACCGCCGCTTCAGGCAGTATGATTCGCTGGCCGGTCGTGATCGCCCCGCGCGGCCCCAGTCCGTTCAGATCGATCAGCGTCTGGACCGGCGTCTGGAAGCGGCGTCCCACGCCCGAGATCGTGTCGCCCGGTTGGATCACATAGGCCGCGCCCGGGCGCACCGGGGCCGACGACGACGGATAGGACGGCGGCGTATAGGCGGGCGGTTGCGACGCCGGAGGCTGATAGGTCGGTTGGCTCGGACCGACATTGACCGTCGGCGGCAAGGCTCCGCCGTCCACCTGACCAATCGGCGCCGTCGCGGGCGGCGGCGATTCGTAAGGAGCCGGCCGATAGGGCTGGTTCGAATTCTGGCCGGCGTTCGGATAGGTCGGCTGCTGCGGATAGGCGCCCTGCCCCGGACCATAGACCGGCGCTGGGTTCGCATGCGTCGAATAGCGCGGCTCCGAAGGATAGCTGATGCAGGCCGCCGTGCTCAACGCCGCCCCCGCGACCAGAACCGCTCTCATCCAGCCCGAAATCATCGCCACCGGCTGCTCCCATTCGTGGTTAAACTCGCCCGCCCGGTGTGCCCGCTCGCGCCCCATAAGCCAACCCCGCAAACCGCACGGAATTGGGGCGCGAAGGTTAACGGCTCATACAGCGAGCAACCCGGTCGCGAGCGATAGCCAGCAAAAGGAGCCTATCCCTCCTTCGCCGTCCCCTCGACCAAGGGAACGAAACGCACTTCCGTCAGGCTCTCGCGGTGGAACGACCCGTCGCCTTGCCCGACGTAGCGATGCAGCATCTGCACCGACGTGCGTCCCACAGGCGCGACCAGCACCCCGTTCGGCTTCAGTTGTTTCAGCAGTTCGGTTGGCTCGGTCGGCGACGCGGCCGTGACCATGATCCGGTCGAACGGCGCCTGTTCGGCCCAGCCCAGGCCGCCGTCGCCGTGCTTGGTGATGACGTTCTCGATCTTCAGCACCCGCAGTCGCGCTTCGGCCTCGACCAGCAGACTGCGATACCGCTCCACCGAATAGACATAGCGCGCCAGCCGGCTCAGCACCGCGCACTGATACCCGCTGCCGGTGCCAATCTCCAACACCCGGTGACGCGCCTGCACCTCCAGCGCCTGGGTCATCAGTCCGACGATATAGGGCTGGCTGATCGTCTGGGCGCAGTCGATCGGCAGGGCCTGATCCTCCCACGCCTGATCCAGGAACTTCTCGTGCACGAAGACCGCGCGGTCGATGCTCTCCATCGCCTTCAGCACGCGCGGATCCGTGACCCCCTGCTGCCGCAGCGACAGGATCAGCCGCCCGGCCCGGTCGTCGTGCAGATTCATGCGGCGGTCGCCACGCTCTTCGGCGGCGCCCCGCCCAGCACCTTTTTCAGGTCATTCACGCTGGTCATGTGCGTCAGGTCGATATGCAGCGGCGTGACCGAGATCCGCCCCTCCTCGATGGCCCGCAGGTCCGTGCCCTCGGCATGTTCCTGCTTCTCCCCCCGGAAGCTCATCCAGTAATAGTCCCGCCCGCGCAGGTCCGTGCGCCGCACCGCGTGCATCTCGCCCACATTGCGAAAGCCCTGGGTCGTCACCTCGACCTGATCGACGGCTTCGGGCGGCCGGTTGGGGAAGTTCAGGTTCATCACCACCCCGTTCGCCCATTTCTGCTCCAGCAGGCGGCTGATGATCGCCGGGGCGAAGGCCTCAGCCGTCTCCCAGTGCGCGACCACCTCGTCGTGAAACCGCTCCAGGCTCTGGCTCAAGGCGATGGAGCGGATGCCGAACGCCATCCCCTGCAAGGCCCCCGCCACCGTCCCGGAATAGCTGACGTCGTCGCCGATATTGTGCCCGCGATTGACGCCCGACAGCACCAGATCGGGCTTCTTCGGCATCAGGTCATTGACCGCCAGCACGACGCAGTCGGTCGGCGTGCCCGTCACCGCGAACCGCTTTTCGCCCAGGTTCAGCACCCGCAGCGGTTCGGTCAGTGTGATCCCCCGCCCCTTGCCCGACTGCTCGACGGCGGGCGCGCACACCCACACGTCGTCGCTCAGCGTGCGCGCAATCCGCTCGAGGCACTCCAGGCCTTCCGCCTCGATCCCGTCGTCGTTGGTCAGGAGAATACGCATCAGCCGCCCACGACCTGCAAACCGCCCATATAGGGCTGCAACACCGCCGGCACGGCGATCCGCCCGTCGTCTTGCTGATAGTTTTCCATGATCGCCACCAGCGTCCGGCCGACCGCCAGGCCCGAGCCGTTCAGCGTATGGACGAACTCCGTCTTCTTCTCGCCGGCGCGCTTGAACCGCGCATCCATGCGCCGCGCCTGGAAGTCCCCGCAGTTCGAGCAGCTGCTGATCTCGCGATAGGTCCCCTGGCTGGGCAGCCAGACCTCCAGGTCGAAGGTCTTCTGCGCCGAAAAGCCCATGTCGCCCTTGCACAGCAGCATCCGCCGGAACGGCAGCTCCAGCGCCTTCAGCACCGCCTCGGCGCAGGCCGTCATACGCTCGTGCTCGGCGTCGGAGTCTTCCGGCCGTGTGATCGACACCATCTCGACCTTGGAGAATTGGTGCTGCCGGATCAGCCCGCGCGTATCGCGCCCCGCCGACCCGGCCTCGGCCCTGAAGCACGGCGTCAACGCCGTCATCCGTATCGGCGTGGTGAGGTTGTCCTCAGACAGGATGGTCTCGCGCACCAGATTGGTCAGGGAGACTTCGGCGGTGGGGATGAGCCAATGATGAGTGCGATTTCTCAGCTGCTCGAGGATAAATTCCAGCTGCCCTTGCACGACGCCAAGATTGTCGCTGCTGCCTTGAGGCGCAGCTTTCAGCCAAACATCTTCTTCAATCACACTCGAGGCATTGAATAGGTCATCGGCAAACTTCGGCAACTGCCCCGTGCCGAACATAGCCTCATCCCGCACCAGATACGGCGGGTTCACTTCCAGATAGCCGTGCTGGTCCGTCTGCATATCCAGCATGAACTGCCCCACGGCCCGTTCCAGCCGCGCGAGTTGGCCCTTCAGCACCGCGAACCGCGCGCCCGACATCTTCGCCGCCGCCTCGAAGTCCAGCATCCCCAGGGCCTCGCCCAGGTCGGCGTGGTCCTTGGCCGGACCTGTGCGACGCGGCTCGCCCCAGGTCGAGACCTCGACATTGCCCGCCTCGTCCTCGCCATCCGGCACATCCTCTGCCGCCAGGTTCTTCTGCGCCGCCAGCAGGTCGCGCAGTTCCTTACCCACACGCGCCTCGACCTCGGCCGCTGCCGCGATGTCGCCCTTCAGCGCCTCGACCTCGCCCTTCAGCCGGTCGGCCTCGGCCATGTCCTTCTTGCCCATGGCGGCGCCGATCAGCTTGGAGGCTGCGTTGCGCTTGGCCAGGGCGTCCTGGCCCGTGGTCTGGGCGTGGCGCAGTTCGGCGTCCAGCCGCAGGATGTCCGCCACCAGCCCGTCGGCCTCATCCACCCCGCGCGACGACCAGCCCGCCACGTAAACCTGGGGGTTCTCGCGAATGGCTCTGATGTCGTGCATGGTCTGAAACTTCGGCTGGGCGGGAGAAGCCGAACGCTCTACCCGCCCACGCGGAATCGGGCAACGCGAGAAGCTTAATGTCTCCTCCCCATGCAATGGGGAGGGGGACCGCGAAGCGGTGGAGGGGTTCTAGACGCCGCTTAAGCGCCGCGATGCGCTGAAGAGCCCCTCCGTCTCTCCGCTGCGCTTCGAGCCACCTCCCCATGAATGGGGAGGAGACGATGCTCTGCCATCTCAATGC